>Ga0310037_10000001_pt1 | contig 533804 bp, 449 predicted proteins | sample Sb_taG_11_FD_200239 | JGI IMG/M metagenome (GOLD analysis project Ga0310037, IMG submission 200239) | Peat soil microbial communities from Weissenstadt, Germany - Sb_50d_3_AS metaG (v2) (version 2) | ecosystem: Environmental > Terrestrial > Soil > Wetlands > Peat | place: Germany... | reverse complement strand
TCTTAGGTCGTGGTCTTAGGTCTTTCAACTTCCGACTTCTGCATTCTGCTTCTGAATTTGTTCACTTCGTCTTCATCTTCTCGAGAAGCCTCCCGATACTCACGATCGCACGCCCCACCCTTCCCCGACCGATTTCCTGGACATCGTCCCACGCAGATACGCGCAGGGTATAGAAACGGCCATCAAAAGATTCCAGTTCCGCCCTGGCTTTGATATTCGCGCCGACGCCGCTAGCCGCGCGGTGCTCGATGTTGATCGAAGTTCCCACAGAAATCTCGTCGCCCTCACAGTAAGGCTGCAGCGCGCGAAAGCCCGCGATCTCCATCAGACGAATCATGTCAGGCGTGGAATACACAGGAGGCAATTCGGGATGATGCGCGGCCAGCGTGTGCTTAAACTCGACAACCTCCTGCGCCTCACTTCGTACACCGATGGGAACATCTCTCGCCATTTCTAGTTTTTCGTCCTGCTCTTTTTTGAAATTCTCAGAAACGAAGAGCCAATGATCCCGCGCGATGCTGCGGGAAACATTGGCTCATTGTCACGTACGGCGCCATGCATCAGGCAAAAGCCATTCGCGCCGCTTCAATTCCATCGAGAGCCTGCCACAACATCCTGGCTGTGACCTCAGCCGCTTCCAGCGCGGCTTGCGCTGCTTGCGGATTCGTAGCGAGACGCTTCTCCAACTGTTTGCGCCATACATTCGAATGGTGCACATCGGCGGTGGTGTGCAGGGAGAAATAGCCGCAGGTCTTGTCATCCGCGCCATAGAACTCGCGCAGCCCGCGCTCTTTTTCTGTGGCGATACGCGGCACTTGCGATTCGTAGACGTAAAATGCGGCGAGCGCCTCTTCCGGCGTGCCTTCGCCTGCCACGCGCTGGAAGTGCCGTATCAGTTCGCGAACCTCCATCACCGGCGGGTGCCAACTCACGTCCCGTCGCGCTCCCATACCTTCGACAAAATCGAGCCACAGTTCGGAGTGAGGCACCGAATCCTTCCCTGATTTTCCCGTCATGCCCTTCTCGTCGCACATGTTGGCCAAAACCGCGCGCCGCAATTCTCCTTCTTCCAGGCGCAGCGCAAACGCTGCCAGATAGCAGGGAAATGCTTCGACGTGGTGGTAATAGTGGCGGGCATACTCGCGCAGATCGCCGCGAGTCAACTCGCCGGCCGCCCACGCTTGGTAGAATGGATGACAAAGCAGATCATATTTGGTGATCACTGCCTCCACTCGCTCGAAGAACTCAGCGCTATTCATGACTCCTCCAGTGCCTAAAGTATGACCGATTACTATAGCGCAAGGCTCAGCGACAGAAAGTGATGGGGATCACGATTGCTTGGCAACTTGTTAGAATGAAAGTAGATGGGTTGCTCCCAAGATTTCAAGGATGTCCTTCACTGAACAGTTCGACATAGTCGTCGTCGGCGCTGGCCATGCCGGATGCGAAGCCGCGATGGCTGCGGCGCGCATGGGCCTGAAGACGGCGCTCTACACGCTCAACGTCGACTTGATTGCGCAGATGTCGTGCAACCCAGCGATCGGTGGCATCGCGAAGGGACATCTGGTTCGCGAAGTGGACGCGCTTGGCGGCATCATGGGCGAGATCACCGACGCGGTGGGCATCCAGTTTCGCCTTTTGAACACGTCGCGTGGTCCCGCCGTGTGGTCGCCGCGGGCGCAGTGCGACAAACAAGCCTACCGGCTCAAGATGCGCGAGGTCTTGGAGTCGGAGCCGAACCTGAAAATCAAGCAGGCGGAAGTCGCGGAGCTGATTACAGAGTCGTTGGTCGATGCTTGTTCGTCGTCGGCCGAAAACGATGGCGCAAACGGTTTTGCTAACGACCGTTCTGCTAATGACCAACGACGAACGACCAACGACCGCCTTCGGGTCCTGGGCGTTCGCCTCCGCGACGGCCGCACCGTAGGCGCGCAAGCCGTCATCATCACCACCGGAACGTTTCTCAACGGCCTGATTCATTGCGGCGAGCAGCAATATCCCGCAGGGCGCTCCGGAGAAGCGAACGCAGTCCTGCTCGGCGAAGCGCTGAAGAAGCTTGGCCTGCGTGGTTGCCGCCTCAAGACCGGAACACCGCCGCGTCTGGACGGACGCACCATCGATTGGCCCTGCTTCGCGGTGCAGCCGGGAGACGACGATCCCACGCCTTTCAGCTTCCGCACCAAGCGCGTGGCCCATCACGACTCGCAAGTTCCCTGCTACATTGCCTGGACTACTCCCGAAACACATCGCATAATTCGCGAAAACGTTCACCGCTCGCCGATGTACAGCGGGCAAATCCAATCGATCGGTCCGCGCTACTGCCCGTCGATCGAAGACAAGATCGTCAAATTTCCCGACAAGGAAATGCACCAGCTCTACCTTGAGCCAGAAGGCCTGAACACGCACGAAATCTACGTCAACGGCATGAGCACCTCCTTACCAGTAGAGGTCCAGATTGCGATCCTGAAATCGATTCCCGGCCTCGAAAACGCGGAGATGTTGCGTCCGGGCTATGCCATTGAATACGACTCGATCGACCCCACCGAACTGCAGCGCACTTTAGAAACGAAAAAGATCGCAGGGCTGTTCCTCGGAGGCCAGATTAACGGAACCTCCGGCTACGAAGAGGCCGCTTGCCAGGGACTGATGGCGGGCATCAACGCAGCGCTGCAAGTGAAGGCGCAGCCGCCCCTGATCCTCGACCGCACCGAAGCTTATACCGCGATTCTGATCGATGATCTCATTTCCAAGGGCACGAACGAGCCTTACCGGATGTTTACCTCGCGGGCGGAATTCCGATTGCACCTGCGGATCGACAACGCCGATCGCCGGCTCACGCCGCACGGCCGCCGCGTGGGATTGATTTCGGACGAAGCCTGGGAAGAGTTTCAGGCGAAGCAGGAACGCTTGCAAAAGATGAAGACATTGCTGGAGCGCACCAAATTAACTGTTTCAATGTTGGAAAGTATGAATTCTTGTCGTTCCGAGAAGCACAGCGACGAGGAACCTGCTGTTGCCTCCAGCGCGCCGGCTGTCATCAGTCAGTGGGAATCAGCAGTTGGCCAGACTTGCGCCCAATTGCTGAAGCGGCCAGAGATCACCATCGAGCAACTGGCTACGATTTTACGTGCGCTGGATCCTGTTTTCTTTTCTAGAGAAAAAGAAACAATCCGCGAGAATCCTTGTAAATCCGTGGCAGAGCTTTCTTCCGAAATTCGCAACGAACTCAAATCCGTGGAAACTGAAATAAAGTACGAAGGCTACCTGCTGCAACAGCAGCGCGCCATCGAGCGCATGAAGAAGTCAGAACAGCGGTCGATTCCGGAGTGGTTCGAGTATCGATCCGTCAGCGGACTCTCGCGCGAAATGCAGGAGAAGCTCACGCATGTGCAGCCGCGCACGCTCGCGCAGGCCTCTCGTATCCCCGGAGTAACCCCCGCCGCCGTGTCGCTGGTCAATGTGTACATCGAAATCCAAGCCCGGCGCCGGGAACAAGCCGCCGCGCTCTAGGGGGTTGGCTTCGGGCGACGAAATTTAATGCTACGTTAACAATCAAAGTTTATGTAGGAGTTAATATCTCCGGCATGCCGCAAGAGTCCCTTCGCATTGAAGACCAGCCCGGAAGCCAACCAGGACAACGCATTCTTCGCCTCGACGGGGCCCTGGTAATGCCCACAGTATTTCAATTTCAATCCACGGTGCGCGCCGACTCTTCACGCTCGCTGATCATCGATTTCACCAACGTGCCTTATGTGGATTCCGCGGGCATCGGGGCGCTGGTGGGAGCGTATGTGACGCGACAGCGCGGCGGGCGGAGTCTATCCCTGGTGGGGGTGAGCGAGCGCATCCACAATGCGCTGAAGGTCACCCATGTCGAGCAATTCTTCCGCTTCTTTGATTCCGTGAGCGCGGCAGAACAAGCGCCGTTCACCTAAAGGCCGGTTTCCGCAGACCCGCCAGAAGTCAACAGTTTGGTAAACTAAAATCCAACCAGAAGCCGACGTAGCTCAGTTGGTAGAGCAGCCGATTCGTAATCGGCAGGTCAGCGGTTCAAGTCCGCTCGTCGGCTCCATCCTAACCTCTTCGAACAAATCAGTTTACGGATTCTGGAATTGCACCCGAGGTCCGATTTAGTGTGCAATCGGTGTCCCCAAAATCGTGAGCAGCTATTTCCGCTTCGAACTTGCTCATGGCTGCAACGGCGTCTTGGGTTTGTGGCTTGATGTGAGAGCCACGCGTGACGTTGACGTTTGAGTGGCGAAGTATGGCCTGAATCACTTTATCGGGAACTCCCTGATTGAAGCCGACAACGGCTTCTTGCCCTTAAGCCGAAAGCTCGGGAAGACGTAGTCGTCATCCTTCGCACAAGAAGTTCTATCCCTCCACGCCATCAGAAAACCAACGAGCACTGGATGCATGGATACGGGTACCTTGGAGCTTTCGACTTGGAAGCACCTGCCACCTTAGGTGGCAGGTTTCGATTCCACTCATTCCTTTTCCTACTGGTCTCTGTCCGCTTCGGAGCCGCCTAGCGCCGTTGGATGCGCTCTGTGTCCTTGATTTCGTCTACGGATGTTCCCTCAGCCAGGCTATGGCCTTATCTTGGTCTGGAACCTCGACCAATTGGATTCCGCACGGACCAGCATGGGCGGCAAAGCTCTTAATGCTCATATTTGCTACGGCGGAGGCAGTCGACTTGATGGTGATGAAATACTTGATGCCGTTTGCTGCAAAGGCTTTGAAAACCTCAGCCTCAATAAGTTTCTGTACGTCCTCGGGCATAGCTCCTTTAGCTCTTGTGCCGTCCATCACCCAGGCTCGACCTCTATGGGTCTTGGCATATCCAAGCCCCTTATTCAAAATCGCCTCCCGAAACTGCGGGACCGTAATCCTGTAGGCTGACCATGTGTCAACCATGGCTCTGACCTCATCGTTCCATTCAACAAGAAGCGTACCCGGTATTTCATGCACTATCATGGTCTCCTCCGAGGCTAGTTACTTACTAGCCGAAAACTTGCGTCTTACCTCGAAAACCTCGCCACCGCTGGCATGCAGGAGCATCCGCCGGCTGTTGGGCTATTCCTTGTGACCGATGCTGATCGGCACCGCCATCTGAAACCAGATAGCGTTGGTCGGCGCCCGGTTTTCGACCATGGTGTCGCGCAGGTACTTGAACGCGAACCCGCCGTGAGGGATCAGATTGAAGCGGACTTCAGGCCCGATGGCAAAATCGCGGCCACGATTTCCACCCAGGTAGAGGGCGTTGTTCAAGGTGTCGTTGGTTGTCTGCTGATAAAGAAAGCCATTGGCGCCAAGGGCGACTTTCTTGGTGACTCCATGCATGCCGTCGAATTCCCAGGTGAACTCGTTTCCGCTCTGGTAATTGGTGGCAGCATCCTTGAGGTTGATGATGTATTGGAGCTTGGAGCTGATCTCTTCTCTCCCAGCTAAGTACGTGAACCCACCCACCGGCGCTGCGGCATAGTTGTTCTGTCCGACATTGAGAACATCGGTGGCGGACCGGCCCGTGCCCGGAAAATAGAGTTCCCCTTCGTAGAAAAAATGCCAATGGCCCCTGACGTACCCCACTCCCAGTGGACTGACCATCATGTTGCCCACTGCGAACTTCGAAAATTTGCCTGGCTCGACGTGAAGTTCCTGGGAGACAAACGGAAGCACAAAGACACTCTCCACGTTGCCGCCGAGGAAATGCAGGCCCCAGTTGTGGTTGACTTTGATGGCGTTGGCGAAGACCCGGAGTTTGAACTCAACCGGCACGGCTGTACCGTTGCCGTTGTAGGTCTGATTAGCGGAAACAGAGGCGGTATATTCGTAGAACATGGTTCCGTGGGGAGGAGGGGTAATGCCCGGCATCACGGTTTCGACTCCAACGGGGTAGACGCTTGCGCCATTCTCCGTTGCGTTGGCAACTCCGGTCAGGCCGATCGCGAAAGACAAAGACAGCGTCAGCAACGCGCCGCGAAACACTTTACGTGCCCGCTTGTACTCGACTGATTGATCCATGTGATTTCTCCCCATTCTCCGTTTCTGAGATTGTCGTCCGAAATAATTGTGGTATCGAACATTCCCCCGGGGAACTTCTGCCACCGAAGGCTACGCTCAAGTTTGTGCAATCGGCAGGCAAGCAGAGAGGCTTGAGTTAAATTCCGCTTATCCCACGCGGCCTTGGGAAAGGATTTCGTCCTTACCGTCCACCTTGTATTGGTAGATTGCAGCGCTTCCATATCGGCGAACTGCCTGAATCGGAAACTTCTGAAGAAGACTCATGCAACGGCGAGGTTGCCCCTAATGCGATCTGCCAAGATTGCCGACGTACCGAAAGAGTTAGCCAAGGAAACCGCCAAGGCTACAAGATCGAAGCCGTCCAAAGGTCAGAAGCGATCGGGGGAAGGAGCAAAAATCATGTTTGGCTACAGAAATCTCTCAATTCGAAAAAAGCTGGCTGTAGGGTTTGGGGCTTTGCTGGGGGTCATATTGCTGGTGGGTGTCTTCTCACTGGATCAAATGGCAACGATGAACAGGGCCACTGAGGACATCACGCAAAAGAGGATGTTTGAAGTGCGTTATCTCTCTTCGGTCCGTGCCAACATCGATGCAACCAGACGTACAGAGCTTATGTGGCTGTTGGTCTCGTCCAAGGACGAGGTTGCGGACTACGACACGAAGTTAGCGTCCGCCTTGCAGAAGCTACAGCAGGTCATCAAAGAAGGACAGGACAAGTTCCAGTCCGTCGCGACAGAAGAGGACCTCCGCCTGTACCAGCAGTTTCAGGAAGCTCTGGGAAAGTGTGTCGGACTTCATGGCGAGATCGTTCCACTGCGGCAAGCGGGCAAGAACGAAGAAGCCCGGAGGCTGGCGATTAGCCAAACGCCGCTGATGAATGCCATGCTGGACGCAATTGAAAAAGTCATTGCCCAGAGCGGTGAAGGCGCCGATGCTGCGGCCCAAAAAGCCGCCTCTGAATACCGGAGTGCGCGTAACGTCACTCTGCTGCTTCTGGCCCTAGCCATTGCTGTCGGAATTGTTTTGACCATACTGGTAGCCAATACCATCGCGACGCCCATGCGCATACTGGTCGCGGGTTTCCGGCAGGGCGCGGAAGGTGATTTGACCACCCGTATCCATGTTTCCAGTAAGGATGAGGCGGGCCAAGTGAGCGGCGCCTTCAATTCCTTTATGGGGAGGCTACAGAACGCGATGCAGGGGGTTGCATCCAGCGCTGCGCAAGTGGCCAGTGCGAGCGGGGAACTGAATTCCGCTAGCCAGCAAATCACGGCTAACTCCGGGGAAACCTCGGCGCAGGCAGACATGGTTTCAAAGGCCGCACAACAGGTCAACCAGAACCTCCAGACCGTCGCCACCGGCGCTGAAGAAATGGGCGCCAGCATCAGGGAGATTGCCAAAAATGCCAGCGATGCCGCCAGGTTCGCAACCTCCGCCGTCACTGTAGCGCAAAACACCACCGCCGCCGTGTCCAAACTTGGCGATTCCTCCACTGAGATTGGACAAGTCATCAAGGCCATCACTTCCATTGCGCAGCAGACCAACCTGCTGGCCCTGAACGCCACGATCGAAGCCGCGCGCGCCGGCGAGGCGGGCAAAGGTTTTGCCGTAGTTGCCAATGAAGTGAAGGAACTAGCCAAGGAAACGGCCCAGGCTACCGAAGATATCGGCCGCAGGATCGAAGCCATCCAGACTGACACCAAGGCCGCGGTCGATGCCATTGCGTCGATCAGCGGGGTGATCCATCAGATCAACGAAATTTCGGGCACCATCGCGGCGGCGATGGAGGAGCAGAACGCGACTACCAACGAGATGTCACGCAACGTAAGCGAAGCGTCGAACAGCAGCGGCGAGATCACCAGCAACATTGCGGGGGTGGCGCAGGCGGCGGAGAGCACGTCGCGCGGAGCGGCCGAAACGCAAAACGCGGCGCAGCTATTAGTGGACATGTCCGCGCAACTGCGCCGGCTGGTTGAGCAGTTCAGGATTAGCGCCGATCACAGCGGCCAGGGCCCCGGCGGAGGCGAGTCGGCCAGAAGGCTGGCGGCGCGCGCGGGCGCGTGAGCTATGGTTCTCGATTTTGCAGACATGTCGATCTGGATGGTTTGCCTTTAGAGGAGACGGGTTCATGAGACGTCTGAGTTTGAAAATGAAACTGGCAGTGGGCTTCGGTCTGCCGGTGCTGATCCTAGTGGTAATGGGGATCGTGACCTACACCACGTTCCAGACGCTGGGTGCGCTCGGCGCTGACGCTGCTGAAAAAGCCCACTCTCTAAGCGTCCTGCAGGGCATGGAGAGCTGCCTCAGCGATCAGAAAGCCGAATATCGTGGGTTCCTCCTCGATGGCCAAAAAGAAAGAGCGGAGCGCTACACGGACGACAATCGCTTGCTCGCGGACAGCTTCTCCGAAATGACGGCCATCGTCCACACCGAAAAAGGTAAGCAGATGCTCGCCCAAATACGCGAGGCCTCGGACGCATATCACACGACCATGGATCGCACGATCGAGCTGCGGCGCGCAGGCAAGACTCAGGAGGCCGTGGAATTGATGAACTCGCCCCAGTCGAATGACGTCCGGAACCGGGTGACATCGGGCATTGCCGGCTTGATAAAGAGAGGGCAAGAACTTGGAGCGGCGGCTGTCCAGGCGCAAGAGAAGGCGAAATCTCGGGCAATAATCCCGGTCGTGAGCCTGGTGGCAGCTGGCCTGGTCATTAGTTTTGCCATGGCGATCTATATCGCGCGGAACATCACCGGCCGAGTGTCGCAAATGGTGCGAATGATCCAGGCGATCGCGACTAACGATCTCTCGCCCGACGACATGCAGATTCGAAACCAGGACGAGGTCGGCAAGGCCGGCGCACTACTCAACAGCATGAAGAACAACCTACGCACGATGATCGGATCCATTGCAGGGAGCGCCGCGCGGGTGGCTACTGCCAGCGAAGAGCTGGACGCTACCAGCCAACACATCACTGCCAACTCCGCCGAGACTTCTGCCCAGGCCGATGTCGTCTCCAAGGCGGCACAGGCGGTCAGCCAGAACTTGCAAACCGTCGCGACCGGGGCCGAAGAAATGGGGGCCAGCATCAGGGAGATCGCCAAAAACGCCACCGAAGCCGCGAGGATCGCCACGAGCGCCGTCAAAGTAGCTGAGACGACCACCACGACCGTCTCCAAACTCGGCGATTCCTCGACTGAGATCGGACAGGTGATTAAGGTCATCACGTCGATTGCCCAACAGACGAACCTGCTGGCCTTGAACGCCACGATTGAAGCCGCCCGCGCCGGCGAAGCTGGCAAGGGCTTCGCCGTAGTGGCCAACGAAGTGAAAGAGTTGGCCAAAGAAACCGCAAAAGCAACGGAAGACATCAGCCGGAAAATTGAAGCCATTCAAACCGACACTAAAGCTGCAGTGGATGCCATTGCCACTATCTCTGGAGTGATCAAACAGATCAACGATATCTCGAGCACGATTGCGACAGCGGTAGAGGAGCAGAACGCGACGACGAGCGAGATGTCACGCAACGTGAGCGAAGCCGCGCAGAGCAGCGGCGAAATCACCAGCAACATCGCGGGTATGGCAGAGGCGGCGCAGGGCACGACCCGCGGCGCCACCGACACCCAGCAGGCTTCGCATCAACTGTTGGAGACCTCCACCCAGCTTCGCCGCCTGATCGAGCAGTTCCGGATTAGCGCGGACGACGGCCATGGATCCGGCGGAAGCGACCCGTCACGGGTGATGGCAGCGCGTGCCGGCACCTAAGAGGAGGTGGGCAGCACTGCTCCCCGAACATGCAAAGAACATCTTTAATACGACACACCAAACCAAACGAAAGGGATGTGAATATGAAACTCGCAAAAGTTTTCGTTGTTCGGCTACTCACCATATGCTTCGTCTGTGCTCTGCCTCATTTCGCAGTGACGCAAGATAAAGCGACGCCGCAAGAATTGGTAAGCAAGGTGCGCGAGGCCGCCGACATTCTAGCGAAATCGGGGGAACCCGGTTTAGCCGACTTCGATAAGAAACCTGGGCCATGGGTTTGGAAGGACAGCTATGTCTTTGTGCTCGATTGCACGAAGGGTGTTATGGCGGCCCATCCCATGAAGGCGGAGCTAATCGGCAAACCGGTCGCGTCGCTTAAAGACGTCAAAGGCAACCCAGCCTTCGAACTGCTGTGCGCGGCCACGCAGAATCCGAGTGGCACTTGGGCCGAATACTGGATTCCGAAACCCGGCGAAATGGAAGGGTCGCGGAAAATCAGCTACGGCTTCCTGGCCGCTGGTACTCCGTATGTAGTGGGAGCTGGAATCTTTGATCCCGATACAACGATCGTAGATTTGACGAAGAGCGCAGCAAAATAGCGAAACTGGGTTAGGAATCACACACAACCTCACCATGGCGAGGCATGTTCGCCACTAGCTGTTCTTTCCGTCGAGGCACCAGCATGGGCGCGTTTCCAGCTCCGCACGGCACAATAAGTTCTCTGGTCGCATGGGCGGATGACAGGTATATCATTGTTCGTACTTTGGGGATTCGCCCATGTTTCAACCCCTTCAGTACAACGGCGGCAGCCCTGGCGGTCGCGTCTTCCACCGACGGTGTACCCACAGCCACTGCTCGGGATACTTCCGCACGTATTCTTCAATGACGGTCGTGAATTTCTGCGTATTCGCCTGAATATCGGCTTCGATGTCGCCCGTGCGCATCAACTCCACCGCCGGATCGAAGCGCAATCGATATTTTTTCAGTTGCGCGTCCCAGATCGTGAACGTCGGCACCACTGCCGCATCTGTGCGCAGCGCAATCCGGGCCAGTCCGCTGGCGGTACAAGCCGGAATGCCAAAAAAATCCACGAAGATGCCCTGCGGCGGGGTCATATTGGTGTCCATCAATATACCGACCACTTCACCCGCGTTCATCGCAGCCAGCAACCCACGGACGAAGTCGTCTTTTTCTACGATCTGATTGCCGTGCATCGTGCGGTACTGACGGATCAATCGGTCCAGATACACATTGTCCATGGCTCGGACCACGACGTGCATCCAGTGCCCGTGCAGCGAATGAGTGAACGCGGAAAGTTCCCATCCGCCAAAGTGCGCGGTGAGAAACAGCACTCCTTTGCCCCGCGCATGCGCCCGCTCGTAATTTTCCAGTCCGTCATAGACCACGACCTGCTCAACGTTTTCCCGCGTGTACTTGGGAAAGTGGCAGACCTCGGCCAGTTGTCGCCCCAGAGAAGTGAACTCGGCGCGCAGGATCCGCGCCCGGTCTGCCTCACTTTTTTCGGGAAACGCGATGGCGAGATTGCGCATTCCGACCTGCCGCAACCGCACATGCAGAAGATAAACCGCCCACGCTAAAGCCATGCCGGCGGCTCGTGCCAGAGGCCGCGGCAGGATACCGAGAATCTTGATGAACGGCCAGGCTGCCGCGTACTCAAGTCGCTGCCGCATCGGGGAAGCGTGACGGTATCACCGTAAAAAAGTTTTTGCAAACCATCATCTTGCAAACGATCATCGAGGCAGCGCGGTCGAGCTTCGCTCGACGGACAGCCGGGGACGGCCGTCCCCACACGACCTTCTTATTTTGCCGCTTCCTGCGCCCAATTCGCCAGCGAAGTCAAAAACGCATTCGCCCCCGCCGGTGGATCGATCTCTCCAATCAGCGAGGTTCGGAACGGCACCATGCGTCCGTAAAATTCGCGTGTGCTGTCCTTGTCCTGCTTGATCACCGCTCCATTCAGACTCACGCCAGCAAACAACCCGCGAGCGCGCGAATACGTCAGGACTTCAGACCGCATCTTCCAGTCAGTATTTCCCTCGGCGTGACGGCCTACTGGTCCTGCCGCCACAGACGCGTCCGCGCCAAGTGCGAATTCGCTCGAGAGGAGATGTTTCATACCCTCTTTATTCATGATCAGCATGACCAGGTCGACTGCCTGCCCGCCGATCTGAAAACCAAAGCTGCCGCCGCTCACGACAAAAAACGCGGGAGCGCTCCATCCCTTCGGCGTGCGGCAACTCGCCAGCCCGCGGCCATATTTGGCGCCGACAATAAAACCGCCCTTCAGCATCGACGGTACTACGGCCACGCACTCGGCCGAGCCCAACACTTCCTGGGGGATCCCCTTATCTGGCGCTCCCTGGATTTCATTCAGCACATCCGCCGCCGCCTGCGCACGGTCCGCAGCTTTGGATTCTTTGGGCTCATCATCCGAGGCGAACGAGAAAGAACAGAGAGACGCAAATAGGGTCAAGAGTAAGAACTTTTTCATGGTTCCTCATTCATCTGAAATTGTCTGGGAGCAATAACTGGATTGTAAATGATGATGCCGGGATTGTGTCGGCTACACAAAATAGCCGGGACGCAATCACAAACGAAATTGCCAATCGGCAATCTGAAATTCCCTGCTGGCCGGAGATCCTGAGGACCAAAAAAATCGGGGCTGAAAGTGGTGACCCTAATCGCCACTCCCAACCCCGTCTCCCAGGTTCTGTGGTAGGTGACGCGAGTATGCGTCCGGCTGGCTTTGCCTACAAGATCACCGAGGTCACTGTCCTGAAGTAACTGAGGTCACGACGCTTTGCTATTCTTATTTTGCGGCCACCAGCGAATGAGTGATGGCATGCACCGATAACGCGATTCGGTTTTGCACGCCGACTTTGCGCATCAGTTTTGCCACGTGGGCTTTCACCGTGCGCTCTTCAATTCCCAACTGAGCGCCAATCTCTTTGTTGGAGCGCCCTGCCACCAGCATCTCCAGTACTTCCTTTTCACGATCGGTGAACGTGACGCGGCCCGCGGGAAAGATACGCCCCGGCGCCGACGATACCCGCTCGATGAACATCGAAAGCACCTTCCGCGGCGCCCACACCGACCCCTGGCTGACGATACGAATCGCCTGCACAAATTCTGCCGGCGAAGCTGCCTCGTCCACATAGCCTTTGGCCCCGGAAGCGATCGCCTTAAGGATGGTCTCTTCGTCCACGCCTGACCCGGTCACAATAATGCGCAGATCTGGGCGCGTTGCCTTCAGGCTCGCCATTACATCGAACAAATTTTGACCGGAGCGGTTTCCCAGAAGGATCAAGTCCACGTCCTGCAACGTGGAAATCTCGGGCAGGCTCGCGGAGATTAATTCGAACTCAGGTTCCGTGTCGAACAATGCGCGGAAGCCCACGAACCTCAGCGGGTCGCTTTCCACCACGGCAATTTTGATAGTCGGTTTTCTCGCTACTGCTGCTTTCATAGGTTTCCCTGTAGGGCGTAATTACTTAGCTAGAGCATAGCGGCATTTGCCCGCGCTGCAAAGAGAAGGTGACCGAAGTTAAATTACGGGAGTAACATGAAAAGGAAGGACGAAAAGCCCTTCGACGGCCGATGTTGGCGGGTAAATCCTTGACCGCGCCACTCGCGGAGACGATTCAGCATGGGAAAAAGTTTTGCTCGGGTTGTTGCCATTCTCGCCACTCTCGCACTCGCCGCTACCCTGTTTGTGCCGATTTCGGACCTTGCAGCGCAGACTTCTGCCGGTAGTTATCAGCCAAAATTTGCTGGCGATCCGGCCCGCTCCGACTCCGAAGCCGCCGCTCTCGCTTACATGCGGGTCGTGATCCGCGCCCAGCGCCAGTTCAACAAACAATACGGACACTTCGCCACCTCTCTCGCCGAACTTGTCCACTCCGGCTCTTTCACCAAACGCATGGTCAATCCCGATCGCGGTGATTACATCGCCAGCTTCGAAGGCAAAAAAGACAGCTTTGTCCTTACCATGACACCCAAGCAGCTCGACGCCCAGCATCGGTCCTTCTACGCCGAGGACGATGGCAAAATCCATGCCGACGAGGAAAAGCCCGCCGATGCCAAGTCGCTCGTGGTGAAATGACTCTGTCATCCTGAGCGAAGTTTGTGCTTGGCCCAAACGAAGCGCAACCGCAGTTGAAAACCTGCCTGAGCGAAGCCGAAGGGGATCCCTTTCCCGCGCCACGTCACGACAGGCCAGGCAAGGAGTGTCACAGCTCGTTTTTCCCACTCCGCTCGTTCCTGTCACGCAACTCGTTTATGATGAAACCAGAAATTATTCTAGGATTAAAGGAATAAGGAGGAACCATGTCACCAACCGTCGGCGCACCCGCGCCCGAATTCTCACTGAAAGATCAGGATCAGAAGGACGTAAAGCTCAGCGACTACCGTGGCAAGAAGCCTGTGGTTTTAGTTTTCTACCCGCTCGACTGGAGCCCGGTGTGCACCAAGGAGCACGCTTGCATGGTCAACGATAAAAAGCAATTCGAAGATCTCGACGCGCAAGTCCTTGGCCTCAGCGTGGACAGCGTCTGGTCGCACAAGGCCTATGCCGATAAGATGGGAATCCACTACCCGCTGCTTGCCGACTTCCACCCGCGCGGCGCAGTCGCTGCCAAGTACGGCGTCTATCTCGAAGATAAAGGCATCACCGGCCGCGCCATCTTCATCGTCGACCGCGACGGCAAACTCGCCTGGCAGAAGGACTATGACATTCCTGTGGTGCCCGACATAAAAGAAGTCTCGCAAGCGCTGGCGGCAGTGAAGTAGAACGACAAAGAGGTGGATACGCTGGTGCGCGGTTTACCTTGTGTTCCTCCGTGCCCTCTGTGGTGGAAGGTTTTCGAGATACGGGCCGGGCCTTAAGAAGCTGGCGTTCCCGCCTTAATCTCCGATGCTTTCCCACCGCGATAAATCACGACCAGCGGCTTCCCTCCATTCGGATAGTGCACCGTCTTTTCGTCCGACGATGCGCCCGCATCCGGAACTCCCATTCCCACAGCGAAATCCGCCTGCAACTCGTTCATCCCCGGCTTAACTTCATGCTGCGCCACCGACTGCCATACATCCGCAGGCCAATGTTTGTACAAGTCATGCGGATCTTCCACATAAAACATCTCATCGGAATAAATCTTGTATTGCCCGTCGCTCTCGAACCCGATCGGCACAGCAAAGCTCTTCCCCTCTTTCTCAAACACCGCCATCAACTGCCGCCGGTTCCCTCCCCCAGGTCCCATCTCTGCCACCACATCCTTGATCTCGAGCCGTTGAATCGGTAACAGCAGCCCGGCCTCATGTGCGAAGTCCGTCCGCTTGTGCGCCGTATCGTAAGGATAATAGGTATATCGATACCCTTCCTTCACCCACACCGGCTGCTGCGTCAAAGTCTTCGCGGACTTCAAATCGAAAGGATAAAGTTTCTTCGGCGTGACGTAGTAATCGGCATTCGAATACCCAGCTTTCCTGGACTCCTCCTGCTTCTGCGCCGCAAGATAGTCTTCATGCCGCTGGTAAAGGATGTAGCCGGCGCGCACTCCCGCCACCACCAGGGCCAGCGCCAGAGCAAATTGAATCCTCCTCTTCGCCTCTTCGCTCATCATGGGCAAGAACTCTATCAGATCGCGGCAAGACACCGGGGGCGTTGCACCGTCAGCGGCTGGTTTACACTAAATGGAGAACCGGCAACCGGATCGCGACACACGAAGCCTGGAGCCGAACGCCGCAAAGGAAACCCTGATGCCAACTGTCACGAAACAAGATGTCTTGAGCGCACTGAAGAGTTGCTATGATCCCGAGATTCCAGTGAACATCGTCGATCTCGGTCTTATCTACACCGTAAAGTTCGATCCCGTCGAGTTACCGGAGCAAGACAAGCAAGACGTCACGGTGGATATGACCCTCACCTCGCAGGGCTGCCCGGAACACGTCAACATCAGCGCCCAGGTGAAGTCGCGGCTCGAACAGCTACCAGGGATCCGCAATGCCACAGTTCACGTTGTCTGGACTCCCGCCTGGACCCCGGAGCGCCTCAGCCCCGACGCCCGCAAGCAACTCGGCATCGAGTGACCGGCCTTGGCTTTCGGGCTTTGGCTTTCAGCACAGCGTAAAGAATACTATCCCTGCCTGTTTCAGCTTGAACGACTAACCGAGGAATGAAATTCTGAATGCCAGCGGGCCGACGCCCGAAAGCCGACGCCCCCGGGCGTTTCTACCCACCCATATCGCCCCAATCCAGCGAGCCCTGATCAGAGATACGCCGGCCGGCGCGCTCAGCCATCTCGATGACTCGCATGCCGCGATCGAAATAATCCGGCAGCGACCTGCGCACCCTCTCAAACTTCTCCGGATACTCCGCCGCCAGCACCGCCAGCCCAATACCCGTAGCCAGAACTCCGGCCGGATAGTTTTTCTTCAAGAACAAAATTGTCGCGACCCCGATCGATCCCGCCACCAGCGCCTTTTTCCACGGGTCCATGTTTCTCCTGCGAAATATGCTCATGCGATTGTACTCCCGCTTATTTGATTATCACGCACACCATTCCGATGCTGGTTCCCACTTCTGCGTTGTCACTTGTCTGCATCGTCTTTTTGCAATCGCAGCAATCGAGCATGCTGCCACCTCCCAGAGGCGCGATCCTTATATACTTCTTCGGTCACGTGGAGGCCGATGTTGAATCGCAACATATCCAGATGGACGTCGTTTCCCCTCTCCGCAACGCGCGCAGCTTTAGCCATATTGATCCTTTCCTGCGTCCTCGCCGCATCAGCGCAAACCAAACCCCGCGCCCGCGATCTGGGCGTCCCCTTCGACGGCACTCCCGGCCACAACAACGCCATCACAGACGTCGGCAGCATCGAAGTCGGCCACACCACACTCATTTCAGGCAACGGCAAACTTGAAGTCGGCAAAGGTCCCGTGCGCACCGGCGTCACGGCTATCCATCCCCGCGGCAAGGCCAGTAACGACGCCGTTTTCGCCGCCTGGTTCACACTCAATGGTAACGGCGAAATGACCGGCACAACCTGGGTCGACGACTCCGGATTTCTCAACGGCCCGGTGATGATTACGAACACGCACAGCGTTGGCGTAGTCCGCGACGCCGTCATCGCCTGGAAGGTGAAGCATGGCGGTCCTGACATGGAAGGCTATTGGTGGTCGCTGCCCGTGGTCGCCGAAACCTGGGACGGCTGGCTCAACGACATCAACGGATTCCACGTCCATCCTGAAGATGCCTGGCACGCACTGGACACCGCCCACTCCGGCCCCGTCGAAGAGGGCAATGTCGGCGGCGGCACGGGCATGGTCTGCAACGAATTCAAAGGTGGCATCGGCACGAGTTCGCGCGTGATCGACGCTAAAGCTGGAGGCTATACCGTTGGTGTCTTGGTCCAATGCAACTACGGACGCCGCGACCAGCTCCGCATCGCCGGCGTCCCCGTCGGCAAGGAAATTCCCGAAAAGCCCGCCTATGGCAACAGCGACGACACCGGCTCCATCATCGTCATCGTCGCCACCGATGCCCCGCTCATCCCCACGCAACTCAAGCGCGTCGCCAAAAAAGTTTCCCTCGGCCTCGGCCGTGACGGTAGCTACTCAGGCGACGGTTCCGGTGACATCTTCCTTGCCTTCTCCACCGCCAACCCAGGCGCCGTTGGCACCAAAGGTCTGCATCAACTCACCATGCTTCCCAACGACTCTCTCGACCCAATTTTCCTGGCCACCGTGCAAGCCACCGAGGAAGCCGTCGTCAACGCCATGGTCGCCGCCGAAAGCATGAAAGGCATCGACGATCACGAAGTGATCGCTCTCCCCCACGACCGGCTCCGCGAAATACTAAAAAAATACAACCGGCTGGGGAAATGACCTCAGGCGCTCGTCAAAGCGTTGTCATCCTGAGGCGGGCGCTTTTTTGCCCGACGAAGGACCTGAGGGAGCGACCGCGCCGCGATGCCGTCCTTTGGCATCGCAATAAGCGCGACGCGACCTTCCTTATCCTGCCGCCGCTGTTGTCATTTCGACCTTGACTTCGATCCCTGAGGTCTGAGGTTCGAAAGTCCGACGCCATTGTCGGATTCCCCCATTAAAACTATCCCATCATTACCTTCGCTGCCTCACCCCCGTACCTTTCCCTTCCCCGCCAAAAGACTAGACTCGAAATTATGAAGCGCCTCTATACCATCGCTCGCGTCAAGGGAGGCATGAAGTTCACCTGCACTCACTGCGCCCACCACGTCAGCACCCTCGACTTCGACGCCCGCGACGGCAATCTTCGCACCCAGGCCGCCACCGCAATCAACCAGCATGCCACCAAAATCCACCACGAGCCTGTAATGTTCTCCTCCCTTGATAACCAGCAGCGCCTCTGGCGCGGCTAACTCTCTTAGGCCTCTTACATAAAACTTGTCATTCCGAGCGCGCCGAAGGCGGGCGAGGAACCAGCTGTTTGCCTTTGGGTGGCGCAGCGCTTCAGCGCTGCGATTAAGCGAAAAATAAATCTAACCGGCGGCTTCAGCCGCCAAAGCAGTTTACCTTTTCGTAATGGGCAATGGGCACCCCCGTAGCTCTAGAATTATCAACTTAAGCACGTTCTGGCCCGCAAAATCCTTCTAGCTAGGGACTTAGAGGTCAAGATCAAGGTAAGAAGGAGTTGCCTACCGACTTTTGGCCGGACGCCCCACTTTGCGCGAATTGTCTCTGCTGCCTCTGGGTGAGCACGGGGCGTGCCTCCGCAAGCAAACAACGGGTTCCTCGCGCGCCTTTGGCGCGCTCGGAATGACATCGTCAGTAGGGGGCTTGATCGCAGCGCTGAAGCGCTGCGCCACCCAAAACCAAAATCTAATCGACCACGGCCTTATCAGTGATCTCCAGCCCACGATCGAGGATGGCAAACGCCTCGCGCATCTGCTGCTCGTTGATGCAGAGCGGAGGATTGGTGAAGAAAGTGTTCCAGCGAACGAAGGTGTAGAGCCCTTGCTCGCGGAAGAAGCGTCCCAAGGCAGCCATCTCGTCGGACGTGCCGTTGAAGGGAGCCATCGGCTGACGCGTCTTGCGATTGCGAATCAGTTCCACGATGCCGAACAATCCGATCGAGCGCACGGCGCCTACCGAGGGATGCTTCGCCTGCAACTCCGATAACAACGCTTTCATGATCGCGCCGATTTTTTTCGCATTGTCGATCAGCCCATCTTCTTCGTACACGCGAATCGTGGCCAGAGCTGCCGCACATCCCATCGGATGGCTGTTGTAAGTCAGCCCTCCGTAGAAAACTTTGTCCTGAAAATGCTGTGCGATGTGGTGCCGCATGCCGACCGCGCCGAGGGGGAGATAGCTGGAAGTCAATCCTTTCGCCATGCAAAGCAGATCGGGAACCACCTTCCAGTGATCGACGGCAAACCACGCGCCGGTTCGTCCGAAGCCGGACATCACTTCATCGGCGATCATCAGGATGCCGTACTTGTCGCAGATCTTGCGCAGGCTCGCGAGATATCCGTCAGGAGGAACGAGAACGCCGTTGGTTCCGGTCACCGGCTCGAGGATGAATGCGGCGATCGTGTTCGGACCTTCGAGCTGAATGATCTCCTCAATCATGGCCAGCGACGATTCGGCCGATTCCCATCCACGCTCGATGCCATGATAAGGATCGAGCACATGCACCACACCCGGAATGCCAGGCTCAGCGGCCCATCTGCGCGGATCGCCGGTAAGGCTGATCGCGCCCGCAGTCGCACCGTGATAGGAGCGATAGCGAGCGATGATCTTGTGGCGTCCGGTGAAGAAGCGCGCGATCTTGATGGCGTTCTCGTTGGCCTCGGCGCCGCCGTTGGTGAAGAAGAAAGTGTCGATATCACCGGGAGCAATTTCGGCGAGCTTGGCACCGAGTCGCGCGCGAACTTCCGTAGCCATGAACGGATTCGCATAAGCGAGGGTCGCCGCTTGTTCGCTGATCGCCTGAATGACGCGCTCGTCGCCGTGTCCAATGTTGACGGACATGAGCTGGCTATTGAAGTCGATGAAGCGCTTGCCTTCCGGCGTGTAGAAGTAAATTCCCTTGGCGCTGGCTACGGGAATCGGATCGACTTTCGACTGTGCGGACCACTCGTACAACGTGTGCTTGCGGGAAAGGTCGACAATTTCCTTGCCGGACATTGACGGACTTGCAACAGTAGTGGTCATTATTTCCTCTTTGAAACCGATTCACCACAGAGTCACAGAGACACAGAGAAAACCTTTTATAGGACTCTTCGTATGATGCCTTGCGTTAGTAATGAGCTGTTGAAGTTGATTAGTAGTCCGCCCTTTTTTCCTGACAGTTTCAGGTATGTCAGGAGTTGACGATGCACTTCGATCGCCGCGCCAATGATCGCAGCAGTTCGGGGGTCCTGCTGGTTCTCGATTTCTCTGTGTCTCTGTGACTCTGTGGTGAGAAGTTTCATGGTTCTTCTCTGTTAAAGCTCAGAACTTGCGCGAATGTTCCTTCGCCCAGCGTTCGACTACTACTTTCTTGTCGGTGTAGAACTCGATGGCGTCGCGGCCCTGGCCGTGGAGATCTCCGAAGAAGCTGTTCTTCCATCCGCTGAACGGGAAATAGGCCATGGGCGCCGCCACGCCGATGTTGATGCCGATATTTCCCGCGGGCGCCTCGTAGCGGAAACGGCGCGCGGCCGATCCGCTCGAAGTGAACAGTGATGCCTGATTGCCGTAGGCGCTGCGTTCGAGGAAGGCGAGGGCGTCGTCCATGTTATCGGCATGAACGAGGCTTAGCACGGGGCCGAAGATTTCCGTGTCGGCAAGATCGCTTGTCGCTGGAACGTCGTCGAGGATCGTCGGCTTCACAAAGTTTCCCGATTCGTATTTCGGAATCTTCGAGTTGCGGCCATCGAGCAAAACCTTTGCACCCTGCTTTTCTCCGAGTCCGATGAGCGATTCGACGCGCTCTTTACTTTGGGGCGTAATCACGGGACCCATCTGCACGCCGTCATCGAGACCATTTCCTACTTTAAGTTTTGAAGCAGCGTCGGTAATGGAATCGCGAAATGTTGTTTGTGCTTCACCGATCGTGATGGCGACGGAGACGGCGAGACAACGCTGGCCGGCGCATCCAAAGGCGCTGTCGCTGATGATCTGCGTAGCCATGGGCATGTCCGCATCCGGGAGAACGATAACGTGATTCTTCGCTCCGCCCTGGCACTGCGCCCGTTTGCCGTTCGCGGCAGCGCGAGAGTAAACGTATTTCGCCACCGGCGTCGAGCCAACAAAACTGATCGCGCGAATTTTCGGATGGTCGAGCAGCGCATCGACAGCAGCTTTACCTCCGTTGACCAGATTCACTACTCCTTTGGGCAATCCAGTTTTCTCGAGCAACTCGTAGATGTAACGCATCGTGAGCGGAACGCGCTCGGAAGGCTTGAGGATAAACGTGTTGCCCGTAGCAATTGCGTAGGGCAGATACCAAAACGCGATCATGCCGGGAAAGTTGAAAGGCACGATGGCTGCTGTGACGCCGAGGGGCTGGCGGATCATCATCTCGTCGATGCCGCGGGCGACGTCTTCCAGGTTGTAGCCTTGCATCATCATAGGAATGCCGCAGGCGACTTCGACGTTCTCGATGGCGCGACGCATCTCAGCTTTGGCTTCGCTGAAAGTCTTGCCATTTTCCTGCGTGATGATGCGGGCAATGCCGTCGAGGTGATCTTCGAGAAGCATCTTCAACTTAAACAGCGGCTGGATGCGGTCTTCGGGCGGAGTGCGCCGCCACTCAGGGAAAGCGGCGGCGGCGGCTTCGACGGCTTGGTTGACCTCGGCGGCGTCGGCGAGCGGGACTTGGGCCAGCACGCCGCCGGTTGCAGGATTGATGACGTCGCGCCATTCGCGAGCGCGGGAGTCGGTCCATTGGCCGTTAATGTAGTTGGTAAGTTTGATGGCGGGTGGTGCAGCGATGGTGGTCACGGGATTGCCTCTGCTTCGCAAAGAATGCTTTGAATCATAGCTGAATCCGTTGGGGGATTTCGGCCGCCCCTCCGGGGGCTTCCTCACGTTCGTTTGTTTACCCGCCGCTAAAGCGGCGGGCTATTGTCGATTGCCCCTACGGGGCAGGGTCATTTCTCTACTACGATTTCGACCGGACATCCACGTCCCGCAATTTCACGAATCAGATCAACAAAGTCGTCAGCCATCTTTCTTGTTCCGGCGGCAATGGAGTCGTAGTGTTTGATGACCAACCGATACGGGACTTCAACAGCGTTGATGCGGCCGGTTTCGATGCTGTCGATCAGTGCATCGAGGTTTCTACCGTGCCACTCGGGTGCTCCGACAGCCTTGAAAAAAGAGTCGTAAACATCGTCCCTCGTTTTCCACGCGGAAGCATCCAAGATAAGTTCCTTCATCTCGCTTCACACCAGCTGCGTCATCGCGCCTTTTTTGTCGCAGACCGTCGCTAGGGCGGCCTCCAGCACGTCCAGGCCCTCGTCCATTTGCTCGTTGGTCGCCACCAGCGGAACTAGAACGCGGATCACATTCGAGTACGAACCGGCGGTAATCGTGATCAAGCCGTGCTCGTAGCAGTACTGTGTAATCTGCTTGGTCTCTTCAGCAGCTGGAGTTTTTGTCTCCTTCGACTTCACAAGTTCAATGGCTTGCATGCCACCGAGGCCGCGCACGTCACCGACGATGGGCCAGCGTCGTTGCCATTCGCAGGCGCGACGCTGGAAGCGATCGCCGAGCTCACTGGCGCGGGTTAACAAGTTTTCGTTCTCAAACAAGTCGAGCACGGCCAGTGCCGCGGCGCAGGAAAGTGGATTGCCGGCAAAAGTACCACCAAGTCCGCCTACAGCAGGTGCGTCCATAATTTCGGCGCGGCCCGTGACAGCGGCTAGCGGCAAACCGCCGCCGAGGGACTTGGCGGTAACGATTAGATCAGGTTCGATCCCGTAGCGCTCGCTGGCAAAGAGCGCGCCGGTGCGGCCGAAGCCGGATTGCACTTCGTCGGCGATGAAAAGGATGCCGTGCCTGTGGCAGAGATCGATCAGCACTTTAAAGTAATCGGGCGGTGGGGCGATGAAGCCTCCTTCGCCCATCACTGGCTCGGCGATCACGGCGGCGACTTCTTCGTTAGCGACAACGCGCTTGAATGTGTCCTCGAGATGGCGTGCGCAATAGAGATCGCACGAGGGATATTTCAAGTTATAGGAGCATCGATAGCAGTAGGCGAACGGGATGCGGTAAACCTCGGCCGGAAATGGTGCGAAGCCGGCTTTATAAGGATGAGTCTTGCTGGTAAGAGCAAGCGTCATCATGGTGCGGCCGTGAAACGCATCCTCAAAGGCAATGATCGCGGGGCGCTTCGTGTAGGCGCGCGCGATCTTGACCGCATTCTCGACGGCTTCAGCGCCGCTATTGACGAACAGAGTCTTTTTCGGAAACTTGCCGGGCGTGACTTCGTTCATGCGCTCGGCGAGGCGGATGTAGCCTTCGTAGGGCGTAACCTGTACGCAGGTATGCAGGAATTTGTCCAGTTGGCCGCGAATGGCGTCGACCACGGCTTCCTGGCGGTGACCAGCGTTAGCGCAACCGATGCCTCCGGCGAAATCGATGTAACGGTTGCCGTCAACGTCTTCGAGCCACGCGTCTTCGGCCTTAGCTACATAGATGAATGTGCCGTGAGAAAGGCCGCGGGGTACGGCTTGAGCGCGACGCTCAGAGAGCGCAAGGGATTTGGGGCCGGGGATTGATGTACGCAGTTGAATGGTTGACATCATCAGTTCTCAAGTGGCCAGTGGTCAGTGATCAGTGGCCAGTCAATTCAGGTTTGTAAACTGGCCACTGGTCGCTGACCACTGGCCACTGTTTTTCAGTACCAACCTATCGGCTGTTCGTTCAGATTGATATACACCTGCTTGGTTTCGAGATATTCTTCGATTCCCCAGGGGCCGAGTTCGCGGCCGAAGCCGGATTGTTTGTAGCCGCCCCAGGGGGCTTCCACGTACGTTGGTTGCATGTGGTTCACCCACACGATGCCGGCGCGCAGGGCCTTCACTGCACGCATGGCTTTGAAAATGTCCCGCGTCCAAACCGCGGCGGCGAGGCCGTAGGGGGAATCGTTGGCGATTTTAAGCGCGTCTTTTTCGTCGTCAAAAGGAATCACGGCGGCGACGGGGCCGAAGATTTCTTCGCGGGCGATACGGGCTGAGTTCGTCACATCAGAAAAAATCGTAGGCTGGACATAATATCCTTTCCCAATTTTCTCGGGACGCCCTCCGCCGGAAGCGAGTTTCGCCTCTTTCTTCCCGATCTCGATGTAGGAGTTAACGCGGTCGTACTGTTCTTTGCTGACGAGCGGGCCCATCTTAGTTTCGCGATCGAGCGGTGGTCCGAGCTTGATCTTCTTGGCTTTCTCCGTCATTGCTTCAACAAAATTCTTGTAGATGGACTTCTGCACCAAGATGCGGCTACCAGCGGAGCAGACTTCGCCCTGGTTGATGAAAACTCCGAATAACGCGCCATCGATGGCGGCTTCGAAATCGGCATCGGCGAAGAAGATATTGGGCGATTTGCCGCCGAGTTCGAGGGTGACTCGCTTCACCGTGTCGGCAGCCTGTTTCACGATGATCTTTCCCACGGCGGCGCTGCCGGTGAACGCAATTTTGTTGACGTCGGGATTCTGAACCAGCGGCGCTCCGCAGGTTTCTCCAAAGCCGGTAACGATGTTGACGACTCCCGGCGGCAAGCCGCAATCGGCGAAATATTTTGCGAGTTCGAGAGCGGTGAGCGGAGTCTGCTCAGCGGGCTTGAGCACGCAAGTACAGCCTGCGGCGATGGCTGGAGCGAGTTTCCAGGCGGCCATGAGCAGCGGATAGTTCCACGGAATAATTTGTCCGGCGACGCCGACCGGCTCTTTGAGCGAGAGCGACATCGCATTGTCCGGAACGGGATTTACGTAGCCAACAACTTTGGTGGCGAGGCCGCCGTAGTATTCAAAGCAGGTTGAGGCATCGTTGATGTCGAATTCGGCTTCGACGATGGGCTTGCCGGTGTTGCGGCATTCGAGTTCGGCGAGCGCGGGAAGATTGCTGCGGATTTTTTCGGCGAGGCGGAAGAGCACGCGGCCGCGTTCCTGTGCGGTTGAGGTCGCCCATGGGCCGTCTTCAAAGGCGGTCTTCGCAGCTGCGACGGCGCGGTTGACGTCATCCGCGCCAGCGTCTGGAACTTGGGCCATGACTTCTTCCGTCGAGGGATCGTAGACGGGAAACGTCTTCGCGGATTTGCTCGCGACCCACTCCCCGTTGATGAACATCTGATAGGTGCGGACTTCTGTTGTGACTCCGCCGGGCATTTTTTCGACCTCCCTATACCTCAACGGGCTAACGCCGCCCGTCGATTTGCGATCTTTATCGCAGCGCTAAAGCGTTGCGCCACCCAAGATCAAAGTTTGTCAGCGGTCAGTGGCAAGACTGAAGTCGTGCCCGTCCGAATCTTTTGCTGCAATTTGTTGCGACCATAGACGAAAAAGAAGAAGGCGGCCACACCAACGAAAAATGCCGTGCCTCCGAACATCCATAACTCGTAGGACCATAGCGACGTGATCTGTTGCGCCGGGAAAAATACTAGGGCGATGCCCAGGACCGTCGTGAGCAGACCGCTCAATCCCGCGATGAACAGCGTGTTGCGGCTGTACCGGCCTTGCGGCGTGCTTTCGCGCAGAGCAAACCTCACCAGCGCTCCGAACATATAAACGAAGGGAACGAGGTTCAAAACGACGGCGAGAGAAAGCAGTTTCTGAAACGTTTCCTGCACTCCGGCACCGGCAAAATTCAGGACGACGAGGAGAGCTGAAACAATAGCCTGAACTATCAATGCAGCATAAGGGGTGCAATAGCGCGGATGAATATTGCCGAGCCATGATGGCATGTAGGAATCAAGGCCGGCAACGAACGGAATGCGTGCGCAGCCACCGATCCAAGCCGATCCAATGCCTGCAATGGAAAGGCTCAGCACGATTGCGAACGGAATGGTGATGGCCGAAAGCCCGACTCGTCCGGCCATGTGGGTGACAGCCTGAACAATGCCCTGTAGCACACTGACGTTTTTCCCCACCGCAATGAGAAGAGTGAGAGTTGCTCCAACGTAGAGGAGGCCGCTGAGAACGCCTCCCCAGGCGACCGCGCCGGGAAGAGTGCGGCGAGGATCTTTTATTTCGTCGCCCATGACGGAGGCCAGTTCAAGACCGATGAGGCCAAAGCAAATGACGCCGAAAGAATTCAGAACAAAACGGGGATTGTCTGGGATCTTAAAGTCGGCCACGGAGAGCGAAGCGCCGAACCGAAAAGAGATGACGACACCCAAAACGATGAGTACGCCCGCGGCAAGGAAGGTTCCAATCGCGCCGAAATTATTGATCCATTTGCCGATGCCGAGGCCGAGGATGTTGAAAAAAGTGAGAAGAGCGAGAAGAACCAGCGAAATAATTAAAGCAAAGAGTTTATTGTCGGCGAGAAAGTGGCGGCTGGGTCCAAGGATGTAAACGGAGACGCCGACGAAATACAGCATGATGGTCGGCACGTAAAGCATGTTGTTCGTCCAATAGCACCAGCCAGAAAGAAATCCGTGGAAGTCGCCGAAAACTTCTTTGGCCCAGAGGTAAACTCCGCCTTCACCCGGGTAGCGGTGTGAGAGTTCGATGACGGCGATGCCTTGCGGAAAGAAGAAAAGAAGAAGGGAGATGATCCAGAGCCAGATGGTGACACCGCCGTTGGCGGCGATGGAAGGAACCACGTTCAGGTTGAAGACGGCGACGACGAAAAGCAGGACTAGGTCGCGGCGCCCGAGGGCGCGGACCAAGTGAGGTTGAGCAGCGGGTTGGGTGGTGGCAGACAAAGTTTGTGCCAGCAGTGGCCGAACAGCAGGTTCCTCACCGGGCGTTGCCCGGCTCGCAAGGAAAAGATCTTTGTTTACTCTTCTACTTGTCAAGCAGGGCGGGCCGAAACGCCCGCCCCAAGCAATCAATTTTCCAGCACGCTACGGCGATCTAGTGCGCAGCGAGCACGGGCTGGCCGGCACGCTCCTGTTGCGCTTTCGCGAGCGACGCCGCGATGTCGTCGAAAGCGGATAGATGCTTATCGATGTCGGCGTCGGTGTGCTGGACGGAAATCGTCCACTGCTCATCCCACCAGTAGGGCTGAGGCATAACACCGCGATTGACCATGGCGAACCAATAGTGCCGCCAGAGATCGATGTCAATCGTGGTCCAGTCGCGGTAGTTGCGAATTTCCTTGGGATAAAGCATCAGCGCCCCGTTGGCCCCTGCTTGCGCGATGTAAGCTTGCAGGCCCACTTTCGTGATGGTTTTCCGATATCCGTCCGCAAGCTTTTTGCCGAGTTTATCGACGTGAGCGTAATTATCGCGCGTGAGGACTTCTCTAAATGTTGCCAGGCCCGCAGCCATCGAAACCGGGTTGGTGTTGTAGGTGCCGCCGTGGAAGACCTTGTGTTGAGAAATGAGATCCATCACTGACCTACTAGCACCGAACGCGGCGAGCGGGAAGCCTCCCCCAATCGACTTTGCCAGGCAGATCATGTCAGGCTGAACGTTGAAGTATTCGGAGGCGCCTCCCCAGCCGAGTTTAGCGCCGGTTTTTACCTCGTCGAAGATCAGGAGTGCGCCCTTCTTCGTAGCGAGTTCGCGTAGACTCTGCAGAAAGCCAGGTTCCGGAAGACAGAGGCCAACGTTCATCAGAATCGGTTCGAGAATAATCGCAGCGACCTCGCCGGGATTTTCGTTGAAGCGGCGCTCGACTGTGCCAAGGTCGTTGAAGGTGGCGACGACGACGTTAGCGACTGCGGATTTCGGCACTCCGAGACCGCCGGGCACAGAGACGGGATTGTCGATATCGCCAAAGTCGGGGGCGTGCGGCTTCACGCTCACCAGGGCGGAGTCATGCAGTCCATGATAGGCGCCTTCGAATTTGATGATCTTGTCGCGGCCAGTGGCGGCGCGAGCCAGACGGATCGCGTGCATCGTGGCTTCGGTTCCGCTGTTACCGAAACGGCACATCTCAACCGGAAAGCGTTTGCAGATTTCTTCGGCGAGTTCCCACTCCATGTCGTGAGGCATGCCAAACATCGTTCCCGTGGAAAGACGTTTTTCGACGGCCTTCATCACGGCAGGATGGCAGTGTCCGGCCATGAGCGCGCCGAAGGTGAGATTGTGGTCGATGTATTCGTTGCCATCGAGGTCGCGAAACTTGCTGCCGCCGGCATCTTTCACGAAGATCGGCCAGGGCTCGTAATGGCGATAGTTGCTGGCGACGCCGAGCGGAATGCGTTTAAGGTTTTTCTTGTGCGCCTCGGCGGACTTAGGCGTGCGGCGCTCGTATGTCGCGAGCTCTTTCTGCAGATCGGGGTACATCGGATTCTCCGGGGTGACTCAGGCCGCCGGCTCTTAGCGGAGGCGGCCATTAGATTACCGGGCAGCGAGGCCGCCCGGGGGATGGAGCTTTTATTTTACTCTCGTTGCGGCGCGGCTTAAAGCCGCGCCCTTTCAAAACAATTTTCGCTAAAAAAAGAACTTCAAAGCAAATTGCAACAGCCGCGGATCTCCGGCCGACGTGATCTTACCGAAGAGCGTTGGGCCGTCCGAGAAGTGCCCGTCTGGATTCGAGAAGTTCGTGCGGTTGAAGATATTGAAGACTTCCGCGCGGAACTGAAAATATTTGGTTTCACTCAGAGAAATCTTCTTATGCACAGAGAAGTCCCAATCGACCAGGCCTGGGCCACAGCACAATGAGCGCTGAGTGCCGTTGTTAAAGCTACCGAGCGGAGGGTCGGAGAACTGATTGTAGTTGAGATAGAAACCTCCGGTTTTCTTCGGATTTTCGATCTGCAGAGGGCCGTTCAAATTGGGGGCCTCTGTCCCCAGGAAGAAGAAGCTGTTGATCAACTCGGTGTCATCAGCAGTGTCGAGGCGGATGGGGAATCCGCTTTGGAGTTGCGTAATGCCAGAGACTTCCCAATCGTTGAGGACTTTACCGGCGAAACCCTGGCGCTTGGCGATCGGCAATTCCCAGTCATAGCTGACGACGAAGCGTTGCTTCGAGTTGAACAACGACAGACCCCGGCTAGCACCGAAGTTAAAGGGATTGAGCGTTTCCTCGAACGTGGAACCGTCGTCGATCGACTTGCTGAACGTGTAGGCGGCCTGAAATTGTAAACCGCGAGAGAAGCGCTTTTGAAGCATCATCTCCAGCGCGTTGTAGTTGGAGTTGGCGATGGTGTCTTCGGCGAAGATGTCGGTGAAGACAGGGATGCCGTCGACGGGGCAGCCAGTGCCGGGAGTAAACGCCGGCAGCAACGGATTGCAATTCGGCGAGGAATACGGGCGCAGCCCCACGAGGTTGATGGTTTGGCCGGTCCCGTTGAGGATGCTGCCATTGGGCATGTGGAACTTGAAGCCAGACGGAATGGTCACGCTCCATTGAGAGTCTTCGAAGGTGGGTGCGCAAGTGGCTGGCAGGCCGTAGGAGGTCACGTTCGATCCGGGTAGTGCCGCAATAGTCATGATGTCCACACAACTCGCCGGCGTCGATGGATTGATATCGTGAGTTGCCAGCAGGCGGTGACCTTGGGAGCCGACATAGCCAATCTGGAACATCAGGCTGGTGCTCAATTCGCGCTGGATAGTAAGGTTGTACTGAGTAGTGTCCTGCGAGCGCAAGTGAGGACCGAATTCTCCGTAAAGAAGAATTGGGCGAAACAGAGAAAGATCGGTGGGCCGGCCCTTCGTGGGCGTGATGATTCCGTTGAAAGGATTTGGGCTGGTGAAGTCTCCCTGATTTACATATGGGGTGTTGAAGAAGTCATCAGCGAGCGCGGTGCTGCCTCCAAAAGGAGGTTCGGCGCCGAACTGTGCCAAAACCAGTTCTTCAATTGGGTTGTAGAAAATACCCCAGCCGGCGCGAATGCTGGTTTTCCCATTGTTGCCGAACAGCTTGGCAAATGGTCCGCTGGTGAAGTTAGGACTGTAAGCTATGCCAATGCGAGGGGCAAAAGCCTTGTAGTAGGTCGAAGTCATTCCCGCGGGGACGCCCTTATCGCCTGGGACCACCAAGCCGGTGGGTTCAGCGCCGGTGTTAGCACACGTGGGATTGGGAACGGGGGTCGGAGTAAGAGTCTGCCAGTAGGAGGCGCTCGTCGTAATTCCGCAGGGGTAAACGCTGGAGTTCTGCCCTGGGCGGAAGCTTTCGACGTGGCCGCTGATGTCGGTCAGCGGGGGGGAGTATTCCCAGCGTAAGCCGTAATTCAGGGTCAGGTTGGGCTTGATCTTCCAACTGTCCTGGGCGAATGGATAGGCAGCAAAGGCGCGAATATCTTCACGCTGTCCGGAGCCCTGAACATAGAGATCGGTCAGGCCCAGCAGGAACTCGGCATAATTGTCGCCATCGGTAGGAACAATCGCATTGGGACCGGTATTGTTAAACGTGTACTCGCCATTGACGTCGAAGTAGTAATACTGGTCGAAGCGGGCGCGGCGTATATCTACGCCGAACTTGAGGGTGTGGTTGCCTTTGACCCACGTCAGGCCATCAGACCATTGAAAACTGTTGCCCACCTGGGGCAGGAAGCCCTCGAAGTTGTTGCCGAATGACGCCCCTCCAGAGATGCTGACGAAAGGAACTCCGGTAAGACTCGCGGGCAATCCTGTAGTAATGCCGAGCTTGGGATTGGTTCCAAACTGACCCTGGATAGAGTTCGGTCCAACGCTGGAGTCAGATACCCCCGTGAAACAAAAGGCGGTGGCGGCCCCAGTGCACGATGAGGTGACAGCATTTGTAGTTTGCGCTTTCAGGAAGCCGAGCTCGCCCTCGCGCATATAGGTGAAGTGGGCTTCGTTCACCAGGGCGTTGCTTATAGTCCAAGTGTGGGAGAAGTTCCACTGCTGAAAGCGGAGGTTGTTGTTGTTTCCGAAACCTGGAACGTTGGCACCCGCCTGCTCGAAAGTGTCATAGGGTTGGAGCTGACGTTGATCATTGAAGTAGTAGTACGCTGTGAAGCTCTGATGGTCATTAATCTTGTGATCGAATCGGGCAGTAAACTGGTCAGCGTTGTCGGTTCCTACGGGGATGGCTTGATATAGGCCGTTTTGACCCGCAGGAATAAACCGTTGCATCAGGTTCGCCGCCACAGGATCCTGGCATTGCGACGGGATCGTGCCGTTGGGAAAGACTGACGTCCAGGGGACGCCGGTGAAGGCTGTGCCTCCGCCCGCGGCAAAGATCCCGCCCGCGGGTAAACCCAAGGCGGCATCGCAGCCAGGTCGGCCGTCCAAAGCCTGAGCCACAAACGGACTTGTGATTCCGTAAGGAGCGCCGGTAACGGGATTGATGACGTTAAAGGCCCCCGGCCCGCCGAAGTTTCCGCTTGCGGCATTCCTTTCCGCAGCCGTGGGCACGTTCAGTAAATCTCCTACAGTACCGGCGCGGATCCTACGTCCCTCGTAAGAGAGGAAGAAGAAAGTACGATCCTTCTTGACCGGACCGCCGAATGTGCCGCCGAATTGGTTCTGGTTGAGCTGGGGTGTGGCGGGGGCGGGGTAGTTGCGCGCATCCAGATCGGTGTTACGGAAGTATTCATAGATATTTCCGTGAAACCTATTGGAGCCCGATTTAGTAATCACATTCACGACCGAGCCGGAGTTGCGGCCGTACTCGGCGTCGAAGGTGTTGGTGATGACGCGAAACTCTTCGACGGCGTCGGGAGTGGGTTGGATAGTTGGCGTATTTACGAACTGATCGTTGGCGTCACCGCCGTTGACGTTGAAGTTGTTGGCGCGCGTGCGACCGCCGTTGACGGAGACTGAACCAGCGTCATCGGAGCCGAAGAACAAAGCGCCATTGCTAGATCCGAGCTGGGCCTGTACGCCGGGTTGAAGCTGCAGGAACTGATAGGTGTCACGGGTATTCAGCGGCAGTTCGTTCACCGATCGGTCGTTGATGACGGCGCCAAGCTGAGTGCTGGTAGTGTCAATTTGAGGAGCCTCGGAGGTCACCTCGACAGTCTCCTGGGCTCCGCCAATCTGAAGCGTAGAATTCAGCGTTACGACTTGATTGACGTCGACAATCACATCTTTCTGAACGTTCTTCTTAAAGCCGGCGAGTTCAAACTGAACCGTATAGGTACCGGGAGCCACCTCGACAAACGAATAGTCGCCGCTGTCGTTGGTGAGAGCATCGCGGCTGATGCCGGTCGCTTCGTTGGTCAAAGTGATTTTTACTTGTGCGAGCACGGCTGCGCTGGGATCGGCTACGCGTCCCACGATGCGGCCACTGGCGCCCTGGGCTGGAAGGAAGGTCGGGACAAGTATCGAGACGGCAGCGGCAAGACATACGGCGGTCCAGCGGGCTCGCAGTGACGGCATGGAACCTCCAGCATCTTGGAAGCGGTTTTTCTTTGAAAGCTATAGCTTGTGTGAAGCCGCAACCTTGCTATAATCCCGCAAGGTTAGAGAAGAGGCACGCGCACTGTCAAGAAGAAAAAAAGCGTTCTCTCTCATAGAAAATTTTTCTTTTCGTCCATTGAACGACGTCCGGTGAACGATGAATCCTTCGAGCGTGAGAGCGTATTTAAAGATCGGAGACGTGGCGCGGCAGGTAGGAGTTTCACCGTCGGTGATCCGGTCGTGGGAAAACCTGGGCCTTACGCGTCCGCGGCGCACGGAAAGCAAGTACCGGCTATACAGTGCCGAAGATGTGAAGTTGCTGAAGCGCGCGCGATTTCTGCGAAAGGTGCGCGGGCTGAACGCGCCTGCGATCGTTGAACTGCTGCGCCGCGAAGGTCGAACGCGTCCGGCAGCGGACGGAAACGCTGGAGCGATTGGCACACACTTGCGTCAGTTGCGAGCGAAACGGCGGTTGTCGCTGGCGCAAGTCGCGCGGGCGGTGGGCATCTCGGTGGGATTCTTGAGCGCGCTGGAACGATCCCAGATGAGCGGCTCGGTGGGAACGCTACGAAAGCTGGCGCGATTTTATAAGACCAACATCCTCGATTTCTTTGACGCCACCGGAGTGAGCAGCCGGCAGGTCCAGCCGCAACAACGAAAAGTCCTGGAGGCGGGCCCCGGCGTCCGCATGGAGCTGCTGGCCTGGGGAAACACAGTGATGGAACCGCATTTGTTTCGGGTTGCGCCGGAAGCTAGCAGCGGCGACTCTTACGCGCACGCGGGAGAAGAGTTCCTCTACGTTCTGCGTGGAGCGCTGACGATTACGCTGGAGGATGAAGAATACCGCCTCAAAGCTGGGGACAGTTTTTATTTTGAGAGCGCGACGCCGCATTACTGGAAAAACCCGGGGCGGGCGGAAACCTTGGTGTTGTGGGTAAACACGCCACCGACGTTTTGAGCTGAATGCGCACTGGAGGACGATGAAGACGCGAAGATCGGTTTCGCTAACTCTGCTGACCTTGATTGTGTTCGCAACTTCGTGCACCAAGAAGACACCTACACTGAATTTACTCGTGTGGGAGGGGTACGCAGACCCCACGTTCGTCAAAGCTTTTGAGGAGCAGCATCACTGCAGGGTTTCGGCTTCCTATATGGGGTCGAGCGACGAACTGGTGGCCAAGTTGCGCGGCGGCAGCGCGGGAAACTATGACGTGATCTCACCCTCGAGCGACGTAGCAACCTCGATTGCATCGGCGAGCCTGGCGGCGCCGCTGGATTTGTCGAAGATTCCGAGCTACGGACAACTCTCTCCCCAGCTCACTTCCCTGCCGCTCGTGCGGATGAAAGGGCAGGTGTATGGCGTTCCGTTCATGTGGGGCCCAGATCCACTACTCTACGACACCACGGTTTTCACGCAGCCTCCTGAAAGCTGGAATGTGCTTTGGGATCCAAAGTACAAGGGGAAGATTTCGGTATGGGACGATCTGTCGACGGTTTACATGGCGGCGCAGGTTCTCGGCTATGACAAGCCCGATGCATCACAGCTTTACAACCTGACCGATGAACAGCTTGGAGCTGTGAAGAAGAAACTGCTGGAATTGAAACCGAATATCCGGAAGATGTGGTCGACCGGCGGAGAGCTGACAAATCTCTTTCAGAACCACGAAGTGGTGGCGGCCATGGGATGGCCCCTGATGACGAACCAACTCCGCAAGATCAACTTCCCCGTGGGAGAAACGATCCCAAAAGAGAATACGACCGGCTGGATCGATCACCTGATGATTACGGCAGGCAGCGAGAACAAAGATCTGGCCTACGAATTTATCGAATACATGATTGAGGCGCAGACGCAGAAGAAGGTAACCGACGTGACCGGATATACTCCGGCGAACCCGCAGGCAGCGCAGTTCATGACGTCACAAGAAGTGAAGAACCTGCATCTGGATGACGTCGACAACTACCAGAAGCGGCTTTCTTTCTGGCAAAACGTCCCGCGCCGCGCCAAGTACAACGAGATCTGGAATGAAGTGAAAGCGGCGCAATAGCCCTTTTTGAAAAACTCGATCAGAACGCTCGATCCAATATGTCTTCCAGTTCAACCGCTTCAATGATCCCAGCGAAGGACGACAATTCGATTTCATCAGCTGCACTTCTCAGCATTCGCAATGTCGCCAAGAGTTTTAGCAAGAACGCGGTGTTGCGAGATATTTCTCTGGATGTGGCGGAAGGTGAATTTCTCACGATCCTTGGTGAGAGCGGGTCGGGCAAAACAACGCTGCTGCGAATCATCGCGGGCTTTGAGACCGCCAGCGCGGGCGAGGTGTGGATGGGTGAGGAGCGATTGGACCGGCAGCCACCCTACCGTCGCCGCGTAAACACAGTGTTTCAGCACTATGCGCTGTTCCCCCATCTCACGGTCGAACAGAACGTGGGCTACGGATTGCGGGTTGCGAAAAGACCTGCGGCAGAGATTGCGACCCGCGTAGCCGAAGCTCTGGAGAAAGTCAGGATGTCCGCGCACGCGAAATCCAAACCATCGAAAATCAGCGGCGGACAGCAGCAGCGCGTCGCTCTGGCAAGAGCGTTGGTGAATCGTCCCCGGCTGCTGTTGCTGGATGAGCCGCTTTCCGCGCTGGATGCGAACTTGCGCCGACAGATGCAAGTAGAGCTGAAATCTCTGCAGCGCGAGGTTGGAATTTCATTCATCTTTGTGACTCACGATCAAGAAGAGGCGATGGTGATGTCGGACCGGATCGCGCTGCTGCGCTCTGGTGAACTGGAACAAGTTGCCACACCTCGCGAAATTTATGGCCGGCCGGCAACCGCATACGTGGCGCAGTTTATCGGGCACACGAATTTGCTGAAGGGCGAAGTGCGAGCAGGTATGCTGCGCTCCGGTCCGCTGACATGGTTAGCGGCGCTTCCCGATGGGCCGGTTCTCCTCTCACTGAGACCGGAGAATATCCGATTGGCGTCCGGAAACGCAGCTGTGCCTGGCAGTGTGCGGGTTCGAGGAACGGTGCTCTCACAGGCTTTTCATGGTGCTACGGAGTTGATTCGCGTGGAATGCGCCGACGGCTTGGTGCTAGTGGTGCGAACTCCGGGAAGTAGCGGAGCGCTTGGCGATGTCGAACTGGAGTTTTCTTCTACGGATGCGGTTTTGGTGCTCGAGTCTCCGGAAAGAATCTGATGTTTTCACGAGCTTACAAAACGGCGGTCGCGTTGCCTCCTTTGGTATGGGTGACGGTATTTCTGTTGGCGCCGTATGCGCTGATGTTTTGCTACAGCTTTTGGTCGGTATCGGCGGCGCAAACCATTGTGCATTCCTGGAGCTTCGACAATTACCTGCAACTGCTAAGGGTTGAGGTTTACTGGCAGACTCTGTTGCGCTCCATGTGGATCGCTGCGCGTGTAACGATTTTCTCGCTGCTGCTGGGGTATCCGCTGGCATATTTTCTTTCCTTTTATGCGAGCAAGAAAAAAGACTTGCTTTATCAACTCGTAATCATCCCCCTGTGGGTCAGCTATCTGGTTCGGGCTTATGCCTGGAAGACAATCCTGGGCTCGGATGGAGTGCTCAATACTCTGCTGCAGTATGCGCACCTGACGAAACATCCGCTGGAATTCCTGCTATACAGCCCGTTTGCCGTGGTATTGACACTGACGCACATCTACACGCCGTTTGCCTTTCTGCCGATTTACGCGGCACTGGAACATGTTCCGCGCAACCTTGTGGAAGCGTCGCACGATTTGGGAGCTACTCCTGCGCAAACATTTTGGAAGGTAATTCTTCCGCTTTCGATTCCGGGAGTAGTGGCGGGGGCAACGTTTGCTTTTGTGCTGAGTCTGGGTGATTTTCTTGCGCCGCTGCTGCTCGGTGGTCCGAGTGGCATCATGATCTCGAATATTGTGGTCAGCCTGTTCGGTGCGGCATATAACTGGCCGCTGGGCGCGGCGATCTCCTTCTGCATGCTGCTGCTGGTGGTAAGCCTGCTGGCTTTCTCGGAGCGGCTGGAAAAGAAATGGAGCTTCTCGTGAGCCACACGAAATTGGTTTCGGGCTCACGCTGGTTAGTCTTCCACGCCGCGGCTGTGTTCGCGTTCCTGTATCTGCCGATTGTCGTTCTCATTCTTTATTCCTTCAACGGAGAGGGTGTGGGCGGATTTCCGCCGCATCATCTAACACTCGACTGGTATCGAACGCTCTTTGCGGATGCCCCCATTTGGGATTCGGTGCTCAACAGCCTAAAGGTTGCGATGGCTGCCATTGCAATTTCGCTAACGTTCGGAGTGCCGGCGGCGCTCGCTCTCGAGCGGGCGCAGTTTCCGGGGAAGGCGTTGTTCCGGCGGTTGGTGCTTTTGCCTCTGATTCTGCCGGGCATTATTACCGGGCTTTCGCTTCTCATGCTGTTCAAAGTGATGGGAACAAACACCAGCCTGGCAACGATTATTTTGGGCCACGGGACGGCGTTGATTTCCGTGGCCACGACCGAAGTGTTCGCCGGCCTCCAGAAGCTCGACCGCGCCCAAGAGGAGGCTTCGCTCGATCTGGGAGCAAATTACTGGCAGACATTCTGGCGCATCACGGTTCCGAATCTAAAGTTGCCGATTATCGGCGCGGCGCTGCTCATCTTTACGCTTTCGATGGACGAGATTGCGGTGAGCTTTTTCCTGATCGGGCGCGACAACACACTGCCGCTGGAAATCTGGGGACGGCTGCGCCGCGGCATCACGCCGGAGATTAACGCGGTATCGACGATTATTTTCGTGTTTTCGCTGGTGACGATTGTCTTCTGGTATCGCTTGCGGGTGCGCGGTGAAGGACGAACTGACGCGGGCTCAGAGATCGTCGCAGCGGTTGAGGGGAATGCACCATGAGCGCGAATCGCAGAGATTTCATCAAGTTTGTGGTTGCAGGAGCGGTGACAGCGGGGTGTCCGATCGATCTATCGCTGGTTGCGGCGCAGGCGGCTGATGCACAGAAAGATCATCCTGCGGACGTCGATGGAGAAGACAATCGGATCTGCCATCAAGTGCGAGATGGCAAGGTGTTCACCCGGCCCCCGGCTTCGGCGCGGCACGATGTCGTGATTGTCGGCGGCGGCGTTAGCGGTCTGGCGGCGGCTTATCGATTGCAGCATCGAGATTTTCTTTTGCTTGAAAAAGAGCCTCACTGGGGCGGCAACGCGTATGCCATGGAGTATGAGGGCAGCATGTACGCAACCGGATCGGCGTTCTTGACCAAGGACGAACATGCTTACCCCTTCTCGAAAGAAATTGGGCTGGAGCCGTTGCCAGTCAATAGTCCGGACGGCAGCATTATTCGGGGTGAGTTTGTCGCGGATACCTGGGGCAACGGTTTGAACAAACTACCCTACCCAGCGTCGGTTCGCGAAGGCTTCGAGAAGTTCAAAAAAGAGATGCTGGCGATTGATGTCGAGAAACGCAGTAAAGAGCTATTCGGCAAACCGTTTTCCGATTTCTTGAAGGCGTATCCGCCAGAACTCAAGCAATGGTGGGATAACTACGGGCCATCCAACTGGGGTGCAGCCAGTGAGGATACGGCTGCGGGTTTGGCTATTCTGTCGCTGCAGGAAATGGTCGAAGAGAGTGACGTGGACAATCGGTACACCTGGCCTGGAGGTTTGGGAGCAGTCACGAGAAAGCTGGCGGATATTCTTCAGCCGAGATACAAAGACCGAATGCAGACGGGGGCGACCACCGTGGCGGTCGTTTCCGAAAAGGAAAATGTGCAGGTCACCTACATGCTAGGCGGGGAATTGAAGACAGTTGCGGCGAAAGCCGTGATCATGGCCACGCCTAAGTTCATCACCCGACGCATCGTTGAGGGATTGCCCGAAAAACAAAGTGAAGCCATGCGTCAGATTCGCTATATTCCCTATCCCGTCGTAAATCTGATTTTCGACCAGCCGGTCTTTAATCACGGCTACGACACCTGGTGCCCGGGCAACACCTTCACTGATTTCATCGTCGCTGATTGGGTCGTCCAGAAGCAGCCGGGCTACAAACAGAAATTCAACATTGTTAGCTGTTACACGCCGATGAAGGATGAAGAGCGGAGCCACCTGCTACCCGAGACTGGCGCGCGCAAGGTCGCTGCTGATGTTCTGAGCGACTTCCAGAAGCTACTGCCAGGGCTGAATGTTGACCCGGTCGAGGTTCACATCTACCGGCGGGGGCACCCTATGTATATGTCCAAACCTGGGCTATATACGGAGGTTCAGCCGCTCGTGCGGCGTCCCATGGATCGGGTTTTCTTCGCCAACACGGACTCCGAGGGTCCTGAATCGACGACCGACAGTGGAATCCTTGCGGCACAGCGCGCCGTGAAAGAAGTGGAGGCGCGATTGGCGGGCAGGCCAATGCCTAAACAGAAGGCGGTGGCCGGTTGATGTTGCTTGCCCACCGGTCCCGCCAAATTTCTGAGCCGAACTTGCATTAATCGACAGTCGTTAATCCTCGACAATTAATTGGCCTTCATTACGTAAGTGCGAGGTCAACTGCTGCGAACCCTCCACACATAGTAAAGTTATAGATGGGGCATGACCGCTGCCGAACGGCTGTCCGTCCCCTCAACCTGAATCACCTTTTTAAAGGACAAACCATACTTTGAGTTTGAGCATTCGCAATATCGCTATCATCGCGCACGTAGACCACGGCAAGACCACGCTGGTCGACGCCATGCTGCAGCAGAGCGGAACGTTTCGCTCGAACGAGCACCATGTCGAGCGCGTCATGGATTCGAACGAACTGGAGCGCGAGCGCGGCATCACCATCCTGGCCAAGAACACAGCCATCTTTTATCACGACGTGAAAATCAACATCGTGGATACGCCCGGCCACAGCGATTTTGGCGGCGAGGTGGAGCGCGCGCTGAAGATGGTGGACGGAGTGATGCTGCTGGTCGACGCCAGCGAAGGCCCGCTGCCGCAGACGCGCTACGTGCTGAGCAAGGCGCTGGAAGCGAAGCTGCCGCCGATCGTGGTTATTAATAAGATTGACCGGCCGGATGCACGTGCGCAAGAAGTTCTAAACGAAATCTACGATCTGTTTATCGATCTCGATGCTAAAGAGGATCAACTGGATTTCCCTGTTCTGTACACGAATGCGAAGGCGGGCACTGCGTCGACGGATATCAAGGTCGCTGGCGAGGACCTGCGGCCGCTGTTTGACGCAATTTTGAAAACAACTCCGCTGCCGCAGGGCGACCCGGCTGGTCCGTTGCAGATTTTGGTGGCAAACCTCGACTACAGCGATTATCTCGGGCGGCTCGCCATTGCGCGCGTCTTTAATGGAACGATGTACACGGGCGAAGACGTGGTCATCGCCAAGCGTGATGGATCGATGCAGAAAACGAAGATCACAAAGCTGTTTTCTTTCTCCGGTTTGAAGCGCACCGACATTACGGAAACGGTGTTGGGGGACATTATCGCGGTGGCGGGCGTCGAAGGAATCACCATCGGCGAAACCATTACGGACGCGGAGAATCCCGCGCCATTGCCGCCCATCGTCATCGACGAGCCGACCATCGCGATGACCTTCACGGTGAACACTTCGCCATTCGCGGGACGCGAAGGGACTTACGTTACGTCGCGAAATCTCCGCGAGCGTCTTGAGAAAGAGTTGCTCACCAACGTTTCTTTGCGCGTGGAAGAGATGGGAACAACCGACTCGTTCAAAGTCCTGGGACGCGGTGAACTGCAGCTTTCGATCACGATCGAGATGATGCGGCGCGAGGGCTACGAGCTGATGGTGGGGAAGCCCGAGATCGTCACCAAGCGCATTGACGGCAAGCTGATGGAACCGGTAGAACATTTGACCGTGGACGTGCCCGAAGACTTTGTTGGTGTGGTGATGGAGCAACTCGGCTCGCGCAAGGCTGAAGTGACAAACATGCACAACCACGGCTACGGGCGAGTGCGCATCGAATTTCGCGTGCCCAGTCGCGGGCTTATCGGGCTACGCAGTCAATTGCTCACCGACACGCGCGGGACGATTGTGATGAATTCGCTGTTCGATGGATATACCGAATGGCAAGGAGAAATCCCGCACCGGCTTACAGGAGCATTGATTGCGGACCGGGCCGGCGTTTCAACAGCCTATGCGCTGTGGGGATTGCAGGAACGCGGAGAGCTTTTTGTCGGCCCCGGCATTGAACTCTACGAAGGAATGATTATTGGCGAGAATGCGAAGGACGACGATCTGGACGTCAATGCGGTGCGGGAAAAGAAGCTAACCAACATGCGGGCTTCAACTGCGGATGAGGCGATTCGGCTGGTGCCCTTCCGGCAATTGAATCTTGAGCAAGCGATCGAATTCATCGCGGATGACGAGTTCGTGGAAATCACTCCCAAATCGCTGCGGCTGCGAAAGAAGGTTCTGCAATCGAACAAGCGCAGGAAGAAGGCGATGGAAACGGTGGAGGAAGGTGAAGTCCGGCAGTAAATCCGAAAAGGTTTCAGTTGGGGCGCCGCTGCGTATGTTGCTGGTGCCGTGCAGTTGCGGGGCGACATTTGCGGTTGAAGCAAGCTACGACCGGCAAGGGACCGCATGGAGCCGGTATTTGATCTGTCCCAACTGCAGCAAGCGGCACGATCCCAAGAATCGGCTGCTGCAAGTTGGATATCACCGCGAAGGCTATTGGAAGGTGGACGAATGCTAGCGGCGTTACTTCCGACCTTAGTTTGGCGGAATTGTTCGGCCTTCTTGTTTTACTGCCAGTTCATTCTCAGTTACCAGTCAAGGCTGCCAAAGCGACCGAATCGCTCCATCTCCAGCCCGCTAAACCCAGCCCGCTAAACCATTGATACCAAAAACATCCACACTCCGCTCCGAGTTGACAAACCTGCTATACTTCTGCCCGCATTTGAGTGTTCGCCAGCAACGGTCTCGATTTTCAGGAAGGTATCCCCGACCTGCCAGTCCCGCCGCATCCAGCTTGCACTTCGACAGCTCAATGCAGAGGAAGACGCTTGAAGAATATTTTTGTAGGCAACTTGAGCTTTAACACCTCGGAAGACGAACTGCGGCAGATGTTTGAACCGTTCGGGCAAGTGGACAGAGTCAGCATCATGACGGACCGCGATACCGGACGGTCACGCGGCTTTGGCTTTGTGGAAATGGCCAGTAATGAAGACGGAGACAAGGCCATCACCGCGTTGAACGGCTCGCAGGTGGGCGGACGCACGCTGAACGTGAACGAGGCGCGTCCTAAAACCGAGCACGCCGGAGGCGGCGGACGCGACCGCGGCGGCCGAGGCGGAGATCGCGGCGGCGACCGTGGTGGCCGCGGTGGCGGCGGCGGACGCGGCCGCTACTAAGAGTTTAGAGTTCGGACGCGCGCGGCGACGGCTTTTGCAACTGCGAGAGCGTTGCGTTCTATACCCGAACGGCTATCGGGTTTTTCTCGCACGACAGAACTCACATTGATGCCTCTCAACCCTCCCATGTAAACTGGAGCTACCGGTACGCGCCCGTAGCTCAGATGGATAGAGCGATTGCCTCCGGAGCAATAGGTCGGGAGTTCGAATCTCTCCGGGCGCACCAAATTCTTCCCCGATTCCTTCTCGGTTTAAGATCCTTCGCCAAATCCGGCTCAGGATTTCGGCTGCGGGCTCACGCTTCGCTCACGCCCGCAAAACGCCTCAAGTTCACAACGCAGCCAGCCGCCGCTGCACCAATAAGAAATAAAGAGCCAGCAGGATGAGCAGTAAGCCGTTCACGCCAAGCACCACCGGCGCAGTGAACATTGGAACCAGCCAGCCTGACAAAAGGTTCCCCATGGGCATGCCGCCGCGGAAAGCGAAGTTGTACACACTCATCACGCGTCCGCGCATTTCGTTCGTGGTGATTAACTGCACCAGGGAATTGACCGTCGCGAAGACGGCCATCATGGCAGCGCCCACCAGCACCAGAATGACGCCGCTGAAGGGCACTGATTTTGAGAGGGCAAAGGCGGAGATTCCCGCACCCAGACAAAGAAGCGCTCCGAGCGCGACGATTCCTTTTTTTCGCATATTGCCCGCACTCGCGATCATTAGCGAACCGAAAATCGAACCCAGTCCCATCAGTGAGAGGAGGTTGCCATAAGTCTCCGGACCACGATGAAAGATGTCCTTCACAAAAACCGGGATGTAGGTGCGCATGGGCATGCCCAGCGCAGTCATGCAGAAAGCCAGCACAATCAGTGCTTCCATCGAATTTTGCTTGCGGGCAAATCGAATACCCTGCTTCAGGCTGCTGAACATGGACTCGGTGGTCTTCAGCGGAAGAAAGCGCGCGCTAATGATCGAAAGCGAAATGATAGGCGCAAGGAACGAAAGCGCGTTCAAGCCGAAACACCATTTTTCTCCCAGCTTCGCCAACGCCTGCCCAGCCAGCGCCGGCCCCACCATAACTGCGACATTGAACTGGATCGAATTCAAGGCGATGGCGTTGGGCATGTCTTCTTTTTCGACCAGCGTAGGAATCAGCGCCTGGTAGGCCGGGCCGCCGAAGGCCTGGGCGAAGCCAGAAATAAAAGAGAGACACAGAATGTGCCAGACGTGCACCAGCCCGGTCGCGACGAGAACCGTAAGAATCCCGGCCGTGGCCATCTGCACGTATTGGGAGCCGAGGAGAATTTTCCGGCGCTCCGCGCGATCGGCCACCACTCCGCCGATCAGGGAGAAAAGGAAGATGGGGATGCCGGCAAGAAATTGATCGAGCGCCAGCAAGAACGCCGAGTGGCTGAGGCGGTAGATCAGCCATCCCTGCGCCACAATCTGCATCCATGTACCGATGCTAGACGTACAGGCGCCAAACCACATCAGGCGGAAGTCCCGATACTGAAATGCTTTAAAGACCCGCCGTAGCACTTTCCCTTCCATAGTCTCCGCTGAAGCGTAACATGCGAGTCCTCCCGTTCAATTATGATTGACGTCTTTGGACGGTTTTAGTCTGAGAAAATCACTAGACGCGCTGGAGAAATTCTCCCGGCAGATATCCGCAGTCCGAACGCCCTGTCACTACAACATCTTAAAGACGCCATCTTAAAGACACTACCGAGCGGATGGTCCGTCGGCTCTCACATCGGTAAGGACGATCCTCAAAACAAAGACGATTCACGGAAATTTTATGTGCGGTTAACACTTCCTCCATACAAGCTTCCTATTATGTGCTGTCGGATCGCGGTCCGAGCTTCTTCCATTGGGGGGCAGGCATTCAGCTTGCCCCTTTTTAGCCTTAATACTTGTACGATCGCCGATAGTAGCGCGTGAGCTAGCTTGAATTTCGGATTCAGTTGGTGTCAGATTCTAAGTGCGTAGCACCGCTTGATCATGAACCTCCTCGGATGAACCTCAAAATGAAAATGGAAACCTTAATTCGATTTAGCGCGAGAACCCTCCTGCTTGCCGGTCGTCTGCTCGTAAGCAGCGCGCTGGTCGCGGTGTCGAGCTGCGCATTGCTGACCGCTCAGAATGTCGTTTTGACAGGCTCGCTGAGCGGCCGAATCACAGATCAAAGTGGAGCGGTGGTCCGGGGAGCGTCGGTGGTTGTGCAGAATCTGGGAACGGGGGTAAAGACTGCTGCAGAGACGAACCACGCGGGCCTCTACCGTTTTCCGGCCGTCATGCCGGGCACCTATTCCATCGCGGCAAGTCTAAAAGGGTTTCGAGATGTTCAAGTCCTTGTGCGGGTGCTCGTTGGAAACTCAACATTGCAGGACATTAAGCTGCAGGTGGGTGTTGGCACAGACACAGTTAAAGTGAACGGGACGACGCCCCTGCTGCGGCCCGCCGAATCCTCCGCCAGCACCACGATGGAGCGTTCGCTTATCGCGGATTTGCCGCTGAACGGACGTCGCTACACTGACTTTACGGTGCTTACTCCGAATACCAGTTACGACGGCGACACTGGACTAGTGAGCATTGCCGGACAGCAGGGTGGAGAGGATTCGGGTTACGCCAACGGAAACGGTTCCAATGCTTTCACCGTCGACGGAACCAACGCCACCAACAATTACTTCGCCGACATCTTAGGCCGTTACCGCATCCCTTATCTGTATGGCGAGGATGCCATTGAGGAGTTTGAGGTCTCAGTGAGCCCGTACTCCGCCGTGTATGGCGGTGGAGCGGGTTTCGTGAATGCCGTTACGCGGTCAGGAAGCAACGCCTTTCACGGCAGCGCGTTCTATTACAATCGGAACTCCGCTACGGGAGCTAACGACGCTCTCGACAAGGCCAGCGGCTTTCCTAAACCGGAAGATGACTTGCAGCAATTCGGCGCTGGACTGGGTGGCCCGATTCTTCGCGACCGCTTATGGTTCTTTGTGGATTATGAGCAACAACTGCGGAACAATCCGATTCCCGTCATTAACTCGGCCTTAGCGACGACGCCGGCAAACTTGCCTGCTTTCTTGAGCGCCAACTTTGGCATCCCAGCGGGAACGACGCTGCCTGCGCCGAACGGCCCCTTGCCTGTTCCAGGCAGCGACACCGCCCCTGATCCGGCCAATCCGGTGTATCTGCAGCAAGTGTCGAATGTAGTGAATGCACTGAACTCCAATCTCGGCACCAAAGCGAGAAAACGCAACGATCTGGTGTTTACGCCCCGGCTGGATTACCAAGCGACTTCCCGCGACGGCCTCTTCCTTAGCTTGAACCTGAACCGGTTCAACTCGCCTGGGGGCGTCATCACCGACCCGACGGTCGGCAACTATGGTTTACAAACCCTGGCCAACGCCTACGTACACGAGTTCCAAGCCAGCCTGGGATGGACGCACACGTTCTCGTCAAGGCTGCTGAACGAATTCCATGCCGGCACTTCTCAAGACAACGAAGCTTCGACGCCGACCGGTTTGGCGCCGAACACGCCCACGGTGATATTGGATAGTCCAGCCTCTTTCATTCTTGGCAACGCTCCATTCTCTCTTGGGAAAGTTTTTGAGAGGCAGTGGTCTCTCGCGGACCGCATCGATTACGTGATTGGCAAGCACACGTTGCAATTCGGCTTCGATTTCAGCCGCGCCCGGGATGCGGATACCAACGACGGCGGCGCAGACCCGAACGCCGCTGTCCAGTTCGGGTCGCCCCTCGGCAGCTACGAGTTCTCGAATCTGGAATCATTTGCCCTCGGCCAATACAACGTGTTTAGTCAGGCCTCCGGCAGCCCGACTTTTTCCTTTGCGGTACCTTACTACGGATTCTATGTACAGGATTCCTTCCGGGCCTTGCCGCAGCTGACGCTGGAAATGGGCTTGCGCGAGGACTTTCAAGTTTACCCGCAGCCTGCGGAAAACCCAGCCTTCCCGCTCACCGGGCAGTATCCCAACCAATTCCGAAGGTTGGCACCGCGCCTGGGATTTGCATGGCAACCTGCGGCAAAGACGGTGGTCCGCGGGGGATTCGGGCAGTTCCATACCAACATGAACGGCCTGAATTACCGGAACTCGGTCATCTCGAACGGCCTCGCGTCACAACAGTCTTCAGCGAGCGTCAGTTACAACGGCGGGTCCCCGAATCAACAGCTGCCAACATTTCCGAATGTTCTCCCCGCCAATTCTCCGCTCTTTGCGACTTCTCCGGATATTTCCCTGGTCTCGCCGCAGTTCCGGGCACCGTATATTTTGCAGGCGAGTTTGCAGATTGAGCGGGAGATTTTCGAGAACACAACCGTAAGCATCGGCACTATGTGGAATCATGGAGTGCATTTGCTTTCGGGCAGCGCCTATGATCTGAACCTGAATCCGCCGCAGGGTACGACCACGTACATTGTGTGCCCGCCCAACACGATTACGCTGCCTTGCAGTGGGCGGCCGATAACCCTGCCCAACATGGACAATGGTCTGCTCACAGAAGGCCGCATCAACGCCAACCTCGGCGAGATCAACGAACTCATCAGCCCCGGGCAAAACCATTACAACTCCTTCTTCCTGCAGGTGCAGCGTCGTATGTCGCAGGGGCTTTCGCTGCAGTTTTCCTACACCTTCGCCAAGAGCATCATGCTGGATGGAATGGACTTCAACAACCAATTCGACTTCAGCGATACGCACGCTCCGTCGCTGCTCGACCAACGGCATCGTATTAGCGCGGCTGCGGTCTACCGGCCTGGGCTGGAAGCGTTGACTAGCTCGAGTACCGGCCGCGCTCTGCTATCGCACTGGAGGTTGAGCGGTGTTATGGAGTTCTCTTCTGGCCGGCCTTATGCGGGGTTGTTGAGCCCCGCGTGCACCAGTTCGACCCTGTCGTTCAACAATTGCAACGGTGCCAATGGAAACCTCAACGACACCGCCTTCAATGAGGACACCGCGAACACCGCAGGTGGAATCAATGGCGGCGGACCCACACCTGGAATCGGGCTGAATTCTTTCTTTGGCCCGTGGCTGGAGAGAATCGACGTCGGACTGGCCCGCAGTTTCGAGATCAGGGAAGGCAGGGAGTTGGAACTTCAAGCACAGGCCTTCAACCTATTCAACCACGCGAACTACTACGTGCAGAACGGCAATGGCGTCAACCAACTGCAATACAATCCCATTGGGACCAATTGCGGGGACGGCGCAACGCTGAACCAAAGCTGCTATCTAGTGCCCAATTCCGGACCTGGCAATTTCGGGACCCTGCAGGAAATCAGCCCGAATGGGCTTCCTCGTGTTTTGCAGTTTTCAGCGCGGTTCACATTCTAGGTTTTCGAGAGAGGCTCTCGCCGCAGTACACTCTAGTCTCTGGATTTGAGTCACAATCATTATCTCGACATGAACTACGACGCCGTTCTGCTGGTTTCTTTTGGGGGACCGGAATCCAAAGAAGAAGTAATCCCTTTCCTCGAAAATGTGCTGCGGGGGCGAAACATTCCGCGCGAGCGCATGCTGACCGTTGCCGAGCACTACTATCATTTCGAGGGCAAGAGCCCCATTAATCAGCAGACACGGGAACTAATCGCCGCGCTGGAAACGGAGTTGCAGCACAACGGCCCCAAGCTGCCAGTTTATTGGGGAAATCGCAACTGGCATCCGCTGCTGCCCGAGACTCTGCGAAAAATGAAGCAGGATGGAATCCGGCGCGCAGTCGCTTTTGTGACTTCGGCTTACAGTTCCTACTCCGGATGCCGGCAGTATCGCGAAGACATTGCGCGAGCGCAGAGTGAAGTGGGACAAGATGCTCCGGAGGTGGACAAACTGCGGGCATTCTTCAACCATCCGGCCTTCATCGAAGTTACGGTGGAACGAGTGCGCGAGGCACTGCGGGCTGTTCCAGCTGACGCGAGGGGTAACATCCAAATAATCTATACCGCGCACAGTATTCCGCATTCGATGGCTAACACCAGCGACTACGTGAAGCAACTTGAAGAGGTACGGCGCCTGGTTTCGGGAGCGCTCGGGCAGCAAAACGATGTGCTCGTTTATCAGAGTCGCAGCGGCGTTCCGGGACAGTCCTGGTTAGAGCCGGACATTCTCGATTATCTGCGCGAGGTGAAGTCAAAGAGTTTGGCTTCCGCTGTGGTGCTGGCTCCGATCAGCTTCATCTCCGACCACATGGAAGTGTTGTACGATCTGGATGTGGAAGCGCGGCAGCTTTGCGATTTGCTGAGCTTGCCGATGACGCGCGCAAAAACCGTAGGCGTGCATCCGAAGTTCATCGGGATGATTCGCGAGTTGATTCTGGAGCGGATCGATCCAGCACAGGAACGTAGGGCGCTGGGATCGCTCGGACCGCGGGCGGATGTATGTGCGGAAAGCTGTTGTCCGGCTCCACAGCGGCCGGCACGGGCGCACACGAGTTAGATGGTTGTGGAAAGTCTGGGAGGTTCGTAGTCCGTGGCTTTGGGACGGCCGGAAATCCGATGCATGGTGTGCATGATTGTGTCGATGACCGCTTCGTTGCCTACGGCAGTGTTGATCATAAGGTGGTAAAGCGAGCGGGTGGGCCAATCGGCGTTGAAGTAATGTTTGACGAAGGCGATACGTTCGCGGTCCACCGATTCAACCAGCTCCTCCGCCTCCGCCGTCGTCGATCCGTCTTGGAGAAGGCGGCGAACTTTTTCGGCGCGTGGCGCATAGAGAAACGTATGGAAGGCATCGGGATGCTCACGAAGGAAATAGGGCGCACCCCGGCCTACAACCACCGCATTTCCTTCCTGGGCAATTCTGGCGGTGATCTGTGCCATCCATTCCATCATGCAATCGGTATCAAAGGCCTGATTGCCTAGATGAGAGCTGGATTCGTGGCTGCCACGCCAGAAAGTTTTCGCTAAACGGTAGAAGCGGCTGTCCATGCGCTCGTCGCAGCGCTTCACCGTGGAAGCGTCGACATTCGCCAAGCGGGCAATCTCCTCCGTGAGACGCTTGTCCCACAGATTCCACCCGAGATGTTGGGCGAGTTGGGCGGCAATGGCGCCGCCTCCAGAGCCGTACTCGCGCTCGATGGTGATTACGCGAAACATAGCCCGTCACCGTTTGTCGCCAGCCAGTTTACCGCGAACCAGTTCACTCCGAACGAATTTACCGCGAATTAGTGTACAGCCATTGCCCCGGGCTTGCCTTTTTTCATGAGGAAGACAAGCGGGACCATCGCCAGAATGGCGAACCCAAGAAGCCGGAAGTCATCGATATAAGCCAGCATTGTCGCTTGCCGCTGCACTGTGCCCTCAATCATGGCATAAGCCTGCTGCGTGGCGAATACCGAATTGGCGCCGTGCGCTCGCATGCCTTGCGTCGCCCCTTGCATCATCGACTGAAACGCGGGATTCGAAGCGCTCAGATGACGGGACAGGTAGTTCAGGTGAACCTGGCCGCGCCGGTCCAGCAAGGTCGTTACAAGCGAAATGCCCACGCTGCCGCCAATGTTGCGCGCGAGGTTCATCAAACCGGAGGCAGCATTGTTCTTCTCCCGCGGCAGGTAAGCATAAGCAGCTGTGTTGATCGGAACGAAAAGGAACGCCATTCCCGCAGCTTGCAATACTCGAGCGAAGACCGCAGTGTGGAAGTCGATTTGCAAATCAAAACTTGTCATGTGGAACAACGAAGCGGAGAGCATGGTTAAGCCAAAAACCAGCAGCCAGCGCGGACTATGACGCGAGAGCAAGAATCCCACCAGAGGCAACAAGAGCATGATCGTGAACCCGCCGGGCATTAGAGCCAGTCCCGCTTGCTCTGCGGTGTATCCCAGCAGAGTCTGCATGAATAGAGGGAGCAATAGCGTGCTGCCGAGCAAAGCGAAGCCCAGCATAAACATCAGAAGATTGGAGATCCCAAATGTGCGGTCACGGAACAGGTGTAGATCAATGATGGGATCTTTGTGGTGCCATTCCCAGAAGATGACGAAGAGAAGCGAGACCGCGGCTATCACCGAAAGTGTGACGATGAAATGGGATTCGAACCAATCGTCACGCTGTCCCTTATCAAGGACAACCTGCAAAGTTCCCAGGCCCAGCGCCACAAAACCGAGGCCGATGTAGTCGATGGTAGTTTCGCTGAGTTTGCGGCGCTTGAAGTAGGGAGGGTCCTGAATTAGCCGCGAGGTCAGCAGTATGGAAATGATTCCGACAGGAATGTTAATGAAGAAAATCCAACGCCAGGTGAAATTGTCGGTAATCCACCCTCCAAGAGTTGGACCAATTGCCGGCGCGGTGACAACGGCGACGCCGTAGACGGCAAAGGCCATGCCACGCTTGGCGGGAGGAAAAGTATCGGCCAGTATGGCCTGCTCGCTAGGCTGCAGGCCACCTCCGCCAGCGCCTTGCAGCACGCGGCATACGATGAGGGTAGCCAGGTTCGGCGCCAAACCGCACAAAAAAGAACTGATGGTGAACAAGGCCACGCAACTCATGTAGAAGTTCTTGCGGCCCATGATGGAGGAGAGCCAGCCGCTGAGCGGAAGCACGATGGCGTTCGAGACCAGGTAGGAAGTGAGAACCCATGTGCTCTCGTCCTGTCCAGCGGAGAGGCTGCCCGCGATGTGTGGCAGAGCTACGTTCGCGATGGAAGTGTCGAGAACTTCCATGAAAGTCGCCAGCGTAACGGTAACGGCGATGATCCAGGGATTGACTGCCGGACGCCAGGCAACTGTGTTGTCAAACGCGGTGGTACCGGCACTCATTGCCGGATCCAGACCTTGGGTTCAACGGACATTCCTGGGCGCAGTGATTGATCCTTGTTTTCTCCCGGATCGAGCACGATCTTTACCGGAATACGTTGCACGACCTTCACATAATTTCCGGTGGCATTTTCCGGAGGCAGCAAGCTAAAACGCGCGCCGCTTGCGCCTGCGATGCTGTCGACCTTGCCTTTGTAGCTTCTTCCGCTGGCATCCACTTCAACCGTGACCGGCTGGCCAACTTTCATCTCGCGAAGTTGCGTCTCTTTGTAGTTGGCGGTGATCCAGACATCGTTGAGCGGAATCACCTTCATCAGTTCCTGGCCGGGAGCGACGTTCTGTCCGACTTCGACGGTGCGATCGCTGACCACGCCGGTAACCGGAGCGATGATTTTTGTGTACAGAAGATTGAGTTGCGCCTGATCAAGGTCGGCCTTTTTTTGCAGTGCTTGCGCCTCCGCCGATGCGGCTCTGGAGCGAATCACCTGCATTTGCCTGGGGGCAGTCTGAGCGTTGCGGTAGTTGGCTTCCGCTTGCACAAGTTTTCCCTGGGCCTCAGTCACCTGGGATTGCGCGGCATCAGCCGTGTAGCGAGCACTCTCGACGGCAGCAGCGTCGGCCGCCGCGGCGGCTACGGCCTGATCGTATTGCTGCTGCGAAATCTCCTGCTTGTCGACCAGTTGCTTGTAGCGGACAAGATCATTTTGCGCCTTCACATTATTGGCTTGGGCTTGGACAAGCTGCGCTTTGGCTGCATCAAACTGCTGCCTCGCGGCGGCGATTCCGGCGCGGGCGCTGGCCACGTCGGCTTCAGTTGATGACACTTGGCTGCTCGTGCTGACGTCGGTGATTGGCACATTGACGCCGGCTGCAGCCGCGGTGGCTTGCGCATCTTCGAATTCGGCTTTGGCCTTTTCGTAAGCAACCTGGTAGTCAGTGGGATCGATCTCCACCAAAACCGTACCCGCCTGCACGTATTGGTTATCGTTCACATTGAGCTTGATGACGTGGCCCGAAATGCGAGGACTGATGGAATTGATGTGGCCGTCCACTTCGGCATCGTCGGTGGATTCGTAACTGGAAACATAGCGGTAGACGAAGAACCCCACAACCAGCAACACCACCACTGCAATGATGACGCCAATTCGAAAGCCCGGGCTGGCGGTTCGCGAAGGACGAGTGCGGAAGTCCCGTTCCGTCGCCGGTAGCGGCTTGGGACGGCTTTCAGACTGCTCCGGCGGTGCGGCGGGCGGGCTTTGCGCGGGAGGACTTTGCGTCGTCGGTTCCATAATTAATTTTGGTGTTCGCCTTTCAGATATCGCTTAACTCCCTGTTCTGCATCCCCGATAGCTCGGGCCAGTTCTATCTTTGCAAGATTATGCGTGTACAGGCTCTGGATGTAGCTCTCGTGGGCACTGGCAACTGCCTCCTGCGCCTGCACCACCTCAAGGTTGTCGGTGACTCCGGCAGTAAAACGATCCCTGGATTGGGTAAGCGCCTGTTCTGACAGGTCGACCGAACTCAGTGCTACCTCCACCTGCTCAGCGGCAGCGTTCAAGTCTAACAACGCGGTGCGCACTTCGTAGTCAATGCGGCCGCGCAGATCGCCCAGCTGTGAACGCGCTTGTCTTAATTGGGACTCAGCCTCGAGAACATCACTATGCGTTTTTCCTCCCGCAAAGATGGGAATGTTGAGGCTTCCAGCCACTTGCCAGGTCCCATTCGACTCGGCCGGTGTAACGCCAATGTCACCGAAGTTTGCACTTAAATCCATGCTGGGATAGTGGCCGGCGGTAGCACCCCTGCGCAACAACTCGGCAGAGCGGACTTGCGCTTGCGCCGCCTGGTAGTCCGACCGTGAAGTGTAGGCTCGCTGCAGATAGACTTCAACGGGCTGCGGGGTAAGCGCCTGGTAGGGAGCTTTTTCCGTCAAAGCGAACTCCTGACCTGGAGGCAAGCCGATGATGCGAGCTAACGAGAGCTTCTGCTTGGCGTAATCGTTACGCGCCACGATAAGCTGCTGTTGCCGGGTTTGCAACTCGACTTGAGAGCGCAGAGTATCGATCGCTGGGTTCAGACCTGCCTTCTGTTGGTCGACTGCCTTGTCATAGAGGGCTTGCGCATTCACGACCTGTGCGTTCGCGGTTTCAATCCGCGCGGCGTCGGCGATCGACAGCAGGTAGGCATTGCCCACCGCTAGCACGACCAACTCCCGAGCATCTTTATAGCTGTATTGTGCGGACTTCAAGCTCTCAGAGGCGGCGCGTTCCTTTTCGATCTGCTTAAAATCGAAAATAGACTGCGTCAGCGAAGCGCGCGCGTCCAGGTAATTAAAAGGACCGATCACCCGCGGGAGCGGAAATGGGAAAAGGCTGCTCTTGAAACCGAGGGCAGTGAGGCTTTGGGTTTGAACATCCTCCTGCACTCGGGCCGAAAGATTGGGCAGAAGATTGCTGAGTTCTTTCCACCGCTCGCCGCGGGCATTGAGCGTCTGATCACCTGAGAGCAGCAAGCCAAGGTTATTGCGCAGCCCGCGATCAATGGCCTCTTGAAATCCAATTTGCAACACCTCCGGCGTGGCTTTGCCTTCCGGTTCACTGCCAGTGAAAGGACTCTGTGAGCCGGGAAGGGTGATAGAAGGAGTAGGCGTGGAGTCTTGAGCGCTGAGGCTACTTGCCAGTAGAAGCACCAGCGTAAGAGCAGGACGTCTGCGGTTTGGATGAAACAGGGAGCGGGGCATTCCCAGTTTTGAAAAAGTCCCTTTGTACGAAAACTCCTCGGGACGACCTTTCTCCTTCATAGCATAACGTCAAACTATTGATTCTACCGAAGCATCGCGCGATCCAAAAGGCGGGCAGTCTCCGAACCGACATTGGATGCCTTCGAGATAACAAGGGAATGAGATTTCTGGAAAATACGCCGAACAACGAAATCTGGTTCCCAACGGTTACTTTAGACACTTTTCTGGTCTCGGCGCTGCTAATAAAGTAAACGGGAAGGGTCCTTCCATCCGATGCATCGCTTGTGTGATTGGATCGTGGCCCCTGCTCTGTATGTGGGTCCGTTCCCAGGGACCAGCGCGGCTCAGGCGTCGGGCTACGTGGAACGCAAGGCAATTGGAAAGGTCGCTCCGGTTTATCCGGATCTCGCAAAGCGGATGCACATCGCTGGCGCGGTCAAACTGGAAGTTGTGATTCAGCCTGACGGGAACGTTGAGTCAACAAGGGTGGTGGGAGGAAGTCCAGTGCTAGTTCAATCAGCCACGGATGCGGTCCGCAAGTGGAAGTTTGTGGCCGCTCCGGATGAAACCGTCGGGCTCGTAGAAATCACATTCGAGCCTCGATAATCGCAATTGAAAGCTCCAGGAAATACTCCCCAGAAGGTTCGCTCACGGAATGCCCGCTCCAAGACCACAGGTCACAGCAAGTCAGATCGACCGCCGCCGTAGACGGCACACGAGATATCGTGCCGACTTCCGAGTTGCAGTGAGTTATCTGGGAAATCAGTACCAGACGATCAATGGACATTGCAGGGATCTGTCCGAGGCCGGGATTGGCATACTGCTAGCGACAGAGATGAATAGTGGCGAGGTTGTCGGCTTAACCTTCTCGCTGCCTGGATCAATCGAACTGTGGGAGGTGCGGGCGGTGGTACGTTATCGGCGCGGATATCAGTACGGATTTGAATTTCTGTCTCTTACAAGTGCGCAGCAGGAAACGCTGAAGACTTATCTGGAAAGCTTGCCGCAACTCGCACCATCACCCTAGGCCTGAACCCGAATAGGCTGCGCGTGCATTGTCGGGAACTTGCTGGATGACTTCGGTCATCTTGTGAACCGGTTACTTGTGGCTCAAGCTCAAGCTGCAGAGTCATTCTAAAAAGCGAACGGGATATTCTTTATCATGAGTAATTCGAGGCCTACGCCGGCCGCAGGAACGGACTGGACCCGGCTGCTCACCGACCCGGATCTGGCTCGCAACCTGGGAAAGCTGCTGCAGGCTTATCGCGATGCCCCGCCCGAGCGCAGAGAACAAGCTCTGATTGAGGCGATGCGGGAGATCAAACAAGAATCTTCTGGCAGTACAATCGTCGCGACCTCAACGAAGACAGCTACTTCAACCCACACGGCTAACGAGCCGCTGCCATCCCTGCCTTCCCCGGCTACGGCTATCCCACCGTTTGAGCCCGATCTCTTCAGCCCCAACTGGGGACAAGATCGAAGGCGGCATCCCAGGATCAAATGTTTCGTGGCGGTGGAGTTGCGCGTCAATGAGGGAGATGCTCCCATCTGGGGTAATCTGTCCAACACAAGCATGGGAGGATGCCAGATCGAGACTTCAACCGCCGTCAGCGGCGGCGCCAAAGTTGAGATCGGACTCTGGGTTGCCAGCGGTAAGATTTGGGTAAAGGGACTGGCGCTGAATGGAGTGGTAACTCGCAGCGCTCCCGCCGCGGGCGGGGTTCGCGTTCGCTTCGCCGGAATGGACGCAGCAGAGAAAGAGAATCTCCGTCAGTTCCTCAAATATGTTCAGGAAACCACCAAGGCTTCAAACAGCGAAAAAAGCTACCTGCAAATGTTGAAATAGCACGCCTCCGTTTTTCCACTTTTTCTGCACCTCTCTTCGATTTTGCACAGACCTCGCCGGCATGAGGCCGGGAGAAATTGATACACTCGATGCGTAGCGAAAGCCTTTTTCGCTGAAACCCTTTTCCGTCTCGGGACTCTAATTGGCTTAGGGTCAGCAGGACACCTCAATTGACAACAGTTTTGTCCGTGGGAGGAGCACGCATCGCATGGCAACCAGTGAACAGGCGTTGGTGACCGGTACGCAACTTGATACCCTGTGCATTAACACGATCCGCACCCTGGCGATCGACGCTGTCCAAAAAGCCAATAGCGGACATCCGGGCGCGCCCATGGGTTTGGCGCCGGTGACTTACTGCCTGTGGCAGCAATTCCTGCGCTACGATCCGGAGGACCCGAAGTGGCTGAACCGCGACCGTTTCGTTTTGTCGAATGGCCACGCCTCCATGCTGCTTTACGCGATGCTTCATCTCGCCGGAGTTCGCGACGTCAACGAAAACGGAGAAGTCCTCAAAGAGCTGGCGATCCCGATGGAGGAAATTAAGCGCTTCCGGCAACTCGGAAGCCGGACTCCTGGGCATCCTGAGTCACACATCGCTACTGGCGTGGAAACCACCACGGGCCCGCTAGGGCAGGGCGTGGGAAACAGTTTGGGAATGGCCATCGGCAGCAGATGGCTAGCCGCGAATTTCAACCGTCCTGGTTTTGAAATTTTCGATTACAACATCTATGCCATGTGTTCGGATGGCGACCTTATGGAAGGTATCGGTGGTGAGGCCGCATCGCTGGCCGGACATCTAAAGCTTTCGAATCTTTGCTGGATGTATGACCACAACGGCATCACACTGGATGGTCCAGCGGACTGGTCGTTTAGCGAAGACGTGGCAACGCGCTTCGTCGGCTACGGGTGGAACGTAACGCGTGTCGCCGATGCCAACGATCTCGAAATGCTGGCGCGGGCTTTTGAGACGTTTCATAAAACCACGGACCGTCCCACTTTGATTATTGTAGATAGCCACATCGGCTACGGATCGCCGCACAAACAAGATACCAACGCGGCTCACGGAGAGCCGCTCGGCGAAGAGGAAGTTCGCCTGACAAAGAAGTTTTATGGCTGGCCGGAGGACGCTAAGTTTCTTGTGCCAGAAGGTGTACGTGAGCACTTCCAAGATGGGGTTGGAAAACGCGGGCACTCCGCTCGTACACGGTGGGAGAAGATGTTCGCCGAGTACTCGCAGAAATATCCTGAACTGGCTGACCGACTGCATAGAATGCAGCGACGCGAACTTCCTGATGGCTGGGATAAGAACCTTCCCACATTCCCCGCCGACCCGAAGGGAGTGGCGACCCGCGACAGTTCAGGAAAAGTGCTGAACTCGCTAGCCGAGAATATTCCGTGGCTGATTGGCGGTTCGGCTGACCTGGCTACCTCAAACAAAACGACATTAAAGTTTGAAGGCGCGGGCGACTTCCAGGCTGGTCAGTATGCTGGACGCAATCTGCACTTCGGCATTCGCGAGCACGTGATGGGCGCGAGCGTGAACGGACTGACGGTTTCTGGAATTCGCGCGTTCGGGGCGACTTTCTTTAACTTCAGCGACTACATGCGGGCCAGTATTCGACTTTCCGCTCTGATGGAAGCTCCTTCCATTTTCATTTTTACCCACGATTCGATCGGCTTGGGAGAAGATGGACCAACGCATCAGCCAATCGAGCAACTGGCCTCGTTGCGCGCGATGCCTAATCTGATCCTGTTTCGTCCTGGCGATGCGAATGAGGTGGTTGAAGCGTGGAAGGTCATTGCGCAATTGCAACACCAGCCAGCGGCGCTGGTGCTGACCCGGCAAGCGATTCCCACGTTTGATCGGACCAGATACGGCGCGGCCTCGGGCACGGCACGAGGCGCTTACATTCTCGCCGACGCACCCGGCGGCAAGCCTGACGTGATCCTGATGGGAACGGGAAGCGAGGTTTCGCTGTGCGTTGAGGCCTACGAAAAGCTCAAGGCGGAAGGTATCAAAGCACGGGTGGTGAGTATGCCCTGCTGGGAGATTTTTGATCGCCAGGATGCGGCATACAAAGAAAGCGTGCTTCCCTCTTCGGTCACCGCGCGAGTTTCGGTGGAAATGGCGGCTACCTTTGGCTGGGAACGATATGTTGGACTCAAGGGACGTAAAATTGGCATGCACCGCTTCGGCGCTTCCGCTCCCTTGAAAGATTTGCTGAAGTTTTTTGGTTTCACTGCAGATGCAGTCGTTGCAGAAGCACTTAAAGCGATTGCAGAAAATTAACCGCGACACTACCTTCTGGGTCTAAACAAAAACGAGAAGCGTCGCACACCGTCTAATTTCAGATAACGACGTCCGCCGTCGATTCATCAGGGAGAAATCATCATGCAGCCAACTGGAGTACTCGAAACCTCAAAAGCAACAAATCCTCTGAAAGCATTGCTGGGCTACGGACAATCGATGTGGCTCGATTACATTCGACGCGATCTGTTCACGGGCGGAAGCCTTAAGAAACTGATCGAGGAGGATGGTCTTCGTGGGATGACTTCGAATCCCTCTATCTTCGAAAAGGCGATCGCTGAGAGCTCGCTCTATGACGACATTTTGCAATCGCTGGCTTCGAAGCCTGACTTGGACACCACCAGCCGCTACGAGCAGATTGCGATCCGGGATATTCAAGACGCCGCAGATCTGCTGCGTCCGGTGTATGAAGAATCCAAGTTTCGCGATGGGTACGTAAGCCTGGAGGTTTCTCCCCTACTCGCGCTCAAGACAAAGGAGACGATCGACGAAGCGCGCCGGCTGTGGAAGACCGTGAATCGCGAAAATGTGATGATCAAAGTTCCAGGTACGGCGGAGGGGCTTCCCGCGATTCGCCAGTTGATTGGGGAAGGCATCAACATCAACGTGACTTTGTTGTTCGCGCAGGAAGTCTACGAGAAGGTTGCAGAGGCATACATCGCCGGAGTCGAAGATCTCGCAAAGCGCGGCGGCAATCTCAAGAAAATGGCGGGAGTGGCCAGCTTCTTCATCAGCCGCATCGACACGCTGGTGGATTCGATGATTGACGATAAGCTGAAAACCAGCACTGATGCCCAGCAGCAGGCACTGCTCAGGAGCCTGAAGGGGAAAGTTGCGATTGCGAATGGCAAGCTGACCTACCAGCGCTACCAGAAAATTTTCAGCGGACCTCGATGGGAAACGCTGGCAGTTAAAGGAGCGCAGACGCAGCGCGTGTTGTGGGCAAGCACCAGCACGAAGAATCCGGCCTACCGTGACGTGATGTATGTGGAGGAACTGATCGGCCCTGACACGGTGGACACTATGCCTCCGGCGACGGTGGATGCGTTTCGCGACCATGGAAAGTTGCGGAACAGCCTCACCGAGAATGTTCCGGCCGCGCAAAAAGTAATGGATGACCTCGCGAAAGCCGGCATCTCGATCAAAGAAGTAACCACCAAGCTGACTACCGACGGAGTAAAACTGTTCGCCGATGCTTTCCACAAATTGCTGGGGGCGGTAGAGAAGAGCACGAAGCAAAAAGGAAAACCCGCGTGAGTCGACTGAAATCTTCGCTGCCGGAAAGCCTGGCCGCGGCAGTGAAGACTGCCATGAACGACTGGCAGTCTGGCGGCAAAATGCAGCGCCTTTGGCAGCGCGATGCAACCCTATGGACCGGTGACGATGAGGCCAATTGGCTGGGCTGGCTGGACATCACCGAGTACCAGATTGCTCATCCTATCGAGCTACGAAACCTCGCGAAAGAAGTCTGGAGCGCGGGCTTCAAAGACGTCCTTCTGCTGGGAATGGGCGGATCGAGTTTGTGTCCGGAAGTTCTAAGGAAGACATTTGGCCGGATCGCCGGTTACCCCGATCTGCACGTGCTCGATTCCACCGACCCGGCGCAGGTGAAAGTGTTCGAAAACAAGATCGACATTGCCCGGACGCTTTTTATTGTTTCCAGCAAATCGGGGAGCACGCTCGAGCCCAACATCTTCAGGCAGTATTTTTTCGAACGCACCAAGCAGGCTGTGGGCGCGGATAAGGCCGGCAGCCATTTTATTGCTATTACCGATCCCGGGTCGAAGATGCAGCAGGTAGCCGAAGGAGATCGTTTCCGGCACGTCTTTTTGGGCCGGCCCTCGATTGGCGGCCGCTATTCGGCACTGTCGAATTTCGGCATGGTCCCCGCAGCAGTGATTGGAGTCGATACCAAAAAGTTTCTCGACCGCGCACAGGAGATGGTGCAGACGTGCGGAACCTCCGCTTCGATCGAGGGAAATCCCGGAGCGGTGCTTGGAATTATTTTGGGGACGGCGGCGCGGGCTGGCCGCGATAAAGTCACGATCATTACTTCCCCTGACATTTCCGATCTGGGCGCATGGCTCGAGCAATTGCTGGCGGAGTCCACTGGGAAAGTTGGAAAGGGCATCATCCCTGTCGACCGGGAAGAATTGGCGGCGCCGGGGGTTTACGGGGACGACCGTGTCTTCGCCTACGTTCATACGGAACATGCCACCGATTTAGCTGTGGAGGCTAAAGTAGACGCGCTCGAAAAGGCCGGGCACCCGATTGTGCGAATCTCCATGGCCGACGTCTACGATCTGGGCGCGGAATTTTTTCGCTGGGAGATTGCCACGGCAGTCGCCGGCTCGATTATTGGGATCAACGCTTTCAACCAGCCCGATGTCGAAGCGAGCAAAATTGCCACTCGAAATTTGACTTCGGAATATGAGAAGAACGGTTGCCTCCCCGTGGAAGAACCTGTGCTGGAAGATGACGGCATCAAGCTTTTTACGGACGAAAAGAACGCGGCGGATTTGGCCCGAGAAGCCGGCAAAGACAAATCACTTGCGGGATACTTGAAGGCGCATTTGAATCGCATCCACCCGCACGATTATTTCGCTGTCCTGGGATACATTCAGATGAATGCCGAGCACGAGAAGGCTCTTCAGACCATACGCCATGCGGCGCGTGAGAAGAAACGCGTAGCAACCTGCCTGGGCTTTGGACCTCGTTTCCTGCACTCAACAGGACAGGCATACAAAGGGGGGCCGAATTCTGGAGTATTTCTGCAAGTGACTTGCGACGACGCTCTGGAGCTTCCGGTGCCGCAGCAGAAATACACATTTGGAGTGGTCAAAGCGGCCCAGGCGCGCGGAGACTTCCAGGTGCTGGCCGAGCGCGGACGGCGTGCGCTCCGTGTGCATCTCGGGGATGTTGATGCAGGGTTACATAAGCTCACCGCTGCGATTCAAGCGGCGTTAAGATAGTTTGACCAAAGTCAAAACCGACGGGACGCCGGCGCCAAACGGCGCGGCGGAAAAGAAAACTGCATAAGCAGGCATCGATCAGCAAAAAGCAAGGAGCCGGAGCAAAGGACCCAGGATGGCTGAATTGGCGGAAAAGCCCACGGCAGCAGTTCCACGCGTTGGTAAACAAGGGGATCCATGCATCATGGTGATCTTCGGCGCTGCCGGCGACCTGACAGCGCGCCTCTTGATTCCCGCGCTTTACAACCTGGCCCGGGCAGACTTGCTCTCGAAGGAGTTTGCGGTACTGGGCGTGGCCCGGGCGCAGATGACGGACGAAGATTTCCGCAAGCGGCTCAAGGAAGACGTAAAAGAGTACTGCGGCGACTGCATCCAGGACGATCTTTGGGAGAGCTTTTCGCGGCGCTTCTATTATTACGCCGGCGATTTCAAAGACGATAAGCTCTATCCGGCAGTCAAGGATCGCCTGGCCCAGATTGACCGCGATCACGCAACTCATCAAAACTTCTTCTACTACATGGCGACCGCGCCGAGTTTCTTTGGGCCGATCGTTGAAAAGCTCGCAGCAACTGGGTTGATGGAACAAAGTAACGATCACTGGCGACGAGTGGTGATCGAGAAACCCTTTGGTCACGATCTGGAATCGGCTAAAACCCTGAACCAGCAACTGCTAAAGCTTGCCGACGAAAAGCAGATCTACCGTATCGACCATTACCTGGGCAAGGAAACCGTGCAGAACATCATGGCCTTCCGTTTTGCCAACGGGATCTTCGAGCCCATCTGGAACCGGCGCTACATCGATCATATCCAGATCTCTGTGGCCGAAACTGTAGGGGTGGAGGGCCGAGGCAGCTATTTCGATCACGCGGGATCGCTGCGGGACATGGTACCGAATCACATCATGCAGCTCATCAGCCTCACCGCGATGGAGCCTCCCATCTCGTTTGACGCCAACGCGGTGCGCGACGAACAAGCGAAGATCTTGCATGCCATCCAACCCATCAGCGACGAAGAGGTTCTCAGCCGCTCCGTGCGCGGGCAGTACGGCGAGGGCACAGAAGATGGCAAGCAGGTGCCGGCCTACCGTTCCGAACCTGACGTCCCCGCCGATTCCAGGACTGAAACTTTCGTCGCCATGAAACTGCTGATTGATAACTGGCGGTGGGCTGATGTTCCCTTCTATCTCCGCACCGGTAAGCGCATGCCGGCGCGTAACACTCACATCGTGATTCAATTCCGGCGAGCTCCGTTTGTGCTGTTCCGCGATACCTCTGTGGAACACTTGATGCCGAATCAGTTGGTATTGCACATTCAACCGGAGGAAGGCATTTCGCTGCAGTTCGCGGCCAAAGTACCCGGACCGATTATGCGCCTGGGCACGGTGGACATGAACTTCGAATATCAGCAATACTTCGGAAAGCAGCCCAGCACCGGCTATGAGCGGCTGCTGCACGATTGCATGATCGGCGACCAAACACTGTTTCAGCGGGCGGACATGGTGGAAGCGGGCTGGAGCGTGGTTAATCCAGTTCTCGATCTGTGGAAGGCGCTGCCTCCGCGGAACTTCCCGAACTATCCCTCAGGCACCTGGGGACCGAGAGAGGCTGAAGAGTTGTTGGAGCGAGATGGCCGGCGTTGGAGGAACTTCGAGCAATGATCCTGGCCGGCGATATCGGGGGAACCAACGCTCGACTCGCATATTTTAAGCAACAGAATGGCCATCTCCGGTTGATTTCGGAGCGTATTTTTCCCAGCCGCGAGTACAGTGAACTGGGCGAGATTGTCTCCAGGTTTTTGCAGGACGCGGAGACGCGGCCTGAGATTGCCTGCTTCGGAATTGCGGGGCCAGTGCATAATGGCCGCGTCGAGACCTCCAATCTTCCCTGGGTAATCGAACAATCGCGCCTTTCGAAACAAATTCAATTGCCCGCCACGTTGCTGATCAATGATTTGGAAGCGAACGCGTGGGGCATCGAGGCGCTCGGCCCGGGAGACCTGGTTGCTCTCAACCGCGTAGTGCCGTCGAATGGGAATCAGGCGGTGATCGCGCCCGGAACAGGCTTAGGGGAAGCCGGATTGTTCTGGAATGGCAGCCAGCATGAGGTTTTCGCCTGCGAAGGCGGACACACCGATTTCGCCCCCCAAGGCGATCTGCAGATCGAACTATTGCGCTTTCTGGCCAATCGCTACGGACATGTGAGTTACGAGCGTATCCTCTCCGGACCCGGTCTAGTCAACGTCTATGAGTTTCTGCGGGAAAGGGGGTGTGCGGCTGAACCCTCCGGATTTTCCGCACAACTTGCCCAGAAAGACGCGGCTGCGGCGATCTCCAGCGGCGCGCTGAGTGGAACGAATCCATTGGCAGAGCAGGCGCTCGATCTCTGGATCAGCGTCTACGGCGCGGAAGCCGGCAACCTGGCTCTTAAGACAATGGCGACGGGCGGAATCTTTCTCAGTGGTGGAATTTCGCCAAAGATTCTTCCTAAACTTATGGGGCCACTTTTTATGAAGGCTTTTCTTGAGAAGGGCAGGTTGCGCCCGCTTCTGGAAGGTATCCCCGTGCAAGTCGTCACCAACGACAAGGCCGGTCTGCTGGGGGCGGCGCGGTGTGCGGCTACAAAATCCGCGAATGGCGGGGTGGGATCGTTGTGAGTGCGACTGCCGAACTGCGCAGGCTGACCACACCGCAGGATCTGTTTCAGGCCGCGGCAGAGGAAGTCATTCGTGCAGCCACCGACGCGGTCGCGCAGCGCGGACGCTTCAGCATTGCGCTCTCCGGCGGATCAACTCCCAAGAACCTTTACACCCTGATAGCAGCCAATGCCAGCGCGAGTCTGCCTTGGGATCAAATGTTTTTTTTCTGGGGAGATGAGCGCCACGTTTCGCCGGACGATCCGGAGAGCAACTACCGCATGACGAAGGAATCGCTGCTGTCGAAGGCTCCGATTCCGGCGGCAAATATTTTTCGTGTCCCAGCCGAGAATCCCGACGTTTCGGCTGCAGCGGAAGCCTACGAGCAGACGATACGGAAGTTCTTTGCGCTTAAGCCGGGAGAATTTCCCCGCTTCGATTTAATCCTTCTGGGGATGGGGCCAGACGGACATACGGCATCTTTGTTTCCTGAAACTGAGGGGCTGCGGGAGAAGTCGAGACTCGTCGTGGCCAACTGGGTAGAGAAGCTGAAAACCAGCCGGATTACTTTCACGCTTCCAGTCATCAACGCAGCCCGTTGTGTTGCGTTTCTAGTGAGTGGAATCGATAAGGCACCGGCGCTCCACGAAGTTTTTGAGGGCAACGCACCCGGCGAAAAATATCCCTCGAAGATGGTGCGCCCCAGCGACGGTAAGCTTATCTGGTTTGTGGATCGCGCTGCGGCCAGCGAACTGTCAACGGCGGCGTGAGAGGATCAAACCTATCACCCGAAACATAACGGAGGGAAAATGCCGACTCAAACCCTAGACCCGACCTTCCAAGGACTCCTGCAAGGACGCTACATCGCTAGCCTCGGGACCGAGAACGCAGACGGTACGATCCACCTGACCGCGGTCTGGTACCTCTTCGCGGATGGTTCCTTGTTCATTGCGACATCTTCCAAAAGCCGGAAAGCGCGCAATATCGCGGCACGGCCGAAAGCGTCACTGATGGTGGACGCGCGACACCCTGGAGCCGAGCGGGGCGTGAACGCGGCAGGAAGAGCGGAATTGATTTCAGGTGACCAGTCCCGTGAGATCAACCGGCGGATACACAGCCGATATCTGAGCACAGCAGCGACTGCCGATCCCCACATTGGGCCGGTGTTTGAATCGTTTGATGATGTCACGATACGACTCGTGCCGGTTTCGTGGACCTCATGGGACATGGCCGTACTGGACGCTCAGGCCTTTGGCGGGAGATTGGGCAGAACCGCCGGATATATGCTACGGCTGGATTGAGGGTGAGTGTTCCGTTTGCCACGAACCGGGAACGAGGCCATGCGGCTGGTTAGACTAAGCCGGCTTCAAAACGCGAGGAGCTATCCGCGCCAACCACCAATTTCCTTGAGTCCATTACCACGCGAGTGTTCGAAGAGCCGAACCCGATGGCGGGCATGTTCAAATTCGTGGATGTCCGCCCATACTTCAGCCCTCCATCCCCGGTCGTGAGCGGCGGATTCACCGCAGGTGGCACAACGAGTATGCAGGCGAATGGAATTGCCTTCAGCCTCAAATGCGCCGGTCAACCCCATGCCAGGAAAATCCGTGCCGGGCAATTCAATGAAGATGCACCGGACTTCCTGGATGTCTTCGTTGTCATCGAGCATGTGTTCGTAACGCAGCAGGTAAATGAATCCCAGCTTGCGAGCTTCAGCCTCGGCCTCCGCGCGGGTGTGAAACGGGCCGTACTCCGCCCGCAGTTGCTCGGTGGAATCGCAAGCCATCCAGAAAGTCTCTTTGTAAAGCATGCCACCCCACCCTGGGACCGCTTGCGGCTTGCCTTAAGCTGGCCAAGCCGCCGTCAGATCGAGTGTCACAATGCAATTGAAAGACCTACCACAACAAAACCCAAGCGTTTATTTTTCAATAACTTACAAACGCGCTTGCTTGCCCCCGAGGATGGCCGAGTGCAAACCTTTTGCAGCAAGGGTTGACTCCTTCGTCCAGCAAATTCAGAGTTCCGCCTAACCGAATCTCGCGGCCTCGCGATCCACATCGGGGAAAGAGCATTCCGGCTCTTCCAGCCAGTTCTTGCCACCGTGGCTGGCGATGTACATCGCCAACTCGAGCCTGCTCCAAACTCCGAGTTTGTCAAAGGTATTGCGCAGGTGATTCTTGACGACCTGCTCAGTCGTGCCCATCAGGTTTCCGATCTCCCGATTGGTAAGACCCTCCCAAACCCGGGTGGCCACTTGAATCTCTTTTGGGGTCAAACATTCACGTGGAGTCATGACTTCAACTCTGCCTTCTCGAAGGCGGCGGTAGCCAGCCTTACGCGCTTGCGCCCGTCCCGTATTCCGGCGCGCAGAAAAAGCGTTCGCAAATGTTGCTTCACGGTGCGCGGGCTGATGCTCAGTTGGCCAGCGATTTCCTTGTTGCTGCAGCCTTGAACCAGCAAATCCAGCACCTGCTGATCGCGAGGCGTAACCTTCACTCTATCGAGATCCATCACTGCCTTCTCCTTCCACTACTAACCACTACTAAATTTTTCTTCGATTCCGGTCGCGGTCCGCACTTTAGGTTAAGCACATCTTTCGCCAAACTTTCTCCTTCCCTCCACCTCTCCGCTAAGGCCCCTAGGTGCCAGCACTTAGGGTCGAGAACCATGGCTTTCAGAAGAAGTTCAGAAACGCCGTGCTAGGCTATGTCTTCCCGAATCGGGCCAAGGAGAGGAAGCAGATGGCGAAACCAGAACCAGCAGATGGCATTGCCAGGCTTCGCTGCGGGCGACTTCTGGTACAGCCGGTTTGCCGGGATGGTCCGCCAAGCGTATCAACCTAATCCTTCTCGCTTCAGACCTATGTGCAGATCCTCACCTGACAGCTGGGAACTCGCGGAAGCCATACCGGCGGTGTGGACCCAGTTGTCAGCGCAGAGAAATCCACCCGTCCCAAAACGGACATCTAATTAAGGCAACGATGTTTGTTTTGGTGCTGGTGGAGAGTTAGGGCTTCTATTTGCACAGGTCAGAGAAATTTCAGAATATCGCTTGATGTACGAGAGCCTTTTTCCCCGATGCAGCTCATCCGGTTTGATAGGTGTTATCTTTCACCAGCGTTTTGGCAGCGCAGATTACGTAGGCTGATTCTCGTTCTGGGGCTCTTGGCAAGTGCGGCATTCGCCCAGGGTGGCCCACCGTACTACACCAATGATCCGGGCACTCCGGGCAATCTCAACTGGGAAATCAACATCGGGTACATGCCGTTCTTGTACAGCAATCAATCCGTTTCCCACACGCCAGACCTCGACATCAATTTCGGGGTGGGTGATCGAATCCAACTCACCTACGAAAATGCGTGGCTGAGAGTTCAAAATCCCTCCTCCTCGACGAGGTACGGCTTGGGGCAATCTAATCCCGGCGTCAAGTGGCGCTTCTATGATGGTGGCGAAGAGGGTCTTTCGATTTCGACTTTTCCGCAGTTCTTCCTCGACAATCCCAACGATGCGGTCCGCCGCGGGATTACTCCGGCCAGCCAAACCTTTCTCCTGCCTTTCGAATTCACCAAGAAACTTGGCCCCGTCGACGTGGACTATGAAATTGGGTACGAGTCTGTCCACAAGGGGCCGAACGGCTGGATCACGGGCTTGGTCGTCGGCCATGATTTCACGCCAAAGCTCGAAGGCGAGGTAGAATTCTACAATCAGGGCACGTTTCATCCTTCCGGGAACCAGCCCACGATTGACTTTGGCGGTCGCTACAAAATCCATCGTCCCGTGATTCTTCTGTTCATGGCGGGACGCAGCCTTGAAGCCACCCGCAGTAACCAGTCTTATTTTGTCGGCTATTTTGGCATTCAACTTCTGCTTCCTCCCAAGTCGTACAAGGTCGATCTACCGGAGAACAAGTAGTAGCGAGGTTTGTGGCGACCATTGCGCGATCTGGGCATCGCATGGAAGTATGCGCTGGTGACAAAAGATTCATCGCGATCTCGGCAGCGAGACGCGTTTCGCATTCGGTGTGCACACCTTTGCAGCTTACGAGAGTAACCTTCGGTATGCGAAAGTCTTGAAACGCTCGCTGGAACTTCTGTTCTTCGGAAGCGTGATAATCGCTTGAATTCGGCAGAGTTATCTTTCATCATGCATCATGGCGATTGCCACGGAATTACGTCCTACACTAGAGTTCTTTGGCGCAAGAATTGCTCTAGAATAGACTTTGGTCTCCGGCCAGCCTACCTTCCCCCTGCCGGGCTGGCCACAGACGGGCGAGAAGATCGTGAGTGACCAAAAGAACAAGCCAGTTCTCGACGAGCAGACTTTCGGAAAGCTGCTGGAAGCTGCTTTTGTGCTCCAGGAGCACAACCGCAAGATGCAGGCACTGGAAGAAAGTCTGGAATCTCAGAGCGAGCAACTCCGCGAACAAGAATTGGCCAAACAAGCTCTGTTCGCTGAGAACGAATCGGAGTCGGAGTCCAACGAAAAGACGCGCGAGGATGTCGACTATACGCTGACGCTGGCGGAGATTGTCGAAGCGCAACATCAAATACAGATTCGGCATCTCGAATTGGATAAGGCGCTGGCCGTGGTGGCGGAAAGACTTGCGCGAATCACCAGCGCGAGCGGTGCTGCCATAGGAATTCTCGACGACGCGACCGTGCGCTATCGCGCCGGAGCAGGCTCCCCGGCTTTGCCCGCTGGAACCGAGGTTCCCCTGCAAACCGCGGTCTGCCAGGCTAGCATCCGCACCGGCCAGGTAATCCGAACCGAGGATCTGGATACTGAGTTTCTCTTCGATCCCGAACCCTGCCGCAAACGAGGAATCCGCTCGCTGCTCGCTGTGCCGATCTACTACGATGGCCAAATCGCCGGAGCACTGGAGCTGTATTTCGCGAGAATTCGTGGCTTCGTTGAGGAAGACATCCATACTTGCCAGTTAATGGCCGGACTCGTCACCGAGGCGCTTGGTCGCGACGCTACGCCCGCATTAAGAAAGAAGTCAGCGGCCGGGGAACGATCCGAAATGCTGGCAGCACTTGAGAAGTTCCAAGCGAATGTCGCAGTCTTGCCAGAAGATCGTTCCGCGGCCGTCGCCAATGCGAGTTTGGGTGCTGTGCCTGCGGGAATCTCTTCCTGCTGGAAGTGCGGTGGTAGGCTGCTGGCAGAAGAGCAGTTTTGCGGGAAGTGCGGCGCTCCGCGTGTGCGCGATGGTGAAGAGTCCACTATGCAGAGCAAGCTAGCATCGGCATGGCACGCGCAGCAGGCGAACGAGAAAACCGTCGCGGCCAAGCCCGCCAATGGGAGCTCGCCGCATGGGGATTACTCCAAGCACTCAGTCCCGCCGCATCCGCCAGAGAAACAGCCAAGGCCCGCGGAGACTACTGCTGATGACTTCCTTGAATCGCTCTCTCTGCCAGAACTGAGGCAGGAAGATCGACCGCAATTGTCTCACCTGTTTACTGCGAGCGAACGTCAAATTGCGTTGCCGGAGCCTTTGTTATCCGAGCCTGAACACTATCTCGACGAGCAAGGTGTCGAAGCACCCTCTCAGGCTCTGATAAAGTCGCGGGAAGACCTCGCCTGGACTTCTGGCGCCAAGGCCCAGGATTTACTGGAATCGCTGGCGGCCATACGTACGCCAAGCGCATTCTTACGCTTCTGGAACTCGCGTCGCGGCGATTTTTATCTTGCGGTCGCGGTCATTTTGGTTGTAATTGTTTTGGGCTGGGGAATCTTGTCGAACCACTCGGGGAGCGCCGGCGACGGCGGAGCTGTTACTACCAGGAGCGCGACTCGGGCAAAGCGTCCCGCTCCTGACGCCGACCTTTCTGCCTTCGACAGATTCCTCATCGCTCTCGGTCTGGCTGATCCGCCTGAAGCCCCGGAATACAAGGGTAATCCCGATACTCAGGTGTGGGTTGACCTGAACACGGCGCTGTATTATTGCCCCGGTTCCGATCTTTATGAAAAGACCGCGAAAGGCAAGCTGGCCAGCCAGCGCGACGCGCAATTAGATCAGTTCGAACCCGCCTCGCGTAAGGCTTGTGACTGATTGCGGCGCGCTGAGAGCGGCAAACAGGCACCTCCGCTCGGCCGGATTTGACAACCTTCTTTCCTGGGAGTGCAATCATACCTATCCCGGAGATGCGAGTGCCCAACCCTACGGAAGAATCTGACCAGAACGCGTTACCGGATCCTGAGTTGAATCCGCTTTTGAATCCGCTGCTGGCAGCTCACATGGGACGATGGGCGGAAGTTTATTTCACCACTCCACCCGAGAGACGCGGACAAGCAATCGCTGATCTGCTCAAGGAGCTGGAGAGTACTTCTCCGCCGCAGCCCGATTCTCAGGTTCTCGTCGACGAAACATTGGTGCAGACGGAAACGAGGCAGACGGAAACAGAGAAGCTGCTGGCTACAGAGACGTTGAGCGAGACAGAAACGGAGGCAACGCAAGCGCCAGATTCGCCGCCAGCAACTTTGGAATCGGTGTGCATTTGCAGTGTGTGTGGGCATAGCAATCGAGAAGAACAAAGATTTTGCGGCATGTGCGGCTCTCGACTGGAGGCGACGTCAGAAGAGCGCATCTCCGAAATCGATGAATTCCGGCCGAGTATACGAGCGATTGCGGATGATCCTCTGCCGTCTTTCCGTGCAGACTCCCTCGATCCCGCAATCGAGGCCGATTATCGCTTTGCCGCTCCTGCCGAAAAAAACGAAAGTAAAAACGAAAGTAATGAACCAGCTTGGCCGCGGGCGAGCAATCATTCACCAAACGATATTCCGCATTTTCGTAACGAGGCTCCGCGTTTCGCTCAACATGTTCCGCGTTTCGCTGATGACGCTCCAAGTAGCACAGCGGAACGCGGCGGGGTTCCCCATCGCTACCGGCTCTACGTGGGAGTGGGGCTGGCCATCCTTCTCGCTGCACTGATTTATATGGCACGCCGTGGGACGGGAGCGCTCTCAGATGCCGCGCAGTCACCGCCTTCCCGGGTAATTCCCGCTGCGCAACCTGGATCGGCAACACCTGGACCGGCACCCCCCGAACCGGCGGCTGCAACGGGCAGCGCCGGAGGTGCAGAAAAAACAGGTGCAGAAAAAACAGTAGACAGGACTCAAGAACCGCTCAACCCGATGGTCCCTGCCGCTAAACCGGCTAACTCACGCAAACGAGCAATCTCTGCACCGGCGGCGCCGGGGATCGCCCCGATGAATGGAAGCTCCTCCTCCGCGTCTGCTGAGTTTAGCGGCGCTGACGACCTGGCTATGGCAGAAAAATACCTGAACGGCAATCAGGGTAGAGCTCGCGATAGCAAGGAGGCGGTACAGCTGCTTTGGAAGGCTGTAGGAAAAGGGAATCCTGCGGCCACGATTGTTTTATCTGATTTGTACCTTCGAGGGGATGGCGTTCCGAAGAGCTGCGACCAAGCCCGCCTATTGCTCGATGCGGCCGCTCGAAAAGGTGTGAAGTCTGCCGCGGATCGTCTACGTAACTTGCAAGCTTTCGGTTGTCAGTGAAGCGGGCTGCAGGAAATCCTCCTGCAGCCCGTCTGCGAGGGTCACGGGGTATACGTTTCAGGCGGGAAGTTCCGGCTCCTGTCGTCGCGATTCATACCATAGGGCAAGCTCTACGCGGTTCCAGAGTCCGAGCTTGTCGTAAATCACACGAAGATAATTCTTCACGACGTGTTCCGTGGTGCCGATGGCATCGGCCACGTCGCGGTTCTTCAAGCCCTGTGCGACGAGCTCGATGACGCGGTGTTCACGCTGGTTGGGGGTACGGGATCCATAGCGTTCGTTTGCAAACATAATTGCCTCCTGTATAAAAGGGTGGCGAGCTTCACTCGCTTGATTCCGCCGGTGATTCCAAAACGGAGAAACAGCCGGTTAAAATGAGCCTTCACAGTTCTTCGTGCCATCTTTAGTTGGGAGGCAATCTCAGCGTTGTCGCAGCCTTGCAGGAGCAACTCGACTATTTGCTGTTCGCGCGGTCCTAGTCGAACGGACTGCTCATTCATCACTAGCCCCCTGGATGGATTCGCCTAAAACTACAGAACCGCTTACAACTGGGATGTTACGCATTGCTTAGCATCCAGAATGCCACTTTGAGACGAAAAGGGATGTGACTTAAGAACACCCATTTCCACAGGCACTTACGGGGATTTCCAGGCTCTTCAAAAAGCACGGTGGGCCTGTAGAGAGCGACCGGGGGAGGGTGCGTTTTCGCCCTTCTGGTCGACGCCGCAGTGCGAAAACTGCGTAAATTCAGCCACTTTCGCATCGGAAGCCGATTACACCGTGACGGGCTCCGAATTTCATTTGGTAAGGTTCCGTCGACTGGGGGCTGTGCAGCGGCCGCAATCAGTTTTTTTGGACGAGGGAGCGATGCACAACCAAGTTCGCCCACTCAGGTGAATACCCTATGTGAAATTTGCTAGGCTCGTGGAGTGGCTTTGAACAATTTACATGATCTATTTTGACAGGCCTGAACTCACCATTCGGTGAGCACGCAGGAAGCCACTCTCGTAACCCAGGTTATGAGCCCGCGAGATATGGATCAGGTGCGCACAAAGTGCTCTACACTGTTGCCCAAACGATGAAATTCCTCAGATCACACCCTCAAGATCAAGCTGGCAGGAATCTCCCGCTCCAGGCGACTCTCCAGCTCCCAGTGATCGCGAAAAAAGTTTCCGATGCCTTCCCACTCGCCCAAGGGTTTCCACGATGATCCGGCTTCTGAGCGTGGTTGGGGCGCGTCCCAACTTCATGAAAATCGCACCCATTCTCAGTGAGCTGAATAAGTTTGCCGATGTTGAACACTGCCTGGTGCACACGGGTCAGCACTACGATGAACTCCTCTCGAGCAATTTCTTCGCGGACCTGGGTCTGCCCGAGCCGGACGTAAATCTCCAGACCGGCTCCAGCAGCCACGCGGTGCAGACCGCAGAAATCATGACGCGCATCGAACCGGTTTTGCTCGACTACAAACCACAGATGGTTCTCGTCGTTGGCGACGTGAATTCCACGATCGCTGCAGCGCTCACTGCCGTCAAGTTAGGAATCGAGGTGGCTCATATCGAAGCCGGGCTGCGTAGCTTCGACATGACCATGCCGGAAGAAATAAACCGCAAGCTCACGGACGCCATCTCTACTTTGCTTTTTGCCACCGAACAAAGCGGGATCGACAATCTAAGAAATGAAGGTGTGCCGACAGAGAAAATTTTTCTTGTTGGCAACGTCATGATCGATTGCCTGCTTCGTCATCGCGAACTTGCTGCAAAGTCGCCGATTCTCGACCGGCTGGGCGTGAGTCAGAATGGTTCTACCTCTCTTCCTTATGCCGTGCTCACGCTGCACCGGCCATCGAACGTCGACGACCCTAAAATCCTGCACGGCATTCTGAACGCAGTCAACGCCCTGGCCGACGATTTTCCCGTCTTCTTTCCCATTCATCCCCGCACGCGGAAAAACATCGAGGCTTTTGGCTTGTCGCGATACCTGGTCAATACGGAAGGGGCAACTCGCAGTGGGATCAGGGCCATTGATCCGCTCGGGTATCTTGATTTCCTTTCGCTGAATGACCATGCGATGCTTGTGCTCACTGACTCTGGAGGTGTACAAGAGGAAACCACGGTCCTCGGCATTCCCTGCCTCACGCTGCGTGAGAACACGGAACGCCCTGCTACCGTGGACCACGGGTCGAATCACCTCGTCGGAGTGGATTCGGATCGCATTCTCGCGGCCGCTCGATCCATCTTGCAGAAACCTGTGCGGCCGTTCCAGTGTCCGCCCCTATGGGATGGTAAAGCGGCTTCAAGGATCGTGGCGATCCTCCTCGATCATCTTCAGCACGATACCTCTGGGTAGAGAAACCCAATATAATTCCCGCTCGGCCGGCTTCCACGCAGGGTACGGCCGATCGGGGGCGGTTTGCGAGTTCTTGATTTAGGTTGCGGACCGGCGCGAGACCTGGCTTCATGGGGAGTCAGCCCCTGCGGTGAGATGTTTATTGCAGAGGCAAATACTGAGAGCGTGTTCCTTGCCGCTGCTTAGCGCCGGTTCTCGAGGCGCGGATTGCTCCCCGTCGCTTCCGCATCTTTAACCAAGCAACCAGATAGGAATCGGCTTCGGGGCTTGGATTTTCACCGCACTTTTCCACTACACTGGTTGGCACAGTGATAGTTTCCGTCGTTATGCCGGTGTACAACGAACGTGCCACGCTGCGGCAAGTGGTGGCAAGAGTGCTTGCCGTCCCGCTGGAAGTCGAATTAATATGCGTGGACGATGGATCGACCGACGGATCGCGGGAGATCCTTGCACAACTGCAGGAGGAGCATCCCCAGCTCCGAACTTTCCTTCAGCCCAGGAACATGGGGAAAGGCGCGGCCCTCCATCGGGGCATCCGCGCAGCCACGGGAGACTTCGTGATCATCCAGGACGCCGATCTCGAGTATGATCCGGCGGAATATACCGTGCTGCTGGAACCGCTGACACAGGGGCAGGCCGATGTGGTTTATGGCTCTCGATTTCTTTCTGCGCGTCCGCATCGCGTGCTCTACTTTTGGCATTCCGTCGGCAACTGGATTCTTACCATGCTCTCCAACGCGCTTACCAACATAAACCTCAGCGATATGGAGACTTGCTACAAGGCTTTTCGGCGCGAGGTTATTCAGTCCATTCCTCTGGAAGAAAAACGCTTCGGATTTGAGCCCGAAATTACTGTAAAAATCGCCAAGCGAAAGTTGCGTATCTTCGAAGTGGGTATCAGCTACTGGGGCCGTACCTATGAGGAAGGCAAGAAAATTCAGTGGAGGGATGGAGTGCGCGCGCTCTGGTGCTTGGTGAAGTATTGTGTTACTGAACCCGCGGTTGCGCACCATGCAGCGAAGACGCCGGCTGACCCTGAAGCACTGACCCCTGGTCCTTCCGGCCATTTGCCCCCTGCGGAATAGGGTCCGACTGATTGTCTGGCCGCCCTTCGCGGTGGGGTACTCGAATTTTGACCGAAGGCGTTGGAACTTAAAGATGACCCTGCGCTTCCAGTTCTGTTTGATTCCCAAACCACTGTAAGACGTGATGTAACAATGACGGCCCGCCCACAACCCAAGCCTGAGCGAAGCGGATGAGCCACGGCATGAACATCACCGAGGCGGATTTTGAGATCGACGAACCTCTCGCGCTACCCGACAATGAAGTGCAACTGTGGCGAGTCGATCTGGAGGCAGTAGGTATCAACGAATCTCGCTGGTTGAAGCTTCTTTCCAGCGACGAATCAGCGCGCGCCTTCCGCTTTCACTTTCCACGCGATCGGTACTCTTTCGCTGCCTCGCGAGCCATCTTGAGAATGATCCTTGCAGGTTATCTGGCGACGGATCCCGGCGCTTTGACCTTTTCGTACTCCAACAAGGGAAAACCTTCCCTGGGGTCGGCGTACGCGGACAGTGACCTTCAATTCAATATTTCTCACTCCGGTGGAATCGCACTGTTTGCGTTTACACGGCAGCGAAAGATCGGCGTCGACGTGGAACAAGTTCGCCGCGATTTTGAAGTAGAAGCTCTCGCCCACCGATATTTCTCCGCTTGCGAACAAACGCAACTTGCCGCGCTATCCGCCGACGAAAGAGTTGACGCCTTCTTCCGTTGCTGGACCCGCAAAGAAGCCTACATCAAAGCAACCGGGGACGGATTGTCGCTTCCGCTGAGCCAGTTCGACGTATCTCTAGAAATAGGGGAGGCCAACGCGCTGCTCGCGACTCGGCCCGATGGATCGGAAGCCAGCCGCTGGCTTCTTCAGGAGATACCATCAACTCAGGGATACATCGCCGCCGTTTGCGTCCGCGGTCAACATTGGAAACTGAAAACATGGATAGAGTAAGGCGCGCCCCTTTTTCACCGAGGGAATTGATCTCGCCATTGTCGCAATTGTTTTCACTTCTAACACCGAATCGCAGAAACCCTCGGTTAACATTTCGGAAAGCATTGCATTTCATTTACTTAGAAGGACAATCTTGTTCCACTGAAGGCCTGACAATTGCTGGACACTTTTGTGACTGATGAAACGAAATCCGGCATTCTGTTGACCTGAAAAGTGTTACTCTGTTAGGTAACTCTTCGGGGCGTTCCTCTCCCTTTAGGAAATCCGCAATTGGCCGGCTTCCCCGTGGCCCAAAATATAACTTGGAGGCAATCTAGGCAAAGATGATAAGTCTACTAGAGAATCAAAGCGCAGTGCTTAAGGAGGCTTCACACTTGACAGCGTCGACCAGCCATCTCATCCCTCCGCACGGTGGAGAACTTGTACAACTGATCGCTCAGTCGGAAAGAACCGCGGAATTAAAATCCCATTCTAAAGAGTGGCCCTCGTGGGACCTAACCGGTCGCCAGCTTTGCGATCTCGAACTGCTGCTCACCGGCGGCTTTTCTCCACTACGCGGATTCATGACGCGCGCCGATTACGAAGGCGTTTGCCACAACATGCGTCTTACCGATGGAACGTTATGGCCGATGCCCGTTACCTTGGACGTGACCGAGGAATTTGCCAAGAAACTCACGCCGGGGACGAGCAAAATAGCGCTGCGCGATCCGGAAGGCGTGATGTTGGCCGTGTTGCATGTGGAACAAGTCTGGCAACCCGACCGCAAGGCTGAGGCCCAGGCAGTCTTCGGCAGCACCAGCGCCGCCCATCCCGGCGCGGATTATGCCATCAACAAGTCGAATCCCTGGTACGTCGGCGGAACCCTCGAGGGAACACAGATTCCCTCCCACTATGATTTTCGTAATCTGCGTTTAACACCGGCCGAGTTGCGTGCCGAATTTGCGCGTGTGGGTTGGCGCCGCATCGTCGCCTTTCAAACTCGCAATCCCATGCACCGCGCTCACGTTGAACTTGCCTTCCGAGCCGCCAAACAAGTCGAGGCCAGTCTGCTGATTCATCCCGTCGTGGGCATGACTAAGCCCGGCGATGTGGATTATTACACTCGAGTGCGCTGTTATCAGTTGCTGCTTCCGAAATTCCCGCAGTCTACGGCGAAACTTTCCCTGTTGCCGCTTGCCATGCGCATGGGCGGACCACGCGAGGCCATTTGGCACGCGCTCATCCGCAAGAATCATGGCTGCAGTCACTTCATCGTCGGCCGCGATCACGCGGGCCCCGGCAAAGACACCGACGGCAAGGCCTTCTACGGACCTTATGAAGCGCAAGAGGTTTTCAAGAAGCATGAAGCTGACATCGGCGTCACCATGGTGCCTTTCAACATGATGGTCTACCTCGAGGATCAGGACAAATACGTTCCCGATGACGAGGTGAAGAAGGGCGATCGCGTGCTCAACATCTCCGGCACCGAACTGCGCGAGCGTCTGAACGAAGGCCGCGAGATTCCAGCATGGTTCACCTATCCCGAAGTGGTGGCGGAGTTGCGCCGCAGTTTCCCACCTCGCAACAAGCAAGGTGTGACCATCTTCTTCACTGGCCTCTCCGGCTCCGGCAAATCGACGATTGCCAATGTATTGATGACGAAGTTCTTGGAGACCGGTGGACGTCCCGTCACGCTGCTCGACGGCGATCTGGTGCGCAAGCATCTTTCTTCTGAACTGGGATTCTCCAAGGAGCATCGCGACATCAACATCCGCCGCATCGGCTACGTTGCTTCGGAAATTACCAAGAATGGCGGCATCGCTATTTGCGCGCCCATCGCGCCTTACGACGCAACCCGCAAACATGTACGCCAGATGATTGAGCCTTACGGTGGATTCATTCTGGTGCACATTGCCACTTCGGTGGATGTCTGCGAGCAACGCGATCGCAAAGGTCTGTATGCCAAGGCGCGCGCGGGAATTCTCAAGGAATTCACAGGAATCTCGGATCCCTACGAAGTTCCACCCGATGCTGACGTCACCATCAACACGGGTGAACTATCCGCCGAGGAAGCGGCGCAGGAGATTATTCTCCACCTTGAACGGGAAGGCTTCATCGGAACCGATGCGGAGTCGGTTTAAACCGCGTCGGTTGTCCCGGCAGTTGATACGAGGCTGACACCGTTATTGTCATGGATCTGCTGATCAAGAGCCTGGTGGGGTTCGGAGTCGGGACCCTCATCGGAATGACGGGAGTCGGGGGCGGCGTTCTGTTGCTCCCGATCCTGATTTTCGGTTTGGGCGTGGCGCCCATGCGCGCCGTGGGCTCGGACGCGCTCTTCAATTTTCTTACCAAGATCGGCGCCAGCATCGTTCACCTGCGCAAAGGAACGGTTCGGCGCAAAGTAGTTCTAGCACTTGCGGTCGGCAGCGCTCCGGGCTCGTATCTGGGCGTGAGTTTTCTGGTTCACCTGCGAAACGTGTACGGCAACGGCGTAAATCATTTCATCACGGTCGCGGTTGGAGTCTTGCTGATATGCATTCCCACTTTTTTGTTCTTCCAGAAGAAGATTGAGGACCGGGCGGCGGTACGGCCGCCGACCATGAAATCGTTTGCGTGGATGGCTCTGATCGGACTGGTCGCCGGATTTTTGGTAGGCATCACTTCGGTCGGATCGGGCAGCATTGTCATGATGATGCTCCTGCTCTTCTACAGTTTTCAGCCGAAGGTCATGGTCGGCACCGATATCGTTCACGCCCTGCTTCTCACGGGCGTGACCAGCCTTCTCCATTTCCGGTTGCACAATGTCGATACTCATCTTGTAGGTGCACTCTTGCTGGGTTCGGTACCCGGAGGACTTCTGGGTTCATACTTGAGCACGCGGGTACCGGTTCCGTGGCTTAGACGTATTCTTTGCGCGGTATTGCTGGCCACAGGCGCGCGCATGTTAATGGCTTGAAAAACAGTTCTCAGTCCCCAGTACTCAGTTCGCCGTAAATGCGCATGACGGAAACTGAGAGCCGGGAACTGACAACTTATTTGAAGAGAGATTATGAGCTCAAATTCTTACGCACCGATTCTGCAACGCATTCATTCCGCCCTCGAAGCCTCCCGCGCAGTTTTTGCCCGCTTCACTCCGGGGGCGATTGAAACGGAATACAAAATCGGACATGATCCTGTGACGGAAGCTGATCGTGCCCTCGATGCCGTTCTGCGCAAAGAACTGCTGCGTGAGGGAGAAGGCTGGCTTTCGGAAGAGAGCGTGGATGATCCCATCCGTTTGCAGCGCTCGCGGGTTTGGGTGGTCGATCCCCTCGACGGCACCCGGGAATTCGTTAAAGGAATTCCGGAGTTCTGCGTTTCCATCGGGTTCGTCGAGAACGGCCGCCCCGTGGCCGGTGGAATCTTCAATCCAGCAACCGATGAAACTTTCCTGGGCTCGATCGATTCCGGCGTCATGTACAACAGCCTGCCTTCCCAACCCAGCCAGCGCAAAACTCTGGAGGGCGCGTTAGTCCTCGCCAGCCGCAGCGAAGTCAAGCGTGGCGAGTGGAAACCTTTCGAGAACGCCGCCTTTACCGTTCGCCCTATGGGCTCGGTGGCGTATAAGCTGGCGTTGGTTTCAGCCGGACTGGCAGATATTACTTTCACTCTGACTCCCAAGAACGAGTGGGATGTGGTGGCAGGAGCAGCCCTGGTGATGAGCGCAGGTGGCTTTGTCGGTACCCTGGAGAAAACCGAACTAATCGCCAATCGCCGCGATCCGCTGCTCTCAGGCTTGCTGGCAAGCGGGCCCTTTTTGAAAGGCAAATTGCTCGCCCTGGTAGAACCATACATCCGGCTAGCCGAAACAAGACTGTGAAAGCTTTATTGCTGGGCTATTACGGACTGAAGAATCTGGGCGACGAGATGATGTTGTTCTGTCTCCGTCGTCAGTTGGAAGAACGCGGATTCCGGCTGACCGTTCTGTCCGAGCAGCCGCAGGAAGTGGAAAAACTTCATCATCTTCCCGCAGTGCAGAATTGCCCACTCCTGGGTCAGTGGGCCTGGCGCTTTGCCTGGTTCAAAGGTGGAGCTGCCCGCGTGATCCGGGCACTGGCTGAGAACGACGCCCTCGTGATCGGTGGCGGTGACCTCATTCGCGATGACCTCGGCTGGCGGATCTTTTCCTTTACGATGGAGAAGCTCATCCTGGCGATTCTCTTGGGCAAGAAGGTCTATCTGTTGAACGTGGGATTGGGAGCACCTCGCACCTGGTACGGTCGCTTTCTTCTGCGCTGGGCACTCCCCCGCTGCGAGGAAATTGTCGTGCGTGATCCCCGATCATTAGCCATCTGCCGGCAAATGTCAGCCCTGAAAGCCAGGTTCGCTCCAGATATCGTGCTTTCTCTACCCGAATTGATTGATGAAAAGCCAACCCCCTCTCCCGCGAATATCGATCGTCCCTACGTGCTCGTCTGTTTGCGGGCAGACCCGAACGCATTCCATTTCTATGATTTCAACCCGGACAGGGTCAAGAATTTTGCCGTGATCCTGGATGCGCTCATCGAACAGCACGGCGTGGACGTTGTGTTCACGCCGTTTCAGCAGATCTCAGGGACCGGTTTTGACGACAACAGCATGCATCGGCAAGTCGAAAAAGAGATGAAGCATCAGGCGCGGATCGAGATCCTTCCTTGGACTGACGATTTTCGACGGATCTGTAACCGCTTCCGAAATGCCCGGGGCGTGATCTGCATGCGGCTGCATGCTGCCGTTCTGGCGGTCGCCTACGCGCGTCCCTGCATCCTGATGCCTTTGGATCACAAGCTTCAACAGTTTGCTGCCGTCATGAATCTGCCCCACCTGGTCGAGGTGGTAACACTAGATCAGTCAGCATCCGTCTATGCTTTGATCGAGAACGCCTTAGGCAAGCCGGACTGACAACATTGGCTCCGCACCCAGCTATGAGATCCTCGAAAACGCGCCGGGAGAAGATACGCGGACACTGCTAGACTTGATGGAGCTTTCTCTCAATGATTTACGGAATCAAAGTTATTTTCAAATATCTGCTAGGGACCGATATTGCAGACCGCAACTTGGCGGTATATCCAGACGACACTTTTGTGGTTTCGTATCCGCGTTCCGGCAATACCTGGACTCGTTTTCTCATCGCGAACCTGGTTTTCCCATCAGAAAGCGTAACTTTCACGAACATTGAGCGCCTGATCCCGGATACATCTTCGCAGTCCAGCCGTGCGCTGAAACGCACACCCCGGCCACGGATTATCAAGAGTCATACGTACTTCGATCCGCGTTACCCCCGCGTGCTCTACATTGTGCGCGACCCTCGCGACCTGGTGCTGTCCTATTACAACTTTCAGAGAAAATACCGGCAGCTTGCGGACGATTATCCGCTCGCCGACTACGTGGGCGATTTTGTCAACGGCAGGCTGATCTCGTCTGGTTGGGGCAGTTGGGGTGAAAACGTGGCGAGTTGGATTTACACTCGCCAGCACCATGGCAGCTTCCTGCTTCTGCGCTATGAAGACATGAAGAGTGACACCGAACGGGAGCTCAAGCGAATCGCAGCTTTTCTGGGCTTGAAACCCACGCCGGAGCGGTTGCGGCAAGCCATCGAAGCCAGTTCGCCGGAGCGGATGCGAGAGATGGAACGGACCCAATCGGATCAGTGGGTAGCGACGAAGAAACATCGCAAGGACATCCCCTTCGTGGGTACGGCCGTGAGCGGACGATGGCAGTCGGAGCTCACGGGAACCTTGGTATCGAAGATTGAGTCGACCTGGGGAGATCTCATGTCGACGCTCGGGTATCCGTTGGTGGCCAGCGAGGGCAGTAAGACGCATTCAGTCCTCCAATGAAAATCCGGCCGGCTTTTCTTTTCTCTTGATACTCTCTCTTGATACTCAACGACGACGTACAACAGAGGCCTGGATTGCCCGCAGTGAGTGTAATCATTCCCGCCTATAACACGGCTGGCCACATTGGGGTGGCACTGGGTTCTGTGTTCGCGCAAAGCTACACCGATTTTGAAGTCATCGTGATCAACGACGGGTCGCCGGACAGCCAGCAGATGGAGCTGGCGATTGCGCCCTACCTTGCCCGCATCATCTACCTTAGACAACAAAACCTCGGACCCAGCGCGGCTCGCAATCTTGGTATTCAGCGTGCACAGGGAGAATTCCTCGCCTTTCTGGACAGCGACGACGAGTGGCTGCCACACTACCTCGCAGAGCAGATGGGATTCCTGTACAGTCACCCTGCCTTGGATATGGTGTATTGCGACGCGACTGTGCAGGGCGACGTGGACACGGCGGGTAAAACCTACATGCAACTTTGCCCCTCGACCGGGCCGGTAACTTTCGAGAGCGTTCTGGTTTTGCAAACTCAGCCGATCACCTCGGGAACTGTGGTGCGCCGGCAAAAAGTAACGGCAGCGGGTCTTTTTGACGAAGCGATTCGCCATTCCGAAGATCACGATCTGTGGTTGCGTGTCATCTACGCTGGGGGCAAGATTGCATATCAGCGCCAAGTACTCCTGCGCCGCAATGTGCGGCCCGACAGCCAAGGCTCGGCTCCGGCACGCTTGCTGTCCGGCGAAGCCACAACGCTTAGAAAACTGGATCGAGATCTCGATCTGAGTCCCCGCACTCGCGCGTTGCTCGCAGAGAGACTGCGAATCATACAGGCGCAGCTTGCCTACATTGAAGGCAAGGCGTTACTGATAGCGGGAGAACGGGATAAAGCCCACGAATCCCTCAGCCGCGCCCATGCTCTTGTGCCGACCACGAAGCTTCGTGCTGTGCTGGTGAGCCTGCGAATCGCACCACGTTTGACGATCTTGGCCGCACGCTTTTGGCAGCAGAAGCCCCGGTAGTCGCCTACATGAAGAGGCTGGATAAAATCGCGATTTTCAAGAATGTGGGCTCAAGCTGGTTTGCCCTTGGGCTCAATATTCTGGTCGGTCTCTTCCTCTCGCCGTATATCCTCCACCACTTGGGAGACGAGGCGTTCGGTCTCTGGGTGTTGATCTTTTCCGTCACTGGCTATTACGGACTCTTCGATTTAGGAATTCGCTCGTCCATCATTCGCTACGTCGCCAAATATTCTACCGTTGGCCAGAATGAGGAATTGAACCGCCTGATTAATACCGCTTTCTTCACCTATAGCGGAATCGGCACGGTTGCGATCCTGATTACCATCACGGTCAGCGTCAACGTGGGCTCCATCTTTCGTATCTCAGGGAGTTCCGTCCATCTTGCGCGCTGGCTGTTCTTGATGGTGGGGTCGGCCGTTGCCCTGGGTTTTCCTTTAGGAGTATTCGGCGGCATTTTAGAAGGTCTGCAGCGATTCTATGTTTTGAACCTAACCAGCATTAGCTCAACCCTGGTGCGGGCACTGCTGATCGTGATTGCACTTCGGCACGGCCGGGGATTGTTGACGGTTGCCTTGATCACAGTATCCCTGCCGTTACTTACGGGCATGGTCAATGCAATCGTCGCACTCCGCATTCTGCCTTTGCGCTTCGGCCTCGAGCACCTCAGTCGCGAGAGCTTGAAACGCATTGCCAGCTACAGCGGCACGACCTTCATTCTCATCGTGGCCGTCCGCCTCCGTTTTAAGACGGATGCGATCGTCATCGGCACGTTTGTGTCCTCCGCCGCGATCACTTACTTCACCATCGGATCGCGTTTGGTGGATTATGCCGGAGAAGTTGTGGGAGGCCTGGCGCAGGTGTTCGTGCCCATGTCGAGCCAGTCCGATGCCACCGGGGATTTGGCAGGATTGAGAAAGATCTTTGTTGCCGGGAACCGTGCTTGCGCCTTGATCATCTTCCCCATGGCGGCCATCCTCGTCATCCTGGGAAAATCGGTGATCGAGGCCTGGGTCGGGGTGCGGTATGTAGCGATGAGCTACCCTGTCTTGCTGGTACTGGTAATCCCTTTCACGCTGACGTTGGCGCAGGGCGCTTCCGGCCGAATTCTCTACGGGATGGCGAGGCACAAACCTCTGGCGGTCGTGACACTGATGGAAGGCGGCGCGAATCTGTTCCTGAGCATTTTGCTGGTCAGACGGTTTGGCATTCTGGGGGATGCTGTGGGCACCGCGATTCCGCTAGCCTGCACGACCCTGTTCTTCATGCCTCGGCATCTTTGCCGTGTGTTGAGGATGGGCATCGGCGTTTACCTGCGCCAGGCATTCCTGCTGCCTCTGATGTTGTGCGGGCCGTTGGTGGCTGTTCTGTTGCTCATGCGCCATTGGTCCGTTGCCCACAATTATTTCCACCTGGCCATTCAGCTTCTGGTGGGCTCAGCCGTTTATGGCGTGGGACTGGTGTGGGCAATTTGGACACGCAAGGCCTGGCAGGTGGAAGGCATTCACGATCAGGACGCCGCCAACCAGGTTGCCGCGGTCCTGATCGAAACCCCTCAGCCGGAACAGCTTTGAAAACGTGCCCAACCGGGAGTGGACGGGCGGCAAGTCAGCATCAAGTGTTGATCCTGGGCACGGCATCCATCATCGACTGACGGACTTTCATAGCCCAGACAATTCTCGTCCTCATTTGGAATTTCAAGTTTTGAGTTTTCAAACCCGGAAGTACACGGTCCATCGGTGATGTATTAGTGTGCCCTGATGGTCCTGTTCTAAGGTGACCTGCCTTTTCCCCCGCTCCTTCTCTACAGTGCCACTTAAGGACTCGAACGACGGTCCCCCCAACTCCGTTCCGAGGTTATTCTCAATGTGTGACGCCGAGCAATTGGCATCAACAAAAGACTCTTGCCATAGAAATTTTATCCCGACCTTGCTTGTCCTTTTGCTCTCATTCAGCCTTATCGGCCTGACTCTAGCATGTGGTGCGGCTTCGCAGAGCACTGGCTCCGCCAGCAATTCCGCGGCTGCACTAACTCTCACACCCAGCAGCGCGACGGTGGCGTCGCAGGAACAGCTGCAATTCACAGCCAACGTAAGCGGAACTTCAAATACAGCCGTGAACTGGTCGGCGAGCGCCGGAACGATTTCGAATACTGGATTCTTTACGGCCCCTAGCGTAGCCACGAATACGCCGGTAATCATAACGGCCACAAGTGTGGCCTTCACTACAACCACGTCGCATACGATTGATGTGGGAAGCAAGGGACGACCCGCAAATGTAGCTAACGCAGGTTCGCGGGCTTCCGCAACGGTAACGGTGACGCCGCCCAAGGCCGCATTGGCCATCGGGACCTCGGCGATTCCGGCAGCCGAAGCCAGCATGCCTTACTCTGTCTCACTTTCGGTAACTGGCGGCGGAACACCTTACCAGTGGAGTCTCGTCAACGGCACCCTGCCGTCCGGAATCCAGCTGCAAGCCTCTAGCGGCACCATCACGGGCACAACCGCGGTTTCCGGATCGTTTCCCTTCACGGCCAAGGTGATCGACGCATCTGGAAGCAGCGCCACGGCCGCCTTCGTCCTCACAGTATCTCCCGCCTTAGCCAATAGATTTGATGGCCCAGCGGAGTTGCCGCTTATCTATATCCAAACTGCTATGTCGAATACCCCGGCACCCGGCAGCACGATCACCGTCAACTCCGGAGGAAATTTGCAGTCCGCGCTGAACAGCGCCAGCTGTGGCGACACCATTCAACTGCAGGCAGGTGCAACTTTTAGCGGAGTATTCACGTTCCCGGCCCTGAATTGCGATGACAACCATTGGATCATTGTCCGCACCAGCGCCGACGATTCCTTGCTTCCCGCCGAAGGCAGTCGCCTGACTCCCTGCTACGCCGGGGTCGCCTCTCTGCCCGGCCGACCTGCTTTTCAGTGTCCTTCCACCAATAACGTGGTAGCCAAACTGTTGTTGACAAGCGGAGACAACGGCCCCATCGTCTTTGCCACGGGCGCAAACCACTATCGTCTGATTGGTCTGGAGGTCACCCGCCTTGCTCGAACCGGGATCGTCTACGCGCTGGCGTCGGTTACAGGTAGCGGCGCCGCCAACAACCTTATTTTTGACCGAGTATGGCTGCATGGCACTGCCCAGGACGAAACAACCCGGGGCGTCGATCTCGGCGGCAGCACCTACACATCGATCATAGATTCTTTTTTTACGGATTTTCACTGCATTTCGCTCACCGGCTCTTGTACCGATGCCCAGGCAATTAATGGGGGCCTGGGTGACGATCAGATCGGACCTTACAAGATCGTGGACAACTTTCTTGAGGCATCCGGGGAGAACATCTTATTCGGCGGAGGTGGGGCCACTGCGACCCCGGCTGATATTCAGATCAGCCACAATCACATGTTCAAGCCTTTGACCTGGATGAAAGGTCAACCCGGATACGTGGGTGGAACGAACGGGAATCCATTTATTGTAAAAAATCTCCTCGAACTCAAGAACGCACAGCGCGTTTTGATCGATGGCAACATTATGGAGGACTCTTGGGGTGGTTTCTCCCAGGTGGGCTTTGCCATGCTGTTAACGCCCGTCAATCAGAGCGGTCATTGTCCTACTTGCCTGGTTACGGATGTGACCATTCGCTATAACTCCATTAGCCATGTGGCGGCCGGACTACAGATCGCAAATGCCTTGACCGGTACTGCTGGCCAGGGACAGCGTTACAGTATTCACGATATCGTGATCGACGATATTAACGGAGTTCTATATAACGGTCCAGGTGAATTTGCACAGGTCTCTATCAGTCCGGGCAAGCCCGTCCTGCAGGACGTGACGATCAATCACATTACAGCCTTTCCACCGAGAACGATGTTCTTTATTGGTACTTTACCGACAGTGCAGATGAAGAACTTTGTCTTTACCAATAGCATAGTGAATGCCGGTATCTATCCAGTATGGTCTACGGGCGATGAGGGTACTGCAGCGAACTGTGCCGCCCAGGATTCCCCCCTCATTACCTTCGACGCTTGTTTTAGCCCCTATACTTTCGCCGCCAACGCTATCATCGATACTCCTTCCCTCGCTGCCCCAGCGACATGGCCTTCAGGCAACTTCTTCCCAGCGACAGAAGCAGCGGTCCAGTTCGTCAATTACAATGGCGGAAATGGCGGCAACTATCAACTCCAATCCTCAAGCCCCTACAAGGGTAAAGGGACAGATGGCATGGACCTCGGAGCCGATGTCGCTGCCATCGATGCGGCCACCGCTGGCGTGGAATAGAGAGCTGAGACGCCTGCGAATGAGCGCCTCTTCCTTCGGCGCGATATGGGCCCAGGGAAAAAACAGAAAACAAGTGGCCGCGAACGAGAGGCAACGAAATGGCGTGTAGGGCCTCAGAGGACCTATTCACTCTGCTCTGTTGCCCCGCCTGCCGGGCTTCGCTACTCAAACAAGAGAGCGGCTATTCTTGTCCATCCTGTGGCCGGAGCTTCCCGGAGGTACGCGGCGTGCTTCGTTTTGTCGACCAGAGCAACTACGCGAACAGCTTCGGCTACCAGTGGCGGCAATTTGACAGGACCCAACTCGATGACGGAAGCCGTAATTTTTCGGAGCCGGATTTTGTAAAGAAGACCGGACTGAAGCCCGACGATCTGAAGGGAAAACTGGTGCTTGACGTGGGCTGCGGCATGGGCCGGTTCGCAGAAGTGGCGACCCGCTGGGGCGCTCGCGTGGTGGGGATAGACTTGAGCGCCGCCGCCGAAGTTGCGGTAAAGAACCTGTCTGCCCGGGATTTTGTAGGTTTCCAGGCGGATGTGTTTGAGCTCCCTTTCTTGCCCGAAACCTTCGATTGCATTTACAGCATGGGCGTGCTGCATCACACTCCGGATTGCGAAAAGGCTTTCAAGGTACTGCCTCAGTATCTGAAACCCGGCGGGACCATCGCGGTTTGGCTCTACAGCGGTTACAACAAGTGGTATCGCTTCAGCGATCAGTACAGGAAGATCACCCACCGCATGTCGCCGCGCACCTTGCACCGCCTCTTCCGCGTGGCCGTGCCTTTCTTTTATTGGCTGGACCGTGGTCTTCGTGTGGTTCCAATCGTCGGCAAGCCAGTGGCGGGCCTCATCCAGCACGTCTTCCCCATTAACCGCCAACCTGATCCGGAAGCCAGACTTTTGGATACCTTGGATTGGTACTCTCCCAAGTATCAGTCCAAACACACCTATGAACAGGTATTCCGTTGGTTTGAGACTTGCGGGCTCGAGGACCTGACCGTCGGTGAGGATCCCATTGGCGTCAGAGGACGCAAACCCAAGCAGACTTCGCAGAGTTGATATACTGAGCCGGCGTCTTTCGCGGGTCGATCCATCGGGGGGTGTCGGAGAAAATGCCAAAAAATGTGGTGTCGGTGGATGTGGAAGACTATTTCCACGCCGAAGCCTTTTCCGATGTCGTGGATCGCGCACGCTGGAATAGCTACACCAGCCGGGTGGAGGTGAACACCCGCCGCCTCTTGGAATTAACGGCAACGCTCAATGTTCACGCTACTTTTTTCGTACTGGGGTGGGTTGCCGAGCGCTTCCCTGCACTGGTACGCGAGATCGCGGCAGGCGGACATGAGTTGGGTTGCCATTCCTATTGGCATCGTTTGATCTACAAACTGGATCCCTCGGAATTTCGGGAAGACACCCGGCGCGCCAAGAACATTATTGAACAAATCGCGGGCCAAGCAGTAAGCGGATATCGCGCACCGACTTACTCTGTGATTGATCGTTCCGTGTGGGCGCTTGAGATTCTGACCGAGCTGGGATTCTCCTACGACTCGAGCATCTTCCCCATCCGTCATGACCGCTACGGAATGCCGGGTGCGCCGCGCTCGCCCTTCCGTTTTCAGACACCTTCCGGCCCCATGACGGAGTTCCCCATCACCACGTTTCGCCTGGCTGGGCACAACTTTCCGGTGGGAGGGGGTGGCTATCTTCGCCTGTTGCCGCGGCTGTACACGCGCCTGGGATTAAAACGGGTGCAAGAAGAGGGGTTGCCCATCGTAATCTACATCCATCCGTGGGAGATCGACTCCGAACAGCCGCGATTGCCCGGACGTTTGAGTTCCCGGCTTCGCCATTACACCAATCTGTCGCGGACCTTTGGGCGCTTCCGGAGCGTGCTGCAAGCAGGAAAGTACACCAGTTTCCGGGAAAGCGGACTCGCCGACACGGCCAAGGATTTTGACTTCTATGCCTGGAACCAACACAAGAACTGACGAAACCCAGCAGATAGCGGAATACTGGAACAACATCGCAAATGAGTTCGATGCGATCTACACCGGCAACAAGAACCCGGTTGGCCGTAGTCTGGACCGCTGGCTGCGGCGCGACATCTACCAGCGTTTCGAATGGGTGATGAGCCAGGCGGGCGACGGGCGAGGGATGAAGATATGTGATATCGGGTGCGGATCCGGGCGCTTTGTCGCCAGCCTAGCCAAACGAGGCGCGCAGGTTACGGGCGTCGACTTTGCGCCGGAGATGCTGAAACTGGGCGCGCAGCTTGCCGAGAAAGAAGGCGTCGCGGATCGATGTAAGTTCGTGATGAGCGATGTGTTGGATTGGAAGACGGACGAGCAGTTCGATCTGGTGGTCGCGATCGGATTCTGGGACTATGTTGCGGATCCGTTGCCGAGATTGCGGGTCATCCGCCGGCTCACCAAGACGACCTTCCTCTCTGCCTGGCCCCGCGCCGCAACCCTGCGGGCTGCAATTCGCAAAGTGCGGCTGAAAGTAGACGGTTGCCCGGTCTATTTCTTCACGCTGCCACAGGTAGAAGACTACTTGCAGCGTGCGGGCTTCCGCGTGGAGTCGCGCGAGATCCTGGGGCAACTGTACTGCGTCCGGTCCACTGCAATCTAAAACGATGGCCAAGCTCCTGTTCTGGATCTCAGCCGGATTTACGGTCTACGTCTACATCGGTTACCCCGCCCTTTTGTGGGGGCTGCAATCGGTCTTTCGCTCTCCGCCTCGCAAGCAGTCGATTGAGCCCTCCGTTTCCTTGCTAGTAGCCGCATACAACGAAGCCGCGGTGATAGCGGACAAGATCCGCAACAGTGTCGCGATCGATTACCCGGTCGACAAACTGGAAGTCGTGATCGCGTCTGACGGGTCAAAGGACGCCACCGCGGAAATCGTCCGCTCTTTTGCCGAAGGTGAAACCAGCGGACGAGTGCGTCTTCTCAACTTCGAGAAGAATCGCGGCAAGATGGCGGTTCTCAATGACGCTGTACGGGAATTGCGCGGGGAGATCGTGGTCTTTTCCGACGCCTCCAGCATGCTGGCCGCCGATTCCCTCCGCACGCTGGTTCAGAGCTTCAGCGGCTCTCGTGTCGGCGCGGCCAGTGGGGTCTACCGTCTGTTGAAGAAGGATCAAGCCCAGCTCGGATCGCAAGAGGATCTCTACTGGAAGTACGAAACGTTCCTGAAGGTGCAGGAGGCCAAGCTCGGCGCATTCACGGGCGCGCATGGATCTCTGTATGCCATACGCCGCGCGCTGTATCCATTTCCCTCCGCAGATACGATTAACGACGACTTCACGATCCCCATGCGCATCCTCGAGCGCGGCTACGGTGTGGCGTACGAACCGGCCGCTGTGGCTTATGAAGAGGCCCATGAAATGGAAGGATTCTCCCGCAGGGTGCGGATCACCGCCGGAAACATCGAGCAACTGCGGGAGATCAAGAGCCTGATCTGGCCGCCCCGGCCGTTTGTGCTGTTCTGCTTGCTCTCCCACAAGACCGGGCGGCTGCTGGTGCCACTGTTCATGCTCACGGCGCTCGCAGCTAATATCGCTCTGCGCGGGCAATTTCCCTACAACTGTTTGCTGCTGGGGCAAATGCTCTTCTACGGACTCGCCGTACTAGGTGCCATGGTCAGCCCCAAGCCGAAAGTCCTCCGGCTCCCATACTACTTCTGCATGATTAACTCGGCGCTGTTTGCGTGGGTCTACCAGGCTCTGCGTCACGGCCGCCCGATTCCATCGCGGGTAGAGCTTGATCAACTGGGGAAACGGCCACCCCTCGGTTAGGCGGTAAACGACCAAGCCCACCGGCCTGTTAGGATCGTCGTGTGAAGGGGTCGACAAACATGCAGAATTCCAACCGAGGTAGGGCTGCGTCCTGGGTCGTGTTTCTCCTACTGATTTTGGCTTCTCCGCTTCGTGCTGCCACTTCGGATCATTCCTCCACGACGGTCAATAGCAAGAATTTCGATGGCCCCGCAGAGCTGCCAAGGGAGTATGTACAGAGTTCCTTAAAAGATACTCCCGCAGGTGGAAAGACTTGGGCGGTAGGTCCCGAGCGGAGTCTTGAGCAGGTTCTCGCCGGCGCATCCTGCGGCGATGTCATTCAGTTGCAGGCGGGCGCCACGTTCAGCGGGAACTTCGTGATACCAGCCAAAAGCTGCGATGACTCGCATTGGATTATCATCCGCACCAGTGCCCCTGATTCCAGTCTGCCTCCGGAGGGCACTCGCCTGACCCCTTGCTACGCAGGCGTGTCATCTCTGGCGGGCAGACCTCGATTGAATTGCGCTGCCACGGCAAACGTCCTGGCCAAGATTGAATTCAATGGCAAGGGCGGCTCAGGGCCGATCACCTTCTCTCCGGGAGCCAATCACTACAGGCTGATTGGGTTAGAAGTGACGCGAGCCTCATCCCCAGCGACCGTCTACAACCTCATCCAGTTTAACGGTCCAGCCGACCACGTGGTATTCGATCGTCTGTGGGTTCATGGCACTGCCCAGGACGAAACCACCCGGGGCATCCTGTTGGGTCCGAGTCGGTATGTCGCTGTTGTGGATTCATTCTTTACTGACTTCCACTGCGTGTCCAGAAGTGGAACCTGCGTGGATGCGCAAACCATCGCCGGAGGTCTGAGCGATGCCCCAATGGGACCTTACAAGATTGTGGACAACTTTCTTGAGGCTTCCGGGGAGAACATCCTATTCGGCGGGGGCGCGGCCACCGCGACTCCGGCTGATATCGAGATTCGTCGCAATCACATGTTCAAGCCTCTGACCTGGATGAAAGGGCAGCCCGGATACGTGGCGGGAGCCAACGGCAATCCATTTATTGTCAAAAATCTCTTCGAACTGAAAAACGCACAGCGCGTTTTGCTCGAAGGCAACATTATGGAGAACTCCTGGGGCGGCTTCTCTCAGGTCGGCTTTGGCATCTTGCTAACCCCCATTAACCAGAGCAATCACTGCCCGATTTGCCAGGTCACCGATGTGACCATCCGCTATACCTCTATCAGCCATGTGGGGGCCGGACTGCAGATCGCCAACGCCTTGGCAGGCAACGGCCCTCCACTCGACGGGCAGCGCTACAGCATTCACGATATTGTGATCGACGATATTGACGGCGTGAAGTACACCGGTCCAGGTGAATTTGCGCAGGTTTCGGTGAGTGCAGGCGCCCCAGTCCTTCAAAACCTGACCATCAATCATGTGACAGCTTTCCCCCCGAGAATGATGTTCATTATCGGCGATATAGTCGCAACCACTACGCAGATGAAGAACTTTGTCTTCACCAACAACATTGTGAGTGCCGGCATCTACCCGGTATGGTCCAGTGGTGGTGCGACGAACTGTGCCGCCCAGGATAACCCCCTCAAAACCTTCAACGCTTGTTTTAGCCCCTACACGTTTTCCACCAACGCTATCATCGATCCTCCTGCCCTCGCTTTGCCGGCGCAATGGCCCTCGGGGAACTTCTTCCCGTCCTCAGCAGCAGTCCGATTCGTCAATTACAATGGCGGCAACTATCAGCTGCAACCCTCCAGCCATTTCAAGGGCAAAGGGACAGATGGGAAAGACCTCGGAGCGGATGTGGCTGCCATCGCTTCGGCTACGGCCGGCGTGGAGTAGAAAGCTGAGTGTATCTTTTCGGTCGTGATCGGGCGACAAAATTACGCCGCTCGATATCCGTGACATGAAAATACTCTGGGTTAAAGCCGGCGGCTTGGTGCCACCCGATACCGGTGGGAAAATCCGCAGTTACAACATCCTTCGTGAACTTGCGCGCCGGCATTCCGTTACTTTCTTTTCCTTCTACGCCGCGCACGACAACGATTTGCACCCGGACTTGAATAACATGTTTGAGCGTGTAGTCTGCCTCCCGCTCAGGCTTCCCGCACCTAAGAGCCCTGCGGAGATGCTCGACTATGGCATTCGTCTGTTCTCTTCACAGCCCTACAACATTACAAAGTATTGCCGTCCGGAGGTGCGCCGCCGATTGCGCGCCCTGCTCAAGCAGGAGACCTATGACGTCATCCTCTGTGATTTCATGGTGGCGGCGGGCGTTATCCCTTGGGATTGGCCTACTCCCAAGGTGCTGTTTACACATAACGTAGAGGCCACAATCTGGCGGCGGCATTACCACGTTGCTGACGACCCTCTCTGGAGGGCTATTTCCTGGTTGGAATGGCGAAGGATGGAAACTGCTGAGCGACGGTACCTGCGTCTTGCCGACCGGGTGCTCACAGTTTCTGAAACGGATCGTGACGCCTTCGCGCCTTTCGTGGAGCCCGGAAAGCTAACCGTGGTTCCCACCGGCGTAGACGTGGACTACTTCCAACCCATGTCCGTGGAAGAAACCCCGAATTCCCTGGTATTCACAGGCTCGATGGATTGGCTTCCGAACGAAGACGCGATTCTTTACTTCGTCGAAGCTATCCTTCCCTTGATCAAGCGGCAGTGCCCCGACGTGTCTCTCGAGGTTGTGGGACGAAGCCCCTCCCGCAAGCTGCAGGCTTTGGCCCAGCAAGAAAAGAGTATGCGACTCACGGGGTGGGTGGAAGACATACGGCCGTTCGTCGCACGGGGCTCAATTTGCATCGTGCCACTGCGCATCGGCGGAGGCACTCGGCTCAAGATTTTTGAAGCCATGGCGATGAGTAAAGCGGTCGTTTCTACTTCGGTGGGCGCCGAGGGCCTGCCAGTGCGTGCCGGCGAGAACATCCTTCTGGCAGACACACCCGACTATTTTGCCCGTTCTGTGGTTTCCCTGCTGCGTGATCCCAACCAACGGCAGAAATTGGGCGCTTCGGCGACAGCTCTGGTACAAGAGAAATACAGCTGGCCGAAAGTGGCTGAAAATTTTGCCCGCACTCTGCAGGACGTCATAACCCAGCCCACACCTCCAGCTGCGGCTGAGGCAGGCAATGCAGGAGTCACTGGCGCGACGGAAGGCCCGTCTCAACAGGGAGAACGACCAAAGTGAAATGTTCGCCAACCTTCAATATCAAATTCTAAAGAGAATCTCTCCCGGGGCCCCAGATTGCTGCAGCGGGCGCATTTACGAAGGCAAGTCGAAGCTCGCGGTTCTCATGGGGGATGAATTCTTCGCCGAGATCGCAGGGAAAGTTGTCATCGACTTCGGCTGTGGTGAAGGAACTGACGCCTTAGAGATGGCTGGACGAGGGGCCAAGCGGGTCATCGGTATTGATATCCGTGAGGATGTTCTCCAAGTGGCAAGACAGAAGGCGCGCAGTGCCGGTGTTCAAAATACTTGTCTCTTCGTATCTTCGACGAACGAGACTGCGGACCTTGTTGTTTCCGTGGACGCATTCGAGCATTTCGCGGACCCCGCGGGAACCTTGCGCATCATAAGCTCGCTCCTGCAGCCAAAAGGAGAGGTGCTGGTAAGCTTCGGTCCAACCTGGCATCACCCATTGGGTGGTCATTTATTCTCGGTTTTTCCATGGGCACATCTAATATTCAGCGAAAAGGCCCTTATCCGTTGGCGGTCCACTTTTAAAACGGATGGGGCAACACGATTCAGCGAGGTGGCCGGAGGCTTGAACCAAATCACCATAGCGAAGTTCGAGGAGTTAATAGCGAACAGCCCCCTCAAGTTCGCCCGCCTTGAACTTGTACCCATCAAGAAGCTTCGACGTTTTCACAACCGGTTCACGCGCGAATTTACAACAGCGGTGGTGCGCTGCCGTCTAGTCAAACGAACGTGATGGCGAAAACGCGCAGAGCCTACCAGCAGATCCCCTGATAGGAGGCGGCCGTACTGAGCTGGGATGCCGAGGCCAGATTTACGAGATCGATCACAATCTGGTCGCGCCCCAGGCAGCGGGCAAGTTGGTCTTTGTCGACCTTAGTGGCTATAACGACAACCTCGCCGCTTCGAACCACTTCTTCAAGGTTGGCCGACAACAAAGAACCAATATGGGGAATGACTTCCTCAATATATTGTCGGTTCGAGCCGGCCAGTTGTCCCAGCGAAACGTCTCGATCCCATACCCGCACCTGACTGCCTTCCCCCAGCAGCCGTTTAATCATCTGTACCTGAGGGCTTTCTCTGAGGTCGTCGGTCCCGGGCTTGAAGCTTAACCCTAGAAACGAGATCTTCTTCTTGTTTGTCCGCAACACGGCGTCAACTGCCCGATCGATGTGCTGCGCGTTGCTGGGTAAAATCGACTCCAGGAGCGGCAGAGCCAGATCGAACTCTCTCGCACGATGACCCAGCGCACGCAAATCTTTCGGCAGGCACGATCCCCCAAAAGCAAAACCCGGCGAGAGGTACGCCGGGGAAATATTCAACTTCGTATCTGAGGTGTAGATCTTTGTGACCGCGTCGGCGTCGACTCCGAGGCTCTTGCACAGCGTCCCCACCTCGTTCGCAAAGCTGACCTTCAACGCATGGAATGCGTTACATACGTACTTCACCATCTCCGCCACAGGAATGCTGGTTTCGAAGACCGGATTGGCGATCGTTCCATACAGTTGCCGCACCACCGCGAGATGTTTCGGGTCCTGCGCGCCGAACACCGTGTAAGGGGGCTGAAGAAAATCAGCGACGGCGCTTCCTTCGCGCATGAATTCGGGGTTGTAGCAGACAGCGAAATCCGCCCCCGCACGGTGCCCACTGGCCTTCTCTAGGGTCGGAATCACCAGCGACTCGGTCGTACCGGGCAAAACAGTACTGCGCAGCACGACCACGTGATAGGAATCCTTCTGCTTGAGGGCGGCGCCAATTTCGTGAACCACCCGCTCCACGTAACCCAGATCGGGCTTCCCGCTGCGCAGACTAGGAGTGCCGACACAAACGAAGGAAATCTCCGAACCGCGAACTGCGCCCACAGCATCGGTAGTGGCATGAAGCATCCCGGCCCGATGCCCCTCTGCCACCAGTTCGCTCATGCGGGCTTCTATGATAGGACTGCGCCCCGAAGCCATCATCTCGACTTTGGCGGGGCTAACGTCCACCCCGGTCACTCTGTGGCCCACGTGAGCAAAGCATGCGGCTGTAACCGACCCGACGTAGCCCATGCCAAACACACTGATCGACAGACCCACTCTTGGCTCCTAAATGCACCTTCATGAACACGAGCTTCCAGTATGCCAATTCTTCAGCCGCTTCGAAGGTGACTTGAGTTTTCGCTTCTCAAGAATCTTCTTCTACTCAGATTGGAGTATACCGGGAACTTGAGGATAAACTATGGTTGTGGCTCTCACCGGACGAGGACTCTGGTCTCGCTTGTCCAACATGAGTTGGGACGAACTCGAGACTCGCATGCGTCAGGAGGTTTCCAAGCGGCTCGACGTAACCCTTTGCAGCATCGGACTGCGACCGGGCCGGAACGGACTGCGCTCCTCCTCCCAGTCTCCAGGAAACTTCTTCTTTTCAACGGATGAACTCCCCCAGCGCGTCAGTCTTTTGCGCGAACATCTGCCTCACGAGGCGGCGGCCGTTGTGGCGGAAGCGAATGAGATTTGCCGTCATCGTTTTCGACTCTTGGGATACGCCGACCTCGCATACGGCGACGAAATCGACTGGCATCTCGACGCAGTACATGGTTTGCGCTCGCCGTTAGTACCGTGGTTCAAGATCAACTTTCTCGATTTCGAGAAGGCGGGCGATCACAAGGTCACTTGGGAGTTGAGCCGTCATCAACACCTGGTCACGCTGGCGAAGGCTTGGCTGCTTACGGGCGAAGAGGCCTATGCGCGGGAAATCTTCGCGCAATGGTACTCCTGGCAGCATGCCAATCCTTATCCGCTGGGAGCGAACTGGGCCAGCAGCCTCGAAGTCGCATTCCGCAGTCTGTCCTGGATCTGGCTACACCACCTGCTAGGCGAGTGTCCCGTTGTGCCCGCCAGTTTCCAGACCGATCTGCTGCCCGCATTAGCCTTGAACGGCCACTACATTGACCGATATCTATCTACTTACTTCTCTCCCAACACGCACTTGCTGGGGGAAGCGGTCGCGCTGTTTTTTATCGGAACGCTTTGCCCTCAGCTTTCGTCAGCCGAAAAATGGAAGAAAAGCGGCTGGAGAATCGTTCAGGAAGAAGCCTTGCGGCAGGTGCGGCCCGACGGCGTATATTTCGAGCAATCGTTATATTACCACGTCTATGCCCTTGATTTCTTCCTGCACGCGCGCTTGCTCGCATCGCAAAATGGGATGGAAATTCCACCTGGATTCGATCTTGTCGTCAGAAAGATGCTGACAGTTATTCAGGCTCTTGCACAAGCAGGTCCGCCGGACGGCTTCGGCGATGATGACGGCGGAAGAGTCTTCAACCCCAGACGCAACCGCCCTGAACACATGACGGATCCCCTGGCGATCGGAGCTGCGCTTTTTCAGGACGAGAGCCATCGAGCCAGCGCCGCCTTGACCGAGGAAGCAATCTGGTTGTTTGGCGAAGAGGCTGTGGCCCGGATCGTGCAAGTATTCGACTCGCGTCCCACGTCGAAATCTCAGTCCTTTCGAGACGGTGGACTCTACGTTACGGGAAGCTCTGAGCCGTTTCCTCAACAGATAATCATTGACGCTGGACCTCAAGGCGCTGGACGCAGCGGGCACGGCCACGCGGACGCATTGAACGTCAAATTAGCTTTCGGCGGCAGCAAATGGCTAATCGATGCGGGAACTTGCTGCTATATCGGTCCCGGCGGTGAGCGGAATAAATTTCGTGGTACACGCGCCCACAATACGCTGGCGGTTGACGGCCTCGATCAGGCAGAAGCCGCAGGACCGTTCGCCTGGAGTTCGATCCCTGACACTCAGACGGACCTGTGGATGACGGGCGCGAACTTCACTCTGTTTGAAGGATCGCACTCCGGATATGAACGGCTCCCGCAGCCCGTGCGGCACCGGCGTTTTGTGTTTCACTTGCATGGCAGCTTTTGGTTGGTGCGCGACTTGGCCGAGGGAAACGGCTCCCATCTACTCGAGACGTCTTGGCACTTTGCACCGGAGCTCGAAGTTTCCAAGCGTGGGAGTGGCTTTGTCGCCACTCCGGCACAAGGCCAACCCAATCCTGATGAATCGAGTCATCTGACCCTTCTGCTGGTCGTCGATCCGCGATGGAACTCCGAACTGCTCTCGGAGAATGTGTCCCCGGCTTACGGCGCAAAGCTGAGTGCGCCCGTCGTACGCTGCAGCGCTCGGGTTGGACTTCCGGCAGAACACGCTGTATTGCTGATTCCCGCGGTTGGCGGAATGGAAAAAACCGGCGAGTTCTTCCGCCACGACCGCCAGCACCGCGACGACGGACTACCGGAAGCGGCTTACTGGTACGAGGATGGCCATGCGACGCACTGCATGATCTTTCGTCAAGCGCAGAAGACAGTATGGAATTTTGGTCCATGGGCGAGTGACGCCAGATTCCTCTATTTTTGTGTGAAGGATCGGCGAGTGAACCATGTGCTGTTCTGCGAGGGAAGTTTCGCGCAACTCCCGGGCGAGTCCCTCATCTCACAAGACGCCACTCTACAATGGCTAGAGTGGACGAACCGGGCGGGCCAGCAACAACTGTTCAGCTCCGATGAGTCTGCCGCCCGATCGTTTTCCGCGACGGCGCTCGGTTCGGAAATCGTGATTTGAGCTGGTGTGGCAGGCCGAACCTCGATGAGATAAAGGAAGCACAGCAAATGTGCGGCATCACCGGGATCATGCAAATCGGGGACGGCGCGAGGGTTGAGCCTGAGACTCTCCGGCAGATGTGTGCCGCCATGGTCCATCGCGGGCCAAACGACGAGGGAATCTATACCGCTGGTTCCGTAGGCATCGGCATGCGGCGACTCAGCATCGTCGATCTGGCAACCGGACACCAGCCCCTCAGTAACGAAGACGGTACAGTCTGGATTGTTTTCAACGGTGAAATCTATAACCACGCCGCTTTGCGCAAGAAGTTGCAGTCGCTGGGTCACCGATACAATACCAACAGCGACACGGAAACCATCGTTCATCTCTACGAAGAATATGGGGCGGAGTGCGTGCAACACCTGCGCGGCATGTTTGCTTTCGCCATCTGGGACGCGCGCCGTCAACGCCTTTTCATAGCGCGCGACCGGCTGGGCATCAAGCCCCTTTACTACCAACTGACACCCCAGGAAATCGTTTTTGGCTCGGAGATCAAAGTGATTCTCGCCTACGCCGAAACTGGCAAGAAGCTTGATCGCACGGTCCTTCCTGAATATCTGGCGTTCGGATATCTCTCCGGAGAGCAAACCTTCTACGCCGGAATTCGCAAGCTGATGCCGGGTCATTGGATGGAGGTTGACCCAAGCGGGCAAATCAGAATTGAGCGCTACTGGGATCTGTCCTTAACCCAAAGCGAGCACTCAGAGCCGGAGAGTTACTACATTCAGACTTATCGGGAGATGCTGGAGCAAGCGGTGAGCAGTCACTTGATGAGCGACGTCCCGCTCGGCGTCTTTCTCAGCGGTGGCGTTGATTCCAGCGCGGTGGCTGCGTTGATGACAAAAATCCGCCGTGCTCCGGTTGAGACTTTCTCTGTGGGCTACTTCGAAGATGCATACAGTGAACTGCCCTACACCCGCGTAGTCGCGCGGCATCTGAATTCGCTTCACCATGAAGTTCTTGTCAGCCAGCAGGATTTCTTCGATAGCCTGCCGCATCTTATCTGGCACGAGGACGAGCCGATCGTCTGGCCCTCGAGTGTTCCTCTTTATTTCGTCGCTAAGCTAGCACACGAGCGAGTGAAGGTGGTGCTGACCGGCGAAGGAGCCGACGAAACGCTGGCCGGCTACACCCGATATGCCTTCACTCTCAAGAATGCGGCCTGGGACCGCATTTATCGGCGCATGATCCCCGGTGCGGTCCGCGGCGCTATTCGCGGCTCCATCGCCGATTCCACCTGGATCAACGCCGCCGTCAGACGCAAGCTGTCCCACACCTTCCTCGCCCGCAACGGCAGCTCGTGGGTTTCTTTCTATTTCGACAACTTCTTCTCCGCATTCAGCGAGAGTGATCAAGCCGGATTACTGACCAACGAGGTCCTCAAGGAATGCTCCGTAGGATCGGCTTATCGGCACGTACTGGAATACTGGGAACATTCCTCGGGCGAGATGCTGCAACGTCTTCTCTACACCGACATCAAGACTTATCTGGTCGAACTCCTGATGAAGCAGGACAACATGAGCATGGCCGCTTCGATCGAAAGCCGCGTTCCCTTCCTCGACCATCTCCTGGTGGAATTTGCCACGAATATCCCACAGCATCTGCAACTCGGCGGATTCGCATGCAAACGCATTCTAAAGAAAGCCGTTGAAGATCTGCTGCCGGATTCCATCCTGTACCGTCAGAAATTGGGCTTCCCCACGCCCTTCAGCCGCTGGCTGGCCGGACCGCAGTTGGACGTGATCCGCAAGCTGCTGCTCGAACCGCGGAGCCTGGAGCGGGAGGTGTTTCAGCGTTCTGCCGTTGAGCGCTTATTCAACGAGCATCGGTCAGGGTACCGCGATCATTGCGACCGCATCTGGCGTCTGTTGAATTTGGAGTTGTGGCACAGAGTCTGCCTGGAAAAAGAAAAATACGAGCCGGTTGCTGCCACGCTGGGCTAATCTTCGGAGGAATCTATACCGCCGGAAGCAGACTCTCTTGCCGCTTTCATTTCGCGGGAGGTCAAGGCCCGATAGACTTCCAGCCACTGTTCCCGCACGACGGGCCAAGAGTAGCGCTCGAGCTCTTGCCGCGAGTTTGAAACCAGGCGGTCCGCCAACTCAGGATCCTGCAGAACCCGGATGACATTCTGAGCCAGTGCAGCCGCGTCTCCCGGCGCTGAAAGCAACCCGGTACGTCCGTGCTCGACAACATAGCGCATCCCTTCCGGCTCCGTACTGACCACCGGCGTTCCTGAAGCGAATGCCTCCAAAACTGAGACCGGCATATTATCGAGGCGCGAGGCATTGATGAAGATGTCGGCCTCGTCGTAAAAACGCCCAATCTCACTGTGCGCGGCGACGCCTTTGAAGTCGACTCCCGTGAGCTTCATCTTCCGCACCAGATTTCGAATCTCTCCCTCGAGTGGCCCGCCGCCGACCAAGTCGAGCCGTGCGTCAGGGAACGCCTTCTGCACTTCAGCGAACGCACGCACCACCACGTCAACGCAGTAGTAGCGATCAAAGCCCCGCGTGCACACCAGGTGAGGACGCAGTGGCCGCCGCACCCGAAACGAGAATTGCGATACATCCACGACGTTTGGGATCGCTTGGGCCGTCAGCACGAACTCACCAAGAACCTCGACCAGATACCCGGAAGGAACAACTAGCCGATCGGTTCCTTTTAACACCCGGCGCGCGATGTGGGACCGGCGCAGATGGTCCCGGCACTCTCCGCTGTGATAGTTGATCAGGGTTTTCTTCCCCCATAGACGTGCCATCATCCACGCCGGAAGCGGCGCCAATAGAAAAGATGCATACGAAGCCGAAAATATGTGGGCAACATCCGTATCTTTCAACCTGTCGCAGAGGCTCATCGCATAGAACGGTTCGCGGATAATCGTACGCAAGAACGGCACCTGCTCGACCCAACCCAGCCCATAAGGAAGACGCGGATCGACAGGAACGAAACGAGCCTCTACATCCGGATCATCCTTCCAATTTCGCAAGAGCAGATCGGCCTGCACCGCTTGGCCACCAACGTAGCGCAAACTAGGAGCAACAACGGCCACACGAATACGGGGCTCAGTGACCGGATCTGAGTGAGACCCACGTCCCAGGCCGCTGCGCTGGCTCCGGCTGGCGAGCACATCAGAATAAAGTTCACAGTATTGCTTGCGGATTCGCTCAACGGTGAAGTTCTCTTGTGCGAATTGCCGCGCCCGGTACGAAATTTCCCGCCGGAGTTCCTCATCTGCCAGCACACGCTCTAGTCCGGCGGCGAGAGCTTCATCGTCATTCGGAGAAACCAGCAGCACCCGCCCGTCGCCACCGAGTTCACAATTTCCCCCCACCGCGGTCGCCACGACCGGTACCCCGGCGGCCATCGACTCCAGAATGACATTCGACAGGCTTTCCGAAGCAGACGGCACGACTGATACATCGATACTGGCCAGGATCGCGGGTATATCGCGGCGATCTCCCAAAAAGCGAACCCGGCTCTGCAAGCCGAGATCTGCTGCTTCCCGCTCCAGTTCCGAGCGTAACGGCCCGTCACCAACCAGCAGGAATTCCACGTTGGAGAATCTCGGACCCAGACGCCCCGCCGCTCGCAGAAACACGCCCTGGTTCTTATAACCCGCATTCATCCGGGCGATCATCCCCACCCGAAGAATCCCTTCGCAACGTTCCAAGGCCGGCGCGGTTTGCGCAAACGCCTCTGGCGGCAAGCCATTGCCGATCACCACCAGCTTGTGTGCCGGCAGGCCCGCTTGCAACAGGCGATCCGCGGCCGCCTGGGAGTTGCAGACCACCCGGTCACACCAGCGAAACATCATTAACTGGGCCCGGAACTTGGCAGGAGTAAGGAGATCCCCCAGTTGACGGTGACTGCCAATCACCACCGGAACTCGGGCCAGCTTTGCGGCCGGAATCAGCATTAGATTTGCGTAAAAGTCGAAAGCGTGAGCCACTGCGATCTCTGATTTCCGCAAATGGCGCATCAACCGCCAGCGGCTGCGAATCGACGTTAGGCTATAGAGACTTCCGCCGGGTTCGGACAGATGCAGCTCGCCCAAACCTTCCAGGAAAGGTCCCTTTTTTAGCAAACAGCCTGGATGTACTTGAAAAGCATCCTTCCCCAACGACCGCGCAATCTCTACAAACTGACGCTCCGTGCCACCCGTCTCCAGGCTGTTGATCATTAGAAAGATGGCGTCAGGGGAGCCGGAAGGAAGTGGACTGGTTGTTTGCGAGGCTGCTGGTTGATCTGGTTCCAGCCTCGTTCCGTTATCTGTCAACGAACTCATCCCAAGTTTCCAGCCGCACTGGTGACGCTGTATGGCTTGGCGCCCCATTCCGTGGTCCGGATTTTCTCCAGAAAGTTTCGGTGCCACAGTTCAAAGATCAGCAAGCGCCAAATTTCGTGAGCATGGTCGCGGCGTCCACGAAAGTGCTCGTCGAGCAATCGCCTTACGCTCTCGGGGTTGAAGTACCCTCGTTGCAGAGTTCGAGGCTCCAGCAAAACCGTCATGATTAGGTCTTTCAATTCATTCCGAATCCAGTGCACCAGCGGCATGGCGAAGCCCTGCTTTGGCCGGTACAGCACTTCGCGCGGTACGCCAACTCGCTCCGCTAGCTTGCGAAGAATGTACTTCTGTTGCCCGCCCCGCAGTTTCCACTCCGCAGGCAGTCCCGTGGCCCATTCCACAAACAAGTGATCGAGAAGCGGAACGCGCACTTCCAGCGAGGTCGCCATACTCATTCGATCCACCTTGGTCAGGATGTCGGCAACCATGTAGGTTTTGGTATCGACATACAACATTTGGCTGACAGGGTCTTTCGCCGGGGCCCGATCGAAATACCCGTACATCACGTTCTCCGGATTGCCGTCTGTCCGCAGAGTCTCCCGGAACTCACCGGACAAGAGTGGTGTGTCTCTTTCAAAGGAGGGGACGAACGAAATACTATCCACATAACGCTCCCGCCAGGGCAAGGAAATGTTGTACGAGAATTTTCTTCCGCGCATGTTCCGTGGCACATGGGGATAGACCCGCTCACGGTACAAACGCCACGCCCAGCGCGGAATTCGCTCGAAGACCTGCCGGCGAAGATTGATCCCATAGCGGTCGTATCCCGCGAATATCTCGTCCCCGCCGTCGCCCGACAAGGCCACCGTCACGTGCTTCCGAGCCATACAGGAGACGTAATAGGTCGGCAACATAGAGGAATCCCCAAACGGTTCCTCGAGCGAACTGGTTAGCGTCTCGACCGTTTCCAGAACGTCAGGTTCCAGGACCAGTTCGTGGTGCTCGGTGCCAAAGTGTTTCGCGACAATTCGGGCATAGTGAGATTCATTGAAATCGTCGTGACTGAACCCAATCGAGAAAGTCTTCACCGGTGTGGAGCTTGCCCGTGCCATCAGAGCGACGACCGTCGAGGAGTCGGTTCCTCCGCTCAGCAACGCGCCCAGAGGAACGTCAGAAATCAAGCGGATGCGAACCGCTTCGGCCAGCCGCCACTCCAGCTCCTCCAAACACTCCTCTTCGCTGCGCGGCTGGTGTGTGCCGTATTCCGGCAAGTCCCAATACTGCCGAACCTGAACCTGGCCTGCCGCAAACTCGAGCAAGTGTCCGGGAGGCAACTTTTGAATGGGTAGAAAGGACGTAATCGGATCGGGAACATATCCGAAGTACATGTATTGCAGAAGCGCTTCGTTGTTAACGCTGGCGAGTTCTGGGGCTACCGCCAGGATGGACTTGATCTCGGAGCCGAACAGCAAACGGCCATCCGACAAGGCATAATGTAACGGCTTCTTCCCCAGCCGATCACGCGCCATCAGCAGCCTGCTGCGGCGCTCGTCGTACAAGGCAAACGCAAACATGCCTCGAAGTTTGTTTACGCAATCAGCGCCCAGATCCTCGTACAGATGAACGATCACTTCCGTATCGGTGTGGGTATAAAAGCGGTGGCCGCGTTTCGCCAGTTCGGCACGCAGCTCTGGAAAATTGTAGATTTCGCCGTTGAAAACAATCCAAATGGTCTTGTCTTCGTTGAAGACCGGCTGGTGCCCACCCGCCAGGTCGATGATGCTGAGCCGACGCATGCCCAGTCCGGCGCCAGCCTTCACAAAGATCCCCTCGTCGTCAGGACCCCGATGCAAGATGGCCTCGCACATCCGGTGAACGGTGGCGATATCCACCGCGCCGTCAGGATGAGTTTGAACCATTCCCGCTATGCCGCACATGCACGTTCTCCGGGCTGCGCAGCCGATGTTTGCGTCGAGTTCGTCATCGCTGATTTCGAAGCAGAGCGTCAGGTGTTCTGGAATGCTCGGCCGGACCGCCGCGAACCGGCGCCAACTCGCCCGCCCGGGCCTCCACTCTCGACCGTCGCTGGGGTCGATTCAACAAACCTGGCGCGGAAACATCTGACTGTTCTCTTTCTTTTTCTTTGGCGATCGCTAATAACACCGAAGTGTAAGCCACAGCGAAATAAGGGAAGTACTGGTACGCCTCGGGCGCAAAGAATGCCCCCACGACGAATCCGATCAGAGTCGCATACAAGGCTCCCGAAAACAGATCCATCTCAGGATCGTGGCTGGGCATTCGGCGCAGCCGCTTGAGATTGGCGAAACCACGGCCGAAGAAGAGCAGGTAGAACACAAAAGCGCCAATCCCGCCCTCCACGGCGATCTGGAGATAGGAGACGTGAACTTCTCGCCAGACGCCAGAAATTACGGTGAAGTTTCCCAATCCAATTCCCCAGGGATAGCGAGCTATTCCCTGGAGACTCTCGACCATTAACATCCGGCGTTGTTCGTAAGAGTCGTGGGCGCTCACTTCAAGCCCGGTATCAAGACTGTTCCCGGATATCGCAGAGAAGCGATCTTTCAACCGTCCGCCGGCGGCTAGCCCAACCACTAGCACCACCACCGCTGCAGCCACAATGAGGTGAATCCGTTTCCCCTTGATGCCGAAAAACCACAAGCAGACAGCCCCCATGCCCAGAAGATCGATAAATCCGGCGCGCGAGGCGGTCATGAACAAGGCAGCACACATTGCCATTATTGCCGCTGCCCATGCAACTTTGCGCGGAATGCTGCGAGTACTCAACAGAAAGGCAAAGCAGAATGGGAGCGAAAGCACGATCGCGAATGCCAGGTCATTGGGATTCGAATAGATTCCCCCAATCACACCTTCCAGCCGGGGACGGGATCGTCCTTTCAGGATGGACACGACGGCAATCACCGCGACCGACGCCGACTGGATGAAAATGATTCGCCGCAATCTCGCGAAGCTCGTGATCACCATGAAAGTCAGCACCCACGCGACCAGAGCCTTGGCAAAATCCAGCGTTCCGAAAAACGCACCGCCTCTCCACACCGGAGAGAGCAGCGCGGACACAAACAGCAGACAGATCATGGCGAAAAAATAACTCGCCTCCCTGGGCAGATCGCGGAGCCCCCGCCTGGTTCTCCCCGCGCTCAGCAAAAGCCCCAGCAGTGCGAAAATAGCCGAGATCTTTGCCAAAGGGACGTACTGGAGCCCGGGAATCCAATCCTCCGGCCGGGCACAATAAACCAGGTAAAACGCGCTCAACCAGAAGAATGCGCCCGCCAGCGGATCTCGTTTCAGAGTCAACCTCTGCGACCACCGGGCTCTGGGGACATCCTTCTCAAGAACCATCAGAATTCTCCACCACTGGCTCCGGCATTTTCCGGCATCCTCCACCCGAGCAGGTGTAGGCAAACAGAAAAGCCGCGCCCCCAGAAAAACCATCTCATTGCGCGCCCCGTCCCAGCAACACAATCTTAATGGTCTGGAACATGATCAGCAGGTCGAGACCGAGCGAGGCATTCTTGATGTAGAACAAATCGTATTGGAGTTTTTCTCGAGCGTCTTCCAGAGTGTTGCCGTATTTGTATTGCACCTGCGCCCAGCCGGTGATTCCCGGCCGCACCACATGGCGCACTCCGTAGTACGGAATCTCCCGGCTCAGCCATTCGACAAACTCCGGACGCTCCGGGCGCGGACCTACGAAATGCATATCCCCTTTCAATACGCACCACAACTGGGGAATCTCGTCGAACCGCGACACGCGCAGAAATTTCCCCACGCGTGTGATACGTGGATCGTCGTCGGTGGCCCAGGTGGCCCCAGTATCGGCCTCAGCATCCACACGCATGGTACGGAATTTGTAACAATAAAAAATCTCTCCGCCCCGGCCTACGCGTTGCTGCCGGTACAGTACTGGCCCTAAAGAATCCAGCTTGACCGCCAGGACGACAAAAGGGAGCAAGGGAAGCGAGATTACGAGTCCGGCGAGCGCAAACAGAAAATTTACACTGCGGCGTACCAGCCGGAAGACGCTGCTGAAGCGAAATCCCTCGGCGAAGATAAGCCAACTGGGATATAACTGTTCGACTTCAATTCTCCCCGTGATCTTTTCCAGCCACGATGTGGCCTCCTCCACCTTCACGCCCGCGAGGCGGAGGTTCAGCAATTCTTCTACGGGCAAGGTGCCGCGGCGATCTGGCATCGCGACGATCACACGATGCAGCCCCTTTTTCCCCCGGGCCGAACCCATGAGGTGCAAGGCCACGATGTCGCGCGTCAATTCGCCGTCAACGTCCCCCGTCCATCCCACCACTTCAACGCCCAGAGCGGAGCGCTCGCGGAGCCCCGTTACCAGCCGCTGGGCGCGCTCTCCGGTGCCCAGGACGTAAACCCGCTCGCGCAGGAAGGGCAGCTGCACCATCCAGGAATAAGCCGCGCGCCAGCCAAACAAAGTGAAGGTGAGGATGATGAGTCCCCAAACCGCGGCATTGTTCCCGGGCATTAGGCGGGGATAGCCCCAGGCCAAGCCGGCAAGCGCCAGTGCAACAAATCCCAGCACCAGCAGAAGGCGAAAAACATGATCCCACTTCGCTCCCAGACTGGAGGAGTCGTACAGGTCGAACAGGTGCGAAAGAAGCAGCACCACTCCGGTAACGACTAGAATCTTAAGGTTGAGTAGCGCGTCGGGCTTCTGCAGCGGGGTAGGTTGAAGAAATCCGACTTCTGAAAGCCAAGAGGCCGCCCAGATCCCGAGCACCAACGAGAACGCAACGATAAACGCCTCGCCCGCCAGAAGGACCAGCGTGCGCAGCGGATAGTAGACTTTGAACAGCCGGATCACGGTTCCCTATTCCCTAAGACTTGGACTCGGTCGAATCTTTCACATACGCCTCATAGTAATAGCGCGAATAAGGAGAAGCCTCTTTGTCTGTTCCGTTCAGCACGACCCCAACCAGTGCCTGGTCTGGAAATTCCTCGCGGGCCCTGCGCGCCATATCGATAGGCGTCGCATTGGAGCGAACTACCATCAGCACACCGTCACAGACTTTTGCCAGGACGCTGGCATCGGAAACCGGCACGGCTGGCGGCGAATCGATGACAATCCAGTCGAACAGGGCCTCCACCCGTTGCAGCAGAAACTTCAGCCGTCCATTGGCCACGAATTCAGCGGGTTCGGTGATCTGATGACCGCTGGGAATAAAAAACAGATTTTCCATCGGCCCACGCTGCATGATCGAGAATTCGTCGCTCCCACCCTGCAGGTAGTCGGTAAGGCCGGGAGACGAGGTCGTGCCCAGCATCTGGTGAAGTCGTGGACCGCGCAAGTCGGCATCAATCAGCAGAACACGCCGTCCATGCTGCCGTACCATCACCTGCGCCAGATTCGCCGCGGTGAAAGATTTGCCTTCTTTGGGCAGTGCGCTGGTTATCAGGATCTTCTTGAGCGTCATCTTCTCGCGCGTGTGATACAACCGCGAGCGCAACGTGCGGAACTCCTCGGTGCCGCGCTTGCTATCGTCGCCGTTGAAAAAGAGCATGGTTTTCGGATCGGGCTGCCACTGCAATTGCGGACAGCGCGCCAGCAGGGCATCGAGGGTGAAAGAATTAGCGAATGACGGCATGGGAGGCAGGAATGGAGCGGCAGGGGGCTGCGCCTCCGCCGCTACCGGCGGCTCTTCCGCAATGGTCACGGGCGGATCAGCCGTGGTCGACGTAGCGAAGCTGGGCTGCGGCAAGCCTCCCTGCGCCGAGCCTGTCTGCGCCGCCGCCCGCTCTTGTTCGGCCTTCTTCAGCGCCTCGTGAATTCTGCTCATAGCTTCCTCTCTCGGGGGAGGTCGTCTTTATCTTCTTCGCGCAGCCGGTCCGCTAGATTAGCCAGCGACCGCAAGGTTTCCACTAAGTCAGTTTTATCCCGGTTCACCCGATCGTGATTCGACGGCGGCGGTGCCGCAATCATAGCTCCCGCCGCGGTGCCATCGCCCAGTTCAAAGTCGCGGGCCACTGCATCCACGACCAATGGTGCAATTACTTTCTGCTGGTCTACGAACGCGCTTACCAGACAATGCTCACACAACAAATTGATGACCCGCGGAATGCCGCTCGCATAGCGGTGAATTGCGACCACGGAGTCGGTCTCGAAAATATGCTGGCCGTTGGAACCGGCGATGCGCAACCGTTGCTGGATATACGCCTTGGTCTCTTCGAGCGTGAGTGGATGCGTCCGGGCGCGCAGTGTCAACCGTTGCCGCAGCTGCCGCATTTGGGGCTGCTTCAACTTTTGTTCAAGCTCCGGCTGGCCAACCAGTACGATCTGCAGAAGCTTCTCGGTAAATGTCTCCAGGTTGGTGAGCATTCGGATTTCCTCGAGTACCTCATCGGTCAGATTCTGCGCCTCGTCGACGATCAGTACCGCGGTCTCGCCCGCCCGGTAACGATCGAGCAACCAATTATAGAGTCGCAGCAGGATCTGGCTTTTAGCCTTCGAATCGCAAGGAATACCAAAATCCGCCATCATGTAATCAAGGAACTGCGCCGTGTTCAGGCGCGAGTTAAAGATGAAAGCAGTCGCCACCTGCTGCAGCCGCAACCACTCGAGCAACTTATTAATCAGCGTGGTCTTCCCCGTGCCTACTTCCCCGGTCAGCAACACAAACCCTTTACGGCTCTGGATGCCATAGGTGAGGCACGCCAATGCCTCCTCGGTGTGCCGCGTCAGGAACAAATAACGCGGGTCCGGATTAACGTTGAACGGATTTGCCCGCAAGCCGAAGAACTCTTTGTACATGTCTTTCTCTTTGTCTTTGCCTGAACGCTTGCCTAAACTCCAGCCGTCTCTTCTTTCTCCTGCGGCTGTTTTTTGCGTTTCCAGAAATGACCTTTGCCATTGCCATTAACCGGCTCTGTCTGGACCACCCAGGGAACTGCAACCAGCATGGGAAGTCCAACCGCTGCTTCGGCGTCCGCCTCGGTGCGAATGCACCTCTCACGGAACTCAAGCCATATCGCCAGAGTGAGGCCCAACACCAGGCCGGCGCCAAATCCTCCACCGGCAAAAAATAGCCGGTTCGGAAAACTTGGCGAATCCGGGAGGTCGGCTGGATTCAGAAGCGCCATATGTTCGCCCTGCTCCTCTTGCTCCGCCTGCGTAGCCATCTTGGAGGTGCTTTGTTTGGCCAAGTCGTCCTGGTAAACCTTCTGCGCGTTGTCGTAGTCCCGAGCCAATTCTTTGTACTGCTCTTCGATGCCAGGACTCGACGCCACCCGGCTTTGATATACAGCAATTTCCTGCTGAAGCTTTTTCTGGTCGCGAGTCCCCTGGGCGATCAAATCTTCATACTGATGAACCTGAAGGCGCAGTTGACGAATCTCAGGCGGCTCTGTCGCGGAGCCGTTGTCGCTTGCAGCATCATTTGTTTTCCCCGATGTCTTGTTGATGTCCGCCAGCTGCTTCTTCACCTCCGCGATGTCTGCCTTGGCCTTGATGACATCCGGGTGGTCCTCGGTATAGCGTCCCTCTAGGTCGATGAGTTGAGATTGCAGTTGAGAGAGCTGCTGCTGCAAGGACTGGGGATTATTCGACGACTGCGACGACTTCCAAGCTGCCAACTGCTGCGCCAGCATCGACTCGGTATAGGACTTATCCTGAGTCGCACGGTTCAGGTTTTGCGTGTTGGCGTCGAGTTGGGAATTCAACCCCATCAGAATCTTGACATTGTTATCCTCGTCGCCCGGAAGTTGGCCCAGATGCTGATTCTTGAAAGCAGCCAGTTTCCGGTCCAGGTCGTCGATATGCTGTTTGGCGTCCTCCACCTGTTGGGTAAGAAACGTCGTCGTACCCTGGGTTGCTTCCTGCCTCGACTTGAGGTCTTCTTCCAGCAACATCGAGGTCAGGTTGGTACAGATCTGTTGCGCCTCGCGGGCTGTCGACGCAGTGTAGTTCACGTAAAAGCCGGGAACCGGAGTGGTGTTTGGTCCTGGCCTTTTTTTCGTAGTGCCAAACTGCGAGATATCGGGAACCGGGTCAATTGTCATGTTGAGCGGGATGCTGGCAGCCACATCGTCGGCGCTCTGGCCTCCCTTGGCCAACCCGAGCGTATCCACCATCGGCCGCAGCCGGCTCGGACTCAAAACACGTTGCGCAATCGTTGTAATGTGCTGTGTCAGATCCTCGGTAAAGACTTGCTGCACCACCACGTCCGGGATTTTCGGCGGCGTCACTAGCACTTCGGATTTCGAGGTGTACTTTGCGGGGAAGGCATACGAGACCAGAAATCCGGCCAGCGGCGCCAGCAGTGCCGGAATCAGAATCACTTTCATCCGGCGGCGCAACATCGCCAGATAGTCGTCCATGCTTAGTTCGCGGTTTTCCATCATCTTCTAACCCGTTCTGCCGGCCCCGTCCGCCGGCCTCGAAACTAGTCAAGCCGGATGGGCCGGGGAGTCCAATCCAGTCCAATGGAACCAACGTGGTTCTGAGACGCACTGCTGCACGCCGTACCCAGGGGACATCCATTATTGAAACTGACGTAGTTAAACTGATAACTCACGAATCCACGCAGGTTGCGGCTGAACTGGCGATGAAGTCCCATCCCAGCATAGATATAATTAAAGGTACCCGAATTGACGACTGATCCCGGGACCTGCAATTGGCTGTTCCTGGAGTAGCCGGCGTTGGCAAATGCGTCCCAGACGCGGCTTAATGGCCTCCTGGCATCAGCCGTTACGATGTCGCTCAGCGCGCCTGCGAAAATCCCGGAGCCATTCGTGTCGTAACGTTGGTAGCTTAGCGAAACTGTGGTTCGTGGGAATCTGTACCGGAGCACCACTCGGCCGGCAGCGCCGAGCCGCGATTCTCCCACGGTGCTCACCGTGCCGCCAAGACCAGTGCAGGACGCCGCTGGAATCGTGGGGATATTGCATTCCTGCTGGTTGATACGGGTAAACTGAGGTCCCGCCGAAATCACGAAATCCATCCGTCCGGAAATGCGGTGCCCGTACATCGCTTGCACGACATTGGAGTGAAATGCGGTGCCCACCGCGGAGAAGTCAAAGGCCTGATAGCCATAACTCACCGCGACTTGGTCCCTCGGAGTCAAGATTCGGTTATATGCAACCTGGCCGGTATATTCGGAGCTGCCAATAAAGGAGACATTTTCCTGCAGCGGACCAGCCAGTGAATTTTGGTCAGTGAGATTGCCATAAAAATGCAGGAGTCCATAGCCCGCGGCAAATGTCACCGACGACTTCGGCGTCAGCTCCTCGACAACATCGGCCAGCGCAAAATTCGTAATACGGGGCACAACGCCCAGCGCGATATTTAGACCGTTTCCTCCACTGAAAGCGCTCGACTGCCCGCCGAACGCGCCTCCTCCCAGCAAACCCGAGCCCAGGCTGCCGACTCCCAAGTTGTAAGCCCCACCACCACCATAAGCTCCGAATCCGAAAGTACCTTCGGGGAGATAACTGAATGAATCGCGGATGGCCAACTGCCCGCGCTTCCAGTTTATCCGGTTGTCGATATCGAATTGCTGCAGTTGCTGTAGCCCAAAACCTGACTGATCGTAATAAGCAACGCCGCCGATGTAATCCATGGCCACGTCGTAGTTCCTCCAAAGCTTTTGTAACGTTAGGCTTCCGAGAGCTCTAGTGACCGACGTCAAAGATGACCCGGCCGTAGTATCCCCGACATTGGAATCCACCGATTCGCTGAAATGCAGGCCGGGTACCAGAAAGCTTTCGGGTGCTGCGTGGGGTTCAAGCCCCGGCTGATCAATCGCGGAAATTGGCGGGTTCTCGCTCACCGTCGGGACAGCATTTTCGTCCTGCCCAGCGGCGGGAACTGGGGCAGGGGCCGGTTGTTGCTCGTCCTGCGCCCAAGCCGCGCTGCGCACGATCAGGATCAGCGTCAGGGTCAAAATGATGTAGCCTTTGTTCATCCGTCTACTATTCATCCGTCTACCTCTTCAGCTCTCTTTCGCGGGTCTTTTTTCCGGCGCTCCTTCCCGGCATCAAGGAACAACCAGCGTGTCTCCCGGTTTGAGCACCAAGTTTTGCTGCGTGCCCCGGCCTTTGATTGCATCCTTATAGTTAAACGGTATCTTGGTCTGCTGGCCGTCCTGAGTGCGCAGCAGGTAAATCGCTTTGAGATTGGCGAACTGAGTAAACCCCGCGGTGGAGAGCGCCTGCAGCACAGTCATACCTGGCAGCAGAGCCGTGGGTCCGGGGTGGTTTACTTCGCCCAGCAGGTAAATCCGCTGGCTGTTCATCGCTGTCACCACCACCGTCACTCGCGGATCGGCAATATACTTCTTCAGCTTGTCCCTGATCGAGCCCGCCAACTGCATGGGGGTCATTCCTGCAGCCTGCACGTCGTCAAGCAACGGCATGGAAATCTTGCCGTCGGGCCGCACCGGGAGATTGACGCTCATCTCAGGTTCTTTCCAGACTGAGATTTTCAGCGTATCGTCCGCCCCAATGATGTAGTCGACTGGAACCGATGGCGCGGGAGGTTGCGCTTCCGGCGGGGGCGCTTTCTCCGGCTTGGCGGCATTCTCGTCGCTGTCGTTCTGGGCCCATACGGCAACGGTTATGAACCCTAACAGGGCCACGCACGCCAGCTTCAATCCCTTCTTCATGCGTTCTCCTCGTTTTCCTCCTGAACCTGCTCTTCCGGACCTAAGACGCCTCGTACTCGGAGCATCCCATCTGTTTCAGTTTGTAAAGCAAAGCCTTGTAACTGATCTGCAGCTCTTGGGCGGCCCGACGCCGGTTCCAACGTGTTCGTGTAAGTGCACGCAGAATCATTTCCTTCTCCGCCTCGCGGGAGGCGGCGCGCGACGCCTGCTTCAGCGAAATCCTGCCGCCATTGCCGCCATGGTCTGAGCGCAACAGCATCGCACGCAAACCACCCATCGCGACCGTTTCATCTCCCAGGGCCACAATCGCTTTGGCGGCGTTTTCCAGTTCCCTGAGGTTTCCCGGCCAGGAGTACTCCTGGAACAGCCGATGCGTCTCCTCACTAAGCGCGGGCACTGTCCGTTGAAAATCGCGTCCGTACTTGCGAAGAAAATAATCAGTCAGAATCGGTATATCTTCACGGCGCTGGCGCAGAGGAGGAAGCCGCAAGCACACGCCGCTAACCCGATAGTACAAATCTTCGCGAAGATTCCCCGCTCTCACTTCCGCTTCCAGATCGCGCGCACTTCCGCAGATCAAACGAGCCTGACCGGAAGAGGGTCCACCGTTCGCGCTCCCTCGCGTCAGGACCCCCAGCAACCATGCTTGAGCTTCCAAGCTTAATTCTGCCAACTCCTCCAGGAAAACCGTGCCCCCGCCGAGCACCTCAATCTCCCCTTGCGAATCTGCTAACTCATTAGCTATCAACGAGGAACAGGAAACCACTCGAAACGATCGCCCGGCACGCCGGGAAAGCTCGTGAACCCGCCGGGCCGTGGCTTTCTTACCCGCCCCTCGCTCGGCCAGCAGTAGGACGGGAACTTCGCTCTGCGCAACTTCCAGCATCACCGCTTCTACGCTCCGCATGCTGGGGCTCACACCCTCCACGAAGTTCGATCTCAGCGGGTCGGGAATCACGGCGATTTGTGCGTCTTTGACGCCTTGGCGAGCATGCGATCCCATCTGTTTTCTCGCGAATAAAATTCTAAACGGGCTGAACGACATTGGCGGACGTCTGTTGAGTTACGGCAGACTGCAAACCGCATCGTGTCCCACTGACCTGGCAAGCTGCGTTTATCGTTTCCGCCATATTTTCAAAAGTATACAGGCATCGCATGACCTTTGGGGGCAAGAAAAACTACTTAGTCCCCTACGCTGTTCCGCATAAAACGGAAAGTAATTTCCCAATCGAGGTTAACAAGAGTTTCCTTTCGATCGTCCCAATTGAGGAACTATTACCCAAACACCATTCCTTTCAAAGGCAAAGCGGTGCTCACAGTGGACCGCCTTCTACGGTGCCTCTCGCATATCATCGGGTTGCTCCTGTATCAGACCTTTTAATTGCAGATGGAATGCGCTTAACTTATGCTGGAAGCTACTTTCCCTTTTAATGATAGAGTCTGTCCCGTTGAGCCAGGTGCTCCATCCCGAGTTATCGACCATGCGCGCTCGCGCGGCGAACCGGGGCCGGATCATCTTTTGGCAAACCTCGGTTTTCGCCGCTCTGTTGTTTTGGATATACGGCCCCACGCTCGCTCACCTGGTTGCACAATGGTGGAAGGATCCCAATTTCTCGCACGGTTTCTTCGTTCCTCTGTTTTCTGCGTTCGTAATATGGCAGGAGCGCTCACGACTCACCGCAGTGAGCGTATACCCCTCGTGGTGGGGCCTGTTGTTATTGGCGTTGGGATTATGTGTCCTCATCGTCGGCCAGATGGGCGCTGAACTTTTTCTCTCACGCTTATCGCTATTGGTAGTGTTGGCCGGCCTGATGGTCCTGTTTCTTGGCTGGAGTTTTTTCCGTGCAGTTCTGTTCCCGTGGGCGTTTCTAGTCTTGATGATCCCCATTCCAGCGATCCTGTTCAATCAGATCACCTTCCCGCTGCAGTTGCTGGCATCCAAAGTAGCCAGCAGCACGCTGCCCTGGATGGGCGTACCCGTGCTGCGCGAAGGCAACGTCATCATTCTTCCAGCCATGGCTTTGGAAGTGGCGGAGGCGTGCAGCGGCATCCGTTCGCTGATGTCGCTGATGACGCTTGCCATCATCTACGGCTATCTAATGGAACGGCGGATCAGCGTGCGCGTATTGTTGGCGCTCGCATCGATTCCCATCGCTGTCGCTGCAAACAGTTTTCGCATCGTTGGTACCGGCCTGCTGGTTCAATACTGGGATCCGGAGAAAGCACAGGGCTTCTTTCACGAGTTTTCCGGCTGGCTGATCTTCGTAGTTTCGCTGATTATGCTTTATCTGCTGCATCAAATCATCCGCGTTTCCTTGCATGAAGAGGGTGAAAGATCATGAAGGCAACCGGCATCCTCCGGTTTGTTCTCGCGGTTGCACTGATCGGTCTTACCGCCATTTTGCTGCAGGCGCGGGGGCGCACCGAAATCATTCCGAAGCATCGGCCGTTCTCGTCTTTTCCACCGCAGCTCGGGAACTGGGAAGGCACCGAGGTCGCTTTGGACAAGGAAACCCTCGAAGTGCTGGGGGCAGGCGATTTTATGGAACGCGTGTATCAAGACCCTGACGGCAAGTTGCCGGAGGTTGACTTGTTCCTAGCGTATTTCGCCACCCAGCGTGCGGGCGACACGATCCACTCCCCGCAGCACTGCCTGCCCGGCGCAGGCTGGAACCCGGAACAAAGAACTCGCATTACGCTCGCCCTGCCAGGTCACGGCCCTTTTCCCGCCAATCGCTATGTCATCTCCAAAGCTGAGTCGCGACGTCTGGTGTTGTATTGGTACTGGGCTCACGACCGTGGTGTAGCCAGCGAATATTGGGCCAAATATTACTTGGTAAAGGACGCGATTCGCATGAACCGAAGCGATGGGGCTTTGGTCCGCATCACAATTTCGATGTTCCCCGGAGAAACACCGGAAGCCGCTCAGCAGCGCGCTCTGTCTTTCACTTCCCTCGTCGTCCCACTTCTCGACGACTACATCCCACGCTGATTGAAACTGAGACAAGTGAGAAATGCTCATGTGAAGACAACCAACCCCGGGCTGTTCGTCGAGTCAAACTCGACGGGTTTCCGTAAGGCCGACACCACAACAATTTTCATCTTGCCGCCTGGTGTAGATCGATGTTTAGATCGGTGTCGGCCGTTCCTTGGTGGATCGCAACCCGATCCCGGTGGCTCCAGATTGCCTGACCCGAACGCGGACGTCGACGCGCTGAACCGAATCTCATTTCCTTCCTCCGGCGTGTCGATTGCCGAAGCCGGTAACCCCGACCGGCCGAAGCGTGTGCTCGGCTTCCGCGATCTGGTCTTGTTTTACGTGGTCACCGGCATCAGCCTGCGATGGATTGCCACCGCAGCTGCAGCCGGTCCCAGTTCCATCGTCATCTGGATCGGGGCCTGGCTCTGTTTCTACATGCCGCTTGCACTTTCCGTACTGGAGCTTTCTTCCCGCTATCCCAGTGAGGGCGGCCTCTATGTCTGGAGCAAGCGGGCCTTCGGAGATTTCTCCGGTTTCATGTCCGCCTGGACTTATTGGACCAGCAATCTTCCCTACTTCCCGGCCGTCCTCTACTTCGCCGCGAGCAACATTCTCTTCATGCGTCAGACCGCATGGGGGCATCTCACGAACAACGCCACGTTCTACATCGTCTTCTCACTGCTCACGCTGAGTGCCGCCACTCTGATGAACATCGTCGGCCTTGACGTCGGCAAGTGGCTGCACAATATAGGCGCGCTCGCGATGTGGATTCCCGTGGGCATCGTCATCGTGATGGGATTGATCGCATGGCATCGTTACGGCTCGGCCACTTCGTTCACCTTGCACTCGATGACCCCCAGCACGCATCTCAACGACATTATTTTCTGGTCGGTGCTGACATTTGCCTTCAGTGGATGCGAGACCGCCTCGTTCATGGGAGAAGAGATCAAGAATCCGCGCCGCTCGATCCCATTCGCGTTGCTCTTCGGCGGAGTCACCGTGACGCTCTGCTACATTCTTGGAACGGCCGCCATCCTGCTCGCTCTGCCATCAAGTGAAGTTAGCAACCTGCAGGGATTGGTCCAGGCCATCTCGAAAACCGCATCCCGTGTAGGTTTCCCCGGAGTGCTTCCGGTCGCGGCATTCCTGATCGCGCTCAGTAATATCGGCGCCGCCGGAGCATACCTCGCCGCGGTTGCTCGCTTACCATTCGTAGCCGGCCTTGACCGCTTCCTGCCGCCGGCCTTTGGAGCACTCCACCCGCGTTGGAAAACTCCATGGGTCGCACTGCTAACTCAGTTCGTTCTCGGTGCGGTCTTTATTTTTCTCGGCCAGGCCGGAACCAGCGTCAAAGGTGCTTACGACGTGCTGGTCAGCATGGGCGTGATCGTTTACTTCATCCCTTACCTGTACTTGTTTGCCGCGATGATCAAGCTACAGCGCGAGCCTGCGGGACCAGAAGTGATCCGAGTTCCCGGAGGAAGCACCGTGGCTAAGCTGGTCGCAGTACTCGGATTTGTCACGACGACGTTGACAATCGTTTTATCTTTGATTCCGCAGCCCGACGAACCCAACAAACCGTTGGCGTTGTTGAAGATCGTAGGGGGAACGGGAGCACTGCTGTTGGTGGGGATTTGGCTGTATTCCGCAGGAAAACGCCGGGCGGCGCAAGTCTCGTAGCTGCAGGATCATTAGGTTCGCGACATCGCTTTACGCCTCAACCCGGCCCGCTGCTTCGGACGCTAGCTTCGCCTTGTGCCATTCGTTAATCTGCTCGATTGCCGCAGCAAGAGAAGGCGCGACGCGATCTGGCTGTACACTTCCGAAGCGCTCTTTAGCCTTTTCGATATCGCCGGAAAATCCCCAAACGCCAGCAAGTATCCTGATCTGAGGCAGGTGCATGCGGACGCGCTGGCATAGGGCACGAGATTGGGCAAAAGCAAAAGGAGGAACCGCGGAGATGCAGATTATGTCTTGAGGTTCGGGCGGAAGATAGGTCAAAATTTCTTCGAACGGAGAACCGACAGGCAGCGAGAGCACGCCGTAGCCGGAGCGCTCCAGCAATTGGGCGAGCATCGAGGACGCGATTTCATCGGCCTGATCATTCGCCGGCAAACAGAAAACCCGCACGGCGGAAGCGGCGGGTTCCGCGCGGCTCGAAGGCAAATCAGGCGGCCCGCTAGATATCCAGCGCGATTTCGCCTTTCTCGGTTTCGCCGAAGTTTCTTCTAGGCCGTAGCCCGTTAATTCCGAGATGATCTCGCTCACACTGAGAAACAGAAATGACTCCCGCCTTTCGCCCAACGCGCCTTTGTGCCGGTCCTGTTCGGCTAACGTGAGTGCAGGGATTAGTACGCCGTCGTACAAGCTCACCAGCGAGTGAGTTTTCAGGAAGTTATTTGCGATCAGCCGGGCATCCTCCTGATCCAGTGCAAGCAGACGTTGATAAAACTGTGCCTCAACTGATAATGCAGTTTCATCGCCAAGCAAAATATGAAGGAACGACATGCGCGGGACGTAGCGCCCTAGCACAATCACACACACCGTAAGAGGGACCGCCAATACCAGTCCCGCCCATCCCCACAGCGTCGTCCAGAAAACCGTGGTCACCAGCAGAGCGAGAGAAGAGATCCCAGTGTGAGCACCGTATAACCACGGCTCCACCAGATTTGCCGCTATCAATTCGAGCAAGGTGAACAACAGAAAAACTAGAACTGGCGGTCCCCAACCATTGAATACCGCGAGAGACAGCACGAGTGGGAACGCCATAGCCGTCGGTGCCCCCACATACGGAACGATGCGGAGAAGACCGGCAATGACCCCCCAAAGGGTGGCATTCGGAATACCAATGAAGAACAGGCCGACCCCGAAGCAAATCCCATAGCAGGCATTCACCACAAATTGCATCACCAGATAGCGGCTGATGCGGCGACCCGCGTCATCCAACGCCAGCGTCATGGCGTGTAACTGAGGCACACCGGCGAGGCGCAGGAATCGATCGCGCAGGTCCTCCTGCTTTATAAGGATGAACACCGTGAATATCAGGACCATGCCCGTCGTCGCCAGTGGTATCACAGCCGGAGCCAGCACCTCGCGAAGGTACGCCAGACCATTCACCGGAACGGCGACGACCTGAACCGGAAAGGGACCTTGCGGACGCGACGCCGGCTTAGCTTGGGAACCAGCTTGAGCGCCGGGCTGCGAAGCGCGTCGAGATAAATCGGACGAAGGAGCCTCGGGGTTGATCGTCGAATCCGAAAACTCTTTGCCAATTTCTTCCACGCTCTCGGTTGCCCGCCCCAGTGCGCTCCCCGCTGGGTAATGAAGGGCTTCAATCTTATTGTGGATATTTAGACGGTACTTGGGCAGATCGTTCGCCACCTGCAGGAGTTGCCGCGCGACCACCCAACCAACACCTGCGACGGCAACAAACGAAATCAGCAGCGCCAGCACAACCGCGGGTACGCGACGCATCGGGAGCTTTTGAAAGAAGTTCACCAGTGGCGTCAACAGAAAGTTGAGCGTCAAGGCGAGAGCGAGAGGAATGAGAATCGCGCGAGCGAAATACAGAATCAACACAATCCCGGCCAGGATCACCAGGGGGCTCAGTGTTGGCCAATCCTGTCGAGGACGACTCATAGCTTTGAAAGAATACCCCAAGTGCGGCTGGGGGAATAGAAGATCCAACCGCTCTAGACGCGAGGCGTAGGTTGCAGCCCTACAACAGAGTTTTGCGAGGTAGTTTGTTAGCCCGGGCGGAGCGGCTTCCGTTTAGCTTATGCTCGCCGCAGACTTCCAGGATTTCATACCGGCACAGCGGTCTTGCGCGGAGGATTAAAGAATGGCATCGCCGTCACCTTCACATTCGTCTTTAGCCGGATCGCTTCGATCGTGATCTCCATCTGCAATTGCGTCCCCAGCTTCGAATGCTCCGTCTCCACGCTGGCCAGCGCAATCATCTTTTTTAGGATCGGCGACCAACTCGTCGTTGTGGCCTTGCCGACCTGCTTTTCTCCAGAGTACAAAGGCACGGCCACGCGCGAAGCCTGGCTCGGTGCGGCTGGCGTGAGCCCGTAGCGCTCATAGAGCGCCTCAACCTCGGTCCAATCGACTTCGACGCCGACAAAATGCCGCGCCACACCGTTCTTCAGGTCGTGCTCGAGCGCCCGCTTTCCGATGAAGTTCTCCTTCTCGAGATGCACCATCTTCGCGAAACCCAGTTCGTATGGTGAATACTTCTGCGACGGAATAAGCGCCTTCTTCGAACTCGTGTAATCCACTTCGATGAGCAACAGCCCCGCTTCCGCGCGCGCCACATCGAGCGCCAGCATGCCAGCCGCGTGCAAATCGAACTGCTTGCCTTTTTCCGTCAGCGCGTCCCACACCTTCACGGCGTCGTTTGCGTCTTTTAATGGCACCCAGATTTCATACCCCAGATCGCCCGTATAACCAGTGCGCGAAATGTCTACCGGCACGCCGGCAATCTTGCCGTGGGTCACGCGGAAATATTTCAGGTTCGCGATATCGGCATCGGCCACCATCTTCAGCAATTTCGCCGAGGTCGGCCCTTGCAGCGCCAGCGCGGCAACTTTTTCTGAAATATCTTCGACCTGCACATCCATATTCAGGCCATTCTGCCGGAACCAGCGCAGGCTGGGGTCAGCAGCCGTCCAGCGATAGACATTTTCCTCCAGCCGCGAAACCGTTCCGTCGTCGATGACCTTACCCTCTTCATCGCACCAGCAGCAATAAATCACCTGCCCCACTTTCACTTTATTAATGTCGCGCGTGATCACTCGGTTCACCAACCGCGTCGCGTCTTTCCCCGTAATCAAATACTTGTAGAGCGGCGAAATATCGATCAGCGCCGCCGCATTGCGGATGGCGTTGTACTCGTGCTCGTGATGCACCTCATACACGCTGACCGTGTAGTATCCCGACCACTCGCGGTAATTCAAGCTGTGGCAAAGCGGAAAAGTTCGCTCGTGAAACGCGGTTCCAATGGGCAATGGAGTGGCCTCGAAAAGGAGAGATTGCGACGTGCCGAATTATACGCAGTCTCGTACGGGACGAGCAATGGAGCGGCCGGGAGACGGCGCGTTGTGGTCTCTTGCGGATCGCGCTTGGAAATTGGAGGGATTGGTAGGATTATTGGAGCATTACGGAGGTGCAGAGGCAGCCGAGTGAATAAGAAAGTTAGAATGCGCGTTGTTGGTCCCTTCCTTTTGTTTCTGATTGTGTTCCTTGTCGGCTTTCCTGTTTGGTTGCGATCCCCTCACTCGCCCGGCGGCCAGCTCTTTGCCTACGTTTTTGGAGCGATGCTAATCGTCCTGTCGCTTGCCTACGCTGTTGGCCAAATCGCCTTTCTTGTTTTCGGGTGGCGAATTTTTCGTGACTGAGCGAGACATTTCGATTCCAACCACGCTACAATGAGGCGCTCTATGTACCGCCTCCTTCAATGGACCGTCCTTCCCAGCGGACTCTAATCACGCTGTCCACACCGTTCCCTCGCGAGTATCATTGCGTTTCCTGAAATCCCAGCGTTCGAATCAGTAGCTAGCAGCCAGGAGCCAGAAGTTCATGCCCAATTCATACGATGTAATCGTGATCGGCGGCGGACACAACGGCCTGGTCAATGCCGCCTACCTGGCGCGCGCCGGAAAGAAAGTTCTGGTGCTCGAACGCCGCCACATACTCGGCGGCTCAGCCTGCACCGAAGAAGTCTTTCCAGGCTTCAAGTTCTCGGTCTGCTCCTACGTGGTCTCTTTGCTGCGCCCGGAAATCATCCGCGACCTGGATCTGCCGCGCCACGGCCTCGAGATTCTCCCGCTCGACGGCACTTTCACGCCCATGCCCAGCGGCGATTACTTATGGCGAGTGAACGATCACGGCAAAACTCATCGCGAGATCGCCCGTCACTCGCGCGTCGACGCCGAAGCCTACGACGAATTCGGCAAAGCCATGCAGGCCATGTGCCGCTTCGTGAAACCGATTCTCAGCATGGTCCCGCCCGATCCCAACACGCTCAACCCGCGCGAACTGATGAAGCTGCTCTTCATCGGACGCCGCTTTCAGGGCATGTCGAGTTACGACAAGTACAACCAGGTTCAGCTCATGACCATGAGCGCCATCGATTTTCTCGATCAATGGTTCGAGACCGACGTGCTCAAAGCCACCATGTCCGCCTCCGGCATCATCGGCACATTCCTCGGCGTGCGCTCGCCCGGCACCGCCTACGTTCTGCTCCATCACTACATGGGAGAAATCGACGGCGCATTCCGCGCCTGGGGATTCGCGCGCGGGGGTACCGGAGCAATTTCAAACGCCATCGCCGACGCGGCCCGCGAGGCCGGAGTCGAGATTCGAACCCAGGCCGCCATCGCGAAAATTATCGTCAAAAATGGCAAGGCCAAGGGCGTTGTACTCACCAACGGCGACGAAGTCTATGCCAACACAATTTCCTCCAGTGTCGACCCCAGACTCACCTTCAACAAATTCATCGAAGCCGAACATCTGCCCGCCGACTTTCTAGAAGATATCAACCGTTTCAAATATCGAGGCTCCTCCGGCAAAGTAAACATGGCGCTCGATGGTCTCCCGAATTTCAAGTGCATGCCCGGACCCGGCCCGCACCTGCGCGGTGCAATGTCCATCTCACCATCTGTCGAGTACATGGAGCGCGCCTACGACGACGCAAAGTACGGCAACTTCTCGCGGCATCCCTACATCGACATGGTCATCCCCTCGCTCACCGATCCATCGGTCGCTCCTCCGGGCAAGCACGTGCTCTCCTGCTTCGTGCAGTACGCGCCTTACAAGTTGCGCCCGGGCCTGCACTGGGACACCGAAAAAGAGGCCTTCGGCGATACGGTCGTCAACACCATCGCCGAATACGCGCCCAACATCAAGGACATCATTCTGCACCGGCAAGTCATCACTCCGCTCGATCTCGAGCGCGAGTGGGGACTGAGTGAAGGCAACATTTTTCAAGGCGAACTTTCGCTGGAGCAACTTTTCTTTCTGCGCCCAGCGCCGGGTTACGCGCGTTTTCGCACGCCCATACAGAATCTTTACATGTGCGGTTCGGCCACGCATCCCGGCGGCGGCATCATGGGAGCACCGGGACGTCTCGCCGCGTTGGAAATTCTGAAGGACAAGGGGGCAGCCTAACTCCTGACCCTCTGTCATCCTGAGCGAAATTTCTCTCGCGGACACGCGAGACAAATGCAGTCGAAGGGATCCCTACACGTGCTCAGACAGCGCAAGCATCGCAAGCGTTCTCCTCGAGCGGTTGGGACTTTCAACCTATGAATACAGACGCTAAAGGGGCACGCGACATCGTCATCATCGGCGGCGGCCACAACGGGCTCGTCACCGCATTCTACCTGGCTAAAGCGGGATTCAAGCCTCTCGTACTCGAGCGCCGGCCGCAGGTCGGCGGCGCAGCGATCACCGACGAATTCCATCCTGGCTTCCGCTGCTCCACACTCGCCCACACCGCTGGCCCGATTCGTCCCGACATCATCCGCGACATGCAACTGGAAAAGCATGGTTTGCGATTCATCGCGCCAGAAACCTGCGTCACCGCGCTCACGCCCGGGGGCCGTGCTCTTTCGCTTTATCAGGACGAGAATAAATCTGCGCAGGCGATCGCTGCTTTCTCACAGAAAGACGCGGCGAAATATCCCGAATTTCAAAATTCGCTCGACAAGATCAGCAAAGTAATGGCGGAGGCCCTCGCCACGACTCCACCCGACATCGATCACCCCAGCAGCGGCGACCTCTGGAGCATGCTCAAGACCGGCCGGGCTGTCCGAAATCTCGGCAAGCGTGATATGTACCGGGTGCTGCGCTGGGGGCCCATGGCGGTTGCCGATCTGGTGGCGGAATATTTCGAGACGGAATTATTGCGCGCGATCATTGCGGCTCGCGGAATTTTCGGAACTTTTCTCGGACCGTGGTCGGCCGGCAGCAGTCTGCAGTTGCTCATCCGCGCCGCCGGCGATTCCCATCCTGCCGGTTCGACATTCTTCGCCGCTGGCGGAATGGGAGCGCTCACGCAGGCCATGGCCTCTGCCGCAAAAGCTGCCGGCGTCGAGATTCGCACCGCAGCCGAAGTCATCGAGATTCGCGTGAGAGATGGCGCGGCCACGGGCGTGCTGCTCACTACCGGCGAAGAAATCACTGCCGATGCCATTATCTCCAACGCCGACCCCAAACGGACTCTGCTCAAATTGACCGACCCGATTCATCTTTCGCCGGACTTCGTACAGAAGCTGCAGCACCACCGTGGCAATGGTACAGTCGCGAAAGTCAACCTGGCTCTTTCTGCTCTGCCCAATTTCACTGCGCTGAAAAACCGCGATGGAGCTGCGCTCCAGGGACGCATTCACATCGGGCCCGAGATCGATTATATCGAGCGCGCTTTCGACGAATCCAAGTACGGCAACTTCTCGCGCCAGCCCTATCTTGAAGTCACAATCCCGTCGCTGACCGATCCCACGCTCGCGCCGGAAGGTAAGCAGGTGATGTCGATCTACATGCAGTACGCGCCGTACAAACTGAAACGCGACTGGGAAGAGCAGCGCAAAGGACTCGGCCAAACGGTAGTGCAGACGCTCGCACAATACGCTCCCAATCTGCCGGAGCTGATCTTGACTCACCAGATCATCACGCCGCAGGATCTCGAAGATGTCTACGGATTAACCGGCGGCCAGATCTTCCACGGCGACCTTGCGCTGGATCAGTTCTTTACCATGCGTCCGCTGCTGGACTGGGCACGCTACAAAACGCCGATTCAGAATTTGTATTTATGCGGCAGCGGAACGCATCCGGGCGCGGGGTTGACTGGAGGCTCGGGAGCGAATGCGGCGAGGGAGATTGTGAAGGAACTGAAGCGGTAGCCGCTTTGTGTCCGGCACGCGTAACCCGAGGCCGACTTTGCCGCTAAGACAAAAGAATCGAATCTATCTAAAACATTGATAATGAACGTCTTATGCTGTGGCCATCTTTTACCCTTGCCTTGGCGTCTATTTGTGTGTACATTGTACGGAAGGAGACTGCTATGGCACCCGCAGTGGCACAAAAAGAGGCTCGAATTGAGGTGCGCACCACCAACGAGCGAAAGGCTTTCATCACTCGTGGTGCGAACGCCAACGGACAAAACGTAAGCGACTTTATTCTTTCTAGCGCGCAAGAAAAGGCCGAAATGATTTTGGCGGACCAAAAAGAATTTGTTTTGCCCCAAGATCGCTGGGACAAGTTTGTCGCTGCTTTAGAGCGACCAGAAACAAAGCACGAGCGGTTGGCAAGATTGATGTCAGAACCTTCTATCCTTGAACGATAAACATTCGCTTTCCGCAGTCGAACCCTTAAACGAGAGTCATATTCTCGATCAGTTCGATTGCGGAGAGCACGAATCTCTGACAACTTGGTTAAGACAATTCGCCCGAATTAACCAAGCCGGCAACTCCACCAGAACCTATGTTGTTCATCGCGCCAGACGTGTTGTTGGGTACTATTCTCTGGCCGCGTCAAGCATTCGCAAAGAAGATGGGTCAATCCGGGGTGCAAAAGGTCAGCCTAACCATCCCATCCCTGTAATTCTGCTCGCGCGTCTAGCGCTCGATAAAGCTGAACAGCACCAGGGCCTCGGACCGGCATTACTGAAAGACGCATTACAACGATGTCTACGTGCTGCAAAAGAAATTGGCGCACGAGCCGTCTTGGTTCATGCAATTGATAAAAAGGCCAAGGGCTTTTATCGCCATTTTGGTTTTGAAGATTGTGCTGTTGATGATCTTTATTTGATGCTACTTATCAAGGACATAGCACCAGCATCAGCACCATGGTGAGTGCCAACATCATAACCAGCATGATGGCCGATATCATCGTCATGTAGTTCATCATCGTCAGCGGAATCGTAATCGATGCGTGATTGCCGCTCTGCGTGTGGCCATCGCTTCGGCCAAGATGACAACATGAGTTCTGAATGAAACCCTCCGCCATCCTCCTCGTCTCCTGCCCCGACGCGAAAGGCGAGGTCGCCACCATCGCCGACTTCGTCTACCGCCATAACGGCAACATCCTCCATGCCGACGAACACGCCGACGAAGAATCCGGGCTGTTCCTGATGCGTGTCGAGTTCGATCCCAAAGATTTCGACATTGACCTCACCGATAAAGACCTCGCCGGCTTCACCAAACATTTCTCCCCCATCGCCGAAAAGTTTCAGATGAACTGGCGTCTGGCGCAGTCGTCCCACCGGCAGCGCATGATCATATTCGTTTCAAAGTACGATCATTGCCTCGTAGATCTGCTTTACCGCCATCAAAGCGGCGAACTCGCCTGCGAGATCCCGCTGATTGTTTCCAATCATCCCGACAACCAGCCTATCGCCGATTTCTACAGGATTCCCTACACTGTCATCACCATCACAAAGGACAACAAGCGTCAGGCTGAAAACCAAATCCAGTCGCTGATCGAAGAGCACAAAGCCGACTTCATGGTGTTGGCCCGTTACATGCAGATTCTCTCGAACGAATTCGTCAACCGCTATCCGCAACGCATCATCAATATTCATCATTCGTTTCTGCCCGCCTTCGTCGGCGCCCGCCCCTACCACCAGGCCTTCGAACGTGGCGTCAAGCTGATCGGGGCGACCAGCCACTACGTGACCGAGGTCCTGGACGACGGTCCTATCATCGAACAGGACGTGGTTCGCGTTTCTCACCGAGACACTGTCGAAGATCTGATTCGCAAGGGCCGCGACCTCGAGAAGGTCGTCCTCTCGCGCGCGGTTCGCTGGCATCTGGAAAACCGTGTTCTTCTTTATGGCAATAAGACCGTGGTTTTCTGAAAGCTTTTTGAGAAAGATCTCAGACCATCACCTCTGCGCGGAAGGCCATGCACCTCCGGAAAGCAGCCCGCCGTTTGCGTGACGGTTCCACCCCCGGTAGTAACTTGCGACCCTGGTGACTTTCGTCTTTACTGGAAAAGCAATAAGAATTCCCTCAACTGACGAGGAGAATCTCGCTTGCGGGAGCGTTTCTTGGCCGAGGACCTTAAGTTTGAGTTGTCGATCCTGGCGACGGTCCAGGGGTTTTATCAGAAGCTGATGCGCGACTCGCTCGGCGGCGATGTGCCCGTTCCGAGCGGGCTTGACGAGCTTTCGCTTCGCCACTCGGAAGGGGATCTTCCCGAAACTCTCTCCCGGATGTATCGCTGGCTACACGTGCTGGATATGGCCATCACGCCCGCAATGATGCGGCAGGCACTCACGCCAGATACAGATTCGGAAGTTGCCGAGGCCCTGCTTCGCTATTTTGTCCGGCGCCGCGAACCCAGCGAGGTGAACCGCGATAAGACCGATTTAATTTCCACTTTTCTTTACCGCCATCCCCGAGTCGCCGGGCAGTGGCAGCAGCACGGCTACGGGCTCGACGGATCGCTGCCCCTTTCACCATTCGAAATTGCCCTGATCGAAATTCTTGCGGATACGGATGTGCCCTCGCTGCCGGAAGAGCACGTACAGCTGCTGCGAAACTTCGATCCGTTACGCGAAGAGATTGCCCGCTATCGCGATTTCAATGCGCTAATGGACTCCGGCATTGTTTCCCGAGTGCGCGAGTTAAAGCGCTGGCTGGACTCTTCTTTCTATCACCCCGGAGTGCTGGCTACCGTTGCTGCCCACAATGCCGCGTTCGGTGCGCGCTTCGACCTGCTCTTCACCAAAGCCCTGGCAGAAATCAAACAATTCGCCCAGGCATTGGACGAAATGGGCGGCAGCATTCTAAGCACAGTGGATGGCGTGGAAGTGACGGTCGAACACGTGGCGGCGATCGAGCAAAAGGAAATGCTCCGGGCTGATTACGGAAGTGCGCTGGAAAAGTTCCGGCGCGTGTCGAAGCTGAAAAAAGAACTCGACCGGCGACCACCCATCCGCAAGTCTTTGCTCGCGCCTAGCGCAGGCAACGCGATCCAATCCTCCGGCCAGGCGGCCGCTGCCGCTAAAACTGCACGCGCAGCCGCTGCTGCAAAAGCTCCCGTCGCAGTTCAGGTTTTCCAGCCTCCCGCAATCACCGCACAGCAAATTTCAGTCGAAGAAGGCAAACTGCGGCGTGTCGAGGAATCGATTCGGGTCTTTGTTCGCGTGGCCGATCCCAAGTATCGCCAGGTTGTGCCCATGCGCTTTTTCAATCTGACCCTGACCGCGTCAGAAGCCGAAGCCTACAACGCCGGCTTCCTGGAAGAGAAAAGCACGCGCGCCGATGTCGCTCGTACCTTGATCCGCCTGGTTTCTTGCGTGGCGCGAATCAACACGGAACTGGAAGAACTCAAACGCAGCCAGAGCATGTCTTCGCTATGGAAGCTCCATGCGGACGCGCTCGTGGTTTTACTCGACATTGCCAGTACCACGGCGGAGGAAGCTGGAAGCGTCGCTAAAATGGCCGAGAGCAGCGATGCGGCATCGGCCAAGGCCATCCACGAAACCGTGCAGAAACTCCGCGATCGCTCCGATCTGGCCGTGAAAGCTCTGGCGCAAACTGGGAGTTAAGCGCTTCCCGCACCGCTGCCCAAATACCTCTGTCATCCCGAGCAAAGCGAGGGACCCTGGTTTTTGCAGCACCACCACTGCGGTGGATTTCTTCGTAAAATAGACCTGCGCGGCGCCTAGCAGGAGACCTCCCAAATCCCAGATCAGCGCCAGTCTTGCGCTCCGTGATAGATATGCACGATTTCGACAGCTTCAGCTTTCACCGCGTAAACCACAACGTAAGGGAGTGGCGTAAGCGCAAGTTCTCTCGTTCCGTTGTGGTGGCCAGGTCTACCCCTGTTCGGTGAGGTTTTCAGGGAACGGATGCGCCCGTAGATTGTGCGCACGGTCGGTTCTGCGAAATGCGGGTAGTTCCGTTGCAGATAGTTCTTGATGTTTTGCAGGTCGTCGGCAGCGGGAACGGTCCAGCGGATGCGCATCAGGGTTTGAACATGGCTTCAACGCGGGCGTCCATTTCTTCTTCTTCGATAAACTCGCCTCGCTCGGCTGCCGCTAATCCTTTTTCCACGGCGGCAAGGAAGCGGGCTTCTTCGTCAAGATACCGGGCAACAACGTTCGTCACCAAGTGCTCGGGGTCGGTACCGGCCTTCGTGGCGATCTGCGCAATACGTGCTTGCTGCTCAGGGGTGAAATGCAGTTCCATCGGCTTCAGGATATGGGAAAAGCTGCCGTGAGGCAACATCGGTGAAGGTTTCGCACAGGACGATTTTGATTTTCGAGGTTCACGGTGCCCATTCGCCGAAAACCGCGGCGAGTGGGGCATCCTCAGTCGTGCTGGCACCAAGGTAGGCCAGCGCCGGGGGGCGGCTGTCCCCACGTGGGCGCTGGATTTCACGGCTAGGGTCTCATGACTCGGCTGGCAACTTCGGGGCCGAACATGCGGAAGTGCCTCTCGTTGTCGGTATAGATGGTCTCCGCCCTGGCTTTGATCGCGCACGCGGCCAGGAGCGCATCGTAGATCGTTGCGCCCACGATCCCGTTCGCCGACGCCTGTCGAATGGTCGTCAAGTATTCGGCGCTATCGAGCGAGACGATTGTGAGGTGATCTTCGATGTCGGTAAGGAAAAGGATTGCTTGCTCAGGGCTCGCCCGAAATATGCCCGGCAAGCGCGTCACTCCGGCATAGACCTCGGCGAGGGTGTGAGCGGCACAGCATGCGATTCGTTTATTGGACGGAGCGTAAACAGCCAGACAGCGGTCGTGATCCTTGTGGTCTTCCACAAAAGCTGGAATAAGCACCGAGGTATCAAAGAACCATTTCAACTGGTTTTCTCACTGCGGCGGCGAGAGGGACGCAGGGAGCTGGCATCGACGCGCCCACGCTCGTTGCGAATTTTGCGGATGGTTTGGTTTACGACTTCCGCGGAAAGCGGTTTCCCGGTTCGCATCACCCAGACGCCCTCTTTTTTCCGCATGGTCGCGGCCCCTCGCACCGGACGCAGGACGATCTGATCGTCCGAAGTCTCCAGTTCCAAGGAGTCTCCCGCGGACAATTGAAGCTCTTCCCGCACAGGCTTGGGCAGAACAAGCCGGCCGGCCCGATCAATGGTCAGGGTGGTTGTCATGGCATTCATTTTACCATAGTGACTACCACTTTATATGGTACGGAAAATGGTTGCCATACGGCTCTCTCTCTCTCTCTCTCTCTCTCTCTCTCTCTCTCTCTCTCTCTCTCTAAGTAAAGAAGGGACAGGCAATTTAAGCCCGTCCCTTTTTCGAAGCTAGCGGCTGGACGCCTAGTTAATATCGAACTGCTCCTGATGCAGCGCGGGATCGCTCTTCACGATGATCGTCCTCTTGGTCAGTTCTTCCATCTCGTTTAATAAGCGGCCGTTGTTGCCCTTTAGTTCCTTCGCCACATCCGGATTCACGCGCAGCATCACGTCTTCGTGCTCCAGATGCTTGGCGATCTTGCGCATCTCCACGTAGATCTCGTTCACCACCGTCGTTAGAGACTTCACGTAGCCGGTGGATTGGCAATAGGGACACGGCGCGCCGATGGTGCGTTCGAGCGATTGCTTCACACGCTTGCGAGTGATTGCGACCAGACCGAAATCGTTGAACTGCAGCACCTTCGAGGGCGCACGGTCGTGCTTAAGTTCCTCTTCGAGCGCTTGCATCACGCGCTGGCGGTTGCGCCGTTCATCCATATCGATGAAGTCGATAATGATGATGCCGCCCAGATCGCGCAGCCGAACCTGCCGGACGATCTCTTTGATCGCATCCACGTTGGTTTTGACGATCGTGTCTTCGAGGCGCGAGGTCTTGCCCACATACTTGCCGGTATTGATGTCGATCGCGACCAGCGCCTCGGTCTGGTTAATCACGATGTAACCGCCGCTCTTCAGCCACACCTTCGACTTGAGGGCCTTGTCCATCTCCTCTTTTAGGCCAAATTGTTCGAACAGCGGCGTCTCTTTGGTATAGAGCTTCACGCGCTTCACCAGGCCGGGCTGGAAGCGATTGAAGAAGCGGAGAATGCGTTCGTATTCCGGCTCGGTATCGACCCAGATCACTGAAAAATCGGAGGTGACCTGATCGCGCAGCACGCGCTCCACCACGTTCAGATCGTGATAAATCAGCGCCGGTGGCTTCGAGGCTTCGGCCCGAGTCTTGATGTCGTTCCACAGGCCTTTCAGGAAGCGGATGTCGGCGCGGAGTTCGTCTTCGCTCGCGTTTTGCGCCGCCGTACGTACGATGAAGCCGCCATGCCCGTTTTCCCGCTCGCTCATCACGATGCGCTTCAGCCGCTGGCGTTCCTCGTCCGACGCAATCTTGCGCGAGACACCGGTGTGGTTCACCGTAGGCATATAAACCAGGAAGCGGCCCGGTAGCGCGATATGGCTGGTGATGCGTGCGCCTTTTTTGCCGATGGGCTCCTTGGCAATCTGCACCAGAATTTCTTGACCTTCCTTGAGCAAATCGCTGATCTTTGGGATTTCATGCGACTCACGGCGCGGAAAACGCCGCCCGCCACCGCGGCGTCCACCGCCGCGCTGGCGGTCGTAACCGGGCCGCGGACGCGGGGCGCGCTGCGTATAACCCACGGTCCCGGTCGGAGCACGCACTTCCGCCCGGGTATCGACGGGGCTACCGCCGCCGGCTTCCGCGTCGAGCATCGCCTCCGCTTCAGCCTGGGCTTCTTCCAGTTCTAATTCCTCGGAGTCTTCCTCGCTCTCCGCTGCATTACCATCCGCCGACGCCGCACCCGACTCTGCTAAAGACGACATGTGAATCTCGTCGACGGTTTCGCGGACGTCAGGAAGAATATGCACTCCGCTCGCCGAATCCGCCTGACCTACCGCTCGGGTTTCTTCTTCAAACTCGTCGTATCCCTCGTCAGAAGATTGTTCGTAACGGACGGTGTCCGCTTCTTCTTCATCGATAGTCTCTTCTTCGAGCGTTCCCGGAGCTGCAAAAACGGGGGCTTCGGCGTCGGCATGCGAAGGCGCCGATGAATGGGCGGGCCGCGCCATTACCTCGCGCTCTTCTTCTCCGGCAACTTCTTCTTCAATCGTCGCAGGCTCCTCGGTGGCGGCCACTGCAGGAATCGCCAGCGGTCGTCGAAATTCGCGCTTCCATTCGACTGAAGTGGACGCTACCGACGCTGAGGCCGCCGCGTAATTTTCTTGCATACGGGCTTCGTCTTTGGGAGTTTCAATTACTGACGGGATACTCGCAGCCGCGGGCGCAACGGCATTAGCGCTGGCAAACATGGGTTCGTCATCCGGAAAAGCCGAGGCCACTGGCACCGCCGTTTCTGGAGCCGAGCTCACGGGCGATCCAGTCGCGGGTTCGGTCGAGCGCAGCTCCTGCGCTGCGGGTTGCGGAGTCAAGCTGCGGTATTTGGAAATCGATTCCCCCGGAAGAAGTATCGGCTGGTATCCGGCTGGCGGTCCAAATGACGGCGTTTTCCCGGATTCATGAGGACGCGGAACTGCGGCGGGGACGACTGCAGCGGAGGCTTCGATCGGCGGCCGCGCAATGCGAGGTTCCGATCCCCGATCGCGTCCTTCGCCACGTCCATCGCGCCGTCCACCTCTACGGCGTCGGCGTCCGCGATATCCTCCGCGATCGCGTTCCGCACCGTCGGACCCCTCTTGCGCCACATTCGGCGAGCCATAGGACTGGGTGCCTGCATCGTGCTGTGTTGCGTCGGAGGGCTGCTCAAACGCAGCCTCGCTCTCGCCAGCGCTCACTGCTTCGGCATGTTCGAAGTGAGGCATCTCTTGCGTCATCGCAGCCGGTTCCGGCTGCGTACGCAGATCCTGCACTCCGCGATTCGCAGGGATGGAATCGGTCAGATCCTCGTCGTGCTCCTCCAATTCCATGAAGTCGGAAACGTAGAGGAAGGCATCGCGTTCCAGGCCGATGTCGACGAAAGCCGACTGCATCCCGGGTAGAACGCGGGTTACGCGGCCTTTGTAGATGGACCCTGCGAGGGTGTACTCGTTTTCGCGCTCGAGGTAGATTTCCGCGAGCAGATCATCCTCCACCAGCCCGACTTTGGTTTCGTGGGGCGTGGAAGACACAAACAATTCCTTATTCATTGACACTCCGGTTCCGCTCCGACTAAGAAAGTCGGGCAGGTTTCACCGGGATGGAGCTTGGAAGGAATCGGGGGGATGGAGCGTCGCGATGCTGGCCCCATATCGGGGACGGATGGTGTGTGGGAGGTTTCTCCCGGACCCGCTCCGCTGCACAAGCTTGGGTATCTTTTGCACGTTTCGCTTTCATCTGCCGGGTTTGTGACCGCACTCTCAGACCGTTTCCGGTCGGGGGGCCGTTTCCCTGCCAGCAGCGTTATAGCTTCAATCCTGCCCGGTCCTCTACAGCTCGATTAACCGGTGAAATACCCTCTTAACGCGAGGGTGATCGATATTTTGGGCTGCGCCAACCGGCGCAGCAAACTGCTCACTGCTATGTTCCCAGTTCAAGAATCTTGAACCTGGTTGATATGAACCCCTTACCAGAATCTGCTTTATTTGTTCCTTAGCCGGGCGCTCTTATGCGATCGCCCCAGCTAATTTACAAAGCGGCGCATTCGAACGTTCATAACCATCCCCAGCGCCAGGAACATGAACAAAACGGAAGACCCGCCGTAACTCATTAGCGGCAAAGGTATTCCGGTGACCGGCATAAAACCGACCACCATGCCGACATTGACCAGGATATGGAAGCTAAGCACAGCCACCACACCCATCACCACGAACGTACCAGCGCGGTCGGGCGCTGTTTGCGCGTTCTGGGTCAAACGCATCAGCACTATGAAGTATAACAGCAGAACCCCCAGCGCGCCCACGAATCCATGCTCTTCGGCAAATGCCGCGAAAATGAAATCCGTTTGTGGGACTGGAAGGAATGCTCCATGTGTTTGCGAGCCTTTCCCGCCCCACAAGCCTCCAGAACCGACCGCTATCTTGGATTGCTCAACTTGATACCCCGAACCCTGGGGATCGTTTTCCGGGTCCATGAAGCTGGTTAAGCGTTGCTTCTGGTAAGACTTTAGAACGTGTACGCGCGGCACGAAGAAGACGGCGCCAATTCCCACGGCCGCCAACAGCACAACGACCAACCCTTGTTTCCATTGCATTCCGCCCAGAAAAGCACCCATGACCGCAATGGGTACATAGGTCAGAGCGGTACCAAGATCTGGCTGCTTCAATACCATTAGCATCGGTATGCCCACAATGGCAGCCGCTTTCGCGAAGTCCGACCACGAGAGTTCGCGATTCCGCAAGTCGGCAAAATATTTGGCCACGGCCAAAATAAGGATCAGCTTGACCCATTCAGACGGCTGAAAGTGGTTTCCACCCGGCATCTTGATCCATCGCTTCGCTCCCAGATATTTCTGCCCGAACACCAAAACTGCCATCAGCGACGTGACCGCCCCAATATAGAACCAGTGAATTTTGTCCAGCAGCGCCTGGTAGTTCACCGCGCTGATCATAAACATCATGGCTACGCCGCCCAAAACCCAATAAATTTGCTTGATGTGGGAGCCGACAAACTTGGTGTGCATGGTGGCGCTGCGAATCTCCATCACGCCCAGTCCGCAGATGATGAGCACGAAGATCAGCAGCAGCCAGTCGAAGTCGTGAAATGAAACGTAACGTGACATCAGTACCTAGTACCCGGTACCGAGTACCGAGCGACTGCCTCCCTGCGCATTTTGTCGAATATCTTCATAGCGCTCTTTCCCGTGGTGCTGGTGCTGGTGCTGGGTACCAGGTACTAGGTACTCGGTACTTACTGCATCCCCGGCGCGGCCGTCGCCACAGCTAGCGGCCTCTTCGGCAAATTCACTTCGAAGCGCCCACCCTCCAGTTTGTCGCCTTCGGGCGCGGTCCAAAGACCTCCGATGTCGACTTTGCCATCGCCTTTCGGCTTCTCCGCCATCTTGTTAGGCAGGCGTCGCTTCTTGTCCACATAGGCTTTAAGCACCTGGGTCGCCAGCCGCGCCGCCAACTTCCCATGCTCGCCACCTTCAAATAGAACGCAAACAATGATGTCGGGATTACGCCGGGGCGTGAATCCGACGAACCAACCGTTTTGCGCGAGCGCTTCACTGTTCTTGAACTTGGCGCGGGTGGCCAGAGAAACAATCTGCGCCGACCCGGTTTTGCCGGCTATATCAATCCCCGGAATATGCGCTGAAGGGGCGGTACCCTCCGGCAAAAGCACTCGCGACATCGCGTCGGTAATGAAGGTCCATCCGTTCGGATCGATGGGAATGTTCTTCGTTTCGGTGACGTGACTGGTCTCCACGTATCCGCTGGGAAGCTCCTGCGGGTCAACAACGTGGGGCACAACCAAATGGCCGCCCATGGAGATCGCCGCGATGGCGCGCATCAATTGCACCGGCGTAATCGCAACTGCGCCCTGCCCAATCCCCACCGAAATCGTTTCTCCAGCAAACCATTTCTGCTTGAAGTTTTTGATCTTCCATTCTTCCGACGGCATTACTCCGCTGACTTCCTGCGGCAAATCGATCCCGGTTTTTTGGCCCAAGCCGAAAGCGGTAGCGTATTTGGCAATACGGTCAATGCCCAGCTTTTCGGCCAGCGTATAAAAGAAGACATCGCAAGATTGATAAATGGCTTTCTCTAGAGTGACCGAGCCGTGTCCGGTTTTTACCCAGCAGCCGAACCTGCGCCCGTAAAACTCAGCCCCGCCCGTGCAATTCACATGGAGCTCCTGCGCAATCCCCTCCTGCCACCCCGCCGTAGCCATGATGATCTTGAACGTCGAACCGGGAGCCAATTGCGCCTGAATCGCCTTGTTCAGCAGCGGTTTGTCGGGGTCCGTCACCAGCTTGTTCCATTCGTCGCGTGAAACCCGCACCGCGAAATCATTGGGATCGAAAGTCGGCCGGCTTACCATGGCCAGAATTTCCCCGGTTCGCGGGTCCATCGCCACAACAGCGCCGTTCTTTCCCTCAAGTGCTTCCTCGGCAGCGATCTGCAGATCGATGTCAACCGTAAGCTTTAACTGCTTTCCTGGGATCGCATCGGTTTCTCCCAGCAACCCCACCTCGCGCCCGTGGCTGTTTACCACCTCCCGCCGGGCCCCGTTCGTCCCCATCAATGCGTTGTTGTATTGCCGCTCAACGCCGGAGACTCCTACTACGTCGCCGGGGCTATAAAGCTCGAACTGCGGCTGGTTCAGCATGTCCTCCGTCACTTCGCCGACGTAGCCGATCAAGTGCGCCATAAAGCCGTTGCGCGGGTAGAGCCGCCGGTGGGCCACAATCGTGTCCAATTCCGGCAGCTCGTTGCGATGGGAATCGATAAAGGCAAGCTCATCCGGAGTAATGTCTTCTTTCAGGAAAATCGGCTGGTATTGCGGCATCGAGGCGAAGTGCTTTACCCTGGCGCGCACCTCGTTCGGATCCAGATGCAAACCTTGAGCAATCAGATCCGCGTCCGCGTTGAGATCACGGGAAGAGTCGCGCAACAGCAGCGCCGAGAACGAAGGATAGTTGTCCACTATGACGCGCCCTTCGCGGTCGAGAATTTTGCCGCGGGGTGCAAGGATCGGCACATTGCGGATGCGGTTCTTTTCGGCCGCGGAGGCGTAGTAGCCGCTCTGCATCACCTGCAGCTTCCACAATCCGTAGGCCAGCAAAAGAAAGATAGCCAGAATTATGTATTGCGCCGCGGTAAGGCGGATTTCCGAAACTTTGTCGTCACGGCTGAACATAAATCAGGGGCCAGTGGCCAGTGACCAGTGGCCAGTCCAACACTCGTGGGAGATTTGTCCGGTTTGCAACGGATCACAGCCTCACAAGATCGAATGTAAAGGAGCCTTGAAGCATATTGTAATGCGTGACGAGGCCTCGGAATTATCAACGTGGGTAACGGAAGTCACAGCCTGCACAAATTTCACTGACCACTGGCCACTGACCACTGTTCAAGTCCTCTGCTTGAATTTATCCAGCACAAAGTACAACAGGACGCCGAGGAAAGCGTTCACTACTCCCGCGAGGATTCCGCGGCTCCAACTCCAATTCAGTGTCAGATTGACCATGCCGCGCGCAACCGTAAAATAAACCGCCTGATGGACCAGGTAAAATCCCAGCGTAACCAAGAACCGCGCCCCGGCGTTTTCCACGTCCAGCTTCGCTCCCAATGACGAAGCTCCGTATCCCACAACTGTCTTTGCGATCCCGTAGATCCCTATTGGATAAGCTCCGAGCATATCCTGCACCAGCCCGATCGCCGCTCCCGTGAATAATCCTGAAATCGGATTGCGCCGCGCCATGGCAAAGAAAATCGTTACCAGCAGGGGTAAGTCAAAGATGGAGAAAAATGGCAACCGCCGGGGCACGAAAGCCTGTAGAAACAGCGCCAGCAGCGGTACTCCCACCGTTACCGGAATGTTAAACCGGTAAACCTCAATCTGCTCACCCGATGTGTAAGTGATGGGCACGCTAGTGGGGATTGTCATCGCTTGCCGGAGGTTGAGGCAACGATTGTGCGCTCGAAGGCTTGGACGGAGCTTTCGCTGGCTTCACGGAGGAATCGTCAGGATTCGACGCGGCCGTGCTGCCAGCCGCAACATCTGTGTCGGAATCTCGTGAAGCCGGCTTTTGTACAGCTTTTTTCAAAATTTGGGTCGTCACCGGCTGCCCGCTTATAGGCACGTCGTGCGCAAGGCTTTGGTTTGCCGCATTGCCGGCCGGTCCCGCTGAAGCACTGCCTTCCGGCTTTATCGCATTTCCTGTTATAGGCCTCGCGGCACCATTTGCCGGAGGCTTCGCGACGGCGCTCGAAGTCTGCCCCGCCGCAGTGTTCTCGTCCGCCGTCGGAGGTGCTCCGACAACCATCGCTGGCTTAGCCGGAACCGACGGCAGCCGCTGGGCTAGAATATCGGCCGCTCGCACCCTGACGCCGCTGCTTTCCGCAACCGGTTCCTGCTCCCGCTTTTCGGTGACGACCAGCACTTCCTCCAGTCGGCTCAGATCAGCCGCCGGCTTCACCTTGATGCTCAGAAACAATTCTTTTCCGGGGTTGACTTTGGTTACCGTACCTACAGGCAGTCCCTTGGGAAAGATCTGGTCGCCTCCGCTGCTCAGCAAAATATCTCCCGGAGAAACTTGCTCGTCGCTCATCACCCGATCCAGAACCAACTCGCCATTCGGTGATCCCCGAAGCACGCCTTGTAACCGTGATTTCTCGAGAAGTGCGCCCACGCCGCTGCTCTGATCGTTGATCATCAGCACCAGTGACGTCGTGGGATATACGCGCAGCACCTTGCCCACAATACCGCCGACCGTTATCACTGCCATATCCTGCGCAATGCCATCGTTGGAACCCTTGTCGATATAGATGGACTGGGAAAGATCGCTTCCGCTCGATCCGATCACCTGTGCGGGAACGGTTTTCGCGATGGTTTGCTCTTTAAAGGCAAGCAGGGATTGCAACCGCCGCGCCTGAGCAGCGTCTTCGCTCAGTCGCACCTGCTCCAGCCGCATCTGCTCAATCTGCTCTTTCAGTTGACGATTTTCGGCCCGCACGCCGCGCAGAAAGAAATAATTGTGCCAGACATTGCCGCTCCGATTCTGGGCCCAGACCAACACGCGCTCGAAAGGAGTGATCGCATCCACTGCCCAGATGCGGATCAAGCGAGTATGTTCCGCGTCAGCGCTGCGCTTCACTTGTACCGCGAGACCGAGCACCTGCAGAAACAACACTCCTACCAGAATGGTCAAATTGCGGTAACGGCCAAGTACGGATTCCATAACATCAGTGGTCAGTGGCTAGTGGCCAGTGGTCAGCAGGTCCGGAAACTGGCCACTGATCACTGCCCACTGACCACTGTTATTCGATCGATATCTTCCGGAGCAGTTTAAAGTCGCTGAGCATTTTGCCCGTACCCAGCACAACGCTACATAGCGGATCGTCGGCGATCGAGACCGGCAGCCCGGTTTCTTCGCGGATGCGCTTGTCCAGATTCTTCAGCAGGGCTCCGCCTCCGGTCAGCACAATGCCGCGATCGCTGATGTCGGCTGAAAGCTCCGGAGGAGTACGTTCCAGCGCCACGCGAATCGCATTCATGATCGTCGAAACGCATTCGCTCAGGGACTCACGAACTTCGCCATCGTCCACTGTAATCGTTTTCGGCACTCCCTCAATCAGGTTACGCCCTTTAATCTCCATCGTCATCGGTTTGTCGAGCTGGTGGGCGGAGCCGATTTCCATCTTGATCTGCTCGGCGGTGCGCTCGCCGATTAGCAAATTATATTTCCGCTTCAAATAATTCATGATGGCTTCGTCCATCTGATTGCCAGCCATCCGTACCGAGCGCGAGTAAACGATTCCGCTCAGCGAAATCACGGCAATGTCGGTTGTACCTCCACCGATGTCAACCACCATATTGCCACTCGGTTCCGTAATCGGCAGCCCCGCGCCAATCGCCGCGACCATGGCTTGCTCCACCAGATGTACTTCACTCGCTTTGGCGCGGTACGCGGAGTCCATGACCGCGCGCTTTTCCACTTGGGTGATTTCAGACGGCACACCGATCACGATGCGCGGATGCACCAGCATCTTCCGGTTGTGCGCCTTCTGGATGAAATAGTTGAGCATCTTCTCGGTGACCTTGAAGTCGGCGATCACGCCATCCTTCATGGGCTTGATGGCCACGATGTTCCCCGGCGTGCGGCCCAGCATCTCTTTGGCTTCTTTGCCCACGGCTTCCACTTCGCCCGTGTTCTTGTTGATGGCGACAATTGAGGGCTCGTTTACGACGATGCCCTTGCCGCGCGCGTAGACCAGCGTGTTGGCCGTGCCGAGGTCGATGGCCAGGTCGCTCGAGAACAAGCTGAAAAGCGACCGCAGGTTGTGAGAACGAGATGAATGAAATCCGTTGCTTGACATGGTCGAACTCTTCTCGCGATCTACATTGATCGCTTTTTTTTTCCGGGCGAACCCGATTTGCCAAATCCGGCGCGAGGGCTTCCTCTCTTTAGTCCTACTTCTCTAGTCCTTCTTCTCTAGTCTAAGAGAGTCTTCGCGACCTTGCCGGAACCGAAGGTACCTCGTACTTCTGCCCGGAACCCTACTTCTGCATTGTCATCCCGAGCAAGCGTTTTATGCCCTGCGAGTGGATCCAGGCGAGCCGCGCGACCACCTCGTAGCCTGCCCTGAAAGAGCGCAAGCGACTGAAGGGCGCGTTTGGCTCGCTTCCTTAATTGACCTTTTCTACCTCACTAATCCCAACCTCACTAAAGCAATCCCTCACTGAATGATGATCTTCTTCTGCTGCGTATTGACTCCGCCCTGCGCGGTCTGCGCCGTCACCGTAATCACGGCCTCACCCGTCGCGAGCGGAGGGGTAAAGTAATGAAAGGTACCATCCGTGGATACCATCGGCACCTCCCGCCCATTCACCATCACTCGAGCCCCGATTTGGGTTTTCCCGGTTACTTCAATAACGTGTCCGTGCTGGATAAAAGGATCCAGCTCCAAGTCAATGGCCTCTGTCTGTTTTCCCTTGGGAATGATGGTGAAACGGTTCTTCTCGCTCTCCACCGATTCTTTTCCTGACGCTTCGTACGACTGTACCACCCAGTAGTAAGCTCCTTCGCCCAGGCCCGAAACGGAAACATCGGCAGTATTTACTTTCTTGTCAACCAATGTAGAAGAAAAATATGGATTCCTCGAGATCCGCAACCGGTACGCCACCGCATTCGCCATCGGAGTCCAGGAAAATTCGACATCCTTGGTCGATTCCCCAGCAGTGAAGATCGGCGCCATATTCGCCGGCGAAATCGGGGTCGGCGGCCCTGTGCCCTTCTCTTTCTCCATGTGCGTCTGTGCCGCCTGAAAGGTCACCTTTTCCCAGTTGGCCAATTGCACGGTTTCTCCGTTGCGAGTCACTTCTCCGGCGCCTTTCTTCATCAAAATCTCGTGCTGATCCATCTTGGGATCGTTGTGTACTTGCGCCGCCGACTCCGGAGCCAGGGACGCCGTCGCCCCCGCCACGATCACCTGCGATTTCGATCCCTGGGAATAAGTCGCCGTGGAAAGATCAACCGTTCCCGTACTCACTGCTACGGCCACATTCGTCTGCTGCTGATCGTTGGCCGAGTTCTCTTCAATCACAATGAGCGAATCCTGTTTCACGGTGTAGCTGGTGCCGTCATTGAAGACGACTTTCGCCATTCCTTCCGAGCCGGTCTGCACCACGTCGCCCTTGTCCAGGGGGATGTTGTAGTCCGCCGCAACCCAGCTGTTGTCGTTTCCCTTCTTCACGCGCACCGTGCCATCGAGCGCCGTGAAGTGAGCCTGCTGCGCTGTGATTAGGCCACTGCCCGCCTTCGGAGCCATCCCCGCCACGCGCTCCAGCGCCTTGTCTGCAACACCGCTGGCGGCCTTGATGCTGTTCTCCGTAAACTGCGGAAAGGTCAGTCGAATCGCGATAAAAAATATCGCGGCGCCGGCCAGAATCAGCAGAGCCACACTGCGATACGTGACCGTTTTCCACGCAATGTGGTAGCCCGGTTTTCGAGTCTGCGAGGACACGTGGACCAAAACTCTTATGCAAGCCTATTGAAGATGCGGTACTTTCAACGTTATCACAAGCCCTTAAACGCGAAAAACAGGTAATCAATAAGGAACGTTACCTTCGTTTGAGGCTCGGCCGCGAGCCGATTGCATCCATGCTGTACCTTTTTCCTTGTCTTGTGGAAAAAGTGAGCTTGACGACGCGATTCTCCGCGGAGACAATCCGTGCGTTCGGTCGCCGCATCCCTTCCCTCGCGGCGTCCCAGATGACTGAACGAATTTGCGAGCTTGGGTGTTTGTGTGCTCATCAGGTTTCGTGGATTTCTTAACTCAGGAGGCTCAATGCAAACAAGGCAATTAAGTCTCGTCTTTTCGCTTTTGCTGACACTCTGTCTGTTTAATGACACACAGGCGCAGCAGGCGGGGAGAATCGAATCCATGAAACTGCTCACGCCCGACGTGGGCTGGGCTGCAACCAGCAAGAAACTTTTCTGGACCACCGACGGCGGCGCTCAATGGAAGGACATCACGCCGAAGGTGACCCACAAAGGGCAGGTGGTCTCATCGGTCTTCTTTCTCGACTCATCCACTGGCTGGGTGCTTCTTAGCTGCGGTGACGGGCGCGACCCGAAGGTCGATGACGTGTGCTTCGAATTCGCCTACACCACCGATGCGGGTCAGACTTGGTCGATCTCGCATCCAAAGATTGTGGATCCGGTCCCCCAGTCCGCGATCGATGACGGGCAAGGATTCTCTGGCGTCACGTTCGTAAACTTCGCCGACTCGCAGCACGGCTGGGCGATATTGAAAAGAAGCTTGAACACTGCACGCAGCTCAGGCGAGATGCTCCGGACAGTTGATGGAGGCCGTACGTGGGCGCAACTTCCACATGACAGTTTACCAATGGCGGACCATTTCCGATTTGTTACTGCGAAAAACGGCTGGATTGCAGGCGGCGGACAGCCAGAGTCCGACCTGTACGTGACGCATGACGGCGGCGACAGCTGGAGCCAAGTGGTCGTCAAGCCTCCGACGACAGTGAAGATTGAAGTTTGGCCGCCAGCGGAAAATGGCGTGTGGCCAGACTACCAGCTGCCATTCTTTGTGAGTCCGGCGCGAGGATTCCTGATCGGCAGCTACTGGGATGGGTCGGGTGGTCCGACAAATGTCCTATTCTCGACCGACGATGGCGGCATGACCTGGAGGTTTGAACGAGTGTTCCCCGGGTTGGATGGGGCGGTCGCCATCGTTAGCAACACGCTGTTTGTCTGTTCCACCTCGCAGAGCATGGATAGGCTCACACTTGCGACCCTGCGGATTGTCGACAAGGGCTCTCCACCTGCCCGTGTAACGGCCGAGATCCATGGCATCCCAATACGACACTACAACTTGGGGGCGGGCTACGACTCTCTCGACATGATCGACGGTGTCCATGGCTGGCTCCTTGCAGACGAGTTATTGGTGACAGTTGACGGGGGCGCAACCTGGAGAGATATAACCCCGGGGGAAGCGGCACCACCGAAGGCTGTAGGAAGTGAAAATCAGAAGAAGGCGTCGGTCAGGGCCATAGTACGCGAGGCCGAAGTCCGAGCCACACGCGCTATTCCAATGGGTTCGCGCTTCACTGGAGCCACTGCGTCCTTCACCCTCCTTCTGTTACCCTAGCGTCCCGTATGGTCAGCGACCCCTCTAACCCCTCCCGTCGCAGCCCCGACCACCCCTCTTTCCTCGCCTCCGGCCTCGCCATTATCTGGCTCATCGCTCTCGTCAAGCTCCTCTTCCACATCTACTTCAACAACCGCTACGGCTACTTCCGCGATGAGTTCGATTACATGTCTTGCGGCGATCACCTCGCCTGGGGATACGTCGACCAGCCGCCGCTGATTCCCTTTCTCATCCACATCAGCCGAGCTGTTCTGGGAGACTCCCTTCGCGCCATTCGCTTTATCCCCGCGCTGGCTTCTTCGCTGCTCGTAGTGCAAACTGCCGCCCTCGCCCGCGAATTCGGAGGACGCCGCTTCGCCCTGCTCCTCAGCGCCGTCACGGTCGTGATCGCGCCGCAATATCTCTCCAACGGAAGCCTGCTCGGCACCAACTGCCTCGAACCGAATCTGTGGATGGGCTGCGCTTACTTCGCCCTCCTCGCCATCAAGCGCGCCAATCCTCGCTATTGGCTCTGGTTCGGCGTCGTCGCCGGTCTCGGTATGCAGGAGAAATATTCGATCGCTGTCTTCGGCTTCGCCATAGTCGTCGGCCTTCTCTTGACTCCGCAGCGCCGCGTATTCCTCAATCCCTGGATATGGCTGGGCGGACTCGCAGCCTTTTTGATTTTCCTGCCCAACCTGCTTTGGAATATTCACTATCATTGGCCCTTCGTCGAACTGATGCATAACATTCGCGCTGAAGGCCGCGATGTGGTTCTTCCCTTCCCGCAATATTTTCTTCAGCAGACGTTGCTGGTTGGTCCCATAACGGCTCCGATCTGGTTAACGGGATTGCTTGCGCTGCTCTTTTCCGCGCGGCTCAAGCCTTATCGCTTCCTCGGCTGGTCTTACCTGGTTTGCTTCATGACTTTCTTTGTGCTGCACGGAAAGAATTACTATCTCGCTCCGGTTTATCCCATGCTGCTGGCTGCGGGTGCGGTCGTGATTGAATCGGCCATCGAAGGAAGAAAAGAGGGCATTCCGGAAGACCCTCATCCAAGTTGGGCGTGGCTGAAACCCGTAAGCATCATCCTCGTGCTCGCCGCCGGAGCTTACTTTGTTCCGATCACTGTGCCGGTTCTTTCTCCCAACGGTTTCCTCGCTTACACGAAACATCTCCCCTTTAAGTTGCCAGTGATGGAACACGCCCACGCTCGCGCTGCTCTCCCACAGTGGTACGCCGATCAATTCGGATGGGAGGAGATCGTCGCCGAAACAGCGCAAGCCTGGAATCGCATCCCCGCGGCCGACCGGGCCGACTGCGCCATTTTCGCGCAGGACTATGGCCAGGCCGGAGCCATTGATTTTCTCGGTCGCCGCTCCGGTCTGCCGCCATCACTTAGCGGCCATCAAACCTGGTGGCTCTGGGGACCGCATGGCTATTCCGGCAACTGCATGATCGTGCTCGACGACAGGCGAGAAAAACTGGAAGATCTCTGGAATCACGTCGAATACGTCGGCACGTCCGCTGACAATCCCTACGCGTTAGAAAAGCAAATCGACGTTTTCCTCTGCCGTGGCGCGAAATTCGGCACGCTCGACCAACTCTGGCCGCAAATCAAACACTGGCGCTAGAAAATTACAAAACATTCCCGCTGAGTCTTGTTGAAGCCCGGTAATTTCCTATATCGCGCTTGACATCGCGATACGCGGTCATCAACAATTTGGCAGCACCGTCAAGCGCAATAAATCGCTTCATTCGATTCAGTACAATTTCCTCCACGAGGTCTTTCATGTTGCTCGCCTCACGCCTGGCTATCTTCTTCTGTCTTCCAATCATTTTTCTTCCGATCATTCTCGGCGCGATCCTATCGGCTCAGAATTCTGCCCAAAGCTTCACCGTCTCGCAGCCCACGATTTGGGCCACCAAGCCGGACGTTGCCGCATTCGAAAAAATCGAGAGTGATCGTCTCGCCGCCGCGCGGGGTTCTGTGGATACGCTACTCGCCGCAAAAGGCGCGCGAACCATTGAGAACACACTGGTCCCGCTCGACGAAGCCTTTCGCCAGATCAACTCCGCCGCCTACTTTGCCCAACTCATGGAGCAAGTGCATCCAGACGCCACGTTTCGCGATCACGCGACCGCCATGGCCACGAAAGCCAGCGCCGCTCAGACCGCAATCGCCCTTAATCACGATGTCTACAGCGCGCTTGCCGCGCTTGATCTGTCGAAAGCCGACTCGGCTACGCGCTACTACGTTCAGCGCCAGCTTCTTGAATTTCGTCTCGCGGGAGTCGACAAAGATGAAGCCACGCGCGCCCGGCTCAAGAAACTCAACGACCAGGCGTCCGAGCAGCAGTCGATGTTCGATCGCAATATTTCCGACGGACAGAAAGTGGTCGAGGCCGATCCCTCCGAACTCGACGGCCTGCCCCAGGATTACATCGATCGCCACAAGATCGGTGCTGACGGCAAGGTCCGCATCACCACGGATTATCCCGACGCCCTTCCCGTGTTCAGCTTCGCAAAAAGCGACTCCCTGCGTCGTCGCGTCTCGGTAGCCTTCGGCACTCGCGCCTACCCCAAGAACCAAGAAGTTCTCACCAATCTGATGAAGACACGCTACGAGATCGCCACACTTCTCGGCTATCCCTCCTGGGCCGACTACAACGCCGCCGACAAAATGATCGCCAAGGGCCATAACATCGCTGACTTTATCCAGCAAGTGAACGACGCCTCCCGCCCGCTCGCCAAGAAAGAATTCGACATGCTGCTCGCCGAAAAACAGAAGCTTGATCCCGGCGCTAAGGAGATCTGGAGCTACGAGGTCGCATATCTTTCGGAACAAGTCAGCCGCACCCAGTACAATTTCGACTCTCAATCTGTACGTCCGTACTTCCCCTTCGACGAAGTGAAGCAAGGCATCCTCGACACTGCCGCCGACCTCTTCCACGTCAGCTTTCAGCGCGAACCGGACGTTCCTGCCTGGGATCCCGCCGTCGAAACCTGGATCGTCATCGACAGCGGCAAACCGATCGGCCGCTTCTATCTCGATATGCATCCCCGGCCCGGAAAGTACAGCCACGCCGAAATGGCCCCCATACTCGACGGCATTCGCGGCAAGCAACTGCCCGAGGCTATCCTCGTTTGCAATTTCCCTGCACCCACTGCCACCGATCCCGGTCTCATGGATTACGGCGATGTCAAGATTTTCTTCCACGAATTCGGCCACCTCATGCATCACATTCTCGGCGGCCAGCAGCAGTGGGCCGGCATCACTGGAATCAGTATGGAATCCGATTTCGTCGAAGCTCCGTCGCAAATGCTCGAAGAATGGATTGCCAGCCCGCAAGTGCTTGCCAAATTTGCCCGCCACTACAAAACCGGCGAACCCATCCCCGCTGAACTCGTGGCCCGCATGAATCGCGCTTCCGCTTTCGGACGCGGCGCCTGGGTCTCCCGCCAGAACTCCTACAGCGCTATTTCTTACGACGTCTACAAGACCAAGCCCGAGGCCGTGAACCTTGACACGGTTACCCTCGACGACACTCGAAATTACACTCCCTTCCTACCGTTGCCTGACACCCACCAGTGGGCTTCCTTCGGGCACCTCGGCGGCTACTCCTCCGCTTACTACACTTATCTTTGGGACAAAGTGATCGCCGAAGACTTCTTCCTGCAGTTTGACCGGCACGACCTTCTTGCGGGGGATGCTCCGATGCGCTACCGGCGTGTCGTCCTCGAACCCGGCGGTTCCATGTCCGCGAATGACTTGGTCAAGAATTTCCTCGGTCGCCCGGCGAGCATGACCGCCTTGCAGCACTGGATGGCCGAGGAGTTCGACGAGTCCTCCGCAACTCCGAAGTCCGCAGGGCAATGAGTTAAGCAAACGCGAAGTGTGAATTTTCCGTGAATTGGACGTTTGCCCAATTGACCACGATGCTGAGGGGAGACTAGTCTCCAAACCTATGAATCGTCCCGATCTTGATTCATTGCGTCTGGCCTACAAGAAAGCTGTTGACGAATGGGTTGACACCATTCGCGCTGAGGAAGCCCTAGCCACTCCCGACCACTCCATGATTGCCATGGAGAAATGGGATGACGCCCACTTCAAAGAGCACGATGCCCACGAGAAAGCTACGGAAGCACGTGAAGCATACAAAGACGGGCTTCGGGCAGTGAACTATGGCATTTAGCCAGGTCTCGCGAAGCGGCCCCCGATTCCGCACGCGCCGCCCGCCTCTAAACAAAGCACTCCGTTACGTTTTCCGAACTGCGCCAAACGTCGCGTAACAGCGGCTAGCCTTTCTCAGCGTCCTTGCCCGCCGACCCCGCAATTTGCCCTATGGGTCATACGCCTTGCCGCATCTCTCTCACCCGCTGTAGCATCAATATTCAGGCATTCATTAAGGAGCAATTATGGCGACCGACACTCTCGCTTCCCCGGCAACTCTCAGCCAAACGCAAACCAAAGTTTTCAAGAATTTCATCGACGGCGAGTGGGTCGAGGCCTCCACGGGAGAGACTTTCGAGAATCGCAATCCCGCCGACACGCGCGATCTGGTCGGCATCTTTCAGAAATCCGCAAAGGCTGATGTTGACGCCGCCGTCGAAGCGGCTAAGCGCGCCTTCGCCAAATGGCGTCTCGTGCCCGCTCCTCGGCGCGCCGAAGTCGTCTTCCGCGCCGCTGAAATCCTCATCGAACGCAAAGAAGATTACGCCCGAGAGATGACTCGCGAAATGGGAAAGGTGCTCGCCGAAACACGTGGCGACGTGCAGGAAGCCATCGACGCCGCCTACTACAACGCCGGCGAAGGACGCCGACTCTTCGGCCCCACCGTTCCCTCCGAGATGCCCAACAAGTTTGCCATGGCTGTGCGCCAGCCCATCGGCGTCTGCGGCATGATTACGCCCTGGAATTTCCCCATGGCGATCTCATCGTGGAAGCTGCTGCCCGCCGTGGTCTGCGGCAACACCTGCGTCATCAAGCCCGCGCAGGACACTCCGCTCTCCACCTTCAACCTGGTCCGCGCCCTAACCGACGCCGGCCTGCCCAAAGGCGTAATCAACATCGTCTCAGGCTTCGGCCCCGACGTCGGCACCCCGCTCGCCGAGCACAAGGAAGTGCGCGCCATCTCCCTTACCGGATCGTCCGTCGTTGGCCGCATCATCGGCGGCATCGCAGCCAAGACTTTCAAACATTGCTCGCTCGAGTTGGGCGGCAAGAATCCCATGATCGTCCTCGACGATGCCAACCTCGACCTCGCCATCGAAGGCGGCCTCTGGGGAGGATTCGGCACCACCGGCCAGCGTTGCACCGCGACCAGCCGCATCATCGTGCAGAAGGGCGTGTATCGCGAGTTCGTCGATCGATATGTTGCGCGCGCCAAGAAGTTGAAAGTTGGCAACGGCCTCGACGAAACGGTCGAGATGGGCCCGGCCATCAATGAAAAACAACTTCAGACTGACCTCACCTACGTCGAGATCGGCAGGAATGAAAGCGCAACACTGATGTGCGGCGGCAAGCGCCTCGAACACGGCGACTACCAATACGGCTGGTTTATGGAGCCGACCGTGTTCTCCGATGTCGATCCAAAGATGCGAATCGCACAGGAAGAAATCTTCGGCCCCGTCGTATCGATCATTCCCTGCGACCATCTTGAAGATGCCATCGAGATCGCCAACAACATCGAGTACGGACTTTCCTCCGCGCTCTACACCAAAGATGTGAACAAAGCTTTCGCCGCCATTCGCGACCTTGAGACCGGCATCACCTACATCAACGCACCCACCATCGGGGCCGAAGTGCACCTGCCCTTCGGCGGCACCAAAGCCACCGGCAACGGCCATCGCGAAGGCGGCATCGGCGCCATCGATTTTTATACGGAGTGGAAGTCCGTGTACGTGGATTATTCGGACAAGCTGCAAAAGGCGCAGATCGATCGCGGAGATTGACCATCCGGTGCTTTTGTTTCGCAGCGAAGCGGTCCAACCCGCGCCACAGCCCGCCAGACGCGCAGATCAGCCTTCTTATTGCCTTGTTCCCTGTTTGACGCCGTTATAGAGTACTGAGGTCGTTAGGAGACGACAGAATGAACATCTTGGCAATACGTACCTTTCAGCGGCTGGCCGCATCATTGTGCGCATCCATCCTCCTTTTCGCAGCGGCCACAGCCCAGGCAGAGCAGCGCCCCACCTTCACGACTCATGTGCCTGAGGCAGTCGCCCGCGGAGTGGCGCCCTTGATCGGCCATCTTCCGAGCGAGCAGCGTCTGAGCCTGGCTATCTCCCTACCGCTGCGGAACGAAGCCGATCTCGACGAACTCTTAGAACAACTCTATGATCCGCAAAGTCCCAGTTTCCGTCACTATCTAAGCGTGCAGGACTTCACCAGCAGATTTGCTCCCACAGAATCCGATTACTCCGCAGTACTTGGTTTCGCGGAGAATAACGGCCTTGCGGTAATCGATACCGCCGCTAATCGTATGGTCGTTGATATCGAAGGGCCAGCGGCAAATATCGAGAGCGCATTCCACCTTTCGATGAACGTCTATCAGCATCCCACCGAGGCCCGCATCTTTTATGCGCCGGACCGCGAGCCTACGCCAGATCTTGACGTGCCGCTGTTGCACATCTCCGGGCTGGATAACTTCACGTTGCCCCGTGCCAAGAACGTCCGGTCGTCTCCGGACAATACGCAGGCGCAAGATGTTAACAAAACTACCGGCTCCGGTCCGGGCGGCCAGTTTATTGCCAGTGATATGCGGGCGGCCTATTACGGCTCGGGACCACTCAACGGCACTGGACAGTCCGTTGGACTATTCGAATATGCCGGATACGAAATCAGCGATGTGAACCTCTATTTCAAGAACGTAAAGCAAACTCTAAAAGTACCAGTGAAAGGTGTGTCGCTGAACGGAGTGAGCCTCAACTGTCCTCCGTCGAGCTGTGACGACAGCGAGCAGGTTTTGGACATCGAAATGGCTATCTCGATGGCGCCTGGACTGAAACAAGTAGTCGTGTATGTGGGAAGCAGCGATGTCTCTATCTTCAACCGGATGGCGGTGGACAATACATCGAAGCAGCTAAGCTGCTCCTGGGGATGGAGCGATGATGAAAGCAGCCTCGATCCGATCTTCAAGGAAATGGCGATGCAGGGCCAAACTGTATTCGTAGCCACTGGAGACAACGGTTCCAGCACCCCTGCCGACGTGGTATGGCCAGCGGACGACCCCTATATCACGGCAGTCGGCGGAACAGACCTGACCACCACTGGCCCCGGTGGCGCGTGGAAATCGGAAACCGGCTGGAATGGCAGCGCCGGCATGCCTTCCAAGAATAAAGTTCCCATTCCTTCGTATCAGAAGCTCGCAGGCGTGATTAACCCGCTCAATCGCGGATCGAAGACCTATCGCAATATTCCGGATGTGGCTGCCGAGGCGAACACCAACCAATACAGTTGCTACGATGGTTCCTGCAGCGGAGGCAACGGAGGAACGAGCTACGCTGCTCCACAATGGGCCGGATTGACGGCGCTGGCGAATCAACAATCGATAGCGGGCGGCGGAAAAGCACTCGGCTTTCTCAACCCGGCAATCTATGACATTGGCGTCGGAGCGAGCTACCACAAAGATTTCCACGACATCACCAGCGGCAGCAATGGCAGGTATTCAGCAGTGACCGGCTATGATCTGGTAACCGGCTGGGGCAGCCCCGACGGTTCGAACTTGATCGACGCTTTAGTGGCGGCCGCCAAGACCGAGTAGAACCCGTCCGACAGCGGCAAAAGCCTTCGGGCGCAGAGAACGCTGAGAACTACGGCATGGGGTACGCTGAAGAGAAGCTCCTCTTTGCGATCTTTTTTGGCGATCTTTGCGATGGTTCTTAGCGAGCTTTGCGGTTAAGCTTTTGCTTTGTCCCTGCTGCGGGAGTCATACATGCCTATTATCCAAGCGCGCGAAATCACACCGGCCAAGCGTCTCGACAACGTCCGCTACGCCATTCGCGACCTGGCCTGCGTTGCGGATGAAGTTATTAAACAAGGACACACAGTTCTGCCGCTGAACGTCGGCGATCCGCTCAACTTCGATTTTCAGACCCCGCCGCACATCATCGAAGCCGCCTACAAAGCCATGCGCGACGGAAAGAATGGATATGCGCCATCTCCCGGCATTCCTGAGGCGCTCGAGGCGATTCGCGGAGAGGCCGCGCGAAAGAGCATCACGACGGTGCGCGATGTCTTCGTTACTGCCGGCGTGAGCGAGACGGTCGATCTGTGCATCAGCGCGCTGGTGAATCCCGGCGAAGACATTCTTACGCCGAAGCCCGACTACCCCCTCTACTCGGCTGTTCTGTGCAAGCTGGGCATCGCGCTCAACGCCTACGACCTCAACGAAGACGACGCCTGGCAGCCCGAGCTCGCTGACATCGAAGGCAAGCTCACGCCGCGCACCCGCGCCATCGTGCTCATTAACCCCAACAACCCTACGGGATCTTTATGCTCGCGGCAGATGCTCGAGCAAATCGCCGATCTCGCGCGGCGGCACAATCTGGTCGTGTTCTCCGACGAAATCTACGACAAGTTGATTTTGGATTTCGATTCTCAGGGAAACGCCACGCCGCACATCGCCTTCGCCGCCGTCGCCCCCGACGTGCCCTGCATTACCTTCGGCGGCATGTCGAAAAACTATCTTGTCCCCGGATGGCGCATCGGCTGGGGCATCGTCTCCGGTGACGCCATAGCGCTGAAACCCTATATCGAAGGTATTCACCGGCTGCTACGCGCCCGCCTCTGCGCCAACCATCCCGAGCAGTACGCGATCAAGCCCGCGCTAGAAGGCCCGCAGCACCATCTCATCGAAGTGCAGCGCAAGCTGCGTTCGCGCCGTGATCTCACGCAGAAGTGGTGCGAATCCACGCCGCGCATCAGTTGCGTTGCTCCCCGCGGAGCGTTCTATGCCTTCCCACGCATAGACATTCCCGAGAGCGACGAAGTCTTCGTCAAAGAACTCATTCGCCAGAAACACGTCATGGTCGTCCACGGCTCCGGGTTCGGTCAGAAGCCCGGCACGCAGCACTTCCGCATCGTCTTTTTGCCGGATGAAAAGACACTGGCCGAGGCCTATTCCGGAATCGCGGATTTCATTCAAGGACGATACGACCCCGTCTAAAACAAACTCTTCGTTTGCGTTGGTACCAGATGAGTCATGCGTTACGATCGGCGTTGGTTATCCTTTGGGCCTCATGGATTGCGTATACGTGTTTCAAAAGGGCCATCCATCCTCCGGAAGATAACTCTTCGAGCTGGCACATGGAAAGCCATGCCGTAAATAAGAACCCCTTGGTCCGAGCACTGAATGTTCTGTGCGGAATACTCGTGATGGCGATTGGCGTTGCGCTTGTTTGGGGGAAATAAATCGCGGAGGATGCGCGGACTGATGACCATGGTATAATGACCATGATCGAAAGGATGTGTTTCCCATGAAAACGATGGCGGCAGGCGAATTCAAAGTCCATTGTCTGGCAGTCATGGATGAAGTTCAGTCGAAACGCCAGGCTGTGCTGATCACCAAGCGTGGAAAGCCGGTGGCCAAGCTCGTCCCCGTCGAGAAAGAAGTTGACGACATCTTCGGATTTTTTAAGGGCAAAGGCACCATCACGGGCGACGTAGTCTCCCCCGCGCTGACCCCGGAAGAATGGGGCGATCTGTATTGATTCTGCTTGACACCCATGTTGTTATCTGGCTTGGCCTCGAGCCGGCGCGGGTTTCAAAGAACGCCAGGACGGCCATCGATAAGTCGAGGCAGGAAGGGACGGGGCTCGCTATCTCCGGCATCACGCTCCTCGAAATTACGTTGCTCTCCGCCAAGAAACGAATCAGCTTCAGTCCTGGTCTTGAAGCTTTCCTGACGGATGTTGAAACCCGTTTTATAGTTCTGCCGATCAGCCCGCGTGTCTGTGTGCGTTCGTCTTCGTTACCGTTATCCTATCCCAACGATCCGGCAGACCGAATCATTGGAGCCACCGCGCTCGCCGAGGGCCTTTCCCTGATCACTGCCGACCGTGCAATCCGCAAATCGCGCGCACTCCCCACCATCTGGTGAGAGAGATGGCGTCCGCACTACCGTCAAATTCGCAAAGGCTACAACTCACTTCTCTAATCTTTCGCCGCTACCGTCCAAAAAGAGTAGGATGCTTGCGTTCCTTCCATCCACATCTTTCGCGCGGAATTGCAATTCATGGCCACGAGCATGCGAGTTGCTCGGGCGCGGAGATGGGGAAATCTCAAACAATCTAACGACGAAAGCAGGACACAATGAAACGCAAGCATTGGTTGTCAGCTCTTGGGGTCGTGTTGTTCGCAGCCTGCGCGGTATTCGCGCAGGATAAGGGAACTCTCGCTTCGATAGAGTTCCAAAAAATAAAGAGCGGAATGGCGCCGCAGTACGAAGCCGGACGCAAACAGAAACAGGCGTGGCACAAGCAGCAGAACGACCCGCTCCCGCTGTTGGTATGGGAGACGCTCAGCGGCGAGAACACGGGTAACTACCTGGTGGGCCGCTTTGGGCAGCACTGGGCGGATTACGACAAGCCGCCGGTGACGGACGAAGCCGATCTGGCGGAGTTCCAGAAAGTGATGGGCGGCTACGTGGAATCGGTGGTCACCCGGTACTACGATTACATGCCCAAGATCAGTAACCCGATCGACGCTGGCAACAACATGCCGGAGAAGTTCTCGGAGATCTATATCTTTAAGGTGCGCTCCGGCAAAATCTCAGATTTCCGGTCGGCCATTACCCGGATCCACGAGGGTGGAGAAAAGACCAAGTGGCCCGTCAACTACAGTTGGTATCAGTTGGTAAACGGGGGAGACGACGGGGAATTTGTTTTGTCGTTCCCTCATAAGAACTGGGCTGACTTTGAGGACAAGCCCGACGTGAAACCCTTTCGCGATATGATCAAAGACGCTTTTGGACAGGCGGAAGCGGATTCCATTGTCGATCGCCTCGATCATTCGGTGGAGAAATTGACCACCGAGATCATTAAGTTTCGTCCTGACCTCAGCTACTTGCCCGGCAAATAGCAGCGAGTCGTTCACCGCAGTTGATCACTCGTTGCTCACCCCTGTTTTCTAGGAAGCCCGGGCTCTCCGCGGTGATCCGATGAAGGACGATTGATCGGTCATGCATAGGAGAGCCTTTGACCGCGAGGGGCGCTAAGAACATCCGCGGAGGTCGCCAAACGAGATCTACAGGTCATGTAGGTTTGCGGCGTTCGCAACGGTTCTTTGCGCTCTTCGTTCTTTGCGGTTTAATGTTTGTGCTTCCGCTTTCTCTTTCCCCTGGAATCTGCTTAAATCACACTCAGCGTGACACCACCGGAGCAGTAACGCTCTCACGATCGTGGTCGATATTCATTCGCACATTCTTCCGGAAGTAGACGACGGATCCAGGTCCTGGGAGACCTCGGTCGCCATGTGCCGTATGGCCGCGGCCGACGGCATCACCCACCAGGTCGCCACGCCTCATGCCAACGACCGCTACCACTACGATCGGGCGTATCTTCAGTCGCTCGTCGCTCATCTGCAAAGTCTCGTCGGTGATGCGATCAAGATCAGCCTGGGCTGCGATCTCCATTTCTCGTATGACAACTTACAGGATGTGCTCGCCAATCCTGCACGCTATGCCATCGAAGGCACGCACTACATGCTGGTCGAGTTGAGCAATTACAGCGTTCCGCAACAAACCACGGATTGTTTTCTCAAGCTCGGCGACCACGGCATCACCGCTGTGATTACACATCCCGAACGTAATCCGATTCTGCGCGAGAGCCCGCAGCGTGTGGCGGAGTGGGCCGAGCAAGGTTGCGTGATTCAGGTTACAGGTTCAGCGCTCACCGGTTTCTGGGGAGAGCGCGTTCGCCGCGCCGCGCACTGGCTGATCGAGCACGACGCCGTACACGTTCTGGCCACCGATGCACACGACACAGAGAAACGAATCCCCGTGCTATCGACGGCACGCGATGCCGCCGCGGAAATCTGCGGCGCGGAGGTGGCAGCAGCTCTGGTCGGAGCCAATCCGCAAGCCATCATTAATGCCCAGCCCTTGCCCTATTTTCCGCGCCCTGTCGTGCGAAGCTACCGCAAGCACAGCAATTAGGATTCTTTGTCGATCCACTCGGCCAGTCGGCAACCGTCCTCTTCCAGCAGGAAGCTTCCTGCGCCGAAGCATTCGCCGAAGATGCGATGCGATTCAAGATCGCGCGCGGCTCGTGATATCCATTGCTTCCCCACCTGGTACTGCGCGGCAGTAAACCATTTCTGCGGCAGAACTTCTGCCAGCCCCGCCTGCAGATATAGAACAAAGAGGGCGAATGCCGGATCGTCATTGGACAACGCTTTGTAGCTGGTCGGCACGATCAACTCGTCCACCGTCGTTAGCTCCGGTGGTACATCGATCTTGTGCATCCCAGGGGCAATCGTGAGCGGCAGCTCGAAATCCGTAATCGGCGGGGTTGCGGAGTAAATTCGCTCGGAAGATTGTTTGAACCATCCTGCAATTTCAGCAAGGTCGAACGCTTTAAGCTGATCCGGATCGAAACAAGCCAAACGAATGCTGCGTCCTTCCGGACACCAGATCCCGAGACGCTGGGGCGGTACGGTAAACGGCCGACAGTAGGTGTTCAGAGCTAGACGGGGCTTGTCCGGCTCCTGTTCCAGCGCCAGAGAGACCACATATGCGACAGGCCCGTGCTCACCGTGATGCGTCCAAACAAAACGCTGATTGGCCTGCGAGCGGAATGCCGGAAAGGTCTGCCAATACCACGGTGTAGGACCAACAGTGCGATCAAGCTGTTGCCGGATTTGTGTTGCGTTGGGAGCCTGCACAATAATCCTGCCTATTGTTGCTGGCCCGACTGCAGCCGCTGTCTAAACTGCTGTTACTCCCGTTCCCCTCACATTCGCGCGGATGAACTGAACGATGTCATCCATGGCTGTGCCCGGCTGGAAGATTGCGGCTACGCCCAGCTTCTTCAGAGCGTCGATATCCTGATCCGGAATGATGCCGCCCACCAGCACTAGAACATCATCCATCTTGTTCTGCTTGAGCAAATACATCACGCGCGGGACAATCGCATTGTGCGCGCCCGAAAGAATGGAGAGCCCGATGACCTGCACATCTTCTTGCAACGCGGCGCTGACGATCATCTCCGGCGTTTGCCGCAACCCGGTGTAAATCACTTCCATGCCGGCATCGCGCAACGCGCGTGCAATTACTTTTGCACCGCGGTCGTGTCCATCGAGGCCTGGCTTGGCCACCAGCACGCGAATTTTCGGATCGGCCATCGCCCCTTATTAAACCACAGAGTCCGCAGCCGGGCACAGAGCTTTACGCTCAGTGGAAAACGCGCGTTCACTAAAGCGTCTTCGTGTCCAGGCTCTTCCACAAGTACCAGCATGCAGCGCTGCGATAAGGCTCCCAGCATTTTGCAATCTTCTCCATCTGCTCCGGCGTCGGCAGCTTGATCTTCTTCTTGCGGGTCTTCTTCGCCCCGGCAGGAGCTTTCGAGGCCTTCGCCCGCTGTCTATCGAGGTAGTGTTTGTGCATCGCCATGCGCACGCCGAAGTCACCCGTCGGCAGAACGTTTTCGCGTTTGAGCGCGAACATCAGAAACATCTGCGCCGTCCACACTCCGATTCCTTTCACTTGCGTCAGATGCGCGATGACTTCTTCATCGGGTAACTTCGGCAGCCCCGTGAAATCCAGCAGACCAGCAGCCGTTTTTGCAGCCAAATCTGTGAGGTAGGAGGATTTTTGCTTCGACAGTCCCGCGCCGCGCATCTGTTCCGGGCTGAGTTTCAAGATGCCCTCAGGCGTCAGCGGTTCCCCCGCCAGCGCGGTAAAGCGTTTAAAGATCGTCTCGGCAGCCTTACCGTTCAGTTGCTGATAGACAATTGCCTCAGCCAGAGTGTGGAACTCAGGCGGGTTGAACTGCATGCGGTACGGCCCGATCCGTTCGATGATCAGCCGGATGACGGGATCGGATTTCTTCAGATGGGTAACAGCTCTTCGCATGGACTTATCTTTATCACAACATTCGTGAGGAGGCGAAGCGCAACGAATGTGACGATGATAGCCATGCCTCCAACACACCTCCAACGCGGACGGGTTTCGCAGAGCGAACGCAACGGCTTGCGGCTGAGACACCTAGAGAGCGACTTTCTGGCGGAGGGCGGATTCAGGCAGACGGGTCAGGTAGACATGGAAACGTGCGTCGGGACGTGGCTGATTCTCTTAACGGTGTCGCCGCCCGACATCATCCCTTAACCTTGCCCGCCGGGAGCTGGAATCCGATGCGGACCCGTGACGGCTCCTGGGGCTTCATAAGCTCCTTGATAGCTTCGATCAGTTCTCCAATTACCGAATCGTGTGTGTCTAAACGATTCTCCAACTCGTCGAGCTTTCCAGCAAGACGGCGATTGGTAGCGAGCATCTCCCGCAGTCGTACAAAGGCGCGCACGACAAAAACACTCATCTGAACTGCCCGGTCCGAATTGAGCACAGTCGCGGCCATAATAGCTCCATGCTCGGTGAATGCATACGGCCGATAACGGCGCCCACCACGGCTTTTGTTTGAGGTCGCAATTTGCGACCTCAAAAAGGCGTGCTCTTTCCCGGTTAGCTGGAACATGAAATCGGAAGGAAAGCGTTCCTGATTGCGTTTCACTTGCTCATTGAGGCGCTTGACTGGAACGCCATAGAGTTCGGCAATGTCAGCGTCCAGGATCACCCTATGAGTACGCAGAAACAAGACGCGGGATTCTACAGTGTAAGTTCGTGTTAGGAGCCGCTTTGGCATCCTGAGGAGTGTTGCACTTCGTTTCTTCATTTGAGGTCACAAGCGACGACCTCAATCATAGACCGGAAACATATCTCAATCTTGTCGTCCCAACAAAAGAGTCTGCTCGCTTCCCATTTTGGCTAGTCTAAGCAGGGCTAGTCTAAGTAGGACTGTCGCACTTGCTAGGTGATACTCACTTCCGTATAAGTCCCATACACATCGCGCAGAGCCTCGCAAATCTCGCCCACCGTCGCATATGCGCGCACGGCATCCACTATGTAGGGCATCGTGTTGGCAGAAGAGACGCTGCCGTTAACGCCTGCCTTCGATTCCTGCCCTGCTGCCTTCCTTAACGCGTCGAGACTGCGCCGCACTTCATCATTCGAACGGCGAGCTCGCAAGGCCTTCAATTTGGCCGATTGTTGTCGCGCGACGCTCTCGTCGATATAAAGAATGTGCGGCGATTCTTCCTCGATCCCGAATTCGTTCACCCCCACGATTATTTTCTCTTTCGCTTCTGCGGCACGCTGGTACTGGTAGGAAGCTTCGGCGATTTCCTTCTGGGGATAACCGCGCTCGATGGCCTTCACCATGCCGCCCATGGCGTCGAGCTTTCCGAAGTAGTCGAAGGCGCCTTTTTCCATTTGCAGGGTTAGGGCTTCCAGAAAATAAGAGCCGCCCAAGGGATCGACTGTGTGCGCCACGCCGGATTCGTAGGCAATGATCTGCTGGGTACGCAGTGCGATGCGGGCCGCTTCTTCCGTCGGCAGCGCCAACGCCTCATCGTAGGAGTCGCAGTGCAGCGACTGCGTCCCCCCGAGCACCGCGGCCAACGCCTGCAGCGCCACGCGCGCAATGTTGTTCATGGGTTGCTGCGCCGGCAGCGACACTCCAGCCGTCTGCGTGTGAAAGCGCATCAGCCACGTGCGTTGATTCTTCGCGCCGAAACGATCTCTCATCACCTGACCCCAAATCTTGCGGGCAGCGCGGTACTTGGCGATCTCCTCGAAGAAGTCGTTGTGCGCGTTGAAAAAGAAGCTGAGCCGCGGACCAAAATCGTCCACATCGAGTCCTCGTCGCAGCGCCCACTCCACGTACTCGATGCCGTCGTACAAAGTGAACGCCAGTTCCTGCAACGCTGTCGATCCTGCCTCGCGAATGTGGTACCCGCTAATTGAGATCGTGTTGAAGCGCGGTGTGAACTTCGATCCGAATTCAAAGGTATCGACCACCAGGCGCATCGAGGGCGCCGGCGGATAGATATATTCCTTCTGCGCGATATATTCCTTGAGGATGTCGTTCTGAATCGTTCCGGAAATTTTTTTCCAGTCCGCGCCTTGCTTCTCGGCCACCACCAGGTACATTGCCCAGAGCACGGACGCGGGGGAATTGATCGTCATTGAGACCGTAGTTTTTTCGAGGTCGATGCCGCCGAAGAGAATTTCCATGTCTTCCAGCGAATCAATGGCAACGCCGCACTTCCCCACTTCGCCTTCGCTCGCGGGATGATCGGAGTCGTAACCCATCAGCGTGGGCAAATCGAATGCAACGGAGAGGCCGCCGCCGCCATGCTCCAGCAAATACTTGTAGCGCTGATTGGTTTCCTCGGGTGAGGCGAATCCGGAGAATTGCCGCATGGTGTAAAGCTTGCCGCGATATCCGGTCGCATGAATGCCGCGGGTGAATGGCGGCGCGCCAGGATATCCGAGATATTTCTCCTCACTCCAATCTTCGGGAAGATCAGCCTGCGTGTAGAGGCGTCGCACAGGCACACCGGAAATCGTTGTGAAACGGGCGTTGCCATGATCATCAAGATTTACTCCGCTGGCGGCGCCAATTGGCCGCTCGGGATTTTTTTCGAGTGTGGGCGCAAGGGTCTTCTCCGCCCACTTTTTTTCATCGGCGCATGGATGACGGTTTTCGAAAACGTCGGCGAGAGGACTATCGGCAACTTGCGGCTTGGATGACTTCTTCTCCGGCATAAGAACCCCAGTGTTCTATTTCGATGATAGGCAACCACACTGCACCAGGCAAGGCACACGCAAACCCTCGTAACGACCGGTCGGTCAGTACTCGGAGGATTTACAGTTGCGGCTTACGCGAGAGCTCCCACGCCTTGGCATATTTCCATGAGACATAGCCGGCGTGATACAAGTGCAGCAGCAGACCTTCGCGGCCATCGAGAAATCCCAGGCGAATAAAGTAGTTATAGATGAAAGTCGCCAGCGGGCGCAGAACGATGGCATTGATGCTGAAGCTTTGGGGCTTCGCGCCTTGCACTTCGTTCCACACCGTCGAGTATCGGTTCATGTGTTCGAGGTATTGATAGAGGGTCGGATAGGTGTGGTGGATCATGGGATTCTGAAAGCGGCCAATGCGGTCCTTCGGAACATTTTTCAGCTCGATGCGATCATGCGGATCGCGTCCCGTGACGAATCCCATTCCTCGCCGGAAGAGTCTCAGCTTAGGATCGGGGTAGAAGCCTCCGTGCCGCATTCCGCGTCCCAGAAAAAGATTGAGACGCGGCATCCGATAGCCGTCGCGCGCATTCGGGTCCGAGATTGCACTTTGCATTTCCTGCGCGAGTCCAGAGCTGATTTCCTCATCCGCGTCCAGCGACAGAACCCAGGCTTTGGTGCAGTGCTCGATCGCGAAATTCTTCTGTGCCGCATAACCTCGCCAAGGCTCGACCACGACCCTCGCGCCGTATTGGCGCGCGATATCGCATGTGCGGTCGGTCGATCCGGAGTCTACCACCACAATCTCATCCGCCCATTTCACACTTTCCAGAGTACGGCCGAGGTTTGCTTCTTCGTTTAAGCTAACGATGGCTACCGAAAGAGTCATGAGAATATTTGAGTTGATTCCTAACCAATGATTGAAACCCGTGCTCAATCAGTTGTTCAATCAGCAATCCGCGATCAACGATACCTCTGCAGCTCTACCGCTGCGAACCTCGCAAAGCAAGAACACCGCCAGGATAAATAACTCGGGTTCGATGGGATGGCGATAGCGCGCATGCGGAAACACAAAGTAATAAACCGTGGGATACGTCAAAACAAGTCCTGCGAAAAGCCATGCCCCGGGCCGCTTTTGCCGTAGTGCACGAACCAATCCCCAGATCGCCAGCACAGACGAGGCCAGGAATAGCGAGCTGCGAAAATCCCACGGTGCCAGGCTGTCGGTGGGTCGCGGCACGCCATTCCAATAGTAGAAAAGGCGCTTCATGCTGATTATCGCGAATCGGCCTGGATGCTCGCGGATCCAATTGAACGCCAGCCGCCTGCAATCGGCTTCGTAAGCCAGCTCGCCCATATGCTTGAATTTTTCAAACTCTGGTTGGTTGAGATTCGGTTGCAGCGTGGCGATCAGCATACCGTCGGCGAACTTGTTGTTGCCGAGACGAAACTGTAACCCGAAATCATCGCGAATAAAAACGAAGCGCCCGAAGATCTCGTAATTCCGAATCAGCCAGGGCGACAGAACGAGAAAGAAAACGAATGAGGAAAGCGCGACGCCACCGAGCGACGTTAAGCCACGACGATATCTCCGCCACCAAATCCAGAGACCGCAGAACGGCAAAAACGCGAGCATCGATGGGTTGGCCAGTCCCCCAACCGCCCAAAGTGCTCCGAAGAGCACCCACCCGAGCCAGTCTGCTCTCTGTTCCATCTCCAACGAGAGTAGAAGGATTAGCGAGAGCACGAGGGGAGTAAACGTTGTGTCCCAAATCCAATGGATCGACCAGTACCATACATAAGGATTGAGTGCCCACACTCGCGCCGACCAGATGGCGACGCGAGAGCCAAAGGCTCGGTGCGCAATCAGGAAAACAGGAATCGTGGTGAGCGAGGCGAACAGGCTATTGATCGACAGCAAGACCCACGCTGACGTGTAACTGTAAACGCCGAAAATTTTGAACACTCCGCCAATCAGGTACGGATAAAGCGGCGGCTCCCAGGCGCTAGGGCCTGTATTTCCTCCATAAGGATTGCTGAACCCTTGCCCCAGAGCGATGGAGCGGCCCACGCGGCCCATCTCAAAACCAAAGCCGAAGTTATCTTCTCCCGGCCGCATTCGATATTGGTGAAATGCTGCGATCGATGCCACTTGTAGAACAAACGACAGTAGCACCATCCACCAAACAGATCGGGGAATGGCAGGAAGGTTCATTCGTTGCATCAGGGGCGAGTTTATCAGGCTCTCAGAAACAATTGGTTAGCTTGGCTAATTCGCGCATCTCAACGACCGATCGCTGGTGCCCTTTCTCTCTTCCGCGGTCTAAACCTAGTTCAGGCCGGTTGGCGGTGACGATGGCGTTGGCTGTTCTCCTGGAAGAACATCCTGCCGAGGTGCGACGTCCGGTACTCTGGGCAGGTGGGTGACCTGGCCGCGCGTGGCGTCGGTAACATCGATGCCGGAATGATCGAGCAGCAATCCGGTAGCGCGGTCGAGTTCCACGCGCGATTTCTCGTAGGCTGCTTTAGCGGAAACCAGATTGGATTCCGAGGTGGTAAGGGTCGACGCATCCTGCAGGATCGCGGTAGTCGTCGTGAGGCCGACTCTTAACTTTTGTTGATCGGCATCGAGCGTCTGGCGCGCAAAATCGACCGCATACTGCGCCGCCTGCACTGCGACCAGGTTTTGCTTCACATCGAATTGCGCGTTGCGCACTTCGATGCGAACCTGGTTTTCGAGTTGGTGAAGCCGCACTTGCGCCTGCCGGTATTCCAGCTCCGCGCGCACCTGATTGGCCTGCGCCTCGCGATTGCGTAGCGGTATGTTCAGCGTCAAGCCTACGCCTTTATCGGGAGCGGTCGAGTTCACGAGCTGGTTCAGCGTACCGCCATAGCCGACCGATGTTGCTGTCTGGAACGGCGGCGGCGCTTTCGCAGGGTTAAAACAGAAGGTGCTGGTTGTATTCGCGCAATTCGGAATCGCTGGGTTTACCACTCCGCCAACCCCTGATCCACCGTAATAAGCAAATGCATCGAGCGATGGCAGTAGAGCATTGCGAACTGCCTTACTGCTGAGATCACGCGAATTGAGATCGATGCGCGACTCCACCAGCTCGGCACGGTGACCGAGAGCCTGATTGATCAGATCTTGCGTGGGGATGACAACCTCTTCCCGCGGAATCAGCATCGTAGAGGTCGGAATCACGTCGGCCTCCGCGAACGCCGGATCCTCGACGCTGCGGCTAACGGCGTTCTTCATCAGCAACGCCTGCAACTGCAAATTATTTTGCGCCAGAATCAAGTTTTGCTGATCGGTTGCCACTGTGCTCTGCGCGCTCACAACCTGAATAGGCGGGACAGTGCCCACCTTGGCCTGCTGCTTCGAATCGTCCAGCGCCTTCTGCGCATATGTCAGCGCCTCTTGCTGCACGCGCACGTTTTCGTAGGCGTACACCAGGTCCCAGTACATGTCTTCGATCTGATCGACCGTGGTGATGATTTGCAGGCGGAAGGCTACATCAGAGATTTCGCGATTGTTCTTGGCGATGCGAACGAATCGCAGGTTGGGAAGCGAACCGAAGCCCTGCAGAAGGTTTTGCGTAATCTTGAACTGGAAGTTCGAGCCTAAGTCTGGGGTCAGCAAACTGGTGGGACTATTAGTACTAACGTGAGTGTTATTGAAACCGACGGATAGGGTCGTCCCCCACTGAAAGCCCTGAGTGTAGGCCACATCAGCAGTATAGGTATTCTGCGCCAGGACGGGCACCGGGCTGAGAGCGCTGGTGGATTCAGTGTTGTTTTTATCGAGTTGTAATGTGCTCGTGACAACTGGATCAAAGCTGGTGATGGACGAGCCGATGCCGAGCGTGGAGCTGACCAACCCATTGGTACCCGTGCCGATGCCGCTGGCGGCGACCGTAGTACCGCCGGCGCCTGAACCGACAGTTCCTCCAAGGCCGCCGACTCCACCGCCAGGAGTGTTCTGCACAATACCAGCGTTGACGCCGAGAATGTTGGCGCCAGACTTGGCACGCAGATAATCCGTGTCGGCAATGTTGAGGTTGTAGCGGGCGATATCAAGGTCGAGGTTGTTCTCAAGAGTGAGAGCGACGGCGTCGTCCATCGAAAGATAAATTTTTCCATCGCGCATGAGCGAGTCGATGCGTGGCGAGTTGCTCAGATTTGGCTGAGGTAACTCCTGTGCCCGGTAGGGTTGCAGGATACGGGGAAAAGCCGAAGGTGGCTTCGAGTAGTCCTGCAAATGGACCAGCTGCGGCTGTGCTGGTACCGGCGCGGCCTGCGGCGCAGGTGCAGCAGGGACCTCCTGCGCCTGCAAAAGCAGTTGCAGTAGCGGACCGGCGACGAGGGCAACCGCCGTCAACAGCAAGGCGGCCTGCTTGATGGCCGCCGCGATTCGTGGCGAAGGCAAAAACATGATTTGTCTCCTGGAGTTAGAGCGGTCGTGCACCAGTTTCAAGATACAAAATAGATTTTGAAAACATGCGGAAAACATAGAAGCGTGATTCCATCTTAGCGGGACTAAGCGGCGGGCGCGGTCGCAGATTGTAAAGAATTGTTCGACAGCCGCCATCGGATCTCGGACTCCGGGCGTCAGACGTCAGTCTTTGTCGGCGTTAGAGAGTCTAACGCGAAGACCCGAAGTCGGAGGTCCAAGGCCCGAGCGGTCACTGCTGCTGCGAATTTGCCTGGGGTGCCGGCTGGGACACCGATGGCAGGTCCTTGCGCGGGGTAATGTACGGTACATTTGGCAGGCGGGTAACATGGCCGCGAGCCGCGTCGTCGACGCTGATGCCGTTGTGATCGAGCAGTGAGCCGGTAGCGCGGTCCAGCTCGATACGCGACTTCTCATAAGCGACAGTGGCATTCACCAGAGTGGATTCGGCGGTGGCCAATTGGCTCTCGTATTGCAGAACCAGAGTTGTCGTCGAAGTGCCAAATTGATATTTCTTTTGTTCAGCGTCGAGCGACTGCCGCGCCAGATCCAGGGCAGCCTTAGCGGAGTCCACGCTGGCGCGGTTTTGCTGCACGGCGTATTGCGCGTTGCGGACCTCGATTCCGACCTGGTTTTCGATCTGCTGCAAACGCATCTGGGCCTGGCGATATTCCAGTTCCGATCGAATTTGCACAGCCTGGCCGGCACGGTTGCGCAGGGGGATGTTCAGGGAAAGACCGACTCCTTTATCCGGCGCAGTGGAGTTCACAAGTTGGTTCCATGTGCCACCTATACTCGTCGATGCGACGATAGGAATCGTCTCGGCAGGGTTGTGAACATTCGGACCCGCGCAGAAACCTAGCAAGAGCTGCTCTGGCGTCTGGTTTGCGCACAAGTTGGACGGATTCTGTGAGCCCCCAAGACCTGATCCGGCATAGTAAGCGAATGCATCCAACGTGGGCAACAGAGCGCTCCGCACCGCCTTGTTACTGTAATCGCGGCTGTTCAGATCGATTCGCGATTCAACCAGTTCGGCGCGATGACGGAGAGCATCGTTGACCAGATCCTCGGTGGGAATAACCTCTTCCTGCGCGGGAACATCGATCGTGGAAGTTGGAATCACCTCGGCGGTTGCCAGGGTTTGATCCTTTAATGTACGCGTCAGCGCGTTCTTCATCAGCAGCTGCTCTAACTGCAGGTTGGTCTGCGCCTGGGTGACGAGCTGCTGATCCTGGGCCACTGTGCTTTGAGCGCGGACGACTTCGATCGGGGCCAGGCTTCCGATCTCGACCTGCTTCCTGGTATCCGACAAGGTCTTCTGGGCAAAGGCCAGCGATTCGTTCTGCACTCGGGCATTCTCATAGGCGTAGACCAAATCCCAGTAGATGTTTTCGATCTGATCCACCGAGTCGATGATTTGCAGGCGGAAGGCCACGTCAGAGAGTTCGCGGTTATTCTTTGCGATGTGAATGAAGCGAGAGTTCGCCGGGAACCCCAAACCCTGAAGCAGATGTTGCGTAACCTGCAAGCGGAGCGAAGAATTAATAAGCGGGCTGTACGTGTTAAAAGGGACGTTGGAGGTAGCGCGGGTGTTGCTGAATCCAACTTGCAGATTGGTGCCCCAGTCAAAACCCTGGGTATAGTTGAAATTCACGGTGCCTGTGTTCTGTGCGAGAATCGGCACCCCATTGAACAAGCTCGACGACACACTCTCCAGGTGATCCTCCTGGAGAGTGGCCGTAACCACAGGATCAAAGCTGGTGATGTTCGGCCCCAGCCCCAACGTGGAACTGACAAGGCCGTTGGTACCGGCGCCGATCCCGCCCGCACCCAGGCTGGTGCCGCCCGTGGAAGCGCCGGCGGTCGCACCGATGCCGCCGACGCCCCCGCCAGGAGTATTCTGAACCACTCCGGCGTTTATACCCAGGATTGAGGCGCCGGCTTTGGCGCGCAGCACATCCGTGTCGGCAATGTTCAGATTGTAGCGGGCGATCGCTACGTCGAGATTATTCTCAAGCGCCAGCGCAATAGCATCGTTAAGAGACAGGTAGAGCTTGCCGTCGTGCATCAGCGAATCGATACGTGCAGTATTCGCGAGATTAGGAGCGGCGACGTGCCGCGGCGTATAAGGGCCAACCGGGTTGGGAAAATGTGTTACCGGCTTGGTGTAGTCCAAGATCGGAAGCGGCCGCGTCTCCGGAGTATTCTGCGGGACGGGCGCGGCGGGTGGCTCCTGTCCCCAAACGGCAAGGGTCAGCGTCGAGAGCAAAACATTGACAACGGTCACCCGCGTGACTGAGCGTAAACATGGAAATAGCATCTACTCATCTCCGTTCATTAGAACCTTGCAGCAAGGACTTTGGTTACAACCTGAGAAAGCCAAAAATGAAACTCTACTCAGACGTTGGTACGCAGCGAGCAGCCTCCGGGTTCCTTGAAACCCCTGATTCCTTCAAATGAAGATCCAGACAAGTGTTACAAGAACTCCACCTGCAAACCGATTCAGCCATCCAGCTCTCTGGCGTGCGGAGAGCCGTCCGGATCAAAGATTTCATTTCCGAGGAGAGATTTGAACGCATTAGTATATCTGAGCTACATGCCTCTCTCCGCCGGGAAGCCTCCACATATGAAAGGATTTGGATGAGTCGGCGCGACTGTTGGACTCGAAAGATCGCATGCGCAATCTCAAACTGATTCTCTCCTACGACGGATCGTATTTCGCCGGCTGGCAGGTGCAGCGCGATGCAGTAACCGTGCAAGGCGTACTAGCCTCAGCCATTGGACGAATCACCGGAGAAAAGGTATTGCCGCAAGGCTCTGGCCGGACGGATGCAGGCGTGCACGCGCTGGCCCAGGTTGTGACATTTGTCACGGAGTCTTCTGTACCTGTAGCAAATTTCGTGAAGGCTTTGAACGACGCGCTGCCCGCGTCAGTGCGGGTTCTCGCAGTCGAGGAGGCTCCGGCGGATTTTCACGCGCGACGCTCGGCCAGGGCGAAGACTTACCGGTACCGGATTTATCGAGCGGCGATCTGCCCACCATTTCTGGCGAAGTATGTGTGGCATTATCCATATCCGCTGGATGAGGATGCAATGCGACATGCTGCGCCCCTGGTGGAAGGTGAGTATGATTTCACTTCGTTTGCGGCCGTGGACCCCGAGCGGGGTCGTGAAGCTGTACGGAGTTCGAATCTGCGGCGCATTTTTTTTTCGCGCTGGGAGCGCGAGGAGGATGAGCTCGTCTACACCGTGAAGGGATCGGGATTTCTCCATCACATGGTGAGAAATCTAGTAGGAACGTTTATCCTAGTGGGCAAAGGAACGTGGCAAGCCGATGACGTTACGCGGATTCTAGACGCGCGCGATCGGTCGGCCGCGGGAGCGACCGCGCCGGCTAGCGGGCTTTACCTCGTGAACGTGGAGTATGGGCACTGACCTACAAATCGCAGCACGCAAGGTCGTCTCGGTAAATCCCGCGACTGGCGAACTTCTGCGCGAATTGGAATGCGCGGATGAGAGCGAAATTCGCATGGTGATAGCGAGGGCGCGCACGGCGCAGATTGCATGGGGTGCAATCAGCGTCGGCAACCGAATCACGGTGTTGAGGGAGTTTCAGCGCAGGCTCGCAGAGAAAAAATCAGAGATCGCCACTGCCATCACCCGGGAGGCAGGAAAGCCTGTGGCCGAAGCTCTGACCACCGAGGTGCTGGTTGTCCTCGATGCGGCACGGTTCCTGATCGATAACGCGTATCGCTTGCTGGGCGACGAACCGGTACCGCACGGCAATCTCGTTGCTAAGCTCAAGAGCGGGCGGTTGGCGCGCGAACCCTACGGTGTGATTGGAATCATTTCGCCGTGGAACTATCCGTTTTCGATTCCCGCGACCGAAACGCTCGCTGCCCTGGTGGCCGGTAATGCCGTAGTGCTTAAGCCTTCGGAGTTTACCTCTCTCGTCGCACTGGAGCTCGAGTCGCTGTTGCACGCGTCGGGCGTGCCGCGAGACGTTTTTCAGGTCGTGGTGGGCGACGGGGTGACGGGATCCGCGCTGACGAATTCTCCAATCGACAAACTGATATTCACCGGCAGCGTAGCCACAGGCAAGCGCATTGCGGCAGCCGCGGCTGAACGGCTGCTGCCCCTGGTACTGGAGTTGGGCGGTAAAGATCCTATGCTGGTGCTCGACGATGCCGATGTTGACGTAGCCTCGAGTGCTGCGGTTTGGGGAGCCTTCGTCAATGCCGGGCAGACTTGCCTCTCGGTAGAGCGCTGCTATGTGCATCGAAGCTTGTACAAGGACTTCTTGAACGCGTGCGCGGAAAAGACGAAGAAACTAATTGTGAACCACGGCCTGCTCCACGACACCGACGTGGGGCCGATGATCCACCAGGGCCAATTGCACATTGTCGAATCTCATGTGGTAGACGCGGTCACGCGCGGAGCACGGGTTCTGGCTGGCGGCTCTCGCCTCCCAGAACTAGGGCCGAATTTCTACCGACCTACAGTGTTGGCTGACGTCACGCATCAGATGCGTATCATGCGCGAGGAAACGTTCGGTCCGGTGTTGCCGGTCATGGCGTTCGACAGCGACGAAGAAGCAGTTCACCTGGCCAATGACTCGGAGTATGGCCTGGCGGCGAGTGTCTGGACTCGCAACCCCGACCGCGGCGACCGGTTGGCACGGCGCATTCAAGCGGGCACGGTCATGGTGAACGATCTGGTTTCGTGTTTTGGCATCAGTGAGGCCCCGCACGGCGGCAGGAAAGCGAGCGGCGTGGGCCGCGCCCATGGACGGTTCGGCCTGGAAGAGATGGTCCAGCTGAAATATTTGGATTCAGACCGCATGCCCCGAATGAAAAAAGTGTGGTGGTATCACTACGGCGCAAGTTTCGTGCGGCAGATGAAAGGGTTCATCGATTTCCAGTTTGCGCAAAGATTGAGAGAGCGGCTCAGCGGAGCGCTGCGCGCGGCCGGTATTGTGAGAAGCAAGCGACTATGAGCCTGGCGTATCGAAATCAGGAACTAAGAACTAAACAGAGGATATTTCGTGAGCAATCTGACAAGTTCAGATCCGAAACTCGAGCTGCTGCGGCACGCCCTGGCGACGTTGGCTTATCGAGCAGGCAAGGCGATCCGCAATGCTCCGGACGGGTTCGCCACGTTTCAGGCCTGCGAGGGTGTACGCACACCAGGACAAATTCTGGCGCATATTGGCGACCTGATGGATTGGGGGCTCTCGATCGCGATCGGAAAACAGCAGTGGCATAACTCCGAGCCACAGCCCTGGAAAAAAGAAGCAGAGAGATTTTTCGCGGCGCTGAAGAAGTTCGACGATTTTTTCGCTTCGAGTGAGCCTCTCCATGCTTCGCCGGAAAAACTCCTTCAAGGGCCGATTGCCGATGCGCTGACCCACGTCGGCCAGATCGCGATTCTGCGGCGAATGGCCGGCGAACCCGTGAAAGGCGAGAGCTACTATGCGGCGGAAATTACGATGGGCCGCGTGGGAGCGGAGCAGGCTAAACCGAAGAGCGAGTTCTAATTTGCAATTGTACAAATTGTGACCCACCAGGCTCTGATTAACCTGATTGTGATTAACCTGATTGATTAACCAGATTGTGACTAACTAGGGATTCTTCAGTGCGACTTCCGCCCGGTAAATGGCTTGCCAGCGTCCAGCCTTGAAGACATAGATAGAACTGCCGTTCATATGGACCGGGGCCTTCTCGCCGTTGCAAGTGGCATACTCTTCGGCCTTGTAAGTGAGGAGATATGCGCCGGCAGCCAGCGGAATTGCGCCGAAGTCTGAGAGCCCATAGCCTTCCACGGTGCAGACCTTTGCGGATGCTTGCTGCTCCGCGAGTTGTTGATCCCGGGAGAAGGTGCCTGCGTCACCCCAGAAAATCCCGTTCTCCAGCATGTGTTCGCGGAAGTAGGCTTGGTCTTTTGTTTTCCACGCTTCGAAAAAGCCATTCTCAGTGCGCACCAACTCCTGTTGCACGCTGGCCTCAGCGCTACTTTTCGCATGCGGCGTCTGAGCGCTGGTCGCGCCGAGCAGAAACGTGAACGCCACAAGAATTGCCGCGTTGCGCCGGAAAATTCTTATCATTGAATCAGGCTTGGAATCGGGCTTGAAATCGGGCTTGCAGTACATAAGACCTCAGTTTGAAGTGGATTTTCGCTCTCGATATTAGGCCTAGCATACGATATGGCGGCTTTGGCTCGCCTTCCGCTTCGAGTACAATGGCGCTCGTGGAGCCGAATCCGGCGGCGTTAGCGCCGCGCGAACGAGGGTAAGTACTTTGGCGACCGGCGAAATTGCAAATGCAGGCACGCAAACTCCTGTGCAGCTTCCTCATCATAAAGTGAAGATCAAGAAGGCGGGACAGCGAGCTTGCAACGAGAAAAACGAAAAGGGCAAATTCTGTGGCGGACATTTGAAGCGCTGGTTCTACACCACCGACGTCATCGAGCAGGCGTGCGGCGACGCGGAAAAGGCTTGGGGACCGGACGCCGAAGTCTACCGTTGCGAGCATTGTCAGACGCTCTATCTGCCCAATCCCGCGGAAGCGAAAATCAACGTCGCCGGACAGGGAATGATTTCGGTCTTCGGGCTTACGCTGCCGCCGAAAGACAAATAGCTTCTAGCTGATACTCGAGCCGGGCACGAAACTAGAAGCCAGGAGCTGGAAGCTGGCAGCCGTTTCCCCATGAACACTTCCGAACTCATTTACGACTGGAACAAAAACCATCCACCGGGTTTAAAGCCACCCGGACCGGTGCTCCTCAATGACGAAAGCCTGCGCGATGGCTTGCAGTCGCCATCGGTGCGCGATCCATCGATTCCAGAAAAAATTGAGATTCTTCATCTGATGGAGGCGTTGGGAATCGACTCGCTCGATCTTGGGTTGCCGGGTGCGGGAGCGCGGGCGGTCGAGCATGTAACGGCGCTGGCGCGGGAGATCGTCGCACACAAAATGAAGATTCGCGCCAACTGCGCGGCGCGGACTCATGAGAACGATATTCGTCCCATTGCCGAGATCGTGCAAAAAACGGGGCTGCGCATCGAGGCCGCAACTTTTATTGGTTCAAGTCCGATTCGCCGTTTTACGGAAGGCTGGACCGACGATTTCCTTTTGCAGACCACCGAGAAGGCTGTGAAGTATGCGGTTTCGCTCGGCCTCGACTCCATGTTCGTCACCGAGGACACGAGCCGCTGCGATCCCGAGACGGTGAAGCGGCTCTATTCGACGGCCATTAGTTGCGGGGCGCGGGCAATCGTAATCTGCGATACTGCCGGCCACGCCACGCCCATGGGCGCTCTGGCGCTGGTACGTTTTGTGATCGAAGAGGTGGTGAAGCCCTCCGGAGAGAAGATTCGTGTGGACTGGCACGGGCACAGCGACCGCGGCTTGGCGATTGCCAATTCAATGGCCGCGGTAATTGCCGGAGCAAATTGCGTTCACGGCTGCGCCATCGGCTTGGGCGAGCGCGTGGGCAATACGCAAATCGATCAGATGCTGGTGAACTTGAAGCTGATGGGCATTGCGCCGTGGGACGACCAGGACCTCACCAAGCTGAAGCACTATTGCCAAGCGGTTTCGCGGGCGACGGGAGTTCCGATTCCGGCAAATTATCCGGTAGTGGGCGACGACGCTTTTCGCACCGCCACGGGTGTACACGCGGCGGCCATCATCAAGGCCTACCACAAGAACGATGTCGTGCTCGCCAATACCGTTTATTCCGGCGTACCCTCGCATGTGTTCGGGCTGGAGCAGATCATCGATATCGGGCCCATGAGCGGCAAGTCGAATGTGCTCTTCTGGCTGGAGCGGCGAGGCATCCCGGCAAGCGACGAGTTGGTCGACCGCATCTACCAGCGCGCCAAAGCTAGCGATCACACACTCAGCGATGCCGAGGTTGTGGAATGCTTACCTGCGACCGTGAAGCAAAACTGAAGCCACGCGAATCAAAGCTTCATGTCTGAAACAGATTCGAGTCCAATGAAACATGCGATTCTTGGAGCCGGCGGCGTTGGTGGCCTGATCGGCGCTTGTCTGGCGCACTTGGGAGATTCTGTCACTCTTGTAGTTCGACCTCAAAGGCTCGCGCACTATCCCAATACAATCCGACTGGAGAGTGCATTCGGCAACTTCGAAGTCAATGTTGCGGTGGCCGCGGAAGTTCCTCCTGTCGATGTGCTCTGGCTTACCGTGAAGGCCACGCAGATGGAGGCGGCGCTCGGCGCTCTCAAAAATTATGAGACTGTCCGGGGGATCGTTCCACTGCTCAACGGCATCGATCATGTCTCTCTGCTCCGAGCCAGGTACGGATCAGAGCGCGTGATTCCCGCTACCATTGCGGTTGAAACCGAGCGTGTCAGTCCTGGACATATCGTTCATCGATCTCCTTTCGCCCGCCTTAATGTGTTATCCGCCGGACAGCCCATGCTTGGTAGCACCATCAATCAGCTTCAGCAACTTGGCTTCGAATGCCGCTTCATCGACGACGAGCCAACTTTAATGTGGGGCAAGCTCGTGTTTCTGGCCCCGTTTGCTTTGTCCACAACGGCGGCGGATAAGACGACGGGCGAGATCCTTGCCGATCCCGAGTGGAGGAAACTGGGACTGGACTGTCTACGAGAGGTTTGTGCCGTGGCCCTTGCCGAGGGCGCGAAAGTCGATGCGGATGCTGTGATCGCTGGAGTGATGAAGATGCCTGGCAACATGCGCAGCTCCATGCAGAAAGACGTTGAAAGACACAACCCACCGGAACTGGATGCGATTGCCGGGCCGATACTCCGCGGCGCCGCGCATCATGGGATTGATGTCCCTGTTACAAGGAAACTAGTGGCTGCCGTTGAATTGCGCGCAAGGTAACCCGGCAATAAAATCAGTGGCCAGTGATCAGTGTCCAGTGGTCAGTAAGATTTGTCTGATCACTGGACACTGTGCACGACCACCCCACGCAATAAGACTGCTCAGTAGGGGCACTTGCTATGAGGCTGCGCTAGTCTCGAATGAGAAGGGTAACGACGATTCCGCAGGCGCAGCTTCGGCCGCGAACTTCTCTTTGAGGCGCAGAAATGGTTCCTCGAAATACCAGCGAGACAAATAGGCAATACTGACCGACAAGGTCGCACCGGCGACAAAGCGCCCTAGAATCAAGGCCGCGGTACCACTTGTCCACGAAACATCCAGGCCCCAGCGTCCGAGGAATCGATCGACGATATCGAAGGCTAGCATGTGAATCAGATACAGGCCGTAACTGATCTCTCCAAAGAACCTCAATGTCGGCCGCGCGAGGATCGTTTTCCATGGACCTGTGCCTACGGCCAGAGCAATCGCGACTATCCCCGCAAAAAAAGAGTTTATCAGCGAGATTCTGAAAACTCCTCCCACAAAACTGCCGGATGACATGATCCCAGCAGGAACGAGGACGAGGACAAGCAAAGCGCTGGAGATAGTACAGGCTAGACCAAAGCGAAGCATCCCATTTCGCGCCGACAGCTTTCCGCGAGCGCATATGGCGAGCAGCGCACCCCAGGCCAGACCGTCGAGAACGAGCCACGTGTATGGGGCGCCATAATCGCAGTGCCGCCAATAATATAAAGCCCGAAGCGCAGCTGAGCCGGCGATAAAGCATCCGCAGATCCAAGGGAGCGCTCGACGCGAGAAACTGCGGACCGCAGCCGGCCAAAGCAGGTAAAAATGCTCCTCTACCGCCAGGGACCACAAGACAGCATATTGCATGGGTACACCCAGGAGCATTGTGACATTCGATAGATAGACAAGACTGAGGCCGAAAAATCCCCACGAGACATGCCGTGTCGTGAGATCCGTGCGACCGACGGCCAACACTAGCAAAAGCACGGCGTAATAGGCAGGCAAGATACGAAGGGCTCGCCGCAGATAGAAATTTCGGTAATATTCGGGATGACTCTGGCTGTCAAGCAGGATTCCAGTAATCAGGAAACCCGAAAGAACAAAAAAAAGGTTAACACCCGTCCACCCCACGTTTGTGAGGAGCAGGAACCAGCGAACCGGCCCGTGAAATCGGGCGGCCCCAGCGATGAAATAAAAACCGTGAAACAAAAGAACGAGTAGCACCGCAGCGCCTCGCAGCGTGTCCAGTTCGGGCATACGAGGTCGAATGATGGTCTGCGGAACCTGTAGTGTCGTTTGCACTGAGATACCGCGACGCTACCACGGATCGGAAGTCTTTCGTGAGTAACCTCCGAGCTTCGCCCCTGCCAACCCCGTTTCCGTTCCATACGTTGTAAGATGAACGGAATTATTCGCATGAGCCCCTCTTCCCCACGTACGGACCTGCCGGAGATTGCTGCCGCGGTGCAGCAGGAAGTGGCTCGCCTGGCGGCGTCGCCGGAGGTGCGGTCGGCATTCAACTGGCTGCGCACCCAAGAGGCGCAATTTGCCCAGTGGCAGATGGAAATGGCGAGGATCGCGGCGCCTCCGTTTGGCGAGTCGGCACGCGGAGCATGGCTGGCCGAGCGCTTTCGCGAGGTTGGCCTCGATGATGTCCGCATCGACGATGTGGGCAATGTGTTCGGCGTGCATCCAGGATTTGGACCGCGCTACGTTGCCTTGAGTGCGCACATTGATACCGTGTTTCCCGCAAACACTCCGCTGAATATTCGGCAACAGGGCAGCAGGCTATTTGGGCCGGGCGTTTCGGACAACGGTGCGGGTGTGACTGCGATTCTCGCACTCGCTGCACTGATGCGCGCCGTGCGACTGAGGCACGCGCTGCCGTTTGTGTTTGTCGGCAATGTAGGAGAAGAAGGCGAGGGTGACTTGCGTGGCATGCGGCACATTTTCTCTACGCCACGGTGGAAAGACTCCATTGCCTATACCGTGGTGCTCGACGGCGCGGGCGCGGACACGATTGTGGCCGAAGCCCTCGGGAGCCGTCGCTTTGAGGTGATCGTACGCGGTCCCGGCGGACATTCGTGGAGTGACTTTGGCGCTCCCAATCCGATTGTGATTCTGGCGCGAGCCATCGACACGTTTACTGCGATGCCCGTGCCTTCGACCCCGAAGACCACATTCAACATCGGAGTCATCCGCGGCGGCACCTCTGTAAATTCGATTCCAGAGTCGGCCAGCATAAAGGTGGATATCCGCTCCACGTCGATGGCCGAGATGGAGCGACTGGAGCAAACCTTGCGCCTGGCGCTGAATCGCGCGGTAGAGGACGAAAGCCTGGCAGCCGAGATGCGCTCGCCGGTGCAGAAGCGGCCTTCCGGAGTGGATTGCGAAGTGGTCGCCATCGGAAACCGTCCTGCTGGAGAGTTGGCGACAAACTCCCGGATTCTGCATGTGATACGCGCGGTCGATGCGCAACTTAACAATGCGGCGCAGGTCCAGCGAGCCTCGACTGACGCGAACATTCCTTTGTCGTTAGGGTTGGAGGCTATTGCCATCGGTGGTGGCGGTTCGGGCGGCGGCGCTCACACCTTGCAGGAGTGGTTCGACAGCAACGGACGCGAACTGGGACTGAAACGGATTCTGCTGACGCTGCTGGCGCTGGCCGGAACGGGGGCGGATGGGGAGATTCGGAACCTCAGGGGCTAAGGCCCCTCACCAAAACAAGCCCTTATTCGCAGCGCTGAAGCTCTGCATACCGAACTGATGCGAGTTCACCCAAAAGACAGAATCCGTGCCGTCCCTTTGAGATGCGCGGTAGCCCTGTCTGCACTGGCAAGCTTAGCTTGCCTGTCAGCGTTTACTCAGACGTCGGGATCAATGGCCGATGTGATCTACATCCACGCGAATGTTTATACCGGCGTGCGCGCGAAGGGGCAGCCAAAGTCGATCCTGCGAGCAGAGGCCATCGCAGTGCGCGGCGACCGAATTCAAGCTGTGGGTAAGAATGCGGAAATCGAGAAACTGAAAGGCCCGCAAACCCAGGTCATCGATTTGGGTGGACACTTTGTCATGGCGGGTTTCAACGATGCGCACCTGCACCTGGCGGACGCGGGTCTGCAGAAGCTGAATCTGAATTTAACCGGAGTGAAGACGCTCGATGAACTCCGCAAAAAGCTGCGCGATCGAGTGCAAGAGACAGCGCTCGGCGAGTGGATCGTCGGCGGAGGATGGGATGAAACTCTATGGCCCGTCAAAGTCACGCCAAATCGCCGGAATCTCGATGAAGTCTCAAATGGACATCCCGTTTTCCTGGTTCGCATCGACGAGCACAGCGCGGTGGCGAACAGCAGGGTGCTGGAATTAGCCAATGTAACTCCAGCCAGCAGCGATCCCGAGGGCGGACGCATCGATCGCAACGAGAAGGGCGAGCCAACTGGAATCCTGCGCGAAACCGCCATCGAGATGGTGAGGGCGGTCATTCCGAAGCCTTCGCGCGAGAAGCGCCAGCAAGCGATCGAACTCGCACTGGCAGACCTGGCGCAGCACGGCGTGACCTCAGCGCAAGACTGTTCCACTATCGCAGAGGGCTGCTCCACCTGGGAAGATTTCCAGATCTACGAAGACTTGGAAAAAGAGGGCAAGCTTACGGCGCGCATCACCGAATGGCTACCCTTTGACCAGCCGGTCCAAGACTTGCGAGCGAAACGAGAGTCGCATTCGCGATCCGACTTGATGCTGCATACCGGAATGTTGAAGGCATTCTTGGATGGCTCGCTAGGGTCACGTTCCGCGGCCCTCCTGGAAACCTATGCAGACAATCCGAAGAACCTCGGCTTGCTGCGCTACGATCCAGTCAAGCTGAACAGAATGGCCAGGGAACGTGTTCTGGCGGGCTTTCAGATTGGATTTCACGCCATCGGCGACAAGGGCGTGCAGATGGCGCTCGATGCTTTTACCGAAGCCGAAAAAGCCGCACACGAGCAGAACGTGAAAGCCCCGAATGGCAGCGACGATTTTCGTCTGCGAATTGAACACGCGCAAGTCACAACACCAGAACAAATCGCATGCTTTAAAGAGCTGAGAGTGATCGCCTCCATGCAGCCCAGCCATTTACTCACGGACATGCGCTGGGCGCAGGACCGACTGGGACCAAAGCGAGCCTCCACTTCCTACGCGTGGGCGGCCTTTGAGGACGAGGGCGTCACGCTAGCCTTTGGCACGGATTATCCGGTTGAGCCAGTAGCGCCGTTTCGCGGCCTTTACTCCGCCGTGACGCGCAAAAGCGAAGACGGAAAACAAGAGTATTTTCCCGAGCAGAAGCTGACCATGGATCAAGCGATTGCGGCTTACACGACAGGGTCAGCTTTCGCTGAATACGAAGAAAAAGAGAAGGGTAAGCTGGCGCCCGGCATGCTTGCGGATTTTGTAGTGCTTGACCGCGACTTAACGGCGGTCGCCCCCGAAAGAGTGCTAGCCACAGAGGTTCTGCGTACAGTGGTCGGGGGCAGAACAGTCTACGAATCACTAACCGGCAAGTAACGAGAACTCTGAGTACGACATGGCGCTGCTAGGCCGCAGCAATTCCCCGCAGATGTAAAACGAAGAGTCTGATTTGTGCGTCTAACACCTTGTGACTTAACCGTTTCAGGTCTTGATGTAATCCCGGCTGGTGATTTCCCGGTCGCGTATAATAGGAAGTTCTAGTTTCTGGAGGGAAGTAGGCATATGGATTCGCGGGAAACGTGGGAGCGTCTGAAGACCCGTCGATGGGCATATTCGTTCAGCATCGTAACGACGCTGGCGCTAGGCATTCTGATCGGCACAGTGGTTTCTTATGGCGTGAAGGGCAAAGAAGGTCAGAAGTCTTCCGATGCAACTCCGCTGACGGTCCCAGCGCCGCAGCAGCTTTCCAGCGCCTTTTCACAGATTGCCAAGCAGTTAGGACCAAGTGTGGTCAACATCAACACGGAATCGACCATAAAGAATCCGCACCGGCGCCGTGGTGGGCAGAGTCCCGACGACGATGACAACGGCGGCAGTGGGATGGACGACTTCTTCAACCGCTTTTTTGGCGGGCCTGGCGGCCAGGGCGGCCAGAATAACCCGTTTGGTGGAGGCGGAGATGGCGCCATTCGCGAGCGCTCGCTAGGTTCCGGCGTGATCGTCGATCCCAAAGGCTACATCGTGACGAACCGGCACGTGGTTGAGAAGGCAGACCGGATTCGCGTGCGCCTGCAGGACGATCCACCGGGCGTTCAGCACGACGCCAAAGTCATCGGAGAGGATCAGGAAACCGATCTCGCCGTCATCAAGATTGACATGGACCGCGCCGTGCCCGTGGCTAAGCTCGGGAATTCGGACAGCATGGAGGTCGGCGATTGGGTGCTGGCCATCGGCAGTCCCTTCGGCCAAGTGGGGACAGTCACTGCGGGAATTGTGTCGGCCAAAGGAAGGGATATCGTACCCGGACGGCAGTTTCAGACGTTTATTCAAACCGACGCTGCGATTAACCCAGGCAACTCTGGCGGCCCTCTGGTTAACATGAACGGCGAGGTCATCGGCATCAACACGGCGATTTTGAGCGAGACCAACGCCTACGCGGGCGTAGGTTTCTCGCTTCCTTCGAATACGGTCGCGCAAGTCTACAACCAGCTCATCGGGCCTGAACATCGCGTTGCGCGCGGTTCCATCGGTATAATGTTTGACTCGGTCGAAAATCCGGCGATCGCTCGCGTTTACGGCAACGGATCAGGCGTAACCATCTCAAGCGTCGTGGCTGGCAGCCCCGCGGATCAGGCGGGGCTGAAGGTGGGCGACACCATCACCACCGTCGATGGCAAGAAAGTAACCAAGGGCGCGGAGTTGGTGGCGGACATCGCGTCGCGCAAGCCGGGTGCAAAAGTGCAGCTCGGTTTCGTGCGCAATGGCAAGCAACAGGAGACCAGCGTAACCATTGCGGATCGCGCGAAACTCTTTGCCGCACGGTTAAACGAAGATGACAGCGGCAACGACGAGAGCACGCCCAAGCAGAGCAAGTTCGGCATCACCGTCCGCAAGCTGACGCCGGAGATGGCTGAGCGGCTGGATGTCGCGGCAGGCAAAGGTGTGATCGTACAGGACGTAAAGCCGGGGTCGTTCGCTGAGGACGTTAACCTCAACCGCGGAGACGTGATCCTGGAAATCAACAAGCAATCGGTGAACAGCGAAGAAGATTTCGCCAGGGTGGAGTCGAGCCTGAAGAGCGGCCAGGACGTGGTTTTCCTGGTCCGCCCACGCGGCTCGTCGCGCCAGGACGGAACGATCTTCTTGCCTGGTACACTTCCGTAACCTAAGGAATAGCCCAACGGGAACTGGCATTGCCTCCTTCGGCAGGGGATGATTACAATGCTGGTTTCGGTTGGGCCTTATTTTTTCCTACGCGAAAGCATTTGCAGCAAAGAAGTTTGGTACCGCGGTTTATAGGTCTGGGAGGCCAGAGGTTGGAACGAGCGTTTTCGGCAAGAATCCGGAGCAGATGGTTGGCTGCGGGATACGCTGTGGCGCTGATTTGTGCCGGCTCTACGCCACCTGTGTTGCTGGCGCAGTCTGCTGCCACTACTTCGAAGACGGACAGCCAAACCCAGAAAAAGACTACGAATTCGAAAAATCACACCACGCCCGCGTCAAAGAGCGCGGGAGCCAGCACATCATCGGCTAAAACGCACGCTGCACCGCATTCCACGGGCAATGCGCGTTCGAAATCGACCACCGCCAATGGGAGCCGTAGTGGCAAGTCGAAGCAGGCAAGTGTGCGAAGGAACGGCAAACATAAAACGGTCGCACGAGGCCAGCAGAAGATCGACCCCGAGCGGGCGCAGGCGATCCAGGAAGCATTGATCCGCGAGCACTACCTTAGCGGCGAAGCGGCCGGAACATGGAATCAGGCCAGTGAAGACGCCATGCGGCGCTATCAGGCCGACCACGGCTGGCAATCGAAGACGGTGCCCGATTCGCGTGCCCTGATTAGCCTCGGGCTGGGTCCGAGTCACGACCACCTGCTGAATCCCCAAAGCGCAATGACCATGGGCCCGGACGCCTCGCGGGCCGCAACGCTAACTCCCGCATCGCACAGCGCCGATCCCGCAGCGCGGCTCAATCCAAGCCCAACATCGCCCACAGATTCCTCGCCAGTTTCTTCTTCCGGCCAAGACGCTTCGGGCCCTCAGTAGAGAACCGTTTGTCGGTTCTGTAGAATCCATATCAACTCAATTCTGAACCCACCACATCTCAGTTGGATTGGCCGTCCAGCGTCCGTTGCGCGCCGCCGCGAGAGTGGTATACCGTAAACAGTCCGATCTCTTCACCCATGGCTGAGCGCAGCGAAACTCTCCAAGACCAACCGTCCAAGGCTTCCAACGTCCTGACGACGAAAATCGATCCCACGTCGGCCCGGTACGAGGCCAACATGCGTTTTCTCGCCGATCTTATGTCGCAGGTGCGGAACGAAGGCGAGAAAATATGCGAGGGCGGCGGCGCGAAAGCCATCGAAAACCAGCATGCCAAGGGACGCCTCACCGCGCGCGAACGCATTGATCTGCTGGTAGACCCCAAGACGTTTTTCGAGCTGGGAGTTTACGCGGCATACGGCATGTATGAAGAGTGGGGCGGAGCGCCAGCCGCGGGCGTGATTACGGGCCTGGCACGAATCCACACGAGAATGGTGATGATCATTGCGAACGACGCCACGGTGAAGGCGGGTGCGTTCTTCCCGATGACCTCGAAGAAAGTAATTCGCGCTCAGAACATCGCCATAGAAAACCGTATACCCACGATTTATCTGGTGGATTCTGCGGGTGTTTTTCTGCCCCTGCAGGAGGACGTTTTTCCCGACACGGACGATTTCGGCCGCGTCTTCCGCAACAACGCCGTTATGTCGGCTCTGGGCATTCCCCAGACTGCGGCGATTATGGGGATGTGCGTGGCCGGAGGCGGCTACCTGCCCGTGATGTGCGATCACGTCTTGATGACCGACGGCAGCGGCTTGTTTCTGGCCGGACCGGCACTGGTGCAAGCGGCGATTGGGCAAAAAGTTTCGGCCGAAGATCTCGGCGGCGCAGCCATGCACGCGGGCATCAGCGGCACCGTGGATTTTCGCGAAGCGGACGATCCAGCATGCCTCGCGCGGATTCGCTCCATCGTCGAAAAATGGGGATACCGCCGCCAGTCTCCCTGGGACCGCAAGAAGCCCTTCGAGCCGACGCTGGCCGCGGAAGAGATTTACGGCATTTACGATTCCTCGCCCGGTCGGCCGTACGACATGAAAGAAATTCTGGCGCGCGTGCTCGATGGCAGCCGTTTCGACGAGTACAAACCGGAATATGGCAAGACGCTGATCTGCGGCTACGGGCGTATCGGCGGCTTCGCCGTGGGCATCGTCGCCAATCAAAAGCTGCACGCAAATCAAGTCGATCACGAAGGCCACAAGCGCATCGAGTTCGGGGGCGTGATCTATACGGAATCTGCGGAGAAAGCCGCGCGCTTCATCATGGACTGTAATCAGAATCTGATTCCTCTGGTTTTCTTCCATGACGTGAACGGTTTCATGGTCGGTCGCGACGCGGAGTGGAGCGGCATCATCAAAGCCGGCGCGAAGATGGTGAATGCCGTGTCGAATTCGGTCGTACCGAAGATCACGGTGATCGTGGGCGGTTCTTTCGGCGCGGGACATTATGCGATGTGCGGCAAGGCGTTCGATCCGCGCTTCGTCTTTGCCTGGCCAACCGCACGCTATGCCGTGATGAGCGGCGATTCGGCGGCAGGAACCCTGGTTGAGATAAAAGTGAAGCAACTGGAGCGCAGCGGCACGAAGTTGAGTGAAGAAGACAAGAAGGAGTTGTACGAATCGGTGAAGCGCAGTTACGACGAGCAGACCGACCCGCGTTACGGCGCAGCCCGGCTGTGGATCGACAAGATCATCGATCCCATCGAGACCCGTGACGCGATCACGCAGGCGCTCGAAGCCGCGGCGCTGAATCCCGACGTACCGGAGTTCAAGGTGGGAGTGCTGCAAACATGATTCACCACGGAGACACAGAGACACGGAGTGGACTTCTTCAGGAAACCCTCACTAAACAGGTCATCGGGGCTGCGATCGAAGTACACCGCGAACTCGGGCCTGGCCTCATGGAGTCCGCCTATGAAGAGTGCCTCTGTCATGAGTTGCATCTCCGGAATCTGAGATTTGAACGGCAGATGCCGTTGCCGGTTCGATACAAGGGCATCAATCTCGACTGCGGATACCGCATCGATCTTGTCGTTGAAGATTCGCTTACTCTGGAACTCAAGTGCATCGAACACATCCTGCCGGTTCATGAGGCTCAACTCCTGACATACTTGAAACTGACCGGCAAGCGGGTTGGGCTAATCCTGAATTTCAATGTGTCGGTCCTAACCCGGGGCGGGCTTATACGAAAGGTTCTTTAATTCGTGATCTCCGTGCCTCCGTGTCTCCGTGGTGAATGAATTGTCTGATTCCGTCAAACTGATCGAGTGTCCGCGCGATGCGTGGCAGGGACTGAAGGGGCAGATTCCGTCCGACATCAAGCGTGCTTACCTGCAGGCATTGATCAGCGCGGGATTCAAGCACATCGACGCAGTCTCGTTTGTGTCGCCGAAAGCTGTACCGCAGATGGCGGACTCAGAAGAAGTATTGAAAGAACTCGATCCGCCCGATGACGTGGAAATCATCGGAATCGTGGTCAACGAAAAAGGCGCCCAGCGCGCCATTGAGACGCATGCCGTCCATACTCTGGGATTTCCCTATTCGATCTCAGAAACGTTTTTGCGCAAGAACCAGAATCAATCCGCCGAAGACGCGCTCGATGAACTGGAAAAGATTCAGAAGAAGGCCGACGATGCCGCACTCGACGTCGTAGTCTATATCTCGATGGCATTCGGCAATCCGTATGGCGATCTTTGGAGCGTGGATGAAGTGATCGAGGCCATCTCGCTGATGGAAGTCGACAACTTGCGCATGCTTTCACTCGCCGACACGGTCGGCATGGCCACTGCAACACAGATCTCCGAGTTGGTAAGCGCAGTGATGGCGAAGTACGATTATCTCGAGATTGGTGTGCATCTGCACAGCCGTCCCGAAGATGCAGCGGCGAAGATTCTTGCGGCCTATGATGGGGGTTGCCGCCGCTTTGATTCCGCCATCGGCGGCCTGGGAGGCTGTCCATTCGCGCAGGATGCGCTGGTCGGCAATATCGCGACTGAGAAGGTGATTGAGACTCTGGGGCAGCGTGGCGCGGATCTGCCTCCGCTAAAGCCGCTGGACGCGCTGCTGCGCGCCACCACGGAGATGGGAGCGAGGTTTTCGGGCTCGCATGCTGCCGATTGAATCAGCCACGGATTCGCATAGGATATTCAAGCTGCCTGGGAAGAGGAGAAAAATTGGCTGTTCCGGAAAACACGCACGTCGATGACAACCGAAAGTGGTCACGCGCATCCTTAAGAATCTTGGGCGAGACGCTGCAACCGGACCAGATTGGAGCGGCGCTCGGACTTGTTGCCACACGCTCACACATCAAAGGCGAACCACGCAGTAAGAAACACAAGGCAGTGTGGCGCGAGTCGGCATGGTTGCTGCAAAGTGCGCTCGGCGATGAGAGCGACTTGGCTGACCACCTTAAGTGGCTACTTGACAAGCTCGAACCGAAACTTGACGTGATCACAGAGCTCTCTAAGAAATATAAAGTCGATTTGTTCTGCGCTTTTTCCTCCGGGAACGGGCAGGGAGGCTTCGGGTTGGACAGCGCCACTCTCAAGCGAATCGCTGGACTTGGCATCGGTTTGTGTTTAGACCTCTATCCGCCTCCGATAGAAAATAACGACATGGCGCCAGAATAGGGACAATCACAATGTATAAGACGATCCAACTCGAATACGATTCCGGCATCGCTATCATCACACTGAACCGTCCGGAAAAGCGCAACGCCATCAGCTTTGAATTAATCGATGATCTGTTGCGCGCACTGAAGGAAGTGGAGAACTCCGACGCGCTTGTGCTCATCGTGACCGGCGCGGGCAAAGCTTTCTCCTCCGGCATGGACTTGGAGAATTTGAAGGCGTTGCTCGGCCGCACGCCCGAACAGAACCTGAAAGATTCGCAGACGATGGTCCGGCTGTTCCGCTCGCTCTACGAATTTCCCAAAGTTACAATTGCGGCGGTGAACGGAGCGGCCATTGCCGGCGGCACCGGCCTGGCTTTGCTGTGCGACTTCAGCCTGGCTGTGCCCGAAGCCAAGTTCGGCTACACCGAAGTGCGCATCGGCTTTGTGCCCGCCATCGTTTCTACCTTCCTGCTGCGCCAGACCGGAGAAAAGTACGCGCGCGATCTCTTGCTCACCGGGAGGATTATCGGCGCGGAAGAGGCCTCGCGCATGGGATTGATCAACGAAATCGTCGCGCCGGAAAAATTAATATCCCGGGCGCGAGAGTTGGCGGCACTGTTGATGGAGAACAGTCCGGCTTCGCTATCTGCTACCAAGAAGTTACTCAACGATCATGCGCGCGCCGAACTGGATGCGCAGATTGAGGCCGCGGTGCGGGAGAATGCCTCGGTCCGGACCACCGCCGACTTCCGCGAAGGAATTGCTTCCTTCCTCGAAAAACGCAAGCCGGTGTGGACGGGCAAATGACGAACCGACAATGACTACCAGACAATGACAACCAGACAACAAGGAACGAACGAAACCCGGCTCCGCGTGCGCTATGCGGAGACCGATCAAATGGGAGTGGTTTATCACTCCAACCATTTCATCTGGTTTGAAGTAGGGCGTGTTGAACTACTAAGGCAGTTGGGTTTCTCCTATCGCGACATGGAGGCGAAAGATAAATGTTTCATCGCCGTAGCTGAGGCTAAATGCCGCTATCGGGCCCCAGTACGTTACGACGAAGAGATTCTGGTGCGGACGCAACTGTTGAACGTGCGGGATGCCGTGATTCACTTTGGCTACGAACTGCGGCGAGCGGAGGACGGCACGTTGCTGGCCGATGGCGAGACCACCCATATTGTCACGAATGCCGATATGAAGATTACCGCGTTGCCTGAAAAATATCTGAACGTGTTCCGCGCGGCGGTGGGAAAACGGAACGGAAAACTCTCTTGAACGCACTTCATATTAGCGGTAAGTATCTCACTCTGGAAGCGGTACGCGAAGTCGCGCAGATCAAAGACCGTCGCCCGGTACTTTTGTCCGCCGACGCTCGCGAGGCCGTGGATCGGGCGCGCGCCGTCGTTGACGAGATCGTCGCCGGCAACCAGTTGGCTTACGCGATTACTACCGGCGTAGGCAAGCTGAGCGATGTCCGCATCGTTGGCGACCAGATTCGCGAATTACAAGTCAACCTGGTACGGTCGCACGCCGTGGGTGTGGGCGAACCGCTCTCCGTGGCGGAAACGCGAGCCATGATGCTGTTGCGCGCCAACTCACTAGCTAAAGGTTATTCGGGAGTACGCGCCGTTGTCATCGACACGCTCTGCGAACTATTGAATCGCGGGGTTACGCCTTTCGTTCCATCCCAGGGAAGTGTGGGGGCCAGCGGCGATTTAGCTCCTCTTGCGCACCTTGCTCTCGTCTTGATCGGCGAGGGTGAATGCATCGATGCCGCCGGCGCGCGCATCTCCACCGGAGACGCGCTGCAGCGCGCGCAAATTAAACCGCTGACTCTGGAAGCGAAAGAATCCATCTCGCTCATCAACGGAACGCAAGGCATGCTGGCCTTGGGCACGCTGGCGCTGCTCGCCGCGGAGATCCTGGTCGATTCCGCCGACGTGTTGGGCGGGCTTTGCTGCGACGCGCTGAAGGGCACTGACACGGCCTTCGACGAGCGCATTCATAAAGCGCGTCCTCACAGCGGGCAGATGAAAACGGCGGCGAATCTGCGCAAGATGCTCGAAGGCAGCCAGATTCGTGAATCCCACCGTAATTGTGGCCGCGTGCAGGACGCCTACTCCCTGCGCTGCATCCCGCAGGTGCACGGCGCAGTGCGGGACACGCTGGCACACTGCCGCATGGTGTTTGAGATCGAAGCGAACTCCGCCGTCGACAACCCGCTCGTTTTCGTTGCGAACGCGAAGAATTCCGAAAGCGATGTCATCTCGGGAGGAAACTTTCACGGTCAGCCACTCGCCTTTGCTCTGGATTTCCTGGGGATCGCGCTGAGCGCTCTCGCCGGCATCAGCGAGCGAAGGATTGAGCGTCTGGTGAATCCCGCGCTCAGCGAGGGTTTGCCGCCGTTTCTCGCGCAGGATGCTGGCCTGAATTCAGGTTTCATGTTGCCACAGGTCACGGCGGCGGCGCTGGTCAGCGAAAACAAAGTGCTGGCGCATCCCGCATCGGTCGATTCGATTACGACCTCCGGCAATAAAGAAGATTACGTCTCCATGGGCATGACGGCGGCAAACAAGCTGAAGCGAATCGTCGAAAACACGCGCAACGTGCTGGCCATTGAAGCCATGGCCGTCGCCCAAGCCATCGATTTCCTGGCACCGCTAAAGACCTCAAAGCGCGGGCAGGCGGCACACTCTGCGATCCGGTCGGTATGCCCCACCGTCGACAAAGATCGCGTCATGTATAAAGACCTCGCGCGACTCTCCGAGCTAATCGCCAGCGGGAAACTAGCGGAGACGTCGAAGTAGGGTCGACTACTGAGAGCCGGCCTTCGTCCGGCGGACGGGCGAGAACGCCCGTCCCCACACAGACTGTGTTTAATTAGGAAGCTTTCTTCTCCGCTGCCAGCTTTCGCGCCTTCACCCGAACAAAAGCGTAGTTCAGCGCGGGCACGCAATTAAAGTTGGCGGCCTTGGTGAGATAATCCTGGGCTTTGGCGGCATCGCCTTTGGCCTGATACGCCTGACTCAAGCGATAAAGATTATCAGGATTCTGCAGGTTGGCCTGCTCGAGCTCCGCAATGGCCGTGGCGTAATCCTTTTCCCCTAACGCGATTCTGCCGGCCAACCCGTGTGATTGTCTTATTTGTACCGAGTTCTTTGTAGCCTCCGCGCCCTTTCGAAAATCCTCGGCGTGCGCTTTCGCGGCGGCGAAGTCCTTCTGCCCCGCGGCGATCGTCGCCAGGTTGAGCTCGTGCTGGAGTTTCGCATTGTCCTTAATCTCCTGCGACAGGCTCGAAGCCTGGATCATCTGGAACGATCGGTCGAATCGCCGCTGTGCTTCGTCGTAGCGCGGAATCTCAGCCAGAATGTTGCCTTCGGCTTGCAAATCCGCTGCCATCGACGCGACGTCGTTGGTCTTCTGTGCAACCGCATACTCCTTATCCATTACCTGAAGCGCCTTGTCGAACCTTCCCGCATCGGATTCCATGACGGCCATTCCGAAGTATGCTGTGCGGAGCTCGCCGTCATTGCGCGCCTTATCTGCCATCTTCTGTAGCTCGCCTTGCGCGTCTTCGGCTTTGCCCGCATACAGCAGCGCCGCCGCTAGTCCAAAATGTGAAGGCTGAAAATGAGGATCAACCGTCAGGGCCTTACGATATTGCACCTGTGAATCTTCGAAGCGGCCCATCTTCAACAGCAGTTCCGCGTAGGAGTCGTAGGGATTCGGATCGTTGGGAATCAGTTCCACATACTTCTTGAACGCCTGTTCGGCGCTGGAGAAGTCTTCCTGCTGCCGGTAGGCGTAGCCCAGCTGGTTGTAAGTGGGCGAATAATTGGGAGCAATTTCGGTCGCCTTCTTAAAATGCGCCACGGCATCATCGAGTTCCTGCTGGCCAAAATAATAGGTGCCCAGGTTGAACTGAACTCTTTCGTCGTTGGGATAGGCTGCGGCTAATTTCTCAAGATAGTTTTTCTGTTTCTCCGTGTCGCCGTTGGCTCCGGCTTCGTTGGCCAGAATCAGCAACTTCTCTCCTTCGGAGGTTTTGTCATCGAGGGTCACTGCTTTCTTCAGATGGTCAAAGAAATCCTTAGCGGTGGCGGAATTGTTGGCTCGAGCCAGTTCCGCGGAGGCAAACTCAGGATCGAGAGAGAGCGCCTTGTCGAAGTGCTGCAATGACTCCTGCCCAAGAAGCCTGTCGGAAAGATCCTGGCCCTGCAGGAACTCCTGCCTAGCCTCTTCGGAGCGGGTAGTGATGGGAAGTTTTCCACTATCAGCCGCGGCGGTGCTTACGTTGCCGCTCGTTTGGTTGCACGCCGTCAAGCCGACAGAAATAAGCAACAGGCTCGCGGTCAACACAAGATGCAAAATTTTGCTTCGGGACATCGGAAGTGCCTCCTTGGAATGAGTGCGCATGAATTGCAATCAGGAGTGATCGCGTCGCGACATACACTAGACCGTTACACGCAACTTTCGGTAGTGTGGCGGGACGGATGCGCTGCGATGCGGGACGAATCCTCGTAAGTACGGGGCAGGGAGTCGGCAGGCCCGACTGTATAAGCCGGCACCGGTCAGGTTGTCTTCACGGCGCTTCCGTCGAGTCCCAGTTCGGCCGCGATTGGCTTCAACGCTTCGATGCAAAATCCAATGTGCTCGTCGAGGTCTACGCCCAAGGCAGCGGCGCCGTTGACGATGTCGTCGCGGTTCACTTTGCGGGCGAATGCTTTGTCTTTCATCCGCTTTCGCACAGACTTCGTGTCGACCTCGGCCAGCGATTTTCCCGGCCTGATCAGGGCTACGGCCGTGATGAATCCGGCAAGTTCGTCGCAGGCAAACAGCGCTTTTTCCATGGGCGTGTCGCGCGTTACTCCGCTGTATTCCGCGTGCGACATGATGGCGCGGCGGATTTCGTCGGAGTATCCGCGGTCCTTCAGAATCTCGTTGCCTTTGTAGGGATGCTCTTCGGGTGTGGGCCAGCGCTCGTAATCGAAGTCGTGAATGAGTCCGACAATGCCCCAGAGATTTTCGTCTTCCGGGGAGCCGTTGCCGTACTTGCGTGCGCAGGCGCGCATACACGCCTCCACTGCCAGCGCATGCTTGCGCAAACTTTCGGACTGGGTGAACTCAGTTAGTAAACACCACGCGCTCTCGCGGTCAATCATGCACTTTGCCCTGTTTCTGCGGCTTTCGCCGTCGTGTTCCGGTTTTTGCCGGCGAGATTTACGGCTTTATGCATTTTAACCTTGACATCCACAGGCCTTGTACCGCAGATTGTCTCTGCAGCGGGAACCTCCCCCGATAGCAGGTTCCGCTGTTTAGCTTTACGGAGTAGCCCGCTCTGGCACTCCCACAACCCGATGGCTACGACTCTTGCCCCGGTAGATTCTAGGGAGGTCGTTCGTTGCGATCACTGCCTGCTAGTTCAATTCCGTACGGTCAATAACAACTGTCGGCGCTGCCACTCGTCACTGGACGAGGAACCTGAACCCGAGCCGGTGGTAATGACGCCGCCGGTAATGATGCCAATGCCTGGCAGTGGCCGAGGGCATCTCAACCTGGCAACGTCAATCCGCTCCCTGCGCTTGCGCAGCGGACTGAGCCAGCGCCAACTCGCGGGACGCATGTCAGTGCCGCGAACCTACGTTTCCAAAATCGAAAACGAAAAGGCCACGCCCACGCTGTCGTCTCTGGAGCGGCTGGCGCGGGCGCTGGAGGTGACCGTGCCGGAATTGCTCAGCGGCGGAGAAAAGAACCGCCAGGACGAAATCAGCGAACTGATGAAAGATCAGTTCATCGCAGAGATCCTGCCGTTCGTTTCACAACTAAACGGAATGCAGATGTCGAGCATCCTGACCCAGGTGCGGGACTTGACGATAAGGCCGAGAAGGACTGCGTAACCTTTTCGGGATCCTTCGCCGCAGAAAGCGCGGCTCAGGATTTCGGCTGCGGGCTCCCGCTTCGCTCACGCCCGCAAGACGCCTCAATTTATCCGGGCAACCAGCCAACTCAAAGCCGGGACCGTAGTTTTGGTCCCGGCTTTTTTCCCGGCTTTTTCCCCCACGGTGGGCCCTGAATCCGAAATAGATTGACGAACATCTATCCAGCATGAACGTGGAAGAATTTGGAAGTGTTTCTGCCTCGTCCCCCTACCCTGCATCGTTAAGTCGCACTGAAGCGAATGGGTGGAAAGATGACTCCCCGTCTGAAGCGGGAGCGATCGCGAGTTCTCAGTCCGCCGATGATTCTTTGCTTGATGCTTACTCCCGCGCGGTCACGGGCGTGGTAGGACGGGTCAGCCCCTCGGTTGTCAATATCGAGGTGCATCAGGATGCGGGCAGTAGTCGCACAGGCGAGCCGCGCGAACGGCGTGGCGGCGGCTCGGGATTTGTATTCACTCCGGACGGCCTTATTCTCACCAACAGCCACGTCGTGCACGAAGCACGCCGCATCGAGGTAACGCTCGCGGACGGCCGTCGCCTGCCTGCGAGCGCGATCGGGGACGATCCGGCGAGCGACCTTGCCGTAATCCGCATCGACGACGCCCGCGTGGATGAACCCGATTTCACCGCGGCTGCGCTCGGTGATTCGCAGCAGCTTCGCGTTGGACAACTCGTGGTTGCAATCGGCAATCCCTATGGATTTCAATCCACCGTGACGGCAGGCGTGGTGAGCGCGTTGGGCCGTTCCCTTCGCTCGTATTCCGGCCGGCTGATCGACGACGTGATTCAGACGGATGCCGCACTTAACCCCGGCAACTCCGGCGGGCCGCTCGTGGATTCCGCAGGAAGAGTGGTAGGAGTGAACACAGCAACCATTTTGCCGGCACAAGGAATTTGTTTTGCCATTGGGATCAATACGGCGAAGTTCGTGGCCAGCCGCTTGTTGCGCCACGGAAGGATTCGCCGTAGCTACATCGGCGTCTCGGCACAGACCGTGCCAATCCATCGCCGTGTGGTGCGCTTCTATGATCTCGCCAAAGAATCGGGTGCGCTAGTTCTGTCGGTCGAAGAAGGGAGCCCGGCGAAGAGCGCGGGCCTGCGCGAGGGCGACGTAATTATCGCGCTGGAAGGCCATCCGGTGGCAGGAGTCGACGATCTGCACCGCGTCCTGACCGACGTTCGCGTAGGCGTCAGCTGCACGCTGACCGTGCTGCGGCGGACGGAAAAGCTAGAGCTGAGGATTGTGCCGGAAGAGGCGAAGTAGCAGGGGCTAGAAGTTTCATCATCTCGCTAGCAAAGTCCGCGCTGGTCGCCAACGGACATCCGCGTCCGCCTACCTCAGCGGCTGAAGCCGCAGTTGGATTTTATGAGGCATTTACGGCGCGGCTTAAAGCCGCGCGCTTTCAAAGCAAGATCGAACATCGAGCTTTTCCGCAACTGGGACGCTGTGCCCTTCCCGTCATTGCAACCACCTTCCCCGCTGTGTTAGTTTCAGAATTCGGAAGGGGATAGGCCTTGCAGGCAAGAATTCCCGCTGGGCTGGATCGCAAGGAAACGGAAGTCTACCGGAAGCTTGATCCAGCGCGGCTCCCACGACACATCGCGATCATTATGGACGGCAACGGGCGCTGGGCGAAGCGGCGCCACATGCCGCGCGTGGCCGGTCATCGCGCGGGAGTGGCGGCGGTTCGCTCGACCGTGGAAACCGCGGCGCGCATTGGCATCCACGCCCTCACGCTTTACGCCTTCTCCGAAGAGAACTGGAAGAAGCGTCCCAAGAGCGAAGTCGACTTCCTGATGCGGCTGTTAAGCCACTATCTGAAGGCAGAGGTTCCCACGCTCAATCAGAACAATATCCGCCTGGAATATATTGGCCGGCAGCATGAACTGCCGGAGGACGTGCAGGAGCGCATGGCTTGGGCGCGCCAGAGTACGGCGCAAAACGCTGGCACGGTCCTGACGCTGGCGCTCAACTATAGCGCGCGCAGCGAACTGGTGGACGCATTCCGCTCGATGGTGAATGGGGCATCGCAGAACGGCGGCATCGAGCACTTGCTGATCAACGAAGACACCATCGCTGAGCACCTTTACACGCGGCATTTGCCTGATCCGGATTTGGTTGTGCGGACCTCCGGCGAGATGCGGTTGAGTAACTTTTTGCTTTGGCAGTTAGCTTATGCCGAAATATATGTGACATCGACGCTGTGGCCCGACTTCCGCGGCGTGCATCTTTTGGAGGCGGTCGCCGAATATCAGAAGCGGGAGCGCCGCTACGGAGGGTTGAACCACGCTGCTCCGCACCATGCTGTAATAAACCACAACGATTCGCTCGGTCACGCCGAAGCAGCGAAGGTTCACAAGTAGACTCGATCTAGTTCTCCCGCGCGGAACGAACAGTGTGATAGCAGATTCCTCCCGAATGAATCCCGCTCCAAATTGCAAATATTGTGCAAGGATTACCGTGGCTGGAGTTCTGTGATGTAGATTCTGGGGCGCGGCTTGGGCTGCGCCCTTTGAAGTGCAGCCGGGCAATTCATAAGGTGGACGAACTTCCTTGTTGAAGCGCATCGCGACCGCGGTTGTGCTGATTCCAATTGTGCTGCTGCTCATACTGCGCGCTCCTGTGCCGGTGGTCGCCGTCGTGGCCGCCGCCGTGGCCTTAATCACGGTGCAGGAATTTCTGAAGCTCGCCGAATCCTACGGCGTTGAGCCGCTGCGCCTGTCGACCTACATTTTCGTGGGATTGTTATTTCTTTTGCTCGCCGTAAGCGCTGAGGTGGAAACGCCGCAGCTCTCGGCGCTGAAGTTCGTCTTCGGGCTGGCATTTGCTTCCGCGATCACGCCATTTATTTTCTTGACAATCGCGATGCGGCGAGTTCAGTTGAGCGCGGCATATTCGGCAGCGGCGGCCTCGGCTTTTGCGGTTCTTTACGTTGCTCTGCCCATGGCCATGCTGGTGCAACTTCGCCAGCAGTTCGCGGGAGCGTTCTGGCTGCTCTATCTTCTGCTGGTCGTTTGGGCGGGAGACATTTTCGCTTACTTCGTGGGCCGCTCACTGGGGCGGCACTTGATGGCCCCGCGCATCAGCCCGAAAAAAACCTGGGAAGGAGCGATGGCATCGCTCGCTGCAAGCCTGCTGGTTGGAAGCCTGCTCTTCAGCCATGCGTTGCAGATCAGTACATTCCTGCTGCGCGTGGGATTGATCGAGCGCCGGGACGGGCTCTTCGGACTGGAGAAGCCTGAACTGTGGCCCATCATCCTTCTGACGGTCGCTGTGAATATCGCGGCGCAACTGGGCGATCTCGTGGAATCTCTGATCAAACGCGGAGCCGGAGTGAAGGACTCAGGCACAATTCTTCCCGGCCACGGAGGTATGCTCGACCGAATCGATGCGCTGCTTTTTGCGGCTCCCGTCCTTTGGTTCTACGCAACCGGACTCTTCTCCCCCGCACGCCCCTGGTAACGCGTAAAATAGATGGCGCCTGTGATGAGACGAATTGCAATTTTGGGATCTACCGGTTCGATTGGCCGCAGCACGCTGAGCGTGGCGGAATCCTATCCGGAACGCTTTCAGATCGTCGCGCTGGCTGCGGGCAGAAACCTGGAGGCGGCCTTTGAGCAGGCCCGCCGATGGCGACCACATCTGCTTTCAATAGTGTCGGAGGCTGATGCGGAGGTACTGCGCGCGCGTTTTAAACAGGCAGGGTTGAATGGTGTCGAAGTAGTTTGCGGCGCGGCTGGTACGGTGCAGGTGGCAACGCACGCGGAAGCCGATTTCGTGGTCAGCGCGATCGTGGGCGTGGCCGGGCTTGAGGCCACTTACGAGGCGGTGAAAGCCGGAAAGATCGTCGGGGTGGCCAATAAAGAATGTCTCGTGGCCGCGGGAGAGTTGATTACAGCCGAGGCGCGCCGGCAGGGCAAGCCGCTTTTACCCATTGATAGCGAGCACAATGCGGTGCATCAATGCCTGCGAGGCGGGCGCATGGAGGAAGTGGAACGCATCTGGCTCACCGCTTCCGGCGGGCCCTTTCTCAATACGCCGCGTTCGGAATTCGCCTCCATTACGGTGGAGCAGGCCCTCAACCATCCGACCTGGAAGATGGGCAAACGCATCACCATCGACTCGGCGACGCTGATGAATAAAGGCTTCGAGGTAATCGAAGCATGCAGATTATTTCACATATCGCCCGCGAAAGTGGAAGTTCTGGTGCATCCGCAGTCTACAGTTCATTCGATGGTAGAGTTTGTGGATGGCAGTATACTTGCTCAGTTTTCAGTGACCGATATGCGGCTGCCGATTCTCTATGCGCTAACATATCCCGAACGGATTCAGTCGGATATGCGCTTCCCGGTGGGTAACTTGCGTCATCTGGACTTCAGCCCTCCAGACATGGATAAATTCCCCTGTTTGCGTTTAGCATATGAAGCGGTAGAGGCGGGCGGGGCTAAGGCCGTGGCCCTGAACGCCGCCGACGAAATAGCGGTAGCGGCGTTTCTTGAAGGCAGCGTCGGATTCGATGATATTCCCCGGATCATCGAGGACGCTGTCTCAGCATCTAATTCTGGGAAGTTGCAATCGATCGCGAAGGTCCTTGAAGCCGACGCTGAAGCCCGCCGATATGCTCAAGAGCGGGTTCTGCGAGTTACGAATAAGACTTTTCGGCCACGAGCAACATCTGTAGTCTAGTCGAATCTAACGAGGGAGCGGTTCCGTACTTCTTCTATGTCTGATTTCATAATCTCCGTGGTTGCCGTCGCTGTGGTGCTGGGCTTCATGATTCTGATCCACGAGTTCGGCCACTATGCCGTGGCCAAGCTGTTGGGGGTCAGGGTCGAAGTGTTCTCCATTGGGTTTGGTAAGCGCCTGATTGGCTTCCGCAGGGGGGACACGGACTACCGCATCGCCGCGATTCCCCTGGGCGGCTACGTCAAGATGAGCGGCGAGAATCCCATGGACGAGCGCACCGGTGATCCGGCCGAGTTCATGTCGCATTCCCGCTGGCATCGCTTCCTGATCGCGGTCGCCGGGCCGACGATGAACATTCTGCTGGCCATCTTCCTGCTCACCGCGGTTTACATGGTTCACTACGAGTACCCGGTTTTTCTCGACAAGCCTGCGGTCATCGAAGGCATAAAGCATGACTCGGCGGCAGCCCAAGCCGGCTTGCAACCTGGTGACAGGATCGTAAAAGTTGACGGGATCGAGAACCCCACCTGGGAACAGCTGCAGCCTCGCGTATGGCTGAGCGCCAACCAGCCGCTGAACATCACAATCCAGCGCGGGAATCAGATCTTTCAGAAAACTATCGTTCCCCAGGCCGTGACCACTTCGGAAGTGGGCTCCGCCGGTTGGTATCCTGAGGAACCGGTCATCGTGGGACACATTGAGGCAGGTACACCCGCTGCCCAGGCCGGCTTGGCGGAAGACGACAGAATTGTTGCTATGAACGGCAAGCCGCTGGTTTCCATCGAATCGATGATCGAGCGCCTGCAGCAGAGCAAGGATGACCCCGTCGATCTCACGGTGATGCGCGGCAATCAGACGTTAAATTTCCACTTGAAACCCGTACTTTCGAAAACTGAAGATCCGAAAGAGCAGCGTTATCGGCTGGGCTTCCTCAACAAGAGCGAAACCAAGGTGACCACGTTGCCGTTTGTCCAAGCCCTGGGTCTTTCGTTGGAGCAGAATCGGAAATATTCGCTGCTCATTCTGGAACTCGCCAAGAAAATTCTGCAAGGAAAGGTCTCGCCCAAAGCGGTTTCCGGCCCAATTGGTATCGCGCAGGACGCTGGTTACGCGGCACAGCAAAAGGGCTGGACTCCGCTGATGGAGTTGACGGCAGGCATCAGCCTGAACCTCGGCATCTTTAACCTGCTGCCAATCCCAATCCTGGACGGCGGCGTAATCCTGTTTCTGCTGATCGAAGGCCTCATGCGGCGCGACGTCAGCCTCCGCATCAAAGAGCGCGTCTACCAGGCGGCATTCGTTTTTCTCGTTCTGTTTGCGGTGATGGTGATCTACAACGATCTCATGAAGACGCTACCCGGGTTGATGGACCGGTTGCCATAAAGTGACCGGGTCTAACTATCTCGTTCTCTCGGTCTAGCGCGCAGCGGAGTTTGGTGGATTGGCGCTCCCCGAGCCGCAATGTGACAGTGCGCGCCGATTGCCGGCACCTTGGCCTGTTTCAAGTCAGAGATTCCGCAACGTGGCTCGCGACGGCCCGCCGCAGGACTCTCCGTTTCGGAAATAGCAGGTCGCGCATCTTCATTTTTGCTTTATGCAGTTGCGATTTCGAATTGCCGACCGAACAGTCCAACATTTGGGCGATCTCGTGATGCTGGTATCCCTCAACTTCATGGAGAGCAAAAATCTTGCGGCAGCCTTCGGGAAGCTCCTGCATCGCGCGCCGCAAGGCAATACGATCCACCGCTCCGGAAAGGCGAGGGTCCGGATTTCCGATATCCCGTTTGAGGGATGGGGATTCCGCCGATACTGGTTCGTCCAAGGAAACCAGGGGAGGGGCTTTTCGCCGCCGCAATTTCATTAGTACCGTATTGACTGCAACCCGATACAGCCAGGTAGAAAACGCCGAGTCCCCGCGGAATGAACCTACGCTGCGAAACACCTGTAAGAACGCTTCCTGGGTCAGGTCTTCGGCCTCCGCTATATCTTTAGTCATGAGCAGGCATACGGAGTACACGCGCTTCTTGTGGAGCTGGAACAGCGTGGCAAAAGCCTGTTCGTCGCCGCTTTGAGCGCGCTGTACCAGGCTACGCTCGGAATCGTCACGTTTGGTTGCTTCGCTGACCGGAATCACATTTGCTGTCGCGGAAATCACGCAAGTCGCCACTGTAGTCTCTCCTTATCGAACCTTGGGTGCTTGTCTGCTCTCCATGACTCCGGGAGCATCAACTTCCAAAATGAGACTAGCGACAAGGCTGCTTGCGGCCCATCAGGAGGCTCCTGTAATTGATTACCAGACTTGCTGTACCGCTGGCGTGAAGGTAAATGCTGAGGACTTTCGAGTTTATTTCTGAGTAAATTTGCGGGCAGAGGCAAAACTTTTTTCGGAGAAAAGGGTTGCAGGGCCGCATCATGCGCGATGCCATCTGTAAAGGCTTTGCGGCGCGATGCGGCGCTCCGGAGTTTAACAAGCACCGTAAATCAGTAAAGACGGAAACCTACTTCGACGCTGATCTGGACGTTCACCGGATGACCGTCTTTCTCGGCCGGTTGAAAGCGCCATTGCTTAACCGCTTCAATCGCTTTGGCGTCGAGGCCGAATCCCAAACCGTGCACCACGCTAACGTCCCGTGGATTTCCATGTTCATCCACAATCAGCGGGTGACGAATATTGAAGTAGCGTAGCGCGGCGAGAGCTTCCCTGGTTCAACATTAACGCTCCCGTGGTCTCGTAAAAAGTCCCCCAAATACTTCCTGCTGCACTGAGATGCACGCAAAGAGGAGGCCGTTTGGATTCGGTCGTAATTTTTTCGATTGCGCCCAACAAATAGTTCACAAACGCCCGGCCAGAAGCAGTACCAGCAACACCACGACTACGAGACCGAGACCGCCGCTCGGGTAGTAACCCCACGAACGGCTGTACGGCCATGCTGGAAGCGCTCCCACTAACAACAGCACCACGACAATTAATAGAATCGTTGACATCGCATCCTCCGATACCCGAACGTGACTCTAATTTTTGAATTGGTTTTGTGCCATCCGGTTCACGCTGTAATGTGCATCCACCGGCGCCGCAGTGCCTACAGTCCTGACAGTACCGATACCAAATGAAAACCCCCAGGATTAATCCCGGGGGGAACTGCCGCAGCTTTGATACGCCGCACGCCAATGTTCACGATAACAATTTATCGGCTCGCGGACTCTGTTGTGGGACCAGTCTCCAACTTACCGTGTTCCGCGGCCTGATTCGCGTATTTCCTCACGACCGCCTCGAGGGCTCCGCTACCCGCCGGTCGAGGAACTTTACCCGTTAAAATATCCTCGAACGGAATAAACTTTCCGTAAAGAAGATGGGTTTCATCTTTATCCTGCGTTATTGCAGAGCCCGATAAATCAACACCAGCGAAGAGTCCTCGCGCTCGGGAATAAGTCAAAACTTCTGCTTTCATCTTCCAGTCGGTATCGGCAGCAGTGTCACGTCCGACAGGGCCCGCAGCCGCAGAGGCATCAGCACCAATCTTGAACTTGCTTGAGAGAAGATGCTCCATACCCTGCTGATTCATCACAACCAACACCAGGTCGATAGCCTGACCGCCTAGCTGCAATCCCCAGCTTCCACCGGTAATCGTGATCGGTGCAGGACCGCTCCAGGCGCCATTTTCCAGACGGCAGACAGCCACGCCCTTTCCATGGTTTGCTCCAAAACCAATCGCAAACTTGACCATAGATGGAATCACTGCAATGCACTTCGCGTCATGCATCACTTTGTCAGGAATGGCCTTGTCTGGCGTATCCATAATTTCTTTGAGTACGTTGGCCGACGCATCGATTCGTTTTTGAATGCTCGTCTGCTCCTTCTCGTCCTGGCACCACGCCGTTCCGAAGAGAAGTGCAAAACTGGCTCCGAGCACCAGGAGACATCGCGCTAGTGTGGAACTGATTCTTTTCATAAAGAGAACCTTTTCTGTGCTCGAAACGAGCAACCGTTCAAGTTTTCGTTACTCAGGCAAAGCTAATCGCAAAGTCCCGCGTCCTGCCATCCGGTTCAGCCTGTAATGTGGCGCGACCTTCGCCGCACGCACCTACGGTTTTCACAGTAACGTTGGAGAAGTCAAAGCAACGCCCCCACACGCCCGAATTCATGGATTGCTCGCGATATCCAGATAGGCGCCGATCAGGAAATCTTTCGGTCGGCGGGCGCGTCACCGGCGGGATGCACTACGACTGGAAGACTATACCGCTTTCGCGCAGCACTCCACTGCACGGAAGAATGAGTTCAACGAGAGTTCCGGGGTTTGTATTCTTCAGCTTCAATTCTCCGCCGAATTCCTTTGCACGCTGTTTCATGCCTCCGATGCCCACTCCGACACTATCGGCCCGCATTTCGACTACACGCTCGCCGATACCCTTGCCGTCGTCTCGCACCGCAACCACGATCAACCCTTCTTTTTGCGAGAGGTTGATCCACACCTTTCGGGCTCCCGAATGACGGAAGACGTTGGTCAACGCCTCTTGAACGATCCGGAAAACAGCGGTTTCCACGTCGACCGATAGCCTGGGAAAATCTTTGGGTTGGACCTCAAGAGTCGTTTCAATGCCGCTGCGCTTGCCGAGTCCTTCCAGGAACCAGGCTAGCGCGGATAGCAATCCGACTTCATCGAGTAACGGCGGATGCAAAAGATGAGACATGGTGCGGACTTGCTGAATCGCACGTTCCACAATGCTGCTTGCCTGGGACCAACCGTCGCCTGATGACTGAGTGTTTTTTTGTAATGACATCCGGTCCAACACCATCTTAGCCACAGCAAGTTCTTGTCCCAACCCGTCGTGCAGATCGCGTGCGATCCGGCGGCGCTCTTGATCCTGCATGGTCATGAGACGGACGGAAAGGCGCCGTAGTTCGTCGGTCCGGCTATCGACCATTCTTTCCAGTTCGGCGGCATTGTTCCGGATCGACTGCTCCAGCATCTTACTGTCGTGAATATCGGAACAGGTGCCGTACCACTTCACGATCTTTCCCGCATCGTCGCGAATAGGAAGCGCGCGAGCCCGGAACCAACGATAGGCTCCATCTTCAGACCGCATGCGATACTCAGATTCGTAGTTTGCCCCCGATTCAACGCAGCGCATCCAGTGCGCCGTGGCCTGTTCTTTATCGTCGTCATGCACGTAGTCCAGCCATCCGAAGCCGTTCGCTGAACCTGGAGCAGCGCCCGTGTAGTCACAGAATCTGTCACTGATGTAATCCCTGGAGCCGTCCGTCCGTCGGCTGAAGATTATGTCGGGCGCAGTCTGAACGATGGCGTCGAGCTCTTTGTTTCTGCCTTCCAGTTCAGTATTAAGTTGCAGAAGCAATTCGGCCTTGCGAGTCAACTCCTCGGTGCGCTCTGAGACCCGCTGCTCGAGCTCGCGATTCAACGATTCGAGCTGGCGCGTCTTGCGGTGCAGGTCGGCGAAGACCCTTACCTTCGCACGTAGTAGTTCCTGCACTACGGGCACGGAAATATAGTCCACCGCCCCGTGCTCATAGCCTTTGAGTTGATCGAGATCGGTAAGGTGCACCGCCGAAATGAAGATGATCGCCGTCCTTTGGAAACGCGGATGCTGGCGAATCATTGCAGCCAGTTGAAAGCCGTCGAGATCCGGCATGCTTACATCCATCAGCACCACCGCAACGTCAGTCTTCAACAAAGTTTCGAGGGCTTGTTTTGCAGAAGAGGCTTTGATCAGATTCTCGCCCAGCGGAGCGAGCATCACCTCATAGCTGAGCAGCTTGCCCGGCTGATCATCCACCATCAGAATGTTGACCTCTTCGTGTGTCACCATTGATATCTCCGCGTTACTCTGCGTCGGCGTACGGAAAAGCTAAGCTACCGGTGCAGCCACATACGTAGCGAGGACAGCAACTGCTCCGTGTTCACCGGTTTCGCCAGATATTCTGAAGCGCCGGCCTCAAGACACTTTTCTCTGTCCCCTTTCATCGCTTTTGCGGTCAGGGCGATGATCGGCAAGCGCCGGAACGAGGCGTTTTGCCGGATCACCTGCATGGTTTCGTAGCCATCCATCTCGGGCATCATGATGTCCATCAGCACGATCGCGACGTCCGGGGTCGATTCCAGCTTTGCAATCGCTTCGCGGCCAGTTCCTGCAGTGAGCACGGCCATGCCGCGGCGCTCGATCACGCTGCTCAAAGCGAAGATATTGCGCACGTCGTCATCTACGATTAACACCTTCTTCCCAACCAGAGCATCGTCGGAGCGGTGCAATCGGTCAAGCATTCTTTGTTTCTCCGCGGGAAGATCGGAGACCACGCGATGCAGGAATAGCGCAGTTTCGTCCAGCAGCCGTTCGGGAGATTCCACGCCCTTGACCACCACACTTCGTGCCAGCGAATGCAACCGCGCATCTTCCTCCAGAGATAGCTCCTTACCGGTGAAGACAATCACCGGTAGATCGCCTAGCGCCGGAGTATCACGGAAGCGCTCGAGCACTTCGAATCCGGAGATATCGGGCAGGCGCAGATCAAGGACAACGCAATCGAACGATTCGTTGCTGACGGCCTTGATCGCATCTTCTCCAGTGGCGACGACAGTGACATCGATGTCGTCGTAACCCAGCAGTTCTTTAATACTGAGCTGCTCGGCAGGATTGTCTTCTACCACAAGCAATCGCTTGCGCCGGGTAGCGGAGTATTGCTTGATCCGATCTAAGGCTGTTTCCAATCCCTCAGGGGTCGTGGGCTTAGTTACAAAAGCAAAAGCTCCGCGGGCCAGCCCGTGGTGACGATCCTCATCGAGCGTCAACATCTGAACTGGAATGTGCCGGGTTGCTGGATCCTGTTTCAAATGATTTAGCACCGTCCAGCCCAGCATATCGGGCAGAAACACGTCGAGTGACACGGCGGTGGGATGGTACTCCTGAGCTAACTGCAGCGCTTCTGCACCTCGATTCGCAACAAGAACTTTGAAGCCCCTGTCACGCGAAAGATCGCACAACACCCGGCCATAGTGGGGATCGTCTTCCACAATCAGCAAGATGGCATCATCCGGTTGCAGGTTTTCCCGGTCGTCGGGAATTTTCTCAATCGGATGTTCCACCACCGACATCGGAACCGGCGAGGCCGATGATGGAGATTTTCTTTCGGTTATGGCGGCGTTCGACGTGGACGGGCCCACGTAAGTTTGCGGCAGGTACAGAATGAACGTACTGCCTCTGCCTGGAGCGCTGCGCAACTGTATTTCTCCACCCAGCAGGCTGGCCAGCTCGCGGCTGATTGCCAGCCCCAGGCCGGTTCCACCGTACTTGCGGCTGGTGCCGGCGTCTGCCTGCTGGAAGGCCTCGAAGATAATTCGCTGTTTCTCGAGCGGAATTCCGATACCCGTATCGGAAACCTCAAACGCCACGACGGACGCCGCCTTTCCGAGGATGGGATGGTCCTCACTCCAGCCGCTCTTAGCTGGGGAAACCGTCAGCCGGACGCCCCCGACCTCGGTGAACTTGAAAGCGTTTGACAACAGGTTCTTCAGTACTTGCTGCAAGCGCTTGGAGTCGGTGACCACACTTCGGGCAAGATGCGGATCGCTTTCCACCTCGAACCCGAGATGCCGGTTCTCCGCTTCGTGCCGGAACGGACGTCCAACCGCGTCCAGCAAGCTGGCAAAGAAAATTTCCTCCGCCTCCACCGATACCGTTCCCGATTCGATTTTCGACAGATCGAGAATGTCGGTGATGAGGTTCAGCAAGTCGGTCCCGGCACCGTGAATCGTGCGCGAGAACTCGACCTGCTTCGGCGTCAAGTTGCCGTCCGGGTTGTCACTGAGTTGCTGGCCAAGTACCAGAATGCTGTTGAGAGGCGTTCGCAACTCGTGAGACATGTTGGCCAGGAATTCGGATTTGTACTTCGAAGTAAGCGCCAGCTCCTTGGCTTTCTCTTCCAGAGCACGGCGAGCTTGTTCGATCTCCTGGTTCTTGCGTTCGACCTCGACGTTCTGTTCGGCGAGCTGCTGCGCCTTTTGAGCGAGTTGCTCGTTCGTCTGCTGCAACTCTTTTTGCTGCACCTGGAGTTCGGTGGCCAACTGTTGCGACTGTTTCAATAATCCTTCGGTCTGCATCGTGGCTTCAATACTGTTCAGCACGATGCCGATGCTGGCCGTCAGCTGCTCCAGAAATGCCAGTTGCGAGGTTGTGAAGCTGTTCAGGGAAGCAAGCTCGATCACGGCTTTCACCCTGTCTTCGAACAACACGGGGAGCACGATAACGTTTCGTGGAATCGCTTCGAACAAACCGGAGCGGATCGCGATTGTGTTTGGCGGCAAATCGGAGATCAGCATGCGCCGCTTTTCCGCGGCGCATTGTCCCACCAATCCTTCACCCAACTTCAACCGACGCAGATGGCCGTCTTCGCCGTCGCCGGCGAAGGCTGAGAGAAGAACCATTTCTGACGATTCCTCGCCTCCCATCTGATAGATCACGCCCTGTTGAGCGCTAACCAGCGGCGCCAGCTCCGAGAGCAGCATGCGTCCCACGGTAGTCAGGTCGCGCTGCCCTTGCAACATGCCGGTGAAGCGCGCCAGGTTTGTCTTGAGCCAGTCCTGCTCCGTGTTGCGGTCGGTGGTCAGGCGGAGGTTATCGATCATCGTGTTGAGGTTGTCTTTCAAGTCCGCCACTTCGCCGCTGGCTTCCACTTGAATCGAGCGCGTCAGATCGCCCTTGGTGACGGCAGTGGCAACCTCAGCGATGGCGCGCACCTGGTTGGTCAAATTGTCGGCGAGCAAGTTCACGTTTCCGGTAAGATCCTTCCACGTACCGGCGGCGCCAGGGACGTTGGCTTGGCCGCCGAGCCGGCCTTCCACTCCGACTTCGCGTGCCACGGTCGTAACCTGGTCGGCGAAAGTGGCCAGCGTGTTCGTCATGTTGTTGATTGTTTCTGCCAGGGCGGCGACTTCGCCCTTCGCGTTCACCGTTAACTTTTGCGTGAGTTCGCCGTTGGCAACAGCGGTCACAACTTTTACGATGCCGCGGACTTGTTCCGTCAAGTTGGCGGCCATCACGTTCACGTTGTCGGTAAGATCTTTCCAGGTTCCGGCTACGCCTGGCACCTGCGCCTGACCGCCCAGCTTGCCTTCCGTACCCACTTCGCGAGCCACGCGCGTTACTTCGGCGGCGAATGCGTTGAGCTGATCGACCATGGTGTTGATGGTGTTCTTGAGTTCGAGAATTTCTCCCTTCACATCGACTGTGATTTTGCGGGATAAATCGCCTCGGGCCACGGCCGTGGTCACTTCAGCAATATTTCGAACTTGCCCCGTAAGGTTGCCGGCCATGGCGTTCACGGAATCGGTGAGATCTTTCCAGGTTCCGGCAACGCCCGAGACGTTCGCCTGTCCGCCCAACCGGCCCTCGCTGCCTACTTCGCGGGCCACGCGCGTTACTTCGGCAGCGAAGGAGCGTAACTGCTCAACCATCGTGTTCAGGGTTTCTTTGAGCTGCAGGATTTCGCCGCGCACGTCGACCGTGATTTTCTTTGAGAGATCGCCGTTCGCAATTGCGGTTGCCACTTCGGCGATGTTACGGACCTGACCGGTCAGGTTGCTGGCCATGAAGTTCACGTTGTCGGTGAGATCTTTCCAGGTGCCGGCGACGCCGGGCACTTGCGCCTGCCCGCCCAACTTTCCGTCGGTGCCGACTTCACGTGCGACGCGGGTCACTTCGCCGGCGAAGGCGTTGAGTTGATCCACCATCGTGTTGATGGTGTTCTTGAGTTCGAGAATTTCGCCCTTCACGTCTACCGTAATTTTGCGCGACAAATCGCCGCGAGCCACGGCCGTTGTGACTTCGGCGATGTTGCGTACCTGGCCGGTCAGGTTCCCTGCCATGGAGTTGACGGAGTCCGTGAGGTCTTTCCACGTGCCGGCGACGCCGGGCACATTGGCCTGACCTCCCAAACGACCCTCAGTTCCTACTTCGCGGGCCACGCGCGTCACCTCACCAGCGAACGCGTTGAGTTGGTCCACGGTTGTGTTGATGGTCTCTTTGAGCAGCAGGATTTCGCCGCTCACGTTCACGGTGATTTTCTTCGAGAGGTCGCCGCTGGCAATCGCCGTGGATACTTCGGCTATGTTGCGCACCTGCCCGGTTAAGTTGCTGGCCATCGAGTTGACGGAATCCGTGAGATCCTTCCACGTGCCGGCGACTCCTGGCACCTGCGCTTGTCCGCCCAGCTTGCCATCCGTACCTACTTCGCGGGCCACGCGCGTCACTTCCGAAGCAAACGATCGCAACTGGTCAACCATCGTATTGATCGTGTCTTTGAGTTCAAGAATTTCGCCTCGCACGTCTACAGTGATTTTGCGCGACAAGTCGCCGCGAGCCACGGCGGTGGCCACTTCGGCGATGTTCCGTACCTGGCCGGTAAGGTTGCTGGCCATGAAGTTGACGTTGTCGGTGAGATCTTTCCAGGTTCCAGCTACGCCTGGCACCTGCGCCTGTCCACCCAACTTCCCTTCTGTACCTACTTCGCGGGCCACGCGCGTCACTTCGCCAGCGAACGCATTAAGCTGGTCCACCATTGTGTTGATGGTATTTTTTAGTTCGAGAATTTCACCTTTTACGTCGACGGTGATTTTGCGTGATAAATCGCCGCGAGCTACAGCCGTGGTGACCTCAGCGATATTTCTGACTTGACCGGTGAGGTTGCCAGCCATCGAGTTTACCGAATCGGTTAAGTCTTTCCAGGTGCCAGCGACGCCAGGAACGTTTGCCTGTCCTCCGAGGCGCCCTTCCGTACCCACTTCGCGAGCGACGCGCGTTACTTCACCAGCGAAGCGGTTGAGCTGATCGACCATCGTGTTCAGCGTTTCTTTCAGCTGCAAAATCTCGCCGCGCACATCGACCGTGATTTTGCGGGAGAGATCACCCGTAGCGATGGCGGTCGCTACCTCGGCAATATTTCGAACCTGGCCGGTAAGGTTGCTGGCCATGAAGTTCACGTTGTCCGTAAGATCTTTCCACGTGCCGCCGACGCCGGGCACCTGTGCCTGTCCACCGAGTTTGCCTTCCGTTCCGACTTCGCGGGCTACGCGTGTTACTTCGCCAGCGAATGCGTTGAGCTGATCGACCATCGTGTTGATGGTGTCTTTGAGTTCGAGAATTTCTCCCTTCACGTCGACCGTGATTTTGCGCGACAAGTCGCCGCGGGCCACGGCAGTGGTCACTTCCGCGATATTGCGCACCTGGGCCGTAAGGTTGCCGGCCATTGCGTTGACGGAATCCGTAAGATCTTTCCACGTGCCGGCCACACCTACGACCACCGCTTGTCCACCGAGCTTGCCGTCCGTTCCCACTTCACGCGCCACGCGCGTTACTTCGGAAGCAAACGAGCGCAACTGATCAACCATGGTGTTGATGGCTTCTTTCAGCTGGAGAATTTCGCCGCGTACATCGACCGTAATTTTGCGGGAGAGATCGCCGCTTGCCACAGCAGTCGCCACTTCAGCGATGTTGCGCACCTGGCCGGTGAGGTTACTGGCCATCGAATTTACAGAGTCTGTGAGATCTTTCCACGTACCGGCAACGCCCGGCACCTGTGCCTGCCCACCCAGCTTGCCGTCCGTGCCCACCTCGCGGGCCACACGCGTCACTTCAGCAGTAAAGACGCCAAGCTGTTGAATCATAGTGTTAACGATATTGGCCGAGCGGAGGAACTCGCCTTCCAGCGGTCGCCCGTCCACGTCGAGGCGCACCGTTTGGGTAAGGTTCCCTTGGGCAACAGCCGCAATGGCGCGAGTAACGCCGGCTGTCGGACGCAGCAAATCCTCAACCAGAGTGTTTACCGACACCTCCATGTCTCCCCACGCCCCTTGGGATTCGTGAAAGCGTACGCGCTCGCGAGTTCTCCCCTCCTTGCCGACCACCTGCCCGACACGTCTTAACTCTTGTGCCATCTGCTGGTTGGCAGCAACGATCGAATTAAAGGTATCCGCGATTTTTCCCGCCAGTCCGGTCCAGGAACCGGGAAGTCGCACGGAAAAATCGCCATTCCGCATGGTTTGGAGACTGGCCAGAATCACGCTCAGGTCGGCCGAATCCATCGCGGCTGCGTGCCCAGAAGTCCCGTTACTCTTACTCTTCTGTGCTTCTTCGGACCTCCCGCTTACAACGGCCGTAGCGGAGTCTTGATTATTTCTCTTCATGATGATGATCGCTCCTGGAACGAGGGAGTGTCTTTGGATTGCCGCGTAGGGGCGGTGGCGGAACTACCTGCGGGGCGCTAGAAGCGCATTCGCTACCAATCATGGTTAGCTTAAACATCGGTGGACGGGTGCTGGGAATCGGAACACTACCAGTAGATTGGTATCACGGACGCCTCAGAGGTGCCCTAGGGTATTTGCTGTAGGGACCCCAACATTGCAATTCGCTATTTGGAAGAGGCCTTCCACACGAAGAACTTTCCGTCGTCAGCCAGCGTCTCAAGGTTCAGGCCAGCGGAAGTGGCCGCGCGATGCACCGCCGACCGCAGATTCGCCAAACCGACGCCCCCCACGTCGGAAAGTGGAATCTCAAGTGCCGATCCCGGTCGCAAGCTGGCCAACTCCTGTACGATTCCCTGCACCAGTTCGTGGTGTTTTCCTCGCCTGCCTCTTTTTAGTTGGGCAACCTGAACCTGCCGATACTTGGGCGCAGACTGCGGATTCCTGCCTTTCTGTTCATTCCCCACGGTGATTCCTCCTACATGCGATGGAGAAAAATAGCAAAATGTCAAATTTACGTCAAGTATATTTTTGAAGTAATCTGCATTATGTATGATACTTCAACGATATTTATTCTGTTTGTTTACGATACGGAGTACGAATGAAAATCTCCGGCTGGCAATTACTCTGCGTCTGAGGTGACAAGCGTTCGCCAACGGCACGATAGACGAACCGAAATAATCCACCTTTTTTTAGTGCCGCGGCTATGCTGTATGCAGAATAGGAAGGTTCCAGCTATGCCGACGAACGGTTCGTGGAAGGATTTGTACGCCGGCGCAATGCTCGAGCGCAATCCGTCATGTCTTGCGAACAAGATCAAAGCCGCTGAGGAAACACTACGGCAGGCCATGGAGGAGCTTCCAGATGAGGTCGGTGCCGTCGAAGAGATGCGAACCATGACTGGGGTCATGCGGAATCTCCAGGCACTGCAGAGACTGGAGTTGCCGGCAGCCGCGCCAGCGAGGCTGCGCGTGCCTAATCGAGGAGAGTGATACCATGAGACAAATATGCCGCCAAGCAGCAAACTCGTGGCGCAGGCGTCAACTGGCCATGACGGAACTGCTCCGCCAGGCCAGAATCGTGACTGATCCAAACAGACTAGCGCACCTGAGCGCTGAGGCCGAAAAGCATAAAGGAAGGAATCAAGGCGAACCCGGAAGACGTCAGCCAACGTAATAGTTCTCGCTTTTCGTTTCACTGTGTTTCGGAGACCCTGCCAGGTAGGGTCGAAAAATGCGGACCAATCATATTCCAGCAGGTATTGATACTTACAACGTGCGGCGTTACGGGCTAGCCATCCTGTCAGCGATCGTGGCATTGTTGCTTCGCGAGCTGCTAACGCCGTTTCTCGGCGACAACAACCCTTATCACACAGTGTGGGCGGCAGTAGCCTTCTGTGCCTGGTATTGCGGACTCTGGCCTTCCATTCTCGCGGCGCTGCTTTCTCTTGTAGGTGTGTGGTATTGGTTCTTGCCTCCTACTCATTCCTTTGCCCTTGAGGATCCCAAGACCGCGATTTCTGCAATGATCGGGTTCCTGTTCTTTTCCGGTTTGATCATTGCTCTCGGTGAAGCGAACCGGCGCTCCTTTGCCAAAAGCCAGTGGGCGGAGGAGCAACTGCGTAAGGCCCACGACGAATTAGAAAAGAAGGTCGAGGAACGAACAGCGGATTTGAATCTGGCGAACGAAAGCCTGCGGGAGTTATCCAGCCGTCTGCAGCAAATGCGGGATGACGAGCGTCGGCAGATTGCGCGAGAATTGCACGATAGCGTGGGTCAACTGCTGGCCGCGCTCACTATGAACCTTGGAGTGGTGGCCAGCCAATCCCATAGGCTCGACGCAGCCGGCGTCAAAGCCGTTTCTGAGAACGCCGCTTTGGTCGAACAAATTAGCAGTGAGATTCGCACCATCTCGCATCTGCTGCACCCTCCATTGCTCGATGCGGCAGGTCTTGCCTCGGCGCTTCGGTGGTATGTGGAGGGCTTCTCGGAACGCAGCAAAATCAAGGTCGATCTGGATATTCCCCATGAAATCGGCCGGCTCTCGGATGAAATGGAAATTGCCATCTTTCGGATGATCCAGGAATGCCTCACGAACATTCATCGTCACTCCGGCAGCAGCGCCGCGATGATACGGGTGCGTAAAGAAGTCCATCGCATTCTCGTCGAGGTTCAGGACGAAGGCAAAGGCATGTCTGCCGAAAAACAACTTGCACTGAGAACCTCGGGCCGCACCGGCGTGGGATTTCGCGGTATGCGGGAGCGCTTGAGACAGTTGGGCGGAAATCTGGATATTCAATCGAACGGAGCCGGCACAGAGGTGATTGCCACGTTGCCTATGCAACACTCGGCGACCGATGGGACCAAACCTGAAGTCGTCTGATACCTTCCCAGGTTTATCGATCCTCTGACTATTCAGAGTCAAGCTTCGCTCCTCGGCGTCCGTATCAACCGTTTCTAAGAAACAGCAGTTTCTCGTCGCGCTCGCTGCCTCTCTCACAATCTTTTTTCGAATCCTACAGTGATCTCAGTATGTCAGTGCAATTTAGCGGTCATTACAATTGAAGAGCGAACGCCAAACGGAAACTGATGAACGATGACAACTCGCGAAACCCGACGAACTCTCGCGTGGCGTGAGCAATACATATCGGCCAACGAATTTTTTACGAAAAACGAGATTTCCAAAGGGTCCGGTGCGATAATTCATTCACCAGGATTAAGACCCTTGCAATTGAATCGACCTGCCTCATTGCATTCTTATGAGGTTGCAGGCCGCGCCCCTCGTCATTAACTTTTGTCTTAGAAGGAACATTTGCCTCTGAGAAAGTCAGGTGGCACGGGCGTACCGATTCGCGGTGGGAGGTTCCATGCGGTTATTGAGTGTCCGGCTCATTATCTCCCTAATCTTCGGCATCACGCTGGTTTCCTTAGGATTTTCCTACTACCAGGTCGTGCGAGAGAAACGTGCGCTGCGCAGTGATCTGGAACGGCGCGCTGAAGTGCTTGCCGAAAGTGTTGCGGGGAATGTGGAGAAGTCGTGGGAAGGCGGATCGGAGCGAGGACTGCAGCGATTGGTGCAGCGCTTCGGCAACCGCGAGCACCTGCTGGGAATCGCCGTCAGCGACCGGCAGGGTAAGGTAATCGCAATTACCCCAGAGCTGTCGAAAATCCTCACTGTTACTCCGCAGGGGGTGACCAAAGCAATCGCAGATGGTCACGGCGAGAGCTCTTTCGTGCGATTGAGCGACGAGCCCGTCAACATTTTTGCTCTGCCCCTGTACCGCCAGGAAGAAACCATTGGCGGATTGGCGGTGGTGCACGACGCGGGCTATATCCGTGCGCAAAACTTGCGCACTTGGCGTACCGCGTTTCTGTTGGTTTTCGTACAGGTCTTCCTCATCGTTTGCATCACGGTGCTGATCGTGCGCTGGAGCATTACGGGCCCAATTGCGCGAGCGGCGCAATGGATGCGCGCGCTTCGCATGGGTCGAATCTCTTCGCGCCAGCAGATGCCGGATCTGGACCTTTTCCGGCCCCTGGCTTGGGAAGTCGTAACCCTGACGGAAAGCCTCAGTCAAGCACGCAGCGCAGCGGAAAATGAGGCTCGCCTGCGTGAAGCCGGAGAATCGATGTGGACCGCGGATCGGCTCGCAGTGCAGGTTCGAACCCGTCTGGGGGATGGACGGTTGTTTGTCGTTTCGAATCGCGAGCCTTACATCCATCAGCGCAAAGGCAAATCCGTGGAAGCGGTTGTGCCGCCAAGCGGCCTGGTGACGGCTCTCGAGCCGGTACTCGAGGCTTGCGATGGTACCTGGATCGCTCATGGCAGCGGCGATGCCGATACCGAAGTCGTGGACTCGAACGACCGGTTGCGCGTTCCTCCGCACGATCCGCGTTACACGCTTCGTCGAGTATGGCTCACCAAAGAGGAGGAAGAAGGATACTATTACGGCTTCGCCAACGAAGGTCTTTGGCCGCTTTGCCACATCGCGCACGCGCGACCGACTTTTCGCGCCCAGGACTGGCAGCATTATCAGGAGGTCAATCGAAAGTTTACCTCTGCGATTCTGGAAGAGATTGAGGACACGCCTAAACCCGTGGTATTGCTGCAGGACTACCACTTTGCGTTGCTCGCGCGGATGATCAAGGACAAAAGACCAGACGCCCGCGTGGCCATCTTCTGGCACATCCCATGGCCGAACCCGGAGGCGTTTGGCATTTGTCCCTGGCAACGGCAGTTGGTGGACGGGCTGCTAGGAGCAGATTTGATCGGATTCCACATTCAATCGCACTGCAACAACTTCCTGCAAACCGTGGACCGAGTGGTGGAATCGCGGGTGGACTGGGAACATTTTTCGGTGGCCCGTCAAAATCATCGGACCATGGTCCGGCCCTTTCCCATCAGTGTGGATATTCCTGATGACGCGCCCATAGAAAGCGACACCTACAAAGATGACTACATCAAACGCTCATCGCTCATGCATAGTTTGGGAATCGATACGCCATTCGTAGGAGTTGGCGTGGACCGCGTGGATTACACGAAGGGAATTCCGGAACGCTTTCAGGCGATTGAAAGATTTCTGGAAAAATATCCAAAGTACCAGGGCAAATTCACGTTTGTGCAGATCGGAGCGCCGAGCCGCACGCACATTAAGCGGTATCACGACTTAATGGCAGAGGTGGAATCTGAGGCGGAACGAATTAATTGGCGATTTCAGTCCGGCAAGTGGAAGCCCATTGTGTTTCTGAAGCGGCACCACAGCCACGAAGAGATCGGAGATTACTATCGTGCCGCCGACCTTTGCCTGGTCACGTCTCTGCACGACGGCATGAACCTGGTCGCGAAGGAATTCTTGGCGGCGCGGCGTGATGAGCGCGGCGTGCTGATTCTGAGCCAGTTCACCGGAGCGGCGCGCGAGTTGCGCGACGCATTGCTGGTAAACCCCTACGATATTGATCAGACCGCGGAGGCGATCCGGGCTGCGCTGGAGATGGAACCGGAGGAGAAGCAATTACGCGTGCGCAACATGCGCAAGCTTATACGAGAGCGCAATATTTATCGTTGGGCTGGCAGCCTGATTACCGAACTCTGCGAACTGAGGCTCGATGGGGCGGATCGCACACAACAGAAATCGCGCGCCAGCGTCTCTGTTGCTGACTCGCGCTGAGGAACGGAATACTTCGGAGAAGCTATCGCTAATTCTTTAATTCTTTGGCAAAGTCTCTGCCGGAAAGTTGCTAATGCGAGGAATGCGAGGAATGCGAGGATCGTGGAGGCGAATACATGACGAGCAGCGCGATGGCGCCAACTCCGCTTCATATGCCGGTGAAGGCTTTTTATTTCAATACCTCGGCACACCTAGTGCGCATTTCGCGCGAAAAAGCCGGCACTCTATCTGAGTTCTTGCAAGCGCTTCGAGAGTGTCCGGAAGGTTCCATATTCCAGCATAGTTTTCGAACGCTGCAGGAACACCACTTCATCCGAGAAGGCTTTTCCAACGACTTCGCACATTGGGCGCTATCGGCGTGCAACGAGCCTAGCCTCGCGGAGGGGTTAGCCAGCGTGGATGTGCGCGAGTTCACTTCAGTGGCACAGTTGCGCGAGCGATTCGTGCAAATTGTCGAGGGGTTTTTGAAACGCACTCCGGCTGCGGTCAACCGGGCTGCAAAAGAAACTTTTTATTTCTGCGCCTCCGACATTATGGTGATCCCCACCAGCTTTGTAGCGCACACTCTGCAAGAGTTTGCCGAGGGGCTGCGCGGCGTCAGCGTGCACAGCATCCATCATCACTTTATCGAGGCGCGGCTTCGGCTCAAGCTCATGTCCAATGATTTCTCGCAATGGCTATATGAAGATCTGGGCCTGACCGACGCGGCTTGTCAGCTGAATCGCATCGATATTTATACAGTGACCATGGAAGACGTTCGAAAACAAATTATTCGAGTCGTGGAACGGGCGCTGAGCTAGGGGCGGGCACATAGTTTATGGAACCAGTAGAATCTCAAACTCGCAGTGAATCGGCGGTGGCGGAGAGTTCATCAAGACCCGCGGAAACTTCCTCGGCTTCGCCCGTACGCACCGAACGGCGAAGAAAGCCCCGCACTTGGGAGACTCCTCCTGCGCCCGTTCCTCCTCCGCACCTCGATGACTACAAACACATCGTGGGCGCAGCAGAGATCGACGAATTACATTTTCTCGCGCGCGAACTAAAGGGCAAGACGGTGAAGATGGTTAATTCCACGGCCGTGGGGGGAGGGGTCGCCGAAATGCTCAATCACTTGGTCCCTTTGCTGAATGAAGTGGAAGTGAACACACACTGGGATGTCATTACCGGGGGAAACGATTTCTTCGAGGTGACCAAGGCCTTCCACAATGCGCTTCAAGGCGGTGAGTATAACCTTACGCAACATGCTCGCGATATTTTTCTGATGAACAACGAGCAGAACCGGCAGCGTATTCAGTTCAACGAAGATTTTATTGTGATTCACGATCCGCAGCCGGCGCCTCTTATTCGTGCTCGCCAGGAATCGCACCAGCGCTGGATCTGGCGCTGCCACATTGATCTTTCCAGTCCTAATTCTGAAGTGTGGGGATTTCTTCGACCGTCCGTCGAGAAATATGACGCTGCGATTTTTTCTTCGCAATCCTTCGCCCGGCAACTACCCATCCCGCAATACTTGTTCTATCCGTGCATCGATCCACTCTCCGAAAAGAACAAGGATATCGACGACAGCTTTGTTCAACAGGTGTGCGATGAATTCGGCATCGACCGCTCACGGCCGATTGTCACGCAGGTCTCACGTTTTGACCGGGCAAAGGATCCGGTGGGGGTTATCCAAGCTTTCAAGCAAGCGCGCAAGTATGTGGATTTCCAGTTGGTGATGGCCGGTGGAGGAGCGACTGACGATCCGGAGGGAGTTGCTGTTCTTAAGGAAGTCAGAGAAGCTGCCGGCGACGACCCAGACATTATCATTTTGGATCTGCCTCCCTGGTGCGCCTTGGAAATTAACGCTCTGCAGCGCGCTTCGACCATCATCGTGCAGAAATCGGTCAGGGAAGGATTTGGGCTTACAGTCACCGAGGCTCTGTGGAAGGGAAAACCGACGATCGCAGGGGCGGTGGGCGGCATTCCGAATCAGATCATCCACAAGCTAACCGGAGCGTTGGTGCATTCCGTGGACGGTTGCGCCTATCAGATGCGGTACCTGCTAACTCACCCAGACTTTGCCCGGCAACTCGGGCAGAACGGGCGCGAGCACGTGAAAGAAAATTTTCTGATGACAACCAATGTCCGGCGGTGGCTGCTGCTGCTTCGCATCTTGCAAAGCGGAGCAAACTGAGCAGCGGTGAGTAGCCGCTCTGAAAGTTAGTCGTGGTAGACTTTTCGTTGCCCTGCGGCTTTACTCTTTGGTGATCGTTGTCTCAAGCGGCGCTTGAATTGTGACTTCGACCTCAGCACCTGGCTTTAGCCGCACCTTCTCGCCGTTTTCGTCCGTGAGCGTATTCTCGATGCGAAGCGAATATCGGCAGTTCACGCTTTCCTCGTGCCGATCGTCGCATTGTTCAATTTGCTAACGCCTCGACAGCGTTTCGCTTTTCTGCCCGGCATTTTTGTGATCTTCTTTGTGGCCGAAATCCAGGCCGAAGTGCGGTTCCGACTCTGCACCTGTAATTCGGATCGGAACTTCGGTCCCCGCCCCATCTTTTTGGAAGAACGGATCCACCGGCTTCAGGAGAACTGATTTCCAACCTGTAGTCATTTGCGAGAGCTTCGCATCCAGCTTCGCCTTTCCGTGAAAATCGAAGGTTTGTCCATCCAGACTGTAGATGCCTATCATATCGACGTGAGTGCCCGGAATCAAAAAATGCAGAAAGGAAAAGGATAGTAATCCATCGTTTAGAGTGAATACGCCCCGGAGATCAGTGGGGACATTTTCGTCCTCGTGCTCGCGCGCCTGCTTGGGCTTGCCCTGACTGACCAGGCTCAAATAATCGATTTTGCCCTGCATTTTCTCATTGCTGAAGCGCGCGCGCAGCACATGGAAGCTGCCTGCCAATTTCAACCGATCCGCCACACTTGCATCGCCCGGAGAAAGACCCAGACGCGTGGTCATCTCCACAGGCCCACTCATAATCGGAGGATCGGTACGCACACCGAGTCGCAGCAAATCTTCGATCCGGGCGCCCTTCAGCACGACGTCAAGTTCGATATCGTGACCGTGCGGCGTATTCACGCGCACGACGGAGCCGTTTGCCGTAAGTGAAGAATGCAGGAAGGTCGCATTCACTGGGCGCAGAAAGGTATCCCCGTTCGTGCCATCGACAGTTGCGTGGAACTCTGTGTGCAATGGTACCGTATGTCCGCTGCTCGCAATGCGGAAGTCTGGAGTGTCGGTGGTTCCGTGCACGACAATATCCCCCAGAGTTCCCGAGTATTGGCCGCTAGAAGAAAGGATTCCGCCGATCCCTTTGATCGTGCTCAGATCAGCGTTGCTGAAAGAATAGTTCCCTTGCACAGGCGTATCGCGAGGCGCGTCTTGCTGCCATGGGCCAAAGAAGCCATAGGATTGAATATCGCCCACCGGCTTCGGATTGACCAAAATCGCGCTGAACTTCAAGGGTTCGCGGGGCCCAATATCCTGCATCTTCAAATTGCTTATCGCGAATTCCAGTGGCGCCTTGCTGGGGTTTAAGGTGTTAATCATCAGCTTCGTATCTTCGCAGACGAAGTTGTCGACAAAGATGCTGAGCTTGCCGCTCTTCGGACCTAGTTTCGTCATCTCCTGGCGATTGCCTTTGGGCGGAATATTCAGTTCGAGGCCCTTCACGTACACCGTGTTAATATGCATCGGAGTGCGAAACAGGCTGTGTAAAGCGGTTTGAAAATGGAACTCCCGAATGCCGATCAGGGCTTGCATTCCTGGCTCGTGAGGATTCGGATCCGTTGCGCCGAAAATCTTCAGGCCGCTGGCGGAAACTTGAATTCCATTGCTCAAAGAAACGCTCAAGCTCGCCACCTCTACCTTGCTATGGAAGCGGATCGACAGTGTTTGAATAACGCGAGCCCGGACAATCGGTTCAGCGCGATCGATCACCAATCTCATCGCTATGACTACCCCGATCAAAAAAACGAGTGCGACAGTTCCCATCATCTTCCAAACGCGCCCGATTTCCTTCGCTGTTGGCATCGCCGAATCTCAAACCTGGATCGCAATTGCGCAGACAAGCCCTTGGCGGCACGTTCAACACGGTATCTGATGCACTTTTGACCTTAGGCGCAATCTTTTTCCGTGAGCGACTCGACTGCGAACTCAGGAGTTGCGAGCCGATGAACTTCCGACAAGGCCTCCGCGAGAGTTGTGATCACTAGATCTGGACATCCTGTTCCAAGCCTGTCCCGGGATCCGAGTGTACGTTGTCAATGGAACCAGCCTCAATACAAGCCTAAGTCTAAGTCCAGGTAAATACGATACCGTAGTCGAAGAATGGGACAAGTGTGGCGGGGCATCGACTACGCCCATTACTATTACGGTCAGCGGATCTACCGGCGTTTCCGTGAGTTCGCCGGCCGGCAACAGCACGGTTGGCTCACCCGTCAATTTTAAGGCCACCGCGACCACTTCTTGCTCCAAAGGCGTTTCCTCGATGGGCATCTACACTGCCCCCTACCAGCTCGCTTACGTGGTGAACGGAGACATTGAATCCTGGAACCTACCATACCGTTGTGCAGGAGTGGGATGGCTGCGGCGGAGCGAGCACCACACCGGTGACCATTACGGTTAGCAGTGGTGGGGAAAAATCGTTCTCTCATCTGCAGAGCAGCGGTGGATGGGCGGATTACGGACAGCGAGCTCCGACGTTCGTAGATTGCTCGCCTTCGCCGTGCGATAACATCTCGTTTTCCATGTCCCAGCACATTAAATCTCCCTCGATGAGTGGCGCGGCAACCGAGATGTATCTGGGCGGATCTGGGGTCATGAGTGTCGAGTTGCCGGCGGGAATGAATGGGATATTTGGGATAACGTCAGCCAGCACTGGGTTCCTACTGGCGTTTCCTGCTATCCTGCCAGCAATTCCTGGAACCATCTGACGCTTCAGGTTGCGCGGACTTCAGATAACCAACTGCTTTACAAGTCAATCACCCTCAACGGCAAGACCGCCAATCTCAATCAATACTACGATCATGGTTCGGCACCCGGCTGGTACGGGGTGACCATCAACTATCAAGAGGATGGAAACTATAAACAGACGCCCTACTCCCTGTTCCTGGATCAATTGACCTTCAGCTACAACTGAGATCTGTTTTGTTCTTAAAGTGGCGCAACGGGCACGCCGTCAAGGGTGCCCGTTTGCCGTTTTATTCACTGTACTTTCCGTTTTGGGCTCTGTGCAGCATCGTACAAAGCCGCACGTCAGTAACTTGGAACGATAACGCCGTCAGCCGACAATAGCGATAGGGCCTCGTGCGGCTCCTCGTCTGCCCGGCGCCTGCATTTGTCCTTTACGGACGACGTGTGTCCCACGATTTCCGGCACGTATGGATGATCGCAAGAGAGAACGTTTTGGACGATACGAGATCCTTGCCGAGCTCGGGCGCGGCGCCATGGGCATCGTCTACAAAGCCCGAGATCCTAAAATCAATCGCGTGGTCGCGGTAAAAACCATCTCGCTGGCAGGCCAGCCACCGGAAGAGGAACAGGAGTATCGGGAACGTTTCTTCCGGGAAGCCGAAGCGGCGGGCCGTTTGTCGCATCCGGGGATAGTAACGGTCTTTGATGTTGGCGAGGAACCGGAGACGCGAGCTCCATACATCGTGATGGAGCTTGTTCCCGGTCAATCTCTCGAAAAGCTACTGCTTTCGAAGGAAGACCGCAAGCTACCTCTGGAAGAAGCACTGCCACTAGCGCTTGAAGTAGCTGAGGCTCTGGATTGCGCCCATGCTCAGGGAGTAGTCCATAGAGATGTCAAGCCTGCGAACATTCTGCTCACGGAAGATGGTCATGCCAAGATCGCCGATTTCGGCGTCGCAAAATTGAACCTTGCGAATGCCACTGCGGTAGGACGCACCCTGGGCACGCCTGCCTACATGTCGCCCGAACAATTAAGCGGCGACCCGGTCGATGGGCGCTCGGATTTGTTTTCTCTGGGCGTGATCCTCTACACGGTTGTGACTGGATACAAACCCTTTCAAGGCAACAGCGCTTTAACGGTCGCCTTCAAGATTGTCAACCGCGACCCTGTGCCGGCGACAATTCTCGACACGGAATTGCCGCCGGGGCTCGATTACATTATTTCGCGAGCAATCGCAAAAGATCGCTCAGCACGCTATCAACGCGGCATGGAAATGGCGCTGGATATTCAGGAGCTGCGAGCGGGACGAGAGTCTTGGAACAAAGCAAAGGAGCCGGGTACCGGAAGCATAGCTCAAACGGCCAACGAAGGAGGCCGGTCGTCAAGCTCACGCCCACTCGGAACTTCAACCTCTCGGAAATCTAGCGCGAGAGACAAGCGGCGGGAACACGGTGCGGCCGTGGCTCTTCTCGAGAAGTTGCGCAACAAATCTTTTGCGGGAGCCGTGCTGTTAATCGGACTCGTTGTTCTTGCACTTCGGGCTGGTCAGCTTGTTTTTCCTGGAGGAGCGTCGCTGAGAAGTCTGGTAGAAACGCAGACAGCAGCACCACACCCGGTCCCAGCGGGCAGTTCAGCTAACCAGACGGCGGCCGAAGCCGTCAAAACAGCACCAGAACTAAAGGCACGACAGCCCGCCAAACCGGCTACTGTCGGTCTAGCCTCCGCGAAAGTGGTCCGCTCAACCCCGCAGGCAGCTCCAACCACTCCCGCGATGCTGGAGATCGAAGTTGAACATAAGTTCGCTGAGGCGCATCTGGCGATTTGGGTGGATGATAGTTTGAGTTTTACTCACCAGCTTGAAGGAGCGGAGAAGAAACACCTGGTCGTCTTCCACCGCGTCCAGGGCCATGAATTCCACGCTATTCAAATCGCACCCGGGAAGCACAATCTTCGCGTGCAGGTGACCTCCGAGACAGGCAACTTCGATCAGTCGGCTACCGTAGCGGGAGACTTTGTTACCGGAGCGGAAAAAATGCTGCGCGTCCAATTCACCAAGAGCGGCCAGATGAACCTAACTCTGGAGTAACGACTTTCCGCCCGCTACCGGCTCCCTATAAACCTACCCTAGCTGTGTTCGCTCGACGTGATACCGCAACCGCAGTATCTTCGCATTGAGATTGCCCTAGCAAACAACCGCCACCTTGAAGCCATCATCCTTGTCGTAGCCCGAGGAAACGCGGTAGTTCTTCCCTGGCGCTCTAGGAGGTGAAGATGTGGCAAAGGGTTCGTTGGGAGGCACTCTGACGTGATTTCAAACTCACACATCCGTCCTTCCCGCGCGCGTGGCCGGACACGCCAAACTCAAGGCCCGGCTTCTTACACCCTTGCGCGACAGCCTTTACGACGGATGCAAAAGGTATTCTGAGTATCGCGCGGGAAAAAGAGATAAAGAAACTTGCAAATAAGCTGAGAAGCAATGGGAGCGGTAAGAGATAGTATGCTTGCCCTGCCTCGTCGTGGACCCTTCCGGCGGGGAACGGCAAACTTAATCGTTGCACAGGCATCGAAGTGCCCGGTAACTTAGTGGTGCCCGAAGTGTGTTGCTATTCAAAGAAAATAAAATAGATGCCGAATCCATCTCAGCCCATTGTGTGGACTGGCCGACCTTATCCCTTGGGTGCAACCTGGGACGGCGAAGGCGTAAACTTCGCGCTCTATTCGGAGCACGCAGAAAAAGTAGAGCTTTGCCTCTTCGATAATTCGGGAAAGCGTGAAATTCTTCGCGTCCCGCTTCCTGAGCAAACTGACATGGTATGGCACGGTTACTTGCCTGAGGTACGCCCCGGACAGTTGTATGGCTACCGCGTTTCTGGGCCGTACGCCCCAGAAAAAGGCCATCGTTTTAATCCCCACAAACTTCTTCTCGACCCCTATGGCAAGCAAATACGGGGAAGCCTGCGTTGGAATGACTCGCACTTTGGTTACAAAGTTGGAAACAAGCAGGAGGATTTGTCTTTCGATCGGCGCGACAATGCGGCAGCGATGCCCAAGAATCGCGTGATCGACTCCGCTTTCACCTGGGGCTCCGACAAGTCACCGCGCATCCCCTGGCATGAGACTTTGATTTACGAGCTTCATGTCAGAGGTTTCACGATGTGTCACCCGGACGTTCCGGAGCGCCTGCGCGGGACTTATGCAGGTCTGGCAACCGCCCCGGTGATCGAGTACCTCACTCGGCTAGGCGTGACTTCAATCGAACTGATGCCGGTTCACAGCTTCATCGACGATCGCCAACTTGTCGAGCGCGGCCTGCGCAATTACTGGGGTTATAACTCGATCGGATTTTTTGCGCCGGAGCCCCGTTACCTGGCCGACAGCTCGATCCGCGAATTCAAAACCATGGTCAAGACCCTGCACTCCGCAGGACTCGAAGTAATTCTCGACGTCGTCTACAACCATACAGCGGAAGGAAATCATCTTGGCCCGACCCTCTCGCTCAAAGGAATCGACAACAGCGCCTACTACCGGCTCATGCCTGACAATCCGCGCTATTACAGGGATTACACGGGCACGGGAAACACGCTGAATATGCAGCATCCGCGCGTTCTTCAGTTGATCATGGATAGTCTGCGGTATTGGGTTTTGGACATGCACGTCGACGGCTTCCGCTTTGACCTCGCCGCTACTCTCGCGCGCGAACTTCATGAAGTAAATCGCCTGGGCGCGTTCCTCGACATCATCCATCAAGATCCAGTGCTCTCGCAGGTGAAATTAATTGCCGAGCCTTGGGACTTGGGGGAAGGCGGTTATCAGGTTGGAAATTTTCCCGTGGGTTGGGCGGAATGGAACGATCGTTACCGCGATACAGTGCGTTCTTACTGGAAGGGTGACGAAGGAGTCGTTGGAGACCTGGCTTATCGACTAACCGGTTCCAGCGACTTATATGCGCACAGCGGCCGCCGACCTTATGCCAGCGTCAATTTTATAACCGCGCACGACGGCTTCACTCTGCAGGACATGGTCAGCTACAACGAAAAACACAACGAAGCGAACGGTGAAAATAATCGCGACGGCAACAACAATAATCGGAGTTGGAATTGTGGTGTGGAAGGTCCCACGGACGACGCGAACATCAACGCTCTGCGGGCCAAGCAAAAGCGGAACATGCTGGCGACGCTACTGCTGTCTCAGGGTGTGCCGATGTTGTATGCCGGCGACGCCATCGGCCATACCCAAATGGGCAACAACAATGCCTATTGCCAGGACAACGAGATCAGCTGGTTGAAATGGAATGTGCAGCCTCAGGATCGCGACCTGCTGTCGTTTGTTCAGCGCGTGATCAACCTTCGTAAACGGCATCCCGTATTTCGGCGCCGCCGCTTCTTCCAGGGTCGGCCGATCAAAGGTGCGAACGTAAAAGACGTGCTATGGCTGAATCCCAGTGGCAATGAAATGAGCGAGGAGCAATGGCGCGACCCGGGGGTACGTTGCGTGGGGATGTTTCTTGCGGGTCAGGGATTGGATGAAACCGATGAACGCGGCCGGAAGATTGGCGACGAGAATTTTCTTGTCCTCTTGAACGCTCACCACGAAGATGTGGCTTTCACCTTGCCGGTGTTTCGTCCGGGAACTCGTTGGGTGGCGTGGATGGACACGTCACGAGAGGATGGTTTGCGGCCAGCGGATGCGCACGATTCCGGGGCATCGTATCCCTTGCAGGCACGTTCGATGGCGGTTTTGATGGAACGCCGAAATGGAAAAAAGGAAGAGGCGAATGAAGCGCCGTCATAGCATGCCATTCGGCGCCGAGTGCCTTGAGAGCGGAGGCGTCCGTTTTCGCTTGTGGGCACCAGCCGCTCGCCAGATTGAACTCTGCCTTATCGATGCAAGCCTTATCGATGCAACGACTTCAGCATGGCTTCCTCTGGAGGCGAGTGATCAAGGTTGGTTCGAGCTGGTAACCGATGCAGCCAAAACGGGCGCGCAGTACCGTTTCCGGGTCGATGGCGCGAAGGCAGTTCCCGACCCCGCTTCCCGGTTTCAGCCGCACGATGTACACGGACCGAGTGAGGTTGTCGACCCCAATGCTTTCGACTGGCAAGATGCCGCGTGGCGCGGCCGTCGCTGGGAAGAAGCTGTCATCTACGAATTGCACGTTGGCGCCTTCACTCGAGCGGGAACTTTTTCAGCTGCCCTCGAGCAACTCGACTATCTGGCCGATCTCGGGATCACCGCGATTGAACTAATGCCGCTCGCCGACTTCCCGGGCCTGCGCAATTGGGGATATGACGGTGTCCTCCCATTCGCGCCTGATAGCACATACGGGCGTCCCGACGACCTCAAGAAATTAGTTCAAGGCGCGCACCAGCGTGGAATGATGGTCTTGCTCGACGTGGTCTACAACCATTTTGGTCCGGAGGGAAATTATCTCAACGCATATGCACCGCAATTCTTCACTGACCGGCACCGCACTCCCTGGGGCGACGCCATTAACTTCGATGGGGCCGGGAGCCGAGTAGTCCGGAATTTTTTCATTCACAACGCCGTCTACTGGCTGAATGAGTATCATTTCGATGGACTCCGACTGGATGCGGTTGATGCGATCATCGACGACTCCAGCCCGCATATACTTACAGAATTGGCTACTGTCGTAAGAAAATCCGTCGAGCCTGATCGCCACATCCATCTCATTCTCGAAAACGATTCAAACCAGGCGCGTTTCCTGCGTCGCACCGAAAAATGCCAAACGCAAGGTTATACAGCTCAATGGAATGATGATATCCACCATGCCCTGCATGTGCTGCTCACTGGCGAAGGCGATGGATATTATTCGGATTATTCAGACCGCCCGCTCAATCAATTAGGCCGCTGCCTGGTTGAGGGATTCGCGTACCAGGGTGAAGCGTCGCTCTTTAGAGATGGGAAAACGCGTGGGGAACCTACAACCGATCTGCCACTCAACGCATTTGTTTCGTTCCTGCAGAATCATGATCAGATTGGAAACCGCGCGTTTGGAGAAAGAATCACGACAATCGCCGATGAACGTGCCATTCGCGCAGCTGCAGCGATCCTTTTGCTCGCTCCATCTCCGCCGCTGCTTTTTATGGGAGAAGAGTTCGGCGCTGAAACACCGTTTCTTTTTTTCTGCGATTTCGAGCCAGGCCTGGCTGAGGCAGTTGCTGCAGGCCGCCGAAACGAGTTCGCGCGTTTTGCGAGATTCAACGACCCAGCGGCACGGGCCGGCATACCCGACCCCGACGCCGCCAGCACTTTCGAGCACTCACGGCTTAGTTGGGACGACCTTACACAACCGGCTCATTGCCAATGGTTTCGCTTCTACCGTCAAATGCTGAAACTGAGATGTCAACACATAGTCTCACGACTCTCGAACGTGTGCGCCATCAAGGCACATTACGAATTGCATGGTGATCGCGGACTCAGCGCACACTGGGAGTTTCCAGATCGCTCTGAGCTGACCCTCCTTGCAAATCTCGGAACAACTTCGCTCTCGGGGTTGACTTCTTCCGCATCTCGTATCATTTACGCCAGCGAAGGGGTGGACGAGATCGACGCGTTGCAAGGAACGCTGCCGGCATGTTCTGTGGTGTGGTTCCTCGAAGCATGAAGCCAGACTCCCGAATTCCGCGCGCAACGTATCGCTTGCAACTCAATCGCGATTTTACTTTTGCCAAGGCGGAGGCAATTGTCCCCTACCTTTCCGCGCTCGGCATCAGTCACTGTTACATTTCTCCGTGCCTCAAAGCTCGCCCTGGCAGCATGCACGGATATGACATTGTCGATCACAACTCGTTCAATCCGGAAATCGGCGCTCCGCAAGACTTCGATCGCTTTGTAACTGCTCTCCATGAATTTGGCACGGGTTTGATTTTCGATATTGTCCCCAATCACATGGGGGTAATGGGGGGTGACAATGTGTGGTGGCTCGACGTTCTGGAAAATGGCGAGGCATCGGTTTACGCTTGCTTTTTCGATATCGACTGGCACCCGCTGAAAGAAGAGCTCCATGGAAAAGTGCTCGTGCCGGTGCTGCACGATCATTACGGCGCCGTCCTGGAAAGCGGAGAGTTAAAGTTAGTTTTTCACCCTGATCGAGGTGAGTTTGATATTTCGTATCGGAATCATCGCTTCCCCGTGAATCCACGTGAGTACCCTCGCATTCTGCAGCGCGCGACTGACAAGCTGACGGCGCAATTAGGCGAACAGAATCCTGACTTGTTGGAATTTCAAAGCCTGATCACCGCTTTCGGCCATTTGCCGCGAAGACAAGAGGTGAGCAGCGATCGCATCGTCGAGCGCAATCGCGATAAAGAAATAAACAAGCGACGACTGGCGGCGCTTTGCGCGCGATCTCCGGAAGTAACTGCCAGCATCCTCGAAGGCGTTGAATCGATCAACGGCATTCCTTCCGATCCCGCGAGCTTTGATGAACTGCATGAGCTCATCAAGGTACAGGCCTTCCGCCTGGCAAACTGGAGGGTCGCCTCCGATGACATTAACTACCGGCGCTTTTTCGATACCAACGATCTCGCCGGCCTGTGCATGGAAAACGAAAGTGTTTTTCAGGCGACCCACCGTCTGATTTTGACTTTAGTGGCCGAAGGTCAGATCGATGGTCTCCGTATCGATCACCCCGATGGTCTATATAATCCGGCTGAGTATTTCGAACGTCTGCAGCGCGCCATCGCAGCCGCAAGGAATAGCCCCCAGAATAACGGCGATGAACTACCGTACGTGGTGATCGAGAAAATACTTACCGGCCCGGAACGGCTGCGGGCGGAATGGCCCGTCTGCGGGACAACCGGGTACGATTTTGCCAATCTCGTGAACGGGCTGTTTGTTGATCCTGCGAGCGCCACCCGCATGGATCGCGTTTACCGAAATTTTGTTGGCGAGGAGATCAATTTCGATGAGCTCTCCTATCGCACTCGAAAACTTATCATTCGCGTTGCATTGGTCAGCGAGCTGAACGTGCTCGCAAATCAACTCATCCGAATCGCGCTCTCAAAACGTCACACCTGCGACTTCACTTTGAACAGCTTGCGTGACGCGCTCACCGAGGTGGTGGCCAGTTTTCCCGTGTACCGCACGTACGTTAGCGCCTCGGGCGTGTCCGCGGACGATGCGCGCTACATCCGCTCCGCGATCGACTCCGCAAAACGGAGAAGTCCCGCAGCCGATATCAGCGTCTTCGATTTCATCGGTGAAGTTCTTCTGACTCGCATCGCTGACGGGTACGATGCCCGCTATCGAGATGCAGTCACCGCATTCGCCATGAAGTTTCAGCAGTTCACCAGCCCGGTGATGGCGAAAGGACTCGAAGACACCGCTTTTTACCGGTACAACCGGCTGGTCTCGCTGAATGATGTTGGAAGCGATCTTCACCGCTTCGGAGTCACACCGGCTGAGTTTCACCGGGCGAACCAGGAGCGCCTTCGCGATTGGCCCCACACAATGTTGGCTACCAGCACGCATGACTCAAAGCGCTCGGAGGATGTACGCTCCCGCATCAATGTGTTGTCGGAAATATCGGCACTATGGCGACTGCGGGTACGAGAGTGGAAACGACTCAACCGCAGCCATAAGATCCTGGTTAACGACAAGTCCGCACCTTCACCGAACGATGAATATTTGCTCTATCAAACTTTGGTGGGCGCGTGGCCATTGGAAAATCTCGGCGATGAGAACCATTGGAAGGCGTTTCGCGAGCGGATTGAAAACTATATGCTGAAAGCGATCCGCGAGGCCAAGCAAAACACCAGTTGGATCAATCGAAATGATGCCTACGAAAACGCGGTTTCTTCCTTCGTCAAGGCACTGTTAAATCCCGTTGTCAACCACCGCTTTATTGCCGACTTCGTGCCCTTCCAAAGGCGCGTCGCTCGGATTGGCTTGTGGAATAGCCTATCGCAAACGCTTCTCAAGCTGACATGCCCTGGGGTACCCGACATTTATCAAGGGAACGACTTGTGGGACCTCAGTCTGGTCGATCCCGATAACCGGCGTCCAGTCGACTACATTCACCGCCAGCAAGTGTTCGAGAATATCCGGAACCTCGGTGGTGCCCCTAACCCGCGATTCGTCGGCCAACTGCTGGAGGCTCCCGAAAACGACGAACTCAAATTGTATTTGACGTGGAAGACTTTGTGCTTTCGTAAACAGTGGCCTCACGTTTTTCAGGAGGGCGAGTATTTGCCGTTGAAGGTGCAAGGCGAGAAAGCTGATCACGTTGTAGCGTTCCTGAGAAAACTAGAGAGCGAGAGCGTCCTTGTGGCTGCGCCGCGCCTGGCGGCTAGTTTGCTGGGAGACAGCGATGTCCCGCCAATCGGCCCTGAGACATGGGAAGACACTGAGATACTACTCCCGTCTAGCATCTCTCGGTTAGAGTGTCGGAATGCGTTTACGGGAGAACGCGTGGAATTTGCGGAATTCCGAGCAAGCATCGCCGTCTCGGAACTGTTCAGGCATTTCCCTGTGGCTCTCTGCGTCCTAAGTCAATCTCCACCACAGCAACGCTCATAGCCTGTTAATCGAACAATCGAACTATTAAGTCTCAGAATCTTCTTTCCGTTAAGCCGCATTTTTGCACTAAGGAGACTGGCCACAATGTGAACTTTGTTCAGCGCGAATTCAGTGCGGGCCAGGTTCAAGCGATTTCAAATAAGCGACAACTGCCTCTGCATCTGGCTCTGTCATCCGGAATTGTGGCATCGGCGGGCGCAAGGTTTTTCCGTCGCGCCAAATCCCGGTAGTCAGCAGGCTCACCATTTCGGCATCGGTTCCCGGGGGATTTCCTGCAATTCGAGGCGCCTGCAGTGGCCAGTTGCCGGCCGGTTGTGCAGGATTCAGCCAGAGGGCGGCACCCTCAAGCCAATGCGAGCGATCCAGGTTACCGTTACTGTCGCGCGGCGTGTGGCACTGACTGCAGACTGCGATTCCCTCCACAATGTATTTTCCGCGCGCAACACTTGCAGCAGATTGATTTGCCATTTTACTGCCGGGCCGCTGGGCTTCCTGCGCAAAACTGATACAAGAGATGGCGACCGCAAACAGCAATGCGGCAACGGTGCTATTTATGCTCGGACGATTGATACTAACGAGTTTCACAGTCATTCATCGATGTTACTCCTTAGCAAGGTTGGCGAAAACGCAGATCGCCAGCGTCGAATCATCCCGCATCCAAGCTACCTGCTACAATTGAGTTGTCTCTTCTAGCATCCTTCCGCCGTACCCTCCACAGGAGACGGTCCCTTGCAAAATCAGACAGAAGGTCTGGCTGTGCAAGGAGGCCACTTATGGTCCCGCCCAAAACAAACCATAGATTCACCACCCCAAACATCGAAGGAAATCCGGTCAGGAATGAGCTTCTGTTGGGGCTTCCATCGCAAGAGTGCGATGCCATATTTTCCCAACTTACATTCGTGCAACTTCGCACGCACGACGTTCTGCAGGAATCGGAGGAGGCAATCCAGTACGCATATTTCGTCGATAGTGGGATGGTGTCGATCCTCAGTGTTATGCAGGATGGAAAAAGCGTAGAAGTTGGATTAACCGGCAAAGAAGGGTGCACGGGGCTGCAACTCGTAGTCGGTTTTATGTCGAGCGATACGCGAGCTCTGGTTCAGATTGAGGGCAGTGCGTTCCGCATGAGCAGTAAGGACCTCGTAAAAGCCCTACCGCAATGCACGGTTTTGAAGCGGCGAATGCTCCAGTATGCGCAGATGATCTCGATGCAAGGGGCGCAGGTTGCTGCCTGCAACCGCCTCCATGAAGTCGATGAACGGCTGGCTCGATGGCTGCTGATGAGCCAGGATCGCATTGGCGATGATGTCGTCCCGCTAACCCATGAATTTCTGGCGCACATGTTAGGGACCCGCCGGTCAAGCGTCACGGTAGCCGCTGGTCTTCTGTCGAAGGCTGGATTGATCACTTATAATCGCGGACACGTCAAGATTGAAAACCGCACCCGGCTGGAGGACGCTGCTTGCGAGTGCTACGATCTTCTCTGCCGCCATACCGCTATGTGGCAGAGAGAATCGAAATACGTCAGCCGGCGCACCAAGGCTGGTTCTCCACCGGGCAGACGAGCGACAGCAGTGCCCCTAAGATTCGAATCAAGCCACCGAACCGAGTTACAAAACTGAATACTCCTTTTGATTCCTTACAGCATTTACCGTATTCCTACGCAGTAGCTTCGGCAGGAAAATTGAATAATTAATTTTGGCCTGCAGCGGCACCCGCCTCGTCGTCGCTGCATCAAGAAACTACCATAGGATAACGAGTCTGAGGACGATTAACGTTTAGGCTATGTCTCTCAAAGGGTGGGGTTCGCTGGCTTGCATCATTGCGATTGTTAGTTTGTCGACTTCTGGAAGCAGCCTGGGTCCAGTGTATCGAGAACGGACGCTGTCTGACGCCGGTGGCACGATGAGTGGAACGGTCCCGGCGACGACGATGATATCGACCGGAGCGGTGGTATTCAGGAGTGCACTACGGAATACATCAAAAGACAGTCCCGTGATTCTAACAAATTCAGAACCAACCGGCTCCGGTTCTGGGGATCTGTCTAGAGGAGAAGACAGCCTCACGTCCTTGCCCGAGTCCGGTAGCGGAATGTTGCTCGGCCTCGGCTTCCTTGCCGTTATTCCCCTCGCTGGCAGATGCAGAACTTTTTCTCGAGAGTAGCCATTGAGCCTTCCCCTACTACGCTGCCTTGGATTCGTTACATAACTGCTGGTAGTAGTCGCGGCCGCGCTCGTAGCCGCGCTGGAAGGCTTCAGCGACTTCCGCGCCAGGATTTTGACGTTCGAGCTCTTCAATTTGTGCCGTCATCTCACCCAGCACTTGATCGTATTCCTTGCAACGGGTCCGGGCGTGCAGTGCAGACTCGAAACCGAGTCGATAGAACTTTTCGTCCTCCGTGATATTCCTGCTGAACGACGAATAATGTTCCTGCTCGGCGTCCCGCAAACCAATCCACCATTGTTCGCGGGCGGCGTCGACCGTTTCCGCTCCTTCTACCATTAACAATTCGCGGACGCGAGATGCCGCGGCATCGTCGTCGGCCAGGGCGATCAATACGCTGCGACCCTTGCGGAGAGCATCTTCATAGACAAATAACTCATCTTCCGGCAGGCCTTCGGTCATGGCATTTTCAAATTTTCCACCGGCAACCGCGCCTATGGTGGCTCCAACTGCCGCCAAAAGTGCCCCGCCCAACAACCCGATTGCGGTAATGGGACCAACGCCGGGTATAAGTGCAGCTATAATGAGCGGGCCTCCTGACATTCCCGCTGCCGTTCCTAACACTGCTCCCACCGCCTTGCCCATGCCGGGTTGTTCTGCAGCTACAACCGGCGGCGCTTGCTCCGTTGAGCCTTGCTCCCGCTTGCCGTTCGCCGGAGTCAGCAATGTGATCCGGTCTTCCGACAGCCCGGTTGAAAGAATTTGAGTTAAGGCTCGCTCTGCATCTGATTGCGAACGAAATACTCCTGTCACCGCTTTCATCGGAAACCCTCCGCTTTCAGAATCATCTAGGACATTTTTGATGCAGCATGACCTGGGACGTTGCTAATTAAAGATGTGCACGACAACCGTTACGGAAAGATCGATGGACGAACTCCGGCTGGAGTTGCGGTTCACAATGTCGCGATTTCGCTGTTGCAGGCGCAGCAACCGTCGTCACTCTACCGAATCTTCGATTTGTGAGATCTGTGACAGTGCCACGTTTATTGATTCACGCGCAACAGCAATAACGTGCCGCCTTCCAACTTAACGTTATTGTTTCTGAGCTCACCACCGAACCCTGCGTCGAGTTAGCTGTCGTCGAGAGTGTTAGGTGTGGGATGCCAAGTACTCCCTGAGTATTCCCGGTAATTGGCTGGCGCGCGTTGTTGCCAGAGGTGGTGGTTGGCCCCTCAACAGCTTCTGTACTTGGATTCTGCGACTGCGGTGCTCCCATGCTTCCAGAACGATTGTTGCCGGGTGACATTCCACCAGTGGCCGGAGTCGTCGAAGGTTGAGCTGACCCTTCCGTGCTGGAGCCGTTGTTGCCACCGGTCAGATAGGAAGGAGCGACGATTGCCTGAATCGACATCGGCAACGCCATGTCGCCTCCATTCTTCATGACCGCATGGTCAAAGGTGATGCCGACCTGCGATTCTTTTTGCTCCTTGTTGCGCGGCTGCGCTTCGGTCACCCGTCCGATGACCTTTGTATTCTTGGGCACAATGATCTCGCCATTCCCCGCCTTCAAGTCCTCCGTTACTTGAGCGTCGACTTCGTCGCCAGTCTTCACTTTCTTGGCGTCGATGCTTTTCGTCAGCTGCACGGGAATAACACTGCCGGGCGCGATCCTGGTATTCCTACTTGGCTGCGCGGATGTGGAGGACGCGGCCTGAGGCGGCATAGGATTCTGGTTTGGTGCCGCCGCGCCGCTGTTTTGTGTCGTCCCCTGTGCACCCGAGACACCGCACAGCGCCACTGCCAGGAAAATGCCATTCACAAACGTTTTCATAAGATTTTCTCCTCATTGCGCGCTCGTTCAACTACGGAACGCCGCAGCTAGTTCGAGTTGTCTTTTTGATGTAATGTGCGGTAAAAGGGTGGTCCGCGAATCCCAGGTTTTTGAATTCTGCTCGGGCCGAGATGGAAGACAGCGGGTTAATGCGTCGCGAACGCTTTCTCGGAGCCGTCCCGCTGGAAACCAATCTTATCCAGCATTGGTTGGATCTCTGGATTGGACATGAACAATTGCCAGACGAGGCCGGTGCGATAGTTCTCCACCATGACCACGATCGGTGCCTGATCAAGGCCCATGTAAACAGGGGAGAACCAGTTGCGCGTCAGATTGAAGGCATCGTGCGGGCCATAGACTCCCCAGAGACGATCGCCGAGATCCCGGTAGAAGAATTTGAGCGCAGCCATGGATGCCTCGGGCGTATAGGGAAAAGACGAGAGCGCGCCCGTGGGGGTGATGGTGCCATTGTCGGTCGCCAAGTCGGGAGCGTGAGCAGAATATCCGAGCTGATCGTCGCTGGCCGTCAAACCCCAATCGTCCGCACCATAGCCTCGAAAGTGCCCCGGGTTCGCCTCGCAATAGGCCAGATCGATCAGCGCAAGATTGCGGTTGTTCTCAAAATAATCGGTATACCGGTCGCGAATGCCGCGAGGATCGAAGCCCATGAAAGAATATTGCGTGAAAAATAATGGACCACCCGTGCCCTCGCCCACGTCCAGCTTGATGCCGTAGTAGCTGTGGCCGTTCAAATAACGATCGCCCTCGCTTGAACCTGACCAGCCGGAGCGATACGCAATCGCAGCCGGCGATTGTCCCGCCCAGCCTGAGTAATAAAGATCCGCCGGAACTGCATGCGTCGGGGAGGCAATCGCCAGCAGATATGTGATCATGGTTTCGTTGAATCCGGTAAGCCGGTGATCGATGTACCATGACCACTGCGGGGACCAGTGCCACAGCAGGGCGCTATCTTGCGAAGAGTGCCGGTACCAATCCCACTCAACCGTCTCCCAGAGCGTGGTTATTCTCTTATAGATGCTTTGCTCAGCTTCGCTCGATCCCTTGAAATATTGGCGAGCGGCCAGCAGGCCTTCCATCAAAAACGACGTCTCCACCAGGTCGCCCCCATTGTCAAACATGCCAAAGACCAGCATGTTCTGCGCGGTATAGCCATTGAGGAAGTGAGACCATGCGCCGTGATAGCGCGGAGCTTTTTCCAGGAAGTCCAGAATTTGCGTGAGGCGCTGAATCCCTTGCTCGCGTGTAACGAATCCGCGATCCACTCCCACGATGAGAGCCATAATGCCAAAACCGGAGGCGCCGGTCGCGACAATTCGCTCGTCACCGGGGATATTCTCCAGCGTCGCGCCGGCGACGGGATGAGCTCCATCCCAGTAGTAGCGAAAGCATGCCTCTTGCAACATGGTGAGTAACTCGTCGTCGGAGAGCTCTCTGGTGGATGCGCTGGCCGCTTCGGAAAACGCCGACTGGCGATAGGAACGATCGACAGCTTTGACGCGGTAGGAAGCCTTCACGTCCGAACGTCCAACAAAATCAGTGTAGCGATTGATATCCGCGCTTTGAATCCCGATGGGCAGGAATTTTTGCTTCCCGATGGAGCGGTAGATTGCGTAACTTTGTAAATAACTATCCGCAATCGCCTCCCAGCTAATATCAATGTGCCGGTCGTAGCCTTTGGCCTGCACATTTTGCGGGGGCCGCGGAGCGCTTCTTACCTCGGGCGCGACCGGTGATGCGGCATCCCGGTCATCGATTTTGATTTCGTCAATGATCAAGGTTCGCGGCGTGTCATCCGCAGCGCCTTGTCCGAAGTGGACACTATGCAGTTGGCGCGCCTGAAAAGGATGAATCGAGGCGGTGGCAAACTCGCTGAGCGGCAGACGCAGCTGGACCCAACGTTTCGCAGGCATATCACCGGTAATGCCATCCAGAGTAACCGGGGCTGTAAAATTGTGTTCCTCGTCCTCGAGCTGAATAAATGGCAAATCGTCCGCGGGAATTCCTTCCGGCGAATAGCACCACATATAAAGAGTATCGCCGCGGAAATCCGTCAACCGGTTGCGCATGCTGACGACTCGCACTTCCGCTTGCCAGCTTCCTCCCGCCACGGAACGCCATTGCAAGCGCAACGCATTCGGAGCCGTGAAGAAGTTCTTCTTTTCGACCGGCAATGACCCCGACAGCAATTGGACGGTGCTGGGAAAGATCGACCGGCCGCTGCTGTAATAATAGTAATCAGGAGTGATGCTGTTATCGAAAATGACGTGGTTGTAGTAATCGGTGGAGGTTACCGCACCACAGGGGATCGCAATCAGAATAAAAAAACCGAAAAAACGGAAAAACGAACGCACTGCGCACTCCAGATTTCGCAGATGGAAAAGGCTAGATTGCACTTGAAATCGCAGTTTACAACAAAGTGACCCCGCCCCTCGCGAGGGACCGGTAACCTCAGTAATGTCCTACTGAGTAATCCCCTATTTTCGGCTGTCTTGACCACAAACTGATTTCAGAGGCGATTTCTGTGGCTCTACGTTATTATTAACTCCTGGGTTTACTGTGTCGCAATAAACCTTGACGGCGGTTTCCGCATCTTTTGTAGGGCCGTCACATAAACCAGGAACCAGGGCGACACACTGTCACACCCAGGCACTCATGGCAATTCGTCCGTCTGGAAATGGTAGCCCTCAAAGACGGCAGGGTCCTAGCATGGCGGAACGGGAAAGTCACTGGGCGGGCTGGCACGAGCGAATCTCTGCTCTCCGTAACGTTCCGGCCGTGCTTAAAATTGTCTGGGATTCCGGACCCTGGGTCGTAGTGTTCGGCCTGGTTTCGCGACTTTTCTCTTCTGTCCTACCCGTTTTTCTTCTGTGGATCACAAAGCTGATTATTGATGGCATCGTACATGCCGTCTCCACCCATCAGCCGGTAAGGCCTGGCTTCTGGTGGCTGGTGGTGGCGGAATTTGCGCTCGCCGTTCTGAACAGCATTCTCATTCGCGCCACCGACTATTCCGATTCTCTCCTGGCCGACAAGTACACGCGATACGTCAGTATTCGGGTCATGAATCACGCGGCCAGCCTCGATCTGCAGGCCTACGAAGACCCGGTTTTCTACGACCGTCTGGAGCGCGCACGAGTGCAGGCGACAGATCGCCTCGCGATGATTCAGCAGATTGGACGCCTTGTGCAACAGACGATCACCACGATTACTTTTTCAGTCTCGATCATGCTGTTCTCCCCGTGGCTGATGCTCCTGTTGATTGCGGGAGTCGTACCTGCGTTTCTTGGCGAGAGTCATTTCGCCTTTTTGGGATATGCCAAGAATTTCCGCCAGACCCCGATGCGGCGGCAAATGGACTATCTGCGCGTGCTGGGGGGAAGTAAAGAAGCCGCGAAGGAACTCAAGCTATTCGGCTTGAGGGATTTCCTGCGTGAGCGATTCACCCGTTTGTCCGATGACATCTATGACGAGAACGTCGCCCTATCGAAGCGAAAACTGATTGCAGGCTCGCTGCTGTCGATGGTTGGCACCATGGGCTACTACTCGGCGTACGTTTTCGTAATCTGGCGAACCGTCAGTGGAGCGCTCAGCATCGGCACGTTGACGTTTCTAACCGGCGCAATTCAGCAGGCCAGCAGCAACATCGAGCAGATTTTTTCGACCCTCGCAGGCATCGGCGATCAGGCCCTGTTCCTCACCGATTTGCTGGCCTTCTTTGAAATGCAGCCGACGATCCGGTCCAAGCCCAACGCTCTGCCGGCACCCAGACCGATCACTCGTGGAGTTGAGTTTCGGGAGGTCTCTTTCAGCTATCCCGGCAATCCCCGCATGGTCCTTGATCGGATTAATTTCAAGCTTCATACTGGTGAGCGGCTGGCTCTTATCGGCGAGAACGGGCAGGGAAAGACGACCATCGTAAAGCTGATTACCCGGCTTTACGACCCTACCGAAGGAGAAATCCTGCTGGATGGCGTCGACCTTCGCGAGTACGATCTTGAAGATCTGCATCACGAGATTGGCGTAATTTTCCAGGATTTCATGCGTTATGAGATGACTGCCGGCGAAAACATTGCCGTCGGCCGAATCGAAGAAATCGGCAACCTGGAACTACTGAAGGGTGCGGCGCAGAAGAGCATGGCCGATGAAACGATCGGAAGACTCTCCCTCGGCTACGATCAGATGCTAGGCCGCCGTTTCGAACAAGGAGTCGATCTTTCCGGTGGCGAATGGCAAAAAGTCGCGCTCGCTCGGGCTTATCTGCGCGATGCACAGCTCCTGATTCTCGACGAACCCACCGCCGCACTCGACGCGCGCAGCGAGTTCGAAGTTTTTCACCGCTTTACCGAACTCACTGCGGGGAAGATGGCGCTTTTTATTTCGCACCGCTTCTCAACCGTTCGCTCAGCGGACCGCATCCTAGTCCTCGAGAATGGCAAGATTACAGAGGAAGGCACTCACGACCAGCTGGCAAGTTTGGGGGGGCGTTACGCCGAAATGTTTGAGATGCAGGCATCGAGTTATCGCTAGGCGAACTGCATGGGCATGGGAAAGACACAAATGATACCGAGCGGTCATCTGGAGATTATCGGAGCTGAGCCGGAAGGTGTGCTCCCCGCGGCAACCGAAATGGTGACGGACACGATCAACCTGAGCACCAGCGCTGCCAACCTCGCACGCACTTTGGCTTGGCTGCCGGGGCAGGTGGAGCAGCGTCCTTTTCACGAGCGTTGCCGGACCTTGTTTCACGCCTTCAAGCCATTGCTCAGAGCATTACAAGCTCAGCCGGCAAAAACTGGTTCGGTTGACTTTCGTTTGCTCTACGAGAACATTTTGCTAATTCAGGCCGAACTTGACGAGAGCTGTCAAACTTTCAAGCTTCCGCACAAGCTTCCTCTCGTCCGTACTCCCGGCCGCAATGTCGTTCCCAGAATCGCGACCATCGCAGAGGACTATCTAGCGGGCACTTCGTACCAATTTGCCGCCGGAAGCTTCACTGATTACATCCAGGCCTTTCAGGACGTGACGGTCCTCGATATGGCAGAACTGTGGATGTTGGTCCCTGCCCTGAAGCTGGTTTTGCTTGAGCAGATTGCAGAGCGCGGGCGCCGTTTGCTTCAAGATTCCGTCCGCTCCTACGGGATTCGGGAGATGGTCCTCAGTCTTCGCGAAATAAAACAGACCGGCTGGAAAGTTGTGATCGAGCCGCTGATTCGTTTCGATCGCATTCTGCGTGAAGACCCTGCCGGCGCGTATCCCAAGATGGATTACGAGAGCCGCGAGCTTTACCGCCAGAAGATTGTAAAACTGGCGGATCACTCCGACTGCAGCGAAATGGAAGTCGCCAGTGCAGCCCTCGCGCTCGCTCGTGAGGCGCAGAAAAATCCAGACCCTGACCCTCGCGTAACCCTGCGCCGTTCGCACATTGGCACCTATCTGTTCGCGGAAGGGGCGCCCGTTCTGAAGCAGAGGATCGACTTCCGCGCTCCCGTCCCCGAACGTATCCGCACTTTTGTGCGCAGCCACCCAGATGAGTTTTATCTGCCTGGCATCGTAGTGCTCACTCTGCTGATTGTTCTGGGCGTGGTCTTGATGTTGACGGATGCGTCCACTTCGCTGGGGCTGATACTGCTTTCCACGCTGGCCGTGTTGTTACCGAGTTCGCAAAGCGCGGTCCGAATTGTGAACTACTTTGCCACACTGCTGCTCTCGGCCCAGATTTTACCCAAGCTGGATTTTTCCGAGGGCCTGCCCAACGATTGCGTAACTCTGGTCGCAGTCCCAACCCTGCTGCTGGATGAGAAACAAGTTCGCAAGCTGGTGGACGATTTGGAGGTCCGCTTCTTAGGCAATCACGATCCCAATCTGCATTTTGTTTTGCTGAGTGATCTTCCCGATTCGCCGGAGAAGCCTCCGGCAAACAACTCGCTCGTCGACTTGTGTTCGGAACTGATCCGAGAACTCAACGAGAAGTATGCCGGAGAAAAAACCGGATCTTTCTTCTTGCTGCATCGTCACCCCGTATACAACCCCCGCGAGAGACTCTGGATGGGATGGGAACGCAAGCGGGGCAAGTTGATGGATCTCAACAATCTTCTGTGCAGACAGTTTGACAGTTTCCCAGTGAAGGTTGGCGACCTTTCTATATTCTCGAAAGTTCGTTTTGTAATCACCCTCGACGCTGACACAGAGCTGCCGCGAGGTTCAGCCCGCAGGATGGTGGGAGCCTTAGCCCACCCGTTGAATCAGGCAATCATTGATCCAGAGAGAGGCGTTGTAGTTACGGGATACGGAATCCTGCAGCCTCGAGTCGGAGTAAGCGTCCAAAGTTCGGCGCGTTCCAGGCTGGCGAGTATTTATTCAGGACAGACTGGGCTTGACATCTACACTCGTGCCGCCTCCGACGTGTATCAAGACCTATACGGCGAAGGCATCTTCGTGGGCAAGGGGATTTATGAGGTCGACACGCTGCACCGCGTCCTCGATCGCCGCTTCCCGCGCAATGCTTTACTCAGTCACGACTTGGTTGAAGGCGCATACGCTCGCGCGGGTTTGGCTAGCGATATCGAGATCATTGAGGACTACCCTTCTCACTACAGCGCCCACAACCGGCGAAAACATCGTTGGGTAAGAGGCGACTGGCAGATTGCTGAGTGGCTGCGCCCGCAAGTGCCCGACGAGTCGGGACAAAAGGTTGCGAACCCTTTGTCAGTGGTTTCGCGATGGAAAATTTTCGATAACCTGCGTCGCAGCCTGGTAGAGCCCGCGTTGTTCCTGTTGTTCTTGCTGGGTTGGCTCTGTCTGCCTGGACGTCCTGAGGCGTGGACTCTGGCAACGGTCGTCATCGTGTTTCTGCCAGCGCTGGTTCAACTTTTATTCGACTTCGCGCGCGCCGCAGTTCTTCGAAGGCGCGCAATTGTGCTCGATGGCCTGAACTCCTTCGCCGACGGAAGTATCGCCGACTGGTTGACGATCACGTTCCTGGCGCACCAGGCGCTGCTATCCATGGATGCCATGGTGCGAACCCTGGTTCGTCGCATGATCACGCGGCAGCGGCTATTGCAATGGGAGACAGCAGCGCAGGCAGAGCTCGCGGGTTACAAACGCACGATTCTCGACATTTACCTCGACAGCACCCCCGCGCTGGCGTTGGGATTATTTTTTCTCGTATGGCTCGTACACCGCACGGCTGTTCCTGCGGCGGTCCCGATTCTGCTTCTGTGGACCCTCAGCAAGCCGATCTCGATTTGGCTAAACCGGCCTCCGCGAACTCCACGCAAGCAAGTGTCAGAGAGAAATGAATGGTTGCTGCGTTTGAGCGCGCTCCGCACGTGGCGATATTTCGCTGAGTTCAGTACCGAAGAGCACCACTGGTTGATTCCCGACAATGTGCTTGAAGAGAACACCAAAGCTGCGCCGCGCATTTCCCCCACGAACCTGGGATTTCTCCTCAATGCGCGTCAGGCCGCCTGCGAATTCGGATATCTCACGGTGCCGGAGTTTGCCCAGCAGACTTTGCGAACGCTGGCGACTGTCTCGCAGCTGCAGCGCCATCGCGGCCACCTGCTGAACTGGTATGACACACAAACACTGGCCCCACTTTCCCCGGCGTTCGTCTCCAGCGTCGATAGCGGCAACCTGGTAGCCTCACTTTGGACCCTGCAGCGCGGCTGCTTGGAGCTGCTTGACCAGCCGCTCCTGCAGCCTGAATTGCCAGATGGATTCCTCGATCATCTTTACGTTCTGACGAGCCTTCGAGCCCTGCCGCGCCGGAAGTTTTCCGCGATGAAGCGTTCGCTCAAGGGGCAAGACTGGCTACCGTACTTGCTCGATGTTCCCGACGAGGCTCTGAAGGACATTCATCAGTCAGCCTCCACCTTGAAGCATGGGGACGAGGCTCGTTGGTTCCAGGAGCAAGCGAAAGAGCGAATCAGTCAGATCAGCCGAGCGGTGCAACTCTTTGCTCCATGGCTGCTGCCGGAGTTTGCCGCTCTAAAGAATGATGCGGTGGTCCATCGCCAAGGCCGGCCCGACGATGTCCCGGCACTGAAGCGGATGCCGTCTTTCATCGATAGTATTGCCGCGAGGCTGGAAGCAGCGGACACGTCCGCCGCCGGCGAAACCCACATTCTTTACCGGCAACTGCTCGCGCTGCTGCCAGACGCGCGCTCCCATGTGCTGCGTCTAATCGAAGATCTAAAGAAGATTGCCAACCAGGCGAGCACTTTGGCGGACGAAATGGATTTTGAATTTCTCCTGAACCGGAGCCGCGGCCTGCTCTCTATAGGCTTTGATGTCGACGCGCAGCGGCTCCACGATGCATGTTATGACTTGTTGGCGAGCGAGGCGCGCATCGCTTTCTTTGCTGCGATCGCGAAGGACGACATTCCGCAGGAAGCCTGGTTTCAGCTCGGAAGAGTTCAGACTCTCGATCAAGGCATGGCCGGATTGCTGTCCTGGACCGGAACCATGTTCGAATACCTGATGCCGGCACTCTGGATGCGCATCTATCCCAACACCTTGTTAGAGCGCGCTGCGGTAGCGGCGGTGCGATCGCAAAAGGCTTACGGAGACGACAAAGGCATTCCTTGGGGTATCTCGGAGTCTTCATGTTTCAAATTGGATGCCGCGGGCAACTGCGAATATCACGCGTTCGGAGTACCACAGTTAGCCATCCATAAGGTTGATGTTGACGGGCCAGTGGTCTCACCCTATTCAACTTTCCTGGCTCTGCCCATTGATTCCACGGCCACACTGCACAATTTGCGCAAACTACAACGCAAGCGGGCTCTGGGGGCTTATGGATTCTACGAGGCTCTGGATTTCAACTCTGCACGCGCCCGCTCGCGGCTTCGGCGTTTCGAACCAGTGCGTTTGTGGATGGCACATCATCAAGGCATGAGCCTGCTCTCCGTGGCAAACTTTCTGCACCAGGACGTGGTGCAACGCTGGTTTCACAGCCATCCGCGCGTGCAAGCCACGGAATTGCTGCTGCAGGAAAAACCGGCCCGCCATCCTCGTTCGCCCCGGTCCCGCAAGAAAGCGGCGTGAACAGCCCGCTTGGAGCAAAGGTGGCAAAGTGCATTTGTATACTGACGCTATGCGGCCCTGGCAAATCTTCGCTCTCGCAGTCCTCTTAAGCTTTGCATCGAATCTGTCTCGATTGCACGCTCAGGCCGGTTCCGCGCCGGATGTAATCCTGATCGACGCAACGGCAGCCCGGCATCCCTTCTCTCACTACTGGGAAAAAATGTTTGGTTCAGGGCGCGCGATACTGAGCCTGCGCGATAGCTATCGCAAAGACTTGCGCTCGGTTAAGCAAATCACCGACTTTACCTACATTCGCTTCCACGCGATTCTCGACGACGAAGTTGGTGTCTACGACGAAGATAATCAGGGGCAGCCCGTCTATAACTTTTCCTACGTCGATCAAATCTACGATGGCTTGCTAGCCAACGGGGTGCGCCCCTTCGTTGAGCTCAGCTTTATGCCATACAAATTGGCGGCCAGCAACAGCCTGCAAGCATTTTGGTACAAGCCTAACGTCTCTCCGCCGAAGGACTGGGGCCGCTGGGACGCTCTGATTACGGCCTTCGTCCATCATCTAGTCGATCGTTATGGTATCGAAGAAGTTTCGCAATGGTATTTCGAAGTTTGGAATGAGCCCAACTTGGACTTCTGGGCGGGACAGCCGAGACAGGACACTTACTGGGATCTTTATGATCACACCGCGCTTGCTATTAAACAGATTAGCCCGCGACTACGGGTCGGTGGTCCCGCGACGGCGCAAGCAGCGTGGGTTGACGCGATGATCCGTCACTGCGCTGAAAAACATATCCCACTGGATTACGTTTCGACCCACGTTTACGCCAACGACCTGGCTCAAGACGTTTTCCACACGCAAGAGAATATTCCCCGCGACCAGATGGTCTGCCGTGCGGTGAAAAAGGTTCACGAAGAGATTACAGCATCGGCCATGCACAGCCTTCCGCTGATCTGGAGTGAGTTCAATGCCAGCTACAAGAACGAACCCGAAGTCACCGACGCGATCTACATGGGACCCTGGCTGGCTGACACGATTCGTCAATGCGATGCTTTGGTGGATTCGATGTCCTACTGGAGCTTCTCCGATGTCTTCGAAGAACAAGGCGTCGTGAAGACTCCGTTCTACGGAGGTTACGGGCTCATCGCGGAAGATGGGATTCCGAAGCCGGCTTTCAATGCTTTCAAGTTGCTGCACCAGTTGGGGGATGAACGCATCGATCTCGATTCAGATTCTGCTCTGCTAACGCGAAGGAAAGACGGCGCACTGGTGCTCGCTGTTTGGAACTATGCTCCGCCGGACCAGGCAGGTTCTTCAAAAACATTCACATTGCGGCTGAAGGGTGCGAAGGCGAAGCACGCCTTAATCTCGCTCCTGGATCATGACCACGGAGATGTTCAGTCCACCTGGGAAAAGATGGGCAAACCACGGTATCCCAGCATGAAACAGATTGAGGACCTGCGGCACGCTGCAGACCTTCCGTCGCCCGAAACCCGCCGCATCAAGGATGGCGAACTAAGCATAACTCTGCCCAGCCACGGCTTGGCGCTGATTGAACTGAAGTGACGGAATGCACCTTGATGTCTACTCTTTCTTGAAGCCGGCGCGTTCCATGCCCCGCTGAGCTTCCGGGTTTTTCATGAAGGTATCCCATACGAAACTCGATCGTGCATTTTCCGCCGCAAGCATCGTTATACCAGTGTCAATCCCAACAACGTCGCTGTCGTACCAATTCTTCAGGGGATTGAATGCATTTACGAATCCGTAACGGCTCCACGCCTTTTCGTAATGATCCTTGATGTTCTTCAGCACACGCATGACGGCCTGCGGCAGAAAGGGTAACGAACCCGCCGGGGCGCTTGGGACGACTGTTCCATCAACCGGCCCGATCATGGGTGGACCTCCCCAAATCACATACCCTTTCTGCGAATCGGAAGCCGAGATTCCCCATAGATCATCGCTGTAATCGGGGAACTGCTTGGCTAATTCCAGACAAAAGCGGCGATGCGCATCAGTCGCCAGCGCCGAGTTCTTAAAATAATTCGCATACGCATCGCGCTTATTACGGAAGTCGAACCAGGCCTGCGAGTATTGGTGCACAAACAAAGGAGCGAACGAACCAATATATCCAACGCCATCGAATTCAAATTTGGTTCGCTTCCACGCGTTCCAAGCCTCGGTAGGAAGAGGATGAATGAGCGATCCCAGTCCCAACAGATAGATCATCATCATCTCGCTGTAATAATCCCATCGATAGGGGAGGAAACCGCCCTCAGGCGTCCATCCATGCGGCAATAATGAGGTATCCTCGGAGAGCCAACTCCAATCGACCCGGTTAAAAATCTCGTAAGCCAGAAGGCTGATTTCAGAATGTTCCGGAAAGTGGCGTCGGCATGTGAGAATTCCGCACAGCAGGATGGACGTGTCAACCGAGGAAACTTCGGAGTCCCACACGCGCTCTCCCGTATTAATATCGGCGAAGTGATAAAAGAATCCTCGATGCGTCGGCATTTTCTTCCACAGAAATCGCAGAGTCAGCAGCACCCGGTCCCGCGCTTCAGCGCGCAAAACAAACCCACGTTTATCTGCGATGCAAAGCGCAGTCAAACCAAACCCCGTTGCGGCAATACTGGCGACTACGGAGTTGTCGTTCGCTTGCACATTACATCGATCCCGTATTAACCCGGTCTGCGGGCTGGCCTGTTCCCAAAAAAACTGGAAATTTCGCTTTTCGAGTTCATCCAAGAACTGCTCATCATCCGCCGAAAAAACGGCCGTGTCAGGCGACGGCTGCGATCCGCCTTGTTTTTCCTGCGCTGTAGCAATGAGGGAAAGTATCTTCGAATGGTCGAGGACCCCGCAAAGTCCCAAGCCACCGATCTTCAACAAAAGATCCCGCCGCGAGAGGGAGCCAGCTCTGAAAAGTTTCTTGTCGTTCTCGTGCATCAGTCTAAATTTTAGATGTTTCTTTGGTTGTGCGCCGTGCGAATGCTGGTACTGAGAAATGCCTACGTCTCTGTAGCGTACTTGACAAGCAACCCGCTCGCAAACTTTGCGATCCCGCCAATACATCCTTAAAATGTTAAGCGAAGCGAGTGATGACGAACGGAAAGAAAATCGCAATCTGGACAATTGTTGCTCTGGGGATTTTGGCGACGGTATTGACCGTTGTCTTCTTGACTCGACGAAAGCCCGTGGTGCTAAAGGGAGCCGTCCTGCGGCAGGACGCGGATCCGAACAAACAATTGCCATTGTCGGATGTCCAGATCACCGCGATCAACGTCCTGGGAAGCGGCCACGCTCAATCTGATTCTTCAGGCTTTTTCAGCTTGACCTTGCCAACCGGCCTTCGGCGTCGTCAGGCCGTTCTGCTGCAATTCCGGCGCAAGGATTACAAACCCCTGGATTGGGACGATTTTATCTCAGACAAAAATTACGTCGCCCGCATGATCCCGCTTCATCAGGAGACGACTGCGGAGTCGCACACTGACCTCGCGGTGACAAATCCCCGGATCAGGTACACGGTAAAAGCCACGACGGAAGCGGATATTGGTAGCGCTGTAAGGACGTTCCAGGTGGTCAACACAGGCAATAGGCCATGCCAGAATCAGCCTCCGTGCGCGCCGGGCGGCAAGTGGAAAGCTACGATTGGATCTTTATCCCTGGACGCGGGAGAAGGCAATGAGTTTCGCAACCCAAGAGTTTCTTGCATTGCTGGACCCTGTCCCTTCACCAAAATCGAAACGGAAAACTTTTCGCAGGAGCGCCGGCACTTTAGCGTGTCAGTTCGAAACTGGTCCGACACCACAACGTACCTGGTGGAGGCTGAGGTCGTTCATCCGATGACGAGCAACCTGGTGCGTGAAACCTATCCAGTGATCTTCGGACGCGCCTTGAACTTCAGCCTTCCGGCGACGGCGGAGGGCCCGAGCATTGAAGCAGAGGTCGCGGGTGAGGCTATCGTGTTTCCCCTTGGCCCCGATCTCTTCCTCCGATGGGCGGATTGCCAGGTTGGGGTCGACAGAGACCAATCCAGAAACTATCGCTGCGAACTCAAACCCGGCTACCAGTTCCGCTAGCGGAGGCTATGCAGCCGACGCTACGAAAATCACAACGGAGCGTTTCACAAACTCGTGGCCGTGGGATGCTGAACCGGGTGCAGGTAAGCATTGGCTCCATTCAGAGAAACAGTAAAAATCTGAACTTCGTTGCCGCATACCCCCACCGATTCTCTGGCACTGTTCGTCTTCGATCGTCCCCACATCGCGCTCTGAAACCCTCCAGTTCAGCTTTTGGAGGCACTTTATCCATGAGGGGTGTACTGGCGGATCCTAACGAACCTCCACTTGACAGGGACGCGCCGACAGGCCAAAATGCCTGCCCAGGCTTGAGTTTCGAGCGAAGAGCTCGATCTGGAGTCATCGCTCTTGTCGTGTTCGCCGGCTTCATTGTGGGAGGAATAGAAATGAACCAATCGAAGACCCTGGCGGTTTCATTTTTGGTTTGTCTCGCTTGCACTGGCCTCGCTCTGGCTCAGTCATGGCAGCCCCTCCACAATCAACCGAGTTTTGGCGCCAGTATTCCGCTTCTGCTCACTGACGGAACGGTCATGGTACAGGATGTGGGCGCGCAGGATTGGTGGAAACTGACTCCCGATAATTCCGGCAGTTACGTAAACGGCACCTGGACTCAGCTCGCTTCCCTACCGCACGGGTACAGCCCTCTTGCTTTTTCCTCGGCGGTTCTGCCCGGCGGATCAGTCATTGTCGAAGGGGGAGAATACAATTTTTTCCAAATTGATTGGACCAATCAGGGCGCCTTCTACGACACAAAAAACAACACTTGGACTGCAGTCGCTCCGCCCGGAGGGTGGAATGGAATCGGCGACGCGGAAAGCGTGGTTCTTCCGGATGGGACGTTTATGGTGGCTAATTGCTGCTCATTTCCGTTTCTAGCCGCGCTGTTGGATCCCAAAACGTTGACCTGGACTCTGACCGGCGCCGACAAGCGAGACTCCTATGACGAAGAGGGTTGGACTTTACTGCCAGATGGCTCGGTACTCACCGTCGACACCGAAAACGGTGCCAACCCAACTCAGGCGGAAAGGTATATTCCCCAACTTGGTCGGTGGATCAGCGCGGGCAGTACGGTCGTACAGCTGTCAGACCCCAGTTCGGCGGAAATTGGACCGGCTGTGTTGCTGACCGATGGCACGGTCTTCGCCACAGGCGCCAATTCGAACGGCGCCGGACACACCTCCGTCTACCATCCTCCAGCCGATCCCATGCAAACGGGACATTGGGTGCCGGGTCCGGATATTCCCGACGGAAACGACATGGCGGATGCGCCTGCGGCTCTGCTACCGAGCGGCAATGTACTGTGCGACACAAATCCCGGGGTCGCGAACTCTCCCAGCACGTTTTACGAGTACGATGGCGTCAAGTTCTTCAAGGTTCCCGGGCCGCCCAATGCATCTCAGGAATCGACCGAGGGGGGAAGTATGCTTGTGCTTCCGACCGGGCAGATTCTGTTCACCGATGGTTCGTCCGACGTCGAGGTTTATACATCAAAGGGAAAGCCCCACCCTTCCTGGGATCCAGTCATTACCTCCGTCCCGCTAGAGCTGGAGGTTGGCCCAACCTACCTCATTCAGGGAAAGCAATTTAATGGCTTATCGCAGGGCGCCATGTACGGCGACGATGCGCAGATGGCTACGAACTACCCACTTGTGCGCATTACGAATCGTGCCAGCGGACATGTTTTCTACGCACGCACGCGCGAGCACAGCACGATGGCCGTAGCGACTGGGGAAAAAGAGGTGTTCACGCATTTTGAATTGGCGTCCGGGACGGAGACAGGAGAAGCGGAATTGGTGGTGGTCGCAAATGGCATTGCGTCTAAGCCCGTATCCGTTACAGTTCATTAAGTTGCTCGGAACCGGTTCGTGCCAAATGAGGGAGAAACTTATGGCAAGCACATGGCCACGCTCGGGATTGAATTCCAGAATTTACCTTTACCTGGCATGTGTTCTCATGGCATGCGCGGTTGTACCCGTGCCCGCCGTCGTCCAGGCCCAAACAAAGTCCAGTAGCACATTCAGTGTGCTTTATAACTTCAAAAATGCGACGGGCCAATATCCTTTAGCGAGTGTGATTGTAGACTCGAGCCGCACTCTCTACGGCACGACGTCTGAGGGCGGTGTTTACAGCTACGGGACCGTCTACAAAGTGACTGAGTCAGGCGATGAAACCGTCCTCCACAGCTTTAAGGGAGGGCCTTCGGATGGGAGGTTTCCAATCGCAAGCCTGGTCCGCGATGCAGATGGAAATCTCTACGGCACCACCACCATGGGCGGTGCCGCCAGCTTCGGAACAGTTTTCAAGCTAGGGGAAAACGGCGAAGAGACTCTGCTTCACAGCTTCGGTGCCAGCGAACACGATGGACGATATCCCAGCGCCGGCCTAACTTCCGGTCCGGACGGCTCGCTTTATGGCACCACGCAGGAGGGTGGCGACTTCGGCTTCGGAACGACCTTTAAGGTGGAAAAGAACGGCGAGGAAACCGTACTCCACAGCTTCGCTGGGAACCCGAGCGATGGACAATATCCGATTGCAGGTCTTGCCCAGGATGCCAAAGGAAACTTCTATGGCACTACTGAACTCGGCGGAGCCTCCAACGACGGAACGGTGTTTAAGCTGGATGAAAAGGGCAACCAGACGGTTCTTTTTAGCTTTCCCGGGGGTAAGGAAGGCGCTAATCCCTTCGGAGGAGTGTTGCTTGATTCGGCAGGTAATATGTACGGCACCACTGCCTATGGGGGACACGGAGTCGGAATCGTGTTCAAAATTGATGATGCCGGTGCCGAGACTGTGCTTTACACATTCAACGGCGGAAGTGATGGAGCGTTTCCTTCCGCCGGTCTGGTTCGTGACTCGAAAGGAAATCTCTATGGCACGGCAGAATTCGGAGGGGTTGACGGCGCTGGAGCCGTTTTCGAGGTGAGCAAGCCCGGCACCGAAGTCGTGTTGCATAGCTTCAAGGGCTCAGATGGGGCAGACCTATTAAACGGCCTGGTCAGCGATGGTTCCGGCAACCTCTATGGAACAGCCACTGAAGGTGGCGCGAGCGGACAGGGAACGCTGTTCAAGCTGACGCCATAATGTAGTCGCTTTGGGCACAGCTCTTTTGCACAATTGCTTTTTTACACCCCTGGTGGTCTCCGAGCGATTAGGATTACAATTCTCTCGTAACAGGATTGCCCGCCCCTGAGTATCTACAGGGGGCGACCCTCGCTGCAGTCTGAACTCCCGTCTCTCGGCGCAGGTGTGGCAATGTCTGAAGTTTGTAGTAGGGCCTCACCCAGGTCCAGAAGGAGATCCGCATGACCAGCCAACGAAGTGTGGCACTCTTAGTGTGCGCCATTATCTTCTCAGCAATCGTGCTCTCAGAAGTCGCTCAGGGTCAGGCCAGCATCAACGAGGGACTGGAGACCGCCTTCGTCTATGTGGATGGAACTAAGGGCTCCGACACTAATCCTGGAACGCAAGCCAAGCCTTTCAAAACTATTAGCCACGCGGCGGTCGTGGCGGTGGCCAACAACCACAAGAAGATCGGAACGCGCGTCACGGTTAATCCTGGTACGTACCGCGAATCCATTCTGCTGGCCAGCAGTGCCAGTGATACATCTTTGCCGATCACCTTCGAGGCTGCGGAAGCAGGCACAGTGACTGTCTCCGGCAGCGACGTGTGGACTGGATGGCAGCCTTACGCCGGCAAAGCTGGGGTTTACACAAACTCCTGGCCGTACACTTGGGGACTTTGTCCCCGGCCCTCGGACGGTCCGTTCTTACAGGACATCAATCTGCGGCGGGAAATGATTTTCGTAAATGGAACCCCGTTAACCGAAGTGCTCACGCTGAGCCAACTAGGCCTGGGCAGCTTTTTCGTGGACGAAACCAACGCCATCGTTTACATCTATCCACCCACCAGCACAAACATCACTAACGCGACCATCGCGGTCTCGACGCGAGACACGCCGTTCACGGCCTACAGCAAAAGCAACATCGTATTACGCGGGCTGAGCTTCAATGAGGCCAACACTTGCCGCGATAACGACGCTGTGACCTTTAACAGCGGCAATAACATCCTCATCGATACGGACACCTTCAACTGGAACAATTCCGGCGGCCTGCATATGAACATAACCACGAATTTTACCGTGCAAAACAGCCTGGCCAACCACAATGGGCAACAGGGATTTAACTCGTTCGAGGCCAAGAATGGCTTGTGGACTTCCAATGAGGCCGACTACAACAATTGGCGCGGGGCCCAGGGTGGCATTTATGGATGGGCTGCGGGGGGATTCCACTTTTTTGCCCAGCACGATAACACAGTGAACGGCGCCAAAATGTTTTTCAATATGACCCACGGCGTTCATTGGGACACAGACGATGAGAACGATACCGCAGAGTCGATAATTTCTGCTTACAATCTTCGAAATGGTGTTGTGGTAGAAGCTAGCGAAGGCCCCGTGAGCATCTCAAACAGTTACGTCTGCTTCAACGCTCCGCTCTTGCTTTACTACGATGGTGGCATGGCTTTGCGAGGATCAACGTTCGTCACTCTCACCGGCAACACGTTCGCAAATAACCTCACCAGCGAGATGCCGATTACCGGCATTCAGGGTGGAACCCCTATCTCGGTCACTAACTACGAAACGGGACAGCAATACAATTTGCTGACCACTAACCTGACCTTGACCTCAAATACCATTGCGGGCGGAGCCAACGAGCAACTCTTTCTCGACTTCGATCAAGCTGGGAGCGCGTGGACCGGATTTCTAAGCACGCTGGATTCCGACCACAACGACTGGTGGAACGGCTTGGTCGCGCTGCCCTTCACAGTTCCCGAACCATCGTTCAACACCCCGATCAGCTGGACCAAGTGGCTTTCGACAACCGGCCAGGACACCCACTCAACCTTCACGGCGCCTTCGGGTAATCCTACGGCTCCCTGCCAGGTTTCGCCGGATGGTCCCGATTTGTGGTTTGTCAATCAGAACACCGGAGCGCTGACCGTGCCGGCCGGAAGTCCAGCGGTATACACGATGTTGTTGATCCCGATCGGTGGCTTCAGCTCTAAGACGACCTTCTCCTCGTACGGCGTTGGCTTTGTCCCGGGTGCGAGCGCGCGTTGGTCCGCGGCCTCGGTGACCGGTGCTGGTACGGTGACGTTCACGGTGACGACGAGCAGCTCAACGCCAGCGGGAACCTACCCTATCACCATGGCCGCGCACGCGGGCAGCGTAGAAAAAACCGTGACTGTATCGCTTACCGTGCAATGAGTCGACGTCGTAGAGACGTCGTGGCAGCGTCTCTACCACTTAATTGAGACCCGAACCGTCAGACTTCTGTTTGCACCGGTTCATCACTGCCCGTTCTTTCTCGCGGAACAGTTTTGGGAGTCGGAATTACCACCTGTATTCTGGTTCCCGAACCGTCGGACTCAATACTCATCGTCCCGGATAATTGGAGAACCCGTTCTCGCATGCCTCGGATCCCAACCCCCGAACCTCGCGTCTGAATTTCTCTCAATCGTTCAGCGGGCATACCCCTACCCTCGTCCCGAACCTCCAGCACCAGCGCTCCATCATCGCGGACGATGCGGATGCTGCGGTCTTGCTTCCCGAATGACGATGGATGTTCGTGAGGCATTCCTGGACAATGCGGAACAACGAAAGCTCATAGTCGCGATCCAAACGCCCGATCGCTGCGGGGAGCTCGAGCGTTACTTGAACTCCACTCCGTTCTGCAAACCCATTGACGTATTCCGTAAGGGCGGACTTCAGGCCAACCTCGTCTAGCAGGGGCGGATACAGAAGGTGAGACATGTTGCGAATATCTTTGGTCATTTGTGCGACGAACGATTCGATGTTGCTGAGCGACAAGGCGGCAGGCGCACTCAGCCGGTCGCCCTCGCTGGCTAAATTGGAGGCCTCCATGCCGAGCGCCGCGAGAAGTTGTCCGGCGCCGTCGTGGAGCTCCCTCGCGATTCGTCGTCTTTCCTCGTCTTGAACCTACAGAATGCGGGCAGACAGTTCGCGGAGCTCCTCACTTGCGCTCAGCAGCTCCTGGGTGCGTTCCTGCACTCTCTGCTCCAGCTCGGCCTGACTCACCCTGAGTTGCGATTCTCGATCTCGCTGCAGCCGGGCAATCTCCAGTCTGCCGCTGACGCGAGCCAGCTGTTCCCGCGCGGAGAAGGGCTTTATCAAATAATCGTCCGCACCCGCTTCGATGCCTTCCACTCGTGATCCTTCACCCGCGCGCGCTGAAAGTAGGACGACTGGAATAGTGCGAGTCTGCTCATCACCCCGCAGTGCCTTCAGAAGCTGAAAGCCGTCGAGTATCGGCGTCATTACATCGCTAACGATGAGATCCGGGGGATTTTTATGCGCGGCCTGAAGAGCCGCTTGACCGTCAGCACTCATTTTCGAACCCTTCCGCTTGCTGGGATTCATGGCATTTCGTACACAAGTAGCGGGATTATCTAATGAACCCAAATACGGAGCCATTACAGTTTTCGCTGTATTTTATTGGTTAACGCCCGCATTAGGGATCAACGCGTGTGCGGAGTGCGGTGAAACCAAAAAAAACGCGCGCCAGCGGACCATGAGTATCTCCGTCGAGATGACATGGTTGAGTGGTACGCCCTGAGATGCGGAAAGCTACGTTGCAACAGCTTCGCAGCATCAGGGATCGAAGCGGAGAGTCGCAGAGCTGAATCAGTATGATTGGCGGGCGAATCAACCGCCGGAAGCGGTCAACTGATGCGGGTTTCAAAGGCCGGTTTCTTAATCATCCACTAACTAACCTAAACCCGTTGTGCCAGCGACGATATGTTGTTGAAACATCTTGGTGAGCGCGGCAGGAATCGAACCTGCGACCCATGCCTTAAAAGGGCATTGCTCTACCAACTGAGCTACGCGCCCACTTTATTTCAATGTAACACAACCTAAAATACTTAATGCACGACGACCGTTCCGTCTGTCAGTGTGCATTTTAGCTTGGCCTCGGTCGGTTGGAGCCTCTGGAATGACCGTTTCTGATGGCAGGAAGGCGGTCTGCTTCCGAATTATCTCGAAAGCCAGACCGCCTGCGACCGTCTCAGTTGAAATCGCAACGACGTGTCGACGCTACCACGGCTTGCTTGTGGCAGCCTACCAGGCCGTATCGTTGACCAGGTTCGTTGCATTCACACTGCCGATTCCTGTTGCCATGTCCCAACCCGGTGTGGCGCCGAACGCTGGCTGGTAGGCGGTTGCGTCGACGGTGGTCGGCGAAATCACCGCCATGCAGGTCGCACCCGTCCCTCCTCCACCGGAAATGGTACAGATAGGAACGCCGGTGTAGCCCTGACCCTTGGTCTTCAGAGTTACAGCAGTCACCACCTTGGTGCTTGTGTTGATGGTCGCGGTGCATGTGGCTGTGGTTCCGCCAGCATAAAGAGTCGTGCCAGTGGGCGAATGATAGGCCGACTTGTTGGCGGGCTGCATGATGGTGCAGGTAGGCGTGCTCGTGTAACCGGACCCGCCCGTCTTCAGAGCGAGGCTGGTGATGGATTGCGTGCCCAGTGCGCCATAGGTCCCCGACGGCAAATAGCAATCCGCTTTGAAGACGCTTCCGTTATGGACGCAGGGGATATTGTTGTCGCCCTGGGTGACGTCGTAGAAGACACAAGTCGAAGCTACGCCGGGTTTTTGGTTGATGGAGTAGCAAGAGCTATTGCCGGCTGTGCCGAATTCAGTCTTTGCGATCGAATAATATGTACGATTGGGATTGCCCGCGCGGATGCCATGCTTCTCGTCTACCAGCGCTTGAATTGCGGCCATCATCGGGGCAGAAGCCGAGGTTCCCCCAACCCCGAACCAGCCGCTGGGCGCTCCCGTGCACGGAACCCCACCGCTCATGGCGTCCGAGGCGCAGATAACGAGGACGGGATACGGCAAAGAATTCCCGCAGGCGAACCTGTTCGATATGGGCGGCAGTGATTTGCAGGACGTGCTCGCCGGAGTTGACTGGATCAAGCAGACCGGGCATCTCGATCCCAAAAAGATTGCCGTGATGGGGGGGAAGTTACGGCTGCTATCTCAGCATGATGTCGGTCACGAAAGCGCCGGAGGTATGGGCCGCGGGCGTGCCCATTGTTCGTGAACTGGTTCACGGAAATCGAGAACGAAGATCCGGTGCTGCAACAATCCGATCTGGCCACCATGGGCGATGTGGTGAAGAATAAAGCGCTGTACGAAGACCGCTCACCCATCAACTTCATCGACGAGATCAAAGCGCCGCTGCTGCTGCTCGCCGGGGGGCACGACCCACGATGCCCAAGTCGGAGACGCAGCAGGTGGTCGGCGCCATCAAGAAGCGCGGCGGAACGGTTGTCTACAAGATTTACGAGAACGAAGGCCACGGCTTCGCCCGCGTGGAGAATCAGATCGATGCTTACAAGCGCGTCGCGGATTTCCTGCTGGCACACGTTCCTCCGGCCGATTGCAGGTGCTCGCTGAACGAATAGAGCAAGCAATCCAGGCGAAATGAGACTCTACCAAAAATGGCGGCCAGTTATTCTGGCCGCCATTAATAACTCAGATCCATCGATGCAGTAGCTATTACTTGGTTTCTTGCGCTACAGCCAGCCATCTCCGGTTACGGCCCAACTTGAACACAGCCGGCCACGTGATTGTCATACTCCCTCTGTAGCTCGTAGAAGTGGCCGTTCCACATCTCGTTGGCCTTTGACGAATCCCACGTATTGGTGCCGTAGTTGTAAGCGCATTTGTCGCCGATCTCGTTGCCGGACGAGTCATACCAGGCATCCAGTTCCGGATCAGTTGTGGCCTCGGTCAATTCATGGCTCGTGGTCGACGCTACCTCGTCCGCCAACGCATCGCCGGTAGGGGAAGGAGTTCCCGGTTCCTGGCAGACACTGAGGTCGGCAAAGGGGATGTTCCCATAAACCGCTGGGGTCGACGTTGATCCGAAGTAGCTGTGATAAGCGCAGTATTGAACGTACGCGCACGAGGCGCTACTCGAATCGAAGCACGAACCTTCGCCGCTTGATGTGAACACCATAAACATCTTATTCAGGCCGGGGGTCCAGCCCTTCGCAGCCATGACTTTCGCGATCTCCGCCTGGAGCTGAGCGTCGGTAATACAGTTTCCAGGAGTAGCCGAATCGGAGCATCCGGAGGCGGGATAGGCATCCGTGTCCACGAAGCTAGCAGCTAAGCCACCCTTATTCTGGATGTACGACGTCACCGCTCCGACGGTCTGATAGTACTGGGTGCTGTTGTTGTCAAGTCCGTGGCCCGGGTAATCGCTGAGCATGTTTTTCTCCACGCCCTGATAGTGCGCTGTCATGCCGGTCGCGCCGCCGTTTTGCAGCTTGGCCGGAACCCAGAAGATGGCGTAGGTGTTAACGCCATTCTGCATGACCACGCCGCCGGAATGGTAGATCAGCGGCGTCGCGGGGGGTGGTAGCTCGGGCACCGTGGTGAATGTTGGAAAAATGTGGATGTTTGTATCGCCGTTTCGCGGCGTGGCCTCCTGGGCCGTCATCGCAACCTGCAGCAGCACGCTCATCAGCGCACCAAGGACCGCAAATCTCGCCAGACTACGCAGCTGATTCTTCATTACAAGCTTCCTCCTAGTGGGTTTAACAAAAGAGTGGGAAAGTGTGTTACTGGGGGGCGGAAGTTCGGTGTCATGAATTTTTTCACCTTTTGGGAGACGGAAATGGTTTGGGACGTGATTCGGAACCGGGGAGTATTCCGGAGCCGAATTATACCCCGAGTTCGCCGTGATCGAGCAAGAGAATTCTTGTGAATATCTAGCCCGCCAATTCGGCGCAAGCATTTCCAAAGATGATTAGAAATCGAAATTCTCTAGGGTCCTAAGGCTCTAAAACTCGGGTGGTCCTTCCAACTGCGATTACGATCCGGTATAGAGTTGAAACGGCGCCCAGTAGAAGGGATTGCGGAATGCGCCGTTGTGCAGCAGAGATAGTTTGGCCGTCCGCAGCGCGACATCTGGACTCGCTCCCTTGCCCAGTTCGTCATAAAAACGATCCATTAGTTGTTCTGTCGACGCGTCGGTCACTTCCCAGAGTCCGGCGATTACATTGTGAGCTCCCGCTCTCAGGAAAGCCCAGGCAAGTCCGACCAAACCCTCGCCGGAGTATGCACGTTCGCCCGCGCCATAACAGGCTGAGATCGTGACAAGGTCGGCTTGCAAAGGATGCGCAATAATGTCGCGAGCATAGAGCTTGAAAGAGCCGGTGTCGGTCGCAGCCGGTGACAGCACGATCGCCGAATCGAGCGGACTCAACCGGCTCGCCGTTCCGTGCGCGACAAAATGGATATGCGAAAACTGTTCGGGATTGCTCGCGAGGTACGCTGCCGGTGTCGCCTGCTTATGCTGGTAAACCTGTTGCTGCGCTTCCGGAAAATGCCGGGATACGCTCGCCATTTGCTCGGCGGCTCGGGGCAATTCAGGATAGTCTTTGCTGGGAGCGACGCTATCGCCGATTAGAAGCAGCTTGAGCGCGGGGTTCTTTTGGTGGACATTGGCGCGGACTTTGTCCCTTGAAAATGACGCAGCTAATACCCGCAGCGAACTGGCGTTGGCTACGTCGGCGTCTTCGATCCAAAAATGAGGCTTCGGCACAGCCGGCTTCGCTTCACCAGATTTCGCTTCAGTCGGCACTGAAACGACCAGTGTCTCGAAATTCAGGTTATTCAGACTGCCATCGGGAATAATGAAAACCTTGCCGTCGTGCGCCAGCAGAGATTGTGCCGGAACAATCAGCGTGCGATAAAGAGCGCGCGCCTCTTCGCTGGAAGTGAGAACATCTTGCGGTCCGTTGATGGCCTTGCGATAACGTTGCACCAGCGCATCGATTTCAGCGCCGGGAGGCAAGGGAAACAAACTCGTCTTATGCGGCGTGATCGCCCATAGATACGATTGCTTCTCGCCGAGCCAGTAAAAAAGAAGCGTCCCTTTCGCGCGCTGGGAAATTTCTTGTGCCCTCAGCGGCGGAGGCCCGGCATGTTCGCCCTTCAAAGCTCGTTTCGATAGCAGGCCCAGTCCCTCCGACAGCGTGCGAGCACGGCTGTAATCAGCCCAACGAAGAGCTTCATCCGGTTTTCCCTGCGACACGAGAAAGTGGATGTAATCGTCGTAGATGCGTGCGGCATTCGTGAGAAAGGGCAGCCGCGAGTTCTCGTGCTTGAGTTCGGAGCGGGCGGTTTCGAAGGTGGTAAGCGCAGTTTGATATTCGCGGTCGGCGGCATCGAACTGGCTTCCTTCTTCATGTAGCCGGGCCAGCGAACGCTCCGCTTCCCACTTCAGAAAGACTGGACAATCCTGAGATTGCGCGACTGCGCGGAATGTATTCTCCGCGGTCGCGGTGTCATGCAGCCGCGCGGCAACTCGTCCCTGAACCAGCAGCGGATAGACCTGGTCCCGCCCGTTGTTATCCTCTCGCGCGTTAGCCAGCGCTTCGTCCGCGTAACGCTTCGCGTCGTCCGGCCTTCCAGTTTGCTCGGAGACGAAGGCCAGGGCGATCAGGGAGTTGATGAGGTGTTCCCTGCTATTGATCTGCCGCGCAAGGGTGAGTGACCGCCGGAAGGATTGTTCGGCGGTTGTAAAATCGCGGGCGTCCATGTAGATGTAGCCTGCGTTTGTAAGCCACCTGATCTGGTCGGTCGCGTCGCCGAGCTTTTCGGCTTGTTTTGTAGCTTCGACAAACATGCCCAAGGCCTTCTCGGGCTCGCCAAGTTTATAGTAAGCCCAGCCCATATTACCGAGCGCCGTTTGTGCGATGTCGAAAGAGCCTTGCTTGTTAGCGATCCCTCGTGCGGCGTCGGCCCAGTCGAGCGCCTCGTCAAAGTGTGTCTGCTCCTCCGCTGACCAGCTCAGATCCAAGAGAGCGTCGGCTTCGAAGAGCCTGTCTCCGGCTGCGCGCGCATAACCCAAAACCCTTTCAAAGAATGTCCGGGCTTGCGCGTAGCGCCCTCGCTCCATCTCGAGCGTGCCCCGCGCACTGAGCACGCTCCCGCACCCGGCAACGTGCGAGCCCGCGCAGAGCTGCTCCGCTTCCCCGAGCTTTTGCTCCGCCTCCGAGAATTTGCCCAGGGATGTGTAGGCGAGTCCCTCCAGCCATTGCTCTCTTATGGCCAGTTCGCCAGCAGGAGGAGTTCCCGGCTCAGAGGCGAGCATTTTCAGGACCTCCTCGGACATCCCACGGCCATAAAGAGCTCGCCCTTTCAGGATTGCGAACTTCCAGGCCCATTCAGGACTGACGCCATGAAACTTCTTATAGCCTTTCTCTGCTTCGTCCCCCGCGGCCGCCATGTCGCCGTGACGGAAAGTCTGGAAAGCACGGTCATAGACAGCTTGCGGGTCGCGATGGCGAGAGCAAGCTGACAGGCTGATAGCTGCTAGAATCGACAGAATTACCTTCGCCGACCCGGCTAAGGTGCGCGCTAACGAGCGGCATCTCACATTGCAATCCTCCTGTTGCCATGAGGGAAACATTGGATTTCGGCTCGCAGAAATTCTAGCTTGAAATCCTGAGAACTCGGCGTATAATTCCGCGCCCAAGGAGGATCTCAGTATGTTTGCATGGTTTATCTCCTTGTTGTTTCTCTTCACCAATCACGGCGGTGCGACCGCTGCGCCGTCGGTGAACCTAGACGGCTCCGGCAATCGGAATGTTGCCCCTGCTGACAACCAACAACCCGGCCCGCAGGAACCGCCCGATCCAGACGGAAAGGGCCATCCGTAGCGGCTAACCGACTAAGAGCGCCCTTGGTCGTCATCCTTGCGGTCGGCGCGGGCCGGAGGTTCCGGGCTCCTGCGAGACGAGGTAGCCGCCGGTCGACAGGCCGCTGAGGGTGACGGCCCATTTTAGCTTAACTGCGGATCCTGAAGGCAGCCATGACACAGTCTATCCTCGAGCACACTCGCGACTTAGTGCGCCTTGGCGACCTGGACCGGGCGGGCCAGATCGCCGAAGCCGAGATTGAGCGGGTTGAGGACCGCGGCAGCACAGCCGAGCTTTGGCAGTTTCGATTCGTCAAGGCAGAGGCCCTGAGAGGTCGTGGGAGAGTTGAGGAAGCGCTGATGTACCTGGAGTCTCTTGCGGGGTCCAAGATTGGCGACATCGAATCCGGCGCCGGACTCAAGATGCACCGCGGATACTTGTCGGGCTGCCTCGGTCGGCATGAGCCCGCGCACCGGCTTCTTGGCGAGGCAGAAGAGATGGCCCGCCAGGGGGATCTCATTACGCTCGTGGGCGATGTTTGCCTGTCGCGTGCGTTCATCTTCTTCCGTCAAAAGGATTACGCCGCCTCGGACCTTCTGTTTCACTCTGTCTTGGACATTGCCGTACAGATAGGCGGTTGGTACTACCGTGGCCACGCTCTTTGGGGCATCGGCAAGAATCTGATGATTCAAGAACACTACGTCGAGGCCATGACTTGGCTTAATGAGGCGCTAGCGATTTTTGAAGACGTGGGAGCGCGGTCGTGGATTGCGACGGTGTGGAGTGAAATGGCCGTCTGCTACTTGGGCCTGGGGGACGATGCAAGAGCGATGGAGCTGCTCTGCTGGGCGGAGAAGGTCGATCATGAGGCCGGGGCAGTCCACAATTACCAAGTCGTGCTCGCTAACATTGGCAACGTATATCTTTACCGCCGTGACCACTTCACAGCGATCTCGTACTATCAGCGAGCTCTCGCCTTGGCGCGCGAAATTAAAGATCCCGTGTCGATCAAGAAGTGGACGCGCAATATCAACCTGGCGTACGCTCGGATTCGGCTGGCCGTAGATCAGTCGAATCCGAGCATTGCGTGATTCGGGAGCGCCTGCCCGCCGAAGCTAGCTGGTCGGCCCGCCTTTATTCCCGCCGCCACTCCCGCCGCCGTTCGAGTCCAACGAACCGTAGCCGGACGTACCCCCTCCGACGCATCCCATCTCCAGCCGGATCATGGTCAGGTGGAAACGGTACTGGTCGTATATTCTCTTGGCGGAATCTCCTGGCGTTCGATGTACTTCGAGCTCGCCCAAGAATATCTTGCCGAAGTGCGGCAGGTCGATCACGTGTCCGAACGTCGTACCCGGAGCGTCTGCGACCCGGTTGATCAGGGAGCATTCCAGCTTGCCCTTTCCGTTCAGCGGGGGCCGGCCCTTGGGGTACTGCTCTGCAGCCCAATCAGGAAGGTTCTTCGCCTTGGCAATCCTCTCGTACTGCTGCGAAATTCGGTCAAGAACGTCACGATTATCGAAGTACGATTCGTCGTCGTCGGGCTTGGGACCGAGAATTTCGAGACTACGCTCCACTTCAACCTTGTGTCCGGCAATCCTCAGATTGTCGAAGCGGGTGCCCAGGAAGGTGACTGAGGGCACCTGGCCTTCGCCATAAACGGGATGCACGGTTGAAATCTGCGCCACCACGCGATCGGCGGTAATTACATCGAGCACGTTGAGGCCTTCGAGGACGGATGTTGAGAGCGTGGCGAAGCCTTCAGTCTTCCTGCTCGGGTGCCCTGCGACTTGCGTATAGCCACCTTGGTAGGAAAGAACGCCTTCGAGATGAAAAGGCTCGGCACGCTTGAATTGATAGCTCCCATCCGGCGGCAATTTTACCAACCCTTGAGGCTTGATCTTTTCTTTGATTGGGTATTCGAGATCGGCGGTCAGAAGATAGGCATCCGCGTAATAGGTGTGAAAAGCTTTGGCTGGCTCGATCATCGGGAGTTCGTTTGTTAGTGCGGACATGTTGTTAGCTCCTCTCGCTGGAATTTTATTTCTGAATTTGTAATTCAAACGACGTGCTTCCTAGGTCTTTGCTTTCCCCCGCGGCGGTAACGCCGCGCACTGAGATTTTGTAGGTTCCTGCTTCTCGACGTGCCCCTGGCACTTGCACCGGCCACTGGTCCTGACCTGGGATGGCCGGGATAGTGAGTGACCATTCTAGTCTTCCGTTGGGGTTATACAAGTCCGCCGTGCAGTGGGTGTAGTTGCCGTCCGGGGGGATGCGCACAAACAGAAGGAAGCCCCGCCCCTGAGCAACACTGATGACCGGACCTTCCGCGCCGTAAGTCCCCACATTGACGGAAGCCCACGGCAAGACTTGCGGCTGCGTGAGGGCCGAACGCAACTGCGGGTACGTTACCAGATTCTGGTATCCGATCACTGCCAGCAGAAGCGCGAACACGGGCGCGGCAATTGCTGGACGGAGCCAGGCGAACCATCCCCGGTTGAATGGCGGCGGTGCAGGAATCGCCGCAGGGACCAGGACCGGTTCAGGGCTTTCCGCGAGGACAATCTTGCTGCCCGACACAAACTCGGATCCTGCGCGAACATCCAGTGCGCATTCCGGACAGTCGAAAAAGTGCTCCTCGAACTCGTCCTTCAGTTTGGGATCGAGTTCTTCGAGCAGATACTTTTCCGTCATTTTTTCGCGAACCACCACATCGTGGTCCATGGCTTTGTACCCCCTCGTAAATAATGAGCGCCTGGCAGCATTGGCAACGTTCCTAAGCGGAAGCAAAATCTGGGGGATTCTCTCCCGTATGCTTCAGATACGATGACTTGAATGCTTGCTTGGCGCGGTGTAACAGCACACGTAAATAATCGCGATCGACCCCGAAGTCGCGGCAAACCTCATCCTTGTCGCGCTCCTCAATGAAAACTTCTCGTAGCAGCCGGCGGTCGCGTTCAGGAAGCTTTTCGAGAATCTCCCGGACTTTTTTCTCTCTTTCTTTTGCGACGAGCGCATTTAGCATGTCGATGTGGGAGGAAGGAACATTGTCCTCCGCGTCGTCGTCCATGGGAGTGTTGTGGATATCTGACCTGTAATGCTCGAGCAGGACGTTATTACAGATCGAGTTGACGAACGATCCCAGGCGCTCCGGTTGAAGAATTTTTCCGTCACGCAGCGCCACAAAAAAGCGGGAAAAGGTTTCCTGCCGCACATCCTCGACGGTCTCCGGCGACTTCAGGCGAGAGCATAGCTTGATCTTGATCAGGGCACTGAAGTAGGCGGAAAAATGCTCCTGCGTGCGAAAGTCTCCGGCTCGCAAGCGGCTTAGATAGGATTCGTCAAACGAGTGGAAGTGCAAGTACCGGCCCCGGGCATTCTGCGGTGCCACAAAGTGTAGCACTGGAACAGACCCACCGGCGCTGTTTTCGGTTGGCGCAGAAAAGGCTGGGCGCTTCAGGACAAAGTGGGTGCTACGACGGCAAACAGTAGGCGGGAGGGGCCGAGCGTTATGCGCTGCCAAGAACTAACTCCTGTTAACTCGGATCCGAGGAAATCGAAATTCTGCGCCGTTTGGAAACTGGCCTCAGAAAGTACCGGAGCCGCTTCCCCCGTCGGCCCCGGCGCTCCCGAGAACCCCGCCTCGTGGCGCCAAGCGGGATTCGTGAACTGTGGCTCATCGCGTTTACGATGTTCCTTCGCTCATAGGGATAGTGCAGAAAAGGCGCGAATCGTTTCAGGAAAGTTTGGGAGAAAAGAGGTCTCATGGGACCCAACGATGGGCATCGGGTTCTTCCAGCCAGATCACGGTGTGGAGGTAACTGGGCTGCAACAAAATCCTCATTGCTCCGTCCCTCTTTCAGCCAAAGAGCAGTCTGCCATGTATCCACAATATCCTTAACTTAGAATTGGAGCTGTCTCCATATGGGCCTGTTGTTCAACCTTATGCAACCAGGGAGGGCTAATGGCACGTGTGTTTATCACAGGCTCTTCTGACGGGCTCGGGAGAATGGCCGCGCAACTTCTGGTCGAGCTGGGGCATGAAGTGGTTCTGCATGCTCGCGGCGAACAGCGGGGCGAGGAAGCTCTAGCTGCCGTTCCGGGAGCGAAGACCGTCGTCATCGGCGATCTCTCGAGTATCGCCCAAACACGCGGCGTCGCGGCGCAGGTCAACGCGCTCGGCGCCTTCGATACGGTCATTCACAATGCAGGGGTCGGATATCAAGAGCCTCGGCGCATCGCGACGGAAGACGGTCTGTCCCATGTATTCGCCGTCAATACGCTAGCACCGTATGTACTCACAGTTTTGATCCATCGGCCGAAACGCCTTGTCTACCTCAGTTCCGGCCTGCACCGAAGCGGCGACCCAAGCCTGAAGGATCTCGCATGGGCGCATCGCTCATGGCACGGACAGCAGGCTTACTCGGATACCAAGCTGCACGATGTGCTGCTGGCCTTCGCGATCGCCCGCCGTTGGCCAGATGTTTTCTCCAACGCTCTTGAGCCCGGCTGGGTGGCAACCAAGATGGGAGGCAGAGATGCGCCGGATGACCTCGATGCCGGGCATCGCACGCAAGTCTGGCTCGCGGTCAGCAATGACCCGGCTGCGAAAGTTACGGGCGAGTATTTCTATCACATGCGGCTTCGTGCACCGAAGCCGGGCACTCGTGACGCCGACCGGCAGGAGCAGTTACTGGCTGCGTGCGAACGCTTCTCCGGAGTGGAGATGCCTGCGAACTAAAAGAACCGCGCTTTTTCCGGCGGCGCCACCCACAAAAACAGCGTCGCGTCTCACGTGGGGTTTACTTTGCCACGCTGAAACTCGTCCATGGATGTGAGTCCATGTCCCGCTGCAGATCTTTCTGCCAATCGAACTCGGGATGCTGCCGCAGATGCTCCGCTGCCTTGAAGTCGAGGCCGCAGGCGTGACCAGCAGCGGCGGTGAAACTCATTTTCGCCGCCATCGTCGCGTCGGCAGCCTTGTTCTGGACGGCGCCAGCCATTCCGTACGGAGGCTGCCAATCCCCAGAGCCCCGCGGCGAAAGATCGATGTGGCCGTCGAGTGTGCGCTCGTCGGCATTTTCCTTGTTCTCAAAAGTATCGTAGTGGTCGGCCAGGTAGCGCTGCGCCGCCGCCAAATCAATCTTGCCCTTGTCCTGCGCCATGAGTTGCTCCCAACGGACGTGGCGGGCATTGGCGCTGGCGCTCATATCATGCGCATCAAAGTCAGTCTCTTCGCGGATGAGTTTGTCGTTGATCGGAAAATTCGAACCGACAAAATACCCATCCGTTTTCCTCTCCAGCGTAACGTTTTTCAGCCCCAGTTCGAGGCGGCCAATTTCATTCTTTCTAATGTCGGCAATCAGCCAGGTATTGGCATAACCTCCGTTATTGCCTTCCTTCATGATGCGCGTGAAATCATCAATGGAAGCGGAATACTGCGCAGCTTTGCGCGCGCGAACAAATTCCGGAATCGCAGCCGGATCGTATCCGAAGAAGTGACCAATTGTCGTTTCCGTAATGATGATCCCCGCAGAGTTCATGACGAAGTCGTCGGCACTATGGATGACTCCAGGCAGGCCGTCCATGAGCATGCGGTTGCCTTTGGCCGGAACAATGTCAAAAATTATCGTCCAGCGCTCGCCATCCAAATAATTTGTCCAATTATTGTGGGCGATCACCGCCTTGCCGTCTTTCGTGTAGCTGCCAGTCGCGACAAACGCACTGCAATGCTCAGGAACCGCTAGCGAAGCCGTGGCTTTGATTCCACGTTCCTTGTCATATTGCTTGACGTAGTATTCCCATTCTTCCGCGGCATTCAAAGCCACCACGTCCCAGAGATCGATCTTCATACCATGCGCGTTGGCGCCGTCGCTGATTCCTTGCAACTCCTCCCGGTATTCCTGTTCAATATGCGGCCACATCATATTCTGCGCGGCATCGCGGAAGAACTGCCAGTCTCTCTTGCTGTCGTGCGTCAATTCGAGAGCTGTGACTTTCAGGGCGTCTTGAATCTCATTTGCCAACAGATAACCGTTCTGGAATCCGATTTCGCGCGGCGTGCCTTGCAGATGGACGAACGTCCATCCATTCTTTTCGGGTTGCCGGAACGCACCTTTCAACTCCGGCTCGGGTGCGGCGGCCTTGGAGGACGTCGCAGAAGATGGCGACGCGGATGACAACGATAAAACTGAGAATGACAAGGCGATTCCCATTAGAATAACCCCAGCCAAAACCAGCCACGATCGGCGCATGTTCCGCTCCAAAGGACGATTCGATTCGTAGGGATTGTAGCAGAGTTTGAGGGAAGGACTTGCAAACTGCACCGCGATTTGTACGGCAGAGAAATCGTCATATTTTCTAACTGAAGTTTAACCGCAAGAAGCGGAGAACTGCCTACCGCGGCGCACAGTAAAATAACCTCAGGTGATCAGAAATGGATCCGAAAGAATTTCGCGATATGGGCCATCAAGTTGTTGACTTGCTGGCTGACTATCTCGATCAGATCGAAACCAAGCGCGTGTTTCCAGACGTAGAACCGCGGACGGTGAACCAACTCTTTAATGAACCGTTGCCCGTTGACCCAAGCACGCCAAACAGTGTGCTGGACGAACTCAAGGAAAAACTGCTTCCCTACTGCACAAACGTGGGCCATCCCGGATACATGGGGCTGATTACTCCCTCCCCCAATCCCGTTGGCATCGTTGCGGACTTCATTTGTTCAGCGCTCAACCAGAATATCGGAGCATATTCGATTGGGCCGTCTGCGGTGGCGATGGAGCGCAGAGTGTTGCGTTGGCTGACGGACCTCTGCGGCTGCGATGAGAACGCAGGAGGCAATCTCACTAGTGGCGGAATGATGGCCAACTTTATCGGGCTGAAACTGGCGCGGGATACCGTGACGCGCGATCAGGCGCAGTTTGACGGCGTGCAGGATCGCTGGGCAGTATACACATCAGAGGAGCGCCACGTTTCCGTCGATAAAGCTGTGGATTGCATCGGTCTGGGCCGGAACGCTTTGCGTCCGTTGGCGACAGATGCGAATTTTCAGGTGCGGCTCGATGCGCTGGAAGAAGCAATTGCCCAGGACAAGAAAAATGGCATCCAACCGATGTGCATCGTGGGCATCTTCGGAACTACGAATACCGGCGCAGTCGATGATATCCGCGAACTGCGGCGCATCGCCGATCGCGAAGGCATGTGGCTGCACGCCGACGCCGCATACGGAGGCGGAATGCTGCTCTCGAACGACGCACCCATGCGCGATCGTGGCCTCGGTCTCGCTGATTCAATAACGATCGATCCACACAAGTGGTTCTACGCTCCTCTCGATGCTGGGGCAGTTTTGGTCAAGGATGACCGGCGGCTTACTGCGTCTTTCGGCATAAAACCTTCCTATCTCACCGATGAGTTCGATCGGGCCAACGAACGTTATCAGTATTACGTGCACGGCTTCGAGCAATCGCGGCGCTTTCGCAGCCTCAAAGTGTGGATGAGCTTTAAACGTTATGGCACCCGCCAGATCGCAGAATGGATTGACAACAATGTGCGCCAGGCGAAACATCTTTACGCTTTGGCGGAGAGAGATCCGGAGTTCGAGCCGGCCTGCGTTCCACCCATGTCGGCGATCTGCATCCGTTATAAAGGCGCGCAGTCGGATGACGAGTCAAAGGGTTTACATGCCGAAGTGGCGCAGCGCATCGAGCAGAGCGGTCGTTTCTGGATCTCCACCACTGAACTTAAAGGCAGAACATGGTTTCGAATCAATCCGGTGAATTTTCGCACGCGCCAGGAACACATGGATCAACTCTTCGATTTACTTCAGTCGGAGTGCCGCTCGATCGCAGAGTCGACGAGTGCCGGCGTTTGAGCTCTGTACTCTGTTTTGTTTGGGAGCAAGATGATGGCTGCTTTTTCTTTGAAGGTAAACGCCGATGTTCACACAGTGGATGTCGATCCGGAAACGCCGCTCCTCTATGTGCTCAGCGACGAACTGCACCTGCGAGGGCCTAAGTTCGGCTGTGGCCTAGCGCAATGCGGAGCCTGTACTGTGTTGGTTCAAGGTGAGGTGGTACGCTCCTGCGTGATGCCCGTGGGTGCGGTGAAACAGCGCGAGGTTACAACGCTGGAGGGCCTGGGAACTGCAGAAAACCCGCATGCAATTCAGCAGGCCTTCATCGATGAGGGCGCGGCCCAATGCGGGTTCTGCCTTAGCGGCGTGATCCTTACTACAAAGGTGCTGCTGGATAAGACGCCGAAGGCCTCAGACGAGCAAATACGGGAGGCGCTGTCGAGCGTGCTGTGCCGCTGTTTTACGCACACACGAATGATGCGCGCAATCAAGCGCTACCAGGCGAGGGGCCATGAAAACTCTGTACTTGACGGACACACATCTGAAAGAGACGTGCGTGAATAAGGAATTTTCCCGGCGCGACTTTCTCAAGACTTCCGGCGCGCTGGTAGTGAGCTTCGGTGCAGCATCGGTGATAGCACCGTTGGCAGCAGCGCAGGGTCCATTCGACACTCATCCATCGCACATTGATCCGGCTAAGCTCGATTCGTGGCTCGCGGTCGCATCCGATGGGACCGTGACCGCGTACACCGGAAAGTGCGACTTCGGGCAGGGCATGCTTACCGTGCAGACGCAGTTGGTTGCCGAAGAGTTATGCGTACCTATTAATAAGGTGAGGATAATTCAGTGCGACACGTCGGTGACGCCCGATCAGGGGACGACGTCAGGCAGTCAGTCTACGCCGACCAATTTCAATACGCAGAATCTCGCGCAGGCTGCGGCGACTGCCCGCGAGGCCTTGATCGGAATGGCAGCTCAGAAGTTGGGTTCGCCCGCGGATCAGCTCACCGTCGAGGATGGCGTCATTCGCGCGAGGAGCGGGAAGCGTATCAGTTATGACCAACTGATTGGGGGAAAGCGTTTCGACATCACTTTGAACTTCGGGGCAAAGCGCAGATCGCCGACCGAATGGAAGGTATTGGGAAAACCCGTTCCGTCGTTGGACTGGCTTGCGCTGATGACCGGAACATTTGAATTCGTTCACAACGTGCACGTGCCGGGAATGGTTCACGGGCGAGTCGTGCGGCCGCCAGAGACAGGAGCGACCGTTGCGCATGTGGACGAGAAATCAGTGGAGCAAATCCCTGGCCTCATCAAAGTGGTGGTACGAAATAATTTCATCGGTGTTGTCGCGGAGAAGCAGTGGCAGGCGGCGCAAGGGGCCGAGCTTTTGAAGGTCACCTGGAAGCCGGGCCCAGGCCTGCCCGCGCAAAAAGATTTCTACGACTCCATGCGGAGGCAGCCGTCGCGCGACGTCATGCTCGTGAATTCCAAAGATGTGGATGAGAAGCTGAAAGCGGCTGCGCACATTTTGAGGGCCACCTATTCACATCCTTATCAAGCGCACGGCTCCATCGGTTCATCCTGCGCAGTTGCTGATGTTCAGGCGAACCGCGCAACAGTCTGGTCGGCGACGCAGTCCGTCTATCCGACGCAGCACGGTGTGTCCACACTCACGGGCCTGCCGCTCGATAGCGTGCGGGTGATCTTTGTCCGGGGCGCGGGCTGTTACGGGATCAACGCCGCGGATACCGTCTCCTATGATGCGGCGCTGCTATCGCAAGCAGTGCGCAGGCCGGTTCGAGTGCAGCTCACACGTCACGATGAATTCATTTCCGAGAATTACGGCTCCGCTTGCGTGATTGAGCAACAAGTTGGAATCGACGCAAGGGGCGCGATTGCGGCATGGGACTGTGCCACTTGGTCGGCAACGTTCGGCGGGAGACCGGGGTACGATAAGCCTGGAAATGTAATTACGGGAATGCTGGCTGGCTTTAATCCCGAGACGGTTACTCCGCGGGCGGCTGCCGAGCCGAGCGGAGAACTGCGAAACGGAAACAACGCGGTCCCGTCTTACGTGGCGGGATGCGTCGGCGGCAAATGCAGCGGAGGAGGTTCGATCCGGAGCGAACGGGTGGTGACTCATGCTGTGGAGTCGCCATTCTTCACTGGACCACTGCGCTCGCCGTTGCGCTTGCAAAACACCTTCGCGCAGGAATGTTTCATGGACGAGATCAGCACGCGTGTGAAGGCCGATCCAGTCGCATACCGGTTGCAGCATCTGAGTGACGCGCGGATCATTGACGTCGTAAAAGCCGCAGCCAAGGCGTCGAATTGGGACGCTCGCCCCTCGCCCAGGCGCCGTAACCCGCGTACCGGTATGGTGGACGGACGTGGCATCGCTTGTGTTGCGTACGAGGGCGACAACGGATATGCCGCGCTCGTCGCTGAAGTCGAAGTGAATCTAGTAAGCGGCGGCGTGCAACCCAAACGGTTTTTTATCGCACACGATTGTGGGCCAATCTCGAACCCTGACGGCTTGCGCAATCAGATCGAGGGCGGAATTTTGCAAGGCATGAGCCGTGCTCTTGGGGAAGAAATTACCTGGGATGAGCGCAAGGTCACTTCCATTGACTGGGAGAGCTATAAAACCCTCTCGCTTGGAATCGAGCTGCCAGCCATCGAAATCGTTTTCATCGACCGCCCAACAGCGGAGGCAACTGGGGCGGGCGAGACCGCGATCACGCTGGTCGCCGCAGCTATCGGCAATGCAATTTTCGACGCCACGGGCGGACGGCTTCGGCAAGTGCCGTTCACACCGGATCGAGTAAAAGCGGCTTTACGAGAGCTATAGCGGGACTGTCATTTGGCACCGTCATTTGGCACTATCATTTGGCAGAGCTTGGGACATAGAGATGAAAGACATCTCGATAGGGCTCGACTGGATAGCCCTTCGCTTTCCAGGCCGCCAATCCACCTTTCAGAAACTTTATGTTCGAAAAATGCAGGCTGAGAGCCTGACGCAAAACCTCCCGGCTGGTTTTTTCACCAGGACAGGTACAGTAAACGACCGTTTCTTTGTCCTTGGGGATTACAGAAGTGCCGTCAAGCACTTCCTGCGGGGGAACCCTTCGCGCACCAGGGATCACTTCAGAATAGGCTAATAAGTCGAGCGGCTGGCGAACATCAAAAAGAAGGGTATCCCGGTTCGAAGCCAACAGTAAGTGGAGATCCTCGGCCGTGATGCTGTGGCGGGCCAACTCATTTTGATCTCTGGTTCGTTTGCTCCAAACGAACATCACTACGCACAGGAACGCAACACACACAGCACTCAATGCGAGAAACATTCTTCGCTCCTTCCAAGCTCTCCTGACACAAGATTCCCCGGGGAGACCGGAAGATTCAACTGGTGGCCGATTGAAGGTTGCGATGGTCGCAGTTTGACTCCGATCGCCTGGAGCGTCTCACGGGACGGTCTACTGAATTTTTTTGAACCGCGTGGCAGCGGTCGATCATCGGTTGAAGGGTCGGAACCGATTGGTTGGAGATAAAAATGAACACTCCTTCAAAACGCAAGGTCGTAATAGGCGGAGTGCTTTGCTTGATAGTCCTCGGCTTGATAGTCGGGGCGGTGCGCCCCTCCAAACATGCGCTGGGTGCCCCGAGCCCTACGCCGGATGTCGAGGTAGTGAAGGTAGAGCAAAAAGACGTTCCGATTTATGGCGACTGGATCGGTACGCTCGACGGTCTGGTCAATGCCGACGTCAGAGCACAGGTTACTGGATATCTGCAAAAGCAAGGATATCAAGAGGGCGCCTTCGTCAAACAGGGTCAGCTTCTCTTCCAGATCGATCCGCGACCATTTCAGGCAGTGCTCGATCAAGCTGAAGGGCAGTTGGCACAGGCCAAAGCCACGCTCGCCAATTACGAGGCGGTGCAAGGCCGCACTGAACTTGACGTGAAGCGCTACACGCCACTGGCAAAAGAGCAGGCCGCCAGCCAGCAGGATCTCGACAATTCCGTCCAGAATAACCTGGCGGCCATCGCCAACGTGGAAACGGCCAAAGCCCTAATCAAAAGTTCAGAGGCCGCTGTCGAAACCGCGAAAATTAATCTTGAGTTCACGCGGCTCGTTGCTCCTATCGACGGCATCGCCGGACAAGCTCAGCTTCAAGTGGGCGCGCTGGTTAATCCGAGCAGCGGACCGGTCACCTCGGTCTCGACCGTTGATCCCATCAAAGTTTATTTCACCGTCAGCGAACCGCAGTACCTGGCGTGGCGGAAACGCTTCCCGACCGAAGCCAGCCGACTGGAGGCTGATAAGAATTTGCGGCTGCAACTGATTTTGGCGGACGGCTCAACCTACGCCCACGAAGGCACCTTCTTCTTTGCGGATCGCCAAGTCAATGAAAGCACCGGTGCAATTCGGATCGCGGGGCTGTTCCCGAATCCTGGCAATGTTTTGCGGCCGGGCGGTTACGCCAAAGTACGCGCCGTCATCCGGCTACAACACGACGCGCTGCTGGTTCCGCAACGCGCGGTCTCGGAACTCCAGGGTGGATACCAAGTCGCGGTTGTGGATGGCGATAACAAGGCTAGCATTCGAACCGTCACGGTGGGCGACTGTGTCGGTAACCAGTGGGTGATTGCACAAGGACTCAACGAGGGTGAACGAATCGTCGCCGAAGGCGTTCAGAAGGTGCGCTCCGGAGCGCGGGTGAACCCCAAGCCATTCGTCGCATCAACGAAGGGGGAGTAATCCCATGTCAAAGTTTTTCATCAACCGCCCTATCGTGGCCATGGTGATTTCCATCGTCATGGTGCTGGTTGGTACCTTGACGATCCTGAGTTTACCGGTCGCTCAGTTTCCGAACATCGCTCCGCCGGAGATTCAAATCCTGGCCACTTACGTAGGTGCGGATGCACAAACCCTGGAGCAAGCGGTTGCCACTCCCATCGAGCAGCAGATGAATGGCGTGGACAACATGAACTACATGTATTCGCTGAATGCTACCGCCAACTCCAGCACGAGCCTCATTGTTGACTTCGACCAAAAAACCGATCCCAACACCGATTTCATTCTCGCGCAGGCCCGTGAAACACAGGCGGCGTCTCAGCTTCCAGTGGACGTCACTAACTACGGAATCACGGTTCGAAAGTCCGTTACTGCTCCACTCCTGTTGGTTGCGGTCTACTCACCGCACGCAACCTATGATGCCAACTTTCTGGCGAACTACGCGTACATCAATCTGGCCGATCCTCTCCTCCGTTCGCCGGGCATCGGCAACGTTCAGGTATTCGGCGCCGGGCAATACGCGATGCGGCTTTGGGTAAAACCCGACACGCTCTCCAAGCTTGGCATCACCGTCCCCGAAATCGTCAGCGCCATTCAGTCGCAAAATACCGTTAACCCGGCAGGAAAGGCAGGGGGCGAACCAGCCCCCAAAGGCCAGGAATTTACCTACACGGTTCTGGCCCAGGGCCGCCTTATCTCGCCGGAAGAATTCGGACAGATCGTCGTGCGGGAGACTCCTGACGGCGGAATTGTCAGGGTCCGCGACGTGGCTCGAATCGAGCTGGGATCCCAGGACTACAGCACCGCCGGCCGTTTTAATGGCAGGCCGAGCGCCGTCATTGCCTGCTACCAACTGCCGGGCTCGAACGCCGTCGATGCAGCCGCCGGCGTCCAGAAGCTAATGACGCAGATGAAGCAGCGCTTCCCTGAAGACTTGGATTTCGTCGTCGCGCTGGATACGACGCGTGCGGTCACGCAAGGCATCAAGGAAATTGTCATAACCCTTCTGATCGCGCTGGCCCTGGTGATTCTTGTGGTCTATCTTTTCCTTCAGGGCTGGCGCGCCACGCTGATTCCGCTGCTGGCTGTGCCGGTATCTCTCGTAGGAACATTCGTACTCTTCCCGTTGTTCGGTTTTTCCATCAATACCCTTTCCCTGTTTGGGCTAGTGTTGGCTATCGGTCTCGTGGTGGACGACGCTATCGTCGTCGTCGAAGGAGTAGAGCGGCACATCGAGGAGGGGCTGACCCCCAAGGCCGCAGCATTGAAAGCAATGGAGGAACTGACTGGCCCCGTCGTGGGCATTGCATTGGTTCTCTCCGCCGTGTTCGTACCCACGGCCTTCATTCCCGGAATCACCGGCAGGCTTTACCAGCAATTCGCCGTCACGATTGCTATCTCTGTGCTTCTCTCCGCCTTCAACGCACTCACGCTTAGCCCCGCGCTGGCCGCACTGCTGCTTAGGCCGAAGGAACCGAGCCACGGGCTATTGAGAAGATTCTTCGACTGGTTTAATCGTCGTTTCGAGCAAGCGACGGATGGCTACGTGCATTGGAGTGGGGTGCTTCTCCAAAAAACCATCGTGGTGGTTGTGCTGCTGGTGGTCTTTGGCGTTGCGGCGGGATTCTTCGCCAATCGCGTGCCCTCGAGTTTTCTTCCGGACGAAGATCAGGGGTACGCCTACGTCAACGTGCAACTGCCCAACGGGGCCTCGTTGGAACGCACGACCGCCGTCGCCGCCGACGTTGAAAAAATCATATCGAGTACACCAGGCGTCCAATACACGACCGGCTTCGTCGGCTTCAGTTTGCTCAGTTTTGTTCGCACCAGCTACAACGCAACGTATTTTGTGACCTTCAAGCCCTGGGACGAGCGCAAGACCAGAGACCAGCAATTTCAGACGCTCAAGGCGCATTTGAACCAGGAGTTTAGCAAGTTGCCCGCTGCGGTGGTATTTGGGTTTTCGCCGCCCGCCATACCCGGGGTTGGGACTGCGGGCGGGTTTACTTTCATGTTCGAAGACCGCTCGGGCGGAGATATTCAGTTTCTCTCCAAGAACTTGGGGACTTTTCTTGAAGCTGCGCGTAAGCGACCAGAGATCGCCAGTCTCAGCACCACTTTCCTGTCAAGCGTCCCGCAGGAATTCGTCGATGTCAACCGAGACAAGGTGCTGAAACAAGGTGTGAACCTGAACGATGTTTATCGCACGATCCAGGCTTTCATGGGCGGTTATTTCATCAATTACTTCAATCGCTTCGGCCGCCAGTGGCAGGTTTATATCGAAGCGGAGGGTGAAGACCGCTCCAGAGCGGAAGATGTCGGACAATTCTATGTCCGAAACAACAAGGGAGAGAACGTTCCACTTTCCACGCTTACCAGCGTTAAGCCGCGCCTCGGGCCGGAATTCACTCTACGCTTCAACGAGTATCGTTCCGCGCAAATCAACGGCAGCGCCGCGCCTGGCTATAGCGCGGATCAGGCTACGGCCGCGCTCGAGGATGTTTTCAGGCAGACGATGCCGCGGGAAATGGGCTTCGACTACTCCGGTATATCGTTTCAAGAACAGAAAGCCCGGGAAGGTGTTCCGCCCGCGATAGTCTTCGGACTCTCACTGTTGTTTGTCTTCTTGATTCTTGCCGCGCTTTACGAAAGCTGGTCGCTGCCGTTCAGTGTACTGCTTAGCACGCCGGTCGCGATCTTTGGCGCCTTTTTCGTTTTGTGGCTTCGTCGCGTCATTCTTAGCGCCATCCTGCCTCTTTACCTGGTCCAGATCGAGAGCGACATCTATTCGCAAATCGGGCTGGTCATGCTGATTGGCTTGACCGCCAAGAACGCGATTCTGATCGTAGAGTTCGCCAAGGACCAGTACGAGCATGGAAAACCTCTCGCGGATGCGGCGCTCGAAGGCGCGAAGCTGCGGCTGCGGCCCATCCTGATGACGTCGTTCGCGTTTATTCTCGGGTGCGTCCCGCTGTGGACCGCGAGCGGCGCCGGCGCGGTGTCGCGGCAGATCATGGGAACCACGGTGATCGGCGGAATGGTGGCCGCCAGTGCGCTCGGGATATTCTTCGTGCCCGCGATTTTCTATTTGGTCGAGAAATGGTCCGGCGCGGGCAAAGAGCCCGCTTCCGGTTCGTTGCCGGCCACGCCTGCCCCTGTGCCGGGAGATTGATGTGCCGGGATTTGAGATGTACGGTACCGCGACCAGGGGGGGCGAAACACAACCATAGTTTCTCATGGGATTACACACGGGGTTGAGTATGGGATTACGCATTATGAAACTCGCGAAATTCCTGACTGCGATGTTCGCCTGCGGAGTGCTGGCCGGTTGCATGGTCGGCCCAAAGTACCATCGGCCGCCGGTGCAGACTCCGACCGCGTATCGCGACCTGGCAGAGAATTCTCAGCTTCAGGCTCAGGCCGCCTCTTATGCGGATCTTCCCTGGTGGCAAGTCTTTCAGGACCCGAAGTTGCAGGAGCTCATTCGCACCGCGCTCAAACAGAATTACGATTTGCAGCTTGCGACTGAGCGCATTAACGCCGCGCGCGCCCAGCTCGCCGTCACTCGCTCAAGTCTTTTTCCTCAGGTGGGCGCGAACGGCAATTTCAGCGGTGGAAAAGAAAGTAATTTCCAGAGCAAATACAACTTCTTGACCCTGACGGCGGATGCGAGCTTTCAACTGGATTTCTTTGGACGCCTGCGGCGCGCCAACGAAGCCGCACGCGCTCAACTTCTGGCTACCGAGGACGCGAGGCAAACCGTCATACTAACGCTGGTCAGCGACGTCGCCAGTGACTATTTCGCGCTCCTGCAACTTGACTTGCAACTCCAGATCACGCGGGACACGGTTAATACACAGATCGATTCGGTCAAACTCACCAACTTTCGTCTCGTCAACGGCGTAGCCACGAAACTCGATGTGCTGCAAGCCCAGCAAGTCCTCGATACCGCGAATGCCCAGGTTCCTGACCTCGAACGCCAGATCGCTCAAGAGGAAAACGCCATCAGTATCCTGCTCGGAAATTATCCGCAGGATGTGACGCGCGGACTTCCTTTAGTCCAGCAAACACTTCCTCCCGAGGTGCCGCCGGGGCTTCCTTCCTCCATCCTCGAACGCCGGCCGGACATTCGCGAGGCCGAACAGAACCTGATTGCCGCGAATGCTGAAATCGGAGTCGCCAAGGCTCATTTCTTCCCACAAATTTCGCTGACGGGTTCCGGCGGCGGCGCATTCGGGCGAAGCAGCGTGTTCTCCAGCCTCATGAGCACTCAGCTCGGGATTTGGTCTTACGGCGGCCAGGTGAGCCAGCCGATTTTCACCGGCGGCGCACTTCGCGGGAATTTGCACCTGGCTGAGTCACAGTACCAGCAGGCTCTCATCGCTTACCGTCAAAGCATTCAGCAGGCCTTCGGAGATGTCTCCGATGCTTTGATCGGATATCAGAAGTCTCATCAGGTTCGGGTTCGTCAGGAGGAATCGGTGGCCGATTTGCAAGAGTCCGTCCGCCTCTCCAACCTTCGTTATAAGGGAGGCACCACAACCTATCTCGAAGTGTTGGATGGTCAACGCTCCCTCTTCTCTGCAGAACTGACCCTCGCCGAGGCACGCGGTAACGAGTACCAGAGCCTCGTGCAACTCTACCGCTCGCTCGGAGGCGGCTGGCAGCAGTAGTCGCACCAAGCGAATCGGGTTTCCTTTATGCAACGGAAACGGATTTGGCGAATCACTTCTTACATGGCATGGTCGCCATGGCATGGTCGCCATGGCACGGGTCGCGGTACCGGACCCACAGCACGGCTTCCGCTAAATCGGAGACAAGCCACGCAAATCCCGCCGACAGACAGCACGTGCAGACGAAAGGAGTATGAGTATGGCGGCACCTTTTCAACCACTGGTAAAACGGCCAAGGACGAAGCGCACGGCTTGGAGCGCACTCGCGTCGCACTACAAGAAGGTTTCAAAGCTTCATCTGCGGGAACTTTTCGCGGACGATCCTAAGCGGGGCGAGCGCATGGCAATCGAGGCGGTTGGGCTTTACCTCGATTACTCCAAAAACCGTGTCACTGACGAGACCCTCAAGCTTCTTTTTCGGCTGGCGAGAGAATCCGGCCTCCAAGCGCGGATCGACGCAATGTTTCACGGCGAGAAGATCAATGTCACAGAGAAGCGGGCGGTCTTGCACGTGGCACTGCGCGCTCCGAAGGAAGCCTCCATTCTCGTCGACGGAAGAAATGTGGTGCCCGAGGTACATTCGGTGCTCGACAAGATGGCGGATTTCTCGGACCGGGTGCGAAGCGGCGCGTGGAAGGGTCACACTGGAAAGCCCATTCGTAACGTCGTGAACATCGGGATTGGCGGCTCCGATCTCGGTCCGGTCATGGCCTATGAGGCTCTCAAACATTATTCCCAGCGCGCGATGACCTTCCGGTTTGTTTCCAACGTCGATGGCACCGATTTCGCTGAATCGGTTCGGGATCTCGATCCCGCGGAGACCCTGTTCATAGTCTCTTCAAAAACCTTTACCACGCTCGAGACGATGACAAACGCACACACGGCTCGCGACTGGTCACTCGCGGGATTGGGTGGCGATCAGAGTTCGGTGGCAAAGCATTTTGTCGCAGTGTCCACGAATGCAGCGGAGGTGACGAAGTTTGGTATCGACGCCACGAATATGTTCGAGTTCTGGGATTGGGTTGGCGGGCGCTACTCCATGGATTCGGCGATCGGCCTTTCAACCATGGTCGCCATTGGCCCGGATAACTTCCACGGCATGCTCGACGGCTTTCATCAGATGGACGAGCATTTCCGCACGACGCCCTTCGAGGCCAATCTGCCGGTGCTCATGGGCCTGCTCGCGCTATGGAACAACGACTTTTTCGGCGCGCAGACTGTCGCCGTTTTGCCCTACGAGCAGTACCTGAAACGGTTTCCGGCATATCTGCAGCAGTTGACGATGGAGAGCAACGGAAAGCACGTCACGGTCGATGGGCAACCAGTCGCACACGACACTGGCCCCATCTACTGGGGCGAGCCGGGGACGAACGGACAGCACTCGTTTTATCAGTTGATTCATCAAGGGACACGGCTCATCCCGTGCGACTTCATCGCGTTTGCCAAGGCTCTGAATCCGCTCGGTCAGCATCATGACATGCTGCTGTCCAACGTCTTTGCCCAGACCGAGGCGCTTGCATTCGGAAAAACACCCGAGCAGGTGAAAGCTGAAGGCACTCCGGACTGGCTGGTGCCGCACCGGGTGTTCGAAGGCAATCGGCCCACGAACACGATTCTCGGTGACAAGCTGACACCGGAAATACTGGGCAAACTTGTAGCTCTCTACGAGCACTCTGTCTTCACCCAGGGCGTCCTGTGGAACATTGATTCATTCGATCAGTGGGGCGTTGAGCTCGGGAAGGTTCTGGCCCAGCGCATCATTCCGGAACTTGAGAACGATCCTCAACCTGCGCTCAACCACGACAGTTCAACCAACAGTTTGATTCGTCGCTACCGCAGGCTCAAGGAGTTGCAATAACTGCGGGGTTCCCGCAACTTCTACGAAACAATCTGGTGGAGGGCAACTAACGCGCGCGCGACTGGCGGCAATCTGCCGGAGCTGAAGAATTTGGAAATGGCTCCACGGAACAATCCCCGCTAGCCGGTCCCTAGTCAACGATGAAAATCCTCGTACTCAACTCGGGTTCCAGCAGTCAGAAAAGTTCCTTGTACCAGATCGGCGAGGCCGTTCCTGACGACCCCCCCGTGCCTCTCTGGGAGGGTAAGATCGAGTGGACTGGCGAGGTCGCGCGAGTGGAGCTCAAGAACTCGCTCGGTGTTGTGCATAAAGATCAGGTGAAAGTCTCGTCGCGAGAAAAAGCAGTTGAGCACTTAGTGGGCACTCTGTGGGATGGCAAAACCCACGCGGTCGATTCACCGGGAGAAATTGATGTTGTCGGACACCGCGTCGTGCACGGTGGCCCGAGATACGAAGAGCCGATCCGGCTTACTCCTGAAGTGAAATCGGGAATCGCCAAGGCTTCCGCTTTCGCTCCGCTCCACAATCGCGCAGAACTCGAAGGCATTGAGGTCATAGAAAAGTTGTTAGGCCCTGTGCCCCAGGTCGCGGTTTTCGACACTGGATTTCATCGCAAGATGCCACAGTCCGCAGCCGCGTATCCGGGGCCGTATCAGTGGTTCGAAAACGGCATTCATCGCTACGGATTCCACGGCATCAATCATCAATATTGCGCCGCGCGCGCTGCGCATCTTCTACGCCGAGACCTGAACTCGCTCAAATTAGTTACCTGCCATCTGGGGAACGGCTGCTCGCTTGCAGCAATTCACGAGGGCCACAGCATTGATACAACCATGGGCTTCACTCCACTTGAAGGCTTGATGATGGGCACCCGCTCCGGTTCGATTGACCCGGGAATTCTCACCTACCTGATGCGTCAGGGTCAACTCCAGCCCCAGGCAATCGATGATGTTCTGAACAAGGAATCAGGACTGCTGGGTATTTCGGGTATTTCTGGAGATATGCGCGAGATTCTGGCGGCCATGAACCAGGGCCATTCGCGAGCAAGGCTGGCGTTCGACATTTATGTGCATCGTCTAGTTGCCGGAATTGGCGCCATGGTGGCTGTATTAGGAGGCATCGATGCTCTGGTATTTACGGCCGGCGTCGGAGAAAACTCAGCCGAGGTACGCGACGCGGCTTGCCGGAATCTAGATTTTCTCGGCCTCAAACTCGATGGGGAGGCCAACACACGATCTGCTTGTGATGCGGAGATCGCGGCGCCGGATTCAGCGGTTCGCGTTCTGATAATCCGCGCACAGGAAGACTGGGCGATCGCCGGAAAATGTTGGCGGCTTATGCGCGGGCAGTATTAGTTGTTGTCCGATGGATCGCCGAGGCAGTACTGCTGCGGTCAAATACCTACCTCGAAGCTGACCCCTGGAATTTGGACACTCCACAATGCGATGCATCTGGCACAACCACTCTGCTTGAGTTGCGATGAATGATTGTGACTGTGTTTGTGCGCTTCCGCACCGACTCCTGCGTGAAAATAATAAAAAATCCCATGATCCGAGACATCAGTTGATGCATCAAAATATGACCGCCGGAGAGGGTATCTGATGCGATTGCTGAGAGTTCGGCGAGGTCTAGAGGCAACGCATGGCTTGACCAGCAAGCACTGGTAATCCGTAGGGATACGCACGGTTCGGCGGTGGCAGAAGAAATCTTATGAGGTGACTTGCAATGGCTACCGCAGCAAAATTTCGTATCGACGTGGCAATCCACGACCTCCTGATGAACTCCTCCGAGCGCCCAGCGCCGGCGGAGGCAAAGGGCCTCACCCTTCCCACCCCAGTCTTTCCGCAGTTCCCGGAGCGCCTATCCGACCCCGGCCCCGTCTCTCCACTGGAGAAACGAAAGTGGGGTGCGAAGGACTCCTACCGCATCGCGCACGGGTGGTTGTTCCCCTACATCCGTTCCCGCGTGATGCCCGGAGAGTTCCATCCCATCACTGCCTACTTATTTGTTGAGTACAAGTGCAATCTCGACTGCTGGTATTGCTGGTCCTACGACAACCAGGTTAAGGGCATGACCGAAGACGTGGCCCGCCGCTCGATCGACTGGCTCCATGACAACGGCTGCCGTGTGCTTGCGCTCATGGGTGGAGAGCCTCTGCTGCGGCCCGACTTCATTCATAAAGTCGTTTACTACGCGGCCAAGAAGGGATTTTGGGTGTATGTCGCCACCAATGGGCGTTTGTTGCGCCCCGACGTCGCAGACCGCCTGGGCGATGCGGGCGTGGCAATATTCAATTTCGCGCTCGATTCCTGGGATCTGCAGCCGAGTCTGCCCAAAGCCCTGATTCCGGCACAAAGAAACTTGGAACACATAGTCCGTAAGCAATATGTTCACGGCTACATGGTCTTCTTCAACATCAACATCTGCCGTAACAACCTGGAAGACGTAAGGAAGCTAACTGAATACGCTCGCGACCATCATCTGGCCACGGACTACCACATCAATGAAACGCCGATGCTCGAACAGGACGATCACTTCAAGCATCTATACGACAACCCGACCTACATCCGTCCGGAGGATTGGCGTGGGATCGATGACCTGGTCGATTGGTTGATCGAGAAAAACAAGGCGGGGTACCAGATGGTGAACTCAGTACAACGGCTGCAAGAGATCAAGGCCTTTGTGCGAATGTCTTCTGGCCTCGATCTTAAGGAATATGGCTGGTATGGCGATGGCACCAGCGGGAACGGGCACCAGGCGGAGGTACTCGCCTCCACCCCTGGGATTATCCAGAGGGATGGCGAATTGCATTTCGCGGAATGGAACTGCCGCGCCGGTCAGAACAATGTCATCATCCGCACAGACGGCACCGTTGCCCCATGTTTCCCCATGTATGGATCGAATTTCGACTGGGGAAACATCGATCAGCCTAAGTTCGACCAGGGGCAGCTGACTGACATGAAGTCAACCTGCCAGCGCCATTGCTTCTCGACGCTGAACCATAATCTCGCGTATTGCTACAACGATGCACGAGTGATCAAGTGGCTGTGGCTGAATGCGGTCAAGAAGCGATGCCAGGGGGGTGTGCGCAGCTTCGAGGATTGAAGCGGGGAGCAGCAGGACTCCCCGCACAAATCTCTTAGTTCCCGCCCGCTGCTGGTTCTCCCGAAGCCTTTGCCATCAAGCGCAGGTGGACGAGAATTTTCAGATGATTCCCAACGACGGCGTTGAAATCTGAGGGGCCGGGGATATCCTCTGCGTTGGCAGCGTGCGGGGCTTCAGGAAGCGCAGGAGCTTCCATGAAGGTGCCCGTACATTGCGAGCCGTGATAACCCTCCCCCGCGGCAGGCGGCTCACAGTTTTTATCCTGAACTAGAGGTGGCCAGTAAGTGCTGACTACGGCCCTCACCAGTTGAGGAAAATCCTCGCGGAACATGCTCGTAGATCCTGAGGTCCGAGTCCCACCTTCCTTCTGCGCACTTCCATCGGCGGTGGGAGCGTCGAAAACGAATGTGGCTTCGTGCACAACGCGATGAATCATCGGAGGCCCGTAAACAGGTCCGGCATAGGCTTCGCCCGAGCCAACCTCTATATTGCGGTCCACGCGAGTAAGGACCAGATTACCTTTTGCTTGCAGACGGCCGTCAGGCATGCGGACAATTGCCTTCGAGTGAAAACAAACCAGAGTGTGGTTGGACAGGTTCGAGAGCCAATAGCTCAAGAATTTTCCATCTTCGTCAATAACCGGTATCATCGACGTCGCTGGATACATGTTCAGGTCGACGCTTGATTTCGTCGGATCGGCGTCGTCGAGGCTCATCCTTCCTCTTACCCTGGCGAAGCCAAGCGTAAAGTCCAGTTTCGTTTTCCCATAATCCGTCGTTGCATCGGTGATAAGCCGGGCATCGGAATGGCGAGTGTCGACCTGCCAGGAGCCGGCGGTGGAAGAGGGTTTGCCTGGAGCGCCTAGCGCAAGAACTGCCGCCGCTGCGAATACAGCCGTGTGCTTAAACATTTTTCTGCCTCCTTGCGGATTCATCTTTCTTGAGTGGCACAGAAACCAAGTTAACCACTCTCCGGTCGGTCATCTCTTCTTTCGAGCGACAGAATTATGAATCAAATCACGATTTTCGACCACCCCCAATACGGTAAGTTTTGTCCCGGATTTTTCTACAGGGATACGAAACTGCCTGTGGACGGAGTTTGTACCTCGAAAGTGGTATCGAAAAAAACCGGAACCTACAACGGCACAGATATTCTGGTAGCAATTCGAGGCAAGCTTCCCCACGAGATTCTTGATATGAAAATTGACGGTAGTCTCCGCAATCGCCAGGGATGAGGGCGCAGCGCACCAAGCATGGGTGAGCAATTGGGGAGGAGATACTCCACGACCTTTTTCACTACAACCCAGCCGTATGCGCTACCCTCTTCTGCCTAATTCCATCAGCAGCGAAAGCGGCGGTGTCGATGAAGCAAACCCTTCTACGGGACGATCCCGAACACGGTGCCCTGGCTGCCGGCACCGCCGCCCGATGTGACGCCGAGAAGCACGTCGTTCCTGCCGAAGATAAGGCCCCCAGTGGGCCGGGAGCCGTCTTCTCCTCCGGTATTGGGGAAACTGTGCAGGACCGTCTCCGTCCAGCCAGCGCCTTGGGTCGCGGGGGGCGTCAGCTTGAAGACAGTGCCACACCCTTCGAGATAACAGGTACCGACCCCGCCCCCTTCATAAGTCGTGCTGTAAAGATTCCCGGCCTTATCGAAAATCACGTTTGCGGTCGGAAAGCCGCCATTGGTTCCGTCGAAGCTGAAGAGGACATTCTCGGTCCACGCGCCGCCCGCTACCGCCGGAGGTACTACCTGAAGGACAGTGCCCCAATTGTGTTCGCCGCCGGCAGTGGCCGTGCCGTAGAGGATGCCGTCGTGGAGGGTCAAACTGCCGTAGGGCTGAGCACTGTCGCTAGTCTTCGGGCCTGCGAATGCGTGCAGCACTTTATACGTCCACGCGCCGCCTGATGAGGCCGGAGGTGCAAGCCTGAAAATCACTCCCGCGCCGTTCATTCCTCCCTGCGAAGCGGTGCCGTAGAGGTATCCCATGCCATCGAAGGTAGGAGTATCTCTTGGATAGGCACCTTGCCCAGAATTAAAGTAATGGATCACATGTTCCGTCCATACCATTCCGGACATGGCTGGAGGCACGAGTTGAAATACAGTGCCGCAACCTCGGGGGCATGCCAGAGCATAAGTGATGCCGCCTTCGTTGGTGGTTCCATAGAGATTGCCGGAAGCGTCGAACACTATTCCCGCAACTGGACTTGCACCATCGCTCGTTTGTCCCTGAAAACTGTAGAGCGCGAATTCAGTCCAGTGACCACCCGGATCAGCAGGAGGTGTTAGCTCGAAAACAACGCCCAGGCCAGACGCCCCACCTTCTGAGGTAGTACCATACAAATTGCCCGCTCGGTCGAAAATCACTCCGGACAGCGGCTGTGAACCGTCGCGAGCGCCGGTAAAGCTATAAAGGACAGTTTCAGTCCATTTCGTGTTCGGCGGCACGGGCCGCGATAGCTCGAAGACGGTTCCTTTATAAAACGTTCCGCCCACATTCGTTGTGCCATAAAGATTACCCGCACTATCAGCAACGAGGGGTCCATTGGATTCCGCTCCCGCAGAGTCAGTGGCTGGAAAGGCATAAATCACGTACTCGCTCGGAGCGCTAGCGAAGGCAACAGCAGCGAAAAACAGCGGGGCGACGAAAATTGCCAGTCCCCACCGGACAGGGAAGGGCCGTCGGAAAGACATCGGAAATCTCCTGCTTATCGGAGTTTGCGTTTCTGGGGGAGAAGGCACGCATCAGCCTTCGCGCGGGAATTGCGAAACAGTATACTCGCAGCCGTTGCAAACTACAATGCTGCCGCGCCCGCGGCGACCGATTCTCGTGATTTATGGAATGAGGAATTTGTTGGCGCATCTCAGCCCGAGAGGCATCTTCGTTCGCATCGAATGGTGAGTGGTCGGCCCAACCGAACCTCGCCGCAGCAAACATTGCCAAAAAACAGAATCCGCGTAGAATTGCGGCTGCTTTTCAAACCCACAAAGGAGACTCCCAATGAAACCAATGGGGCTGATGTTGGGAACGTGTTTGTTGGCGTTTGGTGCGGTCGCGGTTGCGCAGGAGAAGGCGGAGATGGGTCCGCCGAAGATTCTGACTGTAACTCGCGAGTGGACCAAGCCGGGCAGAAACGGCACGTCGCACGAAAAGACAGAAAGCGCTTTCGTTCAAGCAATGGCTCACGCCAAGTGGCCCACGCACTACTTGGCGGTTGACTCGGTGAGCGGCAAACCGCGCTCCCTGTTCCTCACAGGCTTCGACTCGTTCGAAGCGTGGGAAAAGGATGCGCGGGCAGCCGAAAAGAACGCAGCTTTAAGCGCCGCATTGGATCGCGCCAACGTGGCCGACGGCGACATGCTCGCCGGGACAGATCAGGCTGTCCTGATGCTGCGTCCAGAGCTGAGTTTCCGCACCGATGTTGACATTCCCCACATGCGTTACTTCGAGATTTCCCACTTTCACCTCCATCCTGGCCACGACAAGGACTGGGAGGCTCTTGCCAAGCTGTACCAGCACGGCTGCGAAAAAATGCCGGAATGCCATTGGGCGATGTATCAGGTCGTGTACGGTCTGGAAAATGACTCGTACATTATTTTTAACCCGATGAAGTCGGCCGTGGAGATTGACCACGGCTTCGCCCAAGAAAAAACATTTGCTGACACACTCGGTGAAAAGGGCATGGAGAAGATAGCCGAACTTTCCGCCGCCACGATCGAATCGAGCGAGACCAATCTGTTCGTCTTCAACCCCCGCATGAGCTACACCTCGGAAGAATGGATCAAAGCCGATCCAGAATTCTGGAAGCCCAAAGCGGCGATGTCGGAGTCGAAGAAACCCTCGGCCAAACCTGCCGAGAAACCAACTGGACAGTAACCGCGTGCCCATTTCTCGCGCGATTTCTGCGCGAAAACTGGGAGGATGCCCCACCCTCGGTCCTTGCGCTTTTCGCGGGACTAGGGTGGGGACTTTGACTTCCCACCACTGCAACTGTCTCAGGAGGCTTCATGCTCGATCGCCGCCAATTCCTCTCGACCGCCGCCACCGGAGTCGCTGCTTCCCTCGTCCTCCGAAGCGACTTGTTCGCGCAGCTCGAAAAAGTTCCTCCGCTGCCTGACCACTCGCTGCTCGACGCGAACGAGGACGCCTACTGGGCTGAGATGCGCAAACAATTCCTCATTCCGGCTGATGAAATCTATTTGAACAACGGCACCGTTGGCTCCAGCCCAGCGCCCGTGCTGCGCGCCATCTTCGATGGCTACTCCACCACCGAGAGAATGGACCAGCAGGACCCCGAGGATTATCCCATCTGGGGATACGCATCGTGGAACGAATTCCGCGATCCGCTGGCCGAGTTTGTCGGATGCCATCGCGATGAGATTGCCTTGCTGCGCAACGCTACCGAAGCCAATAGCTACATCGCAAACGGCATCGACCTGAAGCCGGGAGACGAAGTTCTCATGACCGACCAGGAGCATCCGGGTGGCGTTCACCCCTGGAATCTCAAGGCCAAGCGCTACGGCATCGTCGTAAAGATGGTCACGCTACCGCGACCGGTGAAAGACGCCGCGCAGGTTCTCAATCTCTTCAACGATGCCATCACTCCGCGCACGCGCGTCATTTTCTTTAGCCACATCACTACGTTCTCGGGCGTGGTTCTGCCCGCGAAAGAACTCAGTGGGCTCGCGCGGTCGAAAGGAATTCTTTCTGCCGTCGATGGCGCCCACGTACCTGGCATGATGGGCCTCAACATTCACGACTTGGGCTGCGATATGTATTCATCGAGCCCACACAAATGGCTGCAGGCGCCGAAGGGCTCCGGCTTTCTGTATGTGCGCGACGAGGTGATCGACCGCTTGTGGAATACCATCGTCACTGAAGGCTGGGACAATCCCAAGCTTCGCGCCGAACGCTTTCAGCGCATTGGCAGCTCGAATGTGCCGGCGCTGTGGGGACTCCGCGCCTCGATCAAACTCGCTAATGATATCGGTATCGATCGCATCGAGCGCCGCCATCGCAAGCTTGCCGACTATGTGCTCGGTGAAATGAAAAAGCGCGGCGCGGAATCTTGGACCTCGCCCGATCCCACTTTGCGATGCGCCATTATTACGGTGAACGTTCCGCCTGTTCCGCGCATGGATCTGGAGAACTGGATGTGGAAGACATATAAGATTCGCATCCGCGGCGGTGATCCGTACAAAATACGGCTCTCGACACCTTATTACCTGCAGAAGAAGGACATCGAGCGGTTTCTGGAGAAGTTTGACGAGTACAAACGGGAGAAGAAGCTGGCTTGAAGCGGGGATGCAGTCATGACTCCGATCGATCCTGACACCGAGAAGAATAAGGCTGAGTGGCGCCTGTTCGAGCTGCGTTACAAGAACCTGCTGTCCATTACCAAGGCGCAGAAAGTTCACTTGACGACGTTATTAATTGAGATGACATTGCTTTGGACGTGGTTTCTCTCGGGCAGTAAGGATCTCAGTGTCCAGGGTGTCTCGCTCAGTGCTGAGGGTGTCTGGCTCGTTGCGCCCGCCGTGCTCACGTTCTTCACCCTTGTCCTTATAGGTTCGATCAACGCAGCTCTGCCCGCAAATCACCAACTGCAGGAGATCGCCGAGCGTACCATTCGGATCAGCCTTCCCTCCGACGTTGCGTTTTATGACTTGGATACGGACAAGAATGTCCTCGACTACCTGACGTTCCTAAAGTTGAGCGCGACGGACAACAGATTTGACCTGCATTCTTCACACAGCATCGAGCATTTCCTCTACCCCGCTGTCCTTCTGTTGTCAATCGGGACCACATGGTTTGCGCTTTTCCACAATCCACGCACCTTCTGGGTCATCATTTACTCAATGACATGCGTGGTGGCTCAACTATCATTCGTTCGGCGCCCCCTTTACAGGGCGTGGCACCGCTTCCGTGGGGATCGCCCTGTTGATGAGGTCCCGCCGAGCGCAGGAAATTCAGAAGAGTAGCTGCGCTATTCCGAGACGTGTTTCGAAAGCAAAGAGTCTGCGCCTAATGCGATAGAATGGCGTAAGTGTGCCCGATGCCTAAGAGGAAAAGAACTCGTGCCAAACCCGAATACCACGGCAAGGCGGTGGCAAAGACCGCGAAGGTCACAAAGCCGGGTGACAAGTTCATCGGGCGCCTGAAGGGCATCATCAAGATCGTCGGCGACATCGAATCGCCCATACAACCGCCTGAGGCTTGGCAATACGACTGAGATAAATTGGGTCGGGAGTGCCTGTCTACAGCACTCTCAGTCGTAGTACTCTAACCCCAAGTGAGTGATCAATTCCTCGCCTTTCAAATGGCGCAGAGTGTTCTTCAGTTTCATCAACTGAATGAAAAGATCATGCTCGGGATACAGCCCGGGGGCGGTCATGGGAGACTTGAAGTAAAAGCTTAGCCACTCCTGGATGCCCAACCCGCGGAGCTCTGAGCAGCGCTTGGCAAGATCCATAAACAAAACGAGATCGAGGACGATTGGCGCCGCCAAAATCGAGTCGCGGCACAGAAAGTCGACCTTGATCTGCATGGGATAGCCCAGCCATCCGAAGATATCGATGTTGTCCCAGCCTTCTTTGTTATCGCCACGCGGCGGATAATAATTGATGCGAACCTTGTGGAAAATATTACCGTACAGCTCAGGATAAAGCGCGGGCTGCAAGATGTGCTCCAGGACACCCAGCTTCGACTCTTCTTTCGTCTTGAACGATCCCGGGTCGTCGAGCACTTCCCCATCGCGGTTGCCCAGAATGTTGGTGGAATACCATCCGCTCAAACCGAGTAGACGGGCCTTGAATGCCGGGGCAAGCACGGTCTTCATCAAGGTCTGCCCTGTCTTAAAATCCTTGCCGCTGATCGGCGCCTGCTTCTGTCGGGAAAGTTCGAGCATCACCGGCAAATCGACTGTCAGGTTCGGAGCGCCGTTGGCGAACGGCACACCTTCCATCAGCGAGGCGTAGGCGTAAATCATCGAGGGTGCAACCATTTCGTCGTTGTCGCGGAGCGCCTTCTCAAACGCTTTCACCGACTGGTGCGCCGCAGTGGGCTCGATGTAGGACTCCGTCGATCCGCACCACATCGTGATCAGCCGGCTCGCCCCGCTGCTTTTCTTGAAGTCACGGATGTCGTCGCGCAACTGCTCGGCGAGATCCATTTTCGTTTTGCCTTTCTTTACGTTCGGCCCATCGATCCTTTTCACGTAGTTGTGATCGAACACGGCAGCGCGCGGCGTCACCAACGAAAGGAACGGCTTCAACTGGTCGAGAAGCCTCTGGTCGAGCACGCCCGCATTCGAGGCCGCCTCATACATGTTGTCCTCGAAGATGTCCCAGCCGGTAAAGACCAGGTCGTCGAGCCCGGCCAGCGGCACAAACTCTTTAATCTTCGGCGATCGGCCGTCGGTGCGCTTGCCCAGACGCACCGTACCCATTTGCGTGAGAGATCCGATCGGCTTCGCCAGTCCTTTGCGAATCGCCTCGACGCCGGCCACGAACGTGGTCGCAACTGCGCCCATTCCCGGGATCATCACCCCGAGCTTCCCTTTCGCGGGTTCGATCGAGCCATTGTGCTTGGAACTGCCGTGCACTTTGCCTTCCGAGTTCACTTCTACGGCGGATGTCTTCGATGCCGTTTTCACAGACTTATTCCGTGTCGCCATATTTTGGACGCTTCCTCAGTAAGAATCTGTAGGGATGTGCAAACCTAATATGTTCTCGCACCGGGCTGGCCTTTTGCAAACAAGAGCGGCCAAACGAGCAGAAAATCAATTCAACGGTGGCGCCGCATCATTCAGTGGGAGCGCTGCAGCTCGGCAGATTTGCGTGATAGATTTTTTGCGTTGGACTCTAGCGCGAACTTCCTTCATAGTGAAATCACTTCGCAAACCAGCTCTGCAGCCGGTCCCGCGAAGCTGATGTTTGCATGCCGGCCTTGATGTCGGTACTGCAATCTCCTGACCTCGTTGTTCTCCATTCAAATCTGAATCCCGTCACTCGGCATGCCGTGCCGGGTGTCTGCTCAGACACGCCACAAAGAACAGGAGATGCTATGAAATCGATTCGCAGGTTCGTGTACGCCGCTCTGCTAGTGCTGAGCGCTCTGAATTTCGCACCCAGCCTGGCTTCTGCACAGGATGCGGCCGGAACCTTCACCTTGACCCACGAGGTCCACTGGCAGAGCGCAATCGTTCCCGCGGGGAAATACCGCTTCAGCACCGAAACCAGGGGGCCGTGGGAATGCTGAGGTTGCGCAACGTCAGTGGCAGCGGAGCAAGTTTCATGCTGCTGGTGCCGAACACCGAAACTTCGCAGCCGTCCGACCTCAGCCAGATTGTTTTGATTACTCGATCCAGTGGAAGCTATGTCAGCACGATGCAGCTACCGGAGTCGGGACTCACGTTGCACTTCACCGTGCCAAACGGAACTCGCGAAATGTCGCAATCGATCGCAACCTCGATCGAATCCGCCGCCCGCTAACTCCGCGGCTAAAACCGAGAGCGGATAAAACCTATTCGCTCTCGGTCCTTTCCCCGCCATTCCACAGAGGCTCTGCGAATTACGACGGACCGTGTGCCCGTGAATCTCCTTTCACTTCTTCGCTCAGCACAATCGCTTCGGCGATTTCTTTCATCGCCTTGCGCTTCTGCCGGCTCTGGCGTTGCAATGTCAGATAGGCTTGTTCCTCGCTCAACCCCAGGTCGCGCTGCAGAATTCCCTTGGCGCGCTCCACTACCTTGCGAGTTTGCAACTGCTCCGACAGGTTGGAATTAGCTTCTTCCAGCCGCGCCATTTCGATCTCAGCGCCGACTAGAAATCCAACCATGGAAATCAAGCGGATTTCGCGCCGGCGGTAAACGTGATGCTGGCAATGCTGCAGGTTAATCACTCCTACTACGCGACCCCGGCACATTAACGGCACAGATAAGAAAGCCTCGTAGCTATCTTCAGGAAGCTCATGGAAGAACTGAAAGCGCGGATCGAGACCGGCTTTTTCCGCGATAGCTACCGGCTCCCGGTGCTCCGCTACCCATCCCGTAATGCCCTGCCCAACACGCAGTTTGAGACGATCAACCACTTCCGGATGCGGATTCTTGGAGGCCCGAAGGACCAGATCTTCGCCCTCGAGAACATAAATGAGGCAGGCGTCGCACTTTACCAGCGCAGATGAAAAGTCAACCACACGAGTCAGGACTTCGTGGAATCCGTCCGCCGTCGCCAGCCGAACACCAATCTCGTGCAGCAAATCAACATGTGAGTCCTCAACAGATATTAAGTGATCCATGGTTAAGAGTATGGGTCACCCCATCGCTATGTCTAATTCCAAATTTGAATGAGAGTGATAAAGGATTTACCGTGGAATTAAAAAGGCGCGGGCGAGTCGCCCGCGCCGCATAACCGATTCAAAGATTTATGCCCCGGCCAATACCGGCTCTACTCCGTAGATCGAATACCAACTCGTCGCAGCCTTTAGCTTGTCGTTCACGTTGTTGATGTTCTTCACACCTTCCGTCTCCAGCCACTTGCGGAACGCCGCCGCACCCTGTTTGGCATAAATTGGGATGCCGTCTTTCCAGGTAGCGCGTCCGCAGAGCACGCCGTTGAACTTCACGCCGGATTCTCCAGCCAACTCCAGCGTCTCGCTGAATTCCGCATTGCTCACGCCGGCCGAAAGATAAATAAACGGCTTGGTCGCCGTATTCGCCGCCTTGTGGAAAAAGTCGATCGCCTCTTTCTTTGTGTAAGCTTTCTGCCCGGCAAAGCACTTCACGGCTTCCACGAACTTCATGTTGACCGGCACTTCGACTTTCAGCACGTCCACCCCATATCGATCTTTGCTGAATTCCCGCATGCTCTCGGTAACAATCTGCGGCTTCTTTTTTGCGTATTCCAGTCCCTTTTCGTCCGCGCCTTCTTCATAGCCGACAAACTCTAAAAAGTAAGGGATGTCGTTCGCGCGGCATTCGTCGCCGATGCGCTCCACCCAGGCATGCTTCTTATCGTTCACTTCCTTGGGATCGAACGGAGTGTAGTAAAGCAGAATCTTCACGCAGTCCGCGCCCGCCTCTTTCAACCGCCGCGCGGACCAGTGATCGAGCAGATCGCCCAATCGTCCCGGCCCGGTCTTGTCGTAACCAGTTTTCTCGTAAGCCAACAGCAGTCCCGCATTCTTTGCTCGGCGCTTGGAGGCCGGCAGTCCCCACTCCGGATCCAGCAGGATCGCGCTGGCATGCGGAGTCAAGACTTCTGTCACCAGCGTCTTGAACTCTTCCATCATGGCGTCGCTGACTTCCCCGCCCTTTTCTTTGCCCAACGATTTCTGCAGCGAACCGCGTTGATCCATCGCCGCAGCCGCAATCACACCGTGCTCGTTCGATACTTTTCTAAGTCCTGCAAGTTTGCCCGGGGTAAGCTTCATAGATTCCTCCAGAACTGCGCAAGAAGATGAGTGCTCCGAAACAACAATTGTAAACCACAGGACGCGGGCAGGGGCCTTCAACGCGCACAATCCAGAGTGCGACCGCCCATTCTGGATCGTGGTGCGTCGAACAGGTAGCGAAGTTCCATCACATTTGCGGAGCTGTGGCAAAACCATATTGGGAAGCCTGCGTCCGCGATGGTATAGTGGTATGACCACCTGGGATTTCCGACTTTCTTCGAGAGTAAGTACACAATGAAGCGATTGCTTTCGCTAATCGAATTCTCTAGAACGTAATATTGCTAAGGACTCACTGAACATGGCTATTGCAACCATCAATCCCGCTACCGGCGAAACCCTTAAAGTATTTCAACCTCTCACCGACGCCGAGATCGAACAAAAGCTTCAGTTGGCGGTTAGGGCTTTTCACGCAGAGGGCAAAATTCCTTTCGCCGAGCGTGCGCGCCGCATGAACAATGCAGCCGATATCCTCGAACGCGACAAAGAATATTTTGCGAAACTAATGACCCTCGAAATGGGAAAGCCTTACAAAGCCGCCCTTGCCGAGGCAGTGAAGTGCGCCGGAGGCTGCCGCTACTACGCCCAAAACGCTGAACGCTTTCTGGGCGACGAAGTGCTCGACACGGGCGCACAGAAAAGCTTCATCCGCTACCGGCCTATCGGCCCTATTCTCGCTGTTATGCCATGGAACTTTCCTTTCTGGCAGGTGATTCGCTTTGCTGCTCCGGCGCTCATGGCCGGCAATGTCGGATTGCTCAAGCATGCCTCGAACGTTCCGCAGTGTGCCCTGGCGATTGAAGAGATTTTCCTCGAATCGGGATTTCCCGCGGGCGCATTTCAAACTCTGCTCATCGGCTCTCAACAGGTCGATTCGATTCTCAACGACTCGCGCGTTGTCGCCGCCACACTGACCGGAAGCGAGCAGGCCGGCATCCAGGTTGGAATGGCCGCCGCCAAGCGCATCAAGAAAGTTGTGCTCGAACTGGGCGGCAGCGATCCGTTTATCGTTATGCCTAGCGCCGATCTCGACGCGGCCGTCGCCACGGCGGTCGAAGCCCGGGTCATCAACAACGGGCAGTCCTGCATCGCCGCCAAGCGTTTCATTGTGGCCGAGTCCATCGCGCCGGAGTTTGAGAAAAAGTTCGTTGCTCGCATGGAAAAGCTGCGCGTGGGTGATCCCTTCGACGAGAAAACTGAGCTCGGTCCGCTGGCTACGGCCGACGCCGTGAAATCTCTCGACGCCGACGTACAGAAAACTGTGCAAGCCGGCGCAAAGGTCTTAACCGGGGGCCATCCTCTGAACCTGCCCGGCAATTACTATGCGCCGACAGTTCTCACAAACATCCCGAAAGAGTCTCCGGCCTACCGCGAGGAATTTTTCGGCCCGGTCGCGTCGCTGTTTCGCGTGAAGGATATCGACGAAGCGATCCGCCTCGCCAATGACAGCCGCTTCGGCCTCGGCGCCAGCGCGTGGACCTCGGACGACTGCGAGCGCGAACGCTTCATCAACGAACTTGAATCGGGCATGGTCTTCATCAATAAGATGGTAGCCTCCGATCCGCGCATTCCTTTCGGCGGCGTAAAGAGTTCGGGTCACGGCCGCGAACTCTCCGCCAACGGCATTCGCGAGTTCATGAATATCAAAACCGTTTCGATCGCCTAGGATCTTCCTTTCCGTGGAGGCACTGGTTGGCGAGTGCAGGACTGCGGAAAGCCCACCAGCTCAGACAGTGGAAGAGCGGCCCTCTAGAGCCTGCCCTGAGCTTGCCGAAGGGGCCGCGTAAAACGTTGAAGATCGGTGGGGCTTCAGCCCCGGGGGAGCCTTCCCAGAAAGATTCTGAACCACGAAACCTCAATAAAATCCCCGCTAACCTTCGCCGCTGCCGCCAGTCGAACTAAGTACGCCGGGGTATATTCTGCTCTCTGGCTCCGTTAGCTAATGCGCATGCTCCTGGACACTTTCGGCCAGACGTTGCGCACCCTCTGGGCGCACAAGCTGCGCTCGTTTCTCACCATGTTTGGCATCGCCTGGGGTGTGGGATCCCTGTTGCTTCTGGCTGGTGTGGGCGAAGGCTTTCGTAACGGCAACCGGCGTCAACTCGAAACTTTCGGCAAGAACATCATTTTTTTCTGGGGAGGACGCACCCCCGCCGTCGAAGGCAGCTTCAATTCCATGAAGTGGTTCAACCTCACTTATGACGACTATACGGCGATCCAGAGCCAGTCCAAGGTGGCCATCCACATTGCTCCCGTAATCGCGCGCGAGGACATACGCGTGGTCAGCGACTACACCAGCAGCAACGGCCAGGTCTCCGGAGTCTTCCCTGTCTACAGCGAGGTCCGAAATATCCCGATGCAGGCCGGCCGATGGATCAACGACGAGGACAACCTCCAGCGCCGCCGCGTCTGCCTCTTAGGCCGCGAAATTACCCGCAACCTATTCCCCGGACGTCCCGCCGTCGGCAACTCAATCCTGCTCAACGGTATTCATTTCGAAGTAATCGGCCAGCTCTCCATGATTGGCAACGAAGAACAAAACTCCACCAACATTCGCATCTTTGTCCCCTTTAACACCATGCGCGAGCTCTTCCCGCTCAAAGGTGACAATTCGAAAGAAGGGAATGCGGTTTCCTTCATTAATTATCAGCCTCGGACCTTCGAGGAAAATGAGGACGCCAAGACGGAACTGCATCGCATCGTAGCTCGCAACCACGGCAACTTCGATCCTAGTAACAAAGATGCCTGGGAAGAGTGGGACACGGTGAAGAACCAGAAACTCATGGGGAAAATCTTCACTGCCATGGATTGGTTTCTGGGGGGAGTAGGGCTGGTCACGCTGGCGCTGGGCGCGATCGGTATCATCAACATCATGCTGGTCGCGGTTACGGAGCGGACCCGCGAGATCGGCCTGCGCAAAGCATTGGGCGCGACCAACCGCAACATCTTATTTCAATTCTTTCTGGAAGGCGCCTTCCTTACTCTGTTCAGTGGCGCGCTCGGAGTAAGCGGAGCGATGCTCGTCATCCATCTGCTTTCGGGCGTGAATCTTCCCCCAGGTTTTGATACGCCCCGTGTCGTTCCAGTATCCGCCGTCGGTGCAGTGCTTTCCTTAGCATTGGCCGGCGTTTCGGCCGGCCTGTACCCAGCCCGCAAGGCCGCCATGCTCGAACCCGTGGAGGCCCTGCGCCAGGAATAACTGGCGGGAATAAATGGTGGGAGGAAATATGACGCGCGATCTAGTGAAGGAAGCTCTCGGGGCCATGCAGCATAACCGGCGGCGTACAGCCCTGACCATGCTCGGCATGGCTTGGGGAATTGCGACCGTTGTCATCCTCCTCGCATTCGGATCGGGCTTTGGGAACGCGATTAACATCATCTTCGCCTCCTGGGGCACCGACGTGATCGGAGTATTTCCAGGCCGGACCTCGCTGCAGGCCGGAGGCGCCAAGGCAGGAAGCGAAATTCGACTTAAGCTCGCCGACGTCGATTACGTTCGCAACGAAGTTCCGATGATCAAAGGCGTCACTCCCATCTTCGATAAGAATAACGGCGCAACCATCCAGCATGACACGCGTAGCTTCACTAACTTATTTCTGACGGGTGTTTATCCCGTCTACGAGCGCATTCGCGGTTTCTCGGTCGCGACGGGACGAGGTCTAAGCGAGGAAGATCAACTGCAACGGGCGCGGGTTGCGGTGATCGGCGACGAAGCCCGCCGCCGTCTTTTCTCCGGCGAACAACCGGTTGGGCAAAAAATCCGCATCAATGGATTGACCTTCGAAGTTGTCGGCGTCTATCAGCGGAAGGTGCAGGGCGGCGACGACAATGATAACAGCATGGTCGTCATCCCCTTCAGCACCATGGGGGACCTCTACGACACTCGGTACATCACGGGCATTTTTATGGACTACGAAAGCGAGAACCATCAGCAATTGGCCCGCGTAGTGCGCTCCGTACTCGCGGGACACCATAACTTCCGCCCTGACGACCGCCGCGCCGTTTTCATCGCCGACTTCAAACAGGACTTCGACCAGTTCCAGATCGTGACCACGGCACTCAAGATTCTGCTGGCGTTCATTGGCGCGCTGACGTTGGGTATCGGAGGCATCGGCCTGATGAATATCATGCTGGTCTCGGTGCAGCAACGCACTCGGGAAATCGGGATCGAGAAAGCCCTGGGCGCACACAACGGGCACATCCTTTTTCAGTTTTTGGCTGAAGCCCTGGCCATAACTTTTGCCGGAGGCCTGGGTGGCATCGCAATCGCTTACCTGATTTCCTGGACCGTCGGCGCGCTGCCACTGATGAGCGCTTTTGGCGATAACCTCCAGGCCGGTGACATCCATCTCCGTATCAATCTAAGCAGCCTGGCGGTGGCGACGATCATTCTCAGTCTGGTCGGCGTGATCAGCGGCATGGTCCCTGCCATCCACGCTGCGCGGCTCGATCCCATCGAGAGCCTGCGCTATGAATAAGGACATGACGGCCAGTGTAGAATCGACCGGCTGCGTGGCAACAATCCTGTCGAATCGAACCCAAGGAGCTTTATGCGATCTCCGATCCTGTTTGCTTTGCTGACTTCCCTGCTCTGCGGCAATGTTCTCGCATCGCAGCAGTCTGATCTCGAAGGCCGAAGAAAGGCGCTGAACGATCTTCTCGCCGAACGCTGGGAGTATACCCTCCGCACGAACCCGATCTACGCCTCCATCCTTGGAGACAAGCGATGGAACGACAAACTGGACGACTTCTCGCAGAAGGCCATTGACGACGATCTGGAGCAGAGCAAAAACTACCTTACCCGCTTCCAAGCCATCGACACCACCGGCTTCCCCGAGCAAGAAGCATTGAACAAAACCCTCATGGTCCGCGACCTCAAGTTCGCTCTGGAGGGCGCCCGTTTTAAGCCTTGGGAAATGCCGGTATCGCAGACCGGCGGCGTCCACATCGACCTTCCGCAACTCGTGTCCGTCCTCTCCTTTCAAAGCGTCAAAGATTACGACGACTACATTTCCCGACTGCGTCAGGTTCCCCGCCTAGTCGATGAGAACGTAATCCAGATGCGTAGAGGGGTGGCCGAAGGTCTGATGCCCCCGCGCGTCCTGCTGGAGAAGGTGGTCGAGCAAGCCAACGGTCTCGCCACGAAAACTCCTGAGGATTCACCGTTTGCGCAGCCTTTCGCGAAGTTTCCCGATTCCATCTCCGCCGATGATCAGAAGCAATTGCGCGAGCAAGGCCTGGCGGCGATCCGCGAATCCGTCCTTCCGGCGTATGTCAAGTTCACGACATTCGTGCGTGAAGAGTACGCGCCGAAAGGCCGCACCGACCCCGGCGTCTGGGCGCTGCCCGATGGCCCCGAACGCTACGCCTTTCGCGTGAAAGAAAGTACGACCACCGATCTATCTCCGGAGGAAATTCACCAGATCGGCTTGGCGCAGGTCAAAGAAATCCAAGCCCGTATGATCGGTGTAGCCAATCAACTCGGCTACAAAGATCTCAAGAGCTTCAGCGTTTCCCTTCCGACCAATCCCAAGCTTCACGTGCATTCCCGCCAGGAAATTCTCGACCTCTATCAAAAGTACGTCGACCAGATGTACCTGAAGCTGCCCTCGATGTTCGGCCGCCTTCCGAAAGCCCGGCTGCAAATCATGCCGATCGAGGAGTTCCGCGAGAAAGAGGCTTCGACGGAATATGTTCAGGGCTCTCAAGATGGCTCGCGGCCCGGCCACATCATGGTCAACACTGGCAACTACGAGAAAGGCACCACGCTCGACTTCGAAACTACTGCGTATCACGAAGGCGTCCCCGGCCATCACCTGCAAATTGCCATCGCTCAGGAGCTGCCGGAGCTTCCACCCTTTCGCCAAAATGAGTATTACACCGCCTACACAGAAGGCTGGGCTCTGTACTCTGAGAGACTGGGCAAAGAAGTTGGATTTTTTCAGGATCCCTACAGCTATTACGGCCACTTGCAGGACGATATGCTTCGCGCAATTCGCCTGGTGGTTGACACTGGCTTCCATTACAAACACTGGACCCGCCAGCAGGTAGTCGACTTTTTCCATGACCACTCCGCCATCGACGAGGCCGAGGTGCAGAGCGAGACCGACCGTTATATGGCGTGGCCGGCGCAGGCGCTCGGCTACAAGATCGGTCAACTCGAAATACTTAAGCTGCGCCAGTATTCGAAGGATCAGTTGGGTGATAAGTTCAGCCTGAGTAATTTCCACGACGAGGTGCTGGGCGCCGGAGCTCTACCGATGGATGTGCTATCGGTGCGAATCCACGAATGGGTCGCCACGCAAAAGGCGAACGCATCCACATCAATGCCCGGGAACGAGATGGAGATGAAAGGCGCGCAGCTAAGCGCGGCTACCAAGTAGGACGAGGAGTGATAGGCGCGCGGACCCTATCCTTTGGCCCAAAACCTTCCGACAATGTTAGCGCAGCTCTCGACAAACTTCTGCTCCGATTCAGTGAACGTGCTGCCAAAATAGCTCTCGATGTCGAGTTCGGCTACAAGTTTATTCTTCACGAAGATGGGGACGACAATTTCAGACTTCACTAAGGGCGATCCTGCGAGATAACGCGAATCTTTGGATACATCATCCACGGCCACGGTCTGCCCGCTGGTAGCCGCGGCGCCACAGAGTCCCGTGCTGAGGGGGATGCGGGCGTTGGGCGTAAAGCTGCCGGCGAATGGTCCCACGAGAAGAACAACCTGGTCCGCCAGATCAACCAGATAAAAACCTACCCAGTTGTAGCGCGTCATAGATTCGTGCAAGCGATGTGCGATGTGCTCCATGAGAAACTGCGCTGTGGGAGCGGTCTTTGCGAGTTCCTGAAATTCTCCGAGAAGCTCTTCCTGCACAAGCGTATTCGATTTCGGATCGTGCCTGGCGTCAGGATGGGCTGTCGACATCCGAAGTTTGCCTCCGTCCGGCCTTAGTTTACTTGGAGAATGGAACCCGTCTAAAGGGTACGTTCCTAGTTGATACACTCTTTTGTTTGTCCGGAGGCTAGAGAGATGTCCAGACTGCAGGCGCAGCCGTTGATCTGCGATGTGCGCAGCTTGATCAGAATCGATCCGGGTTGCGCGATCAGAGCCTTCGGCGAGTTTGATGGTTATTAAAACAGAACTTTAGACCAGCTTGACAGCGGCCTAACTAAGACGGACTATAGATACGTTTTAATGAAAGCTTTCATGCTGGGGGACGCGATGCTTTTGCCCAATACCATCGGCTCGCGCTTCAAACGCCGTTCCGGCTCTTACAGTATCTTGGTTCCGGCTGTGGTATTGGTGGCAACGTTGGTGTGGACGTCGGTTGTTGTCGCACAATCCGCATACGTGCGCGTCAACCAGATTGGATACGAAACGGGCGCGGCTCCATTTCGCGCGTATCTAATGTCGACGGCGTCTGAATCCGGCGCCACTTTCCGCGTAGTCAATTCGGCGGGATCAACTGTTTATTCCTCCAAGATTGGTCCCCTGCTGGGCAGATGGAGTCACAGCAAGAGTTTGATCTACGATGTGTACGCACTCGATTTCGCGGCTTCCGGCGGAGACACTTACACCATCGATATCCTGGGCCCCATTCCAGGTACTTCACCGCATTTCGCAGTCGACCGGCCCGATGTGCTCTATCCCGGCCTGCTCCTGAATACCTTGTTTTTCTACGAAACGGAGCGGGACGGACCAGATAACATTCGCAACGCAGTTCGTACTGCGCCAGGTCACGTCAAAGACAAAAGCGCGGAAGTTTTTGACACTCCTCCCATGGACAGTAATGATTTCATCGATAATGTTCCTCCCGTGCCGCCTCTGGTTCCGTCAGCGAAGCACCACATTGATGCGGCCGGCGGTTGGTGGGACGCGGGCGACTACATGAAATATGTCGAAACCGTCAGTTACACCGAGGCACTGATGGAGATTGGAGTTCGCGATTTTCCCCGGCAGATGGGAGAGCAAGCGCCGTGGAATCCTCCGACTCCGCCAGTTTCCATTTCCTATGCCGGACAGAGTGGCTTAGGGGCGCCGACTTCGGCAGACTTCCAAAACGAGGCACGATTCGGGATCGACTGGCTGCTGCACATGTGGGACGACAACACCAAGACGCTTTACTATCAGGTCGACAACAGCCAGGACTGGGATTACTACGGCGAAGGAAATCCAAGTTCCGCGACCGGCAATTGTGGCGGAACCTATGTGACACCTTACTGTTTGATCACGGAGTATGACATCTGGACCTTGCCCCAGGCAGCCGACCACTTTCAACAGTCGGGCGATCCGCAACCTTGCTATGAGTACACGACCTATTACATCTGCAATCGCCCCGTGTTTCCGGCGGGCCCAGCGGGATCTACGATCAGCCCGAATCTTGCCGGGCGCCTGGTAGCTGACTTCGCGCTTTGCTATCAGTTGAACCGCACGACCGATGCGGATCGTGCGCAGCGATGCCTCAAGAATGCGGAGGACATTTTCGAGCTCGCCGATACATCATATACCGATCCGGCGCCATCCGGAGATGAATCGGGCAACTGCAAAGGATGCTTGCTTACTATCGTCCCATTTGACGGGTATCCCGAGATAGTGTGGGACGACGATATGGAGCTCGGGGCAACAGAGCTGTATCTCGCGCTGCGTTCGGCCTGTCAATCAGGAAACTTACCCACAGGATTACCTCACACCGATCCCATGCATTACCTCGAAGAAGCAGCGCAGTTCGCCAGAGATTACGTCAACAAAGTTTACGATACGGGCAGCGCAGATACCCTTAACTTGTATGACGTGAGCGGACTCGCGCACTTCGAGCTGTATCGAGCGCTGCGCTTGGCGGGAAATCCACCGGGGCTGGCCGTGTCGCAATCGAGCATTTGCCGGCAACTTTTGAAACAGGTTGATGACGCAGTCACGCAAGCCGAGACAGATTCCTGGGGTTTTGGCGCGCCCTGGAGTAACGGCGACACTACTTCGCATGGCGCGGGACTCTCGGTTATGGCGAGTGAAGTGTACTACTTGACGAATTCCCAAAGCTACAACACCTATTCTCAGAGATGGCTGGCTAACATTCTGGGCGCGAATGCGTGGGGATCCTCGTTCATTGTAGGAGACGGAAGCACGTTCCCCAATTGCATCCAGCACCAGGTGGCAAATCTCGCGGGTGCGCTCGATGGTACCTCCGGGGGCACCCCGGTATTGTGGGGTGCGGCTACGGAAGGCCCGTCGAGCGCAGCCACGTCAGGCCTACTTTCGGGCATGATCCGATGTCCGTCAAACGGTGTCGACAGTTTCAAGATATTCAATGGAAATGACGGAAACTACAACCCTTCGGAAGTGGCGGTCTACAAAGATAATGTACAGTCCTTCAGCACCACTGAGCCTGCGATCGACCTGACGGCGACCTCGTTCTTGATGTGGTCGTGGAGATTGGCCGGTGAGCCGCACGATTAGCATTGCGTGGCTGGGGCGGCGACGTTTCCTTGAACGAGATCGAGATTCAAGCGACCCTGTTGCACTGCCGATGGTTCCTCAAGCCCTCCGTAAGCTGAGTAGTAAACCCTCGCGCGCACATCGGTTTCGCCACATATGTTCAGCATCAATAATTTCGATTGGACTCAAAGTGGGCGTACCCCTAAGGTTACTTTGGAGTGGAGGCAAGGGACCAACGGATGGGCTATGCTTTTCTCGCATGCTTGAGCTTTGCTGAACAGTTGTCTGAAAAGATATAGATAGCACGTCCCGCGTGACGGGGACGATCTTAGGCACGCGACTGAATACGAAAATATGGAACCAGAGAGCCTGAGCTTGGAAGAAAATCACCGAGACGTGCAAGAGTTGGATCTAACGGTTCACTCGCGCGTGGGCAGGAACGTCCTCACGCTGGAGGAAATCGCCAACCTAGCGGTGGAAGAGGGCCAACCCGCTGACACCCTGATGAACGTGGTCGCCTTAGTTGCCAAGCGATTTGAGACCGACGTTTGTTCGGCGTATCTACTCGAACCGGACCGTGCCAACTTGGTGCTAGCCGCCACGGTCGGTCTGCGGCGGGAGTGTATTGGCAATCTGCGAATGGCAATCCACGAGGGGCTGGCAGGCCTGGTCGCGGAACAAGTAGGGCCGGTCGCTGTGGAGCAACCGCAAAATCATCCACGTTTCAAATATTTCGGAGAGGCTGGCGAAGATGCCTACCAGTCGTTCCTCGGCGTGCCACTGATCGACCGCGGAATTCTCCAGGGTGTCCTCGTCGTTCAAACTGTCGAGCCCCGGGCTTTTCGCGACGATGAGATTCAGATGCTGACCGAGGCGGCCGCACAAGTAGCGCCGGTCGTGAGCGAAGCGCGAACTCTCGATCGCTTCATCGCTCCCGGGCAGGAGCGCCTTTGGACTCTGGCTCGGAATCTTTGGTGGAGTTGGGACCCCGATACGGTGGGCTTGTTCCGGGATCTCGATCCGTTGCGTTGGAGACAACTGAATCAGAATCCGGTTTCGTTGCTATCGGAGTTTCCGCTGGCCAAACTGGAAAGTCGCGCCGCGGAACTGGTGCTCCATAGCCGAATCAATTATGCGTATCGCCGCTTGCAGGAGTATTTGCAGGCTGACCGCACTTGGGGAACGAGGCACGCTGGAGTCTTGCGGCCTAGACCGGTCGCCTACTTCTCCGCGGAATTTGGGATTCACGAATCGCTTCCAGTTTATTCCGGAGGCCTCGGTGTGCTTGCCGGAGACCACATCAAGAGTGCCTCCGATCTCGGGATTCCCCTGGTCGGCATCGGATTGTTCTACGGGCAAGGATATTTTCGCCAGCGCCTGGATCGCGACGGTTGGCAGCAGGAAGAATATCTGGAGACCGACATCAATCAGTTGCCTTTGGAGATTGCGATCGGCAAAAACGGCCGGCCGGTTGTCGTCCAAATCGAGACACGCGCTGGCTCGATTTATGCCAAGGTCTGGAGAGTTGCAGTAGGACGCTGCGATCTGTTCCTGCTCGATTCGGATGTGGAAGCGAATACTCCGGACGACCGCGAGCTGACTTCCCGCCTCTACGGTGGAGACGCACGGACACGAATTCGGCAGGAGTTGCTGCTCGGCGTCGGGGGTTTCCGAGCCCTGAGAGCGATGGGCATTACCCCCGGTGTCCTTCACCTGAACGAAGGGCACAGCGGATTTGCGGTGCTGGAAGCCGTTCGCTCGCGCATGCAGGAAGAGGGGGTCGGCTTCGATAACGCGGTTCCCCGCGTGTCGCGGGAAGTGGTCTTCACTACGCATACTCCCGTGCCCGCGGGTCATGATCGCTTCGAGGCGGACTTAATTGATGAACATCTCGGGCCTCTGCGCGAAGAGCTGGGTCTCTCCCCGGAAAGCCTGATGGGGTTGGGGCGCGAGAAACCAAGCAACCACCAGGAAACATTTTGCATGACAGTGCTGGGCCTGCGACTCTCGCGTCGCGCGAATGCAGTCTCCGCTCTCCATGGCGAAGTATCCCGGGCAATGTGGACCGGGCTTTGTCCGGGCAAGCCGGAAGATGAGGTTCCCATCGGACACATCACCAACGGAGTGCACGTTCCCTCGTGGCTGGCTCCGCAGATGTTTCGTCTTTACGATCGCCATCTGGGTACGAATTGGCACCAGCACAGCAGCGAAGCCCGCATCTGGGAAGGCATCGAAAACGTGGATGACGGCGAACTCTGGGAGACGCACCTGAGCCTGAAATCTCAACTCCTCGAGTTTGTGCGGCGCCGCGCGGTCGAACAATCCGAACGGCGCTTCGAGTCAAGAGAGACTGTGCTAAGACTTACGAAGGCTCTCAGCCCAGACGCACTGACCATCGGATTCGCTCGCCGCTTCGCGACCTATAAGCGAGCCAATTTGATTCTGGCCGATATCGAGAGTCTGGCCTACATGGTCAACGATCCCAAACGTCCTGTGCAGTTTGTTTTCGCCGGCAAAGCTCATCCTCACGATGAAGAGGGTAAAAAGCTTCTGCAGCAGATTGCGCAATTGATGCGCAATGGACGTTTCGCCGACAAATTTGTTTTTGTCGAAGACTATGACATCAACGTCGGACGTTTTTTCGTGCAGGGCGTGGATGTTTGGCTGAATAACCCGCGGCGTCCGCTGGAGGCCTCCGGCACGAGTGGGCAAAAGGTAGTCTTGAACGGTGGATTGAACCTCTCTGTTCTCGATGGCTGGTGGGCGGAGGCTTACGACGGCATGAATGGATTTGCCATCGGCACCGGTAGAACTCACTCCAACGTGGCCGTCCATGACGCGCGCGATGCGCAAGATTTGCTTCGGACGCTGCGCGAAGAAGTGATTCCGTTGTATTACCAGCGGGATCGTGACGGTCTGCCCCGCGGCTGGATCAAGCGCATGAAGCGAACCATTCGCACACTCGGTTGGCGTTTTAATGCCGATCGCATGGTGATGGATTACACACAGAAGTGCTACATTCCCGCGGCCGGGGGGACCTCAAGCGAATCAAGATCCGGCTGGTAACGCGAGTCGAAACTTCGAACCAGGCGCTGAAGTCCATCGGGCTTTGGGCCACGATTACCCCGATATCGCCCAGGTTTCCGATCGCTGCACCGTTGTTCCTTCGTGGTGAAATTAGTACACACCGACAAATCGCTCTCCTCGAATTAAAATGCCTCATGGCTGACCGCCCGCTTTGGAGTGATGAAGATCAGCGTCAACGCCTCGCACACCTGAGTGCCAAAACCAACGAGCCCATCAAAGACCAGCCTCTGCGACGCGATGTACGTTTCTTAGGCACGCTGCTGGGCCGCGTCCTGATCGAGCAGGAAGGTGAGCCTTTTTTTCAGGTGGTTGAACGTCTGCGGCGGCTCGCGATGCAGCACCGCGAACGCCCGGGCGGCCAATCTTCAATCCAATACGATGCCGATGCCATGGACGAGGGTCGCGAGATTATCGCTGCGTTGCCCGTCAGCCAGGCCTACTGTTTAACGAAAGCGTTCGCCATCTATTTCGAACTCACGAATCTCGCTGAGACCACTCATCGGAAACGACGCCGTCGCGCTGCCCGCCTTCATGCCGCTCAGAGCGTAGTGGAAGGTTCGTTTCGTGGCACGCTGCGGCGCGTGCGAGAGGCGGGCAAGTCATCCGCGGAAGTCCTGGACGCACTCGCGAAGATAAAAATCATTCCCGTGTTTACCGCTCATCCCACCGAAGTTACGCGGCACACGGTGTTGAATAAGCGTCGTCGAATCGCCAATTGCCTTGAGCGCCTTGACCAACTACCGCTCTCGTACGCGGACGCCCGAGATTACGAGGCCGAGGTATTAGCCACAATTACCGAACTTTGGCAAACGGACGAAGTTCGTCTCAATAAGCCGACTGTCCTGGACGAGATTCACATGGGGCTCGATTATTTTCCGATGGTGATATTCGACACGCTACCACGACTCTATGACGAGCTTGAGGAGTCGTTGCGCGATGTTTTCGGCGACAGCTCGACCGTAAACGTACCTGAGCTCGTTAGCTTTGGATCTTGGATCGGCGGCGACCGTGACGGCAATCCTTTCGTGACGCATCGCAGCACTAAGGAGTCGCTGGTCATTGCCCACCAGCAGATCATTGATCACTATATCGCCGAGATTTTCCGCCTCACCGGGCACCTTAGCGTTTCACTCCGCCGCGTGGATGCTTCGCCGCAGGTATCGCAACGTGTGCAGTTGTACGACTCCAATCTGGACCGGGAGCGTTCGCATCAAAGCAGAATTTCTGAGACCGAGCTTTATCGTCGTCTGTTGGACCATGTGTTGGCACGCCTAACGCGCGCTCGTAATGCCGACGGCCAGAATTACGCCTACGCCAGCGCGAAAGAGTTCGAAGAGGATCTACAGATCATTCGGCAGAGCCTGGTTGCTAATCGTGCGCGGCGTATTGCTGAGCTGCAGATTGATCCTTTACTGCGTAAGGTCCGTACTTTTGGCTTTCATCTCCACACGCTCGATATTCGACAACATGCTTCGGTGCAGGCGCAGGCACTTTCTGAACTGGGATCTGCAGTCGGGCTCGACGATAACGATGAAACTCTGCCTCCGGGTCTCTCTTCAGAATCGGTCGAACTGCTAAACACATTTCGGACTGTTGCCCGCTTAAAGAAACAATATCCTCCAGAAGCGATTCGGTATTTCATCGTCAGCAATGCGCAATCGGAGTGCGACATTTTCAACGTGATCCGTTTGGCAGCGCTCAGCGGGATCCCGGTTGCGGGGAGTGAGAACGATCCCGGACTGATGCCGGTTCCGCTATTCGAATCGATCGATTCCCTGCGCGCTTCCGCAGCTGTTATGAAAAAAGTCTGGGGAGCGCCTGAATATCAGCTATTACTCAACTCCTGGTGCCGTTCGCAGGAAGTAATGCTCGGGTACTCCGATTCCAACAAGGACGGCGGCATGCTCACCAGCACCTGGGCGCTATACAAAGCGCAACGCGATTTGCACCATGTGGCACGGGAGTGCAACGTGAAGCTGCAAATCTTCCATGGACGTGGCGGCACAGTCGGCCGCGGCGGAGGACCTACGCATGCTGCGATCCTGGCACAACCGCCGGGCGATTTCGCAGGCACGATCCGCATCACCGAGCAGGGAGAAGCGCTGAATTGGAAGTATTCCGATCCTGTGTTGGCAGAATGGAACCTTGAATTGATGATTTCGGCATGCCTTGAAGCACTCGCCGGCCGCGATGGGGGTTCACAGCTTCGAATCTCCCAATGGGACGATGCCATGGAAACGATGTCCCAGGATGCGTATGTCTTCTACCGTCGGCACATCGCAGACAATCCTGACGTCCTGGAATATTTTGAGCAGGCAACTCCGGTGAACGAGCTTGAACACGCGCGCATTGGCTCTCGACCCGTGCGCCGGATGCCGAATCGCAAACTCGAAGACCTGCGCGCTATTCCGTGGGTATTCGGATGGATGCAAAATCGGCACGCCGTGCCGGCCTGGTTTGGTGTGGGATACGCATTGGAACGCTTCGCCGGGCAGGGCGCGCAACAGGCGCAGCTTCTGCGAGAAATGATGCGCAGCTTCCCGATGTTCTCAAACCTGATTCGAAATGTAGAACTGGCAATGGCGAAGGCCGACCTCACAATCGCGGCCGTTTACTCGCATTTGGTGGTGGATAACCACCTTCGTGAAAGAGTTTTCTCCATACTGCAGGAAGAATTCCAGCGCACGCAGCGCGTAATCCTCTCGATCACGCAGCAAGATGAAATGTTAGAGAACAATGCAGTGCTCGCGCGCTCCATTCGCCTGCGGAATCCTTATGTGGATCCCATGAGTCTGGTGCAAGTAGATCTGTTACGCCGTAAACGCTCTGGAGTCTCTGACGCCGCGCTCGATTACGCAATCGCTGCTACCATTAATGGCATCGCTGCCGGATTGCATAATACCGGATGACATCCATCAAAGTAGCCGACATCCCATGGTTGGTGACTCAGGGTTGGCGACTCAGGCGGGTGGATCCCAGCCTTCGTCCTTCATCTTTTGGTTGGTCCAGTGTTGCAACTGTTCGAAGAGAACGGGATCGATCACAGCGAAGCGGATTCCGACCCGCCCCTCACCGCCGAACCATACGATGCGGGCCTTCGCTCGAAAAACCTGCTCGCTATCAGGCAGCGGAAAACTCACGTCGAGCAAACCGGTAAACCGCATCGGCTGTTTCAGGCCGTCCAGTCCCATACCACCTGTGCTGAGGTTCACGCCGGCGACGGTGACTTCTTCGCCCTGCTGATTTTTCAGGAGAACAGAAATCTGGATTGGGGCACGGAAGAATTTCTGTTGATCGAGACTGATGACTCCCAAAGAACTCGCGCCATCGCCCGGGTTGACGTTGATGTTGTATTCCTTCAGCTTGCGGCTGAGCGTGCGGCGGGAGATGCCAAGCTGTTCTGCAGCCTGACTGCGATGACCTCCGCTGCGCTCCAGTGCGCGAATGATCATCTGCTCTTCCATGCTGTCGAGATTGCCGACCGGCATCGAAGCAGTCTGGCGCACGGCAGCCGGATTGCCAGACCTCGCCTCTGTGATCTGGGCCTTTTGAATCTCGGGATGGCGTGACTCTACGGCAGCCCGGGCAATGAGATTGCGCAGCTCGCGAACGTTGCCGGGCCAGGGATGAGAAAGCAACGCAGAAACCGCGTCCGATGCGAACGAACTGTTGCGAGACTTGAGCGCAAGAAAGTGCTCGGCCAGCGCGATGATGTCCTCCGGGCGCTCGCGCAAGGGAGGCACGCGCAATTGAAATTGCCCCAGCCGGTGAAATAGATCTTCCCTGAATCGGCCAGCCGCGACTGCGGCATCGAGATCCTGATTGGTGGCGGCAACAATGCGCACATCGACTTTGATCTTACGGTGCCCGCCGAGGCGGTAGAAAGGATGTCCGTCCAGCACACGCAAGAGCTTTACCTGAGTCTGGAGTTGCAGTTCGCCGATTTCGTCCAGAAACAGCGTGCCTTTGTCTGCCAGTTCGAACAGGCCAGCTCTTGAGGAATCGGCGCCGGTGAAAGCGCCTTTTTCGTATCCGAACAACTCGCTCTCAACCAAGTTTTCCGGCAGGGCCGCGCAGTTGATATCAACCCAGGGCCGGCTGCGGCGGTGCGACGATTGGTGAATAGCGCGGGCAATCAGTTCCTTGCCGGTTCCGGTCTCGCCCGTGATCAAGACGCTTTCGGTGTGACCGGCAACGCGATCCACCATGCGCATGAACCGATGCATCATGGGACTGGCGAGGATGATGGTTGTGCCCTCAATCTGGCGCGAAACGGTGCCCGTAGCATCTTCGACTTCTGCGTCTGTATCTAGCGCGGCGACAGGCTTCGATTCCTGCTCCGACACTGAGATCAGGGCAACCATTCCGGCCGGCGCAGAGGAGGCATCGCGAAGCAACGTGACAGACAATTCTATTGTGATTTTTTTTCCGGATCGGCCTTGACGCCGTAGCAGAGACCGGTACCGACCGTGCTCCAGAACAGCGGCCTGCAAAGTCTTCTGCAGTTGACTTTGGTCAGGTCCATCGTCTTCAACGGCGAGAGTAACAAGCTTTCGGCCAAGAATCTCAGGCGGAGTGCGTCCGAATATCTTCAGCGTAGCCTCATCACAGGTTGTGATGTTGCCCTCGAGATTGGCCGACACCACGGCGACTCTAGTGCCCGCTGCAGCATCGAGAGCCGAGAAAGGCAGCTCTCCAGAGACAGCCGGGCCTTGGCCGGGGCCGGCGGCCGTCGTCACCTGAGATTGCGACTTGAGATTTGGTGATGGCATCCTGAGCGTTTGGATTTGATCTTGACATAGACCGCACCGGTCGCAATAACTACGAGGCTCGGAACGATCACTAAAGTAATAGGTTACTTTCGAAAAAATACAAACCGGTCTCCGCCGCGTCAATAGCAAAATGCCCCAACAAGCATCTTGCGCGTTACGTCAGTAAGCTACTTCAAGCCTTGTAATGACAATAGGATTCCACTGATCGGGCTCGACTGACGTGTGGGCTGGTTCCCACGCCGGGGGCGTGCCCTGTCATTTTCCGCGCCTTAAACGACGTTAATGTCGACACGGACGAAACTATTTGTCGGGATCACGGTCTCGCTCGGGATGGTAGTGCTGTGCTCCGCGCTCTGGCACTGGCAGTCCGCTGACCTGACACGATTTGTTTGTTACCTCGCCGTGGCGGTTCTGGCCTCCGGCCTGAAGGTGCAATTGCCGGGTATCGACGGCACGATGTCAGTGAATTTTCTCTTCATCCTGCTCGGCGTGATGGAGCTAAGCCTGCCGGAAACACTGATCATTGGCTGCACGGCCACCCTGGTGCAGAGCGTGTGGCATGCGCGCAATCGCCTGGATCCGGTGAAGGTTCTGTTCAATGTTTTCGGAATGATGGCCAATGCCAGTGCGTTCTGTTACGCCAGCTATCACTGGCTGGACGCAAGAGTAGGCGGCAACAAGCCGATTCTGCTGATGGTGGCGGCCCTGGTTTTCTTTCTGGCGAATACGCTGCCAATTTCCCTGGTCATTGCACTGACGGAAAACAAGTCGAGCCGCAAGGTATGGTCGGAGTGCTATTTCTGGTCGTTCCCTTACTACCTGGTCGGAGCAGCTGCGGTGGGACTGGTGGGCGTCGTTAACAGGCACGCCGGCTGGCGGACATCACTGTTGGTTTTGCCGGTGATTTATTGGGTCTACCGCTCCTACCGCCTTTATCTGGGACGCCTCGAAGCCGAGAAGGAGCGGGTTGAAATCGAGAAGCGGCATGTGGAACAGATAGCATCGTTGAACATGCGAACCATCGAAGCTCTGGCCCTGGCTATCGAAGCCAAAGATCACACCACCCATACCCATCTGCAACGCGTGCGCACTTATGCGGTGGAAATCGCGAAAGAGATCGGGTTGTCTCCGGAAGAGATCGAGGCGTTACGCGCGGCAGCTTTGTTGCACGACATTGGCAAACTCGCTGTGCCCGAACACATCATCAACAAGCCGGGCAAGCTCACTCCCGAAGAGTTCGAAAAAATGAAAGTGCACCCGCTGGTGGGTGCTGAAATTCTGGACCGCGTCGCCTTCCCCTATCCCGTGTCGCCGATCGTGCGTTCGCATCACGAACGTTGGGATGGTTCGGGATATCCAGCGGGCCTGGCTGGCGATGAGATTCCGATCGGAGCGCGGATTCTTTCCGTAGTCGACTGCCTCGATGCGTTGGCATCCGATCGGCAATATCGTCCCGCGGTGCCGCTGGACCGGGCTATGCGAACCGTGAAAGAAAAAGCCGGCACCTGGTTCGACCCGCAAGTCGTGGCCGTGCTGGAGCGCCGTTATGTGGAGATGGAGGGTCTCGCGCAAATTTCGGAAGACGGCTTCGTTCCTTGCGAATTCTCCAAGAACCTGCGCGTAGAGCGCGGTCACGCCCCTGCCACGGGATTCGAAAAATGGGCAGACAGTCCTCCAGCCGAGTCTGATTTCCTGACCTCGATCGCATCGGCCCGGCAGGAAGCGCAAGCTATGTTCGAGTTGAGCCAGGACCTCGGCAATTCACTGAGCTTGAGCGAAACTCTTTCGGTGCTGTCGATGCGCTTGCGCAAGCTGATTCCTTGCGACTCCATTGCCGTATTCGTGGTTCGGAACGGCTGGTTGCTTCCGAAACTGGTAAGCGGCGAAAACTTTCGCGTCCTGTCCGCCATGAAAATACGCGTGGGCGAAGGCTTATGCGGCTGGGTGGCGGAGAATTGCAAGCCCATCATCAACGGCAATCCACACGTTGAAGCTGGCTATACCGTCGATCCGGAGAAAAACACAACCCTTTCATCGGCGCTTGCGGTCCCGCTGCAGGGATTGAATGGAGTGGTTGGCGTCCTCTCCATGTATCACTCGACGACGGACGCTTTTACGCCGGATCACTTGCGTATTCTGCTCGCCGTCGCCTCAAAGGTGGCGCTCTCGGTGGAAAACGCCCTCAAGTACCAGCAGGCAGAGAGTTCGGCGACCACTGACTACCTCACAGGCCTGCCCAATGCCCGCTCGCTGTTTATGCACCTGGCGCAGGAAGTGGCGCGCTGCCGCCGAATGGAAACTTCGCTTGCCGTGATGGTCTGCGACATCGACGGGCTAAAAAAGATCAACGACTCCTACGGCCATCTGGAGGGAGACAAACTGCTGCGGGAGTTTAGCACGAGGCTGAAAGTTGCGTGCCGCGGCTACGACTATGTTGCGCGCATGGGTGGCGACGAGTTTGTGGTGACTGCACCCGGTCTTTCCGCTGAGGCCGCGGAAGAAAAAGCCAACCGTCTGAATCAGGCGGCCATCGAGGCGGGACGCCGCATTTGTGGACGAGACCTCATTACGCTGAGCGTGGGAACAGCATTCTGTCCAGAAGACGGTTATGACGTCGAAGAGTTGCTTGCCCGCGCTGACCGGCGCATGTATTCCGTGAAACAGGAGCACCATGCACAATGTGCCGCCCCCGAAAATACTCTAGCGCAAGGCGCTTCGGGAGAGTAAATGCGGAGCCTGAGATGCAAAATTGCCGGGCACGCTCTGGCTCTGCTGGCGACGCTCCTTCTAGGCGGAATGCTCTCCGCCACGCTGGTACGGCTTGCGCCCGGCTTCGACGCGGATGAAGAAGAACTGGATCCGCACTTGAACGCACAGAGTCTTCAAGCCCTACGTGACGCCAGGCACAAAGACCATAACGTAATCCGCTTTTATTTCTCTTATATGAGACGAGCGGCGGGAGGCGATCTAGGAACATCACTTGCACTGGGGCAACCTGTGCGCACGCTATTACGTGATCGCATTCCGCTCACGTTGCGATTGCTGCTTGTCGGCCTGGGCTTGGCCTGGATTCTGTCACTCGCACTAGCTCTGAGTTCGGCGTGGTTGCGAATTTCTGCTTACGATACCGTTACTACCGCGGTCAGCGGAACGTTCCTGTGTATTCCAGCCGCAGTGTTGGCGTTGCTCTCAGTGCTGTGGAATGTCTCGGGCGCATTAGCAATTGCTCTGATCGTCTTCCCTCACACTTGTCGTTATTCGCGAAATCTTTTGATGAGGACGTACTCCCGCCCTCACATCATCGCCGCAAGAGCGAGGGGGATTGGCGAGGGTCGCATTCTTTTCTGGCACGTCGTGCCGGTCGTTGCGCCGCAGTTGCTGGCCCTCGCTGGAGTTTCGGTGAGCATGGCAGTCGGGGCGGCGATTCCGGTCGAGGCTTTGTGCGGATTGCCCGGCATCGGACAACTGGCGTGGCAAGCTGCGCTGGCACGCGATCTTCCTCTGCTGGTGAACATCACGATCCTGGTGACTCTGGTTACCTTGCTGGCCAACTCCAGCGCGGATGTAATCGGACATATGATCCAGAGGCAGCAAGCGTGAGTCTCTGGCGAAAATTGCCGTATGTGTTGTTGGCGCTGGTGCTGGCCGCGTCACTGGCGGCAAATTGGCTGGCGCCTGCGGGCTACGCGAGGCAGTACCGTGAAGCAACGGACGCTCCTCCCTCGCACGCACACTGGCTCGGGACGGACGAATTGGGTCGCGACCGCTTTTCTCGCGTTCTCTATGGAACTCGCATTTCGCTCTTGCTGGCTCCGGCAGCCGCGCTGCTTTCGGCGCTGCTGGCGGCGTTGATTGGCGGGCTTGCCGGATATCTGGGAGGGATGTGGGCGCGGATGGCGATGGCTGTCACCGATCTGTTCTTGTCGCTGCCCTGGCTGTTTTTGTTGATCACGGCAAGGGCGCTGATGCCGCTGAATGTGTCTCCGCTGGTTTCGGTGATGGTGACATTCCTCTTGCTGGGGCTTCTGGGCTGGACCACTGCCGCGCGAGTGCTCTGCGCCAGCGCAGGAACTTTGCGCACAGCTGATTTTGTCCGGCAGGCGCGAGCAGCGGGCCTTCCCGGGCTTCGGCTGTTCTGGGTGCACGTAGTGCCGAACTTGAAGCCAGTGCTCTACGCGCAGTTTTGGATTTCGATTCCGGTCTTCATCCTGAGTGAAGCCAACCTCGGAATCCTCGGGCTGGGCGTGGCTGAGCCCATGCCGTCCTGGGGAAGTTTGTTGAAAGAGTTGGAAGGGCTGGTTTCCGTGGGCGAAGAGCCGTGGAAGTTTGTGCCGTTGATCTTGCTGGTTGTCGTCGTGACGTCGTTTCAATCGTTGCTTTCCAGGCGGGAAGAGGTAGCTGCATGAAGTGCCACATCAGAAACTCGGAGCGTCGTGCTTGCTGGCAAGCAATAGCAATTACCGCAATCTGCGTGGCCCTGGCGGCCCAAGCAACGGCGCAAGGTGGTGGTGAGCTGAGATTTTGCCTGCGTGCGGAGCCAAAGACGTTCCATCCTTTGAAAGTCGATGACGACGCCTCCGCGGCAATCCGTTATTTGACGGGCGGAGTATTAGTGCGCGTGAATCGTCAGACGCAGCAACTCGAGCCTGGACTGGCAGTGTCGTGGAATGTCTCGAAAGACGGACGGGAGATCTCATTTCGCTTGCGCAGCGGAGTTACATTTTCCGATGGCACGCCATTTTCCGCCGGGGATGTGGCTTACACCATCCAGCAATTGATGGACCCGGCATTGCATTCCTCCACCGGCGATGCCTTCCGTTCCGGCGCTGGAAACGTCGAAACCAAAGTGCTGTCGCCGACGCAGATCTCCATCCGCTTTCCGGCTCAAGTTGCCGGACTCGATCGGCTCTTTGATCAGGTTGCGATTCTTTCCCAGCATTCGCCGAAGAAAGAAATGGCGGTGCTGGGTCCCTTTCTTGTCTCCGATTACACACCCGGAGCAACCGTGCTCCTGCAGCGCAATCCCAACTATTGGAAGACCGACGATCGGGGCCGCAAACTTCCCTACCTGGATTCGATACGGCTCGATATCCAGCCGAATCGCGATGTCGAGCTGCTGCGATTCAAGCGCGGAGAACTGGATCTGATCAATTCTCTCGACAGTACGTACTTCGACAAGCTGGCAGAAACTTCGCCGCAGCTGGTGCACGATGCGGGACCGTCGCTCGATAGCGAGCAACTCTGGTTCAACGAAGTCACAAAAGCTCCGATTTCGGGGTATAAGAAAAACTGGTTCCACTCGGCAAACTTTCGGCGCGCGATTTCGGAGGCGATCAATCGCGAGGACATGGCCCGCGTTGTCTTTCATGGGCATGCACAGCCGGCGGCCGGACCGTTTTCGCCGGCGAATCTATTCTGGTTCAACAACCGGCTCAAGCCGCAGGCGTACAGTCCCGATGCGGCTTTAAAGGCTTTGCAATCCGAGGGCTTCCGACTGGAAAACGGAACGCTTAAGGACAAAGATGGCAATGCCGTCGTATTTTCCATCGCCACAAACTCCGGCAACAAGGCTCGGGAGAGCATGGCCGTGCTGATTCAGGATGACTTGCAAAAAATCGGCATCCACGTGAACGTGGTGACGCTTGACTTCCCTTCCCTGATCGAGCGCATGATGCAGACCTTTGACTATGAAGCCATCTTGCTCGGCCTGACCAATGTCGATCTCGATCCCAACGGCGAGATGAACGTGTGGCTGAGCTCTTCGGAAAATCACCAGTGGAATCCACAACAGAAAGTTCCGGAAACCGCATGGGAGGCTGAGATTGACCGGCTCATGCGAGTGCAAGCCTCTGCGAGCGATGCTAACAAGCGTAAAGAAGCCTTCGACCGTGTTCAGGAAATCGCCGTCGAAGAGGAACCGTTCATCTTCCTGGTGAACAAGAATGCGCTTTCGGCGGTCGCAACGACGGTGCACGGCGCCGCTCCCGTGATCCTTTCACCGCAGACCTTCTGGAATGCCGAACGGCTGACGGTGTCGCCGAAGTAAAGAACTTTGCTACTGATTTCCTCGGATTCACACGGATCTGGAGAACAGAATTACGAAGGCATAAGAACAATGTCGTCCGAAACTGAGCAAAACCAAATCCTCCTGTCGGCGCACTTTTCCGTGCGCTACGCCGACCAGCCTCAAGTTCTGCGCAACCTGCAGTTGGAGATCCGGTGCGGCGAGGTGCTGGGTCTGGTGGGACAAAGCGGTTCGGGAAAGAGCACGCTAGCCCTGGCGATCCTCGGCCTCCTCGATAAGAAGCGGTCAAAAGGTGAGGGCGCGATCAAGTTTCAGGATTCCGATCTCCTTCAACTTTCGGAACGCGATCTGCGCGAGCTGCGGGGACGCGCGATTTCGCTTGTGTTGCAAAGTCCGCTATCTTCTCTAAATCCGGCGCTTAAAATTAAAACCCAGTTGAAGGAAACATGGCGGGCACATGCATCGGGGACGAGCGAGGAGTGTGCCAACGCGATCCGAATTTCGCTACAGAGCGTTTCGCTGCCTGCAGACGATGATTTTTTGTGCAAGCATCCCGCGCAGATGAGCGTGGGACAAGCACAGCGTGTGCTGATTGCGATGGCGATCATGCACCGTCCCGCGCTACTGATCGCGGATGAAGCAACCAGCGCTCTCGATGTAATTACGCAGTCCGAAATATTGGCGCTGTTTCGCAAACTGAACCGCTCCACCGGAATGGCCATTCTCTATATCTCTCATGATCTCGCATCGGTGGCCGGGATTTGCGACCGCATCGCCATTCTCCACCAGGGCGAGATCGTAGAGTGTGGAGCGACAGAGCGAATCTTCGCCAATCCCCAACACGAATATACGCAGCGGTTGATGTCAGCGATTCCACGAATGCTGCCAGCCAACACACCATCCCTGAAAATCGAAGCGGCGGCCGCCCGGTAGTCGAAACTTAGCCGAAGCCTGCACTACTTCCACTCCGATTGTTCTCGCCAGGTAACCGCTCTCCGAAACGAAAGTAAGGGTCAAATTGGGATCGGGGACAAACTGTCCCATTCCCCGCCTGGGAGGACAGAGTGGCCCAAACCCAATGTCAGTCACCGCGTTCATTTCCACTGATTACAACAACTTACGAGGAGGTGATTGGCCTTGACCGTGCACAGCAAGAAGCGAGTTCTAAGTACGATTTTGCTTCACTTTGCCCTCTTGCCAAGAAAGGGTTGAGATTTATGTCGCAGACGCCGAAAGCAAAAAGCCCGAATCGAGGCCAGCGCCACAGCGCGGCATGGGGGAAGCGCCTAAAGATGTTGGTGCTGCTTCTGATCGCCGAGGCCGCCCTTGCTCAAGACTGGACCGCCGCGCGCCAGCCGGTCGGAAAGTTCGCCTCGGAGCTTGCACCAGCGGTCGAAAAAGCGCATCAGGGTACAGCTTCGCCGAATGAAACGGTAAAGGTCATAGTGCAGTACCGGCAAGCGCCACAAGCGGAGCAGGAGGGCCGGGTGCAGCGTGTTGGCGCCCGCTTGAACCATCGGCTTGGCCTGGTCAAGGGCATCGCTCTGACAATTCCGGTAAACGCCCTGACAGCCCTGGAGGCGGACCCCGAGATTACATCGGTCAGCCTCGACCATCCGCTGAAAGCGATGGACGATCACACGAATTCCGCAATAAATGTATCGGCAGCCTGGAATTCGGGCTACGACGGCTCGGGAATCGGCGTAGCCGTAATCGATAGCGGCATCAACGACAACCATCCCGATCTGTGGGACCAGAGCGAGAGCTACTCGCGCGTTCTCTATCACCAGGATTTCACCGGGACCAGCGTCCGCAATCAATTCGGACGCGTCGTATATGACCTGTATGGCCACGGCACGCACGTGGCCGGGATCGTGGGGGGAAACGGCTACCTCTCGAACGGCCTTTACCAGGGTGTCGCCCCGAACGTGAACCTGATCGATCTTCGAGTTCTGGACGTGAACGGCGCGGGTACCGACAGCGCGGTAATCGACGCCATTCAGCAGGCCATTGCGCTCCAGAGCACCTACAACATCCGGGTCATCAATTTGTCGCTGGGCCGGGGAATCTCCGTCGGATATGCGCAGGATCCTCTCTGCCAGGCAGTCGAATCTGCCTGGCAGAGTGGAATCGTCGTGGTCGCAGCTGCCGGAAACTATGGCCGGATCAGTGTGGAGGGCAGCAACGGATACGGAACCGTGGCCGCCCCCGGCAACGATCCGCTGGTGCTCACAGTGGGCGCCATGAAGTCCATGAACACGTTTCCACGTACCGACGACATGATTGCCAGTTACAGCTCGAAGGGACCGACCACGTATGACCACGTGGTGAAGCCTGATCTAGTCGCTCCGGGCAACATGGTCGTTTCTCTCTACGACCGCGGCAGCACATTAGCCAACTTGTTCCCCAGCAATGACGTCGCCGGCAACTACACCAATCATGATTACTTCATTTTGAGCGGCACCAGCATGGCGACTCCGGCGGCCGCAGGCGCTGTGGCGCTTCAGCTGCAACAACATCCGTCACTGACTCCAGACCAGGTCAAAGCGCGCTTGATGAAGACGGCGTACAAAACTTTCCCGGTTTCATCGACGGCCACTGATCCAACCACGGGACAAACCTACACTTCCTTCTATGACGCTTTCACGGTAGGTGCGGGGTATCTCGATGTGCAGGCGGCGATGAACAATAACGATCTGACGCCAGCGAATGTGGGGGCGGCAATGTCACCGACGGCAGTTTACAACGCGTCGACAAAGACAGTAAAGCTATCCAACGGTAACTCGACGATCGCCGGCAGCTCCGTCGTCTGGGGTTCCTCCGTGGTCTGGGGAAGCTCCGTGGTCTGGGGTGCGAATGTGTCCGGTAGCTCCGTGGTTTGGGGATCGTCGGTGGTCTGGGGAAGTAGCACTATGACGGGGTTTAGCGTGGTGTGGGGCTCGACGACGGATCTTGCCGATAGCGTCGTCTGGGGCTCAGCCATGCTTAGCCAAGACGCATCCTTCGTCACCGTTGTCGGCGAACAATAACCAACCGTGTGAAACACGCCAACGGAAGGAGAAGATCATGAAGGCCAACACACGGCTAACGAAAATGTTCATCGGCGGAATGGTCCTGATGGCGATTGCAGGCACCTCGTACGCCGGACATGAAAGGCACACGCTGCATCCGTCCTATGCCCTCGCTCTGTTGGCACTGGCCGCGGTCACGTCGCGCATGAAGATCAAGCTGCCGGGGATTGACGGCAACATGTCAGTCAACCTGCCGTTCCTGTTGATGGCAGTGGTGAATTTGAGCGCAGTGGAAGCGGTCTCGATCGCCTGCGTTTCCGCGGTGGTGCAGTGCTGGCCCAAATTTGGCAGCAAGTTCAAACCCGAGCAAATGCTGTTCAACGTCAGCATGATGGCGTTCGCTACCAGCGTGGCCAGCTTGATTTGGAACGCGGGCTGGCTTGGAAAAGCGTGGGCGACGGAGCCGCTGGCGCTGGCTTCGGCAACCGCTGTTTTCTTTCTTGGGCAAACCGCGCCGGTAGCGGGAATCATCAAGCTGGCCGAAGGCGTGGCCATGCGCCGCGTCTGGTTGAGCATCGTGCAACTGTCATTCCCCTACTACGTACTCAGCGCGGGATTGACATCAATGACAAACCTCGTAAGCCATCGATTCGGTTGGCAGGCAGCGTTGCTCGCCTTCCCAGTGATGTTTGGCATCCACCATTCGTACCGCCTTTACTTCGATCGCGCAGCCGAAGCGCAACCCATCGCTCCACGCGTGAGAGCTGCAACGGCGGGGGCGTAAAGTTAAGAGGCGGGAGGGGTTGACACCGCGTTATCCTGGAGCATGTTCCACTCGCGGCCACAACAGGCCGCGCCCACAAGATGAGGGTGACCCGATAGCGGTGTTTCCCGAAGCGCAGACTAACGCTCACACGTCGAAGAACACCGTCTCATCCTTCCCGCAAAGGTGTACTTCAAAAAACCAATCACCGGGATTGCCACGATCAGGACGAGCCAGAAGAGTTGCACGGCGTTCTTCCGGAACCAGAGCAAGAATCGGACATTCCTGGTTCGCCGGGTCGTCGGCAAAATAGATGCGTGTGGTCAGGCGTTTCAGGATGCCGCGAGCGAAGACAGAAACATTAAAGTGCGGCGCTTGCGATCTGCCCTTGATCCCCGGAACCCGTCCAGGCTTTATCGTCTCAAAGAAACACTTTCCATTTGCATCAGTCGCCATTCGGCCAAAACCAGCACAATCTGGATCTGATCCTTTTCCCTGCGCGTCCGTGGGAGTGTTGTAGTTGCCCTCTGAATCCGCTTGCCAAATTTCAATCATCGCATCATCGACCCGAACTCCATCTCCGTCGAGCACGCGGCAGATGAGCCGCACGCGTTCGCCCTTCGCATCCGGGCCAGCGATGCAACTGACCGCGTGGTTGTTGGTGCAACCCAGATGGAAGTAAGGACCAACCGTCTGCGAAGCTGTAGGAGTGAGATCCATGCTATCCCTCAAATGGTGTGGCCTCACTCCCTCGCAAAACAATGTCGAACCGGAAACCGAGGGCCCACGCTGGTTGCGTTATCTCGAGATCAAATTTTGAAATCAAGCGTTGCCGGGCGCGCTCGTCGGGGATCGATTGAAATATCGGATCGTAGGCAGAGAGAGGATCACCGGGAAAATACATCTGGGTCACGAGGCGGGTGGCGAAAGCCGGCCCGAAAAGAGAAAAATGAATATGCGCCGGACGCCACGCATTTTCATGATTGCCCCAGGGATAGGCTCCCGGCTTTATGGTAACGAATTCATAAAAGCCGTTCGCATCCGTCAGGGCACGGCCGGCGCCGGTGAAATTGGGATCCATCGGCGCCGGATGATCGTCCTTCTGATGGAAGTAGCGGCCGGCTGCGTTCGCCTGCCAGATTTCCACCAGTGTTTCAGGAACGGGTCGACCCCCATCGTCGAGTACTTGTCCCTTCACGATAATGCGTTCGCCCAAGGGTTCGCCGGGATGCTGGCGAGTCAGGTCATGGTCGGTCGCGGCAACCGCATTGCGGCCGTAAACAGGACCGGTCACCTCGGATAACGTGTGAGGAAGAAAAATCAAGGGCTGGCGCGGTGTGCGCTGCACCGTTGCACGATACGCGGGATACAGAGACATCGGCTGGCTGCTCGCTTCGTGCCGCCGGAAGGAACTCAGCTTGAACATTCGCTTTTACCTATCTATACAGGGCGTGCTCCAAGTTAGTTTCTGCAAGGCTACGCGTGATATCGATCTGAATTCCATGGATTGCAAATGATTGAAACAAACTGAAACAACCAGCCTTGACGGACACTTATGGCGCGTCTAACCTAACATAAGTTTAGCTCTGCCGAGAAGTTTCCCGAAGATGTTTGCGCAACTAGCCCCGAAGGCGGCAAGAAATCAGCGCAAAGTGCTGGTGGGGTCGCTCGCCCTGCACGCAGCTGCATTCGTCTGGCTGTTGCACACTCCGGAGCCTCGATTGTTGATGGCGACTTCGATTGCCCTCGGAAGCAATGGTAAGGTGCTCACGCGAATTTACTGGCCCACTCCATCGCCAGACGATAGCACAACCAGTTCACCTCAGGGCGCACGCGAGGTCTATCGCCACCAGCGACTGGGGCACGAAAAACTCATTTGGAAGCCAACTTCCACGCTGGCGAAGCTGCCTTCCCCCCGTACCGCGCTGCCCCCATCCGCGGTTGAGGACGATTCAAAAACAGCCACACTCTCAAACCTTGGACATGGCGCGACTGCCGGATCTCCCTACGGAACTCTGCCCGGGGGCCCGGTGTACGGGGATGAAATTCGGCCCGCCTTGCCCGTTGCAACCGCCGATCCTGTGATCTATGCGTGGGAGCGACCGGCTTCGGAAGGCAAAGTCATCATCGAAATCACGATTGACGAAAGGGGAGAAATCGTCCGAAAGCAAGTATTGCAGAGCCTTGGACCCGCGATCGACAGTAAATGTCTTGCTGCGCTCGACAACTGGCACTTTCGCCCCGCTACCCAAAACGGATCTCCCATTCCGTCGAAACAGGACGCCATTTTCCCCTTCAAGGCGCGCGGCTAGCCTGAACTTGCCGGCCCCCCTCTCTCCTCTCCTCACCGCAATTGCGACAGACATCGAGGTCAATCTCCCAACAGGTGAGGAGTGTTCCATCACAGCCGACTCTCAAACCACCGCATGGCCGGCTCCTATCGGCTTCGCGCGCCGAGGAGGCTCGCCAACTCTACTCGCGCCTGCTCCGAATCTGCGGTGTTCAACTCCGCTGACTGCCTCAGGTGATTTTGCGCTGCGACGGAATCCCCGGACTTCAGTGCAATCTCTCCTGCATGGCGAAAGAGTTTAGCGTCGCGAATACCGACTTGCAGCGCAGTTTCAATCTGTTTACGCGCTTCTACATCCTGACCGTTGACGTGCAGCGCCCAGGCGTATGCGTCAAGGGTGTAGACATCCTTCCGCCATGCGTATTCTTGCTCGGCGACCTTGAGTGCTTTAGCGGGCTGCTTCGCGTAGTCGGCGTAGTAGAAGATCAGCTCGCGGTTGGAGTTGTCCTTCTTACTCGATTCCAGAAGCGCTTTGCTTTCAAATTCAGCGAAGGCTTGCTTCGCCTCACCCTCGTGTCCCGCCAGTCGCAATGCTTTGGCCAAATCAAATAAATTCGCGGTGCGCGATGTGGCCTGGTAGCGTTGGCGAAGCAGGACAACTGCCTCTTCATAACGTTTCTGAGCGATGCGAACCTCGGCCAGCGCGCCCACGCTCAAGGGATAGCTCGGGAAAGACGCCAGCGCCTGTTGCAAAAGCTTCTCGGCCGCATCTGTATTGCCGGACGCGACACGAAGATGGCCCATCTGCGTCAGCAGCCAGGCGCGTTGCTCATTCTCGGTAGGTGGCGTCGAATCATATGCCATTTGAAGCAATTCGTAAGAACCATCGATGTCACCAAACAACTCGCGCAGACGCGCCGCATTGATCAGCGCCGGCAGATTGCCGGGGCGAAGATTGAGCATCCACTGCGCTGCTGTCTCCGCATCTTTGTAATCGCCAAGTTCGGCATACGCAACGGTCAGCAGGCCGTAGACCATGACGTCATCAAGAGATTGTTTGTTCAGTGCCTGCGCGGCATCGAGTGCGGCGGGGAACTCATGTTCACCCAGCAGGATCGAGACCTGAATCTTTCTGGTGTCGAAGTTGTTCGGAGCCAGTTGCAGCGATTTCTCGATTGCGTTGTCAGCTTGAGCGTAGTAGCGGGCTTCAGAAGTCTCTCGTGCGCGGTGAATCAGCGCCGTCGCGAGCAGATTGTAGCCGGTATACTGCTCGGGCTTCTCGCCGATCGTCCTTTGCGCCTCTGCGATGCTTCGCTCCGCGGGTGACGGCTCAGCTGCGCTCGTGGTTGGATTGGTGCTCGTGGTCGGATTGCCTTGCGCGACGCAGGTCGTAGAAACGCCGATCGTAGAAACCCAGGTCGCAGCCGTCATCCACATAAACATTAGCGCAAGAAATTTCTTCATGACGTACCTCACTTTCGCGGGAAAAATCGTGACCGCCGCTCTCTCGCACAGCGGCCACGAGGGTTACCTATTCAGGACAGATGCCGCCCGGTTGTCCGGTGCATCCCGCTTGTCCAGGTCCAATGTGCACGCTGTTGCGTCCGCTGTTGGCTGGCATGACGTACGGGAAGGAGTTGTTAAATCCTTCCGTTTTGGTGTTTACGCCATCTCCCAAAGGCAACCCGAATTTCGTCGAATCCACCAGGATGCCCTCGATCGCGCGGAGGGAGATGTCGAACACATCGTCGATCGGCCTGCGTCCATTGGGATATCCAGCGTTGTCGCCGGCGATAAATCCGAGACGCAACTGGCTGCCCACAGGCGTTGGAGGAATGCCAGTGTTGAGGCGGAGCAGATCCGCAACTGGGCCGGCATCCCCGGGACCGCAACCTGGGCAGATTGGCGGTTCATACTGTGCCAGGATCAGCAAGTCAGTTCGTGGATTCGGCGGGACCGGAACTCCGAGCGAGTGAAGAACGGCCGCCGCCACTGGATTCAGAAAGAAGTTCGCGAACTGGGAGTCGTTCGCTGGGAAATCCTCGCTAAATCGGTCTTTGAAGCCGGTCCCGATGACAGCTTCATTGATCAGGGAATTGCCTTCCCGGTTCACTTGCTGGAAGGCCCCGGAGCTGCCGTCTGGATTCGGAGAGTTCCGCACCGTGATGTGATGGCGCGCTGTGGCGCCATAAGTTCCGATGACCGCTTGCTTGTCGCTGGCGGGATGGATCTTGCCGTCGACCGTTAGCATCGTGATGGGAACTTCCAGCACGATGGAGTTCACGTTGAATCCGGCCACTGCATCGGGCGCATAGTTATGTGTATTATCCGCATCGATGGTCGGAGACAGTATCGGGCCAACTGTCGACGGGAAGTTCACCGAGTCAAAGAAAGCGCCCAGATCGATGAAGAAGGGATCATCAACCGTGCCCGCGAATACGCAAATGCCGTTCCCAAGGTCATAGATGCCTTGATTGAACAGCGATTGATAATCCGGCATGGTCTTTGGTCCGACGTTGGAGGGAACGGCGAATAGAGTCTTCCCGTTGTTCAACAAAGTCGACTTCCCGGTGTGGAGGTTAACCATGGTCACCGTGTAGGTCTGCCGCAAACTCAAACCTTCAGAACCTGTCCCGGAAAGTGAAGTGATCGGCGGAACTCCGGCCAGGTTGCCGACAAATCCGGTGAACAGATCGGGCTGCCGGATTTCGGTGTTAAAGCGGAAAAAGAAGGCAATGTCTGGGATGCCATCCTGATTGTTGTCGACGAACATCTCGTATTGCACGCTGTTATCGAAGGGGAAGTAATTGGGCCCGTTACTGGGCTCAAGCAAAGGGTCTACATTCAGGATGAAAGTTACATTGTTGGGATTTTGGTAGCTGACGAACGCGTACCAGTCCGTAACGTCCGCGCTACGGTCTAGTGCCGTAATCGGCGCTTCGCGATGACTCGACGCGAACAGGCTGCAGGGTACCAGCATGAACAGCGCCGTCGCGAGGGCCACCAATAGTTTCAACTTCTTCATAGGTGCCTCGTGGGAGTGAGATAGCGGGAAGATGTCGCCGCATCCTCCTCCAGACGTTGCGCCTAGCTGGGGAAGATGAAATGACTGAACACTTCCGCTTCATTAACAACTACGAGAGTGAGCGGTGTAGCGGATTGGACAACTCGCCTTTTATTCGCGAGCGAACATTAAGGGTCGGCAATCTCTTGAGTATTTTTGCACAGAGTCATTCCGGAGTGGAGCATCAAGTTCTTGAGCAACGGGATTTCAGAAGCGACGCGTGCGGCTAGGTCTTCTACTGAGGAATCCAGTGAACGTGCGAACTGAATAATCCGTCGACAAAACCGATGTGGTAGACGAGAAACATTCCAAACCCCACGCTCGCCAGACCAGAGATCGCCGTCAAGTGCCGGTTTATTCTGAAGAACTTCCTTCCTGTAAAAACCAGCGGAACTGAAATGGCTGCCGTCATAAGCATCATCCCGGCCATTGTGCCAATACCAAAGACCAGCAGGTAGGCAGTTGACCAGAACGGATTCTTGATCGTGGAGAGAACTAACAGGGCAACCGCTGCAGAGCCGGCCAATCCGTGAACCAGACCGATTACCAGAGGACGCAAGGTTTGGTAGATTCCAAGCTTGCGAATCGTTCTACCGAGGAATGTTTGGCTGTCCAGAACGATTGCTTCTGACGCACCATTACTTTCCGAAGCTGCATTGAAGATCGCCGATCGTCCTACCGACCATGCGGCGGTCCTATCCGGAGTGAACCGCTCCGTAATCCATCGCAGCACTCCTGTCAGATTTAATATCCCGAGCAGGATCAGCATAAGAGCAACACAAAACTCCATCGACAGACCGAGCCGGGGCGGGATCACTACTCCGAAGATTATTATCGCGGAGCCGACCAGGAAGATCGTAAGCGTATGTCCCAATCCCCAGAGCAGTCCAATAGTTGCTGAGCTTTTGATCGATTGCTGGCGGCTCACAATAGTAGACACGGCGACTACATGATCGGGATCGGTGGAATGCCGCATTCCTAGAAACAGACCCAGAAGTGTAACCGTCACAAACGGGAGCAGTTTGTCCTTCGAGAGAATGCCCTGCCCGATGGGAGCGGATGCGAAAGCCGAGACCGCGATGCCAACCCCCAGCACCACCATGAACGCAGAGGATAAGAATGGAAGATAACGGACAATCGATCCCTCAGCGCGCACGCGCGCTGCCATGAATCGCTTGGTGTAGACCATCGTGAGGCCAACAATTACTAATACGGCCGCCAAGCCGAGACTGAATGCGGTAATCAGGAACAAGCCGAAACCGATGCGGTGCAAAGAGAAAGCACTCAGCAGCACAACCAATGCAGCCGGGCATGGGATGATGCCTCCCGTAATGCCCAGCAAACACAGTTCTCGCAACGACACGCCGTGCGTTTCACTTTGACTGGTTTCGCGAGACAGAGGATTTCGCTCTGCCGTTTGTCGAAGTGCTCCTGGTTTAAACATGGAAAGTTTAAACATGGAAAGAAACCAGTGCGAGTGCTGCTCTCCCGGGGCATGCGACTGCTCTCCACTCTCTCCAGTTAAGTGCTTCAGAAATATGAAAACGCCAAGTCCAGTGACGCTCAGGCCAGAGATGGCTCCCAGCCAGGGATAGAGCTGCTCCGGAACGATGTACCGCGAAGCATAAAGTGTCACAATTCCTAACAGGTAAACACCCGCGGTGTGCGCGGCGGTCACTACGAACCCGAGCAGCACAGCATGTCTAGCCGTGCCACGCGAACCTACCAAGTAGGCAGCAACGATCGTCTTGCCGTGTCCCGGCTCGAGCGCGTGAAGTGCGCCAAGGCCTGCCGCGATGAGCGCAGCCGATAATAGAATCCACAAACTCAACTTGCCACGAGTCGAGATCAACTCCGTAAATCGGCTACGCGGCGTATTCTGAGCGCGAGTTGCGGGCTGAGAAGATGCCGTCGAAGCTGGGGACACACCACTCTCAGAAAATTGGACGAAATTGGATTGTGTCACTCTCGACGGGGCCGACCCTGTCGATGCCGCACGTTGGCTTCTGCGGAAAGTCGCCGGCTGCCGTAGCGCAACAACGGGCGCCACTATCGACTTTGCCGGGGCGCTTGCTGACAGAGGACTACTCACCTCCCGCTCTGGAACGGCGGTTCTAAAGTTTACGACAGCCGCTAACTGCTGGGGCGGACTGTTCAACAGATCCGAAGAGTAATTCGTTAGTTCCTGACTCCGGTCTACTTCAGGAGCGGTGCTTCCGAGAATTGTGGGACCCTCGCCGATAACCACGATCTCCTTCCACCCTGACCGCCCTGCGAAATTGTTGTCGGCGTAGGAAAGTTTGTGTGCGCCCGCAGCGGCATCAAGTTTTCCTCGAAAGATAAACGAGAGTTTCATCGTAGGCAACCCGCCAGCGCCGTCAGCAAACGCCACCTGACGAGAAATCGTGTCCAAACGCAGGGCCCGGCCATCGATCTCCAACGTGAGTCCTTGCTTCAATCGCGTCTCCTGTCCATCGAGGTAGCGCAAATCTGCAGCGTCATCGGGGTGAGTGTTCATGCCGAATTGGCGCATCTCCTGATAAGTCGGAATCTCCGCCATATCCACTAGATACAGGATCTCTACCGATGTCTGCCCCACCTTGATCTTTCCGTAGTGGTTCACGCTGAAATTTCCCATCGGATGCGCGAAGGCCCCTCCCGGGTAAAACAGAAGTAAGAAGACGGCGCTTGCGCAAATCCATCGAGTCGCGTACCCACAAAACCCGCGTTTAGTTGTGCGCATTGCTGGACCTCAAATCCTGATTTCTCAAATCCTGATTTCTCAAAACAGGGTTTCGAGAATTGGCAATATCGGCGACGGTCCGGCTTGCTAAATCGGCGTAAAAGATATGGAAGTGAGGATTCGCCTTCAACGCCCGGCTCAGAAACTGCTCGGAATCGGAATCCTGACCTAAGGTGTGATAGATCATTCCGGCGTGAAAGAGCAGGAGAGAGTCATTTGTATTCAGGCTCAGAGCATTTTTCATGGCCCTGGCTGCTTCCTCGATCTGTCCGTTCTTGTAAAGCGCCCACGCCAGGGCGTCCCACGTGTAGATGTCGTGGCGAACTTCAAGTTCTTTGCGCGCGAATGTCGAAGCCTCGGCCAGCTTAATCTCGTGGTCGGCGTAAAACAGCGCCAATTCTCGATTGGCGAGTACCTGGTTCAATTTGCTCAGGTGTGCGATGTACTCGACGAGGTCATATTGCTGCTGGGCCTCGTTAGACTTTCCGATCTTCTCGTAAACATCTCCCAACTCGGCTACGTATGGGGGAAACGGGATGATGGCGATCGAGCGTTGATAGAGTTGAATCGATTCTTCGAATCTTCCCTGTGCAACCCGCACCTTGGCCAAGCCAGCCAGCGAACGGTAATGATTGGGATCGGTGGTAATGCCGGCGCCGTACGATCGCTCCGCATTGGCTAAATCGCCGTCCTGGAAATAGCGTTCGCCCAATTCGAAATAAAGCCACGCTAGATTTTCTCGCGGCTCCTGGGTTTGAAGCGCCGCTGCGATGGCACTATTCATTAACCGGATCGCTCCCGAAGAATCACCATTTAGAAAGCTGAGGTAGGCTTTTCGACTGTCGAGCATGTACGAGAGCTGCAAAGGTGAGGCAACTGCGGAACCAAGAGTCTCAACTGTCCTGTAAGCGGCGGATGCCTGATCATAATCGCCCATATCCGTATAAGCATCGCCCTCGACGGCAAAGGCAGCTAGATTTCCCGAGCCGAGAGCCGTTGCTTTTTGCGCATACGTCAGGACATCTGAGAACCGATGTTCTCCCATATACACCATGCACATGTGAACCGAGGGATCTACGGCCCGAAAATCCTGCGGAACCAATTCGATGGACTTTTTCAGGGTTTGCTCAGCCAGGTCGTAGTAAGTAATTTCTCCGGTTTCTCTGGCCTTTTGAAAGAAGGCTGCTCCTAACGCGTCATACCCCGCGTAGTCGCCAGGGGCTTTCTTGACGCGATCTTGCATGGCAAAAATCTGCTTGTCCGTCGCGGAGCTTGCAACAAGGCGTGCCTGCGCTGCGGGTGAGAGCGCATCCTGGCACCAGGCTGCCGCGCTACAAAGAATCAGAATAAGGAAGAAACGCTTGGCCAAGTCTCGCCTCACTGGGTTTGCAGTTGGGAGCCTTCGAACAGCTGGGAGGTCCAGCGGTTGCACGCTCGCAGACGCTGCTCCAGTTCGTCCACAGTTTGAATACGAGCCCAGTCGCAGATCGGATTTCCGCGACTACCGTTTTTTGTCAATCTTGCTGCTGAGGGAACTTCTGGGACGTAACAGGATGCCTGAAACTGTTAGAATCGAACCCCTAAGACGAAAGTTGCAAAACCATAAGGAGAGTTCACACTATGGGCGGACGGTCACGATTTCTAAGCTCAGGGTTACTGGCGGCTGTGCTGGCTTGTTCGGTAGTCGGTGCTGGTTGCGAACGTCGCGATGACCGAGTTTATGACCCTGATCACGGCGACTACCATGCTTGGAACCGTGATGAAGTTGCTCATTATAATCAATGGGCCACGGAAAGGCATAGGGATCCCAATCGCGACTTCCGCAGACTGCCCCCGGATGAGCAAAAAGAATATTGGACTTGGCGTCATAGCCACGGCGACCCGGACCATCGCTAGATAACAGGAATTGGGTTTCTCGGAGGGCAGAGCCAACATTCCACACCACAGCTCAAAATCTTTTTCGAAGAAATTCGAAAAGAATGTAGCCGATGATCGCGGCTACCGTCGCAATCTCAAAATTAGCCGCGGTAAAAACATCCCGGAGTGCCCAACCGATGCCCTTCTTCATCCCCATGCCGGATCGCTCGAATTCTCCCATTAGCAGATTGGAATAAAAAAGGAAGATAATAAAACCTACTTCGATCACCGCTCTCCAGACATTTTTGCTCATTATCCAAGAATTGGTGAGATGCTTTCATCGAGTACGCGGGCGATTTTCCGCAGCGCGGAAGTCCGCAACATCTGCTGCACTTTGGCACCGCTTATAAGATCAGATTCAACCAGCAGCTCGATTTTCATGTCGGCTTTGGCCTTTCCTCGGCAACCGTGGATCACCTTTTGGGATTTGGCTATTCGTTCCAATTTCAAGCCATTCGCGGACAACGCCCACGAAATTAAAATCCCATCGTGTCATCGGCCGACGGCCCATAGGTCGCGGGCAGCGGCTTGCCATTCAATCGTAGATAGACACCCAGTTGGGCGCGATGGTGCACGAGATGATTCAAGAACATTTGCCTGTATGCGAGAAACCGCGAGCCGCTGAAAATCTTCTTGCCCTGAAAACTCAGCGTCCAGTTCTCGGTCCAGGCATCGTCTGAAGTATTCATCAACGCAGAACGGGCCTTTGTCACGTTCTCATCAAAAACCTTCAGCAGTGCATCCGACTCGAAAGGAGGCCGCGTGCGCGGACTACCAGCGGAAAAATCCAGCTCAGGAGTGGTCAATATTGTGACGCCGAAACCAGCCAGTTCCGCTACATGCGGCGCCAACTTGTCGAGCGGCATCGATTTCGGATGCGGCGCAAAATCCTTCTTGTCAAAGGGAACGCGTTCCAGAGTCGTGCGCGTGGTTTTCATTTCTGCGTCGAATTCGGAAAGCAAGAGTTCGCTGGTATGCATAAGTCCTCCGTGTCTAAGTATAACGACACGGCGAATAGAGCCGACCAGAAAGTTTGATAGCCTCGCCGACAGAAACTCGGGCGCTGCACTAGAACAACGGTTGGCGCCGGACTAAAATAAAAGTGCCATGATGATAAATGAGATGACCGAAAAGGATTGCGGCGCAATGCTTTCCCGCGCGTCGTTCGGAAGACTCGGCTGTGCGCTCGATAACCAGCCCTACGTAGTGCCCATCGGCTTCGCGAGCGAGGGTAACGATATTTTCGTGTTGTCGACTTTCGGCCAGAAGATCGAGTGGATGCGGGCGAACCCCAAGGTCTGCGTGCAGATCGACGAAATTCAGAGTGGAACCGAATGGGCGAGCGTAATCGCCACCGGCCATTATGAGGAGTTGCGGGAGCCCCAGTTCACGGATGAGCGCAACCATGCGCGAAAGTTGCTGGAGAAGCGCCACGGCTGGTGGCAAGCACCCCTGGCCGAGCGGCAGCTAAAATCGGATGACGACTTGGTAATTCCTCTTTTCTTCCGTATCCGCATCGATTCGATGACGGGGCTTCGCGCCGTGCCCAAAACCGGCTCGTAAGACACCCCAGGTTGCAGCTCGCCCCCAGTCTAGAGTCTTCCGTCTCTAGGAGTTCCTACTCAATTGACCAAGGTTTCGCGGTCGCACTAAGATAGGGCACCACCCCCCTAAGGAATTCAATGCCAACACTTCGTTCGTATGCCCAGGCCACTGGCCTGCCCGGAGTTGTTCGACTGGCCCTTATCTTTTTTCTTGCAAGTGCGTTTCTGGCAAGTGCGTTGACGGCAGCCGCCCAGGTCGCCGTAACCACGTATCACTACGACAACTACCGCACCGGTTGGAATTCCAGTGAAACCCTGCTGACTCCGGCGAGCGTCGCGAGCTCCTCGTTCGGCCTGCTGGGCACAGTGACGCTCGACGATCAGGTGGACGCGCAACCGTTGTTAGTCCCCAACGTGAATATCACTGCAGGAAGCCAGCAGGGGAAACACGCTGTGGTGTACGTGGTTACGGGAAACGACACCGTGTATGCTATCGGCGCCGCCGCCGGGGATGTTCTTTTGAAGCGGAGTCTGGGGACGCCGGTGCGTTGGCCGCTGGGCTGCCGCCAAAACGGGCCGAACGTCGGCATTACATCGACCCCGGTGATCGACCTCGCCAACAACATACTTTACGTAATGGCCTATACACAGGATGCAACCGGACCGGCCTACCGGCTTCACGCGCTCGATCTAGGCAGCCTGACCGACAAGATAACGCCACAGATCGTAACTGCGTCGCATACTCTGACCAATGGAACAAAGTTCGTGTTCAATGCCACATACGAGCGGCAACGCCCCGGCCTGCTATTAGCCAATGGCAATATCTACGCGGGTTTCGGCAGCTTCTGCGATATGGGCGCCGACGTTTCGCGCGGCTGGTTGCTGGGCTGGAACGCGACTACACTAACGCCCCTCTCGGCCAATCAGGTTCTGGATACGCAGCCCACTTCTCCCAACACCTTCTTCCTTTCATCGATCTGGATGTCGGGCTACGGACTTGCGGCCGATGACTCCGGAAACGTAGTCTTCGCCACAGGAAACTCTGACCCTTCGGGAACCACTTACGACGGCGTTAGCAATATTCAAGAAAGCGCGGTGAAGGTCTCCTCGGAACTGTCCACGGTAGTGGACCTGTTTACGCCCTCGGACGAATCCATCCTCGATCAGCAGGACTGGGACTTAGGCGCCGGCGGAGTATTGATTCTGCCCGAACAGTCCGGCTCGAAACCGCACCTGGCAGTCGCGGCGGGCAAGGATGGCAACATGTACCTCATGAATGAAGACCATCTGGGGGGATATTCGACCTCGAAGAACAACGTTCTTGGCACCTATAAAATCGGCGGTTGTTTGTGTGGGGAGTCATACTTCGTGGATCCGAAGGATGGCGCGGCGCGCGTGGTAACGAGTGGCGCAAGGAATGTGATCTTGTGGAAACTGAAAACGTCACCGAGTCCGGCTTTAACCAAAGTCGGCATTTCGCCTCTCATCGTGAACGGGCAAGGTGCGGGATTCTTCACCAGCATCTCATCGAACGGCCGGACAAACGCGATCATCTGGGCAGTGTCGCGGCCCGCTTCGGCTATCTCAAAGGACATCTCACTCTATGCTTTCAACCCCGATTCAAGCGGAAGCATAATGACCCAACTATTCCAGGGCATCGCTGGGACCTGGCCTTACTTTGGCGCCCATTCGAACCTGGTGCCGATAGTTGCCAATGGTAGAGTCTATGTTGCCAGCTACAAGCAATTGCAGATTTTCGGATTGAAACCGTAGCCAGGCCCGGCAAGGGCTCTCCTGCTTTGGCGTGAACGCCTGGTGGACACCACTCCGACAATTCCCACGCCAGCGGGGCGAAACCCACCTGTAGGCGGTACGGTTCCATGTGCGGCGGATATGAGGAATTGAAGTGCATCGGAGCCGCCAAAGCTCGGCGATTTCGTGATTCTCCATACTCGCGGCGACCACACCAGTCGAATCGAGGTCGAAGCCGTATTCCTGGGACACAATCTATTCCCGCAGTGCATGACAAGATCGAAAGGAGCGGTCACTTGCCCCGCAGATTATTCACGATCGAGCAGGTTCTGACCCTGCTCGCAGAAACGCCGCCGCGCATCGCCGAGATTACAGCCGGTTTGGCACCAGCTCAGTTGCATAATCCCCCCGGTCCCGATGAATGGTCGGCCAATGATGTACTTGCTCATCTCCGCGCGTGCGCCGACGTATGGGGCAACTGCATCGCCACGATAATCGCCCAATACACACCGACACTGCGGGCTGTCAGTCCCCGGACTTGGATCAAAAAGACGAACTATCTCGAACAGAAATTTCAGCCATCATTACACGCATTTACCAAGCAGCGTACTGATCTATTGGCAGTATTGGAACCATTAGCCCGCCAATGCTGGTCGCGTAAGGCGACCATTACCGGGGCGGGAAGAGTGCTCGAATGGACGGTGCTATTCTATGCGACGCGGATGGCAGGACATGAACGGACGCACTTGAAACAGTTTAAGCGCATTGCAAACACGATGCGCATCAAGGAATGACGGGCCGATCTCACGGTCCCACAGCTTGCGAGCATCTACCTGTTGACACCGATATCACGGCACGGTTCGCAAGAGCGCCTGGGGACCAGGAGTTGGGAACCAGGAGTTGGGAACCAGGAGTTGCTTCCCACACCTATTACCTAGGGCAACAGACCGTAGAAGTCCAGTTCCGTTTGCGTAGGTACAAAGACCTTCCCATTGACCACCGTCGGCACAGTGAACTTAACTGCCCCGGCGGCACTGTCACGCGTGGGATTCATCTTGCTGTTGTAGAGTTCGTCTCCTACGTTCGCGGCATCGTAGGCATGGAGAATTGCGGAGTTGCTCTTCGCATAGCCATCGGTCTCTAGTGTCCAAACCACGCCGTTGGTCGAACCATTAGATGAGACCGTCGGCGTTGCGCCAGGATAAAAATTCTTGGTAGGACTTGTCGCCAGCGGCGAGGTTGAGAGCAGTCCGTTGGACAATTCGAAATCCTTCACCACGTCTCCGACTCCTGCGAAATAAAGCTGACCATTCCAATAGGCGGGCGCCCCACGAACACCTACCTCAGTGGCCGGGACATCCAACGCGTCTACCAGCTCCTGAACGACGTTATCCGATCCCGGTCCATAACCACCCATGCTGTTGCAGTTCATGAGGTAGATTGTGGCGGTCTTGCCGCCTCCAACCAAGAGATCGGGATTCGGGCCCGGCTGGCCAGGCGGCAGGACCAGCACGCCCCCCGATCCTAAATCCAGATTGTCTACGCCCATGATCCCTTGATTGTAGGGAGAGAAATAGTCGGCTACCGCTAAGGTTCCACCGGCGGTGCTGAGCCGCAGGAAACTATCGGCATAATCTGTGCCACCCAGGTTTGCGTCGAAGATGCCATTGCTGGTGGCTACGTAGATGTTGCCGTTGGCATCCGCCGCAGCGCCGGATCCGCCTTGCCAGATTCCGCCCTCTCTTGAATTTGGGGTCGTGTTGTACAGCGCGACCGGTTGCATGGTGCTCTCGTTGTAGCCCATCACCCATCCGTGGAATGGATTTTGGTCGTTTTGCGAACCCCACGTGATATAGATCACGCTATCCAAAAGGAGCAGGCCTGGGCGCTGGTTCTCAAGCAAGGCGTTGAACGAAATTTTGCCGCCGCTGCTGCCTGACCCGGAACCTGGAACCGACCCTTGAATCACGGCCGGACTATTGGGGATCTCCGCGCCGGTTGCAAGATCGAGTCCGTGCAGGCGCTGGATCCACTGGTAGCCCGATCCGCTTTGGTGCTCCTTGGTCGCCGCAACGACAAAGATGGCATTGAGATTAGGATCAATCACGGGAGTTGAGGTAATGCCGATCTGCGGAACGAGATTGCCGCCACCCGCTTGAGCTAAATCGCTGGCAGGAATTGTCGTAACCGAACCAGTAAGGAAATTGGTTTGCCACAGAAGAGTTGCGTTGTCGGCATCGATGGCAAAAACACTATCTCCCTCGGTAGCCACATAAACCACATTGTGCGTACCCTGGTTCGGAATGTTTACGTTCGCAACATACAGAGGTTGGGCGTAAACATATCCGTCAACCGGGAAGCGAGCCAGCTTTCCGAATTGAGTTTTGTTAACGTTGGCGGCGCTCAAAACCGTTTCGTTCAGATTCTGGCCCGTCCGCCCACTGTCATTGTGTTGGGTGAAGACACCGGAATTGTTGGTAACAAACACAGGAACACTCGCAGTCTCCAATGCATTGGCGGTGCTGATTGCCGTCACCGTGTGCGTGCCAGGCGCGCTCGGTGGGGTGTACAAACCACTGGTTGTGATCGTCCCAACCGTACTGTTGCCGCCCGCAATCCCATCCACCCCCCAGGTCACATTCGTGCTCGATACTCCGCCGATCGTCGCCTGAAATTGCTCTGTCTGCGTAGGCGTAAGCGAAAGCTGTCTTGGGCTGATTGCGACTGTGGTGTTTGGCGCCTGACCAGTTCCTGTGAGTGCAATGACCTCCAGCATCGGCGGATCGGTAAAGTGCACAACCACCTCGCCGGAGCGCGTCCCGCTCCACGAAGGAGTGAACGTCACATTGATCGCGCAGTTTGCACTCAAGACCGCGCCGCAGGTGTTGGTTTGCGTGTAGTCCCCGCTTACGGTGATGCTCTCGATGGCGGCGGGAGCGCTCCCTGTGTTCGTCAGCGTAACCGCTTGCGGCCCGCTGGAGCTACCAACCACTTGGCTGGCAAAGGTTAACTTTTGACTGGATGCACCTACACTCCCTCCGCTGAAGCCCATGCCCGACAAAAACAGCGGCGGGGCGATGGCATTGCTCGTCACCACAATCGTTCCCATGCGCGCCCAGGTAGCGGTCGGGGTGAACGTCACATTCACGCTGCAACTGCCGTTCGGCGCGAGAGGAGCGCTGCAACTATTTGTTTGTGAGTAGTCACCGACGGCTGCGATGCTGTTGATGGTCAAAGTGCCGTTGCCTGTGTTGGTGAGTGTTACCCCCTGCGCGGTGCTAGGCACGCCAACCGTCTGCGATCCGAAATTCAGGTTGGGGACGGACCAGGTCGCGATCGGCGCGGTGCCGGTTCCGCTCAATGTCACCACTTGGGGACTGCCCGGGGCATTATCGACGATCTGTATCGTCGCTGATCTGGCTCCCACTGCCTGTGGCGTAAACGTGGCCCAGATGTTGCAATTTTTCCCCGCTCCCAAAGTCTTGCCACATTTATTCGACAGTGGCGCAAAATCCAGGCGTTCGACCCCAGCGACCGATGTGCTGCTGATGTTCAGCGTCGCTGTGCCTGTGTTGGTCACGGTCACGGCCTGAGCTGTGCTGGGAGTGTTGATCGTCTGATTCCCAAAGTTCAGGCTGTTGGTCGAAAGGCTCACCGTTTGACTCGCCGCGAAAGTTGAGACAACGAGGGCTAGAAAGACCTGGCAAGCGACCACAGCAGAGGCATGACGCAGCGGGTGAGGCATAATGATAACGATCTCGTTTCCGACGAAGGATTTAGTTGTAACGGGGTGACGAGCGTTGAAATCGAGTTTCAAAACTTAGGGGGATGTGCAATTCTCTTCATTTCCGCGCAGTGGGTCAAGAGTCCAAAGACTCCTAAAAATATTAAAATTCGCACCGCAGGGATGCAAGAATTTTCACTCTTGCATTTTCGCACTCGACCTGATTCTATCTCACCTAACTAGCCGCCGCTGGGCTTGGGAGTGCCTGTCTTTGGGCTTCTGTCAAGCCTTTTGGATGACATTAAGACTAATCACTCTTGACCCCATGAATTGCCGCCGCTATACTTTTTTTCAACTTCTGCACCATCCCCGATCAGGTCGATCTCCTAGGAGGCAGTAATGCGCATCGCTACCCTCACGATCGTTCTCTCGTTATTCATTGCCAGCTCACAAGCACAATTCATCCCTGAGCCAACCTACTCTCTGCCTGGACAGAATCTTTCCAATTTCTGGGCCAAGGGCGATTTCAATCACGACGGAAAACTCGACGTTCTGCTTTCGGGGGAGAATCCCTCCTCAGGCGCGTTAGAGTTAGTTGTTTTTCCGGGCAACGGAAAAGGCGGATTTGGCACGCCGATCATCACCACAATAAGCGGCCTTAATAGCCCAGCCATAATTCTGGCGGGAGACATTAACGGCGACGGAATTCCCGACGCGGTTATCACGGGTACGGATCCGGTGACAGGAGTAGCAGAGTTTGGCGTGATGCTCGCCGACGGCACCGACGGGAAGTTCAAAGCGCCGACCTTTACCCGTGCATCAGTCGGACAAGGGTCCCAGATGGTGCTGGGCGATTTCAACGGCGACAAAAAGGTCGATCTCGTTCTGTTTGGCGAGCCCATCACATTCTTTCCAGGCAACGGCGACGGAACTTTTGGTTCGCCGGTGAGCAGCACGGTTAACTACGGCGGCAGCGGTTGCAGCGCTGTAGCCGACTTCAACAAAGACGGAAAACTGGACATTACCACGGGCAGCGAAGTATTACTCGGTAATGGTAACGGAACGTTTCAGTCTCCGATCGCGGTTGTAAACGGCACCTGCAGCGTCGCGGTCGGCGATTTCAACAACGACGGCATCCCCGACCTGGTCACCGGAGATGGTGCCAATGCAAGTAAACGCACCCAAGTACGCGTGTTTCTGGGGGACGGAACGGGAGACTTCAAAACGAGCACGACCTACCAAACTGGTAACGACGCTGGGTTAATACCGGGCACCCTCGCGGTCGATTTCTTTAGCGGCGGTACTGACCAGGATATTGCAGTCGAGAATCTACGGAGCAGCAATGTCACGATGCTTTTGGGCAACGGAACTGGGGCTTTTACCATTGGCAAGAGTTTTGCAGTTTCAACCGAAGGAATTCTTTCGGGTGACTTTAACGGAGACAAAAAGATCGACCTGGCAGTGCGGGATCTGCAGGGCATCGGTGTGCTCCTCGGTAACGGGAATGGTACTTTCGTCGCTCAGATTGCGCAGAATGTCCCACAGACCCTTGGAACAATTCATCTCGCCAATTTCACCGGCAGCGGCAAACTTAGTTTGATCGCGTCCAGCGGCTCTGGCGAGGCCCCGACCTCTGTGCTTCCCGGAAATGGGAATGGCACCTTTGGGACTCCTATTCCGTTGCCCGCTAGTTGTCAGACACAGAACGCGATTGTGGGTGATTTCAATGGAGACAAAATCCCAGACATCGCCTTCAACGTTACCGGATCTGGAGGTGGGGTTGCGGTTTGCCTGGGGAACGGCGGTGGAACTTTCAAAGATGCCGTGATCTCTGATGCCGGAGTGCAACACGGAACGCTGGTAATTGGCGACTTCAACCATGATGGCAAATTGGATCTGGCTGCTTCTGATGTCGGGGGCATCAGCATCTTGCTGGGCAATGGCGATGGCACGTTCAAGGACGGGATCGCCACGGCGCTGAGCGATTTACAGAGTTTCACCGTGGGAGATTTCAACAACGACGGCAAGCTCGACATCGCCGCTATCGCCGGCAGTACCAGCGTGATCAACATTCTGCTGGGGAACGGAAATGGCACCTTTAAGGCCCCCATCACCACCGCAAACCAGGGTTCAATCGGGATTGTGGCCGGCCTTATAAACAGTGACAAAAACCTTGACCTCGTGACTGTGAGCTCCAACGCCCTATACATTTTCTTGGGCAATGGCGACGGCACCTTTAAGGCACCCACTTCCATAAGCGTTGGGTCCGCAGACATTGAGACCCGTGGGCCGCTCCTTCGGGATGTGAACGGCGACGGTAAGCTCGATTTGATCTGCTTTAACTCCGCGGGCTTGCTAGTTGTGTTGTTAGGTAACGGGGATGGAACCTTCCAGCCTAGAAAAATGTTCCCGGCCACCAACGATGTAAACGGCACTCTGGCGGCAGGAGACGTTAACGGAGATGGTTTGCTGGATGTAGTTCTCTATAGTCCAGGAAATAACGGTTCCACAAATCCTTTGGGCGCACTGATCGTGTATCTCAACCAAGGGAAATGAGAGTGAAAGTTAGGCAGTGCGAGAAGCCGGACGCAACCCGTCCGGCTTCTTTATCAACGTCATGATACTTATCGGCCAACCACTTCGGACTTAGTTGGGTTGGACGACTGCGTCGATGACGTGAATCACGCCGTTCGATTGAAAGACGTTCGGGATCGTCACTAGCGCAGTGCCGCCCTTTTCATCTTTCAACATAATATTGCCACCCTGCATTGAGGCCCAGAGCTTGCCACCTTCTACGGTCGTGAGCTGCGCTGTGCCGTTGCCCGCTTTAATCTGTTTCTTCAGATCCGATGCACTGAACCTGCCCGCCACTACGTGATAGGTGAGCACTTTGGTCAACGTGGTTTTGTTTTCCGGCTTCAAAAGCGTATCGACGGTGCCCGCAGGCAGCTTGGCGAAAGCTTCGTTGGTCGGTGCGAAAACCGTAAACGGTCCGGGACCTTCCAGTGTTTCGACCAATCCAGCTGCCTTCACGGCCGCCACGAGAGTGGTGTGATCGGCGGAATTCACGGCGTTCTCGACGATGTTCTTTGTGGGATACATTTCCTGGCCGCCGACTACAGGATTTTTCATCCCCGCCAGAGCCGAAGTGACGCTAAGAGCAACCACTGCCAACACTACTGCTAGTTTCTTGTTCGTTGTCGCTGAATCCTCTCAATTTGAATTTCGATACTCACATACAACTACGAGCTTGTTCTGAAATCGGATTTAGTGATCTATTCGGTCGGACCTGAATCCATCCTGCAACCGTATATAGGGCGACATTCTGAGTAAACGGAGTCGGACGAGCACTCGACGATGTGCGAATCAAGACGTGCGAGTTAGATTGAGAGTTGAGGGTGGCAACAGTCTTTGGCGAATCAGTTTTCTGTCGTCCAATTTAGCCAATCTCTCCATGCTCAACAGCGGAGAGGCTATGCGCTTTCAAGCCTCAGCGAACATTGTGATCCCCGCCAGCGGGTTCGTGGTGTTCGCACTCGCTTGAGCCGAAATCGTGGAAACGGCTCAGTTCGCCCAAATGAATTCCACAGAGCATCCCTGGCCGAGGTGGAATAGAATAACGGTTCGCCAAGTCGCGGCCTATGGGCACAGCAAACGAACGGTGGAAAAGATGGGAAGGCAAACTGGTTGATGGAAAGTTCCCTCTACAAAAGTGGCTGGGAGGGTCGGATCATAGCGCCGTATTTCTCACGGAACGCGGCGGCGGGAACCGGCAGAAGGCCGCTATCAAGCTCATTGCCGCGGATAATCTGGACACGAACGACCAACTGACCCGCTGGGCCGAGGGCGCAAGGCTTACCCATTCCCATCTGATTCGGCTCTTCGGAGACGGACGCTGCCTGATCGATGGCACTCCGCTTCTCTATATTGTCATGGAATATGCCGAGGAGAATTTGGCTGAGGTTCTTCCGCTGCGCGCACTCACCCCCGCTGAAGTTTCCGAGATGCTCCAGCCCGCGACAGAAGCTTTGGCGGCTCTGCATCGCGCCGGATTTGCGCATAGCCGGATCAAGCCTTCGAATGTGATGGCGGTAGACAACCAATTGAAGCTTTCCGCTGACGGACTTCGTAGGAGCGGAGATCCCGGCGGCGGGCAAGTCGCCAGCGCGTACGATGCGCCTGAAGTAGCAACAGTCGGCTTCTCGCCGGCGTCCGATATGTGGTCGCTCGGGATGACATTGGTTGCAGTCTTGACCCAGAACGAACCGAAGGATGCAACGGCACAAGTTGCAGTTTCGGAAGCAATTCCGCAACCGCTCCGTAGAATTCTGCAGAAGTGCCTGCAGATCGATCCGGCGCAGCGTTGCACTGTGGACGACATCCTCAAAGAGTTTTCAATGCAGACTGTTCAAGCGCAGCCTAGAGTGGATGCAACGCCAGTCGAGCCGCACCTGCCGCACAAGACGCCGAGGTGGTGGATCGTCGCACCCATCATCGCGGCTGCTCTGCTCGCCGTCGTATGGATTGGCGGCAAATTTATACACCGTCAACCTGCCGCTCCGGCCTCGGAGACTCAGGCCGTTAGTCCGCAATCCAGCGGTGCTCCCAACCCGCAGTCGCCCGCGCCTTTCACCGGGAAAACTTCTTCGGCGAACGAAAATCCAGTGCCGACAGGAACCGGGCGCGGAAGTGTGCTTCATCAAGTTTTGCCCGACGTCTCTCGAGGGGCGCAACAAACGATCACGGGTCACATTAAGGTCAGCGTTAAAGTTGCGGTGGACCCATCCGGGAACGTCTCGGAGGCAAAGCTAGTATCTGCGGGTCCGAGCAAATACTTTGCGCTGCGAGCGCTGGCCGCAGCTCGCCAGTGGAAATTCAATCCGCCGCACGCGGACGGAAAAGCAACCGCCAGCGAATGGGTTTTGCGTTTTCAGTTCGGACGCACATCCACGCAGGTCTATCCCGCGGAACTAAAACCTTGACCCAGTTCACCCCCCCGATTTGCCACTCTTACTGCTATTCTTTAACTTCCAAACAATCTGCCGCAACATCCCCAACAAGAACTCCGCGTCCCGGGTCTGCAAGCGGAGACGCCGCACTAACCGCCGGACTGCGCCCTCAAATGAATCCGATGAATTCAGTTTTGGATAACCGCTCGCTTCGAGCGCTGTAAACAGAGTTTCGTGAATTCTCTCGATCTCGGCTGACGACGCGGGGTTTGCGTTCTCGGGTTCCACCGTGGTTGCAGATTCACGTATTAACTCATATAGACAAATTGCCACCGCCTGTCCCAAGTTCATCGAGAGATGTTCCTCGCGAGTAGGGATGTGTATCAGCCAGTGGCAGTGACTCATGTCTCGGTTTGAAAGCCCAAATTTTTCCGATCCAAACAGGAGAGCACAAGTGCCTGATGTGGACTGAAGGTGCGAACGAATGAGCTGCGCAGCGGCCTCTAGCCGCCGGAGCGAATGCTGCAGCTCTCTGTGCCCGACTGCCGTGGTTCCGATTACGAGCGAGCAGTCGGCGACAGCGTCCGCGACAGTTTCATATTTTTCGGCGTGGGCCAGGACATCCGCGGCGCCCGCTGCGGAGCGCGCACCCTGAAACGCCACATCGTAGGGATTTACGACCCGCAGATGTTGAAATCCAAAATTGCTCATCGCTCGAGCGGCCGCGCCGATGTTGAGAGGATTGCGGGCGTCCACCAGGACCACACGCAAGTGATCGAGTTCCGTCGCAGAGGACAAGCTATCTTTATTTTACGGCACCTTTTGCTGAGTTTCGTCCAGCTCACTTAACGGTGGCGACGGAGTCGAATACAGTGCAAGCCACTGGCCGCGAGAGCTATTCATAGCAGATGGCAAATGTAAAAAATTTGTCAAACCTTTCCCGCCCCGCTGAAAACAGGCCAAAACGTTGTAAGCTTCGTTAGTCGGCGGGGCGCAATGGGGTGATCGTGCAAGGGCAGTCGGGCAAAGGAAACAACGCAAGCTCGGCCCCGGGTCGAGAAAACGAGTCCGAATCAAGTTCCGAAACAAGTGAGGATGGCTTTATGGGTCAGATCGCAACTCCAATCAGCACGGCAAAATTGGCCGATCCGATGAGTTCCCCGCGGCCGATGGGACGAATTCTCGTAGTCGAGGACGACCCCGCGGTCCAGAAAGCCCTGAGGCGCCTGTTCGAGTCCGAGGGATATGCGGTTGAAGTGCAAGGCAATGGCAGGTCAGCGCTGGAGAGCTTCCAGGCAATGCCGCCGGCCGTCATCATTCTGGACCTTCGCTTGCCAAAGCTCTCAGGCAGCGATCTGTGCAAGGAAATCAAAGGGCAGGCACCATCATTGCCGATCGTCGTTCTCAGCGCAACCAGCGATGTGTCCGATAAGGTTCTGCTGCTCGAACTTGGAGCGGACGACTACGTGACTAAACCCTTCAGCCCGCGGGAACTCCTGGCCCGCGTGCGCGCTGCTCTGCGACACACCTCGAGAACAACTACCGTCAATCGCGTGAGCTTCGACGGAATCACGATCGACTTCAAGAAGATGGAAGTGCAGCGGGACGGTAAGGTAGTAGTTCTGACGGCGCAAGAATTTAAAACCTTGCAATTCCTGGTGCAAAACGCCGACCGGGTGATCAGCCGCGACGAACTGTTGAACGAAGTTTGGGGATACCAGAATTATCCTTCCACGCGCACCGTTGATAACCATATCTTGAAGCTTCGCCAAAAGCTGGAGCGCGATCCCGGCAGTCCGGTACATTTTCGCACTGTACACGGAATGGGTTACAAGTTCGTCCACTGAGATCCCTTGGCCCCTTCATCAGAACCCGTCTCGCAAATTCCGCCAGTTTATTCCGGAAGCACGCTGGTGACCCGGACGCGGCTGCGCACGCGTTTCTTGCTGTCGATGGTGTTGATCACGGCCGGCCTCACTGTGATGAGTCTCCTGGTCGTGCGGCACAGTGTGCAAAATCAAGTTCGGGCAGAAATTGTTCAGGACCTTCGGAATTCGGTGACTACCTTCCAGAATTTCCAGCATGATCGGGAAGTCATGTTGACGCATTCTGCGGAGTTGGTGGCCTACCTGCCGATCACTCGGGCCATCATGACCGCTCACGATCCGGCCACGATCCAGGATGCTTCCAAGGATGTCTGGCCGCTGACCGGTAGCGATCTTCTGGTATTAGTAGACCGTAATGGCAGGGTGGTTGGCCTCCATACAAAATCGGCAGGCTTCACGCCCGAAGCAGCTCAGAAGGATTTCGCGCGATCCCTGACTGAAGAGGGTTCCAGTCACTGGTGGTTTGGCTCGCACCATCTCTACCAAATTTTCATGCAGCCGATTTACTTCGGTTCCAAGACTGAAGGCCCGCTGCTCGGTTTCCTGATCATCGGTTATGAAATTGATGACCGCTTAGCCCGCGAGGTAAGCAAGATTTCCGCCAGCCAGGTGGCTTTCTCCTACGGCGATGAAATCGTAGCTACTACTCTGACGCCCCTTCAGGCTCAAGATCCAGACGTTCGTGCATTCGCTACGGAGTTTTCACAAACCGGACCACGCGATGTTGAACTGAGCAAGGAGAATTTTTTAGCAACTTCGCTCGACCTGTCAGGCCAGCAACCAACGCCTGTCCGGCTGACTGTGCTGGGATCCTACGATCAGGCCGCGAAGTTTCTTGGTAACTTGAATCGCCTGCTTCTTCTGCTGGGCTTTACCGCCGTCCTGGTAGGCAGCGGGTTGGTGTTCCTGATCTCGTACACGTTCACTCGTCCGTTGGCCAACCTGGTGGAGGGCGTGCGTGCGCTCGAGCACGGAGATTTTCATCATCCTCTCGATCCGCGCGGCAGCGATGAAGTCGCGGAATTGACGTCAGCCTTCGATCGGATGCGCGCCAGTCTGCTGAAGACGCAACAAGCTCTGCTGGAGTCTGAGCAGTTGGCGACGATCGGCCGCATGGCGAGTTCGATCTCACATGACCTCCGCCACGCCTTAGCTGCCGTGGTCGCGAACTCTGAGTTTCTTTGCGACGGCCGCCTGACTTCTGCACAGCGCGAAGAGTTATACCAGGAGGTGCGGAGCGGAGTGAACCAGATGACCGACCTGATCGACTCACTCCTCGAATTTGCCCGGACGCGGGAGTCTTTGAATCCAACCTACGCCAGTGTGATTGAAAGTGTGCAGCGAGCCATGCAGTCGGTGCGCTTGCACCCGCGCCACCAGGGCACTCTGATCGAGGTCCACAGCAACGGACAGAGCACGGCGTGGTTTGATCCCCGCAAACTGGAGCGCGCTCTCTACAATTTATTGCTGAATGCTTGTGAAGCCGCGCCCAGCAGCGAAGGAAGGGTCGAAGTCACGATCCGAAGAACGCCCGCCTCCATCATCATCGATGTATCCGACAACGGTCCCGGGATCGCAGAGCCCATTCGTGACAAACTGTTTCATCCTTTCGTGAGCTTCGGCAAAGCGAATGGTACCGGGCTTGGATTGACGGTCGTGCAAAAAATTGTGCAAGATCACGGCGGCACGGTCATGATGGAGCGTACCCGGGATGGCCGGACGGTCTTTCGTATCATGATTCCCGGTAGCGCTCCACAAAGCTCCACGGGCTCCAGCGGCGACGGAAATGCAGAAGGTCCGTTTGTGCCCGCAAACAGCGATCGAGCGACTGAAAACTCAATTCGACATTCGGACACGTAGTCCCGCTTTCCATTATTTATCGACTCCATGACACGATCCGCATGTCGCGCAGGAGGATGTGTGAATAACCCAGGTACCCTTGCGCTTCGTACAAGTGCCGCGTTCATGGCCGCTGTTCTGCTCTTGAGCATTACTGGCTTGGCGCAGCAAAGCCCACCCGCACCTCAGCCGGGGGATGCTTCGCTACGTGAGCTCGATTCCCAGGTGCGGGATTTGCGCGCCGTGATCGAGCAATTGCGGACGGAGAATCTGCAGTCGCGCGCCGAGATGCGGGAGTTGCGTCAGGAATTGCAGGACACTCGTAACCTTTTGGCCCCGCTCGTGGCTTCGATGAACGGACGTCCCGCCTCTCCCGCTGCTACAGGCTCGGCCTCATACAGTGGAAATCCAGCTTCGATTGCTAGTACCTCGGAAGCCACTCAAAACACCTCCGGCCCGCCAGCGGCGTCGGATATTGGGAGCCGCGTTCAAAGACTGGAGGAATCCACTCAGTTGTTAGGCTCAAAGATTGACGAGCAGTACCAGACCAAGGTAGAGACTGCCGCCAAATATCGAGCACGGCTCTCCGGAATTGTGCTGATGAATGCCTTTCATAATGTGGGAGCTTCCGACAATCTGGACCTTCCCGACTACGCGCAGCAGCCAACCGTGCCGGGCACTTCACAAACAAGTCTTGGGGCTACATTGCGACAAACGGAGATTGGTCTGGAGATCTTTGGCCCGACCCTGGCTGGCGCAAAGAGTTCCGCCAATGTGCAGTTCGACTTTTTCGGAGGACTCCCTGCAACTAACAACGGGGTCAACTTCGGCATCGCCCGCATGCAGACCGCCAGCCTGCATCTTGACTGGCAAGACACGTCAGTAATTGCCGGGCAGGATTCCCTCTTCATCTCGCCGCTTTCTCCCACGTCCTTTGCCTCGCTCGCTACACCCACTTTTGCATATGCTGGGAATCTATGGGGCTGGACGCCTCAGCTTCGCGTCGAACATCGCTTCGATCTTGCTGGCCGGCAGATGCTGACCTTGCAGGGTGGGATCCTGGACAATCTGGATTGGGAACCTCCTGCCAATCAGTACACCTACACCCGCACTGCGCAAGCTGGCGAGAGCACGGGTCAGCCCGCTTACGCGGCTCGCACCGCGTGGTCGCGCCCGGTGTTTGACCATCAATTGACCTTCGGCGTGGCGGGCTACTACGGCCGCCAGAGATGGCCCTGGAGCCGCTATGTTGACGCCTGGGCTGGCATGACCGATTGGCAGATTCCCATTCTCCGACGCCTGACCCTCTCGGGTGAGTTTTATCGAGGACGTGGCGTTGGCGGTCTGGGCGGTGCCATTGGCCAGACCATCCTGTACGGTGGTAGTCCGATGAATCCGCTGACGAGCATTCACGGTCTCGATTCTGCCGGAGGATGGAGCCAGCTGAAATTCCAACTTACACCCAAGCTGGAGTTAAACGGCGTCTTCGCCGAGGACAACGCGTTCGCTAGCGATGTCCGCGGCTTCGCTACAGATGCCAACAACTTCGGACCGATTCTGGGGCGTAATCGCGGCGCTCTTGGAAATCTGATCTACCGGCCACGCTCTGACTTGCTGCTGTCGGCCGAATTCAGGCGTTTGCACACCTTTCCAGTCTATGACAGTGCCAGTGTGACCAATCAGGTTAATCTTGCCATGGGGATACTTTTCTGATGCTTCGCTTCGTCCAGTGCCGGACTCTCTCGGTCTTGTTGCTTTCGTGTGTCTTTGCCGCGGCGCAAGATGTGGAGCTGAAGGGCCTGGAGCTAAAGGGAAGGGTGCAGCTCACAAGAAACGCGCGACCCCTGCATGATGCTTCGAAAGTTGTAGTTTGGCTGACGCCCCTGGGCACAACTCCTGCGCCCGCGCCACCATTGCAGCAGAGATCGCAGATCCCGCAGTTAGTGCAAAAAGACAAGAGCTTCCAGCCTTCGCTGCTGGTGATTCCAGCGGGCGGGAAGGTAGAATTTCCCAACCGGGATCCTTTCTTTCACAATGTTTTCTCCTTGTTCGACGGCAAACGCTTCGATCTCGGACTCTATGAAAGCGGCACGACCCAATTTGTCCAATTCGACAAGCCGGGGATCTCCTACATCTTTTGCAATATTCATCCGCAGATGAGCGCTGTCGTCATCGCGTTGAATACGCCCTACTATGCCGTCTCTAACTCGCGGGGCGAAATTAGCATCGGTGATGTCGTTCCCGGCCGTTACCGGATGCATGTGTTCCATCCCTCGGTTTCGCCGGACGCCCTGCACACTGTGGAACGTGAAATCACAGTCGCCCCTGGCGATACATTTCTAGGGGCGTTCACCCTGGCTGAATCCGAACTAGAACTCGCTCACAAGAATAAGTACGGTCGCGATTATGATCGCCCGGATCCTGATAGCCCAGCCTATGCGCGACCCTAGCTGGCCTGTTTATTCAGGATTTCTGCAAGAAAAGGGCGTGCCGGTTAGCACGCCCTTCCCGCCTCTGTTCTTCACCTCGCTTACAACAACCTGCTCGTCAATCTAGCGATGGCCGCCACCACCGCCCGAGTGACCTCCACTGCCGCCGGAAGAATGGCCGCCGCTGGGCGCGCTGTGCGAACCACCACCGCCGCCGCCATAGCTCGGAACGCTGCGAGAGCCGCCGCTGTATCCGCCATAGCCACGATACCCTCCGTAGCCGCCTGACGATCGTGGCTGCACGATGGGCTGCCTCATGTTGAGTTGCGGACGCGAGTAAGCGCTACCACCGCGCCCGTAGTTGCCGGAAGCGGTGCCGCGCGACGAGCCTGAACTCGGAGCAGTACGGTTCCAGTAGCTGCCGCTCTCGCCTCGGCCGGCAGTCTCAGCGCTGCGACCCGCAGATTCATTACTATGCGAGGGCGGAGTGAAGCTCCTCCACTCGCCCCGATTCGGCTGGCCGCGGGTGGATGAAGCCGACTCCGGCCGGTTCGCAAAAGTTGTGGGAGCGGCGGAGCCGCTTCGATTTCCACTTCCGTTTGAGACGGCTTGATTTCCGCCGCTCCTGGTCGCACCACTATTTGTCTCCCTGCTAACCGCTGGCGTGCCGGCGCTCGGTTTGCCCGATCCCACAGATGCCGGGGAACGCGATTCCGCTGCGCTGGCAGTGGACGCTCTCGTCCCAGCCGTCACCGATGAAACATGGCTCTGTTGCATCGACTGCTGCAGATGCGAAGTCTGCTGCTGGAACGACTCCGGCCGCGACGTGGTTGCCGTACCGGCAAAATGCTGCGCTGCAGTGTTGTGAATCGTAGAAGAAGCCGCGGCGCGTCCACTGGCCGACAAGCTGGCATGAGTGGGCACCACGGGCAGGTTGCCAGTCATCATGCGAGCAGAACTCAATTGCGCATGAGTGGCCGCAACAGCCGAGGTGCGGCCCGCTCCAAAGTGTCCGGCTCCAACCGTCGAGAGCGCGCCCCCGATGTGCGGATCGTTAATATGACCCAGGTTCGAGAATCGGGTACCGCCATGGAGCGGCGCAAACCCGCCGAAGCGGTTGAACCCGCCAAAGCGGTCGAAGCCCACGAATCCGAACCGTCCACCGTATCCGCCCCACCAGGGATGGAACCAGTCACAAGGCCCAATCGGCAACCAGCCGAAGCCGCCCCAACCGCCCCATCCAAAACCGAATCCGAAACCTCCTCCGAATCCAAAAAACGACACATAGGCCGGCGCCCACAACGGACGATAGAAGCTCGGCCCCCACACTGGTCCCGGCCACCAACCCCAAGCTCCGCCATACCACAGCCACCGCCCATAGTGATACGGCGCCCAGCCCCAGGGCTCGAAGCCCACCCACGTCCAACCGTAGTAAGGCTCCCAAACCCAGTTGCCATCGCGGTACGGAGCCCAATCATCGGGCTCATTCGGGACCCAGATCTGACCGTAGTCCGGCACATTCTGCCATCGTCCGTAGGCGTCGAGATCCTCCGAGCCCGTGTAATAACGATTCGTGTGCTGCCATGCTCGCGCGCTGTGAATCATGCGGTCGCGATCGCTATTCCAGCGATCCCAGTCGTCGCTGTCGGGGGCCGGAGAAATCTTATATTGCGCGTCTTCGCTCGGGCCGCGCACCGTGGCCATATCGCCTTGCTTGAGATCGGCAATACCCTTCGGCGTAGAAATCTGCGCCTCACCCTTGCGCACGATGACGATTGAATCGCCATCGGGCCGCACTTCAACGCGCAGAATTACATCCTTATGCGCCGGATGCACCGCTACATTCGGCGTATCGATCTCAGGCTCGGCTTCGCTCTCATTGAAGACGCTGTAATTAGCCAGACCCTGCGCCAATTGAATCTGAATGTGATCGTGAGTAAAGTTTGCAATGTTAGCTTGCGAATTCGATCCCAGGCGAAGAATGTTTGCGAAGTCGAGTTGCACCTCGGCGCGACCGCCTGCTGCGGTGGAAACCTTGTCGCCGTTTACCACGGGTTGATTCAGTACAGCCGCGGACCACGTGCCGGAATCTCCGCGCTGCGTCGACACATCGCCGTGAGTCATACTTATGCGGCCTACGCCCTGGTTGGTCTGCGCCGGACCCTCGCCAGAAGGTCCGCCGGGCTGGGCTTCCGGCATGGGTTGTTGTCCATTTTCAGACGGCTGGTTGAGTTGGGGCGGTTGCCCTGGCGGCGCCGGCTGACCCTGCCCGACTTCCATCGGAGCGCTGGGCTGCTCTGAAGGGCCCGGACCCTCTTCGGTAGTTTGCGCCAGGACGCGCGCGGACAACGCGCCGGCCAACGCCAAAACTAAAACTGCGAACCCTAATATGAATCGGTTTTTCATGGCCTACCTCTTAACCGAAGTGTCTCTCTCGTCTACTCTAGGAAACCCGAAAGTTGTGGGATCGATGCACAACAGTGAAAAGCAACTGCCATGCCAAAGAAGACGAAACAGGAAGCATCGTAACTTCTTTGTTTTCAGATAGCAGGATCAGGTGTCCAACAAAACAGGGAGGCGGACTTTTCGGGTGGTGGCTACCTTCAGCCAAGGTGGTGGTTTTCAGCCAATGCGCGCGAGCATCAAAAACGCATTCGTAAAAACACGAAAGCCCCGATAGTCAGTCGGGGCTTGAATCGAGAAGTTCGTAACGGACGCTGTCCCTCAATTCGAATGATAGGGCTCCAACGGCATTTCAGGTGAATTATTGGTTCCCGAAACAGCACAGTTCCTAGTGGCTTAGCCAGCCACTAGGGTTCGAGTCCCTTACTCTCCGCCGGTACTCGACGACATGATTCATCAAAGCGCCAACCTAAGCCGAGAAAAAGACGGGTAACTGACTCCTAATGACGGGGAGCGCCAAACCGCATAAACCACCAACAAAAAATTCCAAATCCAGCGATAAACACCCAGAACGCAATTATTTTTGCGATTTGGTACTCTTTTGACTTTCTCACAGCCTCATTATAGTGGGTCCGTCAAAGGCATAATTCCCCAGTTGAGGTTATGCTTCTTTCTCTCCCTCATCGGCAATTCCAATCTTCGACAGCCGATAGCGCAGTGCATTCCGCGACAAACCCAGCAACCGCGCCGCCTGACTTTTGTTTCCATTCGCGCGCCGGAGCGCTTCCTGAATCATTTCATCTTCCCAGCGCTCCAGCGTCATTCCCTCAGGTAGAAATCCACTCGCACCGTTGGTCGTCCTTGCCGGACGCAAATCCAGATGAATGTCGGCTGCCTCAAGCGTCGTTCCCCTAGCCAGCGCGCAAGCCCGCTCGATGATGTTCTGCAGCTCGCGAACATTGCCCGGCCAGTGATAGTTCACCAGAATCTGCATCGCCTCCGGCGAAATGGTTTTCACCGCTTTCCCGGAATCTGAGGAAAAACGCGAAATAAAAAGATTCACCAGATCCGGGATGTCTTCCTTGCGCTGCCGCAGGGGCGCGATATCGATGGGGACAACGTTCAATCGATAGTAAAGATCCTCGCGAAAGGTTCCCTGCTCGAGGGCCTCGCGCAGATCACGATTAGTGGCTGCGATCAGCCGCACATCAACTTTTACAGTTTTCGTGCCGCCCAGCCGCTCGAACTCGCGCTCTTGCAAGACACGGAGCAACTTCACCTGGGTTACGGGCGGAACATCTCCGATCTCGTCGAGGAACAGCGTTCCCTTGTCCGCTAGTTCGAACTTACCCGGCTTGCTGGCGTTCGCGCCTGTGAAAGCACCTTTCTCGAAGCCAAACAGTTCGCTCTCCAGGAGATTTTCCGGAATTGCGGTACTGTTAATCTTGACGAAGGGTCCGGAAGCACGCCGCGATTTTTCATGGATCGCGCGCGCGATCAAGTCTTTGCCGACGCCGCTCTCCCCTCCCAGCAGGACCGTAGAGTTCGTGGGCGCGACACGATCCACAGTCGCCAGCACTTCCTGCATTTTCGGGCTGCGCGCCACGACGTTTGGATGGGCATAGCGTTTGCCCAGCGCCTCACGCAGCGAACGGTTTTCCTCGCGCAAATTGCGGACATCCAGCTCCTTGCGCACCACCATGCGCATTTCGCTCAACGAAAATGGTTTCAACACATAGTCGCTGGCTCCGGCCTTCATTGCCTCCACTGCCGTCTCGACGGTTCCGAATGCCGTCATTACCACCACCGGCAATGCTGCGTTATGGCGCTTCACCGCCTGCAGAAATTCCAATCCGTTCATTCCCGGCAATTTCAAGTCCGTCAGCACCAAGTCAACGATGTTCTCTCTGAGGAGCTTCATTCCGGCCTCAGCATCTCCCGCGGAAAGCGTTGTGAAGCCGTCCTCTCCGAGATTCAACTCCAGGAGGCGTCGCATCTTCGCTTCGTCTTCAACAATTAGAATAGTCGGCATATTTTTCGCTGTTGGCCGCTGTTTGTGCGCTTAAGCGATATCCTCGAACCGGTGCTTCCTTAAGATGCGAGATCGGCCTCTAGGCTAGCAGGAAAAAAGACTACGAAGCGTGCCCCGTGCATATCGCTCCCATCGGTGCCCCCCTCAACGCGAATGGTTCCGTGATGCCCGTCTATGATCCTGGAGACAATCGACAGCCCGAGTCCCACGCCGGCTTTCTTGGTGGTCACAAATGGATTGAAAATTTGCTCGCGCAGTTCGTCTGGAATGCCCGGGCCCGTATCCTCGATTCGCACTTCAACTCCATCGCGGTTCGCGGAGTTTGCCCTCGCTGTCTTGATCCGCAACGTTCCGCCGGCGCTACCCATCGCATCGTAAGCATTCTGAATCAGATTCACGAAGGCCTGCTCACAAAGGCTTTCATCCAGCGGAATCAGCGGCAAGTTCGGCTGGTACTGCCGCTCAACCCCCACGAATCCGTCTTCTTCGTCCTTTCGCGCCATTAACACCGAGTGCAGAGCGCGCTCCAGTAGCGGAGTAATTTCCCGCGGCTCTAATTCGGCATGCAAGGGCCGTGCAAAATCCAGGAAGCGTGTCACCAGAGCGCTCAAGCGGTTGGTCTCAGTTGAGATATACCCCGCCAATTCGGTGGCGAGAGGATCCGACTCTCCGAGCTTCTGGTGAAGCATTTCCGCGGATCCCTTGATCACCCCGAGAGGATTGCGAATCTCGTGCGCCAGTCCGGCAGACATCTGTCCCAGCGCCGCCAATCGCTCCGAACGCCGCGCCGCCTCCTGCGCCTGCTCCAATCTGCGGTTGGTTTCGGCCAGCGTCTCGGCCAACTCCTGATAGCGTTTGATCTGCCGCCGGTTCTGGACAACAAATCGGTTCACCACCATCGCCGCAAGAAAAAAGAAGACAATGCGGATGGCGAGCAGACCGTAGTCCTCAGGGGTGATTTCATATTCCTGCAGCGCCGGGTAAAGATAAGAACAGTAGGCAGCCGACGCCAGCGCCGTCCATGCCAATGTGAGCCACGGTCCGAAATATTCTGCCGCAGTAACGATGGGAACATAGAAAATCGGATAGTAGCTGCTATTGATTCCAACCTCGCCGGTGTGATCAATGAGCAGAGTTGCGAGGGCAATCTTGAGCAAAACGACATACGCCGCGCCGCGACGCGGAACTCGAGCCAGAAACCAGCCCTCCCCGAACTGAACGATTCCAATCGCCAGCAGGGTGAGCTGTTTGTGAATCTCCTTCACCGGTGGCAGCGCCGCCAGGATGGCCAGAAGCAGCAGCCATAGAACGTCCATCCAGTTAATCGCCGGCGACTTTTGTTCGTTCATGGCAAGCCCGCCCCAAAAAACACCGCGGAAAATAAAGACGCCGGGATCGGGTTGGTTTCCCGACTTCCCGGCGCTAATAGCGTCTCTCTCAACTTACCGCGGAACTCACTGCAGTCCGCTTGCAGATCGCATGGCATGCGAACCTATCAGACCGCATGCGGCCACTTCGCGTCAATGTCCTTTCTTGGTCGCACTCCCGTGGTTCTGCGCTGGGGGATGCGAATTCTGTTGCCGCTGCTGCGACGGCGGAGAAGTGGGTTTCTGCTGGTGCCAGTTGCTGAATTTCTGCTCCTCGTCTTTCTGTTGCTCATCGTTTCTTACTCGCACCGGAGCAACCGGCTTGGCCAGCGGGTGCGACCACTGCTGCTGCTCTGGCTGGCTCTGATGCGAATTCCCAGAAGATTGTGCATTGCGGCTTTCGGATTCGGCCTGCGTGTTCTTCTCAGGCTCCGGAGTTCCCTGCTCCTCCCACACTCGCGGATGCGGTTTCGACTGATTGTTCCCTGCGTTGGCCTGTTCAAACGGACGGAACCCGTCCTGGGATTGCGCCAGCCGCGGCGGTTGGTTGGTGGTCACCGGCCGCCCCGGTCCCTCCTGCCGGACCAATGATTGCTGGCTTAAGTTTCCTGCAGCCTGCGCTTGCTGCTGATCGAATGAGCGTGGCATGGGAGCCGGGGTTCTCAGCGCCACTACCTGACGGTTCATCGCAGAAGTCGGCGGCATGTGCACCGCCGGCGTACCTGCGCCCAACACGCTACTTCTGACGGGCTCAGCGCCAGCCGTGTGCGAAACCGGCACCGCTGCTAGCTCCTTCGCCGGAACCTGCACTACATTCCGCGCCACCGGTTGGGCATTCACGAAGGTGTCCCGCGAAACCACAGTCACTCCACCGCTCACCCCACGGTTCGCATACGCGACGCTGTTCACCGTTGTGTTTCGATTCACGACCACGGTGTTGTAGACATTTGTAACTCTCGCAACGCTCACCGTCGTATTCGTGATGTTCACCCGATTCACATAAGCGCGGCTCACGCGGTAACCGGGAATAAAAACTTCTCCCGGAGCCAGTGGGACCCATCCCACGCCTGCTCCAAACGAGAAGTTGAATCCCGGCCTGCCACCCATCCAAGCCACCAGCGCAGGCGCGTAGATCGGACGCACCGCGACCGATCCCGGAACCCAGATCCAGCCAGATCCCGCAAAAGCCCATCGCCCATAGTGGAAAGGAGCGAATCCCCATGGTTCGTCTGCAACCCATGTCCAGCCCCACGGCCCGACCCAAACCCAGTGTCCGAAGCGGTACGGCGCCCACCCTGCCACCAGCACCCGAGGACGCCAGCACATACCATAGTCGGCGACATAGCTCCAGTCGCCGTATTGGTCGAGGTCTTCATATCCCGTTATTTCGCGCGAAACATAGTTCGCCGCATCAGAATCGTCCTCGTTCCGGTCTCGCCCGAACGCCCAGTTATCGAATCCGTCTCCGGCCGGAACCTGGCCGAGATCGTAGCTCAGCTGATCGGTGCCGGTGAATGTAGCGTGCTGATCGGCAACTACAGTGTAAGAAGAACCGCCGCCGGTAACCTCGCCGCGTCCGCGCCACACTGTTACTTCAGTTCGATTACCATCCGGATCAACATCAATTCGATAGTCACCCGGCTGCATAACGACAAACGCTACGTTCGGAGTGTCCACTTCGTAGGAATCCTCATCGTCCACATGGCGCACCTTCACAATCAATGACCCCTGCGCGAGACGAATCTGTGCTGCCCGATCACTCACTTCGAGCAATGTAATTCCAGTCTTCGGCCCAAGGCGGAGCGCGGTCGATCCAATATGAACTTCAGCCCGCGAGCCTTCATCGGCCCAAAGATTGTCGCCCGTCACCAAGGGACGGTTGAGCACAGCATCGAACCAGTCGCTTTCGCCGCCGGACTGAAACGACACCGATCCAACCATGTAATTCAGCCTAGCCACGCGGCCCGGAGGGTCCTGGTTGTTCGCAGCTTGCGCGTCTTGTGGACTCTGCGCATCCGCGGCGATCTGCGCATCCTGCGCTGTTGCAGCACGCGAAGCCCCCAGCATGAATGCGAAGCTCGCCACAATCACCGCCCAGCACCACTGTTTATGCGCATTCATAATGTCTTCCTTGATGGATAAAACACCGCTATTTGCGATCTTACCCACGTTGGAGTAAACCCGATAGACACTCTTTAGTTCTTTGGACGTTACTGTAGTTTTCAGCCAAGTTGGCCGAGATCGGGCAGACAAGAGGCATATTTGTAAAGGGTTTCAGCGGGTCGCTGGCTTCGGTGAAATCTCATCCAAGGTAAGGTTTAGTTCGAGCACGTTCACCCGCGGCTCACCCAGAAACCCGAACTGCCGGGACTCCGTATGCTGGCGTACGGCTTCGCGAACCACGTCCTCGCTCAAGCCTCGCTCTTTGGCGATGCGCGGCACCTGAAATTCGGCTGCCTCGGGAGAAATATGTGGATCAAGCCCGGAACCGGACGAGGTCAGCAGATCGATGGGAATTGCGGCCCCAGGATTCTCCGCCTGCAGGCGTTCGGCGTCTCCCTGTACTCGTGCAATGAGAGATTGATTCGTTGGCCCGAGATTCGATCCGCCGGAATTTGCCGCGTCGTAACCGGTTCCAGCCGAGGAAGGGCGCGAGTGAAAATATCCTGGCGACGAGAAGGACTGGCCGATCAATCGCGACCCTATCACGCGACCATTGCGCGTCACGAGTTCTCCATTGGCTTGCTTGGGAAACAAAACCTGCGCCAACCCGGTAATTACCAGGGGAAACAACAATCCAAATAAAACCGTAGTCACCAACGTCATCAGCACCGCGATGATGAGATTCTTTTTCATAGCCGCCTCTTACGCGAGTCGTCCTTAGGCCAACCCCGCCCGCACGATGAGAAGATCGATCAGCTTGATGCCGATGAATGGCACAATCACTCCGCCGAAGCCGTAGACCACTAGATTTCGCCGCAACAAAATAGCAGCCCCCTGTGGAACATATTTCACTCCGCGCAGCGCGAGCGGAATCAGCGCTACGATGATCAGCGCATTAAAGATGACAGCCGATAATATTGCCGACTGCGGCGTTGCCAGATGCATCACGTTGAGCGCCTGCAGTACCGGAAACGTCCCGGCAAACATCGCCGGAATGATGGCAAAGTATTTGGCCACGTCGTTCGCGATTGAAAAGGTAGTCAACGCTCCGCGCGTCATCAGCAACTGCTTGCCGATTTCAACGATCTCAATCAGTTTTGTGGGATTCGAATCAAGATCCACCATGTTACCGGCTTCTTTCGCCGCCTGTGTCCCTGTGTTCATGGCGACGCCCACGTCGGCCTGCGCCAGCGCCGGCGCGTCATTGGTGCCGTCTCCGGTCATGGCAACGAGTTTCCCTTGCCCTTGCTCGCGCCGAATCAGATCCAGTTTGTCCTTCGGCGTAGCCTGCGCGAGAAAGTCGTCCACGCCAGCCTCGGTCGCGATGGCCGCTGCGGTCAACGGATTGTCCCCCGTAATCATCACCGTCTTGATTCCCATCGCGCGCAACTGATCGAAGCGCTGCCGCATGCCGCCCTTCACAATGTCTTTAAGCTGTATCACGCCCATCGCCCGGCCGTTCTCCGCCACCACCAGCGGAGTTCCACCCGAGCGCGAAATCGCCTCCACCGCGGCGCGCACTTCGGCGGGCAACGCACCGCCCAGTTCCTCAACATATTTCGCAATCGCATCGGTCGCGCCCTTGCGGATCGCGCGCCCATCCAGATTCACACCGGACATGCGAGTCGTTGCACTGAAGGGAATAAACTCAGCATCGTGCGAGCTCATTTCGCGACCGCGCAATCCGTACTTTTCTTTGGCCAACACCACAATCGATCGGCCTTCCGGAGTTTCGTCAGCCAGAGAAGAGAGCTGGGCCGAATCCGCGAGCATCGCTTCCGTCACGCCCGGAGCGGTCACGAATTCCGTTGCCTGCCGGTTGCCTAGAGTGATGGTTCCGGTCTTGTCGAGAAGCAAGGTGTTCACGTCGCCCGCCGCTTCCACCGCGCGTCCTGACATCGCTAGCACGTTGTGCTGCACCAAACGATCCATGCCCGCGATGCCAATCGCCGAAAGCAACCCGCCAATCGTGGTTGGAATCAGGCACACCAGTAAAGACACCAGCACGAACACGGTCTGCGGCGCGCCGGCATAAATCGCGAACGGCTGCAGCGTAACCACGGCGAGCAAAAATACAATCGTTAGACCGGCCAGCAGAATGTTCAACGCAATTTCATTTGGAGTTTTTTGCCGCTCCGCTCCTTCCACCAGCGCAATCATGCGATCCAGAAATGTTTCGCCGGGATTGGAAGTGATCTTCACTTTCACCCAATCTGAAAGCACGCGCGTGCCGCCGGTGACCGCCGAGCGGTCACCCCCAGCCTCTCGAATCACGGGTGCAGATTCCCCTGTAATCGCCGACTCGTCCACCGACGCCACGCCTTCCACGATCTCGCCATCGCCGGGAACAAATTCACCCGCCTCCACCAGACACATATCTCCGGACCGCAGTTTGGAGCCGGGAACTGTCTCCGTTTTTCCGTCGGGTAGAAGGCGGTTCGCCATGGTCTCCGCTTTGGCACGGCGCAATGCGTCGGCCTGCGCCTTCCCGCGCCCTTCCGCCATGGCCTCGGCAAAGTTGGCGAACAACACTGTGAACCACAGCCATAGTGTGATCTGCAGATTGAAGCCGAAGCCCGGCTGCCCGTGCATTCGTTCGAGAATGAGCAGCACAGTTGTCACGACGCTGCCCACTTCGACTACGAACATCACCGGATTGCGCATCATGGTCACGGGGTGCAGCTTCACGATCGAATCCCACGCCGCGCGGCGCACGATTTTCATGTCCCAGAGGCTGCGTTTTGATTTCTTGCTCAGCATATTTGCCCTAAGAAAGCGTGCCAAACAAACGCCTAAAAAGTTTTCCCAGCCTGCATCAACAGTTGCTCAAGAATAGGCCCGAGGCTGAGAGCCGGAAAAAATGTCAGCGCACCCAGGATCGCCACGACTCCGATCAGCAGAACTGTAAACAGCGGTCCCGTCACCGGGAAAGTACCGAGCGTTGCCGGAGTCTGTTTTTTTGTCGCCAGATTGCCTGCGATCGCCAGCATGGGCAAAATCATCATGAAGCGTCCCAGCAGCATTGCAATTCCAAGCGAGGTGTTGTACCACGGCGTATTTCCGCTCAGTCCGTTGAAGCCCGAGCCGTTGTTGGCCACAGAGGAAGTAAAGGCATAAAGCACTTCGCTGAATCCGTGCGGCCCTGCATTAAACATGGCAGAAGTGCCGAAGCTATACAAAACCGAAATCGCCGTGAACACAAGAATTACTAACGGAAAAATCAGCACGACTAACATCGCCATCTTCACGTCGTAAGCTTCGATCTTTTTTCCCAGATACTCCGGCGTACGCCCGACCATCAATCCAGCTATGAAAACGGAGAGGATGACGAAGACCAGCATTCCATACATTCCCGCGCCCACGCCTCCGAAGATCACTTCGCTGAGCATCAGGTTAATCATCGGCACCATGCCGCCCAGCGGCGTAAACGAATCGTGCATGGAGTTAACCGCGCCGCAACTTGTGTCGGTGGTCACTGTGGCAAACAGCGCCGAGTTCGCCACGCCGAAGCGAACTTCTTTCCCCTCGAGGTTGCCCATCGCTTGCGACGCAGTCGTCGGATGCTGCGAACCATGCTGCGCCGCGGAAGTCACTAAAGGATTGCCTCGCGCCTCGGCCCAATATGCCGTAGTGACTCCGGCCAGGAACAGCAAAGCCATCGCCGCCCATACAGCCCATCCATGCCGCCGGGAGCCAGTCATCGTTCCCAGCGTGTAGGTAAGGGCGGAAGGAATTACCAGGATGGCGAACATCTCCAAAAAATTCGTAAACGGTGTGGGATTTTCAAACGGATGCGCGCTGTTCGCGTTGAAGAAGCCGCCGCCATTCGTCCCCAGCTCTTTAATGATCTCTTGGGACGCAGTTGGCCCCTGCGCAATCGTTTGCTGTGTCACCGTCTGCATCACTGGTTTGCCGTCAGCCCCGTTCACGGGCTTGCCGTCGGAGCCGAGTTGCGGAGTCTGGTAAGGATCGAGCAGTTGCACCGTGTCGTAGGGCTTCAGATTTTGCACTACGCCCTGCGACACCAGCAGCAGTGCGCCGATTAGACACAGCGGTGCCAGAACCCATAAAGTGCCGCGAACCATGTCGACCCAGAAATTGCCGATAGTCTTCCGTTCGCGCCGCGCAATGCCGCGGATGAACGCCATCGCCAGCGCCATGCCTGCCGCCGCCGAAACCCAGTTGTGATAAGCCAGCCCCACCATCTGGGTGAGATAACTCATGGTGGTTTCGGGACTGTAATTCTGCCAATTCGTATTCGTCGTAAACGAAGCTGCGGTATTAAAGGCCAGCGCTGGAGGCACTCCTGGCAGCTTTTGCGGATTCCACGGCAGCCACGCCCACTGCTGCACGCGCTGCAGCACATAAAGCAGTATCATCGAAACGCCACTGAACAACAACAGCGCGAGCGCGTATTCCTTCCAGTCCATCTCGTGGTTTTCGTCCACGGCCGTAAGCCGGTAGAGAATGCGTTCCACCGGCCTCATTACCGGGTCCAGCCAGGTGTGTTCTCGGCTGAACACCCGCGCCATAAACGCACCCAGCGGCTTCGTAGTCAGGAACACCACCAACAGCAGAAAAAAAATCTGCAGCCAGCCATTTGCCGTCATCAAAATTTCTCCGGCCGCAGCATGGCGTATACCAGGTACACCAGCAGTCCCGCGCAAATGATCAGCATGATGATCGGTTCAGCATTCATAAGGTCTCAGCGCACTCGCTCGCAGAAATGCACGTAAGCGAGCGAGATCACAAAAAATAAAATCGTCACACCAAGAAAGATCGCATCCTGCATCTAAGTTCCTTCCAGTCACCTGCCGACGTATGGACGCACTCGTATTCGCGATTTCGTCAATTCTTCAACGTCCAACTGCCCCTTGTGATCTGTGTCCAAGCGGTCGAACTCTGCTTCCATGAACGTCATCCACTCTTCCTTGGAAATCTTGCCACTTTTGTTCGTGTCGATCACGAGTAATAGTTCCCTAGCCGCCTCCGTTGCAGCCGCTAGTTGCCTTTCTCTTTTAGCTTGTTCCGGCGTTGGCGGAGGCACCCCTGTTGACTTCTCGCTCTGACCTGCGTGGGCTTTGACTGCTATCGCGCCAGCGAGGAGCACGGCCGCGATTGTAACGTGAACGATCCGCCAGTGTATAAACATGTTTCACACTTCCGTTTAAGATCTCCTTTAGCCGCTGAAGCTAAAACTTGACCATAATAGCCATATCGATGAACTGCTCGTCTCGGCGCAGATCTGGAAACCAGACGGTGCTGCCTTGCGCCCCGCAGGCCGTTTGTGCGCCGCTCAGCGTCAATGACATGGACGAATTTCCGTCGGTGCAGGCATAGAACTGAGGATATCCATTGTTGGTATAAGGCACTCCCCCCGAACCCGGCGGCGTAACTCCGCCACGGCCTGACCAATAGGGCACACTGGCATGGCGATAATCGTATTCCCACCGGAACGTAATGTACTGCCGGGGCATATAGTCAAACGTAACCGACGAATCCCACGCCTTGAATGGGTCCGAAGGGTTCCCGGTAAAGTATGGGGCATTGATCGCTGCCGACTCTGCTGTCTCTCCGTTGATGGGAGGGTCCAGAACCAAATAGCGCCCTGGATTGTTGATTTGGCCTCCGCCAAGCGTCAATCCGTACCGGTCCTTCTTAAACCACATGCGGTTGTAGAGCATGTAGCCGATAAAACTCTGCTTGGGATTGATTCCCGCCTTAAAGTAGTCACCCCCGACCGATTTCGGATCTTTCTTGTCACCGAGGCAACTCACTCCTTGCAGGTACACTCCTGCCGAGGTGGTCGTGCTGGGGCCAAATTCGCAACCCATATCGCCGGTGAAGGAGAACGCCATCTTGTCCAGAGTCTTCTCTGGTTTGTCGTAATACTTGATCTCTATACTGTCGTCAGTATGAATCCGCCCGCGGTTCGGAACGTACAGATCGTCGTGCCCCAACCCATAATTGTTGGAAATGACATTCACCCACGGTCGCGGAGTCCACTTGATCTGTCCACCCAAACCTTTGCGCGAGTTGGCCGACCCGTACGACTGCCATCCGTTGATGAACCACGGCTCGATCTTTAAATGGGGATTGGGAAAAATCTGAACTCGCAGCCCATTAAAAAACCAAGGCGTATTCGAAGACACATACGACGGTTGATACGCCCAGTTATCGAAGTTGTAGTAACTGAATAGACCTATGTATGAGAGAAAAATCCCTGCGTCCACGTTGATTCCATTCAACGCGTTAATGTGGTATCCACCGTACGCCTCTGCCAGGTAGCGATAGGCAGTATCTAGATCCCACTGGCCCTTTGCGGGACTAGCATCATTCCGTGGCGTGGTTTCCGAATACATGCCAAACTGGGTCATGAATCGAGCACGCACGTTGTCAAAGTGAAAATCGCCACCGAGACCGAGTTGCTCTAACTGGATTTCGTTGGAGCGAAATATTTCGCTCGACCCGCTTATGGTGTTGTCCACCGGTTTGTTGAAATCGTAGGTGTAAGTGATATCGGCCCGTATCTCCGGGGTAAAGAATTTCGAATCGAAAGCCGCCTCTTTGGTGCGCGGATTGCCGTTCAGCCACGTCCAGTCCCAATCCGAAAAGGGATCGATCTTCTCTTTTTTCGGCGTCCCGGAATCAGCAGACGGTGTTTGCGCCAACCACCCTTTCAGTGCGGGGGTAGGTGGGGCGGTGCTGGGTGCTGCGGCGGTAGGGCCGGCAAGGTTCTCCGCGGTCACGGCCGGAACATTTGGCCCCGGACCCGTCCTCACTGGCGGCAACGCCTCTACTCGTTCCGGGTTAGGCGCGGTGCCTTTCTGTTGCTCGACCTCAGCGCGCAAGCGCTCGACTTCCGCTCGCAGTGCTCTCAATTCATCGCGCATTTCCTGCTGTTCTGTTGGTGCACCCGAACTAGAGGCGGTGCTGGAAGATGGCGCGGTGGATTGGATGGATTGACCGCCAGCCCACCCCGCCTGGAGTAGGACGAACATCGATAGAAATAAGGGCTGAAGTATGCTCTTTCGCATGATCTTCGTTCTCCAATAATTCAACGTAACTGTTGCAGTAATTACGCCCGCAAGTGTGGTAATCCTCATCGACATCGCTGCTGCGCAGAGCTTCCACGCACTCTCTCTCCCGCTCGTGGCGGATCGGAACGATCCAACAGCAGGTCGATGGCGCATTGTCGAGAAGCAACGCCAACAGGAACCAAACCATAAACGCCGTTCCGGTTAACGCGATGGCCGCGAAAGTAACTGCCACGAACATTGCTTCTGCTCCAGCACTTTACACTAGGGGCAAACATCCCAGTTAACTACTTCATGCGTAAGATTTGTTTAAGGAATTTCTAAAGATTTCGTAAAGACACGTCCTAAGTGTTAGCGGCCGAAACGTGCCACGAGTCGCGCGAGGCAACTAGCAGCCCCACTCCGCTTCGCCGGGCTGGGCAAAATACTGGCGAGAGCCCGCGCGGTCGTTGGTCAGCGATTCCAATTCCAGCAGCGCCAGACGCGCCGCCGCTACCAGTCGACTCTTCTGCTGTTGTGGCACTTCCTTCCATTCGGCGCGGCCTTCGCTGCCCTTCCCCGAAATTTCCGGTGTCAGCGCCTGCTGATAGTGATGGAAAATCTCCGCCAACCGTTCCGGTGCAACTTCGTTAATCCACATTTGATCGATCTCCCTGTCCCGCTTGCGCGGTCTCTTTTTCAACTCCACGACTATTGGACACGAGGCTGCAAAAATTCCGAATAAAGGGTCCATAAAATGTTCGTAAGGATAAAGGGCCTGTTGGTAGAAGAATTCTGTATCAGGGCATGCTTTCAGACATGCCGAAAACGATCCATCATTGGTAACTCCTTCAGGCGCTGGCTGGTAAGAGAGGGAGGGAGACTGCGGCGTTAGGAGCCGGGTTCGAAGCGGTAGCCCACCCAGGGCTCGGTAAGCAGATATTTCGGTGAGGAGGGATCACTCTCAATTTTTTTGCGCAACTGCCCCACGAAAACACGCAAGTATTCTGGCTGTTCCGTGCTATTCGGTCCCCAGATCGCGGCCAGCAGAGTTCGGTGGGTCACCACTTTTCCGGGACGCCGCGCCAGGTAAACCAGCAGATCGAATTCTTTGGGCGTGAGATGAACTTCGTGGCCCGCAACCTTGACGGAACGCGCATCCAGATTAATGGAAAAATCTCCGGCCGTGATGGCGCTAGGCTGCTCCTCGCACGCCGGAGTCCTGCGCAACTGGGCCCGGATGCGCGCCAGCAGTTCGTTCATGCTGAACGGCTTGGTGACGTAATCGTCGGCGCCGGCATCCAGAGCCTCCACTTTCGAGCGATCTTGCCCGCGAACCGAGAGCACGATAATTGGCACCTGCGACGTCTGCCGCACCTGGCGGCACAAAGCCACTCCATCGAGATTCGGCATGGCAAGGTCCGTGATCACCACGTGCGGGGTCCAGTTCTTCATCAGCTCCAGCGCCATTTCTCCGTCATTGGCTACGCGGATGTCATATCCCTGAGCCGAGAGCGTCGTCCGGAGCACGCGCGTGATCTGCGCCTCATCATCCACTACCAGGATTCGCCGGTGATCGTTAGTCATCTTTGCCTGTCATTCCCGGCCATCACTGCCGCTCACCGCATTTCCTGGGTCACGATGTGCACATCCACTGCGGGCGCTTCGCGCAGAAATTTGTGAATCGCAGAAAGATAAAAATACCTTTTCCAGCCCTTGGTGGCAGACCTGCCGAAGACAACTTGGGTGATGTGATTCTCGCGCACGAACTCTGCAACTTTTTCGGCGACGACCTTGCCTTCGGTTTTCACAACCTTCGCGCCCACGCTTTCCGCGAAACGCACGTTGTCAGCCAGAGTCCGCTGATTCTCGTCGCTTTCATCTGCTCCAGTATCCACATAGAGCACAAACAGGTCGCCATCCATCGCCTGTGCCATGCGAGCACCCCTCGCAATCAGGTACTGTGCTGCCGGATTCGAGCTGATGCACACCGCAATCTTTTCCCGCACCTGCAGCAACTGGCCGTCTTCAGTCTTTAATTCAGAAAGCGTGCGGTCTACGGCCTGTGTTACCTGGCGCAAAGCCAGTTCCCGCAGAGCCACCAGGTTTGTATTCCGGAAGAAGTTCGCCAGCGCCCGCTCGACCCGCTCCAGCGGATAAATATCTCCGCGCTTCATGCGCGTTTGCAGCGCCTGGGGCGTCAGGTCTGCCATCACAATCTCTCCAGCCCGGCGGATCACCCAGTCCGGCACCGTCTCTCGCACCTGCACGCCTGTCAGACCGCGAATCGTCGGGGCCAGGCTCTCGATATGCTGCACGTTCAGTGTGGAAAGAACGTCGATTCCCGCATCCAGCAACTCAAAGACATCCTCATAGCGCTTGGCGTGCTTGCTGCCTTCAATGTTGGTGTGGGCCAGTTCATCCACCAGCACCACATGCGGATGACGCGCAAGAATCGCGTCCACGTCCATCTCTTCAAAGATGTTCGATTTGTATTCCAGCTTCCTGCGCGGAACCGCTTCCAGCCGCGACGAAAGCTCCATGATGGGCTTGCGCCCGTGAGTCTCAACCACGCCGATCACAACTTCTTCGCCACGACTCGCCCGGCGTACGCCTTCACTAAGCATGGCGTAGGTCTTTCCTACACCGGGGGCGTAGCCCAGAAAGAGCTTGAATACTGCGGGCCGCTTGGCGGTGTCTACTTCCGCAAGCCATTGCTCGGGAGTCTTCTGCATCGCCAGTTATTCTCCACGCAACCACGACAATTGTCGAATCGATGCGCATTCCGGTTACAATCGTGCGCGTGAAAGTTCGCTCACAGCACTTGCTTCGCTATGCCGCTTGCGTTGTGGCCTCCGAACTCGTGGCTCAATCCTATCGGCGCGTCGTCCACGTGAATCCAACCACAGTGGCGTTGACCTTCTTACTGATGGTGCTGTGGGTAGCCGCGTACTGGGGATTTCGCTTTTCCGTCTTTCTCGCCATACTCGCCACGCTTGCATTCAACTATTATTTTCTTCCTCCCATCGGAACATTCACCGTCGCCGATCCGCAAAATTGGGTCGCGTTATTTGCTTTCCTTGTCACCGCGGGGATCGCCAGCCAACTCGCCGACCGCGCCCGCCGGCAAACCGCCGACGCCATTCAGCGCCGCCGCGACGTGGAACGGCTTTACGCCTTCAGCCAGCGCCTTCTCGCCACCGACAACGTAGCCGAATTGTTGAACGCGATCCCCGCCTACGTGCGCGACGGATTCGGGGCCAAAGCCGCCGCGATCTACCTGCTCAGCTCGCAGCAGGTCTATCGCACCGATCCCAAAGTGACATGGTTTCCACTTCAGGATCTTCAAATGGTGAGTTCGCGCGGCGAACCGGTCATCGATTCGCAACGCGGAATCTCTCTCACTCCTTTGCATCTGGGCACGCGCAGCACTGGAGCCGTAGGTATTGCGGGACCGGCGCTCTCCCGCGCAACTCTTGAAGCGCTGGGCAGCATGATTGGCATCGCCATCGAGCGTGCCGGAGCCATGGAAAAACTTTCTCAGACCGAAGCCGCGCATCAGAGCGAAAACTTGCGCGCAGTTCTGCTCGATTCCGTCACCCACGAATTGCGCACTCCGCTGACCGGGATCAAGGCCGCAGTCACGGGCCTGCTTTCGGATTACCACCTCGATGACGCACAGCGCAAGGACCTGCTCACCGTTATCAATGAAGAGACTGATCGCCTCGATCGCCTGGTTGGAGAAGCCACAGAAATGGCGCAACTCGACGCTCACAAGGTCGAACTGCACATGGCGCCGGTGGACATTGCTACGGTGATCGAATCTGCTGTGGAAGAGTCCAGAACAGTTCTCGCACAGCATCCAATCGAGGTAGTTGTGCCGCCGTCTCTACCCAACGTGCGCGTGGATTCCGATCGCATCGCGGAGGTGCTGAAGCAGTTGCTGGAAAATGCCGCGAAGTACTCTCCTCCGACGGCGCCCATTACGATCACTGCCGAACAGAAAGGAGATCGCATCATCACCAGCGTCACTGATCGTGGAAACGGCATCGACGACTTCGAGCAATCACTTGTATTCGACAAGTTTTATCGCGGCCGCGACCAACGCTACCGGGTGCAAGGCACGGGCATGGGTTTAGCCATCGCCAAAGCTATCGTCGAAGCCCACAACGGAGCGATCACCGTAACCAGCCAACTCGGCCGCGGCTCAGTATTTTCCTTCGAACTTCCGACTGCCTGAACGGCGCTGTTATCCGAAGTGGGCCTCAATTTTTCATCTTAGGCCGTTCGCAAGTATCCACAATCTTCGTCGGATCGATGGCGTCCTTATCCACTTGCTCTTCCAGAATTTTCCCATCTTTTCCTATCAAGAAATTCACCCGGCGCGCCGCCTTGTATTTATCCACGTAGATCCCGTACTTGCGGGTGACGTCCCCACCCCAATCACTCAGCAAGGGAAACGTAACTCCAATCTGGTCGGCGAATGCTTTATCGGCGAAGGCACTATCCATGCTCACACCCAGCACCTGGGTGTCTGTAGCGTCCAGCCTTTTTAAATCCTGCTGGAGCGCTTGCATTTGCTTGGTTCAACCCCCGGTGAAAGCAAAAATAAAAAATGCGACCACCACATTCTTCTTGCCACGGTACTGACTCAAGGAAATGTCTTTCAAGTCATTGCCGTCAAAATATTTCAGCGTGAAATCCGGCGCCATGTCGCCAACTTTCGGCATGGGCGTCACCCCGCTGTCTGCCTGTTTTCCCTGAGCCACAGCAGGAGCAACCGTTGCAACGGCTAACACGCATGAAAGCAGTGACTCTGCCAAGGCCTTCGCTAGTCTGTTCTGCATCGTGACCCCTCCTACGCGAATGATACCCCACTCGGCAACGGGACTTTGTCATCGACGCGCAAAGCAAATCGCCGATCAGGACGCCCATCAGTACTCTGTCTCCGCATGTTTCGGATTGCCCAACGGGGCCATAAACCAGTAAATTCAATCTCAGACTGGGGTCCGCACCACAGAACTAGCAATGAGCCTAGCCACGCTGAACGACGTTTTCTTTGCTGCCGGCGAGCGGAATCTCGACCACGTAATGCTCTACCGCGACGCCGGGAAATGGCTGCCGATCTCTTCCTCGGATCTTCTGCGAAATGTTGCAGGAACGGCTCGCATGCTGCAGGAGTTCGGAATTCACAAGGGCGACCGTGTTGCCATCCTGAGCGAGAATCGTTTTGAGTGGCCGACTGCCGACTTTGCAATCCTGCTGCTCGGTGCCGTTACCGTTCCCGTCTACGCCACGTTAACCCCTGAACAAACTGCATTCACCCTGCGTGACTCAGGCGCCACGGTCGTCTTTGTTTCCACCGAACATCAACTGCGCAAGGTCCAGACGATTCTCTCCCAAACGCAGATTCGGAAAATCGTCGTCATGGACCGTGTACAACTCTCCAGCGATCTAGCCACAACCTGCGTGCTGATGGATCAGTTCACAACCGAAGGGCCCCACGCTCTCGACCCTCGGACCGAATCGTTCGCCCGCTCCATTCAGCCGGACGATCTCGCCACTGTCATCTACACCTCAGGCACCACGGGAGTCTCCAAGGGCGCGATGTTGACCCATGGCAATATGGCCTCGAACATTGCATGCTCGTTGCTAGGTTTCAATGTGCATCCTGGGCAAATCAGCATTTCGTTTCTTCCTCTTTCGCACGTTACAGCCCGTCACGTGGATCTTTCCTTGCTGTACCACGGCGCAACTCTCGCGTACTGCCCCTTTCTAGAGAATCTTCCCCAAGCCTTGCTCGAGGTTCGCCCTACGATTTGCGTTTCTGTGCCCAGAGTTTACGAAAAGATTTACGCCAAGACTGAAATGCAAGCCAGCGGATTCCCCAAGAGCTCGATCTACCGCTGGGCGCTCTCTATCGGCCGCGCTAACAAGCCCGCGATTCTCGCAGGACAAACTCCTGGTTCGTGCAGTTGGAAGCTGGCGAATAGACTGGTTTTCTCAAAAATCCGCGAAGGCCTCGGAGGCCGCGTCGAAACCTTCATCTCCGGAGGCGCGCCCCTCGGCCGCGAACTCGCCGAATGGTTCGCCACCGTCGGCATCCGCATTCATGAAGGGTACGGCCTAACTGAAACTTCTCCGGTGATCGCCGTCAACACGCCGGTCAATCACCGCATCGGAACGGTCGGCAAAATTCTCCCCAACCTCGAGGTTCGCATTGCCGACGATGGCGAAATTCTGGTGCGTGGTCCGTCCGTCTTTAAGGGATATTGGAATCGTCCCGAAGAGACTCAGAGCGCCTTTCAAGACGGTTGGTTCAAGACCGGAGACATCGGCCACATCGACGCCGACGGATATCTATCCGTCACCGACCGCAAGAAAGAACTCATCAAAACTTCGGGCGGCAAATTCATCGCGCCCCAGCCGATCGAAAATTCGCTCAAATTAAATCCGCTGGTCGGAACGGCGGTCGTCGTCGGCGACAAGCGCAAGTTCGCCTGCGTGTTGATCTCTCCAAACTTTGTTCTGTTGGAAGATTGGGCTCGAACCAACGACGTTTCTTTTTCTTCCCGCGCCGACCTGGTTGCGAATGCCAAGGTCCAGTCTCTGTACGAGGAGCTTGTCGAGAGCGCGAACGAAAAACTGGCGCGCTTCGAAAAGTTGAAACGCGTTGTCCTCGTGCCCGATGAGTTCTCCCCCGACAATGGCGCTCTCACCCCGACGATGAAGCTCCGCCGGCGTGTGGTCGAAGACCGGTATCGCCGGCAAATTGACGACCTGTACGCGCAGGCGGAAATGACTTAGAGCAACCGGGCAGCATCCACCGGGCGTTAGTCCCAACCTGTGGTGACATTCTCTTCAACCGCACGTCTATGCCGTGTCCCCAAGGGGACTGTTCAGCATGATCTCGTCCGTGTGGAGGAACCAATGAGCAAGCACCTGTTGTTCGTACTGTTAGCGTGCATTGGATTGACCGGAACGTCAGCGGCGGAAGGCAAACAAACTGCGGCATTCGACAAGCTTCGTTCCCTTACCGGAGATTGGGAAGGAACCTATGCCTGGACGGGGCGAGACGCGTCAGGCAAGGCAAACGCCCAGTACTACCTCACCGGCAACGAATCTGCCGTGGTGGAAAACCTGTCTATGGATGGCAAACTCGGCATGACCAGCGTTTATCACCTTGACGGCTCCGATCTGAGAATGTCGCATTTCTGCGCCGCCCAGAACCAGCCCAGGCTCAAGGCCAGCGCGACTGATCTCGACAGCGGCACGATCAATTTTTCGTTTCTGGACATCACGAATCTTCGCTCACCGGAAACCGGGCATGTGGACGGTCTGGAGATGCGGTTTCTGGCGCCCGACCACATCACGCTGCGCTTTAAGTTTGTGGCGAACGCGAAGGAAAGCTACGAACTGATAGATCTGAAGCGGAAGAAGTGAGCGGGTCCTCGGCGATGTGGGCGAGCGATTGCATTCGCTAAAATTGGGCAGGCGGTCGACTGGAGCCAGATTCTCTTTACGTTCGAGCAGTCCTACGCGGACATTCTCATCTTGCAGCTGGCGCGAACCTGATTGCGAGTTATACGCCTGCGTCGATTGCTTTCCATTACAATTAAGGCCATGTCGGACTCATTGATCATTGCCGGCCGTTCCTTCCGCTCCCGCCTGATTGTCGGTACGGGAAAATACAGATCCTTCCAGGAGACTGCGCGTGCTCTTGAGGCCAGCGGAGCCGAGATGGTCACCGTCGCCGTGCGACGCGTCAATCTCGACCGCAGCAAGGAATCGCTCCTCGATTACATCGATCCCAAGAAATATTTCCTGCTGCCCAATACGGCCGGATGTTACACGGCCGACGAAGCTGTCCGCGCCGCGCGTCTGGGCCGCGAAGTTGGTCTCTCGGATTGGGTGAAGCTCGAAGTGATCGGCGACCAAGCCACGCTGTATCCGGACGTGCAAGCCACGCTCGAAGCCACCCGCATTTTGGTGAGCGAAGGCTTCACTGTTCTGCCCTACACTTCCGACGACATCGTCTTCGCGAAGCGTCTCATCGAGGCCGGCGCCGCGGCCGTGATGCCGCTCGGCGCGCCCATTGGCAGCGGCATGGGCATTCAGAATCAGGCCCACATCCGCATCCTGCGCGAAATGATCACGGGCGTTCCTCTCATCGTGGACGCGGGAGTAGGCACGGCTTCTGATGCGGCCATCGCCATGGAACTGGGCGCAGATGCAGTGCTCATGAATACCGGCATCGCCAATGCGCAGGATCCAGTGCTGATGGCTGAAGCCATGCACCACGGTGTGCTCGCTGGACGCCAAGCCTATCTCTCCGGCCGCATGCCGAAAAAGCTCTACGCCACCGCGAGTTCCCCGCTAGAAGGCGTAGTCCGCTAGACAGTGTGCGAGAGAAAAATAAAAAGGGCGGCCGCAGCCGCCCAAAATCACCACCCAAAGCTCTATCACATCATCGACGCGCTTTGCACGTGAATCGAATCGCCCATTACGTGCCCGGTAACCGCCACGTGATGCCCTACGTGGTCCTTAAGCGCATCCGGATTGTCCACCATCAGAACCTTCTGATCCTTGTCGGTCACGATGACCATCTTCGCGCCCGCGGCCAGGCATTTCTTGGTGCACGCCTCAGCCTTATCGTTCGCGCCCTTGGCGCCGCATTTGTCGTCACTCACCCATCCGTTCACGGTTGTGCCCTTGCCCATATCGTCAAAAGCCAACGCCGTCAGGGCGAAGACGAAACACAACGCAAGACAAACTACTAGAATCTTTCTCATGGCCGGTTTTTCTCCTTTTTATGTCCAAATCGCGGCAAGCCGCAGGTAGGACAGCAATTCTAATCGCTCATCCGGCAGCAACTCAACGCCCACCGGCCGTCGATTCACGTCCCGAACTATACCACAGCCAAACTCCCGGAATGTCACACGTCAGCCTGCTTTCCGTTTTCCGGAAAACCTGCCCCGCGCTCTTACTTTTTCGCCGAACGGGTGGCCGGGAGTGGATTTGCCGGGACCGGCGGGACGTACACATACTCTCCGGGGCGCGCATAACGCAACTGCTCGCGCGCCTCTTTCTCGATGGCTTTTTCGTCCGTCTTCAATCCCTGAATCTGCTGCGTATAGACTTCATTTTCCTTCTGCTCTTGTGCAATCCGCTTTTGCAATGACTCGAACTCTGCCCGCTTCTGCTTGTAAACAACCATGCCGTTCGCGCCAAACATTACGTGCACAAACAGCAAGCCGGCGACGGCCGCAACCGTAATTGTCGCAATGCGCCGCCGCAAGCCATACAATCGCGTCGCCAACGGCCGCGCACTCTCCATCCAGGAGACAGCAGCCGACTGGGCCTGAGGCGCTCTTCGGGCCAGGGCACGCAGTCCGTCTTGCGCACCTGGAAATGGCCGAATTTTTGCGGGATCCCTTACTCGAAAATCCATTGCTTGGCCGCCGCGCTCAACTTCTGCAGACCTGGCTTGCTTCTCGCTTCCGAGTGAACTCGCAACACCGGCACGGTCCCGGAAAGGTGGTAGCAAACCACGAACCGTCATCGAAGACAAGTTTCAATCAGTCACAGCACTTCGCTGAGATCACGACCACAGAATTCTTGTGGATCAAATTCTTGTGGATCAATGCGTAACTTTTCAGTGGACTTCTCCTTCACCTCGAACGTCAAGCGAAAGTTCTGCCTTTCGCGATAACATGAATCAACTTGGTTAAGTAGCACGGAGCGCGCAACTCCTCCCCCATCGCCGCCCGCCAACCCGTCGTGCCAAACATGATCTGGGTTAGCATGGAGAATACCTCTACGGCGCTAAACGTCTTTGGTGCTCCCGGCCGCTGGCCTGGTTGGCCGAGGATGCCTGAAAGCTGAGGGCTGATTTTATATGACCGACAAGAGAATCGTCCTCATCACAGCTGGCTCGGAAGAGGAAGCCCAGAAAATTGCACGCGCTCTCGTGGAACGCCGCCTTGCCGCTTGCGTCAATATTATTCCGCAGGTTGTATCCATCTATCGCTGGCAAGGCAAAGTGGAGGATGATCGCGAATGGCTCTTACTGGTCAAGACCACTGCGGCAGCATTCAAACAGGTCCGCCGCGCGATCGCGGAACTCCACTCCTACGATCTCCCGGAGTGCATGTGCCTGACAATTGAAGACGGATCGGCAAATTATTTGCAGTGGATTGCCGAATCGGTGACGGCCGACTAGCCCTTGCAGATGCTTGCGAATCTGTGGAAAGAAATTTAGATCGCGGTCAGTCCTGATTCCAGATCGTCGAGAATGTCCTCGACGTTTTCGATTCCCACTGAAATGCGCACCATACCGTCGGTCAGACCAATCGCCTTCCGCCCCTTCTCACCCAACCCTGCATGCGTCATCGTCGCCGGATGCGAGATCAGCGTCTCCACTCCACCAAGCGATTCTCCGAGCGAACATACACGTAATTTCTTGAGCATCTTGTTGGCATTTTTGAGCGATCCCGTCTCAAAGGTGATCATTGACCCGAAGCCGCTCATCTGCCGCCTCGCCAGTTCATGCTGCGGATGATCGGGCAAGCCGGGATAAAGCACTTTGCTGATCTTTTTATGCTTCGCGAGAAACTCCGCCACTACTCGGCCGTTGCGGTCGTGAATCTCCATGCGCGCTGCCAGCGTCTTCACTCCGCGTAACAGCAACCAACATTCAAACGGAGAAAGGATCGCGCCTGCAGCCTTCTGCAGAAACGCCAACTTCTCCGCCTGCTCCGGCTTGCTGCATACCACAACACCGCCCAGGCCATCGCTGTGCCCGTTCAAAAACTTTGTAGTCGAATGTACGACCATATCCGCGCCCAGCGCCAACGGTTGCTGAAAGTAGGGGGACATGAAGGTGTTGTCCACTACCAACTCGGCTTTCTTGCGCCGGCAGATCTGGCTGATTGCCGCCAAATCGCTCAATCCCATCAGCGGATTGGTCGGCGTCTCCACGTAAAACATCCGCGTGTTTTTGCGGATCGCGCGTTCCACGTTTTCCGCATCCGTCGTATCGACATAAGAAAACTCGAGCCCGTACTGGGTTAGAACCTGGTTAAACAGGCGCGGCGTGCCTCCATACAAATCGTTCCCACAGACCACATGGTCGCCCGACTTCAGCAAGGTCGCTACCGCATTGATCGCCGCCATTCCGCTGGCAAAAACCGGAGCCGCCACGCCACCCTCAAGCGATGCCAGATTTTGTTCCAGCCGCGTGCGCGTAGGATTCGACACCCGCGAATATTCGTATCCTTTATTCTCCCCGATCCCCTGCTGCACGTAGGTGGAACTCAGATAGATAGGGACGTTCACCGCGCCAGTCAAAGGATCGGGTTCCTGTCCATCGTGAATGGCGCGAGTCGCAAACCCAGCCTCTCTATTTTTTTTCATCCCCATCCTATTGGAAAGATGCGCGCCGCACTTAAGATTTTCTTCGTAGCCTCGGCGGTTTTTCTTAGCGTACTTCGCGGTAAGAGCTCTTACGCGGTTGAGACCAAAACGGTCTAAACGCCACCCTCGAAAATCTTCTTGGACAAATACCTCTCCGCCGAATCCGGAATAATCGTCGCCACACGTTTTCCCGGGCCCAGCCGCTTCGCAACGACCAGAGCCGCAAATGTCGCCGCTCCCCCACTCGATCCCGCGAGAACGCCTTCCCGCGCGGCAAGTCGCTTCACGGTTTCAAACGCATCCTCGTCCGTCACCGCAATCACTTCATCCGATACTGCGGGGTCATACGTCTCCGGGACGAAGTTGTTTCCGATCCCTTCTACTTTGTGCGGGCCAGGCGCGCCGCCACCCAGCACAGAGCCCTGCGTGGTCACCGCAATCGCAAGCACTCCCGGCACATGCTCTTTCATGTAGCGCGCCACTCCAGTAAAGGTTCCGCAGGTGCCGCAGCCCAAAACAATGGCATCGACCTTCCCACCCAATTGTTCAAACATCTCTACCGCGGTGGTCTCGTAGTGGTAATCGGGATTTGCCGGGTTCTCAAACTGTCCCGCCATGAATGCACGACCATCCCCTGCTACCAGCTCTTTCGCGCGCCGAATCGCTCCCTGCATACCTTCGGAATCTGGAGTTCGCTCAACATCGGCTCCGAGTGCACGCATGATGATCACTTTTTCCTGCGAAAAATTCTCCGGCACAAACAGCTTTACCTTGTACCCGCGATTCACTCCGATCAGCGCCAACCCAATACCAGTATTCCCGGCCGTAGCTTCCACAATCGTGCCGCCAGGCGCGAGCTTCCCATCCTGCTCGGCCCTTCGGATAATCCCAATGGCAGCGCGGTCTTTCACACTGCCGCCGGGATTCAAGTATTCCAGTTTGGCAAAGATGTCAGCCGAACCGGTGGGAGCCAGGCGTGTGAATCGCAGCATGGGAGTGCCGCCGACCAGTTCAGTGATGTCGTCGGCGACCCCTAAAGAGGAGACTTCAGAGTTTCTTAAGTGCACGTTACAGGGTAAAGTGGCGGCTTTGCAATCGTCAATTGCATCTTCGTGAATCGCATCACTCTGGGGTTACCTAAGGTTACGCGTTTGCAGTCTCGTCTCGACCTCTTGCGGTCAAGTTTTCGCGCAACTGATCCGATGGATGGTTGAGTATCTCACGAAGGGCGCGTATGTATCGACGCATTGTCAAACTGGCGTTGATCTGCCTGTTTGCGGATCCCAATTTTCTCAACGCGCAGGATTTCAAGATTCTTGACCGCATGGTTCAGGTCCACGGTTTCGCCTCACAAGGATTCATCTACACAAATGACAACAACTGGCTGACCATGAACACCAGTCAAGGCAGTGGAGCCTTCACCGATTTCGGGCTCAATATGTCCGCCCCGGTAACCGATAAATTCCGCGTAGGTGCCCAAGTCTACGACCGCAATCTGGGGCAACTCGGGCAGTATCATCCTTCACTGGACTGGGCAGTCGCGGATTATCGTTTCAAGGGTTGGTTCGGCATTCGCGGCGGCAAAGTAAAAACCACCCTCGGCCTATATAACGACGTCCAGGACCAGGATTTCCTGCGCACCTTCGCTCTGCTGCCTCAGAGCCTTTATCCCGCCGATATCCGGGACGCCACTATCGCCCACCTGGGGGGTGATCTCTACGGCAATCTTTCCCTCAGGCACCATCTCGGCGATCTCTCCTATACCGCCTATGCCGGGCACCGCAGTGACAGCCTCTATAGCGGCATCGCGTACATCGCTTCTCAGTACAATTTCTACTACTTGCGCTACGGTGGGCTGCAGTACGGCGGTGATCTCCGATGGAACGCTCCCCTGAAGGGCCTGTTGATCGGAGCATCGCGCATGAACGAAGACCTCACTGCCGCGGCGAACTTCATCAATCCTCTCAACCCGGGCGCCGGGATCATTCCTGACAATGAGCGTTCAAAGACGGACTGGACCAACCAATTCTATGGCGAGTACACCGTCGGGAAACTGCGCCTCGATTCCGAGTATCGCCGCTTCGTGCACGATCAAACCGACGAAGTTGCGGAGACCGTGATCCTCGGTACCGACACCGATGTACGCGGCTGGTACGTCTCGGGAGTTTACCGCGTTATGAAACGCCTTGCCGTCGGTTCCTACTACTCTCGTTACTCGATAACGCGCTCGTCCGCAGGCCCTCTTGCTCTACTGTTTCCTGACCAAACTGACACTAGCCTGCCAGCCAATCACGTCTACGACAAAGTTATCTCCGCGCGGGTCGACCTAAACAGGTTCTGGAACGTGAAAGTGGAGGGTCACTTCATGAACGGTTATGGGGACAGCACTTACCCTGACGGATTCTATCCGCAAGTCAATCCGCAGGGTTTCAAGCCCAACACAAACGCGTTAGTCATCAAAACGAGTTTTCACTTTTGACCATGAGGATGGGAAGACGAATTCAGTGGCAGTCTCTGTCGGCGCTCCTGGTGGCCAATGGCCTGATCCTGCTCGCCTCCCTGCAGGCTGTGGCAGGCAGCGTTAAAGTGATCGCCAACTCCAGCGTCAAATCAGACACAATCTCCTTGGTCGAGATTAAAAGGATTTTCTTGCTGGAAGCAAATTCCCTCGACGATGGCACTCACGTCGAACCCGTGCTGCGCAAAGGTGGACATTTGCACGAAGCTTTCCTAAGAGAGTTCCTCGACACCAATGACGACAGCCTGCAGGCTTATTACGGCACTTTGGTGTTCGCTGGAAAAGGCTCTATGCCGAAGGAACTCTCCTCCGACACTGAAGTGGTGGGCTACGTAGCAAGAACCAGAGGTGCGATTGGATACGTGAGCACCGAAACCAGCACAGAGGGTGTAAAGACTCTGACTGTTCTCAACGCCGGCAATAGCGCCCAAAGAAAACTGATTAAGCGCGTCGACCCGGAATACCCACAGACCCTCAAGCGGCTCAGTATCGGCGGAACCGTGCGCTTGGAGGTAACTATTTCACGTAAAGGCGATGTCGAGAATATCCAGCTATTGGGCGGCAACCCCATTCTCGCTGAGTCCGCTATATTTGCGGTAAAGCAATGGGTCTATTCAGTGAGTCATTCGCGGACAACCACTGAGGTCGATATCCCTTTCGATGCTCGCCCTTAAGACAGCCGGCGCCCCCTTCACCCTTCACGTCGACGAACCATCACTTCGACGAACCCCCGGAAATTCTACTTCGCTCCAACCGCCGCAGTTTGTGTCCCCGCGTAATACCCGCTCTTGGTTCGCACAATCAACTTGCCGCGCCCTTTCACCTTGGCATCGACACGGATCTGCCGGAATCCGCCGCTGGACCTCGGGTTCGTCGGCTTGTACCCTATGGTGTACTGATTGCGAATGTCGTGCGCCACCTGCCGGCTGATCTCATCCACTTGGTCCAGAGTCGAGGGAAAAAAAGCCAGGCCGCCGGTCCTTTGCGCAATCGTCTCAAGCGCACGCCTCGCACGGCGCGGATGCTCTTCATCTCCCAAAATTCCGATCGCGTACACCGAGGGACCGTTTTCCTCCTGGAGCAGTTTCACCGCCTGCTCTAGAGATTCGCGGCTGGCATTATCTTCTCCGTCGGTCACCACGAATAACACTTTCCGCTCCAGCCTGGCATTTCTCTTCAGATGCTCCGCCGAAGCCACCACGGCTCCGTACAGCGCGGTTCCACCTTTGGTGTCAATTTTCTCGAGAGCCTGCTTCAACAGCAGCAGGTCACTGGTGAAATCCTGGTCGAGATAGTATTCATCGTTAAAATTCACCACGAACACTTCGTCCTGCGCATTGCTCGCCCGCACCAGGTTCAGCGCAGCCTGGTTCACCTTGGCTCGCTTCTCTCGCATCGAGCCGGAGTTATCGATCACAACCCCCATCGCCACCGGAATGTCTTCATGCCGGAACGAAATAATCGGTTGCGGCTTGCCATCCTCAAATACCGCGAAGGCATTTTTGTCGAGATTGGTCACGATGTGCTGCTTATCATCGATTACCGTGGCGTGGAGCAGCACTTCGTCCACATCCTTGCGGATGACGTAGGTTCCGTTGTCGTCGGGACTCTGCTGCTGATCGGAATGGGCGGGAGGCGCGGTGGACGCTCCCGATTGATTCGGTGGAAGTTGCGTAGATTGCGATGGAGCAGATTTAGCAGCGTCAGGTTGAGAGTGAAAATAAACAAGTTCAGACAGGGTGCGCGCAGGAGTAACCGCACAGAGCAGGCCGATCAGAAGAAATGTAAAATTCGCGACCCGCTTATTCTTCGGGCGCGTAATACCCGGTCCTGGCATACACTCGGAGTGGCGGCAGTCCTTTCGGCGGAAGTAACTTCACTTTAATCTTACGCCATTTGCCGTCCCGCACAACTTTGCTCGGACGATATCCCAGCACATATTGGTTGCGCAGTTCGACTCCGATCTTGGTCGCGACATCGGCCAGGTCGTTGGGATTCTCCACCGTAAACGCCCGCCCACCGGTCAGCTCCGTGATCTCACCCAGCAATGCGGGGCCTAAGCGCTCTTCCTCGGTCGGAAAATACCGGTCGTAAATGCCAATGGCGTATACCATCACGTCCGCTTCTTTCACCAAAGCTTTAATTTCCCCTTCAGTGTAGCGGCTATGATTGTCCCCTCCGTCGGAAATGATAAGCAGCGCTTTCTTGGGATACTTCGCCTCCCGCATCTTGCTTACGCCCATATAAATCGCATCCAGCAGCGCGGTCCGCCTTCGCGGCACCATGAATACCAGCTTTCCCTGGATCTCGTCCACCGAACTGGTGAAATCGCTAACTACTTCGGGCTCGTCCGAGAACGTGATCATAAAGAACTCGTCTTGCGGGTTCGCTGTTTTGAAAAACTCCAGTACCGCATCTTTGGCGCGGTCCATCTTGCTGCTCATGCTCCCACTGGAATCGAAGATCACTCCTAGTGAAACGGGAGCGTCCTCGCTCGAAAAAGTCTTGATATCCTCTTTTGAATTGCCTTCGAAAAGCTGAAAGTTTTCTTTGTCGAGACCCGTCACCAGCCGGTTCATGGGATCGGTAATCGTCACTGGGACCAGCACCAAATCCACGGCCACCTTTAGCGGACGAACGTGGGTATTCAGTGTCGAAGCGTCGGGAGTCCGGTTGGCCGCTTCCTCCGTTTTCGCTTTGTCCACCACGCGTGGCACCACGTGAACATCATCGACGCTGGTCTGCGCCCAGGCGGGAAGCAGGAGGGTACAAGCTGCACACAGCGCGAATAGCACCATCGATAGGGCACTCGCAGTCGCACACAGCCAAACGAACGTGTGGTTCCAGGGTCGAACCGGGGAAGAATTCCGAACTAGGGCCTCGGGGCTGAATAGCAGGCGCCCACCCAGGAGGGCCATAAGCACCTCATTGGCCGCGATAATATCACAGCTTCGCCCCAGTGGATGCTCTTTCTTTGTCAAATGTTGGTGGTAACCCTAAAATGGACGCCCGTTCCGTCGCCCCCTTTTCAACTGCCCCAATTCCTCGAGCGCTTTAGGACATATTGCTACAATCAGAGGTCCCCATGGCTGACATTCATCCCTTCCGGGCATTCCGTTACGATCCCCATCACGTTTCTCTGGCCGATGTCGTCACCCAGCCCTACGATAAGATCACTCCTGCCCTCCAGGATCGTTATTATGCGGCCAGTCCCCATAACCTGGTTCGCATTATCCTGGGACGCCGGGAAGAGGGTGACACCGCTGAAAAGAATACTTACTCCCGCGCGGCGGCTTACTTCGGCGACTGGCGCCAGCAAGGCATCCTCCGCCAGGACACTGTTCCTTCTCTATACGTTTATTCGCAAAGCTTTACCGTCCCCGATTTGATTAAGAAAGGCTCGGCCACCGAACTGGAACGCCGCGGCTTCATTGCTCTGGGCCGCATCGAGGATTATTCCGCCGGGGTCGTCTATCGCCACGAGCAGACCTTGGCCAAGCCCAAGGCCGACCGCCTCGATCTGCTGCGCGCCACCCGCGCCCATTTTGGCCAGATCTTCATGCTCTATGAGGACTCGGGCCAGGTCGAAGCCCTTCTTGCCACCGACGCGTCTCCGGACATTGAAGTTGCCGATGAATATAGTGTCGTTCATCGGGTCTGGCGGATCACCGATGCGCGCCTGATCGATTCGGCCAGAGGCGCTATGAGCGACAAGAAACTGATCATCGCCGACGGCCACCACCGCTACGAAACCGCTCTCAATTACCGCAACGAGCTCCGCGCCTCATATTCTCATTCGACGGCTTCTTCCTCAACGCCGGAGCCCGGCACATCTCCTTATGAGTTCGTTATGATGACCTTCGTTAACATGAACAGCCCGGCGCTGCTTATCCTGCCGACGCACCGCGTCGTTCATAGTCTGGACTCCTTTTCAGAAGAAAGCTTCCGAAACTCCGCCCGCGCCTTCTTCGATGTCGAAGACGTTGACCCGGCCCTCGATGCCCACCGGGCCGCTGCGATTCTCCGTGAGTGCGGACGCGCCGGAACGTCCCTCCTAGCCGTGACCGCGAACCGCGCATTCCTGCTGCACCATCCCAATCCCAACATGGCAGCGCAGGTTTTCGGCGGACTGTCGATTCGTCAGCAAGCGCTCGATGTAGTGCAACTCCATAAATGTTTACTGGAAAAAGTTTTGCACCTCTCGGAAGAATCCATTCGAAACCAGCAGAACATCTCCTACGTGCGCGACGCGGCGGAAGCTCTCTCGCAAGTTCGCCGCGCTCGCGCCAACATCGCCTTTTTGATGAATCCCTGCCGGACGTCGCAGGTTCGTGACATCGCCTTCGCTGGCGATGTCATGCCCCAAAAATCAACGGACTTCTATCCCAAGCTACTCAGCGGATTAACCATCTATGCGCTCGATTAGAGGACGTCGCGCCAGCGTCCAGCCGGCTGTTGTCCGGGCGTCCCTCGGGCAAGCTCAGGGCAGATTGTCGCCCCCACCTGCTCGAGCCATGCCGCTGCTCAGCATTCTCCTACTTACTCTCCTGCTCTCCGCGGCCGCTCCCGAGAAACACCTCGCCGTCTACTCCACGGTCGCCAACTACTCCTTGCCGATCATGCAGCGGGAAGGCCGAGACTACGTCGGCTTGCTCGAATTGCTGGACCCTCTGGGCACGGTCAGCGCCAAATCCGAGCCTCCCCGCTGGCGTATTCACTACAACAAAGTCCTTGGAGATTTCACCGCCGGAAAGAGCCGTGCACTCGTCCAGGGACGCGACGCCGATCTCAACGGCAAATTTCTTCTGGAAAACGGACGCGGTCTGGTTCCGTTGGCCTCGCTCAACTCACTTCTACCACGCATCCTGGGAGGCCCGGCCACTTTGCATGAGGAATCTGGTCGTCTGTTCATCGGCAATGTTGCTACGCATTTCACCGCTTCGGTGTCGAGCGACGATCCGGCTCGGCTGGTCTTTCATTTCACCGCGCCAGTCAATCCATCGGTAGCCAGCGAGCCCGGAAAACTTCGTCTCAGCTTCCGCCGCGAACCCCTAACGGCGCCTGCCTCGCCCGTGCTTACCTTTGGCAGCAAGATCATCCCCTCTGCCGATTACTCTGAGAGCAACGGCGCAGCCGAAATCTCGGTCACAACCACCATCCCGCTGCTGGCGACCTTCAGTCCCGACGGCCGCACCATCACTCTCGCCCCGCCCAAACCTCAACCCTCAGCATCTGCCCCAGTGCCTCCCAGGCAGGAGACAACTGCAGTCAACGTCCCTGCAACGGCTGCGCCCAGGGCCACTCCGCAGCAAAGCAACAACCAGTCGCCGCCGTCAGCACCTCCGCCCACTTCCGCGGCGCGCCGTTATTTCGCCGTCGTGGACGCGAGCCACGGCGGCAACGACCGCGGCGAGGCCCTCAGCCCGGCGCTCGCCGAAAAAGACATCACGGTCGCCTTTGCCCGCCGTCTGCGGCAGGAACTTGAAAGCCGCGGAATCTCGACGCTCGTACTGCGAGACTCTGACGCCAACCTCTCGCTCGACGACCGCGCTTTTTTTGCCAACAGCATGCACGCAGCCGTGTATATCGCAATGCACGCCGCGTCCAACGGCCACGGCGTTCGCGTCTATACTGCGCTGCTTCCCTACGGTGGCGAAGACGACCGCGGTCCCTTTCGCTCGTGGACAAGTGCTCAAACGTCTGCCCTCCCTCTGAGCCAAGCCGCTGCGGCAAGTGTCGCCGGGGAAATGAAAAAGGTTCAGGTTACGGTCCGCACGCTCACCGCGCCCCTTCGCCCGTTGAATAACATCGTTACCGCCGCCATCGCTGTCGAAGTTGCTCCGCCCGCATCCGATCTCTCTCCCCTGACTGCGCCGGACTACCAGCAACTGATCGCCGGTGCTGTGGCCAACGGAATCGTCGCCATCCGCTCGCAACTCGGGGCCGCGCCATGATCGCCACAATATGATCAACGCAATATGATCACTACAATTATGATCACTACAATATGATTCCTCGCCACTTTTATATCGCGGTATCGATATTGCTCGCGGCCGTGCTTGGCATGACCATCTATGGATGGCATATGCGAGGACGTGCCGCCGCGACGCCCGCCGCTTCCGTGGACACTCGTCCCGTAGTCGCACCCATAGCCGGGCCCACCGAACAAGTCACGCTATTTGTCGCCTATGACGACGTCGGTATACTGCACACGCAAGCGGCCCACATTCCGCTCCCCAGCGTGCGCCAACAACGCGCCGAAGAATTGCTCCGCGCCCTCATCGCCCTGTACCTGGATAAATCCTCACCTCACCCTCTTCCCCCCGGCTCCGATATCCGCAGCGTTTACCTGGTCGATCCCGGACTCGCCGTCATCGACGTCAATGCCGCGTTCGCCGATGGTCACCGCTCCGGTGTGCTCTCCGAAGAACTTACCGTAGCGTCGCTGATCCAAACGCTCGCAGCGAATATCCCCGGCATTCTGAAAGTGAAAATCCTGGTGGAAGGTAAAGAGCGAGAAACTTTGGCCGGGCACGCCGATCTATCCGCCTTCTTCGACGTCTCTGCGGTGAGTCAATTAAGCGCGCAATTGCAATCGGTTCAATAGCTCTTCGTGCGAGTTTTCATCCGACCGGAACTTTCCGTCACCGTAGGAAACGGGAATAGAAGTAGAGGGACTGCTGTTCTGTCCGCCGAGTACAGCCCCTTAAGTATTCGGCGTAAGCTTGCGTTTAAGGTCCTCGGCAATCTGTTTGCCGTGAAAGCGGCCGTTCTCGATGAAGATTTCGTTCGTCCGCGATCCCGCGACGATCACACCGGCGACATAGATTCCAGGAACATTGCTCTCCAGGGATACCGGATCGCAGACGGGACGACACTGCTCCTCGGACAACTCGATGCCCATGCTGCGCAGAAAATCGTAGTCGGGATGGTAGCCAATGAGGGCGAGTACAAAATCATTTTTCAGGCGGATCGGGCCGCGCGGCGTGTTCACCACAACGTGATCGACTCCGATCTCCTGCACCGAACTGTTGAAGTGGGCCTCTACGTCCCCGTTCTTGATGCGGTTCTCGAGATCGGGCTTGATCCAGTACTTGACGTGATGGTGCAGCTGCGCCCCACGATAGACCAGCGTAACGCGCGCTCCGTGACGCCAAAGATCAAGAGCAGCGATGGCTGCGGAATTCTTGCCGCCGATCACCAGCACATCGCTGTCGTAGTAAGGATGGGGCTCGCCATAGTAATGGGAAACCTTGGGCAAATCTTCGCCGGGAAGGCAAAGTTGATTGGCAAGGTCGTAGTATCCGGTGGAGACGATTACTTTACGAGTGCGGTAATCATGCGGTCGGCCAGCACGGTCCGTGGCCGTGATGCTGAATTTCCCGTCCTCGCCCATCACCGTCTTAACCCACTCGTACTGGCGAACATCGAGATCGTAGTGTTCCGAGACCTTGCGGTAATACTCAAGCGCTTCTTCGCGGGTGGGTTTCTGGTTCGCGGTGGTAAACGGAATATCTCCGATTTCGAGCAATTCAGGAGTCGTAAAGAACAGCATGCCGGCTGGATAGTGAAAAAGGGAATTCACCAAACATCCCTTGTCGACAACGATCACCTTAAGCCCAAGCCTCTGTGCCTCGATGGCGCAGGCCAGGCCGGTGGGTCCGGCTCCGATGACCATCACGTCGGTGCGCATCTCGGGATGCGCAAGGGTCTCGGCCTTGGGTAGAACTTCAACATCTTCGGCAGTGAGAAACTCAGGCATGGGATTTCGTAGGGCGTGTATATATCGCCGGCGCGGTCGGAAACCGATGATTCTAGCATGCGGGACGGCAGAAATTTTCACACCACAGGCGAACGTGCGCCGCCTCACAGTTCGGCGCCTGCTCCGCGCTATAATTTGCGGTTACCTCATCCCTCGCGCTCATTCAGGAGCCATCATGTCGACTCTTACCGAACCAGCCACGCCGTCTCAAGTAAAGACCCGCATTGAATCCGACAGCATGGGAAAGATCGAAGTCCCGGCCAACGTTTACTGGGGCGCGCAGACGCAGCGCTCGCTGTTGCACTTCAACATTGGGCGCGACACGATGCCGCCGGAGCTGATCCGCGCGTTTGGCACGCTTAAAAAAGCCTGCGCGCTGGTGAACCAGGATCTGGGCAAACTGCCGGCAGACAAAGCAAAGCTCATCGCGCAGGCCGCCGACGAGGTGATTGCCGGCAAGCTGAACCAGCAGTTTCCGCTGCGCATATGGCAGACGGGCAGCGGCACGCAGACCAATATGAACGTGAACGAGGTCATCTCGAACCGCGCCATTGAACTTGCCGGCGGCGAGATGGGATCGAAGAAGCCGATCCATCCCAATGATGACGTGAATATGTCGCAATCTTCGAACGACACTTTTCCGGCGGCGATGCACATCGCGGCTGCGGATCGGGTGAAGAATGCACTGATTCCGGCCATCCGGAACGTTCACGATGCGATTGCAGCCAAGGCAAAGGAATTCAACGACGTGGTCAAGATTGGCAGAACGCACCTGCAGGACGCAGTGCCTCTGACCTTCGGACAGGAGTTCGGCGGCTGGGCCAGTCTGCTCGAGCGCGACGCCAAACGACTGGAGCAAGCCCTGGAAGGCCTTTACGACCTGGCTATTGGCGGAACGGCCGTTGGCACTGGGCTGAACACCCATCCCGAATTCGCAGAACGCGCAGCGAAAAGGATTGCCGAACTCACCGGACTTCCCTTCCGCTCCCACGGCAACAAGTTCGCTGCGCTTTCGGCGCATGACGAGATCGTCTTCGCGCAAGGCGCAATGGAAACGCTGGCCGCCTCATTGATGAAGATTTCGAACGACATCCGCTGGCTGGCTTCCGGGCCGCGCTGTGGCCTGGGCGAGCTTTCCATCCCGGAAAACGAGCCCGGTTCGTCGATTATGCCGGGCAAGGTGAATCCCACGCAGTGCGAAGCCATGACCATGGTTTGCGTGCAGGTTCACGGCGCGACGGCCGCAGTGGGATTTGCAGGCTCGCAGGGCAACTTCGAACTCAACGTATATAAGCCGGTCATCATTTACAACTTCCTGCACTCGGTCACGCTGATCGCCGACGCCTGCCATGGCTACGTCGAGTACATGATTAAGGGTATCGAGGTCGATCGCGCCAAGGTGGATTGGTATGTCAAGAATTCGCTGATGCTGGTGACCGCGCTGGCGCCGAAGGTGGGATACGATAAGGCCGCGCAGATCGCCCACACGGCGCACGTGGAGCATAGCAGCCTGCGCGAGGCGGCGCTGAAGCTCGGCTATCTGACGGGCGAGGAATTCGATGCCCTGGTACGGCCCGAGAAGATGACCCATCCGTAGCAAACCCCTGCTGGAAAGGACCACCGAGCGCAACGACGGCGTGTATATGTAGTGTATACGTGGTGTATACTATGTATCTATACGGAAAGGAGGTACAACCATGCCCAAAGCGCAGGTGATGAAGTGGGGCAACAGCCTGGCGGTTCGCATCCCCAAGGCGGTAGCCCAGCAAGCTCGGATTCGAGAAGGCGATCCGATTCTGATCGAGGCTCGGAAGGGGCGCGTCGAGTTGCGCCCTGCAGAGAGAATCCCCACTCTCGAGGAACTTGTTTCACAAATCACAAAAGCCAGCCGTTACGAAGAAACCGACTGGGGACACGACCGAGGGAAGGAAATCGTTGAATGGTAGGGCCGTACACGCCCGATGCCGGAGACATTATATGGCTGGATTTCGATCCGCAGGCTGGCCGTGAGCAAGGCCGACGACGTCCGGCCATAGTGCTGACCGATCTGGCTTACAATCGCGTCAGCGGTCTAGCTGTAGTCTGCCCTCTTACGAGTCGGCGCAAACCGTATCCCTTCGCGCTTCCCGCTCTAGTCGACAAGGTAGAGGGCGCAGTGCTAGTGGATCATCTCAAGAGCGTCGACTGGAAGGAACGCGATGCGAAGTTTCACTCTAAGGCAGACCCTGCTCTGCTGAATAGAGTCCGCGGCTACGTTGCGGTGCTTCTGAGGATCTCATAGGCCAGCAACGGCAACGGATTACCAAAGAAAACCTCAAGCCTGTATCGGACTACGACTCAGCTACTTCCGCTTCGATAATCAGTGGAGGTTCGGCCTTCTTCGGCGTCGTCGTGATCACAACAACACTCACCAGGACCAACAGCGTTCCAACGACCGTGCGCGCACCCAGCGCTTCTCCTCCCAGAAAATATCCCACGAGAACCGCTACCACCGGATTCACATACGCGTAGGTACCAACTTTGGTTGGTGCCTCGTGGTGGATTAGCCAGACGTACGCAGTGAAACCGACAATTGATCCGGCAACGATCAGATAGGTCAGCGCGAGCCATGCTTTGATAGAGACTGCCTCAACGTGAAAGCCGCGGAACTCTCCCAGCACCGCAGCCGTCAATGTGAGCAGGATTCCGCCCGCGAGCATCTGCGCTCCCGAACTCATGACTTTCGATTCGGGCAAGCGCAACTTGCGGGTAAGGACCGCGGCGAGCGACCAACTGATGCCGGCCACCAGCAGAGCGATTGCGCCGGACATTTCAATCGGCTTTTCGCCAAAACCTGCCTCGTGGCTGACGAGCACCGCAACGCCGCCAATTCCTATCAGGAGCGCGAATCCCAGCCGCAGAGTGAGCCTCTGCGTGCGCAGCACGAGTATCTCGGCAAGCGTCATGAAAACCGGAATTGTTGCCATCATGACTGCGGCAATCCCAGAGGGCACACGCTGCTCGGCCCAAAACAGCAACCCGTAATCCATCACGAAAATCAGCACTGCCAGCAATGAAGCTGATGCCCACTCGCGACCAGTGGGAGAGGGCGTGCCTTTCCCGCGCATCCAGGCATAGAGCACGATTCCAGCGGCGAAGAAGCGCATTCCGGCAAGCAGGAACGGCGGCACCTCGCGCACGCCGACCCGAATTGCCAAAAATGTCGAGCCCCAAACGAAGTAAATGATCGCGAAAGCTAACAGAATCTTCCACGCTTGGGGTCGCGGTGTCGCGTTCATCGGTCGAGTCCTAGCGGGCTGTGACAGACGGAAAACCCCGCAAACATTTAGATCAGTAGCAGGAAGGCGTGGAATCAGGTTTTACCCATAAAAAGTTCTTATGGGAACCAGTGACGTTATCTCTCATGTATTGTGGAAACGGTTGGCGGGGATGCGAAGTCACTTCTTCAGCAGGCTGGTGTGGCTGGCGACACATTGCCAGCGCCCTTCGGTAAATACCCAGGTGTCGGTGAAGCGGCCAACGTGCTCATAGGGTTTGCCCTGGTAGGTGCCTTTGGTGTGATAGATGCCGACGACCACGGCCGAGTCGGCGTACATGCTGACTTTGAGATCCTGAATCGTCAAACTATCGAGGTTAAACTGCGGATCTTTAATGTCGGCGAGGAACTTCGTTTTGTCGCTGACCTCGCCATCGTATTCCGTGTTGACGAAGTTTGCTCCGATCATGCCATCGAGCGCGCGGGAATCACGATTCACCTGCGCTTCATTCCACAGGTGTTCCATCACCAGCAGCTTGGTTTGTTGTGAATCGTCTCTGGCTCGCTGGGCCGCGGCTACCCCCGACAGAGCGATAGCCAGCAGAAGAAAGTTGGATGTCGCACGAAGCATGGTCTTGCTCGTCCGCCACATCCCCACGTGGGGCGGACGCTGCGAAAAGATAACAACCGGGCAAGACTTCGGGCCACTGAATTACGGCGAAGAGAGTTACGAACGTCACGGAGGCGGGTTCGCTATTGGGCTTCGGCTGGATATTTCTGCTGCGATCTGATGTTCTCAACCCAAAATCTTTGAGAACACCGAAAATAAAATCAGATGGGGTGTGCCGAAGGCTGATAGCCGAAGCCAGACTGCCGCTCTCAGAACGCCCAGCGCAGCAGCGCCGCGCCGACAGTGAAGCCCGCGCCCACCGAAGCCATCAGCACCATACTTCCCTTCTTCAACTTGCCCTCTTCGATGGCTGTGTTCATCGCCAACGGAATTGTACCTGCCGTGGTGTTACCGTAGCGGTCGATATTGACGATCACGCTTTCTGGACGAAGGCCGAGGCGCTCCGCTGTGGCATTGATGATGCGCAGATTCGCCTGATGCGGAATGAAAGCATCGATATCCGAACCTTTGAGGCCGTTGCGTTCGAGCAACTTCAGGCAAGCTTCAGTTTGCTTGCGCACCGCAAACTTGAAAACCTGCTGACCGTCCTGATGAACATAGTGCATTTTCTTGTCGATGGTTTCGTGCGACGACGGGTTGAGGCTGCCACCGCCGGGCATGTACAGAGAGCATCCGCCCGAGCCGTCAATTTCGTGGATGAAGTCGATCAGGCCCACGGAATCATCTTCCGCAGCCTCAAGGATCACAGCGCCCGCCCCGTCTCCAAAGATCACACACGTGGCACGGTCGGTGTAATCGATAATCGAGGACATCACGTCGGCGCCGATCACCAGAATTCGCTTGTGCGTTCCGGAAGCGATGAATTGCGCTCCCGTCTGCACGGCATAAACGAAGGCAGAACATGCGCCGGAAAGATCGAATCCCCAAATGCCCTGTGCACCCAGCTTATGCTGCACCAGGCAGGCGGTCGAGGGGAAAAACATGTCGGGTGTGACAGTGCCAACGATGATGGCGTCGACGTCGCTGGGTGCTAGTCCGCGCTGGGCAAGCGCTCTCTTGGCGGCCTCGACGGCGAGGTCGCTGGTGGCCACCCCCTTCTCGACAATATGACGTTCGCGGATTCCCACTCGCTCGAGAATCCAATCATTGGTGGTGTCGACCATCTTTTCGAGGTCGGCGTTGGTTAGAAGACGTGGCGGCACGTAGGTGCCGAGGGCGCTGATTTTGACTCTAGCGCGGATCGGTTTGATCAAAGAGGGCTCCGTTGGTATGAAACTCAGTATTTTGCAGGATTGGGAGCAGAATGTCTAACCCCACTAACCAACATATCGATGACCACTTCGGCCGTCCGGGCAGACAGAGTCGCAGATATGGTACAGCGGCAGTTCCTCCGGCAAGCAACGCGGCTTTCAACGCTCTTTTTCGTGCTGCATCCACTCGCGGATAAAATTCGGGCAAGCGACGATTCCGAAGTCGCGTCCTTCCCCACCCATGAGATATCCGAGCGCGACCCGGTCTAACTCCTCCAGATGAACCATATCGAGCAGAGGCCATAGACCGCAGTCGATGGCCGAGACGACGAGCTGGTCGAGACACGCCAAATGACCCTGAGCCAAACGGCCGGAGACGCGAATGGTGACGGTTGGGGAAACCTTCTGTGCTGGGAACTTCTCTGGAAAATTGCGCAGATTCATACCTCGACGCCTTTCACTATGTATTTGCCAAACACCCGACTACTGGTGACGAGCGTGCGGAGCATTTCTTGCGCGAAGAGTTGTAAAGGATTTGTGAAGGTTGGTCTAGGGCGGGAATTTTGATGGCAAATAAGCCAGGCACCGGGACCTCACTGCACACGCAAGAGCCCGTTACCGTTGCTTCCTTCCGGACCTGGCGGGGTTGGCGAGAATACGTCGCGTGAGACCGATGCCTGACTTGAACCATTCTAGCAAACGCGGGCAGCAGCTCTCGCAGCGGCGCTATCCCTCAGCGGCTATCATGCGGGTATACCGCCGCATACTCAACCCACTTCCAATGCTTCGAGGTTCACTTTGGCAGGGCAGCGGTCCGCGTTTCGGAAGCGAGGCCTGATATCCGCGACAGCCGGCGGGACGCCAACGCTACCGTCATGTGACCTTAGGTGCAAGAAACTGACACGAAGGCCTTCCCTCATAGACGGGAGTTGTCGAACAATATAAGTCGAACAATACAAACTGGCGATGGGATTCAGTCAGTAGCCTTTAAACACCGCTAACCATCGGTCCGTCGACATTCGATGCCGCAAGCCGCAGCACAACTCGATGTCATTCCCCTGACTCAAGCCATTAATAAATATTTTGAGGTTTCGATTTATCTGCTGGTGCTGATGGGCTTCGGCACATTAGCAAGCACCGGCGGCCTCGATTTACCGACGATCTTGCTGGCGGGAGCGGCTCTAGCTTTCAGGGGTTATTTGCTGGCTCGAAGGCGCCGCGTTGTGATTTCGGAGCGCTGGACTACTCCCCTCAGTGTCGCGTACTTCGCCTTTTACGCTGGGGACTATTTCCTGCTCTCGCGCAGCTTTTTGACTGCGACGGTACACCTTGTGCTCTTTGCCGTCGTCGTGCGCATGTTTTCGTTGAGACGCGATCGCGACTACGCAATGCTGGCGATTGTGTCGTTTCTGATGGTGCTGGCCTCGGCTGTGCTTACTGTCGACAGCGTTTTTCTGTTGTTTTTCGCCGGATTCATGTTGATGGCGGTGGCTACCTTCATTCTGATGGAGATGCGGCTCTCCGGGCGAGCCGCTCAATTTCAGGCGCGACGCCCCCGCGACGCGTACGAGCACCGTCATCTCGCTTTCTCGCTTGCGCGGGTAACTCCGGGTTTGGCGCTGATGATTTTGCTAGGCGCAGCGGCTATGTTTTTCCTGCTCCCACGCATGTCCGCCGGTTATCTCGGCGCCTACTCATTCGGAACCGATCTTTCCACAGGCTTTAGCGAGCGCGTGCAACTGGGCGGGATCGGGCAGATTCAGCAATCAGACGCTGTGGTAATGCACATCCAGATTGACGGCGATCGGCACGGCCACTACGCCTTGCACTGGCGTGGCGTCTCGTTGGCGATTTTCAACGGCACAGACTGGTCGAACCCTCCGGGGAGAGACGTGCTGTTCCGACAGCGCGATGGGGCATTCTCGATTCCCTGGTCGAGCCAGGGAGTGGCGGAGGACTCGACGGCTCTGAGTCAATTGTTTCCGGCCCGGCTCAATCGCTCCATTCATTACCGCGTGCTGATGGAGCCGATCGGTACCAACGTATTCTTTCTCGCTCCGTGGGCACGCCGAGTGAGTGGGGCGTATCGCGAATTGCGAATCGATTCGGGCGGAGCGATCTCCGATCTTGACAATCAGCGCGGCGTCAGCCTCTACGAGGCGGACTCGGACATTTCCACGCCTTCTCCCGAACTCCTTCGACGGGACCACGATTCGCTTCCTCTGTTTGCCTTGGCGTACCTGCAGCTACCCCACACACTTGATCCGCGCATTCCGCAGTTGGCGGCGCAAATCTCGGATTCCGCCCACAACAACTACGACAAGGCGGCTGCGGTCGAGAAATATTTGAAGACTCACTACGGATATACCTTGCAACTGCCGCGTTCCCCCGTTGCCGATCCCCTGGCCAACTTTCTCTTCGAGCGCAAGGAAGGACACTGCGAATACTTTGCTTCTTCGATGGCCGTGATGCTGCGAACGCTACGCATTCCAGCGCGCGTAGTCAACGGATTCCGCAGCGCGGAATTCAACGATCTCACCGGCAACTACGTGATCCGGGCCAAAGACGCGCACTCGTGGGTGGAAGCATACTTTCCCGGCCACGGCTGGATCACCTTTGATCCCACGGCACCGGGTGGCGCTGTTGAATTCCCGCAAGGCTGGAGCCGGGCTATGCTCTACCTGGACGCCGCGGCGTCGTTTTGGCGGGAGTGGGTCATCAGTTATGACTCCTCGCATCAGTACGTTCTGGGCCAATCGGTCCTGAGCGGCACGCGCAGCGCGTGGGAGCGAGGCCGCCTGAAGGCACGGCTGCGTTACGCGCAGATGCTGAATTGGGCGCGCAGGAGCCAGCGAGGCATGGACCTCGCGCCGGGACGGTGGCTTGGTAGTTCCGTGGCTCTCGCTCTGATGTTGCTTGCTCTAGGGAACGTTCGGCCTATTGCGCGGATAATCCGCACGCGCCGGTTGCGGACACATCCGGAGCGATCGCCCGATCAGGCTGCGGCGATGTGGTACGAGCGCATGGCAAAATATATGGCGCGGCGTGGAATCGCAAAATCCACGACGCAGACGCCACAGGAATTTGTCCGTGCGATTGAGGATGTGCGTTTGCGGACGCGGGTCGCTAGCTTCACGGACGCCTACGAATCCGCGCGCTTTGGGAATTCGTCCGACGATGTGAGGCGATTACCAGAGTTGTTCGAAGAGGTGGAATCAGCAACGAAAAAGTAGATGGAAAAGTACGGATCGGTTTGCCGGCCAGGTCACTCTTTGGGAAACAGCTCGTCGAAGAGTCTCTTCAATAGGCTCCGGTAAGCGGCACCGCCGTGCTCTCAAGAACTAAAAATGGTAGACCACGCCACCGCCGAGGAAGTAATTATGCTGCCTCGTCTTGTCGGTGGCGGCCAAGGGTAAGTCAGGCGTGCCGGACCAGAAGTCGCGCACCTGTCCGCGGAAGCCGAAGTGACTGAACCCGTGATGAAAGGGCCTCACGTCCAAGCCCAATCCTCCCTGAACTGCGCCCGAGGTCGAGGAAGTGCCCGGATTGGCGCCTCCATAAATCAGCGTATTGTTCTCGCTGAAGTGCCCGAGGCCTCCACCGAAGCTCACCCAGGGTGAAAACGAGGTTTCGGGAAACAGCTTAAAGCGAACCGACGGAGTAACAAATATCTGTTGGTAATCCTTCGGAACAACATCGGCGCCCGAGTTAAGGTCTTCATCGAGATTGAAGACGGCAGGCACTTCCGCTGAGATGGAATAGACGAGAGTGCCATACAGACGGCGGGCATAGTTCACTTCGAAAGTGAAGCCTTTGCCGGAGCGAACAAAAGGATTGAAATAAATCGCGCCCGCAATGCCTTGGTCGCTGATGAAGGTGCGGCCGAAAATTCCGGTTAACTCGTTTTTCTCGTCCTGCGCCCCCGCGGAATACGCCAGGAGAGAAATCGTTGTCGCCAGAACTGCCATCACCTGCCTCCCGGACATTTCTCCTCCGCTCAAGGATGCGTGACTCTCAGTTTCATTCAGTTTCAATCAGCGTAGCACCCGAAGTGGTAAATCTTTCACTCGCGACTGCTGCCTTCCGTGGTGCCTGCGGCCGGAACGATCATTGGCATAGGAGTGGCTGGCGACCGCGGGGGTTTCGACAGGAGAATGCTAAAATGGTGAGATTACATGCCGTCGAAGAACCCTACAAGTACACTTCCAAGCGAAAAGACCGTTGTCAGTTTGTCGGAAACTAGCACCCTGGAGATTCGTCCGCCCAAGGTTGGCTTCGTTAGCCTTGGATGCCCCAAAAACCTGGTCGATAGCGAAGTAATGATGGGCTTGCTTGCTCGGGGTGGGGCCGAGCTCTCGCCGCGCGCCGAAGATGCCGATGTCATCGTGGTGAATACCTGTTCGTTCATCGAGAGCGCGCAACAGGAGTCAGTCAACGCGATCCTCGAAATGGCCGCCCACAAGACTTCAGGACGAGCGAAAAAGCTGGTGGTAGCTGGCTGCCTGGTTGAACGCTTCCGCGATGAAATCCTCAAGCAGATTCCTGAAGTGGATGCAGTGGTCGGCACCGGAGAGTTGCAGAACATTCTAGCGGCGACTGGTATTGCTGCGGCCCCAGCGATCGCGCACAACAATTCTCCGTTCGTGGTCTTGAATTCGCGAGCCGAGGGCGATGCGCGAGCCACGCAAGGACGATTCTCTCGTGGGCAATGGGACGGCGCGATTGCAGATCTGCCCAATTATTTGTATGACGACGAGACGCCCCGCATTCTAGCGACTCCAAAGCATGCGGCTTACATCAAGATCGCCGAAGGCTGCGACCATCCCTGTACCTTTTGCATCATTCCGCAGCTGCGAGGAAAGTTTCGCTCGCGCCGCTTTGAGTCGGTCGTGGCCGAAGCTGAGCGACTGGCGCGCATTGGAGTGCGGGAAATTACCTTGATCGGGCAGGACACGACCTGCTACGGGGAAGACTTCGGACTGAAAGATGGGCTCGCGCTCCTTCTTGAAAAACTGGCTCAGATCGAGGACTTGCGCTGGATCCGTTTCCTCTACGCCTATCCCAACAAGATCACGGGCAAGTTGCTGGAGACGATTGGATCGCAGGAAAAGATCTGTTCCTACATGGATGTGCCGCTACAACATGCGTCGGCCACCGTGCTGAAGCGCATGAAGCGCGGAGGCGGAGCTGACTTATTCCTGCGCTCGATTGCCAAAATGCGGCGCGCGATTCCGGGCGTTACGTTGCGCACCTCATTTATCGTTGGCTTTCCCGGAGAGACTGGCAAGGAATTCGAGGAGCTCTGCGAATTCGTGCGCGAAGCTCAGTTTGACTGGATGGGAACCTTCGCGTATTCGGACCAGAAGGGGGCGGACGCATATGGATTGGACAAAAAGATCTCGGTCCGCGAGATCGAGCGGCGCCGCAAACATCTTATGGGAATTCAGCGGCGCATCAGTCGGCAGAAAAAGAACGCTCTGCTGGGACAAGAGTTCGATTTGCTTCTGGAGGGCGTGTCGGACGAGACTGACTTGCTGATGGAAGGCCGCACCGCGATGCACGCCCCCGAAATCGACGGCAAAGTTTTCGTGAATGAGTTTCCCGAGGAGAACGAGGTTCGGCCGGGCGAGTTTTATCGCTGCCAAATTGTGGATGCGCACGACTATGATCTGGTGGCAAGGATTCTTTAGCCCAGACGCTTATTCTGAATCCTGTAGTTCGAAATAGGTGCACGAACCTGGCACCCCCGAAAACCTGATCGCCCTAAACCTGGATCGCCCTGATCATGCCACGCAAGCGCGTTCTTAAGCTCCGCTGCCCGATCTGCAAGAAAGTCGTGAAGAGCCGCGACGCCGAATTCCCCTTTTGCAGCGACCGCTGCCGCACGATCGATTTGGGCAAATGGGCAAGCGGCGCCTATGTGATCCCATCGCCAGTTACGGATGCAGACGAGCAAATCCGGGAGGGCACTCCGGAGTATCGGGATGAGGATCGGGACGAAGAATAGTGAAAACTATAGTGAAAACTATGGAGAAACCCGATCGTAGCGCCGGCGTCCCGCCCGCTGTCGTGGGAGCGTCCCGTGCTACTCCGAGATGGGCGACTCTCGTGGGCACGTTCTTCGGCATCGGACGGATGCGGCCCGGGCCCGGCACGTGGGCATCGGCAGCGACCGTTTTGTTATGGGCTGCAATCGTCCCCAGTGTTCCGCCTTCATTGCGAACCGCAACTGCCATTGGCCTGGCTTTGCTGGTCACGCTAATCGGCATTCCCGCGGCCACGGAGATCGCGCGCGGCTGGGGAGAAAAGGATCCGCAGTTTGTGGTGATTGATGAGGTTGCGGGACAACTGATCGCTCTGATCGCGGTTCCCCTCACGTGGAAATCTTTTCTGGCCGGCTTTATACTCTTTCGTGTCTTCGATATCGTAAAGCCACCCCCAGTGCGACAATTAGAGGCGCTTCCGGAAGGCGCCGGAATCGTACTCGATGATGTTGCCGCTGGTTTCTACGCGCTGGGAGTGATGCATCTGTTTCTGCACCTTGGTCTTCTAAGGTAATGTGTCTTCTAAGTAGGCGAGTATTTTCCTCATGGGATTCTCCGATCGCATCCTGGGTAAGAAAAACGTGAATGGCGGGCCGCACATCGAGTCAGTGGCGCCAGTACTGGCGCTGGCGGGTGGCGAAGTCCGCATCGCCGGCTCGGGGTTGCGGCCGCAGCAGTGGCAGCGTCCGCGTGTACAATTTGGCGAAGTAGAAGGCGGCATCGTGGTCAGTTCGGACTCGTTCGTCGTCGCGCGTGTTCCTAACGGCGCGACATCGGGGCCGGTGGTGGTTGCAGCCGATGGCCACATCAGCAACGCTCACACCGTTAAGATAGCCGTCCCCATCGCCGAAAATCTGCATCCCGTGACGAATCCGGCGCTTGACGCTCAAGGCAACATCTACGCCACTTTCTCCGGCTCACGCGGGCAACAAGTTCCCATCGCAATTTTCAAGATTGACACCAATTACACGGTGAAGCCTTTCGTCGCGGAGATGATGAACGCAACTGCGATCGCCTTCGATCGCGAAGGACAGATGTACGTATCTTCGCGTCACGACGGCGCAGTTTATCGCGTGTCCCCGAACGGAACCATGACTACCTACGCCGCGGGCATGGGAATCGCCACCGGAATCGCCTTCGATCGAAATCAGAATCTATATGTGGGCGACCGCAGCGGCACCATCTTCAAGATTGGCCGTGATCAGCAAGTGTTCGTCTTCGCAACTCTGGAACCGAGCGTTTCGGCCTACCATCTTGCTTTTGGGCCGGAGGGCGACTTGTTTGTGACCGGGCCAACCACGTCCAGTTTTGACTGTGTACACAGAATTGATCCGCACGGAACAGTGGACACATTTTTCCGCGGCCTGGGACGCCCGCAGGGTTTGGCGTTCGACTCGCTGGGCAACCTCTATGTCGCTGCTTCGCTTTCCGGCAAGCGTGGCATTGTGAAGATCACTCCAGAAGGCAAGGCGAGCCTCGAAGTCGCCGGCCATGGATTGGTTGGACTCGCATTTGCTCCGGCTCGCAGCGTGATTCTGGCGACCACCGACGCTGTGCATCATCTCGCCTGGAATATTCAGGGACTGTCGCTGCTGCCGGAGTAATGCGCAGCTCTTGATCGACAGCGTGTGACCTTGTGATCGACTCTGCGTCACCCCAGATTTCATTTACACTTCTACCCGTGCACGCCGAGATCATCGCGGTTGGTTCTGAACTGCTGACACCCTTCCGCACGGATACGAATTCTCTCTACCTCACCGAGCAAATCAATCAACTGGGAGTTGAAGTAATTTTCAAGAGTGTCGTCGGAGATGATCTCAGTCGCCTGGTTGAGGCTGCGCAGCACGCGCTGTTCCGCTCCGAGATCGTCATTTTCAGCGGCGGTCTCGGCCCTACCGAAGATGATCTCACTCGCGAGGCCGTCGCGGAAGCGTTGGGCGTTTCGCTGCGGCGCGACGAAAGCGTTCTGGCCGGAATCGAGCAGCGTTTTGCCGCGCGGGGTTGGAAGATGTCCCCAAACAATGTAAAACAGGCAGACGTGCTGGAAGGTGCTACCCTCCTACCCAATCCCAATGGGACCGCACCGGGACAATGGCTGAGTGGCAAGTTCGACGGGCGCGAACGCATTGTCATCTTGTTGCCCGGGCCGCCGCACGAACTTAAAGCCTTGTTCGCAGCGGAGTGCCGTGAGCGATTGCGGGCGAAGCTGCCAGTGGCGTTCATCGCCAGTCGCGTCTTAAAGGTGGCAATGCTGGGCGAATCTCAGGTCGATGCCCGCGTGGCACCAATCTACAAGCGTTTTGCCGACGTACAAACCACGATTCTCGCCGGAGCAGGAGAGATTCAACTTCATTTCAGGTCGCGAGCCGAAACTCTGGAAGCGGCGCAAGCGCGTGTGGATGAGGCAGCAGACGCAGTGGAAGAAGAACTGGACACTGCCGTATATTCGCGAGACGGTGAGTCACTCGAGCAAATCGTCGGCTACTGGCTGCAGATGCGCAACTCCACGCTTGCAGTTGCGGAATCTTGCACCGGCGGCTTGCTGGGCGAGCGAATCACGTCCGTTGCCGGCAGTTCGCGCTATTTTGCAGGAGGCGCAATCGTGTACTCCAATGCGGTAAAGACTGAACTGGCGGGTGTCCCCGCTGACATGATCGAGCGCCATGGGGCCGTGAGCCGGGAAGTGGCCGCCGCGCTGGCCGAGGGTATTCGTTATCGCTGCGAGGCGACTCTTGGCGTCGGCATCACAGGTGTCGCCGGACCCGGTGGAGGAACTCCTGAGAAGCCCGTGGGATTGGTGTTCCACGCGTTGGCCGGCGCGAGCGGAACGGAAGTGATCGAGCGCAATTTCCCCGGCGATCGCAAGCGCATCCGTTGGTTCGCGACGACGCTGGCGCTCGACATGGTGCGAAAGAAGTTGATGTGAGGAACCCGCTTCTAGCGGCTAGAAGCTTTTTATGCGTCTCTTCGTTGCGCTCGATATCGATGACGGCATCCGCGACCGCATCGCACGCTTCCTCGATGGCGTGCGTGGGTTCGCGCAGGAAGCGCGCTGGGTACGGCCGGAGTCGCTGCACGTCACTTTGAAATTTATCGGGGAGAAGTCCGACGACGAGACCGATAAAATTAGACGAGCGCTGCAAATGATTACGGCCGACGGCTTTCGAATGAATATTCGTGGTTGCGGATTCTTTCCGGGCACGCGGGCGCCGCGCGTGTTCTGGATCGGGGTGGAGGCGGACGCGAAACTTGCTCTTCTGGCCACAACGGTTGATGAACGTCTGGTGGCCCTTAACATTCCTAAGGAGGAGCACGCCTTCAACCCTCACCTCACGCTGGCGCGTGGCGCGGGAGCCTCCACGGCGCCGAGCAAGCACAAGGCGCGCCGCGAACAAGGCGGCACCCTCCGCCAGTTGCAGGAAAGGCTTGCGGCCCTGTCAGCGCCGGAGTTTGGTACGATGGCCGCCCGCGAGTTTTTTCTATACCAGAGCCAGCTTTCGCCCGGCGGCTCAAAATATACGAAGCTTGCGGGATTCGCTCTGCATTAGCGCACTCAATGTCTCGAGTACTGTTCATCGCCACGCTGAGTTATTTGCTGGGGTCGATTCCCTTTGGATATCTGCTCGTGCGCATCTTCCGCGGCGAAGATGTGCGCCAAAGCGGTAGCGGGAATATTGGAGCGACCAATGTCTCCCGCAAGTCCCCGGCGCTGGGAGCGCTCACGCTGCTGCTCGACGCTCTAAAAGGAACCGCGGCCGTCGCGCTGGCATACCGACTCTCAGATGGAATGACTGGATCTACGCAACCCGATCAGGCAATGTCCATGGCGGCGTTGTTTGCTGTTCTCGGGCATGTATTTCCGGTGTGGCTGAAGTTTCGCGGCGGCAAGGGCGTTGCCACTGGGCTGGGCTCATTTATCTTGATCGCTCCAAAGTCGGTACTGGTGGTGGCGGCGATCTTCATTGCTGCGCTGACGATCTCTCGCTATGTTTCGCTCGCATCAATCCTCGCCGTCGCATCGTTTCCTCTGCTGGTTTATGCATTCCGCACCTATCGAGGTGCTCCGCTTACCCTGGCATTCATGACCATCACTTCACTGGTTATCATCGCCCGGCATCACGAAAACATACACCGTTTGCTAGCAGGCACGGAGAGCCGCATGGGAAGAAAGCGCACATGAGCAAGATCGCGATCATCGGCGCCGGTGCCTGGGGTACGGCGCTGTCGATCATCCTTGGGCGCAAGAAGACTCACGAGGTGCGGCTCTGGGCGCACGAAAAAGAAGTGTGCGAGAGCATCGCACAACGGCGCGTAAATGAAAAATTTCTTCCTGGCCAGGACATTCCGAAGGGCGTTATGCCATGCAATGATCTCGCCGAAGCACTCGAGAATGCCGGCGTCGTGATCAGTGTAATGCCCTCGCAACATTGCCGCCGCCTGTTTGAGTGGATGCTACCGCACCTGCGCGACGAAACTCTGATCGTCAGTGCGACTAAGGGTTTGGAGGAAAACTCGCTGCTGCGCATGACCGAGGTAATCACGCAAGTATTCAAGAGTAACGACAATCGAAGGCCCCAAATCGGTGCGCTGAGCGGACCATCGTTCGCCGTAGAAGCGGCGCGAGGAGATCCAACGGCTATCACCATCGCTTCAGAGGACGGGGAACTTGCAGGCTGGGTGCAGCGTGAGTTCAGCGATGCCACATTTCGCGTCTACACCAATGACGATCCGATCGGCGTGGAATTGGGCGGCGCGCTGAAAAATACGATTGCAATTGCGGCCGGTGTCAGCGCAGGCCTCGGCTTCGGACACAATTCCACGGCGGCTCTCATCACGCGCGGCTTGGCAGAAATGACCCGGCTGGTCGTGGCCTGCGGCGGCAAGGCGGATACCATGGCTGGCCTCGCCGGTCTGGGCGATCTGGTGCTAACCTGCACTGGCGGACTCTCGCGCAATCGCAGCGTAGGCGTGGAACTTGGCCGCGGACGAGGGTTGCAGGAAATCCTCGCAGGGATGCACGGCATGGTTGCAGAAGGAGTTTTCACTACGACGGCGGCGGTGGGACTGGCGCAGGCTCGGGGTGTCGAAATGCCCATCACCCAGCAGATGCACGCCATCCTCCATGAGGGCAAAGCTCCGCGCGATGCAATTTATGAACTGATGACCCGCACCGGTAAAAGCGAAACGCTAAGGATGTAAGTGGCGTGTCCGCTTCACGTTTTATTGGCAAACGTTTTATTGCCAAACCCGCGCCGGACGGTCACTTCGAGTGGTACTTTCGTAACGGCGAAGCGAACGGTTTTCGCCTTCCCGCGCTCCGCCCACATTAAAATCCTATAGATACCCGTGAAATCCGCCGCCACTTTAACCGCGGGGGCTCCCGATCTCCACCCGGGGAGCAGTCTGTCCTCGACAGCACCACCGCCGCTGCGCATTCCGATTTTGTATGTGATTCTCGGCGTGCTGCTTGTGATCAGCATCGTTCCGATGTATTTTTACTCGGCCCAGGTGGAGGCGATAAACCGCGACCGCCTGAAGACGAACGAGATGCTGCTGCAAAATACCGTGACTCGTTCCCTGGCCGACGATCTTTCGCAACACCAGCGCTCACTTCGGATGATGCTGGCGAACCTTTCGTCTGCGATTCAGGTGGCAAGCGGTGGCGATATCGGCCGAAAAAACATCGAAGCGCCGGAGTTGCGCGCCCTGCTGGAAAACTTTGTTTCGTCCTCGGACGATCTTGCCTATGCCACATTGCTCAACTCCGACGCCAAGGGGATCTCTGCCGGTCGCATCTCACCGGACGCCTTCCTGCAGCGTGAGCTGCAGCATGCTTACGACGCGGCCCGCGATGGCCGTGCCTACAATGGTCAGGCGCTTCAAGTGGAAGACGGCAAGATTCCGCGGACGGTTGTGCTGGTAAGCAGTCCGGTCAGCTACGGCGGCCGCTTTCTCGGCATGGTGGGCGCGGTTGTGGATTTGCAATTCCTGATTCGCCGTTTGCACGAGGTCAGCGGCGGCGGGCTGATTCCATATGTGGTGGACTCTCAGGGCCGCCTGGTCGCGGCAGGAACTCCGCAGTATGTAACGGGCCAGGACATGAAGAGCCTGGAGATCGTCCGCAATTTTGTGGACGAAGGCAACAAGGCACAGTTAGCCGCGACCAAAGAATTCGCCGAACAGGACGGTAAGACCAGCGTTGAGATGCTCGGCACCTACAGTCCGGTCACCGCTCTTGATTGGGCGGTCGTGGTGCAAAAACCGCGACTTGAGGCGTACCGCGGGGTTTACGAAATGCAGCGTACGGCGCGGCTGCTGGCAGTGCTGGCCACATTACTAAGCATCGGCGTCAGCATTTTCGCGGCTCGCAGAATTACCAATCCGCTTCAAATCCTCACTCAGTCCAGCCGTGCCTTGGCGCGCGGAGACTTTTCACAACGGGCTCATTTGCGAAGCCGGACCGAAATTGGCGAACTGGCCGAGACCTTTAACACGATGTCGGAAGAGCTCGAACAATTCGTTGAAGATCTGAAGCGGGCTGCGGAGGAGAATCGTGCTCTATTCCTGGGGTCAATTCAGATGCTGGCAGGCGCAGTCGACGAGAAAGATCCCTATACTCGCGGCCACTCCGACCGTGTTACGCGCTACTCACTGTTGATCGCAAAAGAACTCAAGCTGGATGCCGCCTTCATGGAAACACTGCAGATCTCCGCCCAACTTCACGACGTGGGTAAGATCGGCATTGAAGACCGCATTCTCAAGAAGCCGGGCGCTCTCACCGCGGAAGAATTCGAGGTCATGAAGACTCACACCACCAAGGGTGCCAACATCCTGCGCCCAGTAACGCAGCTCGCCGCGATGCTTCCCGGAATTGAACTGCATCACGAAGCTCTCGATGGCCGCGGCTATCCCTATGGCCTCAAGGGCGATCAGATTCCACTGCTGGCGCGGGTTATTGCCGTGGCGGATACTTTCGATGCATTGACCACAAATCGTCCTTACCAGCATGCGCACACTCCAGAAGAGGCCTTGAAAATTATCCAGAATCTTGCCGGCAAGCGGCTTGATCCGGAGGCAGTGGCAGCGCTGATGGCGGTCTACGGCCGCGGCGAGATTCGCATCCAACGCATCTCGATCAAGAGGGCCGTAGCTGTGGCGGCTGATGCGGCAGCCGATGTTCCTCCCACGGTTCCCGCTCCGGCGCTCTCCGCCGCAGAAGCGGCCAACCTCGAGAGATCGCGCGTCTAACCATTCTTCTTTGCTCTTCCTTCCGGAGACGACGACCACGCTCCCCTGACCGTTATAATCACGTCTAAGGCTTTGTCATGATTCAAACTTTGTTTGGCAGCACTGAAGAAAAGAAGACCGGCCTCTTCGAGCGCATGAAGCAGGCGGTGACGCGCACGCGGGAGAACCTCGCCGAACGCATTGAAGAGGTTGTAGTCTTTGGCAAGGAAATCGACCGCAACACGCTTGACGATCTGGAAGCCACACTGATCGGCGCCGATCTGGGCTCGACGACGACTCAAGAAGTTTTGGGCAAGCTCCGCGACAAAGCCGACCGTAAACAGATCAAAGATGTGCAGGAACTGAAGCGTCTTCTCAAAGAGGAACTGCTGGCGATTCTGAATGCGGCGAATACAACGCCAGTTCAAAAATTGGATGGAACGCCCGAAGTAATATTAGTTGTTGGAGTGAACGGGACGGGCAAGACAACAACCATCGGCAAGTTGTCGCAGGTATATCGATCGCAAGGCAAGAACGTGCTGCTGTGCGCGGCAGATACTTTTCGCGCCGCGGCCATCGATCAACTAGAAATCTGGGGCGGGCGCACGGGTACGGAAGTGATCAAGACGAAGCCGGGCGGTGATCCCGCAGCTGTGCTATTCGACGCGTTGCAGGCTGCCACGGCTCGGAAGACGGACTACGTGATCGTCGACACAGCCGGCCGCCTGCACACCAAGACGAGCCTGATGTCGGAGTTAGAAAAAATGCGGCGTACGGCTCAGCGCATCATTCCGGGAGCGCCGCACGAGACGCTGCTGGTGATGGACGCAACCACCGGCCAAAATGGTCTGCAGCAGGCGCGCATGTTCACGGAGTCTGCCGGAGTTACTGGCATCGTCCTCACCAAACTCGACGGCACAGCCAAGGGCGGAGTTATTGTTGCCATCTCGCGCGAACTGGGGCTGCCAGTGCGGTTTGTCGGTGTCGGAGAAAAAGTCGGGGATCTGCTGCCCTTCGACCCAAAGGAATTTGTGGATTCGCTATTCGAGTAGGAAGTGCTTCTCACCACGGAGGCACAGAGGCGCGGAGAAGACCCAGGCATGACCGTTTTTCTTGAAGTCCTGACACTCCTTCTTGCCCTTTGCCTTGCCGGGTGGTTATTGCACAGGCTTCTTCGCCCGAAAGCACCGGCAGATCCTGCTGAGGATCCGTTTTCGCTTGTTCCAGTACCCCGCGGAATGCGGCCAAAGGGAAGATCTGGCGCCGTGGCACTCGAAGAACCAAAGGAGGATAATCCATCTGACGCCTTCCCACCGCGCGAACTGTAGACTGTCGCTGTCCTTGCTCGTTTTCTTCCGTGCTCTCGGTCTCCCTGATAAATGGTGGCCTCATGCCCGACCACTCCGCTGACGACCACTTTCTCCGCCGCGCGCTCGACCTCGCGCGTCAGGGTATCGGATTAGCCTCGCCGAATCCCTATGTGGGTGCGGTCATCGTCGATACGAAGGGCAACATCGTGGGCACGGGCGTTTATACGTATAGTGGCGTAAAGCACGCCGAAGTACGCGCTCTGGAGAACGCGGGCTCGAAGGCCCGCGGCGCAACGCTGTACATCAATCTCGAACCGCATTCCTATCAGGGCCGCACGCCCCCTTGCACCGATGCCTTGATCGCAGCCGGAATTCATCGAGTCATCGCATCCATGCCAGATCCCAATCCGCAGGTGAGTGGGCAAGGTTTTGAGAAGCTCCGGGCGGCGGGTATGCACGTTGAAGTGGGGCGCTTCGATGCAGAAGCCCGCCGTTTGAACGAGCCCTTCGCTCGCTACATACGGCACAGTGTTCCACTCGTGACACTGAAGTCGGCAATGACTCTTAACGGCAAAATCGCTCCGCCAGCCGATAGGCGATCGGACCGCGCAGCAGGAACTCCTGCCGGCGGATGGATTACCGGCGAAGCCGCACGCGCTCACGTGCACCAGCAGCGTCACCAGAGCGATGCGATTCTCGTAGGAGTGGGAACGGTTCTCGGGGACGATCCGATGCTCACCGATCGCAGCGGCAATCCGCGGCGTCGCCCCTTGCTGCGCGTGATTCTCGATTCGCATCTGCGACTTCCGTTGCAATCGCGACTCGTACAGAGCGTCGCGAATGGAAATGCCTTCAACGACGACGTGCTGGTTTTCTGTTCAGCGGGAGAGGTAAGTAAAAAGGCTGAACTGGAGGCGCGCGGCGTTCGAGTTGAGCAACTTCTGCCTGCAAGCTATGGACGCCCCGATATTCGCGCGATTCTGCGTCGCCTCGGCGAACTTGAAATTACGAGTGTAATGATTGAAGGCGGAGCGACCGTCAACAGCATCGCGCTGGCTTCCGGCATCGTGGACAAAGTTTTTCTGTATTACGCGCCCAAAATAATGGTGGATGCGGGATCCGTTCCGTTCGCCTCCGGCGCGGACTTCGGCCAAATCAATGCGGTCCCGCAGGTAAAGCATCTTCATCTGCATCGATTCGGAGAAGACTTGGCGGTTGAGGGGTACTTGCGCGACCCTTACGGGGAATAAGCTCTTTTCATTTGACGCCGCCCGTCAACTTAAGGCTGTCGAAGACGCACTGAAATCCGTTGCCTTCTGGAGCGGCACACATAATGCCGACATCGGCGGTGCTCGAAGGAACCAGGTACCCCATTCTTACTGACGTAAAGTTCTTGCCGTCTTTCGAGCAAAGAGTCTCGATCGAATCCGGCTTGCGAACCACTCTCCACCAAACGGGTCCGCCTGTGGCCAGATCATTCATCGTCGACCAGTCGGAGAATTCTCGGGTGAAGACGACGCTGGCGTGGCGGGCATTGTCGAAGAATTCCGTGCCGCATTTCACCCAGTTCTGGGCGTCGATTCGAACCATCAGGCCAGCCTGGTCGTAGAGCGCTGCATACCGGCCGTCGACGCGAGCCTCAAAAACAAAATCCCCGGTGACCGGCAGATGAAAGAAATGCCCATTGTCGGTAATGTAGCCATAGAATGTTTTTCGCCAGAAGTCTGTTTTCGGACGCGCACTCACGACCACGCTACTCCCCGAGATGGTCGCCGAAGCCGGCTCATTCAGCCACTTCATGCGAGAAAGTAATTCACTCTTTGACGTCTGCCGTTCTTCAGCGAATGCTGTAGCTCGAAGAATCTTTGGTACTCACCAACGTGGCCCCGGCGACACCGAACAATTGATTTGCGAACTGGCGGCGGCTCGTATCGTGCATGTTCGTTGCTCCTACTCGTCGTTTCCGGAAAGTTGCTATCTTAAGACCAAGACACTCGTTTCCATGTCGGGAAAAAGCCGGTCGATCTCCACTAAAATGCTCTCCACCGCAATAACACGACCGCGGATTTATGATTATCAGTCTATTACGGGAGGCACCTCATGTTTACTGGCATCGTTGAAGAAGTAGGGAACGTCACGCGTATCGAACAACGCGGCGAGAATCGTCGCATCACTATCGCTGCAGAGAAGACGCCGAAGGAACTGAAGCCCGGCAACAGCATCGCGGTGAGCGGCGTTTGCCTGACTGCGGTCGACATTAAGCCGGGATCGTTTTGCGCCGATCTCGCGCCCGAAACTTGGGTGCGCACATCCTTCTCGCGCATGCACCAGAGCGCACTCGTTAACCTTGAACTGCCGATGAAGGCGGATGGCCGTTTCGGCGGGCACATCGTGCAAGGCCACGTGGATGGCGTTGGCAAGCTCCTCGCCCTGGAGCGCATCGCCGACTCGGGAAACTTCTGGCTGCGCATCGAACTGCCGCATGACATAGCGAAATACACGGTCTACAAAGGCTCGGTCTGCATCGAGGGAATCAGCCTTACCGTGGCAAAGCTTGAAGGAACGATTTGCACAATTGCAATCATTCCGCACACCGTCGAAATGACGAACCTTAACTCACTCAAACCTGGCGATCCAGTCAATCTCGAAGCCGATCTGATCGCGAAGTACGTTGAGAAGATGATGAACCCAGAACCGGCGGCAAGTTCGCTCACTGTGGAAGAACTGGTGCGTCAGGGTTTCTGACGAGTGCAAAGCTCGACATATGCCCAGTCCGCCGGGGGACAATTACAACACGCTGACTGCAGGCCTCTGCGCTGACTGCGTACACGCTCGGCTCATAGCTTCCGACAGGGGCTCGACCTTCCTGCAGTGCCAGCTTTCATTCACCGATACCAGCTTCGCGAAATATCCGCGGCTGCCGGTTCTCATATGTAGTGGATACTCACCGAACGTGTCCGGGGCGTGAGTTGCGTCTGCCTTTAACATTCGAGCTTTAATTCGTCCAGTTCGAAGAACTCTTGGACAATGGGCTCAGTGGATTTTTCCATCTCCGCTGAAGTTCCAAAAAAGATCGCATTGCCTTCGTGAAGGAAGACGACCCGGTCTGCAAGTTTCTTGGCCAGGCGCATATCGTGGGTGACAACGATGCTGGTCAGATTAAGTTGAATCTTGAGCCGCTTGATGAGATCGCCGAGCAGTTGAGCCATGAGAGGGTCGACCATGGTCGTGGGCTCGTCATACAGAATGCACTCCGGCCGCGCAGACAGCGCTCGGGCAATGGCGACCGAACGTTTCATTCCGGTTGAAAGATCCGAGGGCAGCAGATCGCGCATCTCTTGCACGCCCACCATCTTCAGCAAGCCGTCGACGATCTCGTAAATCTGCTCTTCGGATAATCCTCCGCCCTCGCGCAGAGGAAACGCCACATTCTCGCCTACGGTGAGGGAGTCGAATAACGCTCCGTTCTGAAAGACCATTGTGACTTTCTTACGAATGGCTTCCATCTGCTGTTCGGAAAAGTTAGTGATGTCCTCGCCCGCAACGATCACTTTTCCCGAATCCGCCTTCAGAAAACCCATCAGCAATTGCAGCGAAACCGACTTGCCAACGCCGCTGCGTCCCAGAATACAAACCGTCTCGCCGGGCATCACGTTGAAGCTGACACGGTCGAGCACGGCATTCTCTCCAAAGGACTTGGAGACCTCTCGAAATTCGATGTAGGGCCGCTGACCGTTTCGGGGCTGACCATTTCCGGGCTGACCATTTCCGGGCTGAGCAACGTCAGGCTGTGTGTTCTCGGGCTTAACACTGTCGGGCATGATTTATCTCTGGAAAGTCGGCTTTAACGCCGTCAGGCTCTCTCCTTTTCTGCTTCCAAATCCTCCGGCGTATTCAGATTACGGAAAATGTTGAGCGAAAATCCGGCGCCTTCCAACTCTTTTTCGTCGACCACTCGAAGGGGAACCGCACCGAACAAGCGATCGATTCGGTTTCGTCCGGCGCGCAACGCGCACTCAGCGGCGACCGCAAATTTCCTGCGGTAAACCGCGCACAGCGGTTGCCAGCGACCGCCCGCTTGCGGGACAACCACTTCGGCGTCGTGGGCATTCCGCGCCAGGTTTAGCAAGTAATCCAAGAAAGTCGCTGATACAAATGGCATGTCGACGGCGAGAATCAGGTTGAGTTCCGTCTGCGAGGCGCGCAACGCCGCGTGAATTCCGCCCAGAGGTCCGCAGTCACGGAATTCATCTTCCACGACTGGGGCAAACTCTGCAAATTTCTCGCGACTCCCCACAATGCGTGCGGCTGGGATAACGGTCCGGGCCACATTGAGCGCCCTAGCCAACAGGGTACTTCCATCCCACTCTACAAATGCCTTGTCAACGCCCATCCGCGTGCTTTTACCGCCGGCGAGGATGAAGGCTGTAACGTCGCCTGCATAGGCGTCTCCCATGCCGCGATAATACACTCTGGAGCCTCGGCGGCATGGTCCAGTTCGATATCCATCCTTCGCTCAAACTGCTTTCGACAGCGTAAGTATCTGCATCAACTCGTTTTAGTTTCGGCGCACGTCGTGACAGACACGAAGGTAACCTACCCAAGAACGTGTCTTTGGGAGATGATTTGGCTTCCGACCCCCAGGGCCCGGAAGTAACCACCATGCCGCAAAAGATCATGGATGTCCTTATGCTCGGGCGATGCTCCCACGAGTTCTCCTGGCCACGCCGCGGTACTGACGGAGACTACTACCAAGTCTGTCTGCTGTGCGCGGCCGAATATAAATATGACTGGACCACCATGCGCCGCACCCAGCGCCTGGAGCACGCCAACCCCGAAGCCATGCCCCGTCGGAATCACGCGCGGGAAAAGAGACAGTCCTGGACACCGCGAGCCCGGCGCCTGAAACTGGACACGGCGCTTCGTTACCGCGTGAATAACACGAGCACGTGGTTCGAGGGCACCATTGAAAACATCAGCCAAACTGGACTGCTGTTTCATGGGCCACGCCCCTTGCCGGTGAATGCTTTAATCGAGATGGTCTTCGAAATGCCAGAAGAAATTTCTGGCCAGAAGAACCGCAACGTGCTCTGCCAGTGTCGTGTGATCCGCTCCAAAGATGCTAAGGGGCGAGAAAAGCAGGCCAAGGCTCAGGACAAGGGTGAGGATCAGGAAAAAGCCATGCAAGGCGAACCCTGCCTGTTGGCTGCTTCCATCGTCGATTACAAGTTCGTCCACTAAGGCCTCAGCGATTAAAGCCCTGTGTGTAAACTATCCGCAATGGCACCCTTGCAGTTAAAATGCGGAGCAGCATCGTGGCCCCTGTCCGCGGACGAGTCTTAGGAGATCCGCATGAATAAACCTTGCGCAGTTCTGATCGTTCTTCTTGAGGCAGTCCTCATCTTGAACGTTGGCTGCGCCAGGAAGCCGGATGATGAGGCAATTTCCACCGACATACAAAACAGGTTCAGTCAGGACTCGGGACTGTCGACCAAGCAACTCACCGTGCAGGCCAACGACCGAGTGGTTACGCTGGCAGGCTTCGTAGACAACGATGCGCAGCGCCAGGCTGCAGCCCGCCAAGCGGCCTCGGTAGCGGGCGTGAAGGAGGTCGTCAACAACCTGCAAGTGGGCAGTGTCTCGAACCCTTCGACGCCGCCCGTCGTAGCGGCTAAGAACGCTCCTCTTACTCCGCCCAATCATGCGCCGCCCAACCATGCCGCACCTACTAAGAAACCGCATCGCTCAGAAGCGCACGAAAAGCAGGGTTACTCCTCACCGAATGATGACGCTGTGGCCGAGAACTCCCAACCGCCGGTTCCTGCAGATGACCCGCCACTACCGCAGCCTGCGCCACCGCCTCCTGCACCACCGCAACCTCAGAAGGTGACCATCGAGCAAGGGACGCAGGTTTCGATTCGTTTGATCGACAGCATCGACACCGAAAAGAACAAGGTGGGCGACACTTTTCACGGCACACTGAATACTCCTCTTTCCGCCGAGGGAGCCGAAGCCATTCCCGCTGGCACCAACATCAGCGGACACATTGTCGATCTCAGAAGCGCCGGAAAATTTGCCGGCCAGTCGCTGCTCGTGCTGCAACTGGATAGCATCACGTCAAATGGCACCAGCTACAACCTTAAGACCGACCAGTACCGGAAAGAAGGCAGTTCGCGCGGTAAGAACACAGCTGAAAAAGTCGGAGGAGGCGCGATCGTGGGCGGAATCATCGGCGCAATCGCGGGCGGCGGCAAAGGCGCCGCCATCGGCACTGCTGCCGGTGCTGGCGTCGGCGGGGGCGCACAGGCTGCCAGCAAGAGCCAGCAAATTAAGCTTCCGTCGGAAACTGTGCTGAGCTTCACGTTGCAAGCTCCCCTTACTGTAATCCGCCCACCCGATCCGAACGCTGGGCGTCAAAAGCTCGGCGATTCGCGCTAACCTGAATTGCGTAGGCAATTTCGGCTTTCCGAACATTCCGGCTCTTTTCGGCGTCCACGAATACTCGAAGGTGCCTCCCGCAAATCATCCGTATCCCCAAGAAAAATCGAGTGATCCCGCCCCGTGGTCCTACCCTCTGTTCTGACTCCGTAACATCCAAAGATATTTTGTTGGGCCGGTACGAATCCGCGTTAGAAATTCCGGCACCGATTCGGATATCCCAGCTCCTGCTTCTGTCCGAACCAGCTTGCATTTCCGCGCCATTGCGGTCCCTGGCCGTACGACAAGTACGACAAATCCTTTAAGGAGGAGCCCATGCTCCGCCTGAAGAAGTGCGCTCCCCGAGCGGGGGAGGCAAGACTGCATTTCCTCCGCTTTCTTCCCCGGGATTTCGTTTCCTGGAAATGTCAACCGCGGTACCGAAAACAAATCAGGTAGGGACAAGTTACAAGGAGAAACCGTGCACAAGAGAGCTAGATTCGCATCCGTATTGACCTTGGCAGTGCTATTCCTCGCCGGAATGGCATTGACTCAGACTGACCCTGGAGTTCAAAGTGGCAACCGCGGCACCGGCGCGGCTCTTTCTTCTGTATTGTCAAACAGCCCTTCTGGGATTCTGGCTTTTTTTACCGATGGCCAGACTCGATTCCAGGAAGTGGAGTCTGTTTCAGGCGGGGCCAACAACGGCTTGGGACCGCGGTTTAACTCAAATCAGTGCAGTTCATGCCATGCGCAACCGGCGGTCGGCGGAACAGGCGCCGCTACCAATCCTCAATTCCTATTCACCAGCAACGGGGTCGCACCTGGCAACACAACGCCGTCTTTCATTACGGCCAATGGGCCGACTCGTGAAGCCCGATTCCCGTTTTTCTTTAACAGCAACGGATCCGTCAATACCAACGCTCCTAATGGCGGGGTAGAGGACCTGTTCACCGTAACCGGCCGCTCCGATGCCGGCACCTGCAACAACAGCACCACGTTGCCGCAGCCCAGCTTCGCTACGGCCGTAGCGGAGAACAACATCATCTTCCGTATTCCCACGCCGGTTTTTGGCACAGGCTTGATCGAGAACCTTGACGACTCAACCTTGTTGAACAATCAATTAGTCAATCTCAACAATAATCTTGGGATTTCCGGCACATTCAACCACAACGGTAACGACGGCACCATCAGCCGGTTCGGCTGGAAGGCGCAGAACAAATCTCTCCACATCTTTTCCGGTGAGGCCTACAACGTCGAGATGGGCATCAGCAACCTCCTGTTCCCCCAGGATCGTCCGCTGCCGGGTGAAGACCAGCTTCAAACTGGGCTGCCCGCGAGTTGCCTGAACCTTGGCGGAGCCGGCTACCCGGAAGATACGTCCAACCCAGGATCGACGGGCCCAGCGATTCTCGACGACGTCTCAGCATTTGCCAACTTCATGCGCTTCCTGGCTCCGCCGCCAACGGGTGGGGTTGTACTGAACGGATCGAGTGTTAGCGCATCTTCGATATCCGCCGGAAGTTCCTTGTTCAACGCGATCGGATGCGGGACCTGCCACAATCCGACCCCAGGCACAACGCAGGCGTCGGGATTCACATTGTCGTTGAGCAAGCAACCAGTAAATGCCTTTTCTGATCTTGAGATCCATAACATGGGGACGGGCCTGGCGGACAACGTTTCGCAAGGTTCCGCGGGTGGAGGACAGTTCCGCACCGCTCCCTTGTGGGGCCTCGGACAGCGAATCTTCCTGCTGCACGATGGCCGCACCACAAACCTGATCACGGCGATTCAGGACCACGCGAGCCATGGCAGCGAAGCTAACACAGTCGTACAGGAGTTCTTCGACGACCTCAGCCCAACCCAGCAGCAGGAAATTTTGGACTTCCTGCGCTCGCTGTAATCTTCGAACACTGTTGGCGAGACACAAATGTGTCTCGCCAACTCTTTTCGAGTTAGAGAAATCGTCATCCCGAGCGAAGCGAGAGATCTTGGCGCTTGCCCGCAGCGGCAAGACCGGTTATGCAAAACTAAGATCCCTCGCTTCGCTCGGGATGACAAGCGTGGTTTGGTTTCACGCTGAATTTGGCTGAATTGCATTTGAAGGAGGGCTCATGTATTCGGGATTCTTACGTTTCTTGATTTTCCTCGCGTTTTCTGTATCTTTCCTGGCTTGGGGCCAAAGCAAGCCGCAGAGCGCCTCCAAAAACGGCGGCGACTTTTCCGACAACGTGCAGCCGCTGACGAAAGTTCCCGCCGGAGTGATCCTGGTAAAGGGCGCTTGGTCGAGTGCGAGTGATTCCGTGACTCCGCTGCCGGAAGGCGGCGGCGTCACCAACAATGTTTTCACCAACAACTATTTTGGATTGACCTATCCCCTGCCCGCAGACTGGACCGAGAAATACGAGGGCCCGCCTCCATCGGACAGTGGTCGCTACGTGTTGGCGCAGCTCAGTCCAACCGAAACATTCAAGGGGCCGGATCGAGGAACTATCCTGATCACCGCGCAGGACATGTTTTTCTCGCGACTGCCCGGGGCCAATGCCCTCGAGCTCGTCAACTTCTCAAAAAACAATTTGCAAGCTGACTACAAAGTAGAAATGCCTCCTACCCCGACCAAGATCGCCGATCGCTCGTTTACTTTTTTTGCGTATTGGTCTCCGGTGGCACAACTGCACTGGTATGTGTTCGCCACCGAGATTCGCTGCCACGCGGTTGAGATAGTGCTGACCAGCCGTGACACGAAATTACTGGAGAATTTAACCCTGGACTTGAACAGGATGAAAGTGCCCGCGGAGGCTAGTCCGACCGCTGGAATGGGTGGCGGCGATGTCCCAGTCTGCGTCAAGGATTACGCGCGCGACGAAAACATGATCAGCCGAGTTGACCCCATCTTTACCGAGCACCGCTTCAACCCGGTTCCCGTACGTATCATCATCGATAAAGAAGGCAAGGTAAAACACATACACTTTCTCAGCGCATTCCCAGACCAGGCAAAAGTGATCACCGATGCCCTGGGCCAATGGAGGTTCAAGCCCTACCGCCGGGAGGGCCAGGTTGTAGAAGTAGAAACCGGAATTCTGTTTGGAAGTGCGCCATCTCCGGCAAGACGTCACGCAGCGACCGGGGCAACCGAATAACTGGATAACTTGATGTAGAGCCTCCTTTTGCGGTAACGCCGGCGCCTGGCCGGCCCTTGGTTAGGGGCCTGCGCTCCCGTCCACTGTCCCTCCGGACAGTGACTTCAGTACCTTAGTCATGCCCACTCCTTCGTCTTATAATCCACTCAAGACGCAGCGATATCTGCGTTCTCAGGAAGGCGTTCGCGTGACACCATAGCCGCACCTGACGAATGCTGAGACACTCGATGGATCCAATTTACGCATCGGCGATTTTCTTCCTCGGGCTAGCCTTTGGCAGTTTTTTGAACGTGTGTATCTATCGGCTGCCCTTGGATTTATCGGTGGTGACGCCACGATCGGCGTGTCCGCACTGCAAGCGATCAATCGCTTTCTATGACAATTTGCCTGTCGTCAGTTGGCTGTTGCTGCGCGGCCGTTGCCGCCACTGCAAGGCTGGAATTTCTCCGCGCTACTTGCTCGTCGAATTGCTCACCGGCGCACTCTTTCTCGGCTGTTACGCTTGTTTCGGCCTTAGTCTGGCCACGTTGAAGTATTGCGTCTTTGGATTTCTTCTATTTGGCCTCATCTTCACCGACGCCGAGACTAAATTGCTTCCCGACACGATGACGCTGCCTGGCCTCGCCATTGGTCTCGTATTTAGCTTGATCGTTCCGGTACACGATATGGCTTCGCAGTTTCTGCCGGGAATCGTGAATCTGCCGTTCAGTGCCAACCTCACGGCTCGCATGTTCTCCCTGCTTGATTCCTTGCTCGGCGCCGCTTTAGGAGCTTCGTTCATTTACGGCGCAGGCGCGGCTTACCTGCGCTGGCGCGGAGCCGAAGGCATGGGATTCGGAGATGTGAAACTGATGGCGATGGTGGGCGCATTCCTCGGCATCAAGCTTACGATCTTTACAATCTTCGCCGCGTCGCTGGCGGGATCCCTCTTTGGATTGACTACCGTCCTCGTCGTTTGGGTCAAGCGCACTCATCGCTTCACGCGCCGTCTAGCTAACATGCAGGCGGCACGCCGCCGCGGATGGCAGTCCGCCCAAATGGTCTACCGCCATTATCAAATGCCCTTCGGCGTTTTCCTGGGAAGTATGGCTCTGCTCGCCTTATTCCTGGGCGACCGTTTCTTGAGCTGGTACGGGAGGTTCTGGTGGTAAATCTGATGACCAATCCTCTCGTGCTTCGCGCCGCGGTATTGCTGTGCGCGGCGGCCGCCGCATTTGTGGTCGCGATCTGGCTGATCCGCGCCCTACGCCGAAACATTGCCGCCGAGGCCGATTTCGATTCTTCGCCCGCACCCACCTTGGAGAACCTGCCGCTTCATCTCTATAACACCGTCATTCAACAGTTGAAGCAACAGAAGCACGAGTTGCAGGTGCAGACTCTGGCCGAACAGCGGCGGGCCCGCACCACAGAAAATTTCAGCCAGGCCGTTCTCTCCAACCTTTCCTCGGGCGTTCTGGTGTTCGGCCTTAACGGACTGGTGAAGCAGGCCAACCCCGCCGCTAAACAGATCTTAGGTTTCAACTCGCCTTCAGGCATGAGCGCGGAAGATATCTTCCGCGGCGCCGCGGTGTGTTCGTCCGGCTCATCCACCCTCGATGAGCTGGGAGAATTACGCGGACGGTTCGCCGAAGAGATCGATGCGGTTTTGCGTCAAGGTAGCAAATGCCGGCAGGTCGAGGCGGAATACACCACTCCCACCGGGAAAACGATCCGGATCGCAGTTACGGTTTCGCCGGTTCCTTCGGTCGACGGCAGCCTGCTTGGAGCCGCGTGTCTGATCAGCGATCGGAGCGAATTTGAAAGGATCCGCCATCAGCAGCAGTTGCAGGGAGAAATTTCCGCCGAAATGGCTCTGGAGTTGCGCACTTCCCTGACCACAATCGCCGGGTACGCTCAGCAGTTGGCGCGCACCCGCGATCTTGAACTTGCTCCGCGATTGGCCGCCGATATTGCTAGTGAAGCCGCTCGGCTCGACCATCACATCGGAGGCTTTCTGGCAGCCAAACGCACTGCGGCTGGCACCTAAGATGAAATGCACGCATGAGGATGAACCTATGAAACGCACCACCTATATCGCTTTCCTAATCGGGTTGTTCGCAGTTCTGCTGGGCTCTCTGGCCGCTCAAACTCCGCCGCAGGCGCCGGATCAGTCCCTGGGTGACTATGCCCGTAAGGTCCACAAGGATACCGACAGCGCCAAGGCCAAGCCCAAGGTTTTTGACAACGACAACCTTCCTAAGGACGACAAGCTGTCGGTCGTCGGCCAGCCGGCAGATGGAGCCAGCGTTCCTCCTTCTGATAGCGGTGATAAATCTGCCGCCGCGGCCGAGACTAAAGAGGCAGCCAAGCCCGCTGCTGCAGCTCCCGCTAATGCGGCCGACGACGAACAGGCCAAGAAACAGGCAGCATGGAAAGGGTGGCAAGAAAAATTGGGAGGACAAAAGGAGCAGAACGAGTTAGCGAACCGCGAACTCGACGTACTGCAGCGCGAGTACCAGCTTCGCGCCGCCGAAATGTACGCCGACGTTGGCAACCGCCTGCGCAACTCTGCTCAGTGGGACAAGCAGGAAGCGGAGTACAAGCAGAAGATCGCCGACAAACAAAAGGCCGTGGAAGAAGGCAAGCAGAAGCTTGAAGACATGCAGGAACAGGCCCGCAAAGCCGGAGTTCCTGCCTCTATGATCGACTAAGCTTCATGCCTTCGCATAGGCGCAGAATTTGCTTCTGGTGATGCCGTCCATGCAGTAGATGAAACTTTCTCCACTGCGTGGCGGTCAACGGCCCCAGAATCGGATGGTCGAGCAGGAGCGTACTGGGTCCAAAGCGCGCTTCGCATTGCGCGATGATCGCGTCCATGGCAACAATCTTATCCCCAAATTCCTTTCGCACTGTGTGCGCGGGTAACCCCTTTGGCTGTGTCACCGCGGGCGCTTTTCGCCCCGTTGGCAGGTAATTGAATCCGAAGACCACCAAAGTCCGCCAGCGTTGCTTGATTGAAGCTCGTGTGGCCAGTGGTTTGCCGCCATCCCGCACCCTCTCAAATCCCTTGATCGTTCCGGTGTAGGTCAGATACAAATGTTCCAACACCTCCGAAGCGCACCACTTATTTTCGGGATGCCAACTCAACTCCTCGCTGGACATGCCTTCCACAGCCGATTCTAGGGCTCGCTTCAATTCTTGCAGACGGGAATCCATGGCACTACTCTCGCGTTTCCGGGCACTTCAGGTAGAATGTTGCGCGACATCAAATACCCCAGTTATATCAGGAAGGTCGCTATGAAAATGCGGACCTTTGTTCCGCTAGAGATCGCTGCGGTCACCACAATCCGCGCAGCGAGTATCGAAACCAGTGCTGGGAGAATTGTATTCGCGCGACGAGCGCGAGGCCGAATGACAATCTCGGCCGCCCTGCTCACCATCGTCGCTCTGCTTGCTGCCTGCGAGTCCAACCCAGCAAGGCCGCCGGAAGCCAAGCCGGAACCGAAACCTCCCGAACTTCTCACCGGGCGCGCGGCCTTTCAAAAGGTTTTTATCGCGGCGCGCAACTACGCTGCCGATGTGAAGCCCTTCCGCATCGAGTCCACTCCGTCAACCGACGGCAACGGACGTGACGGCAAGTCGGCGATCTGGCGCGCCAGTTTCGCCTCCCCAATGCAACACGGCGTAAAACCTTTTATCTGGTCCGGCAGCAACGCCCCCGATGCTCCTTCGCGCGGTGTCTCCCCCGGCAACGAAGATACCTATAATCCAAACAATGCGTCCACCCAGGTCTTTGACGTAGCTTTCCTCAAAGTGGACTCCGATCAGGCGTTCACTGAGGCGCAGAAACACGGTGGCGACAAAGTTATCGAGAAAGATCCTGCGACTCCCGTGATCTACGTCTGTGACTGGAATCACAACACCAATGAACTGACCTGGCACGTGATTTACGGGGAATCGCGCGACACCGCAAAGCTGACGGTCGCGATCAATGCCTCGACCGGCGCATTCATTCGTGTGGAGAAATAGGGCTTGCCGCGTCGCACAGTCCTGGAACGAACATATCTAGCATTTCGTAAGTGCTATTCTTGCTTCTCGGCCTGTTTCATTTGGTCCTCGAGGGATGCGAAGAACCGGAATACGGCCGCGGCGGAGGCAATAGCGCCTTTGAGCACCTGGGGTTCCCCGAAGGAAATAATATCCTGGACAGAATATTGCAGACGGAGACGGTCGGCGGCGCACTGGGCACTGAGCAACTCTATTTTCGCGGTGCGGAGGTCGGAGCCTAGGCGGGCAATTTCCGATTGTCTTCTGGCCTCATCGCTTAACATCCAAGCTCCCTCACTTCAAACTGTTCGCTGTGCGCGCCTGCCGGAGCCACTTTTATTGGGGAGGGCGGCGGGACAAATCACCCGTGACTCCGGCAGACACAGCTCTGGAATAATGCTATCGCTAACGTGAATACATTATACGTTGTTAGTTATACATAGTCAAAGCAACCGGGGCCAGGTAATCATCACAGTCGATGCGGAGGCGGACCGTTGCCCAGACAACCAGATCCTCAACTCGAACAGCGCATCCTTGACGCTGCCTGCCGGCTGTGGTCCCGGGGAGGCGAAAAAGCCCTCACCATGCGCGGCGTCGCCAAGGCGGCCGGCACTACCACCCCCACCCTTTATGAGCGATACCAGGACCGCGACGATATTCTGCGTGCAGTGCGAACCGAAACGCGCGCAGAACTCTTCGCTGCGGTCAGCCCCACCCGGTCCCTCTCACAGGCTTGTCAAAAATATCTCACCTTCGCCGTGGAGCATCGGCACGCCTACGAGGTGCTTTTTGATGGATTCGCGCAGCCGCCATCCCTGCACGAGCCGTGGCCAACGTTCAACCTGATGCGCCTACGACTGGCGGAGCGCCTGGGAGGCTCGCCTCGCAAACATACGCGCCTCATGCTCTCGGTATGGTCGCTCATGCATGGCACCGCGATGCTAATGCTCCGAGGAGGCGTCACCGAGCCGCTGCGCACACAAATGATCCACGCCTGTCTGGACGCGGTCGAAGCTATTGTGGGAGAGGCTGTCCGTTTGAAGAGCAGGCCGTGTTCTGGCCCCAAGTGGCCCGCTCATTTGATTTTAGGGGAGGCTGCCGAAAGCAAGATCGGCAGACGTTGAACCCAACTCGCCGGAATTCGTGCCGATTACCGCAGCGCTGATGTCACCCGCGACAGTTAGTTCGGAGCGGTTTCCATTTTCAGACGCTCAATCGCCTTGTGCGCGTCCCCTGCCTGAGGGCCATGCGGCAGTATCTTCAGATAGCTCTCATATTCAGCGCGAGCATCGTCCAGAATTCCCAACTTTTCCAGACACACCGCGAGCCGGATCGTCGCTATCGCGTCATTGTCTTTGTAGCGCAACGCGTCCCGATAGCGTTCCTCGGCGGCGCGATAGTTCTTGCGCTTGAAGTAGAAATCCCCTACTTCGACGTTTTTCGCGGCCTTGTGCGGATCCCAGCTGCGTAACTCGGTGATCCCACCGCTGCTCAAGGTGTCCGCTTCAGCGTTAGCAACCGCTTCCGAACTTTGTGGGTGTGCCTTCGCGTCGTCGGCGGGAGCGCTCAAATCCACCTGCGCATCTTTGCTTGAGCTTTCGCCCACGCCCGGAGGTAAGTCTTGAACCTGCACTCGATCCGAACGCGGCGGGGTCAATGGGGACGACTTTGGCGCTGAGGACGGCGGAACGGGCTGCGCCGGATCGTCTTCAGGAAACCTCAGTTCATCTGGTGTGGCGGGTTTCGGAGAGTCCGACGGCGCAGGCTTCGCGCCGGCATTCTGTGCGGATGAGTTCGATTGCGATCCACTCGGCGGAGGTGTTCCCGCGCCGGAACCTGTACCGCCTCCCTGCTGCGCCCCTGCTGACGCTACAGCCATCACAAAAATAAATACGAACACCCTTCCATTCATGCCTCTTATTTTACTTCGTCCATACGGCGCAGGTGACGTATAGGAAACAAAAAAGCAGGCCGCTCAAGGGGGAAGAATTGAGCGGCCTGGTTGGCGAAGTCCTCCGGAGAGGACGGGGAGAAAACCACTTCGACTACATCGATGACGGGTTGTTCTGTCCACCCGCCGGCGTCGACGGAGTCGTGTCGCCCACGGTGTTAGTCATGAGACGAACATCCACGCGGCGGTTATCCGCACGGCCTTCTCGGGTCTTGTTGCTCTCTACTGGCTTATCCTTGCCCAGCCCGATCACATAAATCTTGTGAGCCGGCACGTTGTACTTCGACGCCAAATACTGAATTACCGAGTTCGCGCGGCGCTGGCTCAGATCATAGTTGTACTCCGCTGAACCGACGGAATCCGTGCTGCCTTCCAAGGCAATAATGTATCCCTTGGTGCTGGAAATCGTTCCGGCCAACTGGTCCAATGCCTCTTTGGCCTTGGGGGTCAAACTGTCTCGGTTAAAACCAAACTTTACCGAGGTCTCGGCTACCGGGCGATAGTTGTCCAGATTCGCCACGGTGTTAGTGAGGACACCGACGCGGTTGTTCGCTGCATCAGCCATTTGCTGCGCTGACGCCGCGGACTGGCCAGCGGCCATGGCCTTCTGCTCCACATCGGCCGTCTTAGCATTTACGGCTTGAATTCCGGCTTGAGCGCGGGCATCGACATCTTTGATGTCCTTGCTGTTCTTCGCCGTGAGGTCATCGAGTTCGTTGGTCTTGTTGATCAGCGGAGTGGTCTGTTGCTTTACATAGTTCTTGCTGGTGCAGCCGACCGTTGCCGCCATACCGACTGCCAGGAAAATCGCTAACGAAGTGCGGGTCATTGGAAAGACTCCTTGATTTCTTGTCTCACCGCCTGCGGGTACTCCCGGGGCGTAAATTTTGGCAAGTTGCATGCCTGGGAAGTCGCTAATTCCTACAAATCCCAGTCTCTAGTTTTGCACGGGACGGGCCAGTTTGCCATACAGTCCATTCCGAAAATAAGTATATACGTTTTCAACCAGTTACGGCCGCAGGACCCGAAAATGCAGAAAATTGCGCCACTGTGGCAGACGAAAACCCAACATAATTCATGGAAAATTTATACGGCTAAGCTCGGGTTCTGTGAACGCAGGGTGGGGGGTAGAAGAAATGCCGCACCTCCTCATCCAATAGAATAAAAAGAACGCGATGGACCTGCTTCAGAAAATCCGTACCATTCCCACCGAGCCTGGCGTTTATCTCTACAAGAACGCTGAGGGCGAAGTCATTTACGTAGGGAAGGCAAAGAACCTCCGCAGCCGCGTAGCCAGCTACTTCCACGAGGGCCGCTGGGAAGATTCGAAAACCGGCACACTGGTGCGCGAGGCCGTCGATGTCGATTACATCGTGGTCGCAAACAATAAAGAGGCGCTCGCCCTCGAGAACAATTTAATCAAGCAGCGCAAGCCACGATTTAACATCCTGCTGCGCGACGATAAGACTTATCCCTATGTAAAGCTCACGCTCAGCGAGCGCTGGCCGCGGGTCTACGTCACGCGGCGCCTGCGCAAGGATGGTAGTGCGTACTACGGTCCCTACTTTCCTGCCAATCTGGCGTATCGTATCGTCGATTTGATCCACCGCAATTTCCTGATTCCATCCTGCAAGGTTGATCTGACGCGTTTTCATCCGCGCCCCTGCCTCCAGTACTACATCAAGCGCTGCCTGGGCCCTTGTGTGGAGGCTCTAACCACGCCGGAGGCTTATCAGGAAGCGGTTCGCGATGTGAAACTGTTTCTGGAAGGTCGTCCCACGGATTTAAGTCGCTCGCTGCACAACCGCATGGAGCAGGCGGCCGCGGCCGAGGAGTATGAGCGCGCGGCCCGCTATCGCGATTTGATTTCTACTGTCGAGCAGTTGCAGGAGCGCCAGCGTATCGCCGCCGCCGTAGGCGACGATGCTGACGTCTTCGGATATCACTACGAAAACGGCATGCTCGCGGTGAATCTATTTCACATGCGTGGCGGCCGCGTCGTCGATCGCCGCGAATTCTTCTGGGAAGACCTGCCGGAGTTCGCAGCGCCTCAGGAAGCTGAACCCTCCATTGAACCTGTGGGGACAGCCGCCCTCGTCTGTCCAGGCGAGCAAAGCTCGACGGTGCATTTGGCTGGCAGTGACACGGAGCTCAAAAGGAAATCAGGCCGAGAGGAGCTCGGCACGGACGACCGAGAGACTGCCCCGAGCCTGCCGAAGGGACGATCGTCCCCACATGAGCCGGAAGAGTCTGACGCATTCAATCCCGGCGAGTTTTTCTCCGCACTCTTGAAACAGCTCTACATCGCACAGCCCTACGTTCCCCGGAATCTCTACGTCCCCGTCGATTTCGAAGATCGTGAAACTTTAGCAGAGCTACTCTCCGATCAGAACGCAGACAAAAGCTCCCGCACCTCGCGGGTTCACATCCTGGTTCCGCAACGCGGCGACAAGCGAGCGCTCCTCGACCTCGCCAGTACCAACGCCAAGCAATCTTATGATCAGCGTTTCCGCGTGCTGAAGCCCAACGCCAGAGCCATCCAGGAAGAGTTGCAGGAAGTGGTCAGCCTGCCTGATCTGCCCAAACGCATCGAGTGCTTCGATATTTCGCACATTCAAGGCTCGGAGACGGTCGCCTCGATGGTGGTGTGGGAAGACGGCAAGATGAAGAAGTCCGACTATCGCAAGTTCATCATCCGCACCGTCGACGGCGTCGACGATTTCGCCTCCATGCGCGAAGTCGTCACGCGCCGCTACAAGCGGGTTCAGCAGGAAGAAAAACCGATGCCCAGTCTCGTGCTGATCGATGGCGGACTTGGCCAACTGCACGCCGCTGCCGAGGCTCTAGAATCGATCGAGATCATTAACCAGCCGCTGGCAGCCATCGCGAAGCGTGAAGAGATTCTCTACGTTTACGGGCAGGAGAAAGATCCAATCGCGCTCGATCATCACTCGCCAGTACTGCACTTGATTCAACTGATTCGTGACGAAGCTCATCGTTTCGCCGTGACCTTCCATCGCAAACGCCGCCAGATGCGCGACCGCTCGACCGAACTTCTTGAGATCCCCGGCGTAGGCGAAAGTACAACCCGACGTCTGCTCCAGCATTTCGGTAGCCTGCAGGCGGTAAAGCAAGCGGACCCAGCCGCGCTGTCAGCGGTTGTAACCCGGGTTCAGGCGGAAGCGATCAGCAATCATTTTCGCAAGTAGTCGGCGAGCTTGGCGTCGAGGGCCGCTTCTTCTTCTGACTGATTTATTTTTCCTTTTGGTCGCACAGCAAACCAGACGACGATTCCGATCATCCCGCACCAGCCCAACAAGCGAACCACCGCGCCAATCCTGGTGTCATAGTCGAGAACGCCGAGGTTTGTGAAGATTCGATAGAAATCGTGCTCGGCAAATTCAGGGTCGCCGGTCGTGACCAGAGGCAATACCTGCGCTCGTGCGTCGGCCATGTAGGTTGCCGTGTAGAGCCAGTTCTCGAAGAAAAAGAACAGGCAGAAAACGAATCCAGCGGTCTCACGGCGGCTAAAGAAATAGGCCGCCAGAAGAAACGGCACAAGCCACTGCAGCAGCGTTCCTCCCCAAAGGCAAGGAGTGGGGCCGAACCATCCGAAAAGACTGTGGCCGCCTTCGTGGACAACCAAATTGGCGCTGTCGATGAAGAGGAATCCGCCGTGAGCCGAGAATGCATAAGCAAGAAATCCGACGTAAAAGACGAGCCACGCCATGAGCGCGGGACGGGAAACCGGCTGCCAGCGTCTATCGAAAATCGGCTTGTCGAAAATCAGTTGCAGGGACTTGATCATATGGCGATCTTTAATTCTAGGGATGTCGAGACACGCATGACAGATTACGAAGGAGTCGCGTTGTCGCAGATCCCTGAGTTTGTTGCTAAAGTGTTGTCACGAGTGGAAGGTATCCCTGGCCAACAAAAACTCGGGGCACTCATTGTGACCGGTGCCAGTCGCGGGATCGGCGCGGCCATAGCCACGCTGGCAGGCAGCCGCAGATTCTCCGTGGCAGTGAATTTCTCAACCGGCGAGGCGGAAGCGCGGGCCATTGCTGCTCAAATCGTTTCTGCCGGAGGCCGCGCCTGTGCGATTCAGGCCGACGTTGCTCACGAAGAAGAAGTGGTTCGGCTCTTTGAGACCGCCGAGCGCGAGTTAGGGCCAATCAAGGCCTTGGTCAATAACGCGGCCATTACTGGCGGCTTTTCGCGAGTGGAATCGGTTAGCCCAAAGACTCTCGCTGAGGTTATGGCTGTAAACGTTACAGGTGCTTTTCTGTGTGCCCGCGAGGCCGTGCGCCGCATGTCAACCCGCCACGGCGGAACGGGCGGCGCGATCGTAAATATCTCCTCCCGCGCGTCGCGAACGGGTTCCGCCGGCGAGTGGGTCCACTACGCCGCATCGAAAGGTGCGATCGACAGCTTTACGATTGGGCTGGCGCGTGAGGTCGCAACCGAAGGAATCCGCGTGAACGCCGTTGCTCCCGGGCTGATCGAAACCGGACTGCACGCCGCCAACGGTGCGCCCGATCGGTTGGATCGGCTCGCCGCAACCATCCCCATGCAAAGGCCGGGAACGCCGCTCGAGGTAGCTGAAGGAGTTCTTTGGCTGCTCTCTCCCGCCGCGTCGTACACAACCGGCGCGATTTTAGAAATTGGCGGCGGGCGTTGATTTTCCGTCCCGGACTTCAGGCGGTCCGCACGTGCTGCCTCAACTCTTGCCCGCTGCCTCGCGGGCCCGTTGTAACGCGCCCACAACCGGCTCAACCACCTGCGGGTTCAGGTCGATCGGCACTTCGAATTTGCGAACCTCATTGGAAAAACTTTCGCGCACTCGGGAGGAATGCCGAAAGACGCCGCCCACCATGGCCAACGGGACGCTGGACACATCCTCTGCGAATGATCGGCGAACGAGTGACCGGCGAACCACGATCCCGGCAAGCTTTGCAAGTTCGTCACCTGCTTGGGTGAGGACGCGCTGTGGCAGGGCATCGCCGGCGTCAGCAACAACTACGACCGCAGGCAACAACGCCGCAAAATCCGGGCTCGAGTTTGCAGTGCGCACGAACTCGTCGAGGGAATGCAGCTTCCAAGCCGCTTTCAGTTCGCTGAAGAGCGGCAAGGCCTCTGCAGCGGATTGAGCATTTTCTTGATCCTGAGCATCTTGGTCGATCGCGCGCAAAAGCGCGCTGACCGCGGTTCGGCCAATCCAGTGAGCCGAACCTTCATCGGAAATTGCGTATCCCCAGCCGCCGGCCCGAGCGGTCCTTCCCTGCGCATCCCGGCCGTAAGCGATCGAACCGGTGCCGGCAATGATGATCACGCCCGGCCCCTTGCCAAAGGCGGCGGCCAGTGCGATCTCCATATCGCCCACAACTTCGATTTCCCCCGGAATCAGCTCTGCGACCATTTCGCGAACTGCGTCGGCCACTTCTTTGCGCGCTGCGCCCGCGGCGCCAATGCACGTCCGCTTGACTTGACGCGGATCAATTTTGGCGGCTTGACAGGCTTGACGAATCGCCTGATGCAGCGCCTCACGTGCACGAACCTTTCCCACTCGCGTAATATTACTGGGCCCCGCAGTCACGATTTCCAACTGGTGCGCTTCGTCTTCCACAGCACACGTCGTCTTGCTTCCGCCGCCGTCAATGCCCAGATAGTAGGCCACGGGTTAGTTCTATCACAGGAAAGTTCGAGTTCTTGCGGGTTCGCTGCGGAAATATAACTTTCTACTTCTCTAAAGCTGCGTCCATAAAGACGCACTCGCGCAGGCTGCAGATTGCCGCGATAATTGCATGCAGATAAACATGCAAATCCAAATAACCGAACTCAACGACAATGGCGATGTACGCGGCTTCAGTTTTTCTACGCCACCCGAAGCACTCGATTTCCTGGGCCGAATTGCAGACCTGCATCTAGCCTCCACCGCTCCCGGGGCGATTCGCGGCAATCACTATCACATGCATAAGCGCGAGGCCATTATTTTCCTGCCGGGGACAGCCTGGTCGTTGCACTGGGATGAAGGCGAAAACGCGCTCGTGCAGCACCGCAGCTTTGACGGCGGCGCCGCAGTGATGGTGCTGGTTTCTCCCGGCAACTCCCATGCGGTGCGCAATGACGGAGAAGCAACGCTATGGCTCGTAGCATGTTCCTCCGAGCCCTACGATCCCGCGACAGTTGTGGCGCGAAGGGTTGTATAGGAGAAATATATACCGGCAGAACGCATGGGCCTCGACAAACTGGATCTCGCGATCATCGCGCTTTACCTGGTTGGGATCACGCTGTTCGGGCTCCGCTTCCGCAAGCGGCACCGCTCGCTGCGCGACTATTTTCTTGCGGGACGCGATATTCCATGGTGGGCGATCGCGCTCTCCATCGTTGCGGCCGAGACCAGCACGCTCACCATCATCAGCATCCCGGGACTTGCCTACGACACCAACCTCACCTTCCTGCAAGTGGTCATGGGATACATGGTGGGACGCGTCGTGATCAGTTTTGTGCTGCTCCCGCATTATTTCCGCGGCGATCTTTATACAGCCTATGAATTAATCGAACGGCGCTTTGGGCGAGGACTGCGGTCGCTAACCGCTGGCCTCTTCCTTCTGACTCGCGCCGCAGCCGAGGGCGTGCGCATCTACGCCGTTTCGATTGTGGTCTCGATCGCGCTCGGAACCGGTGAAGTGGCTTCGATCGCCATCATCACTGCATTGACGCTCATCTACACATTCGAGGGCGGCCTGGCCGCAGTGATTTGGACCGACGTTGTACAAACCGTGATCTACGTCGGTGGAACGTTGGTGGGAGTGGCGACCATTCAGCACCTTGTTCCCGGAGGATGGACCGCCATTCATGCCGCTGCAGCCAGCGCCGGCAAATTGCAGGTGTTTGATTTCAGCGGCAACTTCTGGCTGCCTTACACGTTCTGGGCCGGGGTCATCGGCGGCACAGCATTCACCACCGCGAGTCACGGTACGGATCAACTTTTTGTCCAGCGACTGCTGGCCGCACGCGGGCAAAAGCAGTCTGCCGTGGCGCTCATTTCAAGCGGGGTGGCGATCTTTTTTCAGTTTGGATTGTTCTTGATGGTAGGAATAATGCTGTGGGCCTTCTACCGCATGCCCTCGGCGACTTTCGGAAAACCTGATCGAATCTACCCCACGTTCATCGTCAGCCGGATGCCGCACGGAATTTCCGGGCTTCTGATTGCCGCCGTTCTGGCTGCGGCCATGTCGAACTTGAGCGCGGCACTCAATTCGCTGTCTTCGAGCTCAATCATGGATTTCTACGTGCGCTTGCGTCCGCACGCCGACGAGCGTACCAAGATGCGGCTATCCCGCTTAGTGACCTTTGGTTGGGCGATGGTGCTTTTCGGGTTGGCAGTCTTGGCATTGCACAAAGTGGGTCGCGTAGTCGAAGTGGGTCTGCAGATTGCGTCCGTGGCGTATGGAGCGCTGCTCGGCGTTTTCCTGCTGGGGGTTTTAACCAAGCGAGCCAATCAGCGAGGTGCGATGTTCGGGATGCTTTTCGGCTTTAGCATGGAATTGTATTTGTGGAGCACCCACGTCCCATGGACGTGGTGGGTGATGATTGGAACCGCAGTGACGTTTGCGGTCGGATACGTGGCCAGCCTGGTAATTCTGGAGTAGTCTTCATCTTCGCGACCTCCGCGGATTTTCTCCGCGAACTCTGCGGTCAAAAGCCTCTTTGCCTTCTGGGTGAGCACAAGTAGGAGAGCACAAGTGGGAGAGCACGAGCCGCCTCTCACGTATACTGGCACACTCCAATCATGCCGGAGTTCATCCAGCGTACGACGCAGCGACCGGAGCTTGCCCGCGATCTCGGCGTAAGCCATGCCTCTGCCGTAGTTGTGGGCACCATCATCGGCAGCGGAATTTTTCTCGTTCCTGCGGAGATGATGCAGGCCGTTGGCTCAGCCAAGCTGGTATATCTGGCGTGGCTGGTGGGCGGGCTGCTGTCTTTCTTTGGCGCGCTCACTTACGCAGAACTCGGCGCTATGAAGCCGCAGGCGGGCGGTGAATATGTTTACGTCCGCGACGCTTACGGGCCACTGGCGGGTTTTCTCTACGCCTGGACATGGTTCGTTATTGCCAAACCCGCGTCCGTAGCCACAATCGCTACGGGACTGGTGCGCATCCTGGGCACGTTCCCGATCTTTTCGTTTTTCCCTGCCAACGCGATCACCGTTCCCTTCGCCATCACCTGGGGCCAGATGGTCGCGATTGCCGCAGCGATTCTCATCTCACTATTGAACTATGCGGGAGTCAAGAAGGCCGGTGAGTTTCAACTCGTATTCACGGTTTTGAAGGTCGTGATTATTCTTGGCATCGTGGCCGTTTGCTTCAGTGGCGCCGGCAGCGCAGGCGCTCGCGGTTGGAGCAACTTTGCCGGGACCTTTACGGGAGCTAAAGGAGGGATCGCCGGATTCATGGCCGCGCTGGTTGCGGCGCTGTGGGCCTATGACGGATGGAATGACCTGAACATGGTCGCCGGCGAGGTCAGACGGCCGGAACGAAATATCCCAATCGCGCTAATCGCGGGCGTGGCCACAGTCGGCTTGCTGTATGTGCTGATGAATGCCGCTGTGCAATACGTGCTGCCTGCGGATGCCATTGCCATGTCGCCACGGCCCGCCTCTGACGCAGTCGCCCTGGTCATGGGGCGCATGGGCGCAAGCATCGTCTCTGCAGGCATGGCGATCTCGATGCTGGTCACGTTGAACGGCACGATCATGAGCGGTGCTCGCGTACCATTTGCCGTCGCCCGCGATGGGTATTTTTTCTCCGCTCTCGCGGAAGTACACCCCCGCTTTCACACGCCATCGGTAGCGATTCTATTGCAAGCCATGTTGTCGATCATTCTTCTGCTGCTAGGAGGAAATTTCCGCCAGCTTTTTTCCCTGGCTATCTTCGCGGAATGGCTCTTCTATATGATTTCTGGCAGCACAGTCTTCATCTTCCGCTGGCGCGATCCGCAAGCTCCTCGCCCCTATCGGATGTTTGGTTACCCTTTCGTCCCTGCTTTGTTTATTGCCGTGGCCGCCGTTCTTCTCTACTACACTTTTCGCGGAGACTGGCCCAACTCGCTTTATGGATTGCTAGTGATTCTGGCTGGCATGCCGGTTTTCTCCTGGTTTTCGTGGCGACGCGTAACGCGCTAGGTTGGGAATCCCTCCGTCGGCGATCGAGAGGATCCGCCGGGCGTTTCTGGCTCACGCGCTCTTTTTTCGTTTGTCCAGTTATCAGCATGAATCGACAGGGTTAATCTGTTGAGAGTTAAATTGGCACCAAGAATCCGCCCTTCCCTTCAATTCCAGAATTTTGTTACGAAAAACGAACAAACCCGGATGCTGATCACAGCCATCCTTATCCCCACAGCCCAATTTGGGCCAGTTTCCGTAACCGATCCTCAATGGTTACCTTAGGTCAAGAGCCGTGGACACATTTACCCGCTATTCTTTCTCTAATAAGGTGAAAACTCCAGCCCAAGTCCGCTCCCTCGGCTTGGATCCCCTTGGAGTGCAATGGATGGCTATGTATCAACAGGCTTTTCAGCTCGGAATTCTGCCCGAGCGCAAGATCGACAAGCGCGCAGTCGCGACCGGCTACACGTTCCTCGTGCTGGTAATTCTGCTGCTGATTAACCTGGGGCTTGTATTTCCAGACCGCATCCAATTCAAGCAGTATCATGTCACCGCTTTAATTCCGCTTCCAGCCCTAAAACCTGAGCCCGAGCCTGCGCCGGCTCCCGTCGAAGTGAAACCAACGGTAGCAAAGGTGATTCCGCGAACGCCGGTTTTCGAGCAGCCGAAAATCATCGCGCCGCCCGTTCATCACGAACCCAAACCAGAACCAGTGGAAGCGCCTAAAGTCCTGATGAACCAGTTCGCCGCTCCTCAATTGAAGATCGCTAACAATACGCCGACTCCAAGGCTCTTGCACACCGGAGACTTCGCCGGCAGCTCCGTAGCTCCAACAGTCAATGCGGCCGTGGAAAAGGTGCAGACCGGAGGCTTCGGCGATCCGAACGGTTTGAAGGGTACCGGCAAGGAAGCTGCCAAGCTGTATGCAGCCCAGACCGGTTCGTTTGATTTGCCGATAGGGCCGGGCCAGGGTAACGGAACGGGCGGAGCAAAAGGCATCCAGGGTACGGTGGTCAGCGCCGACTTCGGCAACGGGATCGCCACAACCGGCAGTGGCAATGCACGAGGCGCTATCTCGACTGGCGGATTCGGACCCGAGCAAGTGGTTCATACCGGGCCGAAGGTTGCACAGGCAGATTCTGGACCGGCAACCAACGCGGTCGAAATCACATTCAAACCAAAGCCCGTTTATACCGAGGAAGCCCGCAGCCTGAAGCTGGAAGGCGAGGTTTTACTGGAGGTAGTGTTCAACGCCGATGGAACGCTGTATGTGAATCGGGTGGTGCGCGGCCTAGGTCACGGCCTGGACGAGGCCGCAATGGCGGCCGCCAACAAGATGCGCTTCAAACCGGCACTCCGTATGGGGCAGCCGGTGGATTCGACGGCAGTAGTGCACGTTCTCTTTCAGATGGCGTACTAACGAGTGGATGTTGATTGCGCTGTCACCGAACAATTCGCATTTGTGGCCCGGCGTTTGCTAAGCAATTGAGAAATCTGCAAACGCGAACACGATTTGTCGAAAAGACAATCGTTTAAGTATTGGAGACAAGAGTTATGCGTATCTGGAAATGGACCTTCGCAGCCGCGTTCGTGGCGGTAACCGCGGCTGCGCAGCAACCGACGCAATCGCAACCCGCGCCACAATCCCATACTACAGCTCCTACTTCGACATCGCTCTCGACTGGCGATGCGGTCCCATCCGTCGAGGGAAAAGATTCTCAGACAGTCTCGGAAAGTCCCTCAGCGCAGCAGACGCCCCAGCAGACCACCCCGCCTGCGCCAGCGGCGACTCTTTTGCCTCCGCCCGTCACCATGGATCAGGTTGTTGATCGCTTCATCGATCGGGAACACGATCTCATGAAGGCGCTGGCCAGCCGCACGCCGGTGGTTGAAACCTACATCCAGAATCTGCGCCCGGATGCGCAACTCGGCTCGGTACCCAGCGAAGATCACTACTTCCTTGGCCGCATGGATATGGGCGAAACCGTCGACCGCCAGGACTACCTGAAAGATGACGGCCATGGTATGGAGTCGCGCCTGATGGGCGGCTTCCAAAAGCTTTTCAAGATGCAGTATCAACCCCTCGGCTTTTCCTGGATGGTCTACGCCGACCGCTCTGACTTCGACCGCGCGCACTATGAATTCCATTATGTTCGCCGCGAATTTCTTGGCGATATTCGTTGCCTGGTATTCGACGTCAAGCCCAAGAAAGATTCCGGTAGAGGTCGATTCCTTGGCCGGGTCTGGGTGGAAGACCAGGACTTCAACATTGTCCGTCTGAATGGCACCTACGCTCCAGCCCCGCGGAATGCTTTCTTCTTTCACATGGATAGCTGGCGCCTGAACTTGATTCCGGGGTACTGGGTTCCTGCTTACATCTACAGCGAAGAGGGCGACTTCAACGCCGGGGCAAAAAATAAGATCGCCTTCAAGGCGCAGACCCGAATCTGGGGCTATGAACTCAAAAGAGAGGCCAAGGACGACGAGCTTACTCAGATACGCGTGGACAGCGTGAAAGATGAAAGCGCCACCGCACAGGATGCGTCTCCGCTGCAGGCCGAGCGTCTGTGGCAGCAGCAGGCTGAGGACAACGTCGTTGACCGCCTGACCAACGCTGGACTTCTCGCTCCAGAAGGCGACGTGGATCGGATCCTCCAGACCGTGGTCAACAATGTCGCGGTCACCAACAACATCGATCTGCTGCGGCCGATACGCGTTCGCGTGCTGCTCACGTCTCCGCTCGAAACCTTCAGCGTGGGGAACACCATCGTGATCAGCCGCGGATTGGTTGACGTACTGCCCGACGAAGCCAGTCTGGCGGCCATCCTGTCGCACGAACTCGCACATATCGTGCTCGGGCACAATCTGGACGGAAGGTATGCATTTAACGACCGCATGTTGTTCTCTGACGATTCCACATACGGCAATCTCGGCTTCAAACACATTCCAGAAGAAGAAACAGAGGCCGACAAGAAAGCCGTCGAGTTACTGAACAACTCGCCTTACGTGCAGAAACTCGATAACGTGGGTCTGTTCCTGAAGGCTTTGCAAAGCCGCGCTGCTCAGCTCAACGCTCTCTTGACCACGCACTTGGGCAATCCGCTGGGACAGAATGGAACAATCACCCGGCTGCAGGCCCTGGCGACCAAGGGCCCGGCTCTCGATAACAACAAACTGGACCAGGTTGCGGCTCTCCCGCTCGGAGGACGCGTCAAGGTGAACCCCTGGAACGATAAGGCGGAGATGGTGAAGGCGGCTCCGGTTGCCATCACTTCGGCGCGCGACAAGATGCCCTTTGAAGTGACGCCATTCTATCCGCGGTTGACCCGCTTCGGCTCGACTACACCGAGCGCGCCGCCTACCACTGCTGTCAACTCGAAACCTGGCAATTAAGAAGGCTCTCCAACAAGTTGCACTAAGACGCGGGCCGGGATCCGGAATCACCTTCCGGGATACCCGGCCTTCGTTTCTTTGTCTTATGTGGGGACAGCCGCCCCCGGCTGTCCGCCGGGCGTAGCCCGATTGCGCTGCGCACTGCTGATCAGGTCTAGTTCTGTTTGTTCTTCCCCGGCAGCCCTGCCGGATTCTCATGCGTCCGTTCGCGAAAACTTCCACGCATTCCCGCCGCGAGCTTCACGCTCGATTCCCCGAACTTATCGCGCAGCCGGTCGGCCGCTGCCAGCGCGTCTTTCCACCGTCGCTGGCGTCCACCTTCGAGCAGATTAAGCTGCTCCGCCCTCTCCTCGAATGACGACGCATGCACTCCCAGCAGCCGCACCTGTGCACCTTGCTTCCAGTTCTTGCGAAACAACATACGAATCTGCTCGAATATTTCGCCATCGAGTTGCGTAGGCTCGGGCAGGGAGTGAGCGCGCGTGATCGTGGTGAAATCTTTGTAACGCAGCTTGAGCTGGATGGTGCGCGCATGCAGCTTCGCTTCCCGCAGACGCCTTCCCACCATCTCTGAAAGCCGCATCAGGGTGGCTTCGAGCTGGCTGGCGTCCGCTGTGTCTTCATTGTAAGTGTGCTCGTGGCTGATGGATTTGGCTTCCGTATCGGCCCCGACTTCGGAATCGAACCATCCGCCTGCATCCTCTCCGCGAGCCTTACCGGCCAACGCCAGTCCCCATTTTCCGAACCGTTCTTCCAGTTCCGCTTCCTCGAGCCGCGCCAGGTCTCCCACCTTCTTGATCCCCAGCTCGTGCAGATGGCTCTCCATCACTTTGCCAACACCGGGAATCTCCCGCACATCGAGCGGCGCGAGGAACTTCGATTCTTCTCCGGCAACAATCCACAGCACGCCATTGGGCTTGGCTTGCCCGGATGAAACTTTGGCAATCAGACGCGATGATCCAATGCCGATCGAGCAATTCAACCGCGTCTCTTCTTTCATGCGGCGATGCAATTTGTGCGCAGCCTGCAGCGGCGGGCCGTGCAGCCGCGCGGTCCCCGTCATGTCGAGATACGCTTCGTCGATCGAAGCCATCTCCACCTGCGGAGAGAATGCGGTCAGCACCTGAAATACTTTCTCTGAGCATTCGCGATAACGCTCCGGGTGCCCGTCGACAAAGATGGCCTGCGGACATAGCTTCGCCGCCGTTCGCAGCGGCATGGCAGAATGCACTCCAAACTTTCGCGCCGCATACGATGCCGCCGAAACCACCCCGCGCTCGTTCCGCTGACCGCCCACAATCACAGGCCTGCCTTTGAGAGAGGGATCGTACAGTTCTTCCACCGAGACGAAGAAGGCATCCATATCGACGTGGAAGATGGTTCGGGCGAACGCGGGCTGATGGGAGGCAGCCATGCTAAGGGAATTTTAGCAGCCGCTCTTGCGCTGGGCCGGCCAGAGCAATCAGGCGTGCTCAAGCTCGGAAACCCCTGTTAGAATCCGCCTCATGTCCGGACGTGCTGTCAGGATTACAGGTCGCATCGCGTTTCTTTTGTGCGGACTGATTTCGCTTTTCACAGCCGTTCCTTACGTGATGCTGCGGGGCGCCGAGCTGCCGGTGCAGAGCGAGTGGATCATATTTGTGGTTGCCCTGGCACTGGTTGGCGTTTTCAGCGCGACGCTGGCGGTGCTGCCCCGCTCGTGGATCGCAAAGGCATGCAAGAAAGATCCGGACGATGAACGGTTGTTTTCAGCGCCCCTCAGAATGCTGGGTGGCTTCGCGGCAATTTCATATGTCGTGGCGCTCGTCGCCTATCTCGCTCCGCACCGCTGGAATCTCGATCCCCAACTGATGCTTTCGCTGTGTCCGATGTATTTCGTGAAGATGACGATCGATCCCTCTAATGTGGCCACCTTTTTCCTGCTTGCTCCCATGAACGCTGGGGTGTACGGCGCACTCGGGACCACTCTGGGATATGCCCGATTGGTGTTTGGCAGACGGCATTGAGGGATATAGACGAGGGTATTACCGCGAATCTCGAATCATCACTCTAAGACTGGCCGATCAGTTGTTGTAACATCCCCATTACACTCATCTTCCCCCCACGGCAAAGACAAAGTAAAACGCACAAAATGCCGCAACTCGGGTTGAAAGAACTGTGCGATGCGCGTTACTCGCGTACAGGATTTGCCGGAAGAACCTACGAAGGCGTGGAATGAAGAATCATTGCGCTGCGCGGCGCAGCACCCCCGAGAGAGCGGCGACTGTCAGAGGAATAATGATCCAGCCAATGATCTGAAGGAAGTTGGCGTAGGTCGCGGCTGTGAGAAGCGGATATTGCCGCCACTTCAATAGAACACGTCTGGAAGGAGACCATTCCGGTTTCACCGGAAGTGAGAGCGGGAGAAATTGATGTACAGCTAAAAAAAACGCGTTGCGCCAAGATATTTTGACTTCAGTCTTGCTATCTTCACCGCTGAGAACTGCTGCAGGGCGGGAAAATATTAGCGCTCCCAACAACAAAACAAGTAGTGCAGCCACGGATTCATGCCACAGATCAATCCCGTAGTTTGCGAACAGCCAGTAGACGTTGTCCTTGAATTTCCTCCAACCGGACAGCTTCGTGCTTTGGACGCGTAAGCGCTCCTCATACACTGCATCTGCATCCTTTTCAGAACCCGCACGTCGCAACACTTCCGCTAGGTAAATATAGGGTTGGTGATCGAATGGCTCAACGCGAGACTGACCATTCGGGTAACGGAGAAAGGACTGCCAGTCAACTTGAATGCGATCATAAGTGCATCCAATAAGGTCGACATCCTTCGCGAACTGAGGCGGTTGTTCTCTCGCTGTTCGCGAGAAGTAGACAGCGCTGAAAGCTGTGGAACGGAAGCTGACGGGGCCATGAAACACAGAATCTTCGAAGTGCACATCGCCTTCGAAGTGCGCCCCGCTGAAGTCTGCCTTGCCGTCAAAGCCAACACCGACAAATCGCACCTCGGAACTTAGGCGCGCACCCGGAAATCGAGCAGCCCGTTGAAAATGGGCTGGCTTTGCAAAATTCGAAGTAAGAGCACCTTCTTGCGGGCTGAATAAGGCCGATCCGAGGATCTGTGCGCGATCAAAAGACGCGACGCCGCCAAACGTAACGCCCAGAAAGTACGCCTCATTTCCAAATCGAGCACCCAAGAATTCTGCGTCGTCCTTGAAATCCACACCGTTGAACCAAGTGATCGAGTCGAATTGTGCTTCGATGAAAATTGCCTTTCCAGAGAACGTGCTATTGAAATTCGGCGATTCCCCAGCTCCGAAGGTTGTCCAGTCGAAAAAGTGCGCGCGCCCGAAATCGGCGTTACCGAGAAATCGGACACCCGGGAAGTGTCCCTGACTGGAAAATTGTGTCCTGATAAAATGCACGCCACCGTTAAAAATAGACATCGAGAAATCAGCGGTGCCGTCGAAGCGGGCGTGTGTAAAGATGGCTGTCCCACCCCCCTTGGAACCGAATTGTGCTTCCGCCGCACTGAACAAGTCGAGGAAGTGGGCTTCTTCAAAGATGATTGGATCACCTACGAAGCGGGTACGCTGAAAAGTTGCCTTATGTTCGAAGACTGCATCCTGAAATGACAGCCCGCCAAGAAACGTCGCATCGGAAAAGAACGCGTCCCGCTTGAAAGTCGTGTGCGAAAAATCCGCATAATCCTTGATGACGCAGTCTCCCAGATCGAACTGATCTTCAATCGTTAGATCCTGAAGCTCAAGACGCCCCCGAATTACTACGTGACGAAGTTGTATTCGTTCATGCTTCGTGACGGCATCTCTGATCCAACTCGCATCGACCATTCGAGCACCATCGGCGGTTGAGGTGTTTTGGGTTGTTGGATCAGGGGCGAGAACATCTGCGTGAAGCGCGTTGTGACCCTCTAATGCAGGGCCGTAGGTGCCTGCGACAAAAGCAAAGCTGAACGCAACCACGCATAACGACAGCTTCATGGGATAAAGTTTACTGTCTTCGCCGATTGCTGTGCAAAATTGCGCGTCAGGGACCAAGGCCGAACGCGCCGTGCTCTGCGGACTGGCCGAATACAACCTACCGGGCACCACGAGAAGAGCAAACCAAGTACGCCGTCGAAGGGTATGGGAGATTGGCGCTCACGCACGACGGGATCGTTAGTTGGTATCGTCGGGTTACCTAGGACGGAAGCCTGACGTCCAACTGTTGAATCATCGCGATTACCCTCGTTGACCGGCTCTTTCGAGCTTCACATAATACGAAGGGCTCTAAACCAACACCTTTTCCGCCGTGGCTTGCGACACCCCGCGCATCTGCCGTACTTTGTCATAAACTTTCCCGTACTCGCGCGCCGAGGCATTCCAGGAGAAATCTTTATTCATTCCGTTGCGCATCAGCACCTGCCACGAGGTCTGGTCGCGAAATGCCTGCAGCGCCTGCTTGATCGTCAGCAGCAACGCCTCGCCGCTGTACTCCGTGAACTTGAAGCCCGTGCCCTTGCCGGAGCGCGCATCCCAAGGCTCGATCGTATCGTCGAGGCCACCCGTAGCGCGGACAATCGGCACCGTACCGTACTTCAGGCTGTAGATCTGGTTCAGCCCGCAGGGCTCGTACCTCGATGGCATCAGGAACATGTCAGATCCGCCCTCGATCTTGTGCGCGATGGCGTTGTCGTATGCCACCTTCACCGCAATCTTGTTGGGGAATTGTTTGTTGAGGCGGACAAACATTTCTTCATAGGGCTTATCCCCGGCGCCCAGTGCGACTACGATCATCTCCTCGCGCGCCAGCCGATCCATGATCTGCGCGATCAGATCAAATCCTTTTTGCGCGGCAAAACGGGACACGATACCGATCACCGGCACCTTCGGGTTAGCATTCTTCACGCCGAAAGCCGCCAGCAGATCCTGCTTGCACACGGCCTTTCCCGAAAGATCCTGCGGCGAATATTTCGCAGCGGTGAACTTGTCGGCCTGCGGGCTCCACTCGTCGTAGTCCACGCCATTCAGAATGCCGGTAACGGTAGCGGCCCGGTCGCGCAGCACGCCTTCCAGTCCAAAACCATATTCGGCGGTCTGAATTTCCTGGCTGTATTTCTTGCTCACCGTGGTGACAAAATCGGAAAAGGTAAGCGCCCCCTTCAGAAAATTCACCTGCCCAAAGAACTCCATCTTCGTCATCGTGAACAGGTCCCAGGGCAGCATGAGCAGCGGCAGAACCTCAGGGGGGAACAGTCCCTGGTAACCCATGTTGTGGATCGTGAATACGGTTGCGACATCGCGGAAGGCCGGATCTTCGGCGTAAACCGTGCGCAGCAGAACGGGCACCAGTGCCGACTGCCAATCATGACAATGGAAAACATGCGGCACGCCCAGAATCTTTGTCGCCTCTAAAACCGCTCGCGAGAACAGGGCAAAGCGCTCGGCATTGTCCGGATAGTCCCCCGCCGGGGTGCCGTAAAGCGCATCGCGATCAAAGAACTCCGGATACTCGATGAAATAAAACCTCACTCCCGACTGGCTTCCACCGGTGATCACCGAAGCAAATCGATACTTATCGTCAAAAGGAATGGTGATGCTGCGCACCACGGTCGTCGCGTCAGCCAGTTTGGTCTGCCGGTAACGCGGCAGGTAGACGCTTACCTGGTGCCCAACGGCGGCGAGAGCGCGCGGCAAGGCGCCAACCACGTCCGCCAGGCCCCCTGTTTTTGAGAACGGGACGCCTTCTGAAGCCACAAATGCGATATGCATGAACCCTCCGAGGCAAGACCCGCTTTTTTTTCCGGGCGCACGTTATGATGGAATATAGTTGCGGGATCCACTCTCCCGCGCATACGCGGGCCGAATCATCAGTCTATAGCCCGAGGAAAAGAGGGTCAACGTGCCGAAGGTCGTTTCCGCTCGCCGTCCTCAACACAAGCCCAAATTGGGACAGCACTTCCTCGCCAGCAACAATTTTGCTTTGCAAATCGCAGATGCCCTCGGCGACATTTCGCAAAGCACGGTGCTCGAAATCGGCCCCGGACGCGGCGTCCTCACTTCCTTTCTTGTCAAGCGGGCGCGCCGCTTGATCGCAGTTGAGCTCGATCGTGTGCTCGCCGCGCAGCTTCGACTCCGCTTCGCAATGTTTCCCAATGTCGAGGTCATCGAGGCCGATATCCTCTCGATCGATTTCGATTCTCTCTTTGGCCCGAAGCCTGGTCTGCGCCGTCCCGGAATCGAATTCAAGCCTTCGCCCGCCAAGGTCATTGGCAACCTGCCTTACTACATTACTTCTGACATTATTCTGCGCCTCTTCGACTACTCCAAGTATTTTGAAACCCTCGTCATCCTGGTGCAGCGCGAAGTGGCCGACCGCCTTGCCGCCGAGCCCGGCAGCCGCGATTATGGCCTGCTCTCCGCCACGGCACAGCTCTATGCCAGCGTCGAGAAACTTTTCACGCTGCCACCCGGAGCATTTGCACCGCCGCCCAAAGTGCATTCTACGGCTTTGCGTCTCACTCTGGCGCCGCGACAGCGAGAATTGGGTCTTGGTGGAGACGGCGGCGCGGAAGATGGCTTCATCGATTTCCTGAAGCTCTCCTTTGGCCAGAAGCGCAAGACTTTATGGAACAATCTGAAGTCTAACTATCCGGAAGCCGGTTTGCGTGCGGCGCTGGCCGAAGCGAAGGTGAAACCCACCGCCCGCGCCGAGACCTTGAGTTTGGAGGAAAGTGCGGCTCTGTTTCTTGCCTTGCGAAACTCCCGCAACGGCTCGTAGCATGAGTTCAGGCGACGAATCGTCTTGCTGAATTTTTCGCGGAGAAGATTGACCATGACCGCGACTCCCGTTCGCCATCCCGCAGTCGCCGGACGATTCTATTCCGGCGATCCTGAAGTGTTGCGCATGCAAGTTTGCGCCTACCTCACTCAGAAACCCACGCCGAAGCCGATTCGCGCCCTGGGTTGCATCGTGCCCCACGCGGGGTATGTCTATTCCGGCCACGTGGCGGGCGCCGTCTTCGCCGGGTTGAACATCCCTAGGCTCTGCCTCGTGATTTGTCCCAACCACACGGGCATGGGGCGCGCTCTGGCGATCATGAGCAAAGGTGTCTGGCAGACACCGCTCGGGGACGTCCCAATTGGCAGCCAATTCGCCGCTGCCCTTATGCAGCGCTGCGCGCTTCTGCAGGAAGATTCCATGGCACACCGCAACGAGCACGCCGCCGAAGTTGAGTTACCCTTCCTGCAAGTTCGCCAGCCTCACCTCAAATTCGTTCCCATAGCCCTCGGAACCGGCGAGTTCGAAGTGCTTGAGCAGCTCGGAGACGCGATTGCCGACGTGATCGCCGCGCAGCACGATCCGATATTGATCATAGCCTCCAGCGACATGAACCACTACGAATCTGACGCGATCACGCGCGTCAAAGACCAGAGCGCGATTGAACCAATACTCAAGCTCGACGCTCGCTCTCTCTTTGAAGTGGTCCGTGAGCAGAACATCAGCATGTGTGGTTTCGGACCCGCAGTAGCCATGCTGACTGCAACAAAAAAGCTCGGCGCCACTTCCGCCGAACTGGTAAAGTACGCCACCTCTGGCGACACCTCCGGCGATAGGGATCTCGTCGTGGGCTACGCAGGTGTTATCGTTCCCGCGCCCTAAGTTCCCGAGTTCTGAATCCTCTGAAAAAAATTCAGGGCGGCCGCGGGGCCGCCCCCTTTTGCCAGATTCAATCGCGAAAACAAAACTCAGCGATGCCCGCCGCCCCCCGAGGCATGTCCCATCGAGCCCCCACTGGTGTGGCCGACTCCACTGACACCTGCGGAATTCGCGGCACCGTATCGATATCCGCCCGCTGGAGAACTCGCGGCGAACGCCGGTGTTGCGTGCACTTCCGCGAATCCCGTCTTTGCCACCTGGGTGTTCAAGTGGTGCAAGTTTTCATACGAGCCACGAGGAATGCCGAGCCCCGCCGATCCGCTTCGTATTACCGTCTGCATCGACGGCTTCTCCGTCACAACCGGTCCGCCCTTGCCCACCACCACGGTGCTGACCGTTCCCGACGGCACCGCCGGAGGACGAAAGCCCGCGATCGCGGGTCCAACATAATGAATTCCGCCCTTCCATGTGCCCCAGCCGCCTGGCTGCCATCCCCACCCATATCCAGGCACGAACATCCAGTTCCCGTAGTAATAAGGCGTCCAACCCCATGGATACGCCGACGCCCACATGTATCCCATTCCCGGATACCACGACCATGCGCCATCCATAAACGGATCCCACCCCGCCCCCACAAAGTAGGGCTGCCACAACGTGCCATAGCCTGGCAGATTCGAATACGCGCCGTAGTAGCTCAAGTCGCTCGAGCCATAGCCATAAGGAGTGGAGTTATTCTTCGCGTGTTGGTCGTGATACTCGATTGATTGCTCATCCCACTGATCGTAGGGATCCTCCTCAATATTCTTCGCCAGCGCAGAGCGATCGTTGTCCGAGGCGTCGAAAGAAACTATTTTGTTCTTACCTACCTTTACCGCGCCCGAAGGCCCGAGGACTTCCAAATCATTTTTGAGACTGGCAACCTCGCTGAGGCTCGAAGAACTGGCAACGCGGAAATGCGCGGCCTGGCTGAGCGAAACTCTTTCCTGCGAAAAGTTCAGGGTAAATTCGTCCCCGCTCTTTCCCAGCCAGTTGACGTATGCCCTGCCTTCTACCAACTTGATAGCCGAGATGCGCTTGCCCTCGTCGCTCAATCCCAGCCGGCTGAACTCGACGGTTGTATTGGGAATGATACGCAGCGTGCTGCCATCTTCAAACTCAATTTCGGCACGGCCGTTGTCGCGCGTGCGCAATTGCGTCCCCTGTGTGATTGGAAGATTCGCAAAAGCGCTCTCAAATCCTAGTCCCGAGTTCTTGTCGATTTGTACTGTGCCCTTCACGTCGCTCAAACGAACAATGCGTGCCTGCGATTCAGCCAAGGCGGGCAGCGCAGAAAGCACGCCGGCCAAAGCCATACCAGCAATCGAGTAAACAACGATCGCGTAAACAATGGCGCAAATTCGTGGCTTGTACATAGGGAACTCCTAGACGTTCTTGCCCAAATAGAACACGTTGCGGGCGCCGGGTTGTCACTACTTTCTAGTCCACTCCGTCAACGCCCGGCGGCGCTGCTCGCCATCTGCATCAACTCCTGCGCCCGGGCCCGCACTCCATTAATCACCGAGGGATCGTCAACAATCTGCCGCAGAACCGGCGCCACACCCTGTATCTCGCTGAGTTCGCTGTTCCTGGCCTGGGCTTCCATGTGCTTTAACTCCTCATCCAGCGCCAGCTTTTGATAATGGTGATAATAAGACAGCCTACGCCCGTATTCCAGCGTCTCTGCCATGCTTTGGAAAAACGACGTCAACTGTTGCACCGGAGCCAGATTCGAATAGTTGTACCGTTCGGTATTCGAGTGTTGGCCATCTTGAAAGCTAAGGATTTTGGTCCCCGTGAACGCTAACTTGCGATTTTTCGAGTCAATATCCCCCGCGAAATAATGTGCCTGCTTCGTCCATTCGAATATCTTTTCGCGACCTCCGGCGGAAACCTCGAATTCGGTGCTGTAGCTTTGCTCCTCGGAATCCTCCACTAACTTTCCGGTGCACTCGTATCGCACATGCCCGGCCGCGTCGACAGAAATGGAATAGTGCTCGGGATTCGACTGAGGAAAATCCAGCGTGAACATGACCGTCGCAGGTGAGGCCGCACCCCCGCTTGCCGCCTGCTGAGTCATTAATACCGGCGAGAGTCCGGCCAGCGCGAGTAAACCGATCCCAACTGCGATCCAGCGATGCGTTCCTCGGCCAAGGTAAGCACTAACGATCGAAGCTCGAATCATCCCCCCACCACAACCCTCTGCCGATCGAGCGTGCCTGCTGTATGCAGGTGGCAGATAGCGATCGCCAGTGCGTCGGAAGCATCCATCGGCTCCGGTGGCTGAGCCAATCCAAGCAATCGTGTCACCATCTGCTGCACCTGGTGTTTTTCGGCTCGCCCATATCCCACCACGGACGACTTGATCGTCAACGGCGAATATTCCGCGACTTCGAGCCCGGCCGTGGCTGCAGCCAGCATCGCGACTCCACGCACCTGGCCTAGCTTCAACGCCGACTTCACATTCAAGGCGTAGAAGATTCCTTCAATCGCCACCTCATCCGGATGGTGCTCTTCGATGAGCGCGCCGAGTCCGTCATAGATGCGAGATAGCCGCCGCGTCAACGCCTCACTTGTTGACAGCTTGATCGCGCCGCACGTGAGGCATACGAGCCGCCCAGTGGAATGCATCTCCACTACACCGAACCCGGTGTACTCCCCGCCGCAGTCGATGCCCAGAACTCGCATGTGAGTGCAGTGTAGCGCGGAAACGATGCGAATCCTAGGACTTGCGCTGCACTTGTAAACAGTCCCAAGGAAGGCTGGCCTGCATGAAATTTCACTCCGCAATCTGCGGTGTCACGTCCGCCCCTTCCAGTATCCGGGCTTCCTCGCGGTGTGCGCAACCGCCACGATTTGAATTTCCCCCGGCGTGAGTTCCCAATAGATCAGAATGAAAGGAAACCGCCTGAGCAAGAACCTGCGAGTTGAGTATGGACCAACAGCCCAACGCCGCGGAGCCTGAATGATACGTGCTAGAGCACGCTCAACTTCTGCATCAAATCGAAGCGCAGTGTCGGGACTCCGCTCCAAATACCATTCGAATGCGGCATCGTACTCGACGGCAGCTTCCTCATGAAACGCCGTCCAATCAGTGGGCATTGGGCAACTTCGTTAAGTTGCGCTTGCGCACTTCCGCCCACGGGGTAGTCCGCGCCTCGCCCGAATCCAATTCCGCAACCCGCTTTCCGATCTCAGCTTCCCAAGCCTCCTGTACGCCTTCGTCCACCTTGCCGTCGAGATTGGAGATCAGCGAGTCCGCTAATGCCTCCTGTTCCTCGATCGATAGCGCTAGCGCTTGTTCCAGTAGCTTGGAAACTTCCGGGGTCATTTGCGCCATACCCACCTCGCTCTGACATTTTACCGCGCCTAGCAGCACTTTGGCCGCCGCACCTTGGCCTCTTCGAATTCGCGCCGGAAAGCGGCATATGCCTCGCTCGACGACGCCATGCCGGCCTGTCGCAGGAACCTCGCATACGCGGCTTCATCAAAAATCTCTCGTAGCGTCGCAAGCATTGTCGCCATAAACTGACGCATTGCTTCGGTGGCGTGCTTCATCCCTGCTCCTCCACGAACCTCGTCCTCACGAACGGCGACTCCTTCACTCGCACTTCTTTTGCCCCACTTAGAATTCCTAACCACTGCCGCCCGGATTCCACCAAAACCAGCGTCACCATCACCACGAGTATTGCCGTAACTGCCGCATCCAGCCGGTTGTTGAAGATAAGCTTCGACGTCGCGCTAGTCGCGGGACCCACGGCCAGGGCCTGCGCCTGCGACAGAAACCCTACTCGCGGATTCGGATCGAACAACTTGTGCCATGATGCTGTAAACGTGACGGCAACCAGCCAGACCAGCGGCACCAAAGTGACCGCCGCATACTTCGCCCGGTGCATTTTAATAATGATCGTTGTCGCCACGCACAATGCGACCGTCGCCAGCAGTTGATTAGAAATACCGAAGAGCGGCCACAGCGAATTAATTCCTCCGAGCGGATCCTTCACGCCCTGCCACAGAAAATATCCCCAGGCCCCGACAATCAGCGCGCTGGTCGCCAGAATCGACGGATACCAACTCGTCCGGCCGAGCGGCCTATACATATGCGCGAGTGCATCCTGCACCATAAAGCGCGCCACCCGCGTACCCGCATCGAGGATAGTTAGAATGAATAACGCTTCGAACATGATGGCAAAGTGATACCACAGCGCCATCAGCGTCTCGCCACCGAGACTGTGCGAGAAAATGTGCGCCATACCCACGGCGAACGCGGGCGCTCCGCCGGTACGGTTGTAAAGTGTCTGTTCGCCGACTGCGTGTGCCAGCGCCTGCATGTCCGCCGCAGTTACGGGGAAACCCCAACTGGAAATCGTCGCGGCCGCCGCGGCAGGGGCCTGCCCGACGATTCCTGCCGGACTGTTAATCGCGAAATAAACTCCCGGCTGCATCACGCATGCCGCAATGATCGCCATCACCGCGACCGCCGACTCCGCCATCATCGCGCCATAGCCGACCATACGCGTCTGGGTTTCGCGGGCAATCAGCTTCGGAGTTGTACCGCTCGAAATCAAAGAATGAAATCCGCTGATCGCTCCGCAGGCAATCGTGATGAAGGCAAACGGAAACACCTTTCCCGCAAATACCGGGCCAGTGCCGTCAACAAACCGGGTCAGCGCCGGCATGTGCAATGTAGGATGCAGAACAACGATTCCCACTCCCAGCAGCGCGATCGTTCCCAACTTAACGAAGGTACTCAAATAATCCCGCGGCGCCAGCAGCAGCCATACCGGCAGCGCAGACGCGGCAAATCCGTAAACCATAATCAGAATCGCCAGCGCAGGCGCGCTCAGGGTAAAGACTCGAGCCAGTGCTGCATTCTGTGAAACATACTGACCACCCCAGATGGCGGCCAGCACCAAAACGAAACCGAGAGCCGATACTTCGAGCACCTTTCCCGGACGAATGCGCCGCAAATAAACGCCCATGAGCAGGGCAATCGGCATGGTCATTGCAATCGTGAACAAGCCCCAGGGACTGGCTTTCAACGCATTCACCACGATCAGCGCGGCTACGCCCAGCAGAATAATCAGAATCGAGATGACGGCCACGTACGCGACGAATCCTCCAACGCGCCCGATCTCGTCTTTGGCCATTTCGGTCAGTGATTTTCCATCGCGCCTCACCGAGAAGAGAAGAATCACAAGATCCTGCACGCAGCCGGCAAACACGGCGCCCGCCAGTACCCACATGGTCCCCGGAAGATAACCAAACTGCGCCGCCAGCACCGGCCCCACCAGTGGGCCGGGACCCGCAATCGCCGCGAAGTGATGCCCGAAGACCACCCACTTATTGGTAACGAGAAAGTCACGGCCATTCTCCAGTCGCTCCGCCGGAGTCGCCCGCAAGCCATCGAGGGCGAGAATTCTTGCCGCAATAAATTTGCTGTAGAAGCGGTAGCCCAGCGCGTAGCAGCAAGTCGCCGCCACCACCAGCCATAGCGCGTTGATCGGTTCGCCGCGTCGCACTGCGATTGCACCAACGGCGACAGTGCCGAAAATCGCAACCGAACCCCAACCTAGAATTGCCAGAGTCTTGTTCATACGGTTCATCTTCGTTCGGTTCATCCAGTGGAGCATTGTGCCGAAACTAGCATTCTGACGCAATGCTATCGAGGCAGGTTATTCGTCGCGCGGTCATGTTCCTTAGTGCGTTCGTCTTTTTTCTGAATTGTTTTTTTCTGCCGATCCCTGCTGCATAATAAGAAAATGGGGTGTATTTTCCTAGAGGAACGGTGGCTCCCGAAGTCTGTCCTTTGTCTACGCGACTACAACACCAATAAATTTCTACACGATCTTGTCGCCGGCATCACAGTCGGCCTCGTCGCATTGCCTTTGGCCATGGCCTTTTCCATAGCCTCCGGGCTGACTCCGCAGGCCGGCATTTACTGCGCCATCGTCACCGGCTTCCTGATCTCTGCGCTGGGCGGTTCTAAAACCCAGATCGGCGGGCCCACCGGCGCTTTCGTGGTAGTCATCGCGGGCATCGTCGCAGTTCACGGCGTCGATGGCCTTTTCATGTGCACGATGATGGGCGGAGTTTTGCTGATGATCATGGGCATCGCCGGCCTGGGCACGGCGGTCAAGTTCATCCCACGCCCCGTCGTCCTCGGGTTTACCAACGGCATTGCCATCCTCATCGCCAGCACTCAGGTAAAAGATTTCTTCGGTTTGCAGCTCACCAAAGTTCCCGGCGTCTTCTGGCTGCGCATGGAAGCCCTGGCTGCCAGCTTTCACACGCTTTCCTACACCGCGACTGCGCTGGCCGCCGGAACCGTGGTGGTAATTATCCTCTGCCGCGCGGTCTCGAACCGCATCCCCGGGGCGATCGTCGCTTTCCTGCTCGGCACCGCAGCCGTTGTTCTGTTCAAGCTACCAGTGGAAACCATCGGTTCCCGCTTCGGCGGAATTCCCGCCGGACTGCCCCACTTTGTGATGCCCCGCTTCCGCTCCGATCTCATCCACGGCTTGCTCGGCCCCGCCTTCACCATCGCCATGCTGGGCGCAATCGAGTCTCTCATGTCGGCGGTGGTCTCCGACCGTATGAGCAACGACCATCACAACCCCAATGTCGAGCTCATCGGCCAGGGCGTAGCCAACGTCGTTTCCCCCATGTTCGGAGGTCTTCCCGCCACTGGCGCCATCGCCCGCACCGCCACCAACATTCGCGCTGGCGCTCAGTCCCCAGTCGCGGGAATGATTCACGCGCTCACGCTGCTCGGCATCCTGCTGTTCGCCGCGCCATGGGTAAGCCACGTGCCCCTTGCCGTGCTGGCCGGAATTCTCATGGTCGTCTCCTACAACATGGGTGAGTGGCGCGAGATTCCGCAACTGCTGAAGCTCACCAAAACTGACATCAGCGTCTGGCTGGTTACCGTTTCCCTCACCGTTTTCGCCGACCTCACCGTCGCGGTCGAAGCCGGCATGATCCTCGCCGCGCTGCTTTTCATCAGCCGTGTAGCCGCTACCACCACGGTTTCCGAGGTCACCGAGGAATATGTCGAGGACGGCCGCATGCACATTCTGCAGGATAAGGACATTCCTTACTACGTCACCATCTTCCGCATCCACGGCCCGTTCCTGTTCGGTGCCACCGACAAAATCTCCGTCGTCACTGAAAACCTGCACACGCTGCCGCCGGTGGTCGTACTCCGCCTACGCAACATGACCGCACTTGATGCCACCGGACTATTCGCGATCGAAGAAGTTGCCCGAAAACTGCACGCCAACAATCGAACCCTGATTCTGTGCGGGGCACGCCAGCAACCCGCCAGCCTCATCCATCAAGCAGAGTTTGAAGAAGTGGTAGGAGCGGAGAATATCTGCGACAACGTCCAGGCCGCTCTCGGTCGCGCGGAACAGGTTCACGACCAACTGGAAGCTGCTGCCATCGGCCTCAAGAGCTAAGGAGCAGCGGCCGGCATTGTGAGTTTTTTTGCGGGTGCCGACACGCGCTGCGCCGTGCCCCATTCCTATTCGCTCGTCATAATAAACAGCGGTTTCATCTCAAAGCTCTTGTAGTGCGGCCGCAGGCGATCGATGTCGTACTGCTCTCTTACGTTCACAACTTTCTTCGAGGCAGTAACCGTGTCGATGGGCATGTTGTCGTAACGACCATTTCTGAGAACCACCAGCCGTCCGTGAATCTTGCCCAGCAGCAAATCCAGGGCGAGGTTGCCATAGGCCATGGGGACGATCGAATCAATCGCATCAGGATCGCCGCAGCGCACCAAGTAGCCAAGTTTCTGATTGATGGTGTCGATCGCCTTACCCTTGTTGTATTTCGGTGAAAGCTCTTTCAGCTTCTCCGACACCAGATCCCCAATCCCACCCAGTTTCTTGTGGCCGAAGGCGTCAGTCGCCTCCGCCTCGAAGACCATTTCTCCGCCCTCAAACATCGCTCCCTCCGAAACCAGAACCACGGAATAATGGCTGGGGTTTTTTTGCCGGTCCGAGACCAATAACTCCGTAAGCCGCTCGATGTCGAATTTGTGCTCCGGAATCACGCAGCGGTTCGCGGCTCCCGCCATGGTGGGCAGCATGGCCGTGAATCCGGCATACCGTCCGAAGACTTCAAGGACCATGAAGCGTTCGTGCGAGCCCGCGCTGGTGCGCAGGCTGTTGGTCATGGAAATCGTGCGAGTGACCGCGGTGCTGAAACCGATGCAGTAGTCGGTGCCGGGAACATCATTGTCCATGGTCTTCGGAATCGCGACCACCTTCACCCCTTCCTGGTACAGGCGCACGCCATAGCTCAGCGTGTCATCACCGCCGATGGGGATGAGGTAGTCGATGCCAAGCCAATCCAGATTCCTCAATACTTCCGCGGTCAGGTCATTCTTCTCTGCGTTGTAAGTTGACTGCAGGTGCGCCGGAACGCTGGACTTTTTCACCTTGCTGGGATTGGTGCGCGAAGAATGCAAGAACGTACCGCCAGTACGGCCGGTGCGGTTGACCAAATCCTCCGTCAGCGTCTGAACATTCTCGCTGTTGTCGTAATCTTTTTCGCGGACAAGGTCGACCAGCCCGGCCCACCCCCGGCGGATGCCAATCACCTGGCAGCCCTCGCGCAACGCGCGGATGGTTACGGCGCGGATGGCGGGATTCAGACCGGGCACATCGCCACCACCAGTGAGGATTCCGATCACACTTTTTCCTGACTTCACGTTTGCCATACTATCGGCTCCTGTCCACTCGTTGACCTTGGCTTATCCCATCCCATGTTGGGATTCGATACCTGAATCATATACTCCCGACAGACTGGCACCGACTTCGAGAAAGAATCGGCAGCTTTGGTGATAATCTTGTTCTTCCCGGCGACTGCTGATCCCGCGCTTCGGGCTCCGCTCAACCCAGCCCACGCCCGGGGTATCCTAGGAGTTTGGTTCGAATTCATACAGGGGAGTGGGGAACGATGAAGATTGGTATGTTGACCGGCGGAGGGGACTGTCCTGGCCTGAATGCGGTGATTCGCGCCGTGGTGCGCAAAGGTATTTTCACCTACTCCGACGAATTTATTGGCTTCTTAGAAGGCTGGCGCGGCGTGATCGAAGACACCAGTATGCCTCTCAATCTTGACGTCGTCGGCGGTATTCTTCCTCGCGGCGGGACTATTCTGCGCACCTCACGCACCAACCCCTCGAAACGGCCTGATGGCATCGATCGCTGTATGGCTACCCTCGAGAAAAATCACATCGAGGCTCTAATCGCAATCGGTGGAGACGACACTCTTTCGGTTGCCCAAAAGCTCCACGAGAGCGGCATCAAGGTCGTCGGCGTCCCCAAAACCATCGACAATGATCTGGGCGGCACCGACTACACATTTGGCTTTGATACCGCCTGCAACATCGTCTGTGAAGCCCTCGACCGTGTGCACACCACCGCCGAAGCTCACAATCGCGTGATGGTGGTGGAAGTGATGGGTCGCGATGCCGGCTGGATCGCCCTCTACAGCGGCATCGCCGGCGGTGCTGACGTGATTCTCATCCCCGAACGTCCCTTTGACGTCGACAAAGTTGCGGATTCCATCCGCCAGCGCCATGAGCGCGGCCGATATTTTTCCATTGTGGTCGTAGCGGAGGGCGCAAAATTCACGTCTGAGCCAGGCCATGGATCTCCTGTCCTGCAAGACATGGGCAAGGACGAATTCGGCCATGTCAAACTCGGCGGCATCGCCAATATCCTCGCTCGCGAAATTGAAAAGCGCACTAAGTATGAAACCCGCGCCGTGGTCCTAGGACATATTCAGCGCGGCGGCTCTCCCAGCGCCTTCGACCGCGTCCTGGCCACGCGCTACGGCCTGGGAGCCATCGACATGGTGCATCGCGGCGAATTCGGATGCATGGCCGCACTGCGCGCCAACAAAATTGTCTCTGTCCGGCTCGCCGAAGCCATCTCTCGAAACCGCGTCGTTGACGACGAGATGATCCAGATCGTCGATGGATTATTTCAGAAAGCAGACGATAAGCAGGCAGTCTGAAAGAATTGCCTTTTTCAGTGGAAATTTAGCAACCTCGGCGGATACCAATCTTTTCGCTCCGCGACTGACACAGTGATACTCGGCCGGCAAACACCCGGCACGGTTACGATGGAGAACTTATACTCGCGCCTCGCTCCCTACCTGGTGGCGATTATCGAAGCGGTTTTTGTGATTTCCGCATTGGCGCTAATTTATTTCTCCCGCAATTCCGCTAGCCACCGTCAGCCCGTCATCTTCAATCGGCTGGAGCGTGGCTTCGCCTCCCTTGCAAGGCGCAAGCAACTATCCGTGCTCTTGGTCGGCCTTGGCGTGATTGTTGTGAGGGCCGGCTTGATCCCAATTATTGGAGTACCGCAGCCACGCTGGAACGATGAATTCAGCTATCTCTTAGCCGCCGACACTTTCGCTCACGGAAGACTGACGAATCCTACGCACCCGATGTGGGTGTACTTCGAAAGTTTTCACATCATCCAACAGCCCACATACATGTCAATGTACCCGCCCGCGCAAGGCCTGATTCTCGCCTTGGGCCAGCGTATGGGCGATCCGTGGATCGGGCAGTTATTGGTGACGGCCTTGATGTGTTCCGCAATGTGCTGGATGTTGCAAGCCTGGCTGCCTCCCGCTTGGGCCCTGCTCGGTGGGGTGCTGGCGGCACTGCGGCTGGGAATCCTCGGCTATTGGGTGAACGGATATTGGAGTGCCTCAGTCGTCGCCTTGGGAGGCGCACTGGTGCTGGGCGCTCTGCCTCGGCTCAAGAAACATGGCCGTGCGCGAGACGCAATCCTTATGGCTCTGGGGCTAGCCTTACTCGCCAATAGCCGCCCCTATGAAGGGCTTCTCTTGAGCATCCCGGTGGCCGTGAGCATGGGACTGTGGCTGTTCCGCACGGGATTAACACGCCGCATCGTTACTAGCGTCCTGTTCCCAATCGTCGTGCTGTTGAGCGTATTCTTCGTGGCCTCTGGCTACTACTATGCGCGGGTCACGGGCAGCCCGTTTCGCATGACCTACCAAGTGAACCGGGAGACTTACGCGACAGCGCCATATTTCCTCTGGCAGAAACCCCGTTCCGAACTGCCCTACCACCACAAAGTGATGCACGATTTCTACCAGTGGGAATTAACCCAATTTGAACAAAATCGCACGCTCGCCGGAGCGCTCTGGCGTACTCGCGATAAACTAGGTGGGCTTTGGAAATTCTATCTGGGCCCGGCCTTGAGCTTCCCCTTATTGGCTTTCCCTTGGATACTCCGCGACCGCCGGATGCGGTTTCCCTTGGCCGCCCTCGCCGTATTCGTGGCAGGGCTCGTGCCCCAAACCTGGACCCTCCCTCACTATTTAGCTCCCGCAACACCGTTGCTCTATTTGGTACTCCTGCAATGTATGCGGCATATGCGTTTTTGGGGAAGAAACCGCTCCCCGCAAGGAGCCGCCGCGGTTCGAATGATCGTGGTCGTTTGCTGCGCCATGTTTCTCTTGCGGGTAGCGGCCGCCATCACTCACACTGCGATCGAACCGGGCTGGCCACGCGGAAATCTGGATCGCGCCGCAATCATCCGGCAGCTCGACCGTCAGCCCGGGTATCACCTGGTCCTCGTTCGCTATCAGTCCACGTATGGGGTGCAGCACGACGTAGACCACGAATGGGTTTATAACGCGGCCGACATCGACTCCGCAAAAATTGTCTGGGCCCGAGACATGGGGAAGGAGAATGACTCGCCGCTGCTTCAGTATTTTCGCAACCGCAAGGCGTGGTTGCTGGAAGGCGACGATCCTGCACCGCGACTCGCGCCCTATCCCAAGTGAGATTCGGTTTTGCTCGGGTCCGGACTAACCTATTCCGGCGTGAAAAACTTTCTCGAGTTTTATCGAATGATCAGACCGACATCCAAACGCATGGCTCTCCTGTTCACGCTGCTACTTTGTTCTGTCAGCATGTATGTTTACTGGAGCCACCTTAGGCGCAACTGGGGAGGCTCGCCAGAGCCGCAGGCCAGGGCACTCAGAACGGACCTTTTTGCGCAATGGTATGGCGCTCGTGAACTCCTGCTCCATCACCGCGACCCTTACAGCGATGATGTGACCCGCGAAGTTCAGATTGGCTACTATGGCCAGCAACTGGACCCGTCAAAAGCCGGGGACATTTCTCACCAGCAGCGATTTGCCTATCCGCTCTACGTGGTGTTTTTTCTTGCTCCGACGGTGAATCTCCAGTATCGAACCGTAGAAATCATTTTCCTGGTGCTTCTAGCGATTGTTTCGGCTCTCAGCATTCCACTGTGGGGGCGCTCCATCGAACTTTCGCTATCTGCCTCTCCTTGGCTGCTTCTGATGGTCATTTGCTCCACCAGCATTCCCTACTTGCAAGCCTTCGATCTGCTGCAGTTGGCTCTGTTAGTGGCGGCCTTTCTCGCCGCTGCTGCGGCGTCAGCGGCCAGTGGTCATCTTTTTCTTGCCGGAGCTTTCCTCGCCCTTTCAACAATCAAGCCACAACTATCCTTTCTTCCAATCGCATGGTTCCTGTTGTGGGTCGTGAGCGGCTGGCGCGAACGCCGGACTCTTCTGGGAGGATTTGTGGTCATGATGGGAGCGCTGATCCTCAGCTCCGAATGGCTAATGCCATCATGGCTCCTTCGTTTCCCCGCCGTGCTCATGGCTTACGAAAAACACACCAAAGCGCCCTCCCTGCTCGGCGCACTCTTGCCGGGACCCCTGCGATGGCTCGCTGCGATCATCGTGATCGTCGCGGCAGCACCGCTTTGCCGGCGAGCACTCAGTCGGCCTGCCGGATCATTTTCATTTGCACTCGCTTTGGCCTCTTCGTTAACTCTCTCGACGCTACTCGTTCCCGCAGTGTTTCAACCCTTCAACTATGTTGTCCTCATGCCAGTGTTGCTGCTTGTGATTCGCTACTGGAGCGATCTCTTCCTGGGAAGCCGACTCGCGCGCTTCGGCGCCTATTCGTGCTGCGCGCTCGCGTTGCTACCTTGGCCGCTCGCTGTAGCCGTTGCCCTCGGACAGTTGCTGCCATCCCTCGCCTGGCTGCAAAAGGCATGGTTTGCCCCGCTCAACGCAAGCCTGGGATTGCCATTTGCTGCTTTCGGTTTCGTGATGTTGTTGAGCATGACGGAGAACCGTAGGAGCCTGTAGCTAGCCAACCGTAACGGCAGCCGTCGTCTTCCGCCGCCCACGAATACGTGACCACAATTCGCACATAAGATACCCAGCCAGAACATACATCGCAGGCTCAATTGGATAGCGGAATCGCGCAAACGCGTGAGTAACGTAATAAACCAACGGATACAGCGACAGCACTGCCGCGAACTCCGCCCAGCGTTTTCCGCGCCGCGCGGCCACGACAAGTCCTCCAAAAGTAGTTAGAAAAAGCAGCAAAGTAAAAGGCCACAGTTGCTCCGGCTGGGCCCAGAATCCTATGATTCGTTGTCGAGTAAGCTTCCAGAAAACGCTCGGATTTGATCGGATGAAATTGATAGCGCGCACCTTCATCTCCGCGATAAACAACGCTTCCCCTTCCCGTTGATAGAGCATGCTGTTTCCCAGCGGGTGAAGAGAAAAATCCGCATTGGCGAAATAGAGCTCCGGCCAAAAATTACTGCGCACTGGCACGGTGTGACGAAACACTCGGAAATTTCGCGCCGTCCACGGCATAACGCATACAAGAAACGCCATGATCATGACGCCGAGCCCTTTCCAGCGGCGACTGCGCGTGGCCGCGCAAACGGCGAGGACCGGAAGGGGCGCTACGGTCGCCGGATTCACCAGCGCTGCCAAACCCCAGACCACACCGCACCATCCCCACTCCCGCAATCTGGAAGCCGCTCCGAGTCTCAGCATTGTCATGACACCGTAGGCAAATACGAGGCCGGAAAGGCACGTCTCCCACGGCAGCCAGGGTATGAACAACAGCGGAGGGGCGATCGCCCAAGCCCAACCCGCAACGATTCCCGTCGTTTCGTGAAATTGTTCCCGCCCCAACTGGACGATCACTGCCGCAGTAAGCGACGCGAAAGTTACATTCAGCAAAATCGCCGCCATTGCTGAGGCTTTGGTTTCGATTCCAAACACACGAAAAATGCAGGCCAGCAATGCCGGATAAGCTGGAGCGAACCACGCCGTCGGTCCCTGCGCGTCATGAAATGCCGATGAAAATCCGCGTCCCTCAAGCATCGCCCGCGCGATTCCGCCCAGTTCATTCGCTCCCCACCCCAATTTGTTGTGCGCTAGGAGTACGCCCATGACCGCCATGCGCAAAACAAAGGCGAATAATACAATCCACGCCGGACGCCGCAGCCAAAGCCAATGCTTTACCGATTTATCCCTCAGTTGGCTCATCGGCCCTCGCCGCAAATTCACACTCGATTTCAGATCAAGTCCGAAGGGCAGCTTATTATAGGCTGGTCGAATGTTGACCTTCCCGGCTTCCTGGATCACCGTCAAGCGCCTGCGCTCCCACGGACTGATCCTCGCGCTCTGCCTTTGGTTGGTCTACCTGTGGAACATGGCCACTCCCGGCCTGCTCGATCGCGCCGGCAATCTCAAGGGCACGGACTTTCTGCATTTCTATACTCTCGGTTCGCTCGCCCTCGCTCACTGTGGCGCCGATCTTTACAATTCTCAATCCCAATCCGCAATCGCGGCAGCGCGTGTTCCCTCTGCTGCTGGCATCTACTATCTACCGCTCTATCCTCCGCAGGTTTCGCTTTTTTTTGCACCCTTTGCCCAACTGTCTTATTCGTGGGCGCTGATTCTCTGGCTTGCTCTGAGTTCCCTCATTTACGGCCTGTGCTGCTACGCCGTTTGGCGCAATTGCCCCAACCTGCATAACCAAAAACTTGCAGTTCTGATTCTCGCGCTCGCCCTGCCTGCTTTCTGGCACCTCATTGCATGGGGACAAACTTCCGCTTTCGCTCTCGCCTGCTTCACTCTCGCCTTCCTGGCATTTCGCGCCCAGCGTGAATTCCTCGCCGGGCTTGCATTGGGATGTCTCATCTTCAAGCCTCAACTGGCTGTGGCTGCAGCGATCGTCTTCTTATTTACCCTTCGTTGGAGGGTCATTGTGGGCGCGCTTCTCTCGTCCCTCACCCAGTTGACGACAGCATGGCTATACTACGGTCCCGGCCCGCTTCGCGAATGGATCCATATCCTGCTTAAGGTACCGAAGCAGCTATCATTGCTCGAGCCAAGACTCTACCAAACCCACTCTCTGCGCACCTTCTGGAGCATGCTCATCCCATGGTCTTCCGTTTCTCTCGTGCTCTACCTCATCAGTGCGGTATTAGTTTCCGCCTTGGCCGTCGTGACATGGCGCAGCCGACTGGATCTATCTTTACGCTTTTCAGCGTTGCTTTTAGCCACTGTCCTGCTCGCACCGCATCTCACGGTTTACGATCTCGTCATTCTCGGCCCCGCGTTCCTACTTCTCTCTGGCTGGATTGTCGCCCAACCTAATAACTCCGCCGTGGCTTATTTCAAACTCCTGCTCTATCTCGCTTTCGTACTTCCGCTGCTTGGCCCGCTCGCGCGCTGGATACACCTCCAGCTTTCCGTCCCGGTGATGGCCGCTATCTTGTTTGGGATATGGAAATTCAGCACGAAAGAATTTGCCCCGTGACTTCCGATTAACCTGGAAAACCTCGATCACCACAGAGACACGGAGTCCACAGAGAAGAGGACGACCCTCAAAAGAGATTTCCTCCGTGCCTCGGCGACTCCGTCGCGAAAAACGCTCAGGTCACGTGAGCCTGGCTCCCGAACAGGAATTGCAACGCCTCCGGGAATCGCTCCGCCCACGCCGCCTCGTTGTGTCCGGCTCCATCTCTTATCACCAGCCGCAGCCGGTGTTCACTCAGCACCGCTCGCCGAACGATGGCCGCCAGTTCTCGCACATCGTCAACCACCGTCCGGCTGCGCTCCGCGCTACCGGCCTCAGAGGTTCCTACTGCCAGGAATATTCGTTCCGGCCAAATCCTCACTGAGCGGCTCTCTTTGATTGCTTGCCGATTCGAAACCCACAGCGACGGACTCTCGATCAGCAATCGCCCAATCACTCCGGGCCCCACCATCGCCGTGTACAGAGCGATGAGCGCTCCCAGAGACGATCCTCCCAGCCCAGTGTTGTCCGGTCCGGTGGCCGCACGATAATTTCGCTCCACAAATGGCATCACTTCCTTCATCAAGAAATCCGGATAATGCCGTCCCCGCACACGCAGCCTCATGGGATGCATCGACCAGTGCGGCATATATTCGCGCAGCCGGTCTTTGCCCGCGTTATCGATTCCGATAAAAATCACCGGTGGCACCACGCCTTCGCGGATTATCCGATCTGCCGTCTCGTCGACCTGCCACTCGACTCCGGCGAATGCTGACACGGTTTCAAATAGATTCTGTCCGTCATTCAGATAGAAGACTGGATAGCGTCGGCCGTGATTCGCCGGATCGTCGTATCCTGGCGGAAGCCAGACTCGCAGAAAACGGGTGTTCCGGAAGATGCGGCTTCGAAATTCGTGCAGCCGCAGATCGCCCGTGGCAGTACCGGCGCGAATCGACGGCACAATTTCATTCTCGGTGGTTTGGAGTTTTCCCATCAGAGCATGCTTCGCTGAATCATCAAGGCTCTGCAGATCGGTTCTATACTTATCGGTTCTATACTTAAGGATGTGATCTCGCCTTTACCACTGCAGCCAACACCGTGATCCCCGCAATCATTGTCAGCGAAGTCAAACACAAAATGCACCAGGTGGTCAGCACGTACCCTTCAACATAGGTCAGATACAACGCGAACCCCAACCCCGCAATCGCCGCCGCCAGCAATCGCGTTGGCGTCTCCGGCCGTGAGCGATAAACGGTGGCAAGAATTAAAAGCAGTCCGTACCCAGCGATTCCGATCGCTGCCACCGGAATTCCCATCACGCTTGAGTACTCGCTGCGGTTCACAATGTCACAATTAAATTTCTCTCCAAAGTCGCAGAACGCGGATGCCGATTTCGCATAGTGCCGCTGCAGCGACACCCCCGACACGATAATCCCGGCCACCGCCAAAGCTGCGATGACCGCAAACAGGATTCGGTTATTCGCGGAAGTTGTATTGACCGCAGCCGGTTGACCTTGGATCGCGGTCACGGCAAGCTGCACCCAGTTTTATCGCTGAGCTCTTGCATGGGGAAAACCCCCTCGACCGGCTTGTTTGTCCCAAACTGCCAGGCTGGAAATAACTTCACACCCGCTGCCGCGCAGGCAGGCGCCAGTTCCCGCGAGCCTTTGATCGCACATTCTACGTAGGGCACATACCGAAACGCCTTTCCGAACATAGCTTTCTGATCGGCACAATGCGGACACCAGTACAGCCCGTACATCTTCGCCTGCTTCGATGCCAGACACTTCGCAAATCCATCGTAGCGGTGATTGTTGTGATACCAGAACGCCGCATAAGCCACGATAAGCACGCCCACGATCCCAACCCAGATCAGCCTGTCGCGCGACATCGGATTCGCCGCTGGCTTTGCCACCCGCTCCTGTTGCCGCTTTCGCCGCTCCTCTGACATGATTCCCTTCCGAGACGATTTCACTTTTTATACCACGGGCTTCAAGCCACAACGTTCAATGCCCCTGGAAGGACATCTAACTCCTCACAATGCAAGGTCAGCACTTCTCCATCGACCATCACATCCACCGGTGCGTCCAAATCGAATTCCACTCGCCGCACGGCTTTGCGCTCAGCGAGCGGATGCTCGATATGCGTGCCGTCGTAGAGTCCGGCCAAGTTTCTTATTAATCCCAACCTTCCAATCGCGCCCCAGCGAACGTATTCAATGCACCCGCTATTCACCTCGGCCTGGGGCGCAATCATCATCGTGCCACCGGTAAATTTGCTGTTGTTAAAGGTGAGAAACAGGCACCGTCGCCGGTCGAATTCAGTTTCGCCGTCGACTCGCACCGGAAACGGCCGCCTCTTCAATCGGGCCAACCCAAGAAAAATTGAGATGATATATCCCAACTCTCCGTGGCCGCTGAAGCGCCTCGACCGCAACGTCGCCACGTCCGCGGGAAATCCCACGCTCAACAAATTGATGTAGTGGATGACTCCGCCACGGTGTCGCAGACGCAGCACGTCGCAAGCCTGCGTTCTTCCCGCAATCAGCGATTCAATCGCGTGCTCCGCCCCGCGGTCGCTGAAGTCTCGGAGAAAGGAATTGCCCGTCCCCAGCGGCAAGAATCCCAGGGTTGAACCCTCGCCCGTGCTCGCTTCCGGAAACAGTCCATTCAAAACTTCATAGGAAGTTCCGTCGCCGCCCACCGCTACAAATCTCCGCCGTCCGCTGCGGTAGGCTTCGCGCGCAATCCGTGTCGCGTCTCGGGGGCCATGGGTCTCCGCCACATCAACTTCGACCCCGCCTGCCCTCAGCCGTTCCAATGCCGGGCCAAGCATCTTGCACCGCCGCCCGCCGCCCGCTGCAGGATTTACGATGGCCAGATACGGAACCTCACTCACAACTCCACCACCGCGCCCCGCTCCACTGTTTTTCCAATCTGCTCTGCCAACTCCTGCCTCTTGGTCTTCATCGACGCCGTCCGCGGAAAATCGCTTTCACAGATCACATAACCACCCACGCGCTTGAAATCCGGCAGTTGCCGGTTGCGGGCGGCGATCTCTTCCAGCAGTTTGCTGTCGAAGCTCTGGTTCTGCTCCAACCGCAGCGCGATGACGAGCACCTCGCTCCCTAACCCCTTCTTCGGCCACACGTAGTTCGCCGCGAACACGCAATATTCCTTCACCGGCAATCCGTCGAACACCGTCTCAATATCTTCGGGATAAATATTCTTCCCGCCTTCGGTCACGATCATGTTCTTCTTCCGGCCGAAAAGCTGCAGATGCCCGCTCTTATCGAAGCGCCCCAAATCACCTGTCAACAGCCATCCCTCGACGATTGTTTCCAGCGTCAGCTCAGCGTCATCGAGATAATGCGACATCACAGTTTTGCTGCGCGCCGCAATTTCTCCAATCCCCTCATCGTTCGGACTTAGCACCCGCAGTTCCACGCCCGGCAGAGGTTTGCCTACCGTATCCGCGCGAAATGGTTTCAGATCGTTCAACGTCAGCGCGGTTCCCGCCTCGGTCAACCCATAACCGTTTACTACCGGGATTCCCAGATCGTAGAAAAACTGCATCGTCGAAGGCTCAAGGAAAGCCCCTCCGGTGAACACGGCCAGCAACTGCCCACCAAACGCGCGATGCACTCCCGGCAGCAGCATTCGGCTTAGTTTCACTCGCGGTCTGCGTCGCGTTAGCGTCTTGTTGACCGCGATCATTTGGTTCAGCATCGCTCTCTTCCAACCGGGCAGTTCATCGAACTTTGCCCGCAGCCCGCGCTCCAGATTCTTCACGATCATCGGCACGAGCGCTACATAAGTAATCCGGTAGCGCACAAAGGCGTCGCGCACAAACTCCGGACGAAGTGTCCGCAAATGCACGACGCACGCTCCGCAGACGAATGGCCCTATGAATCCCACCATGAAATCAATCGCGTGATTCGTCGGCAGAATGCTCAAATACCTCACCCCTGGCCAGAATGGATACCACGCCGTCAAGGCCCGGCACTGCTCCAGATAATTTTCATGCGTCAGAACGCATCCCTTCGTCCGTCCGCCCGTGCCCGACGAATAAACAATGCACGCCACATCCTCCCGCTGCCGCATCACAAAATCCGGCGCGCCTTTGCGCTTAAAATCTTCCCAGCGAAATCCTCCCGCCAGTTCCGCTGCCGGCGGCGCTTCTGTCACCAGTACCAGCTTGGTTTTGATGTTGTGAAACTCCGGCGATTGAGTGATCGCCCGCCAAAGGTAATACTCCACCACGAGCACCTTGGCTTTCGAGTGCTCCAGCAATTGCAACTGCTCCGCCGCCGTCAGCTTGTAATCCAGAGGAACCAGCACGCCGCCCGCGTAGAAAATCGCATACGCCGAAATCAGCCACTTCGACTGATTGGTCATGAGAATCGCCGCCCGATCCCCCGCGTCGAACTCCGCATCCTCCAGAGCGCGCGCAAGAGGCATGCTGATTTCTTTGAAATCGGAGTAGGTAAGTCGCGTCTTTTCCCGGTCGCGATCCGCTTCAATCAGGCAGGTCTCGCCCGCAAAACGCTCCAGCGCATCGCGCAGCGCGGCTCCGAGACAGCTATATTTTTGGAGATCAAGCATTTCCAGAACTATTTCACCACAGAGTCACAGAGACACGGAGAAAACCGTGTTAGTGAGTTAGCTACCCGCACAAGTTGATGATAAGAGTGCGGGGTAATACTACAGCGTTTATGAATGTTTCTCTGAAAGGGCCCGGCTTTAGCCGGGCCGCTACGAGTCCACTAGACACCGGGCTTTAGCCCCTGAGGGAATGACCCACTCCTTCTGAAATGGGTTGATGAAAAACGTTCTACAATCGCGCCTGAATTTTTCCCGCCAGTGTACGAAAGTCGGAGACTCCCTGCAACTCGTAGTCAGGAAGTTCGACTCGAAAATGATTTTCCAGCTTGGTCAGCAGATCGAGTGTCTGCAAGCTGTTAATTCCCAGCGTCTTGAAGAAGTCTTCATCAGGATGCAGCTTCTCCGTGGGCACCTTGAAGTGCGCCGCGGCAAGTTTCAGAATTTCATCGAGCGTCTCTTCAGCAGTTGGCATAGTCAAACGTCATGTCACTCTGAAAGGCTTCGAGCCGTGAGGAATCTGCTAGGCTCGGTACTAGATACTAGCTACGGCAGATAAGGCTGCGCATCCGTACTCTCAACAAACTTTCGCAAACCCACTTCCACCGCTGGACGTGCGAACAGCTCGCAAAACAGATCGATCTCCCTTCGCAACTCTTCCAACGGAATCGGTTTGATAAATTTCTTTGCCGCTGCAGCCGTGGCATGATCAAACTTTCCCAGTTGCGCCGCCGTGGCCCGAGCCGATCGCAACGCTTCGCCCTCGCTCACTACCTGGCTCGCCAATCCGATCTGCTGCGCCTTGGTTGCGTTAAAGCTACGCCCCGTTAGCAAGAGATCCCGCACTACAGCATTCCCTAAATCCCGCTTCAGACGCGGAATCCCACCAAACCCTGGAATCAATCCCAATCTCAATTCTGGAAAACAAAAGCGCGCCATCTTATCCGCAATGATCAGATCGCAGGCCAGCGCCAGCTCGAAACCACCACCAAACGTTACTCCATGCACGGCCGCGATCGTAGTCAGAGGCGCGGCATCAATCAGATTGAACACCCGGTGAATGCGCTCCAGAAAATCCCGCACTCCCTTTGAAGCCTCGGACTTCTCCATCGTCCGCGACCGCTGATACAGCTCGCGCAGATCGGCACCAGCGCAAAATCCTGCCTTCATCTCGCTGTAAATAATGAGCGCGTGCGCCTCGGCCTGCATGAGCTGCAAAGCCGTTGCAAATTTCTCAAACTCCTCGAGCGACGACGATCCCAGCTCGTTACAAGGCTCCCGATGAAGCGCTAACTCGATGACGCCGTCGGCAATTATCCAAGACAAAGCGTTTGCGCTGCCGTGCTCCAGTAACGTCGTCTCAGATTTTCGTTCGTGCACCTTAGTGTCCTTCGCAGTTTACAACTTTTTCGCGGGACTCTACCGCCTGCCTCGCGCCGTACAACTCCTCAATCTCATTCTTCATGCGCGCCGCGATCACGTCCCTCTTCAGCTTTCCGTTCGCCGTTAACATGCCGCTCTCAATGGAGAACGCCTCCTCCCGCACAAAAAACGCGCGTACCTGCTTGTAGTGCGGTAAGTCAGGATTCACCGCATCAAGCGCCGCTTGCACATGCTCAGGCTTCACGCTCCCGGTCACGATCGCCGATAAATATCCGCGACCATTTCCGACTACGAGTACCTGCTGCGTGTCCGGCAATTGCTTGGCAATCGCACTCTCAATCGGCTCGGGAGAGATTTTGTGCCCGGATCCGAGTACGATCAAATTCTTGATCCGCCCCGCAATCCGCCAATTTCCCGCGGCATTCACTTCACCCTGATCGCCGGTATGAAACCATCCTCCGCGCAACCCCTTGGCCGTCTGCTCTGGACGCTTCCAGTAGCCCGAAAAAACGTTTGGACCACGTACCACGATCTCGTCATTCTCTCCGAGTCGCATTTCCATGCCCGGAATCGCCGGACCAACGCGTCCCACCTCGACGCGATTCGGATCATCCATCGTGCAAATGGCCGTTGTCTCCGTCAGCCCGTAAACCTGCAGCACACGTACCCCCAGCATCATAAAATAGACTTGCGTCTCCACGCTCAGCGGCGCTGAGCCGCAAATCAGCGCCTTCAAATTCTTCCCGATCATCTTCTTCCGGATCGCCGGAAAAACCAATCTCTGGGCGAGGCCCAGCCACAACCCATCACCCGCTTTCGGATGCCTCTCCTGTTTTCGCGCCCATGCCCCCTTCGCTCGCGAATAGATCGCCTGCGCCACTCCCCCCGTCTGCCACAACTGTTCGTCGACCGCCCTCCGCATGCGCTCGAGCAATTGCGGAACATTCAGAAAATAATCCGGCTCAACCGCCCTCATGTCATTCGCAATCTTCGCCAGGTCCATGTTGATGGTAACCAGGCTCCTGCGCATCAGGAATGTGAGCAACGCAATCCAGGATGCGGCAAACGTGAAGGGCAAATAGTGAAAGACATGGTCTTGCTTCGCTGAACCTGACATGAGCTCGCCTAATCGTTCTACAGTTCGGTCGAGCATGAAACCCACGTTCGCCGCAGTCAGCACCACGCCCTTAGCTTCGCCCGAAGTGCCCGAGGTGTAAATAATCGTTACCGGATCATCTTTCCCCACCTGCGGCCGCTCCAACTGCACTCCATCCACGCCCGCGAAAATCTCGTCAAACAGAAACTGCTGCGGCGCCTCAGCCCAGTTCCCGGCGATTGCATCCCGCAAGGCCGCATTGCCACAGCACACCAGCGACGGCGTGCAGTCCTTCATCATCACGACCAATTCCGCCGGTGCCTGACGAGAATACAGCGGCACAACAATCAAGCCTTCCGCGGTGAGCGCCAGATCCATCGCGACCCAGCGAATGCTGTTCCCCGCCAGCAAGCCGCACCGGTCGCCCTTCTTCAAGCTTTTCGAAGCAATGAAGGTCCTGGCCTTGCGCACGAGTTCCAGCAACTCATTCCCAGTCACGCCCGTGACTTGCCCCTCATGAATCTCGGCAAGAATCCGAGTATCCGCGGCCGCCCGCAGTTGCGAAAAAATCTCCCCGATGAATGGAATCGCTGTGTTCAAGATATGGATTGTAAAATCCAACGATGAGGAACAGATTTCTTCTCCTCGACATCCACGCGATCTTCGCGTTCTCTGCGTTAATCTGTTCCTTACATTGCCACACAGATGCGTTCGAAACGCTAACTGTAAGCCGTCACTAACGCATGCAGCCCCGCGCTCATCGGCGGCAGGTAATCCTCCCAACTCCACTCTCCCTGCCTCGTCTCAAACTCCGGATATCTTCTTTGCACTTCCTCTTCAAAATACACGCCCATGCGCGCCATCACTTTCAAATTCCTCACTACCGTTCGCGCAATCCCATCCGCAATCGCTTCGCCGTCACAGCTGAGTTTCTCCAAAGCTGCGAGCAGCTTTCCCTCGAGTTCGGGATCGTCCACAGTCATCAGCAAATCCGCATGCCCGCGCTCCCGCATCAGGTTCCTGATGCGCTCATCCATGGTGATTCCAGCCGACGGCACGAGCCCCGGCATCGACGTGACAATGCCGTGATACCGCGACGACGCCATCATGTGGCACGCCCGCAGCACGCTCACCATTTCATACATGTTGTACTCGTCCGAAGTTATCACCGGCACGCCGCCCAGCTTCTCGGCAATTCGCTTCGCCGGACGCGCATCCAGCCGCTCGGTCGCTGCCAGAATTACGAAAACATTTTTCTTTTTGCGGAATGCGTCCACCGCGCTCGCAATGGCGGTCCAATATTTCCGATAGGCCTCGTCCGCCGCCGGCCCGGAGTTGTGAAAATACACCGTGCGGTAATGGCTGTCTTTGTAGGCTCCTGTCAAGCTGCGTACCGCATACTTCGCCACCGACGCCTTCACCGGCCACTCAAAGGGATTGATCGGACACACCACCAACACCGGAGTGCACCCGTCCCAACCGACTTTTCGCAGCACGCTTTGTCCATACTCTCCCTGCCGCGGCTCGAACGTCCACGCCGTGTCGGTGCCTATCTCGGTAGGCACACCTAGCTCACGCAGCACGGTCCGCGACTCTTCGTTGCGCGTGATCACAAATGAATTCCGGCAATACCGCCCGCACATCTTCGCCACGAGAGGATCCATGTGTCCTGCTTCGGCTCCATATCCTACGGATAATTTATTTTGTGCGGCCGCGATTCCCAGTGACCCGATCATCATCGTAGTCAGAGCATTCGCGAACTTGCTCTTGAACATCGAGCCCTCGCACGCCACCACTCCGTCGTGCTGCGGCACTTCATTTGCCAGGAATGGCGGAAAAATGTCCGGCAGATGGACTTGCTTCGAGCCTTCGAAATATCCGCGCGAGAAATCGAAGTTCTGGCTCATCACGCTGAACTCGACTTGCTCTGCGCCAAGGATGTGCCGGATCTGCCGCAGCATTTCCTCGACCCGCACGTCGGATCCCATGTTCCGCGTACCGTTATAACCGGCAAACAACAATCTCAACTTTTCACCGGGCCGCCAGCGCTTTCCGGCGCCTAGCATCCATCCCGCCTTGGCGCGTTCGATGGAACTGCTGACCCAAGCCTCCAGAATGAAGTCCATCATGCGGCGGTTCCTCCCGCTGCTCTTGGCCAGGGCTGGTATCGATATGCGAATTCGTTTTCGCTGCTGAATTTCAGCAGCGGATAACAGTACTCTGAAAACGGCACGGGCTTTTTCCCCAACTCCCTTATGACGCGCGTGTTATCGAAGACAGTGTTCCACACCAGATAAGGCATGAATACCTTCATCAGCGAAGCGCTTTTTCCGATCGGACCTTTACGGTTTGCCAGAAGGTTCACCGACCCCGAGAATGGCTTCTCCGCGACCGGCACAAACACCGGCGCCCGCTTGTTCTGTGCCGCGGCCAGCGCAGCCGTGATTTGGCGAAACGTTTGCGACCCGATCCCCGACGAAAGATGATACGTATCGTGCTCCGGCCGGTCCTTTTGATGCAGTGTGGCAATCGCATCCGCCACAAAATCCACGTTCACGATATCGATCTTGTCGTTCGGACGAAACGGCAACACGGGCAGCCCAGCCAGAAACACAAACGCCTTCACCATGTCGAACTGCGTTGTCTCCGCATATCGACTGTCGCCCAGCACAATGCTCGGCCGGAAGATCGTCTTCGGCGTCTCCGGTAGAAGCACGCGCATCATGTGCTCGCAGAATTTTTTTGTCCGAGCATACGGATCGTAATCCGAGCGCTCCCAATCGATCGACCGGTCTTCGCTCACCACCTCGTTCTGCCGCTTCCCTGCGACCGCAACTGTACTCACCTGGCTGAAGCGCCTCAAACCGTGATAGTGTTCGGCGTGCCGCGCCAGCGTGAGCACCTCCAGCGTGCCCCGAAGATTCACGTTTAGGCAGCTCTTTTCTGATTTCCGGTTCAGCGACGCCGCGCAATGAATCACCGAATCACTCGTGTGTACCAGCCGGTCATAATCGTCGCGCGTCAGTCCGAATCCCGGCTCCGTCAAATCCCCGCGGAAGACGCGCATTCGGGTCTGCAGATATTCGTAAAACTGCGGAAACTCAAGATGTAATTGCAGCGCCTGCCACAAGCGGTTTTCCGCTTCGCTCACATCCCGCGCCCGCACCAGCACATTCAAAGCCGCGCCATGGTCGCGCAGCAGATTCGCTGCGACGTGCGCCCCTATGTATCCGGTAGATCCAGTCAAGAATATCGCCATTCACCACTTCTCATTCATGTTTTGGCGCATGTTTTTGAGGAGGAGCGACCCGTATGAGCTTGCCCCGGACCTGCCGACTGCGCCGCGCCGGCCTTTCGTGGAAGAGCGGAGCTTTAGCGCCGCGTAAGCCGCAGCACATCCGCCGGAATTTAGCCCCTGAGGCAGAACCATCACCACGCTCCCCCGTCGGTGCCGGTCTTCACTGTTTCTCCGTTCTGCAAACTCCGTGCTGGACGCGCCTCCAGCGGCCTTCCTTCGATCAAAGGATAAGTCCATCGCCGCAGCGCGGGGATATGCACGTTGATCCAGTAATCCCACCAGTCGAGCGTTCTCGCTTTGTATCCAAACTCATCGCGCTCCTCTTCTATCAACGCGTGCGAAAGCTTCTCCACGTTGTCTGCCGCGAAATCGTGCTCATTAAACAGGATGAATGGCTCGAACAACTCAATCAATTTCTCCACCCGCTCCAAATTTCTCTCCGCCTTCACCAACGGGGTCTTCTTCAGCGGCAGCGGCGACATGATTCGCTGAATCGACTTCACAATCGCCCTTTGCGCCGGCGCAGACATGCGCTGGTATCGCGTCTTCGATACCGGAATCGCATCGAAGCGCAACCGCAGCCAAGATTCGAGCCCCTCCTGCGCCCGGTAATGCTTGCGGTGTGCCAGCGAGGTCAACTCGATCGACCGGCCCATATCGCAAGGATTCGTCACCGAAGTCGCCAGTTGGTATAACTGATCGTGCCGCCGCTCGACGATGGCCGCCGCAATCAAGGTCATACCGGCGCACACCGCATCGACCGGAATAATGTCCAGCCGCTTGCTCTCATTCGAGGGCAACTGTCGAAAGTACGTCCCTAACAAGTAAGATAGCGACGCCGAAGTATTGATCCCTTCATTCCATCCCACGAAGGGCTTGGCTACCGAGGTTTCGACAATCGCCGGACGTACCACGGCAATCGGCAGCTCCGCACCATGTTTCACGATGAGCGATTCCGCCAGGCTCTTGGTCAACGTATAAGTATTCGGCCAGCCCAGCTCTTTGGCCCGACGCGTGCCCGCTTCGGTCAGGTAAGTCCTCAACCAACGTATCCGGTTTTTGCGGATCTGATTCTCCAGCGCCGCGCCCTGCAGCCCTTTCGCTGCGTGCTCCTTCGCCAGCGATTGCGACCTCAGCCCAGCCGTTACTTCCGTGCCTTCGGCCTGCGCCTCAGCCTTCGCGATCAACTCATGCAGGGACGCTAATTCCTGCTCTGCATCGAAGCCGGGCACGCGATGCGGAGTGTAATTCGGAATCAACTTTTCCGTCACCCTGCCATCCCTTTCGCCGGCTACGTAGCACGTCGACAAATGCAGTAAGCCCGCATGATCGGCGCCGCGTACGAATTCGAGGATATTCATCGCCGCATCGGTGTTGGTTGTCAGCGCATCCCGCAGGTCAGGATTGAAGTCTGTTAATCCTGAACTGTTCACGATTAGATCAAGATTTCGCTGCAGGCGTCGCGCCACGTCCGCGTTTAAACCCAAGCCGCACTGCGCAACGTCTCCCTCTACAACTTCGACCTTCTCCCGCAGATACTCTGCAAAGCCGAGGCCGTATTTCTCAAACAGCGGATCGAACACGGGCGATTCTTCCACCATCTTTTCGAAGCGCCGCTGCGCCGGATTCGATTTCTGCCGCCGGATCAGCAAATAAATCCGCCCGATCTTCGGCAACTCCATCAGAGCATTGGCCAGCCAAACCTTGCCAATAAATCCAGTCACGCCGATCAGCATCACGTGTTTGCCTGCCAGGGCTCGCCGCACCGAGAATCCTACCGCTTGCGGCTGCCCTTCGAAATGCACGATTGGACGTTCCTCCGCCGCCGGCTCCCGACGCGAACTAATCACTGCTCCGCGCAACTGCTCCAGAGAAATATCTAACTGCCGGGCTAGCGTTTTCGGCGCGCGCCGCCCATCCGGACTCTGCTCTTGAATGAGCGCGAATGCTCCCCGCGGCCGAACCACCGGCTCCAGCAACCTTCCCGTAGCAACCCCGTCGCGAAAATCCAGCCGATTCGCCACCAGTCGCTTCACCCCAAGATGCAGCGCCAGTGGCTTCATTACATGCTCCAACCCCTGGCTCACCAGCACCACATCCGCGCCGGTGCGCACCAATTCCTGCACGCGTTCCACTCCGTGCGCCTTCAACTGCGGCTTCAATTTGTATTGGAAGTATTCTTCACCGAGCAGATCCAGCCGGTCCCGCGTCACGCCCCGCAACGCCGTGTGAACTACGCGCGTGGCGAATTTGCGATTTGTCGAATAGAGAAACGGACGCAACGCCGCCATCAGGAAGATCAGTCCCCGACGCCGGATGCGTTCCGTGAAGGTCTGCGCGTTCCATGTAAAGAACGCGACCGGCTGCACCACTGTTAGGTCAAGCAGGCTTCCCTCGACTCGCCAATACACCGTGGGGGACGTGACCGCCGACACTCCGGTAGTCACGCTAGGGGACGCGCTGGGTTTGTGGTTTGACTCTTCCAAAGTGTTCTTATGTCCAGACTGCAGGCTTGCCGCTCTCAGGACAGGCGAATCTTCTATTGTAAACAAAGCGTGTCAAGTTTCCGAGCCTTATCCAACAGGCGTAGTCCTAATTTCACCACGAATCTCAGGAAGGAACGCCTGCGAGTCGGGCCTTCCTGTAACTTCGTGTCCTTTTGTGGTTTACAAATTGGGGACATTTGCCCCAACAGGGGCAGAGAGTACGCTGGCGATGCTATACTCGCAACCTCCTGCGGATTTCCGTCACGATTTCTTCCGGCGTCCCGGCGATATCGAAAACCACAGCGTTGTCGGGCTCTTCCAGATCGGCAAACTGCCCGGCAAGAATTTTCTCGTCGGCGAAATGCCCATGCCTCGCCTCCAGACGTTGTGCGATTAGTTCCGCGCTTCCTTTCAAATACACAAATTTCACCGCCGGGCCTATCGTGAGCATCTCTCGATATTCTTTTTTCAGTGCCGAGCAAGCCAGCACCAGGTTGCGCCCCTCAGCATCCTGTTTCGCAATCTCTGCTCGCAGCCGCTCCAGCCATGGCCGACGGTCGTCATCATTCAGCGGAATTCCATGCCGCATCTTTTCCACGTTCGACTGGGGATGAAAATCATCCGCATCCGCAAACCTCCATCGCAACTGCTGCGCCAACAGACTTCCCACGGTCGTCTTCCCCGAGCCCGTCACTCCCATCACGATGACGATCAAGTTGCGCCTTTATTTGTAGGGAATGGCCGTCTGCTGCGACGCCCATCCCACGCTCGGTAACGAACCCCAAAACATTCTTGCCGAGGGAATGTAGGTTGTCATTCGTCCGGTCGGCGCGGTGCGGACGAACGCCTGGAAGCGCCAATTCAACACATCTGCGACATAAATGCTCTGACCGGGACCCATGGCCATGAAGTGAGCCCAAGCCATCTGGCCAGGCTTATGACCGGGTTCCCCAAAGGCTCCGAGGATTTTGCCGTTCCGATCCAGTTCGACGATCCGGTCGTACCCTCCATCCGTCATCCACACGTGCTGATCGGCTGTAATCACCAAACCATAAGGGTAACCAACGCCCGTCCATTGCTGGATGTATTTGCCTTCTGAATCAAAAATCTGTATGCGCTGATTCTCACGGTCGCCAACGTAAACGCGCCCTTCGTTATCGACGGCAACACTATGTGGTAAGTTAAATTCGCCGGCGCCCGTACCGTATTTTCCCCAGGCTTTAATGAAATTTCCTTCGCGGTCAAATTTCACGACGCGGGAATTTCCATAGCCATCCGCCACATAAATGTCACCATTTTTGGCGAAAGCCACGTCGGCCGGCTTGTTGAAGAGCCAATTCGCTTCCGCGCCGGTGTTGATCCGTCCCAGAACCAACAGCACATTGCCGGACGCATCCAGCTTAAGCACAAGATGGCTGCCGTCGTCGGTCGTCCAAAGATTATCCTCTGCGTCGACACGCAAACCATGTGGGTGCGAAAAGAGTCCGTCGCCAAGGCTTTGGATAAAATTGCCTTTCGCGTCGAATTCACTGAGCATGGGCTTGGTTCGTTGAAATAGAAATATATGCCCCTTAGAATTTGCGGCGACCGCAGAGGCTTCGCCGGCAATCGTCCCTTTAGGAAACTTGAAGAAGTTCGGCACCACGCGATAGGGAAGTTCCGGGACCGCTTGGAATGTGACAGTCTTTTGTGCGCCTTGCTGAGCCCCAGCCCGAAAGGGCAAGAACGTTTAAGCACAGCACGATTCGCAGCCAGTTTTTCATATCCCTCCATTTGCAGAACGCTTTCAATGCCGTTGGGTACTCTACCGCAATAGAACCGCGAACTGAAATCCTCGTTTTTCACACTCCCGTAACAAACTTGCCGTATAGTTGCCACCTTTAGCGCACGCAGCCACTGCAATCACCCTACGACCTGAGGAAAACCATGGCCACTGCATCCCAGACTCTGCTCGACCAAAAACTCTCGCGTTCTCCCGGCAAAGTCGGCATGCTGATTTTCGGCGTCGTGCTGGCAATCGGTGTCGCCTATGCCGGTTCCAGCCTGCTTCACGATCTTTCCTTCGTACATAACGAGTCCATCCTGCCCTTTGTACTTCTTGGGATCGCGCTTCTGGTGGCCCTGGGCTTCGAATTCGTCAATGGATTCCACGACACCGCCAACGCTGTCGCCACCGTTATCTACACCCACTCGCTCGAGCCGCACGTCGCAGTGGTTTGGTCCGGCTTCTGGAATTTTCTCGGCGTGCTGGCCTCCAGCGGCCTAGTAGCCTTCGCCATCGTCTCGCTGCTACCGGTGGAATTGATTCTGCAGGTGGGTAGTAAAGCCGGGTTCGCCATGGTCTTCGCTCTACTCGTCGCCGCCATCATCTGGAACCTCGGCACCTGGTGGTTCGGACTGCCAGCCTCCAGTTCGCATACGCTGATCGGGTCCGTAATCGGCGTCGGTATCGCCAACCAGCTTATGAATTCCAGAACGGCAACCAGCGGCGTTGACTGGGGTCAGGCCGCGAATATCGGCAAATCGCTGCTGCTGTCGCCCATCGTCGGATTCGGTGTTGCAGGATTGTTGCTGCTTCTCGCCAAAGCCCTCATCAAAGACCCCAAACTTTATCAGGCGCCCGAAGGCACCCAGCCGCCCCCGTTCTACATCCGCTGCCTGCTCATCCTTACCTGCACTGGCGTCAGCTTTTTCCATGGCTCCAACGACGGCCAAAAGGGTATGGGCCTGATCATGCTCATTCTCATCGGCACCGTGCCCACTGCGTACGCTCTCAACCACGCGGTCACCTGGAAGGATTCCCAGGATTTCATCGCCGTCTCTACCCAGGCCGCCGACACCTTGTCCAAGTATGTGAGCCCCAACGCCGCAATCGGCGACGCCCACGATGACGTTACCGATTACATCCGCACCAAGGATTTCACGCCCAACACCATGCTCGCGCTGCGCACCATGGTCAACGACATCGGCACCGAAACCTCTCTCTACCGAGAGCTGAAGAATGTCCCGAACGATCGCGTGCGCAACTTCCGCAATGACATGTATCTCATCAGCGAATCGATACGCCTGATGCAGAAGAGTGGCAAGCCGCAGTTTACCGCCGCAGACCGTGCCGTCCTGGCCAACTACAAAAAGCACATCGATCACTCGACCCGCTTCATTCCTCTTTGGGTAAAGGTCGCCGTAGCCATGGCTCTTGGGCTGGGCACGATGGTCGGCTGGAAGCGCATAGTTATCACCGTGGGAGAAAAAATTGGCAAGAGTCACCTGACCTATGCCCAGGGCGCGGTTGCCGAAATCACCGCCATGGCGACCATCGGCGCTGCCGACGGATTCGGTCTCCCCGTCAGTACCACTCACGTACTCTCTTCCGGAATTGCTGGCACCATGGCCGCCAACCACTCCGGAATTCAGTGGTCCACCGTGCGCAATCTGGCTCTGGCCTGGGTGCTCACCCTGCCCGTCGCCATGATGCTTTCGGGATCGTTATTCTGGTTGTTCCGCAAGACGTTCTAAAGCCAAGACGTTCTAAAACTGAGTTAGCCAGTCTGGTTCCCGCCTCAGAGAGGGTAGGGATACCTTTTGCCGGCGTGTATCATCTCAAAAGGGAGGAATTTCCCATGAATCCCTTTTGTAGGTTCCGTGCTGTCTTTTGTTTGTTCGTTCTCGTGATCTCTCCGATATTCATTTCACAACTTCACGCCGGTAACGAAGTGCTGGGCGAGGTTGAGCTCGCCGGCGCCTCTAAAGTCGAGAACACCTCCGGCGTTTGGGTCGATGGACAATACATCGGTTATCTGAGCGAACTGAAAGGGTCGAAAAAGCTCTTGCTTCTTCCCGGCGAGCACGAGATCACGGTGCGCCAGGGCGGCTATCTCGATTTCGTGCAGAAAGTTACGGTGCGAGCCGGAGAAAAACAGAGTATCGCGGTGAAAATGGAAAAAGACACTCGGGTTCAGATGCCTACAGTCACCGCCGAGATCAAGTTGGACGTTAAACCAAATCGCGCCGCAGTATTCGTGGACGGCGTCTTCGTTGGCCATGTTGCCGAATTCGAAGGTATGGGCAAAGCTTTGCTCGTGGCTCCAGGGAAGCACGCGATCAAAATGAGTTTGCCGGGGTATCGGGACTTTGAGACCGACATCGATTTGGTGGCGAATCAGAAATCGACGATCAAAACCGAAATGGTGAAAGGCGGCCCGGCAGAAGGAACTTCATTGCCTCAGTGAAGGGAAACAGGGAACCGCAATCAGGCAGAGGCGCTTGTGGTCAGCCCTCGCTGTTTGCGTAACTCTGCCAGAAACGATTCCGCCGGAAGCGTAGCTTGATTTCGGAACAGCCCAAGCAACGCGTCTTCTGGTTCGGAGGCTGGCGAAGCGACGGGTGAATTTGAGACAGACTCGGTCTCAAGGCCTTCGGGCTCCACGAGCAGCTCAGGCAGCACATTGCGATTCTCTGTCAGCAGGGCCAGGAACTTCTCCAGCATGGAACGGTGTTCCACGGTGCTCTGGGTAAATTCCACACCCATTCCCTGATCCGAGTGCATAACCCGAACCACACCTTCGATTTTCAGATCGACTCCCGCAGCGCTCATCGACAGGGTTACGCGCGTGGAAACAGGAAATGGCGAAGTAATTTCGAGGTAGCACCCACCCAGACTCAAGTCCGTAAGCCGGCAGCGCGCCGGCGGATCGTCTTTCTCTGCGTCGGGAGAATTGCGACTCAGCCATTCCCGCAGTCGGCGCGCAAATTCCGGAGACTGATTCTCGAAGCGCAATCCCACCTGCGTCCCAGCTGCCTCCCAGGCAAACTCCGCATCCACTTCGAGAGGCGTTGTCGATCCCGGCAGCGTGAATGAAAGCAACCATCGGCCATGGGCCTTGCTGCGACGGGGTAAGCCGACGGCGAGGCCGCCTTCGCCCAGATCCGTAGTATTTACCTTGAATTGGACATCCGACTCGCGGCTCCGCATCGTAATCGGAATTCGAACCAACACACGCGAATTGCGGCGCCGTTCTTTCTTCATCAACGCTCTCGCCGCCCGAAAACTTGACTTGGCCCGCTCGGCCGACACCGGCTTGTAAAGCACGAAGTGAGCCCCGATTTCGAAAGCCGACCGCAACCCGGTTGCGGGGTCTAGGATGGCTACAGCCACCGCCCTCTTGTTGCAGGGAGCGCTTCGCGCGCTGCGCAGCACCGCGGCCGCGCCCGGACCAGCACAATCCACAATGATGGCCTCAAACCGATCCCGGGTCAGATGCCGCAAAGCGACGTCAGAACTGCTACAGTGCTCGACCGCAATGTCAAGATCGCCCAGAGTCCGGCGCAGTACACGCACGATTTTATCGTCCGAGCTAAGCAGGAGTGTCTTAAGCTTCATGATCTTTGGGTTATTCCGGTTCAACTGGAAACGTTCCGCCCCTGGTCGTGCGCAGAAATGGTTTTACTGCGGACCGTCGTGACGGAGCGCGGCCATACTTACTCTATGCCGCCGCAAATCGGGTATCAATGATGCGGTGCACAAGGGGGTTACCCCAGTAATGTCTGGCTCGGCACGGGCTCCGCAGCCGCGCCTGACCTAGGAACGGCTGAAACCAGAACTTCTTCCTTTTTCGGGACTGCCGACTTTCGGGACTACCGATCTGCGCTGCTGACAACTAACCACATTAAATACAATTAGTTAGAAGTACTTAATTCAAGTGATAAAGCTAAATTATTATTGACTTTCGCTCGATTTTACCCTAAGCTGCTGAGTCTCCGATTAGGTTGGCGGCTTCAATGGATGACTAGGAGGTCTAGTTGTCGGACTTGGTTATGTTTTCCATGCATCGTCATACTTTCTGGAGAATCAAATAGATAGAGCAATTGTCGAGTTCATTCCCTCATTTGTAGGAAAGGCAGTTTCAATGGCCAAGCGTCGCGGAAATCCAAACTGGGGCAAGCCCGAGCCGATCGGACCAATTGTCCCCACCATTACGGAATTTGAACAAGTCGTGCGCGAGTACAAGCTCACTCCGGACCAATACCTGCGATCTACGCGCCTGCGCGAGTGGGCCCGCCGCAACAAGAACTCGAAATACATCCCCGAGCCTTTGCTGGAAGCCTGGGGTTTCGAAATCGAATCAACACTTTAGTCGATTTCATAGCAGGATTTGCTAAGGGTCGCTCGAAAGCGACCCTTTTGCTTTGATATCTCGGAGCGACATCTCGGAGCGGGAATGAGAAGATCTTCCGTGTTCCCCTGCTCCCGTGTGTCCTCTGTGGTCAAGCCCCTTGCGGATGTCTGATCGGAGCTGGATCCGATGCCTGACTGGCTACAAATTCCGCTCCCCGAACTCTTCGCCCTGCTGGCAGCCATCGCCTTCGCCGCCGGCCTCAACGTCTATGCCACCGTCGCCGCCCTTGGCCTCCTGGCCCGCTTGGACATCTTCCACTCCCGCCAGCCCTGGAACTCCTCGAAAGCTGGCCCGTAATCGCCGCCAGCTCGGCCCTCTTCGCCATCGAATTCTTCGCCAGCAAGATCCCCGCCTTCGATCTGATCTGGAGCGCCCTCCACACCTTCGTCCGCATCCCCATCGCTGCCCTGATCGCGTACCGGGCCGCCGCGCAACTCACTCCCGCCGAGCAGTTGCTGGCAACATTGCTCGGTGCAGCCATCGCCATGGTCGCGCACGGGGGCAAAACCGCCATCCGCGCCTCCGTAACCCCATCCCCTGAGCCTTTCTCAAACATTTCCCTAAGCCTCGCCGAGGACGCTCTCGCCGTAGCTCTCACCTGGCTAGCCACTCGCCATCCTTACGTAGCTGGAACGATCGCCCTCATCCTCGTCGTCATCATCGTACTGCTAGCCCGCTTCGTAATTCGAGCCCTGCGATCCCTCTTCCGCGGCGCCGAGGACGAACTGGCAGGACGACGAGCGCCATAGATATCCTCTGTCAGCTGTCACCCCAGTGGAAGCGGGGTCCTTCGACGGCGTTCAGGATGACATAGTTACTAAGTGATAAACGCTTTGTTACAATAACGCCATCATGACCACCCAAGCCTTTGCCGACGTTCCCACCGCGATCGAAGAAATCCGCGCCGGCCGCATGATCGTCGTAGTCGATGACGAAGACCGCGAGAACGAAGGCGACCTCACGCTGGCGGCCGAGAAGGTCACTCCCGAAGCCATCAACTTCATGGCCAAGTATGGGCGCGGCCTGGTTTGCCTTACGATGACCGAGGAGCGCCTCGATCACCTGCGTCTCGGCCCCATGAGCGCCGAGAACACGTCGCAATATGGCACTGCATTCTGCGAAGCAATCGACGCGCGCGTCGGCGTGACTACCGGCATTTCCGCCTACGATCGCGCGCGCACCATTCAGGTGGCGATCGATCCCACAACGAAGGCATCTGACCTGGCGCGCCCCGGACACGTCTTCCCTCTTCGCGCACGCAAAGGCGGAGTGCTGGTGCGCGCCGGACAAACCGAAGCCTCGGTCGATCTCGCCCGCCTCGCCGGACTGATTCCCGCCGGCATCATTTGCGAAATCATGAAGGACGACGGGACCATGGCACGCGTCCCCGACCTGATCGAGTTCTGCACGCAACACAACGTCAAGATGCTCACCGTGGCAGAGCTAATCCGCTACCGCATGGCACACGAACGCTACGTCCATCGCGTCGGCGAAGCCCTGGTGGAGACACGCTTCGGCGAATTCCGCCTAATCGCCTACGAGAGTGAAATCGACGGCGGAGAGTCGCATGTCGCTCTGATTCGCGGCGATATCGAAGCTATGAAAGACAGTAGCGAGACGCCGGTGCTCGTGCGCATGCATGCCCATTGCCTGATGGGCGACGTCTTTGGCGCAACGGGATGTGAGTGCCACGCCACGCTGCAAGGCTCGCTCCGCCGCATCGCCGATGAGGGACGCGGCGCGCTGATTTACCTGCATCAGACCTCCCAAGGATTCTCGGTCGATAAAGTGGGCGAGCGCAGCGCGCTCACCTTCCATCGCGGCCGCAAACTGCCAGCCCTGCTCGACAACGAAAGGCAGACGCAGCGCGAGATCGGAATCGGTGCCCAGATTTTGTCAGACCTGAACTTGAGGCGAATCCGTCTACTGACCAACCGTCCCAAACGTGTAGCAGCTCTTGAAGGATTTGGAATTGAGATTGTGGACCAGGTACCGGTGGAGCTAGGCGGAATAAAGGCAGGGAAAAACTAAAATCCGCTGGCCAGGGGTGGCCTCAGCAAACGGTCTTAGAAAGGTTTGCGCACGACGACTTCAGCGTCGCGAATAAAAAACTGCGCAGAGCATTGTTCCGAGCCGCAGATCACCGGAATAAGGCCGTTGATTTGTCGGCGCGTGATCAATCCCAGCATACCGCAAGAAGGACAGGCCAGCACGGCCCAGTACGGATCCTCCTTTTCGCCAACTTCGCCAGCGTTTTCTAAAACAAAGACGGTTCCGGGCTGCATCTGTTCGGGAATCCATTCATTCAGAATATCCAGTTCTCCGACCATGCATTCCTCCTGTGGACCAACCCCTGGACCGGCGTGTTCTAATCTACGAAACCTTTCTAGCACGGCGGCGCTCGGACAACCCCGTTACGGAAGTACTCGCCTTGCGGGCGATCACCACAGCGCGCACCTGCCGCACCGCGTCGCTCAGACAGATGCCCAAAATGGGCTGACTTGAATTCTTCAGTATGTCCACAATCTGTCGCGCCGAAGTTTCCAGATAAAGATGCGTACCATCGGTGAGCAAGTGAACATCAGAATTTCGTGCAACGATTTCGGCCAGACCTTTTCCAAACTCTCGTTGCAAAAAACGAATTACCTTGCCTACCTTCTGCAACGGGAAACCCTTGCGGCGCAATTCGCAGATCACCGCCATTTCCAGAACGTTCTGCATGGAATACAGCCGGCGATGGCCGACGCGCTCGGCTTTTACCAGGCCTCTTTCGTCCCACCACTGAAGCTGGCGGGAAGTGACGCCCGCTAGAGCTAACACCTCGCGGGATGAAAAGCGATCCGGCATTTCTCCTGTTTATGTTTGAAACAATCCACCAGCGAAATGTTTCAAACATTTTAGACATGAGTTGGTGCATGTCAACAGGAGATTCGAATGAGGAGGGTAACTAGAAGAATGCCCGGAAGATTACTGGAAGGAGCCGCCGCCGACGAAGTGGACTATTTCGAGCCGGTCGCCGTCCTTAAGCACAGTATTTGCCCAGCGATCGCGGGGGGCAATGTCGCGGTTGAGTTCAATTGCGACGCGGTCCGACTTCATCCCGAGGGCTTCGATCAGCGCCGTGAGCGTGAGTTCTTCGGGCGGCGTGGGGTCCGGGAAGGTACGCTCTTCACCGTTGATATGAATTCGCATGTCTGAATATTCTCTCAGGGTAGGCGATAAGATCCGATCATTCCGCTTTGCGCAGGGCAAATTTACGGGTGACCGTCCGGCCCTCGTGATTGGCTTGCACCATCACAGACGAGTCCGGTAAATCGTACTCCTCTACCTCAAAGGAGATCGAGGCACCTCCCGCAGAATCGGTGACGGCTTGCGTATAGAAAGGAGCTGCGTCAGGGCGGGCGAAGCGAAAGGTGAGACGCGCACTGCCGACTGCGGCTCCGCCCTCGGTCACGCGCAATTGCATGGTCAGATTGCGGTTGGCGTGAACGGAGGTAGCGTTCTCCCATTGCACGTCCAGTTGCTTGATGCCGGCCAACGATTCACCTTCCGCCTTATCGAGGACGCCCTCTAACTTCCCTTCTCGAATCGATTCCAGTACCAGCCGATGCTGGTCGCGAAGTTGCTGCTCTTTTTGCGGATCGCCGTAACCGGAATCCTGTGCGGTGCCGTATGGGATCGCCTTCTTGCCCACGCACTGGCCGCGTACGAAGACCTGCGTCTGAAGCAGTTTTTCGCTCTCGCGCGCTTCGCTTTGCACGTGGTAGATGGTGTCGCCGTGCTTAACATCAGTATTGAAGCCGAAAATCATAGGAAACTTAGAAATCGAGTCATTGGATGATTGAAAACCTATGCGGCTTGAAGCTTACAGCATCCGGCGCGCTTTCAAGAGTGATTTTCAATGGGCCGAGATTTCCAATGATCCGATGATCCGATCGCTGAATCGCCAAACTCTTCTTCCCGGTAGTGGGCTACTTTGCTAGCCGTCTCAAAATGAAAGTAACCCACTACCCTTCTTCCCCGTTCCCTTGACACTCTCGCGCACCAGCCCCTAATCTAGAGTGTTTAAGCGACGCATCGCGCGAATTATATATACCCCCTCCCATGCCAGACAATTATTTTGCTCGCTACCTGCCTTTTCTGATTCATGTTCTGCTGGCTGGCGGCTTTGCGATTGCAGTTGTCTCCCTTTCGTGGCTGATCGGGCAACGCAAGCCGACACGGGCCAAAAACCTCGCTTATGAATCCGGCATGACTCCTGTGGGGGATGCGCGCGGGCGGTTCTCTGTGCAGTTCTACCTCGTAGCCATGCTGTTCATTCTCTTCGATGTTGAAGCTGTATTCCTCTATCCTTGGGCGGTAATTTTGCGCGATCTCAAGCACTTTGGCCTTTGGGAGATGTTTGTCTACATCGGAATTGTGCTGGTTGGATTTTTCTATGTATGGAAAAAGGGCGTTCTGGACTGGGGCCCGACGGCAGTGCGCCGAGGAGAACGCTAATGCCGCTGAACCCAGCCATCACTGATCTTGAAAAGCTGAAGGGTCATCCGGCCGTAGCATGTCTGCTGGCATGGAATCCGGCGGCCGTCACAGGGATAAAGTTCGATCGCGATGAAATGACGATCTACGTTGATCGCTCAAACATTCGCGAGGCTTGCGCGCTGTTGCGCGACGATGCGGAGTGCGCCTTCAATTTTCTCTCGGACGTGACCTGCGTCGATTTGTATCCCTCCGAGCCAAGATTTGAAGTCATCTACCACCTGCTGTCGATTCCGAAGAAGGAGCGGGTGCGTCTGAAAGTTCGGCTGGAAAGTTCCAGCCTGGCGGTCGAATCGCTGACCTCGGTTTGGCCCGGTGCAAACTATTTTGAGCGTGAAATATTCGACTTGTTCGGCATTCGGTTTACCGGGCACCCATATTTGCGGCGGCTCTTAATGCCCGAGGAGTGGGAAGGCCATCCCCTGCGCAAAGACTATCCGGTGGAGGGCTACCGCTAAGCATGGCGCACCTTTCTCCCACGCCCGTTCTTGAACCCGGACAGGATCGGACGATGATCCTGAATATGGGGCCGCAGCACCCGTCCACCCACGGCGTGCTGCGCGTGCTGCTCGAGATCGATGGCGAGACCATCGTTCGAATCGCGCCCGACATCGGCTTCTTGCACACAGGAATTGAGAAGACGTGCGAGGCCAAGTTTTATCAACAGGTGGTGCCGCTTACCGACCGCATCGACTATCTGTGCCCCATGACCAACAATCTCTGCTATGCGCTGGCGGTCGAGAAACTTTTGGGGCTGGAGATTCCTCCGAAGGCGCAGTGGATGCGGGTGCTGATGAACGAGCTGACCCGCATCAACTCGCATCTGGTGTGGCTGGGCACCCACGCGCTCGACATTGGCGCGATGACGGTATTTCTCTACTGCTTTCGCGAGCGCGAAGAAGTGCTGAAGATGTTCGAGATGATCAGCGGACAGCGCATGATGACGTCTTATTTTCGGATTGGAGGAATTGCCCTCGAACCGCCTCTCGGATTCTTCGAGCGGGTTCGCAAATTCGCCGATCGCTTTCACGAGAAAGTCGACGAATACGAAAACTTGCTCACGGGAAATCCGATCTGGATGATGCGGACCAAGGGTGTGGCGAGAATAACGGCAGAAGATGCGATTGCGCTGGGCGCCAGTGGCCCCACCCTACGGGGAAGTGGCGTGGACTTCGATCTGCGACGCGATATGCCTTATTCCGGCTATGAGAATTTCAAATTCAAGGTTCCGGTGTCGCAGGATGGCGATGTGTTCGCCCGTTACATCTGCCGGGTGCGGGAACTGCGAGAATCGAACGAGATCGTGAAGCAGGCTCTGGACGGCATGCCGGAAGGCCCGATCAAGGCAAACGCTCCCGGCATTGTGCTGCCCGACCGGGAAAAAATGAAGACGCAGATGGAAGCTCTCATCTATCACTTCAAGATCATTACAGAGGGCTTCGCGGTGCCGGCGGGCGAAGTTTATCAGGCAGTCGAATCGCCTCGTGGCGAGATGGGCTACTACGTCGTGAGTGACGGGACGTCGAAACCATATCGCGTGCATATGCGCGCGGCCTGCCTGGCAAATCTGCAGACTCTGCCCAAGATGTGCGAAGGAGGTCTGATCGCGGATGTAGTTGCGGCGATTGGATCGATCGACATTGTGTTGGGAGAGATTGACCGGTGAAATTCTCCGAAGAATTCGAAACGCGGTTTGTGGAGATGGTGCCGCACTATCCCACGAAGCGGTCGGCGCTCGTGCCTACTCTTCTTTATGCACAGGACGAAGTTGGATTTCTCAGCGATGAGGTTATTCAGGAGATCGCTGGCCGGCTCGATCTGACTGAACTCGAAGTGCGCAACGTTATCAGCTACTACTCGATGCTGACCACGAAGCCTCGCGGAAAATTTAATGTGCAGGTCTGCACCAATATCAGTTGCCTCGTCCGCGGCGGCGAAGAAATTTTGCAACATTGCGCGAGGAAATTGGGAGTTGGCAACAAAGGAACCACCGCTGACGGATTATTTTCCCTCGAAGAGGTGGAATGCATCGGAGCCTGCAGCTGGGCTCCAGCGGTGCAAGTGAACTACGATTTTCATGAGAACCTGACAGCGGAGAAGATCGATAGGGTTTTGGACGAGTACAAAGGAAAGGCAATGTGATGAGTCCGATGCTTTTGCGATCGAATCATCGAGGGATCGAGACATCCTCGATGTCCCGATCACAAAATCACCCGATCACCCGATTCCATGGCTGACTTGGTTTCCCATCCCGATGAGATAAAGGTCGTCACCCGGCGCTTTGGCCAGGGTGCGACCAATATCGACCGCTATCTTGAACTGGACGGCTACAAGGCCGTGCGGAAGGCGCTGGGGATGGAGCCAGATGCCATTATTAACGAGGTGAAGAACTCGGGGCTGCGTGGGCGCGGCGGTGCAGGATTTTCGACTGGGATGAAATGGTCGTTCGTGCCCAAGCAATCAGCCAAGCCGAAATATGTGCTTTGCAACGGCGACGAGAGCGAGCCGGGTACCTGTAAAGACCGGCTGATTTTCGAACACGATCCGCACGCGGTAATCGAAGGCGTGATGATTGGCGGCCTGGCAGTCGGGGCGCTTAGCGGATACATCTACATTCGCGGCGAATATCGTTATCTTTCGGTGATCATGCAGAAGGCGATTCGCGATGCATATGCCAAGGGCTTTTTGGGCAAGAACATTTTCGGGAGTGGGCGCGATTTCGATATTTACTGGCACGGCGGCGCTGGCGCCTACGAAGTTGGCGAAGAATCAGCACTGATGGAATCCCTCGAGGGCAAGCGTGGTATCCCGCGGATTCGGCCGCCATTCCCCGCTGTAGTAGGACTGTGGGGCGGGCCGACAGTTATTAATAATGCGGAAACCCTGGCCAGCGTTCCTCACATTATGCTGGGCGGTGCGGAATGGTTCGCGAAGCTTGGTCCGCCGAAAAATGGCGGAACGCGATTGTTCTGCCTGAGCGGTAACGTGGCGAAGCCCGGAGTCTACGAACTTCCAATGGGCTACAACCTGAAAAAGATGATTTACGAGGTTGGCGGCGGAATTCCGAACGGACGTAAGTTGAAGGCCGTGGTCCCGGGAGGATCTTCGACGCCTTGCTTAACCGCCGAAGAGATCGATGTGAACATGGATTTCGATTCGGTGGCGAAAGCCGGGTCGATGCTTGGATCGGGCGGCGTGGTCGTGATCGACGAAGCGCAATGCATCGTAAAGTTTGCGCTGCGGACGATGAAATTTTACAAGCACGAGAGTTGTGGCTGGTGCATTCCATGCCGCGAGGGCACCGATTGGTTGGAGAAGACGCTGACTCGCTTCCATCGCGGCGGTGGTGTTAAAAAAGACATCGACAACATGCAGTACTTGTCGGAAAACATGCTGGGACGGACGTTTTGTCCGCTCGGTGATGCGGCGGCGATGCCGACGATCGCGTTCGTGAAAAAGTTCCGCAAGGAGTTTGAGGATCATTTGGAAGGCAGGCCCTGCCCGTTTGAGAAAAAGGGCGCCGCGGAAGAACTGGTACCAGCGTAGCAGCTGGCGTCCCACCGCGCCCATACGCGGGCGAATGCCCGCAGGCTTCAGATTATTGATGATCGCGAGGGCGAAACTCCTTCGCGAAGCTGGCGCGATGCCGGCGCTACAAATATATGGCTGACGTAACACTTACAGTCGACGGCAAGAAAGTGACGGCTCCCGCCGGAACGCTGCTGATCGAGGCCTGCAAAATGGCAGGCATCGAAGTTCCATCATTTTGTTATTACCCCAATCTCTCGCTGCAGGGCGCTTGCCGCATGTGCCTGGTGAAAATCGAGAAGATGCCGAAGCTGCAGACCGCATGCACAACTGTGGTCAGCGAAGGAATGATCGTGACTTCGGACAGCGACGAGATCAAGCAGGCGCGCAAAGGGATGCTGGAGTTGCTGCTGGGGAACCATCCATTGGATTGTCCGGTGTGCGATGCCGGCGGCGAGTGCGAACTGCAGGACATGACATTTTCTTACGGGGCGGCCGAGTCGAAGTTCATGGAGGCAAAAACCCACAAAGACGAACAGCAATGGTCGCCCATTGTGTTCTTCGACCGGCCGCGCTGCATTCTGTGCTATCGCTGCGTGCGCGTCTGCGGCGAAGGCATGGACGTTTGGGCGCTCGGTGTGCAGAACCGCGGAGTAAGTTCCATTATCGCGCCGAATAAAGAAGATCATCTGGAGTGCGAAGAGTGCGGCATGTGCATCGACATCTGTCCCGTGGGTGCACTCACCTCCGGCGCTTACCGCTACAAGACGCGCCCCTGGGAGATGAAGCATGTGGGCACGATCTGCACTCACTGCGGCGACGGCTGCAAGACCACGCTGGGTGTGCGGCGTGCCGATACTGGCATGGAGATTGTACGTGGCGACAACCGCGACAAGAGCGGGATCAACGGCGACTTTCTTTGCATCAAGGGACGCTACGCCTTTGACTTTGCGAATCACGAGCAACGTCTCACGCGACCGCTGATTCGCCAAAATGGAAAACTCACTCCTGCTACATGGGAGGAAGCGTTCGCTCTGATCGGGAAAACCTTTGCGGGCATTCGCGACTCAGAGGGCGGCCAAGCGATTGGCGTTGTGGGCTCGACTCGTATTACAAACGAAGAAGCGTACCTGCTATCCAAGTTCGCCCGCGTCGTGTTGGAGACAAACAATCTGGATCACCATCGCACGGCGGACTTCCCGGCTTTTGCGAGCGCGCTTCGCGGCAGGCCTGATGCCGCCGCCAGCATGGCCGATGTGTTTACCGCTCCAGCGATTCTGTTGATTGGCAATGATCCCACGGAGCAGCATCCTTTACTGGCCTGGCAGATTCGCAACAATGTCCGCCTGCATCGTGCGCGGCTATATGTAATCAATTCAAAGCCAATCAAGTTGCAGCGGCAGGCCACTAGCTTCGTGGAGATTCCTGCTGGCGCAGAGAGGAGGGTTGCGGCCTTTCTTGCGGGCAACGATGCCGCAAGTGATGAGCTGATCAGCTCCTCAGGCAATAAAGACCGATGGAACACATTTCGCGATAAACTGCGTGGCGAACAAAACCTTGTGATCGTCATCGGATCTGAAATCCGGGGAAACGATCTGACCAGCCTCGCGAAGTTCGGCGCCGGGATTTCCGGTGCCAAGTTTGTCTGCCTCGCGGATTATGCGAATTCTCGCGGTGCGGCCGACATGGGTTTGTACCCTGATTTGCTGCCCGGATACAACCCCATTCGCGGAAGCAGTGAGTTTCACAAAGAGTGGGGAGAGATACCACAGGCCGCGGGGCTAGATCTGCCGGGAATGATCGAAGCAGGAAAAACGGGCAAGCTCAGAGCCTTTTATGTTGTGGGATCGAATCCGATCGGCCGGTTAAACGTTGATCCATTCACTTTCTCGAAGAGTTTCGTGGTGGTGCAAGACATGTTCCTGACGGAGACGGCGGTCGTTGCCGATGTCGTGCTCCCAGCCGCGAACGGCTACGAGAAAACTGGCACATTCACCAATACCTGCGGTGACTTGCAGTTGGTGAAGAAGGCTGGCGAGATCACGGACACCAAGTCCGATTTCGAGATGATTGTGCGTATCGCCGATGCCATGGGCTTTGACGTGCGCAAGTTGGTGCCGTTCGGCGGCGGCACGCATGCTGACATGGGGCAGTCGCGTGGTGCGCAATCGGGCGAAGCCGACCGGCACGCGGTCTGGCTTGAGGCACACGGCCTCGAACCCAAACTAAGCCCGTTTGATCCGACGGCAATTCTCGATGAAATTCAACGGTTGGTTCCGGGTTATGACGTATCCCGTATGAATCTACTGGCAGGCAACAGTCAACGCACGTCGCTGGCCGCAGTTGGGCCGGGAGCTGCGCACCCAGCGGATTCAATCGATCCGGCGAATGACAACCTGTTCACGTCCGGAACCTTGGGACGATATTCGCGCGCGTTGAAGTCGGTGATAGAGAGTCACGAAGTCAAACCCGCTGAGGTTGCAGCAGACTGATCACAGTTTTAGAAAGGAAGCGGAATTGCCGATTGGCATTTTCATACTCGTGTCGGTGATCAAATCGGTGATCGTTCTTCTCGTGCTGCTCACCGCGGTCGCGTACACCGTCTGGCTGGAACGAAAAGTTGTCGGCCACATGCAGAATCGCTGGGGGCCGACGCGTGTGGGACCATTTGGATTGCTGCAACCTGCTGCGGATGGGCTGAAGTTCCTGTTCAAAGAGGACCTCACGCCCCCGCACGTTTATAAGCCGCTGTTCCTGGCAGCGCCGATGATGGCAGTGATCTTCGCTCTCACTTCGATTTCGGTGATCCCGTTCGGCAACTCGATTCAGCTTTTTGGATACAGCGTTCCGCTGCAGATTACCGACGTAAACATCGGGCTGCTGCTGATTCTGGGCATCACATCGATGGGCGTATACGGAGTCGCGCTCGCGGGTTGGTCCTCCAACAACAAATACTCTTTGCTGGGCGGCCTTCGAGCCAGTGCCCAAATGGTCAGCTACGAAATTGCTTTGGGACTTTCACTGGTCGGCGTGCTGATCCAGTCTGGCAGTTTCAGCTTGCGCGATATCGTTGAAGCGCAGGGTGGGCGCTTTCTCTACATCATTCCCCGATGGAATATCTTCCATGGACAGTTGATTGGATTCTTCGTCTATCTGATGGCGGCGTACGCGGAAACAAATCGCATCCCGTTCGACCTGCCGGAAGCCGAAACCGAACTGGTCGCCGGATACCACACGGAATATAGTTCGATGAAGTTTGCCATGTTCTTCATGGCCGAATACGCGAATATGATCACGGTAGCGTGCCTGGCTACGTTGCTGTTTTTCGGCGGATGGCACGGACCGCTGTTTGGGCCTTCATTGATGCGCGCCGTGTTGCCAGTGTTCTGGTTTATCGCCAAGGTTTTCTGTTTTCTCTTTCTTTACATCTGGGTGCGCGGGACGTTGCCGCGCTTCCGCTACGATCAACTGATGTCGTTCGGCTGGAAGTTTCTGCTACCCCTGGCAATCGCAAATCTGGTGGCAACGGCGATTGTCGTGGCCTGGTAGGGAAGTAAAGTGATCAGTGAACAGTGGCCAGCTAGAACTGGTCACTGACCACTGGCCACTGACCACTAGAAATTCAGAACTGATTTCATGAGTTTTCACCTCATATTATTTCTGATTTTCGGTGCGGTTTGCGTGGGCGGGGCGATCAACCTGCTGGCGCAACGGCATCCCATCAACAGCGCGCTATCGCTAATTGCAGTGATGGCTGCGCTGGCCGGCGATTATCTTCTACTCGGCGCAGAGTTCGTCGCGGCCGTGCAGCTGATCGTTTACGCCGGCGCCATTATGGTGTTGTTCGTCTTCGTGATCATGTTGTTGAACGCTGGCGTAGAGGAAGAAACTAAGGGAAGCCGTGTAGCGATTCTAGTTGGCGTGCCCGGGATGCTGATCGGCGGTGTGCTCGTCGCGTGGGTTGTGTTGCTGCGCTCTGGCACCGAAGCTGTGCCGATCGGCGCGCTGCCCGGACACCCGATCGATATTGCTCAGCTTCTGTTTCACGACTTTCTGTTGCCCTTCGAAGTCACCTCCATTTTGATTCTGATCGCCATCATGGGCGCCGTGGTGCTGGCCAGCAAGCCGGAATCTGCGGCGGGGAAGGTGGAGTGATGGTCCCGCTCTCTTATTATTTGTTGCTCAGCGGATTCTTGTTTGCCTGCGGCGTGGCCGGATTTCTGATCAAACGCAACATCATCACGATCTTCATGTCGATTGAACTGATGCTGAACGGAGTGAATCTGTCGTTCGTCGCGTTCGCTGCGCACTGGCACGCGCTGGCTGGCCAGATTTTCGTCTTCTTTGTCATGGTAGTTGCGGCCGCAGAATCCGCCGTCGGCCTGGCGATCATCATCGCTGTGTATCGTACGCGCGAGACCTTGAACGTGGATCAGGTAAACCTGCTCAAACTATGAATCCGATGCTCAATCTCTGGCTGATCCCGGTTATGCCGCTGGCGGGCGCTGCGATCAACGGCTTTTTAGGGAAAAGATCTTCGCGGCAGGCCGTGACCGCTGTCGCGCTCTTATTCAGCGGCGCTGCTTTCGCCATGGCCTTGTTGGTGGCGGCACGCTTCTCGTCGTTGTCGCTTCCCTACCAGGAGTTCTTCGCGCATTGGATTCGCTCGGGCACTTTCACCGCGGATTTCGCGTTCTACCTCGATCAACTCTCGCTCGTCATGTTGCTGGTGGTGACGGGAGTCGGATTCCTGATCCATATTTACGCCGTCGGCTACATGTGGGATGACCCCAGCTATTACCGCTTCTTCAGCTACCTTAACCTTTTCATGTTCTTCATGCTGACCCTGGTGCTGGCCGGCAACTACCTTGTGATGTTCATTGGTTGGGAGGGAGTTGGCCTTGCGTCGTATCTGCTGATCGGCTTCTGGTTTACCAAAGATTCGGCAGCCTCTGCGGGCAAGAAAGCGTTCATCGTGAACCGCATCGGCGACTTCGGCTTCCTGATCGCGTTATTTCTGCTCATTAAGCACTTTGGATCGCTGAATTTCCAGCAGGTGTTCGGAGCAGTGATTCCTTTGCCTGCTGAAACCGCCGGCGCGGGGCTGCTAACAGCGATCGGAATCCTGCTCATGGTGGGTGCTTGCGGAAAATCAGCTCAGATCCCGCTGTACGTATGGCTTCCCGACGCGATGGAGGGCCCCACGCCGGTTTCCGCTCTAATTCACGCTGCGACCATGGTGACAGCGGGCGTATACATGGTTTCGCGTTCGCACGTCATCTTCGAACGCGCGCCTGTCGCGCTGACTGTAGTGGCAATCATCGGAACCCTTACCGCGTTCTTCGCGGCGACCATCGGCATCGTACAGACTGACATCAAGAGGGTTCTCGCCTATTCCACTGTCTCGCAGCTTGGCTACATGTTCATGGCCTGCGGCGTTGGAGCATTTTCGGCAGGCATTTTTCACCTGATGACGCACGCCTTCTTCAAGGGCCTGCTCTTCCTTGCGGCTGGATCGGTGATTCATGCGGTCGGCGGCGAACAGGACATGCGAAAAATGGGAGGACTGCGCGCCAAGATTCCCTGGACGTTCTGGACTATGACCGCAGGCACTCTGGCAATCGCCGGAATCCCTGGCCTTGCAGGATTTTTCAGCAAAGACGAAATTCTGTGGCGCGCCTATCAGGCAAGCTGGGCTTACTGGCTGCTGGGACTGGTGACGGCGTTCATCACTTCGTTCTACATGTTCCGGCTCTGGTTCCTGACTTTCTTTAGAGAGTATCGCGGCGAAGCCGAGGCTGGTCACGATCACGGAAGCCATTCCGGGCGTGATTCCCACGGCGCCCACGGTCACAGCGGGATTCACGAGAGTCCGAAGGTCATGGTTATTCCGCTGGTGATTCTAGCTGTGCTCTCGGTGCTCGGTGGATATGTGGGTGTGCCCGGTTCGCTCGGCGGCAACAATCGATTCGACAAATTTCTCGGCCCGGTTTTTCACGGCAGCACTCTCGTCGACGCTCAGCACACTGCAATAGGCGAAAAAGGTGCGCCGGAGCAGGAGACAGAAGGGTCAGAGCCAAAGACAAAGACCGCGGCGTCCACCGAACTGATGTTCACCGCCATTTCGGTGTTGGCCGCTCTGCTGGGTTTTGCGCTCGCGTGGCTGCTTTACTTCCGCAGCCCGGAGTTGCCGGACAAAATTGCAGCTTCGCTGTCGGGCGGATATCAGACGCTTCTACACAAATATTACATTGACGAATTGTACGGGGCGCTGTTTGTTAAGCCGTTGATCGACGGCTCGACTCGAATCTTGTGGCAAGGAGTGGATCGGAAGATTATCGATGCGACGGTGAATGATGCGGGCGACGGATTGCGCCACGTTTCCGACGAAGCTCGTCACATGCAGTCCGGAAACATCCGCTCATACGCGGGATGGATCGCGGCAGGTTCGGCCGCGGTGATCGCTTTCATGATCTGGATGTGGACGGGACCCCGATGAGCACGGACAATCTCAGTTCCATCATTTTAACTCTGGTCACGTTCGTACCGCTGGCTGGCGGCCTGTTGCTGATGCTGCTGCCGCGCCGCGACCGCGACATCCGCATTTTCGCTCTCGTCATTTCACTCCTGACCTTTGTTCTCTCGTTGCATCTCCCCGTCTATTTTCATCGTGCACAAACCGATTTTCAGTATCAGATCGACAAGCAATGGGTCTCCACGCCGAACATTCACTACCACATGGGGATTGACGGCATTTCTATGTGGCTGGTGGTGCTTACAACATTTCTCACGCCACTGTGCGTCCTTATTTCCTGGACGTCGATTCACGAGCGTGTGAAAGAGTTTTTTATCCTGCTGCTGGTTCTGGAGACGGCGCTGATCGGCGTCTTCACCTCGCTCGACTTGTTCCTCTTTTATTTTTTCTGGGAAGCCACACTCATTCCCATGGCTTTGCTGATTGGCATTTTCGGCCACGAGCGCAAAGTGTATGCGGCAATCAAGTTCTTCATGTACACCATGATCGGTTCGGTGTTCATGCTGGCGGCGATCCTGTGGCTTTACGCCCATACCGGCAGTTTCGACTTTGTTGTGATTCGCGATCAAATTGCGAGCGGCGCCGTGCCCCGGTTTCCGGCTGCGGCGCAATGGCTTTTCCTCGGATTTTTTCTGGCGTTTGCCGTGAAGGTTCCTTTATTCCCCTTTCATACATGGCTGCCCGATGCGCACGTCGAGGCGCCCACGGCAGGGTCGGTTCTGCTGGCCGGCGTTCTGCTCAAGATGGGCACGTACGGGCTGCTGCGCTTCAACCTGGGACTGTTCCCTGTCGAGTCGCGCGCGAATGCCCCGTGGGTGATGGTCCTTGCCCTGATCGGCATTATCTATGGCGCGCTCGTGGCCATGGTTCAACCCAACATGAAGAAGTTGATCGCTTATTCATCCGTGAGCCACCTCGGATTCGTCGTGCTGGGAATTTTCAGCTTCACGCAGGCTGGTTTGAATGGCGCAATGTTCGTCATGCTGGCACACGGGGTTTCCACGGGCGCACTATTCATGCTGGCGGGGATTCTGCATGAACGCCGTCATACCTATGAAATCAGCGAATTCGGAGGACTGGCCTCGCCCATGCCGGTATACGCTGCGTCCTATCTGGTGATTGTGCTGGCGTCAGTTGGCTTGCCGTTGCTGAACGGCTTCATTGGCGAATTTCTCGTGCTGAGCGGCGCGTTTCAGGACAGAGCTGTCTACGGGATACTCGGCGCAACCGGCATAATTTGGAGCGCGATTTATCTTCTCTGGATGTATCAGCGCGTGTTCTATGGCAAGGTCACGCACCCAGTCAACAATTCTCTTAGCGATTTGTTGGGATTTGAAAAACTGGCGGTCTGGCCCTGTGCGGCAGCTGCGCTCGTAATGGGAGTAGCTCCTATTCTGTGGCTGGGAGCGGTTGATCCCGCGGTTCACGCCGCACTCACTCCGTTTGCGCGATTGGCGAGCCGGGTGGTGGGTCGATGATCGCCAATGCAATGATCGCCGATGCAAGCTTCGCCACAACGACGATCACGCATTTTATCCCGGCATATTCGCAGACGCTTCCTCAATTGGCCGATTACGTTCGCATCTTGCCAGAAATTGTTCTCTCCCTCTTCGGCATGATCGTGATGGCGCTCGAGCCTCTAGTAGACGAGGAGAAAAATCCAAGAGTCCTCGGCTCTATCGCGCTAATCGGAACGCTGGCGGCACTTTGCGCGACCTGGTTCATGGCGCAGTCTCCTGGGCTTGCCTTCTGGAACATGGTGCAGGCGGATGGGTTCAGCGTTTTCTTTCATGTCCTGGTGATCGCGATCGCCGCTGTCGTCATCCTGAGCTCCTATGAATATATGGCGGTCCAGCGGATCCGTGCCGGAGAGTATTATGCTCTCATCCTTTTCGGGGTTGTCGGCGTGGCCCTGATGACGTCGGCGATCGAGCTGGTTTTGATTTTCATCGCGCTCGAGATTTCCTCGATCTCCTCTTATGTTCTGGCGGGATTTCGGCGGAACGAAGCTTCCAGCGCCGAATCCTCTCTGAAATATTTCCTGCTGGGTTCATTCGCCACAGCATTTTTTTTATACGGAGTGGCGTTGATGTTTGGCGCCACCGGCTCAACCAATATTGATCGGATCAGCCGGACGCTGCAGGGCTCGCCCGTTCCTGTGTTGGCGTTTGTGGCGGTGGCGTTCATGTTTGTAGGTTTAGGTTTCAAAGTGGCTGCCGCACCCTTCCACATTTGGACGCCGGACGTGTACGAAGGGGCGCCCGCCCCGATTGTGGGCTTCATGTCGACCGCGCCCAAGGCGGCGGCGTTTGCGGTTTTGCTGCGCATCGTATTCGTGATAAATGTACACGCCATATTCTGGGTCATCTGGGTCGCGGCAGCGCTCTCCATGACCCTGGGCAACATCGGCGCAATGGTGCAGGATAATGTGAAACGTTTGCTGGCCTATTCGTCGATTGCCCATGCGGGATATTTGCTTGTGGCATTCGCTGCTTCGCCTTCCTTGGGAACTTCGGCGGCTATGTTCTACACCGCATCTTATGCGGCAATGAACTTAGGGGCGTTCGCAGTGGTAAGCCATTTCGCCAATGCGGGCGAGCGCTATGTAACCCTCGAAGATTATGAAGGCTTGGGCCGCAGTTCTCCGCTGCTGGCAGCGACGCTTACCATATTCCTGCTCTCGCTGATTGGCATCCCGATGACCGGCGGCTTTTTCGCTAAGTTCTATGTGTTCAGCGCAGCGGTGAAAGCCAACTTAATCTGGCTCACCATCATCGGCGTCCTCAACAGTGGCGTCGGCGCGTACTACTACTTGCGAATCATCGTGGTGATGTACATGCGCCAAGCGCGGAAAGAGGTTCCGGTGACCCCGGTTGGATTTGCGCCCAGGCTTGCAATCGCATTGTGCCTGGCTGCAACCATCTACCTCGGAATATTTCCAGGCAGTGTACTGCAGTATGCGCAAGATTCCGCTCAACAGCTCGTACAGCAGACTCCCACCGAGAATCCTCCATCCAGTACTGTTTCCATCCCAGCAACTTATTAGGCGGTCCGTTATGACAAAGATGCTGAGGACAATCGCTGAAAGATTGAGCCGCGGCCTGGTTTTCGAGCGACGGCTGCCACCAAACTTCGGGAGAGGCAGGATATTTGTTTCGCCGGACGCTGGGCTGCGATTCTATCGCCGAAACCTAGCCAAGGGCGATGCAATTCTCTTCAAGATGGTCGATGAACTGGTTAAACCCGGGGATGTTGTGTGGGATGTGGGGGCCAACGTCGGGCTGTTCACTTTCGCGAGTGCGAACCGCGCCGGTAAGAACGGCGACGTCATCGCGATTGAGGCCGACCTATGGCTCGTAGGTTTGCTGCGGCGGTCATGTGAGATGCTGGAACGCAGCGTAAATGCCGCTGTGACGGTGATACCAGCTGCCGCTTCTGACTCGCTGGGCTTGGCTACATTTCATATTGCCCAGCGGGCGCGATCATCGAATCACTTGGAAGGAGTCGGCTCAACGCAGGCGGGCGGAACACGAAGGATAGAGTCGATCGTCGCCATCACGCTCGATTGGCTTTTACAACAACTGCCCGCACCCCAAGTTTTGAAAATCGATGTGGAGGGAATGGAGCACCGCGTGTTAGCTGGAGCGAGTTCTGTATTGTCTACAGCTCGTCCACTGATCTGGTGCGAAGTGGATCCGCTGAACAAGGATGAGGTCACGAATATTCTTCATGGCCACGATTACGAATTGTTTTATGCAAATCAGGATCCGGTGCAGAGGCAGCCCTTGCTGCGTGCGCCATGGGAAACCTTGGCCCGTCCACGATCCGTGCGTTCTGGTCAACGGAATCGCGAATCCGCATAAGCACCCAAGACTTCCCCGCATTCCTCATCACAATCGAATGTTTCTGTTTTTCCCACTCGAAGCATTTAACTCGAAAGTTCAATCACGAGCATCATCTACCAAGGGAACGAATCGGACGAGTTCGCGAGGCGAGATCACGGGCAATCCATTGATCATTCGGATGAATTGCAGCTGCTGTGAATCATCCGTTCCAACCGGAATAATCATTCGTCCATTTTCGCGGAGTTGAGCGATCAGTGCGGGAGGCGGATGGGGAGTAGCGGCAGAGACCAGGATTGCATCGAAGGGGGCGTCGGTCGGAAGGCCTAGTGTGCCGTCTCCGGTGAAGAGTCTCACATTAGTATAGCCGAGCGCTGCGATGACTTCGCGAGCGCTTTCCGCAAGAGCAGGATGGCGTTCAATGGAAAATACTTCCGCGGCCAGTTCCGCAAGCAGCGCGGTTGCGTAGCCAGAGCCGGTGCCAACTTCGAGAACTTTGTCAGCGGGGGTGAGCTGGAGAGATTCAAGCATGAGGGCAACGATGTAAGGCTGAGAAATAGTTTGTCCCTCGCCGATGGGAAGAGGATGGTCTTCGTAGGCTTGCGCCCGATAGGGTTCAGAGACGAATTTGTCGCGCGGAACATGAAGCATGGCATCGAGAACGTGCGCATCAGAGATACCGCGGGCGCGCACTTGGGAGTCAACCATAACTTGGCGGGCGGCGATTGAATCAGCCATGGATTCAGGCAGAATGCAGGGCAAGCTCTCTTCTACGAAAACTGCAAATTATTTCTTGCGGCTGCGGACGCGCAGATCAAAGCTGACGACTCCATTCTGGTCACGCGTGCCCACAGCGGAAATGTTGCGATTGACATAGTACTCCCCCTGAATAATCTGCTCCGAACTTTGAGAAACGTTAGTGGAGTACGTGAGTGAAACGTGGTTGACAAATTCCTGCTCAATCGTGATCTGGGGGCCGTTGCTGATGGGATTGTTTTCCGTGTTAAGCCCCTGAGGATCGATCTTGATATTGCTGGCTCCGAACAGCCGTTGCAAGCGATTGCTGACCGTCGTGTTGAGGGCCTCGCTGAGAATCAGAGCGGTAGCCTCATCCGAAAACGTGCTTTGGCCGGACTGCTCCTGAAGCTGAGCGGATTCTTCGTTGGTGCGGCCGAGCGCGAGAAGGGCAATAATATCGGACTTCGGCAAAGGAGGTTCAGAACGGTAGTTGATGCTGAGTCCGCGATCCGGCGTTCCCGTAATCGTGATGTTCAGATCGTAGTTGCGGACATGAGTAGAGGCCTGCAGATTGAGTTGAGGCTCGATGGCAACCGGATTGGCGAAAGTGATATCGCCGCGCTCGAGCGTGAAGCGGGTGCCGTGAAAGGTGGCTTGACCTTCAAGAATGTCGGCGCGACCAAGAACCGCAGGACGAGCGACGGAGCCACGAATGCGGAGGTCGGCGTCGCCCGACAGGCGCGCGATCGCTGTGCGCATCTGAAGTTCGGGCGCGGTCTGGACGCGAATATCGAGTTTTACATTATTGAGCGGAGAGTTGGCAGTGGTGACGGTCGAGAACTGGCGGCTGCGCTCGAGATAAGCGCTGAAGTCGAAACCAGGGGTCACGGCTATCTTGTTGACGCTGATCTTGCCGGAAACGGTTGAAGCGGAACGAGATCCCACCCAATGCAATTCGGCGTCGGCAGTCGAACTGACGCCGGGAGGATAACGCAGACGAACGTCACTACCTGTGACAGTGAGGTTGAAGTTGAGTTGCTGGTTCACATAAGTGGCGTCACCCTTTAGGTCGAGTGTGCCGCCCCCGGTGCGGGAGGTTAGGGTCTCAATGTGCACCTGATCGCGAGTGAACCGAAGAGAGCCATCGAGCTCGGTCAAACCGCTGGGCAGCCCCGCGTACGTGATCGACCCGTTCGTCAAACGCAGTCGACCCTGTGGTAACGGATCGGCAACAGTGCCGCCAACGGTAAGGTTCATGGTCACAAGACCTACCGCACTGAGATCCGGATCAAAGCTGGAGAGCAATCTGAGATCGAGGTGCCCATCCGCTACTAGATCGAGCGTGCGGTCGCTGGAGAGCTGCACTGATCCGTGCGCGGTGAGGTCGGTTCCATCGCCCACAAGGTGAAGTTGCTGGATGTCGATCGACTGATTCACGAGCGTGAAGCGAACTGGATCCTGATTATGCACTTTGACGTTTTCCACTTCGAGAGAAACCGCGGACAAGTTACCATCGGCCATCCAGCGGCTGGGTTGCCGGAGCGGTCCATGCAGATTTAAGGAGCCGGACACGGCAGAATGTCCCGTGAGCCTTCCACGCAGATAGGAGTGCCAGAGAGCATCGAGATCGATCTGGTTCATTTGCAGCAACAAGTTAGTGGAATAGTCATTGCGCAACTGGACATCGCCGCTAACTTCCAGCGATCCGCGCTCGAAATGAGAGTTGCCTCTCAGAACCAGCTGACTACCTTCGGTAACAGCGTGCAGATCGAGTTCACCGGCCAGTTCGTGATCGAAAGTCAGATCTCGAAGGTGGACATCCCCATCGATGGAAGGCGCCTCAGGACTGCCCGATCCTTTAAGCGCGAAATCTGCACGTCCTTCTACGGAAAGTTGACTGGAATGGATCGATGGAAATTCGGAAAGATTGAAATTGCTGCCCGCGAGATCGAAATGAAAGGCGCGGTTGGAGGGATTGAAGTCGGCACTTCCTGTGATGCCCGAATCCTCATGGAACAGATGCATGTCATCAAAAGCGATTTTGCCCTCACCGATGTGGAAGTTGGAATCGAATTGCCGCACCGTTTCCCCGTAGGCGGTGGCATTGGCGAGGTGGATTTGCCCTTTGCCCGTAGGGTTGGAGAGGGTTCCGCTGGCCAGCACAAAAACATCAGCCCTGCCAAAGACGCGAAAGTCGTATCCGGCTAAGGCCTGGAGCTCGGTTAGGTCGCCTTTGTAAAGGTTGGCGCGGAGGCTGAACGTGCTGTCGCCAGTGAGGTGCCCGTGCTGCAGGGTGGCGGATCCCTCAAATTCAGCGGACGTATCATCTCGCCGGAGAGTGGCGTTATGAAATGTGACAGATTGGAAGGAAAGCTGGAGAGAAGTGGAAAGCGAATCCCAGTGCATTTGTAATTCATGGGTTCTGGATGTGGCAGGCGTCGCGATGCCGAAATCGTTGACTGCAAGCGTCCCGGTAATTTGAGGAGCAGAAAACGAACCGCTCATGTTGCCATTGAACGTGGCTGTGCCGTTCAGCACGACGGGGAACAAGGCTGGACCGCGAACCGCAGAAATGAATGGCAGCCAGTCGGCGAGACTGGTGGTGGAAACGGTGAGCCGAACCGCGGAAGCGGCAGACAGTGTACCGGAGGCCTGAATGTGGCTGGTGGGGGTGGCCAGGGTGAACCTCGCGAGATCCAGAGTCTCGTTGCCAGCGTGATATACGCCGTTGGCATGGGAGGTGACGGAAAGCTGTCCTCGGGCAGGCGAAGCCGGAGGAACGAAGTCGAGAGCATATTGGATTTCCGCGTCGCGCGGAGTTCCCCTCCATCGAGCTTCGAGAGTGCCGGAGGCGGCCGCAGCGGGATGGAAGCGAGGGAACGAGTGAGCAGGAGTATCGAGTGCCACGGCTAGATCATCCGCAGACAGGTCACGCAAATGAATAAGAACGAAACCGTCCTGGATTGCCTGCAGTTTTGGCTTACCCATTTTTTCGCGATAGTTTTTCTCAGAGGGAGCCGCGGAGATAACAGCCGTCTCAAGGGTTTTTCTGGCGGCTGCGGAAAGATGTTGCGCAGGAGAGAGCCAGTGATTCACTTCAGCATCGCCTGCAAAACTTCCACCGAAAATCTTGCCTTGCAGCTTCGAGAGTTGGAGTTGCTGGTCAGTGATTGAATAGCCGCTACTCAGCGAGGCTTTAGAGAGGAATATCTGATCGTCCTGGAACGCCAGATCCTGGATGGTCAGAAGGCCGGTGCTAGAAAACCGGTCAAGTGCCCAATCGCCGTGGCCTTTGAGCTCAAGAACCCCCGCGCGAAGATCGTGGCGGCGTGTGATGGTCGCGGCTTCGGTTAGGTCGATCTGAGCATCGTAGGGACCCTGAAGGTGCGGATGCCGGAAGTCTGTGACTTGACCAGTAGCGAAAAAATGCGAGTGCCCGGAGTTCCATTTAAGAGAGGTGATGAGGGCGGAGTTCTCGCCGAGGGTGAATTGCATGGCGGTCATCCATGCAAAGGGATGGCAATCCATGAGCTTGGTGTTGATCAGGCCGAGCAGAAGGTGTCCGTCATAGCGTCTGCCGAGAAACGAATAATCCATCCGAAGTGAAGTATCACGAGCGGAGAAGTCTACAGGAATCTTCTGGTCATCCCAAAGGATCTGTCCATGACGCAGCTCAAGGTGGTTAATCGAGAGAGCAAAGAGTTTCTCGACAGGAGTCTGAATGGTTGCGGCAATTTTCCGCGGGGGGAAATTGGTGGTGCCGTCAGAATAGAAAACTATGTGGACGATAGGTTGCTCAAGGATGAGTTGGTGGAAGGCGAGCTCGGACCGCAGAAGAGAGCTGATCTTCAGGCGAGCAACGATGCCATCGGCATGGGCGAGAGGTACATCGGTGGCTGATTCTCGGCCGTGAACCGTAATATCGCGCACTTCGACCTGGAGGCGAAAGGGAATGGTATGAATGCTGGCAATTTCCGCACGCCCTCCGGTGATGCGCTCAACCTCCGCAACCAGGCGGCGACGGACCAGTGACTGGAAAGAATTCGTGTTGACGTAAATCGATAAGCCGAGCACAGTCACAAATGCAAAAGTGACACTGATGAGCCAATACTTCCACCAGCGGTGACCGACAGGCTTCGTCGAGGAATCCTTCACTGCGATTGAACTCCCGGGTCGTTGGCAGAGGAGGTGACGCCCGGAATGTGTACGTGGCCCTCGGAACGCAAAGTCTGCAGCCACGAGACGAGTAGCTCACTAACCTTCTCCTGGGTGAGCAACTCGCGAATCTTGCTGGAAACCTCGGCAAGTGGAACTTCGGAGGATCCGGACCGCTTCAACTTTGGCACGAACTGATCGCGGTAATACGTCTCGATTGACTTGGAATCAATCTGCACGGCGGGGCGAAGGCGGACATCAACCAGCCGCATCAGGTCGATTTGCTGCTGGACGTGGGCATAAAGATCTTTCTCAAAGAGGTGATACTGGGCGAGAAGGGCCTGCCAGGCCTCAGGGGATGCAGCTTGAGGATACAGTTTCCGCGCATCAGCCACGCGGGCAGCGACCTCGGCGTCAGTGGCATGCGGAAAGTCTGCAGACTTCATCTGTTCGCGAAGAAGCTCCTGGTCGATGAGACGATCGAGAACTGCGCGGCGGTCGTCATCGGTGAACTGTGCGAGTGAGCGATTGGTGAGCAGAGCTTCGTAACTCAGGCCTTCGTCCCATTCCGACTGCAGAATAACGTGTCGGTTGACAATGGCGACGATGCGATCAATCACTTCGGCTGCAGCAGGCCGCGAGCACGCGAATAACCCAATCAAAAGCGTGGCAAATGCCGCCAGGACAACTGCCGTACGATCATGAGTTCTGCTTATCAAAATGGCTGACCTATGCTGAAAAAAACGTTGAAGTGGCGCAAGCGCTGCGTTTCGAAGTCGCCTGTCAGACTTCCTTTTGAATTGACCAGGCCCTGGAAATAGCTGGTTGGATTTAGATTGTACCCGAAATCGAAGCTCAGAGGGCCGATCGGAGTCTTATACCGCAACCCCACTCCCGCCACGTGGGAGGTGTAGTCGTAACCGCTGTTATTGAAATAGTTCGTGCAAGGGGTGACGGGCACGCCGCCAGGCTGCAAGCATTGCGAGGGATCGGGCTGGTGCCACCGCAGAACGCCCTTCAGCATATCGTGGCCGGCAGTGAAGACATTTCCCATGTCGTGAAAGATGGCGAACCCGAAGCCTTCTCCCAGATAAGGCAGGCTGACGGCAGGAAAACGCAGTTCTTCCTTGTTAACGAACAGGGCCGAGCCGCCAACGGGAAAACCAGAATCAGGATCGCGAGGTCCTGCCTGATTCAACCCGAAACCGCGGTGAGAGTTGTCGCCTCCGGCAAAAAATTCTTCGGGCAGCGGGATTACTGTAACTCCCTGCGCGCAAGATGTGGTCAAGTTGGTGACTTCGCAAGCTCCTGGCGGCAGAACTCTGGTACCGCGATAGACCTGTTCCAGGCCGAGGGTTGTGGAACGAGCAAAGACGAATTTGTGGTTGGGATGGCCAAACGCATAGTAAGTGGATTCCTGGGACAGCGCCCGGGTGTAATCTGACTGTGATCCGAAGTAACTCGATGCGACGAAAGTGTCGAGCGTGAAGTATTGTCCCTTCGTACTTTCGAGAGGATTGTCGCGCTTATCGCGAATAAAAGTAAAACCGGGCCCGCCAACAACTGCAGGCAAGGAAAACAAACTAAATTCCGCCGGCGAAAAGTCTGACGCGAAGTTGGTAGCTTTCACTCGGCGGTAGTCGAAGCGGTAGGTGATGGATGTTGCCCGGTTGGGCTGCTGCTTGCCGATTTGCTGGCGAACATCGATCTTGCCTTCCAGCCGCTGCGAGGTGAAGGTGGCCACGTTGAGACTGTTGTCGTAGAAAATTGTGTAGAACACTTTGAAGCGATCGTTGTTGAAGAGTCTGGGGACCTCGTAGCTGATCAGGCCGCGCTGTTGGAGTCGTCCTACGTGAGACTGGAAGGTTAGCGTCTGGTCACGGCCGCCCACATTGAGTCGGGTGATATCGAATTCGACCCGGGGACTCACTCCCGTCGAACCGGCGGGAGAGCTAGTCCCGGAGGGCAAGCCAGTTTCGAATTCCAGGCCGATGCCATAGGTAAATGTGTAGCGCTTCGCTTCCTCTACCTGGACGAGAACGTTTTTCTGAGGGTCGGAGCCTTCGGGATTTTGGACCCCCGTGTCAACCTGCCTAAAGATTCCGAGGTCGTAGAGCTTGCTCTGCGTTGCAAGAAGATCCTGCTGGCTGAGGGGCTGGCCCGCGGTCACTTGAATTTCGCGCTGCACGACATAATCGCGCGTGTGATCCAGTTTGCCAACCATTACCTGATTCACAAAAAATTGCTCGCCCTCCTGGATGTTGTAAGTAACGTCTTCGTGGTCCGGCTGGCCGGACGTCGGCTTGGTTGTGATGTCGAGGGTGGCATTCGAAAATCCGTGGTTGAAGTAGTAATTGAGAATTGACTCGCGATCGTTCGCCAGATTTTGCTCGGAGTAGGGCTGGCCTTCGCGGGTATTGAATTCGGGAAACACCTTGGCATCAATCTTCTGATTTCCAACAATGCGAAATGCCCCCACCAGAGTCTGCGGGCCTTCTTCGATCTGAATATGAACCGCGAGGTGGTTTTCGACACCCTGGTAATTGTCGTCAACCTTGGTTTGAATCTTGGCCTGCCGGAATCCATTCGATACGTACAAAGCTTGCAGAGATGCGACGTCGCTCTTGAGCAGTTCTCCACTGAAGCGCCCGCCGGAAAAAAACTCACCGGAGGGCTGAATCTTGAGGCGCTGGCGAAGCGTCTTTCTGGGAAAATATTTGTTCCCGGCAATATCGATGAGCACGAACTTGTGAGCGGGACCTGGATCGATGCGATAAATGACACGAAGCGTGTCGGAAGTAGTTGCCTTCTGGATTTCAACGGTGGCATCGAAGCGGCCGCGGCTTTCCAGATAGTCGAGGAGGTTTTTCTTTCCCTCGTTCAGAAGATCGTCATCGACAGCGTTTTCCTCGTAGACGGGAATTTCTTTCTTCATGACGCCGCGGCTGATATGAAACCCTTGAGCGTAAATGATCACCACCGGGCCGGGTTCGATCAGATAGGTGTAGTCAACGGAGTTGGATTCGGGATGATATTTCTGCTCGGCAATCAGAACTTGTGCGAGGACGCGCTGCTGCTTCTGCAGTTTCTTGCGCAAACGCTGAAGAGAATTAGTGATGCGAGCGGCCGTGACGCGTTCACCGCGATGCATCGCGGCGATGTCCTCAATCTGAATCTGAGAAAAGGCTGAGTGTCCAGTGACCGTCACCTCGCCGATGTGGGCAGGATCTCCCGCAGCGATGTGGAAAAGGACATTTACTTGTTGGGTCTCTACGTTCGATGTGCTTTCCGCGGTGACCCGAGCGCGGTAGTAGCCATCTTCCTGCATAAGTTGCCGAATGTTTCGCAAAGCACGGTTGAGCTTGTCCGCGGTATAAAGTTCGCCCAATTGGAACTTCGATGCATTGCCGATCTGGTTGCTGTTGGGGTGGCCGGGAGCGCCTTCCACATCGACCGCACCGACAAAGAAGTTGGGCGAAGTGGTGAACGTAAGGCGCACGCCGGGGCCAGAGGGAGTAACCTCCGCTTGGACGTCAGCAAAGCGTCCTGTAGAGAAAAGTAAGCGGATGCTGTCGCGGAGCTGGTCACGGTCGAGAGGCTGGCCTGCTTTCAGCGGGAGCATTTGGAGCAAGCGGTCGCCGTCCCGCACGCCGGGCAATTCGCTCGATTGAATAATCCTTCCGGCGTACGCGGATATCGAAGCGAGAGCTGAGGAGGGTTCCTGAGATACATGCGCGGATGGATCCGATCCAGCTCGGGCAGCCGGAGCGAGCGACGCAATTACCAATAGGATGAATGAGGTATACCGTCTCAGCAAATAGAATCCTTCGCCCCGGTGCCTACCATTCGATGAACCGTGGCAGCGCCGTGTTGTATGGGTAGTGATGCAGTTAGATTGTCCATCCCGAGCAAGCCTTCTTTGCGCCGCGAGGAGCCTGTCCCGAGCTTGCCGTGGGAATCTGCGCGAGCCGCGCACTCCGTCGCGTTCTTAGCGACGCAATACCACGCGTTTGGCTCGCCTCCTCATCAACCTGCACCACTACCGTTGTATGCATCGCTGGCAGCTGCAAAGTCCAGCCACCTATAATAAAGGTTTTGCTGGTGAAGGCTGGTGATCTCCTTGAGGCAGGGCGTGGACAAAGAAAAGTTCGAAGCGCGATTCGAAGAGCGTTTCCGAGAACGATACTCGCGGCAAATTCTGTTTGGCGGAGTCGGAGCGGAGGGCCAGAAGCGGCTGGCCGCAGGGCGAGTTGCGATTGTGGGATGCGGCGCAACCGGATCGGCGCTGGCGTCGCTATTGGCCCGAGCAGGAGTCGGAACCCTCCGAATTATCGATCGTGATTACGTCGAAGCCAGCAATTTGCAGCGGCAATCGCTCTTCGAGGAACAGGACGCGGCCGATTCATTGCCCAAGGCAATTGCTGCAGCTCGAAAGATTGCAGCCTTCAATTCGGATTGTGTGGTGGAAGCGCGGGTTGACGACGTGGTTCCGGCAAATGTTAACGCATTGCTTCAGGAGATCGACGTAATTTTAGATGGCACTGATAATTACGAAACTCGCTATCTGGTGAATGATCATGCCGTCAAGAATGCACTGCCATGGATCTATGCGGCGGCGGTTGGCAGTTATGGAGTGACGATGAATGTGTTGCCGGGAACAACGGCGTGCCTGGCATGCATTTTTCCGGATCCGCCGCAAGGGATGGTTGAGACTTGCGAAACCTCGGGGGTTTTGAATTCGGCGGTGAACGTAGTCGCCTCGATTGCGGCCACCGAAACGATGAAGTTGCTGGTCGGAGGTGCGGCTGCGAAAAAGTTGCGCAAGACACTATGGTCATTTGATGTTTGGACGAACGAGCACGCGGAGATCGCGGCGACGACTCCCCGGCCGGGGTGCAGAGTGTGTGGGGAGCGGGATTTTGTGCACCTGGCAGGCGAGGGGCGTCCACACATCACGATGTGTGGACGAAACTCCGTGCAGATTCACGAGCGCGCCCGGCCGATTGATTTTGCCGAAATGCAGCGGCGCCTGGAGACGCACGGCTCCGTACGCCACAACGAATTCGTGTTGAAGTTTTGGCGAGAGCCCTATGAGATGACGCTGTTTCCTGATGGTCGAGCCATCATTAAGGGCACCACGGACGCCGGAGTCGCGCGCAGTTTGTATGCGCGGTATGTGGGGAGTTGAGTTGATTATGTTATGCACAATCGCCACGCCACCCACTGGATTCCCTTTTCGTTGACCGCGTGCCGCTGTGATACCCTGCCGCGAAGGAGGTGCAAAGATGGAAGGTGCCATTCGAGCGGCAAAAGGTGCGTTTGTAATTACCCTGCTCTTTTCGGTAACAACTCTATTGGCGCAGCAGGCCAGCCAGTTGCCAACTCCTATGCAAGGCGATTACATTTCCCACGATTTTCATTTCATGTCTGGCGAAATGCTGCCTGAGTTTCGATTGCACTACGCGACCTTTGGAACTCCGCGCCGCGACGCGAGCGGCCGGGTTACGAATGCGGTGCTGCTTTTGCACGGCACCACTGGCGCCGGCGCGCAATTCCTGGCACCGCAATTTGCGGACGTGCTATTTGGGCCAGGACAGCTTCTCGATGTGACGCGCTACTACATCATTCTCCCGGACAACATCGGCCACGGAAAATCGAGCAAGCCCAGCGACGGTATGCGCATGCATTTTCCGCAATATGACTATGACGACATGGTCGCATCGCAGCATGAGTTGCTAGAAAAGGGACTCGGCGTGAACCACCTGCGCCTGATCCTGGGCACTTCCATGGGCTGCATGCATTCCTTTGTATGGGGCGAAACCTATCCCGATTTCATGGATGCGCTGATGCCCCTGGCCTGCCTGCCAGTCGAAATCGCGGGACGGAACCGAATGTGGCGCAAATTAGTTATGGACGCGATTCGGGACGATCCGGAGTGGAAGGGCGGTGAATACGTCGCTCAGCCGAACGCGGGGCTGAAAACGGCGGCGGAGATGTTTCAGATCGCTGCGGGCTCCGCCCTGCAGATGCAGCAGAGTTCTCCCACACGCGACAAAACCGATGACGCCAGTGAAGAATTTGCCAAGCGTTTTATCGCCAGCCATGATGCCAACGATTTTCTTTACGCCGTCAACGCTTCACGGAACTACGATCCCTCACCGCAGCTGGACAAAATAACCGTACCGGTCATGTTCGTAAATTCAGCCGACGATTTTATAAACCCTCCGGAACTCGGAATCGCGGAGCGGCAGATCAAGCGAGTGAAAAAGGGCCGCTTCGTGCTGCTTCCCATCTCCGACAACACCCACGGTCACGGCACACACACATGGGCGGCAGCCTGGCAGCAATATTTGAAGGAGTTGCTGGAAGCATCGCAACATTGACTCCTTCGCAAATTGCGGGAAGGTCTTAGGCCTTAGGATTTTGCCCAATCATTAGTCTCAAGATCCGACACCTGAGACCCAAGACCTAGGACCTATCGCATCATCGCACGGGCGGCAGATACGGAATATAGAGGGCGAACAACCAGCACAGAAAAAACACGACTGGAATGTGCACCATCAACTGAAGCACCCCGTATCCAACAATGTCGCGGGCTTTTAATTTCAGTATGCCGAGCAGCGGCAGCATCCAGAAGGGATTGACCAGGTTAGGCAGCGCCTCGGAGGCGTTGTAGATTTGCACCACCCACCCCAGATGCACCTGGTGCAGATTTGCAGCCTGCAGAACATAAGGCGCTTCAATGACCCATTTGCTGCCGCCGGATGGAATGAAAACTCCCAGCACAGCCGAATACATTGCCACCAGCAAAGGATATGTATTGTGCGTGCTTATGGAGGCGAAAAGCCTCGAGAGCGCATCGGCGATTCCTGTTCCAACAATCATCCCAAAGATCACCGCATAAAACGGAAACTGAATCAGCACCCCGCCGGTCGCAGGAATGCATTCTGAAACGGCGCGCATAAAACGCTTGGGACGCCAGTGCAACAGCAGTCCCACAGTGATGAACATCAGGTTGTAAGTGTTGAGATCGAGCACCGCGAGCCCGCCTTGCGGCGAGGTGCAGAAGACATCTACCAAGTACCAGCACAGCAGCGCAGCGACCAGAATGGTCAGCAGCGGACTGTATTCCAGCCACTCGCCCGGCTTGCTTCGTACTTCCAGACTCGACCGAATCGGTTCGTATTGGATGCCGTAGGATTCGGCCGTTCTGGCATTCTCCGGGGAGGGCGTGGACAGGTATACGATCAGCACCGACAGTAATATAAGGACCACCGTGGTTGCGATGCTTTGCCACAAAAAAAGAGTTTGGGTCAGCGGAATCAGACCGCTGATGTTGAACAAGGATGGCGGCATAGCCGACTTCGTTGCCATTAACATAGCGGCAGAAGAAGAGAGCCCCATGGCCCAGACGGCGCCCAATCCGAGATAGGCGGCAGCGCCGGCGGCGCGGTAGTCCATTCCCTTGACGCGATGAGCCAGTTCGCGAACGAAGAGTCCGCTGAAAATTAGACTCAAGCCCCAGGAGATCAGCGAGGTCAGCATGGAGAAAAGCGCCACCATGGCAACCGCGCCCCGCGGCGTCTTTGGTATTCCTGCTAAGCCATGGATGGCCCGATACACCAGCGGAGTCGAGGCAACAACATATCCACCGACGATGATCATCACCATCTGCATGGTGAAAGGAACCAGGGACCAGAAGTTTTTTCCGCCCTGAATGGCAAGCTTAGCGGGACTCTGTCTAAGCAAAAGACCAACCATGAATACAACAACGATTCCCAGCAGCGCAAAGACTAGCGGGTCTGGAAACCAGCGCTCGCTCCAGTTGGCGAGACCCAGGCCAAAGCGGAACAAGACCTTGCTCTGGCGCTGCCGCGTTCTTTTCTCGTGACACGAGCATAGGCCGTTCCCCTCGGCATGCGTCCGACATTGTAGCGTGTATTTCGCGTACCGGAAGGATTTTGCCGAATTCCGCGCCGGGTGTAGGATGCCCTCGATTGGGCTGGCAGCGTCGGCCACCGGTCTGCACGTGTCGGAGCGATTCATGAATACCTTCCCGGTTCTGTTAGGTGCCCTGTGCGTGTATGCGTTGGCGTACCGCTACTACAGCGCATTCATTGCGGCAAAGGCTTTGGCGCTTGACGACCGCCGCACGACTCCAGGCCACGCGTACGCGGATGGGCACAACTACGTAGCTTCGCCGCGATGGGTGCTTTTCGGCCATCACTTCGCGGCCATCGCAGGCGCGGGTCCGCTGATTGGGCCGACCCTAGCGGCGCAGTTCGGCTTCGCTCCCGGATTTCTCTGGCTGTTGATTGGTGCTGTTCTGTGCGGATGCGTGCAGGACTTCACTGTGCTGGTGGCTTCCTTGCGCCACCGCGGGCGCTCGGTGGCGGATGTGGCACGCACGGAAATCAGCCCGTTCGCTGGTTTGGTGGCGATGATTGCCGTACTGTTTATTCTTCTTGTCACGCTGGCGGGCCTCGGCATCGTGGTTGTAAATGCGCTCTCGAACAGTCCCTGGGGCGTCTTCACCATCGGCATGACGATCCCCATCGCGGTCATCATGGGATGGTGGATGTTCAAAAGCCACGCCGGAAAGATAAGCGTCACCGGTCCCAGCATCTTTGGTGTCGTGTTTTTGATTGCAAGCGTGGTCGCCGGACATTGGGTAGCACAGACCGGATGGGCGTCAGCCCTCACCTTTACGCCGCATCAGATCACAATTCTCATGGGCATCTATGGGCTGGTTGCGTCGGTCCTTCCAGTCTGGCTGGTGCTGGAACCGCGCGACTATCTCTCAACCTACGTAAAGCTGGGCACAATCGCAATACTGGTCATTGGCGTCTTCGTGGTTCATCCCAACATTCAGTTTCCGAATTTTACGCCGTTCGTCCATGGAGGCGGGCCGATCATCAAGGGAACTTTATTCCCGTTTCTTTTTGTTACGATTGCGTGCGGCGCGATCTCAGGCTTTCACTCCCTCGTCTCCTCAGGCACGACCCCCAAGATGCTGGATAAGGAAACGGATGCCCGCTTCATTGGATACGGCGCGATGATTGCCGAATCGCTCGTAGGCGTGCTGGCTCTCATCGCGGCGTGCTCCCTCGCGCCCGGAGACTACTTTGCCATCAACACGACGCCGGCGGTCTTCAGCCATTTGGGATTGAGCACGGTCAATCTGGACATGTTCTCGCGCGAGGTCGGAGAGCATCTGGCGGGGCGCACGGGAGGCGCGGTTTCATTGGCGATCGGCATGGCGCAAATCTTTCGCGGCCTGCCTGGCATGGACCGCCTGATGGGCTATTGGTATCACTACGCGATTATGTTCGAAGCCCTTTTCATCCTCACTACCGTCGACACCGGGACTCGCGTGGCCCGTTACGTTTTGCAAGAGCTGATGGGCAAGGTGCACACGCCGTTCGGCAATAGCTCCTGGCTGCCGGGAAATCTGCTCACCAGCTTTTTCGTGGTTTTGGGATGGGGATACTTGATCTACACGGGAAATATCTCCACGATATGGCCGCTGTTCGGTACCGGAAACCAGTTGCTCGCCACCATCGCGCTCGCCGTGACGACCACGTTCCTCATTAATATGGGCAGGCAGAAATATGCCTGGATCACAGCGCTTCCCATGTGCTTTGTGGGCGTGACTACGCTCACAGCGGGAGTGCTCTCGATCAAAAACATTTTCTGGCCGCTGACCTCCAAGCCAGGGCAGATATTTACCGGCTACCTGGATACAGTTCTAATGAGCATCTTTATCGCTGGGGTAATCCTGGTGGTTTTTGATGCGGCGCGACGTTGGATCGCGGTGCTCAAGGGCGCTCCCGCGCCGCAAGAGGCCTTCGGTCCTCCGCTCACCACTGCAGGCGAAGTAAAGATGGGCTGCTGCTAGCCGGGTATGCCTTCCGTCACAGTTTGGATTGCATCTTAAAGCTAATTTTTCATTCACTTCGCTCGTTACCATCGTGACCTTGCCGTGGTTACCGCTTGTATCAAGAATGGCTTGTGAGGTGCAAAGTAAAAAGGAAACCTGTGTTCGTGAAGGTGCTCGTGCATCGGTTGCATTCGTGCAACAGACGGCTGACGCGGGATTTTAGCCTTACGCGGAAACCGCATTCTCGCGCCCGCATCGGCCTGGTGGCTATGTGACTTCCGTCGACTCTCGCGCATCCCATGACGAAAACCCTCCACACTCTCATCTCCGATCAGAAGAAAGAAACTTCTATCGAGGAGTGTGTTTCGCAAGCGCGCAAACTGCAAGCTGCTGCTGATCCTTCCGCGGCGCTCTCACGAATTGAAGAGGGACTATCCGTTTACCCGCGCGAACCGCGGTTAATTCAGATTCAGGAAAGTGTCCAGCGCGACCTTCAAACTCAGCGCCGCCAATTCCGCCGCCGCGATCTAGAAGAATTGCGGCGCATGGAAACAGAAATCGATGCTGCCGCGAATCCTGCGTCGAAAGAAGCCTTGGCTGCACGCGTGCGGGCTGTAACTGCTAAATATTCGACGGATGGAGAAGTTCTATCCGTCGCAAATGGGCTTCTGCATCGCCTGGGTCTGCTCGAAGGTGCCCAGACAAGTTCGTCCGAATCGCCCAAAACTGGATCACCCGAAATTGGATCGCCGAAAATTGGATCGCCCACGAGCGAAAGCGCGACCCTCACCTACCACACTCCGCCCGCTGGAGCGCGGGAACCTTCTCCCCCCGCGATGAGCCAAGCTCCGAAGAGCAATGTTCCGAAGAGCGATATCCCGCTGAGCAATCCTCCGAGTAATGCCCCGCCGAAACATCTTCAGGCGACTCCACCGGCTTCTGAAGCGGTTGCTAGTGCGGTCGGCCCACTGCCTCCGCCAGCGCCGCCGATTTCGCCGACACAAGTTGTCGTCGATTCCGCAGACGAGGTTCCCGCGCCGGCGGCTAAAGTCGCATCTTCATTAACCACTCTAAAACCGCGTTCAAAATCGACGACTCTTATTATCGTCTCCACCGCAGCAGCGATCCTGGTCGCGGCGATCCTTCTCTTCCTTTTCGGACGAAAGCATCGTGAACCGTCAGTCGCGCAGGCCCCCGAACCGGCACCGGTAGCCTCCTCGCCGGCTGTTTCCGCGCCGCCGGCACTTGCTCCCGCAGAACCAACTCCGTCCCCAACTCTACCCTCTCTGAAACTTTCTTCTGACACCGGCGTTGGCAAAGTTACCCTCGACGATCAGCCTCCCGCCGATCTCCAGGACGGACAATGGTCGCTCGACAGCCTCGCCGCGGGTGAGCATAAATTCAAATTCAAAGCGCCACAGGGAGAAGCGTCCTTTACTTTTTCAACCGCCGCCGGCGCGGTCCCCGTCGTCACCGGTTCTGTAGTTTCCAAAGGCATTCTGGCATTAGTTCTAACCGGCATGTCCGGTCATCTTCGCATCTATTCGAGTGACACTGCGACAAGAGTCAGTCTTGATGGCCAGGCTCCACTCAGCGTTTCAAAGGATGGCCTGGACTTTCCCTCCATCTCACCAGGCTCTCACGAGCTAGCTGTGACTCAAGGTAGCGATCAATACAAACTCGATGTTGACTCAGGGGCTGCGCCGACTCTCAGCGCCTTCCTCGAATCCGGGCAAAACCTGGGCTCGCTTCTTATCGTTGCCGGTCAAGACAAAGCCAAAGTCTTTCTCAACGGTAACCCGCTGCGGCAGCTTACGCAGGGCGGACAGCTTCGCATTCCAAACCTGGAACTCAAGGATTACGTCGTACAAGTTTCCAAGAGCGGCTTCCAGGACGCTCCGCAACAAACGATTCGAATTCGTAAAGGTGGACAAGCTAAACTGATTTTCAACCTGCAACCCGTGCCTCACCTAGCCTCGTTGAACATCCAAGGCTGAGCACCAGGAACCACAGTTCTCGTCGATCAAATTCCCGTTGGCACAATTCAACCGGATGGCACACTCTCCGTCTCCACCGTCAATCCCGGCGACCACACAATCGAACTGCGCAAAGACCGCTTCAAGCCCCGGCAACTCAAGAAACATTTCGCTGCCGGTGCGGTCGTATCTCTCGCCGCTTCCGATGCCGCCCTGGAGATCGCGCCCGCAGAATTGAAAATCACTTTTACGCCCGCCGATGCCCAAGTCGCGCTCGCCAGGGCAGGCGAGATGCCGACAAAAGTAAGCAGCGGAGTTCCGCTCACTCTTGCCGCCGGTTCCTACACTCTTACCGCGAGAACTGCCGACGCCTTCACGCGCTCATCCACGCTGGAAGCGGTAGCCGGACAATCCAAAATTTTGGATTTGTCTCTTGCGCCCAGCGGTATGTCGAAGTGGGACGACCCATCGGCTTGGAAGCAAGAGAAGGATTACTTCGTCCGCAAGGGCGGCGATTTTGTCCTGTACGGACTCGCTCCAACCTCGGGCACCTTTGTATTTTCCGCCATGCTCACCAAGGGTCATCGTTTGCAGTGGGTGCTGAACTACACCGATCCCGGGAACTACGTCCTCTTCCAGGTGGACGAAAATAACCTTTACCGCACAATCATTCATAACGGGGAAAAGGGGAATGAGGTCAAAGTTCCCAATAAGAGCGACAAAAAAGGTTTTCGAACGCTGCAGATCCGTGTCGGCCCCAATGAGGTCGTGCATCAGATCAAACAAGGCGAGAGTTGGAAGCTTCTTGATCGCTGGACGCAGCCCGGAGCAAATCTGAGTCTAGGCAAGTTCGGCTTTTATATTCCGGGCAACGACCAGGTCGCGCTCTCCGCCTTCGCGCACTACGTGGACTTGAACCTTCACTAGTACAATGGTTGTGAAACCAAATGAGCACACATTCTGAAACGCCGACGACCACCGCGACTCGGCCGGTCCGCCCGCAAGCCGCTTCCGCCGAGATTCCGGCTGTCCCTCTGACCACCGAGGGCTACAGCGTATTACACCAGATGATGCGCTTCCGCTGGACGGCGTGGCGGGCTCTGCCCGACGCCACTCGCTCGGCGATCGCGCAGGAAGCGGCGGCTGTGCTGGGCGAAATGGAGAAGAATTCCGGCGGACAGTCGGCGCTTTTCTCGCTGATCGGCCACAAAGGCGATCTCATGCTGGTGCACTTCCGCAAGTCGTTTGCCGACCTCAATCAGGCGGAACTTAGGCTGGCCGGCCAGCGATTGAGCGACTACCTCGAACCCACATCTTCTTATCTCTCAATCATCGAACTTGGACTCTACGATTCCACCCTGAAAATTTATAAAGAGCTGAGCGACCAAGGCATTCAACCGCACTCGGATCAGTGGAAGGCCGAGATTGAATGCAAACTCGACCGCCATCGAGAAGCCATGCACCCGCGCCTCTTTCCGGAAATTCCTCCCAATCGTTATATCTGCTTTTATCCGATGAACCGGATGCGCGGCGAAGACAAGAACTGGTACACGCTCCCCCTCGAAGAACGCGCGCGGCAAATGAACGAGCATGGACTCGTTGGCCGCCGCTACGCCGGCGAAGTCAAGCAGATCATCACTGGCTCGATTGGTTTCGACGACTGGGAGTGGGGTGTTGACCTGTTCGCCGACGATCCGCTCGTCTTCAAGAAACTCATCTACGAAATGCGTTTCGACCACGTAAGCGCCGTGTATGCGCTATTCGGGCAATTCTTCGTTGGAGTGCGCTGCCCCGCGGCGGCGTTAGCGAAGTTGTTAAGCGGAGAGCTGCCGAAGTAGCCGTGTCTTGAAGCAAAACCGAACTCACCATAGAGACACATAGGCACAGAGAAAGGTAAAGAGCTTAGGAAGGTTTTCTCTGTGTCTCTGTGACTCTGTGGTGAAATGATTTAGCGAGCTGGAGACCCTCATGTCAACCCTCGGACTCATCGAATACAAAGATGCCAGCCCGGAAGTACGCGCCGTTTACGACGACATAATGGCCACCCGAAAAACCGACTGGATCAATAATTTCTGGAAGGCGATTGCGCACGATCCCGCGACGCTGAAGCGCACGTGGGAAGACATCAAGCAGATTATGGCTCCCGGGGCGCTCGATCCGCTAACCAAGGAGATGATTTATATCGCGGTGAGCGTGACCAATCAATGCAGTTACTGCATCGCTTCGCATACCGTCTCAGCACAGAAAAAGGGCATGACCGACGCCATGTTCAAAGAGTTGATGTCAGTGGTCGGCATGGCCAACGAGACCAACAAGCTGGTCACCGGATATCAGGTGGAGATCGATGAGCAATTCAAGGGCTGTCGTTAGTGGTTGGTCTTGGTCGTTAGCAAGAGCCATGTGGGGACAGCCGGCCCCGGCCTGGTGCCCCCCTCCCTCCTGCGTTCTTTGCGGCAAAGGTGGGAAGTGGGGTTTCTACCGGCGAATTCGTCCGAACTTGAACTCGTGCGCTTTCATGTCTACCTTTCGCCCGCGAAACCGGATGCCCTCGCCTTCTAACCTCAGTCGTTGCTCGACTGCCGAATCGCCTCGCAGCTTGATCTCTCCACCTGCGCCCAGCACACGCTGCCATGGTAGATCAAACCCACGATGCAGCACTTGCGCCACCTGCCGCGCCATTCCCGGTAGTCCTGCCGCTCGCGCAATCGCTCCGTAGGTGGAAACTTTACCTTTAGGAATCCGTCGAATCGCAGCTTCGATGCGCATTCGCGTCTTCGATGACTTATCGTGAGGCGACTGATCTCGCAAAGATTGATCCAGTCGTCCCCTTTCCCCGCGACTCCGCGATTTGCTTCCCCTCATCACAACGCGATCCATCCCAGGCGAATCATCCACAACGATCCCACCAAGACCAGCAGCCACAAGATAATTCCCTGTAGCAGCGGACGATGCCCCACGCGCTTGATAGTCTCGACCGAGATCCCGCTGCCAATCAGGAACAACGTAGCGGTCAACCCGATTTTCGCAATTTTTACGGCGATTGCGTAAGCGTGCGCCCCTGCCGGCAGATATGTATTGCACACCGCCGCTATGCAGAAAAGACCGATGAACCACGGCCACTGAATCTTGGCCTTGGCGTGGCGCACCATCGCAGTTCCCAGCGCGAGTGGAACAATCCATAGGGCGCGAGCCAACTTCACCGTGGTCGCTATGGCCAACGCTTCCGCGCCATATTTAGCCGCGGCGCCGACTACCGAACTGGTATCGTGAATGGCCAGCGCGGCCCACAACCCAAACTGTGATTGTGTCAGCTTCAGCCCGCCACCGATGGCCGGAAAAATAAGGAGTGCAACCGAATTCAACACAAAGACGGTTCCTAGCGCCACCGCCATCTCTTCATCGCTGGCCTGAGTAATGGGACCAACCGCCGCAATGGCGCTGCCCCCACAAATTGCCGTTCCGGTTGAGATGAGAAAGGCTGGCACTCGCTGGACGCCCAACAGTTGGCCCAGACCCATGCCCGCGAGCAGCGCAAAGCAGATGCCGAACATCGTGTAGACAAAGCCGCTCCGCCCTGCCTGCACCACTTGGTGCAGGTTCATCCCGAATCCCAGTCCTACTACTGACGCTTGCAGCAGGAACCGAGAAAATTTCTTCGCCAGCTCGCCGTAAGGATGCGGAAACGCCAGCCCAAATACAAGCCCCATCGCCAGCGCGACTGGCGGAGACACGAAGCCGCTGGCACTAACCAGCAAGGCTACAATAAAAACGACGCGAGGGAGCATTCGAGGAGAGCCCGATGCAAGCGAAGTCCACTCAACGCAGTTTCGTGAAGCTCGCTCAGATCTGGCTAAGCCGCCTTGCGGAAGGAATCGATGGCTTCCGCTTCAGAGTTGTATACGTCGAAAACCGTGAGTAATTTCGTGACCTGCAGCAGATCGCCCACGCGCTTGGTCAGGTTCGTCAATTTAATTGTGCCACCTGCGTTTTGCGCCGTGGTGCGCAGGGCCACCAGCGTGCCCAGCCCGCCGGAATCGATGTAACTCACTTCGCCCAGATTCAGTACGATGCGATTGTTCTGCGAGATCGCCTTCTTAACCGTATCTCGCAGCAGCGAGGATTCCTCGCCAAACACAATTCGGCCGATGCAATCCACCACCAGGATGCCATCTTTCGTTTGGGTTACCACTTTCAATTCCATAAGCACACTCCCCTTTCCCGTCCGCACCAGTTCCGCCTTGACTGGGGCCGCTGCCGCACTCCAGCGTGACGCACTAGCCTATCGCTAGCGGGAAGCTTTAGCAAGTTTGCCGCCTCTGCCTTTGAGGACTAACCGGTTGCCAGTGCGCCAAGACGCTCGTCGAGACGTTTGAAACTCAAGGCCATGCCCTCCTTCATCCCCGTCTTGAGCGCCGCATCGCGCGCCTCTTTCGATGGATAAAGAAGCGTGCACACGACCGTCGTCTTGCCATTCTCTTCCGAAAAGATCTGTGTGTTGAGTGTTTCTGGCCAGTCGCCGCCCCAGGACTCCGTGGAGACGATTCGCTCGGGCGGCCTGACTTCTTTGTAGGTGCCACGCATCTCCATCTGGGTGCCATCGGAATGGCGCCAGCCGAAGTGCCACGCCCCGCCCGGGCGGAGATCAATTTCGCAGACGGGCATGGTCCAGCCTTCTGGACCCAGCATCCAGTGCGGCAAGTGTTCTGGGTTGGTGTACGCATCGAAGACAAGCGTGCGTGGCGCGTCGAAGACGCGCGAGATCACGATCTCTCGATCCGAGGGAGTGGCTACGGTCAGGGCGGCACTATTTTTTGTTGTTGCGACCATGTCTGTTCTCCTTCTCTGTCTCCTGCAGTTCAATCAGGTATCGATCCAGACGCTCGAAATTCCGTTCCCAGAACCTGCGATAGCGTGCCACCCAGCCCGCAACGTCCTTCAGTGGACTTGCCTTAAGTCGGCACGGTCTCCATTGCGCCTCGCGCCCGCGCGTGATCAATCCCGCTCGCTCCAGCACTTTGAGGTGCCTGGAGATCGCGGGCATGCTCATTTCGAACGGCTCCGCCAGCTCCGTCACCGAAGCCTCACCCGATGCAAGCCGAGCCAGGATGGCGCGCCGGGTCGGATCGGCCAGAGCTGAAAACGTGATGCTGAGGTGGTCGGACATAGTATTTAACCCATACGTTATGTAACTACTATGTTAAATACAATAAAGCCGATATCCTGTCAAGTGCGAAGGACAGCCGCGTGGAACTATGCTTGCGGCTCACCCCCTCGGCTTCTCCATGGCTTTGTTTTTTGAAGGAGCCAATCATCCGCCCACGATTCGTGCTAGCCTTGGGCCCGCCAACTTTGAAAACGACTCTTTCGATTGTCTCGAATAGCAGGAGGGAACAGACATGGCAAACAGTTTTGGTACAGACATCATTATTCAAGCGGAAGATCCCACGAAAGCGGCTCTCTTCTATGTCAAGCATCTCGGATTTGAAACCACCGGCGAAAAGCCGAACATGATTAGCCTCCATGGCGAGCACATCAACTTATTCATTGAGCGAGGCCCAGCAATGGGTGCTGTTATGGAGGTAACGGTCGACAACGTTGAAGAAACCAAGGCCCGGCTTGTTAGGAACGGTTGTCGGATCGTCAAAGACGAGCCCGATTTCCCAAGGTGTTACATCCAGGATCCCTACGGCCTGATCTACAACCTGACGACCTAAGTTGTACCCCTTTTTGAACGGTGCGTGTAAATCATTCGTTGGATTGAACGCCAGAGTCGCAGCGGCCCATCCCTGCCATCACGTATAATCGTCTTTCCGGCTCATGAGCTACACCGTCCTGGCGCGTAAATATCGTCCCCAGAAATTCTCCGAGGTGATCGGACAGGAGCACGTCACCCGTACTTTGCAAAACGCCCTTGAGCAGGGACGTACCGCCCACGGCTACATTTTCAGCGGCCATCGCGGCATTGGGAAGACCACGGTGGCGCGCATTCTGGCTGCGGCGTTGAACTGCCGCTCCCGTCTTAATAACTATGAAGACAAGCCGGTCGCCGAGCCCTGCGGCATCTGCGAGTCCTGTACCGAGATTCGCGCCGGCAACGCAGTTGACGTGATCGAGATCGACGCCGCCACCAACCGCGGCATCGACGAGATTCGGGAGTTGCGCGAGGCCGCGCGCTATCGTCCCGCACGCGATCGCTTCAAGATTTATATTCTCGACGAAGCACACCAGATTACCGACGCCGCATTCAATGCCCTGCTTAAGACTTTAGAAGAGCCTCCAGACCACATCGTTTTTATGCTCGCGACCACGCAGCCGGAGGACATTCCGCAGACCATCCGCTCGCGCTGCCAGCACTTCAGCTTCCGCGCCGTTAAGTTCGACGCCATCGTGGGCCAGTTACGCGATCTCGTCAGCCGCGAAAACGTTGAGGCGAACGACGATGCACTTGCGCTACTGGCGGAGGCCGGCGACGGCTCCATGCGCGATGCGCTATCAATTCTCGATCAGGCAATTGCATCCGCCAGCGGAAAGCTCACGGCCGATTCTGTGCGCAATCTGGTAGGTGCCGCGCCGGCGCACATTCTCGAAGAGGTAATGCAGGCCGTTGCACGCAGCGCCAGCGAGGATGTCTTGCGGCAAGTCGACCACCTCATCAGCGAGGGGCATAGTCCGACGCACTTTACGCGCCAGATGGTGCGCTTCCTTCGCAATGCCACGGTCGCCAAGATTGCCGGCAAAGATTCTTCTCTGCTGCAAATCTCGACGGAAGAAAGGGAACGCGTCGCGCGCGTCGCGGAACTGTTTGGCGAAGAAGACCTCACTCGTCATCTGCAGATTATGCTGCGGACGCACGGCGAGCTGGGGTACAAGCTGGAACAGCGCTTCCATTTGGAACTGGGACTGCTCAAGATGACGCATGCGCAACGCCTGTTACCGATCGAGCAACTGCTCAGCGATGTCAGCGCTGCTTCGGATGTTGCAGGGGCCGCGGGCGCAAATGCTCCGCGAACTCCCGCGCGGCCTTCGATTGTAGCGTCGGCCGCAAGCGTTGCAAGGGATTCTCGCCAAACGGAGGCCGTTGCTCCCTCCCGCCCTAATCCTGTTTCGCCGTTTGCTGCGGACTCTGCTCGTAAAGGCGGTCCGCGGCAGGAGTCCTCGACCGATTCAGGCTCTAAAGATTCACGCTCGATCGCGAGCGGAAACGCGCCTGCGAGGGTGGTTATGGGTGCGGCGGTACTCGCAGATCCCGCCGAGAACGCATCTGAAATTCAAGCTAGTTCGAAGGCGGGTCCGGAGCCTGAGACGAAAGCGCAGCCCGCAGTGCAGACTTTACAGTCGCTGCAAACGGTCGCTACAAGCGGAGCGCTTCCGATTGAGAAGCTGCAAGGTGCCGTCTTGCAGACGCTCATGGATGGCAATCAGCGCATCCTGGTGTCTATGCTCGAGATGGGGGAATGGTCGCTGGAAGGGAACGAGGTGGTGATAAAAATCCCGGAATCGCAGACCGTTATTGATATGTCGTTGAGCGCGGATGCCCGGCGGCTGGCGATCGCCTCAGCCAGCGGCATTCTGGGGCGAGCGGTCAAATTAAGAATTGTTGCCGGAGCAACTGGGTCAGCGGAAAAAACAAACGGCGTCGGCCAATCAGTCGGAGCCAACTCCGGTCCTGGAGGTCGCAGCCGCGCCGAACAGGATGCAGTGGTGCGGCGCATGCAGGAGAAATTCGGTGCCGAAATTCGGACAGTGATCGACTACAAAGAGAAGCGATAGCCATGCGGCTTCCGGCATCCAGAGCTTAAGATTCTGCGTTCTGGGAGCCAGAAGTCGAGAGAAGGTACCCATGGGCGGATTCAACCTGCAAGAATTGATGTCCAAAGCCAAAGCGCAGTACGACACCCTGCAGAAAAAGATGCAGGAGACAGTGGTCGAGGCCTCGTCAGGCGGCGGCACGGTCACAGCAAAAATGGACGGGCGCAAGCAACTGCTTAGCCTGCGCATCGACCCCGAGGCACTGAAAACGGCGGACGTCGAGATGTTGCAGGACTTGATCCTCGCCGCAGTGAACGAAGCGGCGCGGAAGGTAGATGGAGCGATGCAATCGACGGTAGGCGGACTGCTGGGCGGGTTAGGCATGGGCGGACTCTAGAGAGTCGGCCGATTTTATGATCCGTGATCGGGTGATTTTCGCAGCCTCTTAGGTGCGACATCGCTATTCGGTTCTAATGCTTCGGGCAATCGTTTTCAAATTACCCAATTACCCGATCTCTTATGTCTAAATTTGCCGAGCCAATGTCGCGGCTGATTGACGAGTTGAAGAAGCTACCGGGCGTGGGCTCAAAGAGCGCGCAGCGGCTGGCTTTCTACATTTTGCGCGCGAGCGACGAAGACGCCGAAGCGCTCGCCGCCGCGGTGCGCGACGTCAAAGCCAGCCTGCGGTTGTGTTCGGTTTGCAATAACATTACCGACGTCGATCCCTGCGTCTATTGCACCAGCGCGACGCGCAATCAACGGCTGGTGTGCGTAGTCGAAGAACCCACCAACATCGCCGCCATTGAAAAGACCAAGCACTTCAACGGAGTCTTCCACGTACTTCACGGTGCGATCTCTCCGCTGCACGGCGTGGGACCGGAACAATTGCGCATCGCCAACCTCGTTACGCGGGTGGACGCAGGCAACGTGGAAGAAGTGATCATCGCCACCAACCCCACGGTGGAAGGCGAAGCCACCGCCACGTATCTCTCGCAACAACTCAAGCGCGCCGGGGTGAAGGTGACGCGCATTGCCATGGGCATTCCTGTCGGCAGCGATATCGAATATACCGATGAGATCACGATGCTCAAGGCCATGGAAGGGCGTCGGGAGTTGTAAAGGCCGAGCGGCGTCTCGTAGCTCTTAGCAGCTACAGCATTAGGTCTGGTTCAAGAAATACCTGGTTCAAGAAATACGTTGAGTTCTTCTTCGGCGGAAGCCAAGCCTTCGGGTAGCGACCCGCGGTTGTATTCCGCCATACGGTTTTTCCACTTCAAGAAATCGGTGATGCTTTGCGGTTCAACTCGTACTTCGACGCGTCGCAAGCTGGCCAGCAACAGATTCATTTCGTAGCGGAAGCCGGTGGCGCTGCGGAGATTCTTGGCGGAAGGGCACGTGGTCTCGATTCTGCCGCGGCGGCATTCGAGCAGGCCCCAGCCCGAGGGCAGTTCTTCGCGGCGCACCAATTCGGCGGGAATCAGATAGAAGCGTTCGCAGCCGACTCCATCCTCGGGCTTAACGCGGAACGGCTTGGCGCGGTCGGCGACAAAGTCGGAACGCGTAACCTTGCATTCGACTAGCACAGAATGGCAGGCGCGCTTCCATCCGATCGCGTCTGGCATCTCTCCACTGATGCAGGCTTGCTCGGACAGCACCACTCCACAGCGATAGCGGCGCAGCCAGCGCACAGCTTTTTCGACTAGTTGGGCGTGAGTCATGGGTAAGGTTTTCGGGTTCAGCCTCTGGCTTTCGGCTTTCGCGTCGTAGAGTACCGAAAGCCGAACGATGCCGAACGAAACAATAATGTTTATATGGGGGGAAACTGGCGTACAGAAGTGACTGAATGGTTTCCGCTCAGGAGCCTGCCACGTAGTGGAGCCGTGAATTCTTCAGCGGCTTGACGACGACCGGTCGGCGCAGGACCGTTTCCAGTAAATGCCGCTCGGCCGCGATGGTTTGGGCCGACGATCCCAGGGGCGAGTAACCTTCGGCGGCAATCACCAAGGCTCCGTTATTAACCAGGCCCGCGGTCTTGCGCAAGAATCCATTCACGCGATGCTTGCGATTGGTTACGGCTTTGCCCTGAACTTTCTCCGTATTGCCATTTTCAATTTGAATGCGGTGAATGTGGCCGTCATGGGTCGCGTCTAAGGAGTTAGCGAGGCGCAGAATCGCGGCTAGTTGGATGATCGCCCTCTGCTCATCCGGAAGTAGATCGCGCAACGATTTGTGCTTCCGTGTGGGCAGGATTCCTCGATGAAAGCGAGCGACGACGGCCGCGCGCCGCAGATCAGCCTCTTTCCAGCCCAGCGGATTCCCATGTTCGCGAATCAAGTCAAGAGAAGCCTTGTGATGTCCTTTCTCGCCTTTGGACTTTCCCACATCGTGCAGGAGCGCCGCCGCGAGCAGGCTGGAGCGAGCAGATATGCCGTCTACTGCCGGCTGCCATGCCGAAGCTAGAAGACCATCGTAGAGTTGAAGAGCCAGAGTCGCGACTCGCTCGGAATGAGGAAAATCCGGATCGAGGCCGCCCGCCCAAAGCTTCATGCGGCGCGTAGCCAGCTCCTGGATCTGCTTGCCTTGCGGAAGCCCAGCACGCCAGACCTGCCAGAGCGAATGAGGGCCGATCATTTTTGCGCGGTACCGATCGATGCGCTTGCTGCGTTCGGAGAGAATTCGTTTGTGCCAGAGTTGTCGCGAATGCACGTCGGGGAAAATATGGCAGGCTACGGCAGTCGTCCATAGCACGTCAAGGTCGTGAACCTCGCCGAGTAAGTCCTGCATTTCTTTAAGGTCATCGCTCCACTTCTTGTGCTCCGCCGGAAGGAAATTTTCGACGATGTAGCGAAAGCGTTTAATTCCGATGCGCAAAGAATGGAAGGCGCTTTGAGAGCGATTGCGCAAGGCGCGGCTGTGCAGCTTGCGGGCCTCGGTCCAGCGCTCCAAAGCGAGATGCTTGAACAGCGCGCTGCCTGGGCGGATGCGTGCAGCACATGTGGGCAGAGAGTTGCTCCACTGCCGCCACTGTTTGCGATCGAATTCTTCGAGAGCGGCTTTAACCGCGTGCTTCTGTTCTTGTTCGCGGTCGGCCAGAATTTTCAGGAGAGCATGTGCGGCAGGATCTGCCTCGTCGGAATGCAGGCGGGCCGCATCTGGGACCGAGTCCTTATCCATCGAATCCTTATCTACCGAATCATGATCTAGAGAATCATGATCGAAAGAATCATCATCCGGTTGAGACGGAGGCGATGCCAGCGAACCGCCGGTGTCCTCGTGGGCCGCGGTTAGCCTTTCCACCCACTCTTCCATAACGTGAATGTCGCGAAGGTCACCCAGTCGCTGAAATAAGCGCTTGCCTGCCTTCTTCATGGCCTTCCAGTCGGGATCGGGGTCGAGCGCCATCAAACCATCCGCCAACGATCTACAGCGCCGCAGCGATACTCGCAGGTCGTGAACCGGATCAGATCCGAAGTCGGCGGCAACGTTGTCGCACTCCTCGAGCACGCGCAACATCCAGTAGCGCAGGCCTGTAGTCCTTTTGGCGCGGGTTGTTGGACTGGTTGAAGGCATGAGAGTTCCCAAAATCAGAAAATGCCAGGCCCCTATTCTCGCCGGAGACGGGGTGTGATTACCAGTGCCCGGCCGCATGGGCTCGCGAAGATGTTCTTTTCGGCCGGAAAAATGCGGCTGAAAAAAGGTCTGCTCCAAACTTCAATCTATCGCCGATTTTTCCGTTACCACCGTAACATGCGGCGTGGTACCTGATGGATTTAACCTTTTATAGCCTATCCAGAACTCCGGGTGAGAGGTGTGTTATCGACAACGCGACCACATTTCATGCCAACCGTGCGGCCTCGGCGCGCGCCTTCGTGCATAGCTTGAATATCCTCATCAAGTACGCGCGCATGTACGGCTACGATCATAAGCGTACGGAAGCGCAATTCAATATAACGTGGAATGAATTGCAACAGGGGCTACCTACAGCGGGGGATGGCGGCTTCTTGCTCGGCGTTTCCGATAACAAGCTATTGCTGGATGGAGTTCCGCTCGAAACCGGTCAGGTGGAACGCAGCTTCGGACAGCTTTTAACCACGGCCGGTCTAGCTAGCCTGCATTTCTCCAAAGACGTTACCATTGAAGATTTTACCCGCCTGGTCCGCGCCTTCACCCTGGCCGGCTCGAAAGCCCAGGATGTTTCCAAACAAATCAAGGAAGCTCTGAACAGCGGAAGCAAGCAGAGCACGATCAAGATCAACGAAGTGAAATTTGTTGCGGCCGACCCGCTTACTGGTGACATCAGCGTAGCCGCACAGATCGCTGCGCAAACGTTAGGGCCGGAATTCAAACAATGGTTGAACGATCCGCAGAAGTTGCTGCAATTGATTGCGGCAGCGGAAGGCGCCAACGCTGTAGGCGGAGGCCAAGGCCAAGGCGGCGGCAGAGCCGTGCCCTTTGGCAGCGTCCCAAACGTTCCCGGCCATTGGGTCTCCGGACCGGCACCCGAGGCTGGCGCAGGCGCTGCAGCTGGAACTGCTCCCGCATGGGAGAGCGGCGTAGTGCCGCTACAGGAAGCAGAGGTAGTTCAGGCCATTCGTTTGCTCACTCGATTCGGACAGGTGCAGGGTGATCCAACTGCTCGCCCGGAAGACTTGCAAAAGGAGCTGGGTGAAACCGATCCGAACACGCGGCTGAACCTGCAACAGTTACTGGGAAGCCTGGCAGCAAAGGCAACTGCGGGACAGCAAGAAGATACACCGCTGCTCATGAAGGCAGCCGAGCACATGGCGATTCGCTTCGCTCTCGAACGTTATTCCAAGGGCGAAGTGAAGGTCAATGCTGTGCATCAGATGATGGAGCACATGAGCCGGCAGATGGACTCCTTGCGCCAAATTCTGAAAATTCAAGAAGACAAGATGAATAAGGCGGGAATCCTGGTGGAGTCGCACGCCGACATCCTGGATCGGATGTTCTGGGCCGAAGTACCGGAGTCAGGAAAGAAGACGGTACTGCTGTCGAATGAGGCTCCGTGCGTGCCGCCGCGCAATCTACGCCAATTTCTTGAGGTATTGCTCGACCGCGATGACAGGGAAACATCCGCGGAAATCTTGAACAACTACTCCGGATGCCTGGCGACCAAGGATGCGGAACCACGCCGCAAGGTTGCGATTGGATTGAGTCAACTGGCTGACCTTTATTCGCGGCTGGGCGGCCAGGCAATGGGCGAGGCCATCCACAAAGTGACCCAGCAACTCTGCGTGGAAAAAGATCCTGAACTGCAAAGCTTGCTGAGCGCGGCTTTCGTGCGCCTGAGCCAGGAGGCCAGCGAGGCCAGGAACTATCCGGCAGTGAACGAAGTGTGCGCAGGAATGGAGACCTTGCTGCAGCAACGCCCGGTATTGGTAAACGATCTCCGGCCGCGCGTGGGCGTAGAAAACCGGATTCCCGAGTTCATCGAGGAAGCGCTGCGCCAGGATCCTATCCCCGAGGATTTGCTGCTGGTGTTGCGCCGCACCTGCCAGTCAGGGGCCGAGCATCTGGCCGATCGTTTTTTCCGCTGCATGCGGCGCGACGAGTGCGACCGCATGGTCGAGCTGGTAAAGGAAATGGGAAGTCCCGCCCTTACGCAGCTGCGGGAAATTCTGCGCACAGGACAATCGCGACAGGCCTCTGCGGTGGTGGGCTTGTTGAGTCGTCTGGACGTGGAAACGCTGTTGGAACTTCTGCCGACGCGTCTGCCCGAATGGAATCGTTTCTACCACGACATCGTCGTTCGGGAAATCGCCTACGGAGCCGCGCCGGACCGCGGACGCACACTCTTGGAGCTCACTGAAGTACTGGATTCTGTAGTGCTGCCGGAGACCATCGACGAAATCGGTATGAGCGGTGATCTCACGGCAGCGCCGCCGCTGCAAGCCATGGCTCGTCCCGGCGATGCAGCTTCACGCCCCCCGTTCGTACAACTGAAGGCGATCGAGTCGCTGGGACGGTTGCGGGATCCGGAATCGGTATCGCTGCTGCGCGAGATTGTAGAGGCCAAGAAAACATGGGGCTGGATTCATCACCGTGAGCTGCGAATAGCAGCAGCGCAATCGCTCTCCAAAACCGACCCACGCTACAGCGCTCAGATTCTCGCCGACAGCGGCATCGAGCCGGCAGAACTGGCGATCGCCCCGCTTGATACCGCTCCGGCGTGTCCTTGGGTGCGGCAACGGCGCTACGATCGAATGGTGCTCGCGCGTGCAGTCGGAGCCACTATCGGGAGCTCTTGGGGAAAATCCAAGATTCTGATCCGCGAATTAAGCCTGGGCGGAGGCATGGGTACTAAGGAAGATAATCTGCGCATCGGTAGCGAAGCTGATTTGGAAATCTCGTTGGGGATGCGTACGAAGATTAAAGCGCACGTCCTGTTACGCCGCGCGCGCGTGAATGAAGTGGGATTTGAAATCGTCAACACCGACCTGGAAAGCCGATATCGCCTGCGCCGGCTGCTGGTCGACGCGCTAACCCGCGCCCCTCAACGGAACGAACAGCAGTGGGCCGGAGAGCGAAAAATCTAGAACGCCACAGCCGCGCTCCTTGCGCCGGCTCTTGCAACATGAGATGGAAAAGCCTCTGCCGTCACAGCAGAGGCTTTTTTTCGTAGCGTAAAAAAGTCGGTTACTTTACCTTGACGAAAATTATCACCAAGGTGTAAAGGGCAAGCGACTCGATCAAGGCCAGACCCAGAATCAGAGCCAACTGAATGCCAGGGCGAGCCGCTGGATTGCGCGCCAGACTCTCAGCTGCGGAGGCCGTGGCCTTGCCCTGTGCCAACGCGCAGATACCAGACGCGAAGGCCATCGAGAAGCCTGCCGCGATGGCAACCCAGTTGACCCCGCCGCCCCCGCCCTCGGCTCCGCCCTGCGCAAAGGCGGGAACCGCAAACGAGAGTACGGAAAGTACCATAAACAATTTGCTTAACTTAGCCATTGTTGTTTCTCCTCATATGAAATACCGCCAGTGGGTGGTTGACGCCATACCGTCCAGACGCCCTCACGCTTGCGGCTTGTTCAGTTCTCAATTCCCAGTTCCCAGAAAAATCGTCGACCCGTGCCTGAGAACCGGGAACTGTTTAATGCTCTTCCCCGACGGCACCCTGCAGATAAACCGTCGTCAGCAGAACAAAAATATATGCCTGTAGCAGCGAAACAAAGATATGCAGTCCTAAGAAAGGGACTGGAAATCCCAGCGGCAGCAGCGAAACGAAAACCAGCGTTACCATATCTCCCGCGAACATGTTTGCAAACAAGCGAATGGTAAGAGAAAGCACACGCGCCAGGTGGCTAATGAGTTCAATCGGAACCATTAGCGGCGCCAGAATGGGCATGGGGCCCGCAAAATGTTTCAGATATCCGATGCCAGCGTGCTTGAATCCCTGTGCCTGATAGTAGAAGAAAGCCGCTAAGGCGCATCCCAAGGGAACAACAGGAACTGCGGTCGGAGATTCGAAACTCGGGATGACACCGAGCAGATTGGAAAAAAGAATGAAAAGACCCAGCGTCACCAGGAATGCTGTGTACCCCTCGCTGTGATGGCCAATGATCTCGTTGCTCTGCCCCTGGACGAATCCTTCGAATGCTTCGAAGGTGTGCTGCAACCCTCCGGGACTCTCCACCGACAGGCGTGAACGCACAAGTAGGAACACGATGAGCAGCAATGTGAAGACCAGAATCTCCATTGCAAACGAATTCGAAATGGGTGCAGTCGGATACTTAGGCTCAAAATGGAATGCCTGCAGAAATGACGTGACCGGGCTCGCAAATAAATGGTTCAGGATTTGAGTGAACCAGAGTTGTTCAGGCATAAGACAGATCTCGAACGCACGCGGCTGGCCTCGTCTTGCACCAGCTCTCCACTAAACACCACGAACCAGCGCGGCATAGAGTTCGTATAGCGCTTCGCAGATGATGGCAGCTACGGGCAAAAATAAGCCCGCAAGAAGCCCATTCAGGCTCGCGGGTGAAACAGTCAATATAACATAGGCGCCGAGGGCCATCAAAATGTAACGCAGCAGAAATCGAAATACGATTCCCGTTCCGGACTGCGAGGTCGCCGCTCCGGTGGCACGATCAACGAATCCCGCGATTACCCGCTTAAGCCAGTGAAAATTCAAGTAGGCAATGCCACAGCCGAAGCCGAAACCAACTGTGGGACGCAGGCCGAATCTCCACCATGCAACGGCAGCCAGCAGCAGGGCAAGCGCAGCCATGAAGTAGCCGATCCGGTGGAGGGCACCCGAATAGAATTGTTCAGCTGTAGCGGCCTGCGCCATCTCGGCTTCTGTTTGGGATTGGTGAGGCAGCGACACCGCTTAGAGAACCTCGTCTCTCAACCATGGTAAGCGAAGGTCGTTTGATGTGGACGGCAATTTCGTCCACCGTGAGGACTTACCTCGTGTCGCGTAGAACCGTGCGAATCAGTTCGATGAAACCAGCGGCGATGCCTAAAAGGATCCCGGCCAGGTAAAGCCAGGTTGTATGCAGCCAGCGGTCGAGTGCCACGCCGATCAGCCATCCCACGACAAGGGCGGCGGGGAAGATAAGTGCCAACTGGCTGTAGCGGCTGACCTGAACCCAGAAGTTCTCTTTGCGACCGGAGTTCTGTCGGTCTTGGTCTTCGCGGTTGGGAGTTGGGTCGGGGAGGGACATCAAGCAAAATGGATTCTACGCTAAACGGCAGCGGGTGCATTCCGGCCGAGCTTCGCTCAGACCGGGACAGCCGAGGCGGCTGTCCCCACATGGGCGTTTCCAGCTTATGTCATTTCTAATGGATCAGCTTTGCTACCGCGGGGCTCTGCGCCAGACCAAGCGACCAGTTCACGAGTTGAATGAAGCGGTCGGGCATGATTCCGATGAAAAGGGTTGCAAACGCGGTCACACCCAGCGCGGCGCGCATAGTCCAGCTCACCGGCAACGCACCCTGCTCTTCCGGCTGGCCCATGAACATGGCATTCGCCATCTTCAAGTAATAATAAAGGCCGAAGACAGAATAGAGCACGCCCAGAGAAGCCAGCGCATAGTGCTTCGTCTCAATGAGGCTCAGGAAGATGAAGTACTTCCCGTAGAAGCCGGCCAGTGGGGGAATTCCGGCGAGCGAGAGCAGGAAGATCAGCATGAGCACTGCTTCAACGGGAGCACGAGAGTAGAGACCGTTGAGATCGTCGAGCTCGTCGCCAATTACATTGCGGTAGCGCAACGAAGTGATCACGCCGAATGCACCGAGGTTCATGAACGTATACACAAGCAAATAAATCAGGATGCCTTTGATGCCGTCCGGGCTAAGCTCAGTGACGGTACCAGCAATAAGACCGAGCAGCATATATCCCACGTGCGCGATGGAAGAGTAGGCGAGCAGGCGCTTGGTATTGGTCTGGGTGAGGGCGGCGAAGTTCGCGCCCGTCATGGTCGCAATAGAGACAAAGACGAGCAACGGAAGCCATACGGAGCGCATGGGAAGCAGCCCCCAGATAAGGATGCGCAGGAGCATCGCCCACCCCGCAGCTTTGACGGCCACGGACATGAATCCGGTAATGCACGTCGGCGCGCCTTCATAGGCGTCCGGCGCCCACTGATGGAACGGGACGGCAGCGATCTTAAACAAAAGACCGACGATTGTGGTCAGCAAGGCAATAATGGCCACTGGATGGTAAGGATTTCTCGCGAGAATCTGAGTGAGTTGACGACTGATCTCGCCCAGGTTGGTGCTGCCGGTCAGGCCATACAGCAGCGACAATCCATAAGCGAAAATGCCGGAGGAAAATGCGCCCAGCAACATGTATTTCAAAGCCGCTTCGTTGGAGCGGCGGTCGCGGCGCAGAAATCCCACGAGCACATACGTGGAAATCGCCATCAGCTCCAGGCCGATAAAGATGAGAACGATGTCGAACCCCGCGGCCATACACATCATGCCGACAACCGAGAGCAACATCAGCGCGTAGTATTCGCCGTGATTTTCGTGCTCCGTCTTCATGTAGCGCATCGACATAAGGATGGAGATGGCTGTGGCCGCGAGGAACAAATAAAAGAAGTAAAGGGCGAAGCGATCCACCAGCATGGTGCGCATCATCGCCAGCGAACCCATGGAGGTGCTGCGGCTAGTCTGCATCCAGAGCTGGATTTTTACCACGCCGGCGGTAGCGAAGAGCACTCCTATGAGAGCCGTGACTGCGTTCGCCCATTTGGTCTCGGGCGGAATCATTAAATCGATGAGCAGGATGCCGAGAGCAAACAGCGTGAGCAGGGTGATGGGCAGGGCCAGAGTGTAATCGTTCCAGTTGAATTGGGAGAGTGCGCCCACTAGTTCTTTCCCTTCGCTGGATGTGACACCGCCGGCGCACCGATCGCAGAAGCGGTGGTTGCCACTGGCGCGCTAGTCGCCTCTTGCTTAACCGCAGGTCGCAGCGTCGCATTCACTGCTCCCGCTGCCTGCGGATTGCGCACGTTTTGCACGAGCTGATTCACGGGTTGCTCAAGGATCTGGAAAAACGGCTTGGGATAAAGACCGATCCAGAAAGCCATGATAAGAAGAGGTACGAACGTCAGCACTTCGCGCGGCGTGAGGTCATGCAGCTTTTCGTTCTTGGGATTCGTTACCGTTCCGAAGAAGACGCGCTGGTAGAGCCACAGCAGATATGCGGCCGCAAGAACCACACCTGGCACCGCCCACGCGCCCCAACGCCAGTTTTCCATAAATGTTCCTTGCAGGATGGTAAACTCGCCGACGAAACCATTCAGGAGCGGCAGTCCCATCGAAGAGAGAAACATGATCATAGTGATGGTGGCGTAAACGGGCATCACGTTCGAGATGCCGCCATATTCGGCGATCTCGCGCGTGTGCCGGCGTTCGTAAAGAATTCCGACGATCAGGAACAGCGCGCCGGTTGAGATTCCGTGATTGATCTGCTGCAAGACTGATCCGCTTAGGCCTGCCGAGTTCAACGCGAAGATGCCCAGCGTGCAGAAGCCGAGATGGCTGACCGAGGAATATGCCACCAGCTTCTTCATGTCCTTCTGCATCAGAGAAACGAGCGCACCGTAGATGATGGCGATGATGGAGAGAGTGATCATCCAGCCGCGCACTTTGGTGTGCATCAGCACGTCGGGAAAGAACGGCAGCGAGAAGCGGATGAACCCGTACGTCCCCATCTTCAGCAAAACTCCAGCCAGAATGACCGAACCGGCCGTCGGTGCTTCCACGTGGGCATCGGGCAGCCAGGTGTGAAAGGGGAACATCGGCACTTTAATAGCGAAGGCAAAAAAGAACGCGAAGAACAGAAGCGTGGCAATCGTTGGACCGTAGGCCGGATCAGAATAAATCTTCGGCGCGGTCTCATAAAGTGCCGTAAGACTGAAGGTGTAAATGCCAGTCACTCCGTGGTGATGGAAATAGAGAAACAGGATGCCAAGCAGCATCAGCACCGATCCAGCCAACGTATAGAGGAAAAACTTGATCGCGGCGTAAAGCTTGCGTGGGCCGCCCCAGATGCCGATCAGCAAGTACATCGGAACCAGCATTGCTTCCCAGAAGACGAAAAAAAGGAAGAAATCGAGCGCCATGAAAACGCCGAGCATGCCGGTCTGCAAAATTAAAAACCAGACATAGTATTCCTTGACGCGGTTCTCGATGGCTGTCCAGGAGGAGAGAATCGAAATCCATCCCAGCAGCGTGGTGAGCATGATGAGCAGGAAAGAAATACCGTCGATGCCGATCACGTAGCCCGCGCCGATGGAGGGAATCCAATTATTGGGCGTGCCCTCGATGAACTTGAAGCCCGGCTCTAGACGCTGCGCCCAGAACATCGGCACCAGCGGCAGCGAGACCAGAAAGCCGCCGAGCGCGAAAATGTTCGCAATCCAGCGGATAGCGTCCTTATTCTCCTTGGGAACGAAAAGGAGAATCAGCGCTCCCAGAAGCGGCGTGAACAGGATGATCGAGAGTATGTGGTTTTGCATGAAGTTCAGCTTCTAGCTTCTAGCTTCTAGCGTTTCCTGCCTAGCCGTCCGCGATTTGCTGGAAGCTAGGAGCTAGTAGCTAGAAGCTGCATTTCAGTGGTACAGGTAATAGAATACAAATCCTACTAAGCCTGCGGTCATCACCAGCGCATACCATTGCACCAGGCCCCATTCGAACAAGCGCGCGGGATACGAAAGCATTCGCGCCAGAATCGCGGGACCGTTGACCCCGATGCCATCGATGATCCACTTATCCCACCAACTGGAAAGCGTTGCTGTGAGACGCGTGATCCAGCCGGCAGCATTGACCGCGCCATCGACCACGTTTGTGTCGAACCACGCGGACGCTTCACCGAGTCCCAACACGCCCAAACGAACATCTCCCAGTTTTCGGCGGCCGGTGAAGACGTAGTCGTAGCCCTCATCGACGTAATATTTGTGAAGCAGGACGTCGTAGACGGGCGGCGCGGCTGCAGCAATCGGTTCGGTATAACCCTTGTCGGCGTGCCGATAACTTCTCCACGCCATACCCCAGCCCACACCAGCGGCAGCCAGCGATAACGCCATCAGCAGCCACTCTGTGCTTGTGTTCTTCTCTTCTTCTACTCCGGCCACCAACTGGCTGGTTCTTCCCTCTTCCTGAAGGACGCGAGCTTCAGGAGCGAAGACGGGCTCGAGGAACGCCGTGAAACGATCGGAGCCACCGAGACTATGTGGCCAACCCAACCATCCGGCAACGATGGCGCACAGTGCGAGCACAACCAACGGCGCCGTCATCGAGACCGGCGATTCGTGAATGTGGTGCTCTACTTCGTGGCTCATGCGCGGCCGGCCGCTGAACGTCAGGTACATCAGCCGGAACATGTAGAAGGCTGTCATCAAGGCCGTGGCGTAGCCGACATACCAGAGGAAGCGGTACGCTCCGCCCTCGCGCGACCACGCTTCCCAGAGAATCGCGTCTTTCGAAAAGAAGCCCGCAAACGGGAAGATACCTGTAATGGCCAACGTAGCGATCAACATGGTGCGGTGGGTTGTGGGAATGCGATGGCCGAGGTCGCCCATGCTGCGCATATCCTGCTCACCGCTCATGGAGTGGATGACGGAGCCGGCCCCGAGGAATAACAGCGCCTTAAAAAATGAGTGAGTGAAGACATGGAAGACGCCAGCGGCGAACGCTCCAACTCCCAGCGCGAGAAACATGTAGCCAAGCTGCGAAACGGTGGAATAGGCGAGAACCCGCTTGATATCGTTTTGGACAAGGCCGATGGAAGCGGCGAAGATCGCAGTCAGAGCGCCGACGACGGCAACCGTCTTCATCGATGTCGGAGCGAGCACGAACAGCGCATTCGAGCGTGCAACCATATACACGCCCGCCGTGACCATGGTCGCGGCGTGAATCAGCGCGGAAACCGGAGTGGGGCCTTCCATGGCATCGGGCAGCCAGACATACAGCGGAAGCTGCGCCGATTTGCCACATGCTCCAACAAAGAGCAGTAACGTCGCGGCAGTGATGTAGGGATCGCCAATAGCAAAGGTTCCGCTATGCGCCAGGCGCGTAACGTCGGTGAAGCGGACGGATCCGAAATACCATGCGATGAAAAACATTCCAAGCAGGAATCCGGCATCGCCGATCCGGTTGACGATGAATGCCTTGTTCCCCGCGTCGGTAGCGGATTTGCGATGGAAATAAAATCCAATCAGCAGATACGAACACAAGCCAACACCCTCCCAGCCAACAAACATGAGAACATAGTTGTTGGCCAGAATCAGCGTCAGCATGGAAAACATGAACAGGTTGAGGTATCCGAAGAAGCGGTAGTAGCCGCTCTCATGCGCCATGTATCCGATGGAATAAATATGGATGAGCATGCCGACGCCGGTGACAAACAGCAGCCAGATGCTGGAAAGCGGATCGAGCAGAAAGCCGGCGTCAGCTTGGAAAGCAGCGGCAGACCCGTCGTGAGTCGTGTAATTCATTTGGCCGGTATCGGTGCCGAGCCATGTGTAAAGAATGGTCTGATACGGCTTGTGATAGTTCTCCGGCGTAGACGACCACTCCGAATATTGCCAGACCGCGCCGCACGCCATGATGAACGCCAGTACGATGCTGCCTACGCACACTGCGCTCACCGACGCCTTTTGCAACTTGCGGCCGAAAAAAAACATGATCACCGCGCCGAAAGCGGGCAGCAGAGGGATCAGCCAGATGTGGTCGAGAAAAAACATAGATTCAGCTTCTAGCTTCTAGCTTCTAGCTTCTAGCTCGGGCGCGTGACCGTTTTGGGTTCGGCGAGAAGCTAGGAGCTAGCAGCTAGAAGCTGTCTTTCTACCACTTCAGCAAATTCACTTCGTCGACGTTCACCGTCTCCTTGTTGCGGAAGAAGGCGATTAGAATTCCGAGGCCAACCGCTGCTTCTGCGGCGGCATCGGTGATCACAAAAATGGCAAAGACTTGGCCGTGCACTCCTCCCCACATGCGGGAGAAGGCGACCAGATTCAGATTTACTGCATTCAGAATCAGTTCGATCGACATCAGGACAATAACCACGTTGCGTCGCGTGAGGACGCCAATCACGCCCAATAGAAACAGGCCTGCTCCGAGGACCAAGTAGTGCATTGTCGTGATGTGCAACACGGATTCCATAAACTCTCGGCAAAGGACCCCCAGGGGATAAAGCCCCATCCCTGGGCGAATCTGAATGGCACGGCTGAAGCCGTGCCCTTTCAAAACCCAGTCGACCCTTGCCGAACGCCTTTCAAATTCTTTTCTTCGCCATTACGACTGCTCCGATGATCGCCACTAGCAGCAGCAACGATGCAATCTCGAACGCAAACATATATTGTCCATACAGCATGGTGGCTACGTTTTGCGTATTGTCGTTTTCGACAATCGACAAAGCGTGGTCGGGGAAAATACTCATCCCTTTCATATAGACGGCGATGAATAACCCGCCTAGCGCGATCGCAGCGATCGCTCCCACGATCCATTGGCTGTTGAATTGCCGGTCTTTCATGGAGCGGTCAATGCTCACCAGCATGATGACGAACAGGAAGAGCACCATAATTCCGCCTGCATAAAGAATGATCTGCACGCCAGCGACAAACGGAGCATACAGCATCAGATAGATCGACGCCTGCGCCAGCAGTGTCACAATCAGCGCCAGCGCCGAATGGACCGGATTCTTGCGCGTGATCACCATGATGCCGCCGATGAGCATGATTCCAGCGAACAGGTAAAAGAAAAATGGTGTGGCTACGGGTGCCATATTTTTTGTTGAAGCAGCGCTACACTGGCCGTCAAAATAAGCACGCCCAATCCCATCGGCAGCAGGACCTTCCATCCCATCCGCATGAGCTGGTCAAAGCGATATCGCGGAAACGTACCGCGATACCAGATATAGAGATACATGAAGCAGGCAACTTTCGCCGCAAACCAGAAAATATCTTGAATGCGCACTCTCACAACCGGAATGAACAGAGCCAGCCCGATCAAGCCGAGGGCCGCTCCAAATCCCGCGAGGCCGATGGTTTGAATTCGAAAGAGTGGATGTTTCGGCATGCGGGCTGCGTTGAAGAAACACATTGCCGCGAAGAATAGAAAAGTTGCGCCGGGGAAGAAAGAGAAAACTTGATCCCAGGTTGCACCGCTCAAGAGGTTCGGGAACGGCCGCAGCCATCCGCCGAGCCACAGTGTCACGGCGATTGAAGAAACCGCAATCATGGCTGAGTATTCAGCAAGAAAGAACAACGACCAGCGGAATCCGCTGTATTCAGTGTGGAAGCCCGCCGTTAACTCCGACTCGGCTTCGGCCAGATCGAACGGCGCGCGGTTGGTCTCGGCCACCATGGCAACGGCAAAAATAAAAAATGCGATCAATCCCAGCGGAAAGAATTTGAAGATGAACCACTCACCCTGCGCCAGCTGCGCCTGAACGATCCCGATCATGCTTAGGGTTCCGGTGCCCTCTGGGTTGAGACTGGTCATGAGAATTGCGGAAACCACTGCTAATCCCATCGCTACTTCATACGAGACCATCTGCGCACTCGAACGAAGCGCCCCAATCAGTGGATAGTGCGAGTTGGACGCCCAGCCTGCCATGACGATACCGAGCACGCTCAGCGACGACACGCCGAGCATGAAGAGAATTCCGATGTTCATATCGGTGATGGCGTGCGTAGGACCAAACGGGACCACGACAAAAACCGTGAAGGCAGCCAGCACCACGATAAAAGGCGCCGTCCAAAAAATGAACCCGTCCGCCTCGGCCGGCATAATGTCTTCTTTGAGCAACAGCTTAATGGCGTCGGCGATCGGCTGCAGCAAGCCATGCGGACCCACACGCATGGGGCCGAGGCGCACCTGCATGTGCGCGAGGATTTTCCGCTCGAGCCAGTTCATCGCAATCACGGCGACCGAGAGGCCGACGAAGACCAGCATGATATAGACCAGCGCCCAGAACATGTTTCCCGCGCCACCGGGCGTCTGGTCGCTTCCCAGATAGGACTCGATATATTGAATGAACTGGCCCATGTGCCTTGACCCGTTAGCGGTCCACCTCGCCGAGAACAATGTCGAGCGTGCCAATCACTGCGATCACGTCGGCCATGAGTTGGCCGCGGCACATCACGTCGAGAGCCTGCAGATTCACAAACGAAGGAGGACGCACGCGCACGCGGTAGGGCTGCGTGGAGCCGTCGCTGACGATGAAGTATCCCAACTCGCCTTTGGGCGCTTCGATCGAGTGATAGACCTCGCCCGCCGCTGGCTTCATCACCTTGGGAACTTTGGCGATGATCGGCCCTTCGGGAAGCGCGTCAACCGCCTGCTCAATGATGCGCACGGATTGCCGCATCTCCGCCATGCGCACCAGGTACCGATCATAGGTGTCGCCATTCAGGCCGGTCGGAATATCGAAGTCAAAGTTCTTGTAGTTGGCATAGGGCTGCGCCTTGCGTAAATCCCACTTCACGCCGCTGGCGCGCAGCACGGGCCCGGTCACGCCGAGCGCGATGCAATCGGCAGCGGAAATCCTCCCGATGTTCTTGGTTCGCTCGAGCCAGATACGGTTGGTGGTGAGCAGTTCCTCGTATTCGTCAATCTTGGGACGAAAGAAATTGAGGAAGTTCTTTACGTCCTTCTCGAAACCGGCATAGGTTTCGTACTGCAGGCCGCCGATGCGGAAAGCGTGCGTGGTTAGGCGTGCGCCGCAATATTTTTCGTAAATCTTAAGGATTTCTTCGCGGTCGCGGAAAGTGTAGAAAAGCGGTGTAATGGCGCCAATATCCAGAGCGTGCGTACCCAACCACAGTTGATGACTGGCAATGCGGTTGAGTTCGGTGAGGATGACGCGAACATGCTGCGCGCGCGGCGGCGCCTCGACGTTCAGAAGTTTTTCCACCGTCTCGCAATAGCCCAGGCCGTTAGAGACCGCGGCAACGTAATCCATGCGGTCGACGTAAGGATTGAACATCGTATAAGTACGATGTTCGCCAATCTTTTCGACGCCGCGATGCAGGTAGCCAATTACGCATTCGAGACCCAGAACCTTTTCGCCGTCGAGCCGAAGAATCACGCGCAACACGCCATGCGTAGCAGGATGCTGCGGGCCCATGTTAATGACGAGTTCGTTCGCGTCAAGAAACGGCTTCTCGGGGGTTTCGAGATCCAGGTTCGAGAGCGAGCTGTTGGCGTCGGTCATTCTGGTCTACTGCTCTGATCTACTGCTCTGATCTAACTGCTGACTGCTCCACTCAGCTTTGGCTTCTGGCCGCCGCTTTTCATTGGCCGCTTTCGATGCCCAGGTTGATCTGTACCCACTCGTTATCCTGCTGCAAGATGCCGTAATCCTTGCGCAGGGGATAACCCTTCCAGCCGTCGGGCAACAGAATGCGCTTCAGGTCGGGATGTCCATCAAATTTGATACCGAACATGTCATAAACTTCGCGCTCCAACCAGTTAGCGGTCGCCCAAATGGGAACGGAACTCGGCAAGCTTTCGCCATCGAGAATTTGAGTTTTCACGCGGATGCGCTCGTTGCGCGCGAAGGAATAAAGCACCCAGATGACGTCGAATTGCTTCTCTCGTTGCGGATAGTGGACTGCCGTAATGTCCACGCAGTAGTCGAATTGATCTTCGTTGCGGAGCACCTGCAGAATCTCCGGAATCAGCGAGCGATCGACGATCATGTAGTTCTGTCCAGCATAAGTTAGGGGCTCGACGCCCGAACCATATCCCGCCTTCAGCTTCGCGACCATGGGCGAATCCCAGGGAGTTGGCGCGGGTGCGGCAGGCTTCGCCGGCGCGGCTGCGGGTTTGGTGGCCTGAGGCGTCGCAGGAGCGGCGGCCGCGGGTTTCGGAGGAACCGGTGCCGTCGCGGGTGAAGCTTTGTCTTTTTCGGGAGGAGTTTTGACGTCCGCTTGAACTGAGCCGGATGCAGTTGCCTTCACGCCGCTGGGAGCGGCGGGTTTGTCCGCCGTCGGCTTCGGCTCACCTTCCGGCGGCGGTGAAGAGGGCGATTTGATGTCGTCCGGCATAACTGCGAAGGCGCAAACCTACGGCTCTGAGGAGTACGGAGAGAACGTTAATTTTTATCAGCTTGAGGATACGGTGTCAACGAACCCGGACGTAGTTGTGCACTTTCATTGTCATTTCGGGCAAGCGTTTTTGGCGCTATGTGGGAATCTTGGCGATCGAACGTCGCCCTCGCGCTCCCCTCCCCGGAGAAATTCAGGTCTGTTTTGCGTTATGATTTGCCGCGGGAAGGATCTTGCCATGGACGGAGACACGAAGGCTTGCCCAGTCTGCGGAGAGACCATTAAGGCCGTAGCCATTAAGTGCCGCTTTTGCAATACCGATCTGGCAGCCTTTGCGGTGACCAAAGAACTTCAAACCGAAAAAGATTTATTCTCTGGTCACCCGGCTGTGATTTACACCAGCGGCCAGTTCGTGCCTTTTCTCGTGCTGATTGTGCTGGCCATCGCAGTTGGCTATAGCCTTGTGCACTACGGCGAGAATCGCGGTATCAACTCCACCAGCAGCATCGTGTATACAGTCCTCGGTTGCTTGGTTGCATCTAGCATCATTGCCATACATTTCTACCTTAAGAGCCGGGGAATCCACTACGAAATTACTACGCAACGTATCAAATTGGAGCGGGGCGTATTGTCAAAGGTTCAGGAAAATTTGGAATTGTTCCGCATTGACCATTTCGAGTTGCGCAAACCGCTGGGAATGCGGCTGCTGGGCCAAGCGAGGCTGCACCTGTTTTCATCGGATGCAGAGCTTGGTAACTTCTCGATCTATGGAGTCCCCGGTCTGGAAGGGATCGCGGAGACGCTGCGGGAGTGTCAGCTTCGCGAACGTGCGCGACGCGGTTTGACAACATTTGTCAAAGCATAAGACCCACGCCAGCGTCAGGTGACGAACAATACCTCGAACCCACATGGATCGGGAAGGGCACGATTTCAATCGTGCCGTTAAGTCGTTGAGAATGGACCTGCGCTTCAGCGCCCGTGGTAGGCTGCCTTGCGCAGCGAGTTTTTCGATAACCTCTTCAGTCGCGCCTCAATTTCGGCAGACAGACAGCGCGCCAACGCTACACCCATTCCAGCGCGCCCTTTTTCCAGATCCAGATATAGCCGGCAATCAGGATCACGAGAAAAATCAGCATCTCCACCAGACCGAAGACGCCGAGAGCTTTAAATTTGACGGCCCAGGGAAACAGAAAAATGGTTTCCACGTCGAAGACCACGAACAGGATTGCGATGATGTAATAGCGCACGGTATAGCGGCCGCGGGCGTTGTCGATGGGATCGATCCCGCACTCGTAGGGCATCAGCTTGGCTTTGCTGGGGTTGTCCGGACGGACGAGCTTGGCCAGCAGCAGCGTAAGCGGCAGAAATATTGCGACTACTGCGATGAAGATGAAGATGGGAACGTAGTTCTGCGGCATAGTGTGCCCTGCCAACTCAACCTGCGGCCGATTCAAACAGCGAGCCAATAGTAACGCTGACGCCGGCCAACTTCAAG